>JAABUO010000100.1_pt1 | contig 235972 bp, 153 predicted proteins | sample 5559291 | NCBI WGS metagenome assembly JAABUO01 (sample SAMN10711878, study PRJNA513372) | rock metagenome | isolation source: Antarctica rocks | place: Antarctica: Victoria Land, Finger Mt sud
CTGCCTCTCATCCGCAAATACATCTCCACCATTTCACCAACCTCCAAAAACCTCGCCTCCCACTCTTTATCCCCCAGCGTCTCCTCCTCCTCCTCCTCCTCCTCCTCCTCCTCCCTCTCCCCTCCCCCTCCCCAACCCCCTGACTCCTCCCCCCACCCTCCATCCAACTCACCAGCTCCCTCCTCCCCTCCCGCCACACCCGCCACACCCCCTGCAGCCCCTCCCTCATTTCCGGATCCAGCGTCTTGCACGTAGCCCTCAGATCGCGCACTGCGCGCCGGAGGAGCAGGCGGGATATGCGTAGGGTGTCGTAGGTGATGCGGGATTTTCTGGGGGGTGGGTTGTGTTAGGCGTTGGATATTGCTATTTTAGGGGTGTGTGGGGAGGGCTGGGAGGGGTGGTGGTAGGGAGGGGAGGGGAGAGGTGAGAGAGGGGGAGAAGGGGGGGAGGGGGGGAACAGAGAGGGGGTTATGGAGGGGAGGGGGCAGACGTACTTGGGACACCCGCTGCAGGGTTTGCCCTTTTTGTGGAACCAGGGACAGGTGGCGCAGGCGTAGTACGGGAAGGGATCTGCGAGGCCGGGCTCCGGGGTCGGCATTGTCGAAGTCTAACAGAAGTGGTTGGCCGCTGAGGAAGTTTAAAAGAATATATCGTTGGTTTGAGGCCGGGCGGGGCGTTTCCCTTGCGCGATGGATTTCGGATATCGTGAAAAGAGAAGATGGTTGATAAATGCTGGAAAATCCGAAGCTTGGATAGGGATTCGATGGCACTGGGCTGGTTTTTATTATACATCGCCGCTTACTTTCTTCAAACAGAGTCACAGCTCCGTTTACATTCTCCGAGCAGAGTCACTCGCTGCTGCTCATATCTGACGCATTTCACTCCCAGCTTCCCCTCGTGGATGAATGGCGGTGACTCGCCCCGCCGTGATCCCCACGTCACATCGACCGGCGCGGTGATCGCAGTGCCACAGCATCCAGCCTCGCAACACCCCCCACCCCCTGCTGAAGCACCGTTCACTCCCACTCCCCCCTACCCACACCATCCACGCCCCCTCTCTCCCCTCCCAAGTCCTAGCCCAAAACGATGAACCGCCGCAAAATCCAATCTGCAAAGCCTTTCTCCCCATCGCCATATACCCCCCCATCCCACACCCAGGGGCTTCATGGTAATGCGAGGGCTTCGGTAGCAATCCTACTGGCAAGACCACTGCACGCGAGAAGTCCACTACTCTTCGCTGAGAATATTTTCGAGGAATAGGAGTTCGAGATAGGAGATGGGAGGGAGAGGTGGTGGGAGGGGAATGGGAGGGGAACGCGCATGTCTGCTGATTCGGCTTCGCTGGATGGGCTCTGCTAGATGGCGATGGGTGAGGAGAGGAAGTGGGGTGGGGATGGGGGTGCGAGATATGCTGGTCGATTTTGTAGGGTGGCGCTGTTGATGGGGAAGGTAGATTGTAGATGATTGGTTGGTTGGAGAGGTAGGGAGGATTGATGGGGATTGGGGAAGGCTGCGGAGGTGGGGGGGTTTGGTGGTGGGATTTAGAAGGTAGGTGAGGGAGGATGGATGCGTTGCAGCTAGGTCTTGGTTACGCAGGAGGATAGGTGGGTTGGGGATGCGTGACGCATTGTGAGGGTGATAGGGGAGAGGTGGTGTACTGGAGTCGAGTGCGGCGGTAGTAGAAGAAGGAAAACATGGAGGTGAACGAAAATCTGGAAATGAATTGCTGGAAGAGTGACTACTACCATATGCGAAAGACCCGATGAATGGAGATCTCCTCGATAGCGCCGGCGTACACAAGCAGTGTCGAAGACTATTCGAAGGAGCTATCTTGATTACCTTCTTCGGCGTCTGCGGACACTCACTGCGCAGACATGGCGCAGATCACTATTGAAGCACCATTGGAGATGATCCGACGACTATACTCTAGTATGGCATCGATAGAGTGCTGCAAGGCCCTTAGTAGGTACAGCTCCTCCAACGATATCTCGTATACGTAGCTCACTGCATACAGCAGAGAATTAATCTGCAGGCTTGAGCGCGATTTCATCTGGGATAACGCAAGTTCATTGCTCTGAGTAAAGCCCTGAGAGGTCTCATAGCTGTTTCTGACAGATGCGAGTGTGTAAGAGAACCAGGATTCCAGTGGATGTAGAGACTGTATGTCGCGAGGATCCTCGTTCCTAAAGACAGAGCCAGGAGTCGAGCGCTTTGTACGAGCAGCGGCCTCTTCGGTGGTTCGTTTTATAATTTCCTTTGAGCCAAGAGCTGGGTTGCCTGGAGGAGTACAGTGAAGATCTTCGGTTTCGCAGATTGACCGTGCTGCTAATAAAGCACAGGCTTCTTATATCGATAGAGTGGTTCGTCATGTAAGGAATCAAGGGGGTTGCTCTAGTATATGAGAGTACATAATATATACGTAACGCGATAAAGAAGAGCCTGGACAACATATATGTGTAGTCAGAGCATACAAAAAAACGGAGAAGACTGCAAGTACTTAGATTGTGGCACACCTCGTATATAATAGGCTATTGACGAACAGATGCTCAGAACGAAATAACCAGTAATCGCTAACAAAGTCATAGTAGAAGAGAACAAGGGTATATCGTGAGCACTTGGCCCCAAAGATCATAACAAAACTTTTACCGCCCCACCTTGTTCGCCACTTTCTAGCATCCGCTGTAGCACCCTTAGGTCCGCCAACGCCTGGTCAGGGGTACCCCTTTGGTCAGCCTCTCCAGCGAGGATACTCTCTGCAAAAGCCTTGACCTCTTCCAGGACCCCGTTCTCAAAGCCCACTTCTATTGTCTCTTCGAGCTTCTTACCCTCTTCATCTCTCGACACACAGACCACTTCGCTAGCCTTGACTGTCACACTGCCTTTGTCAGTGACGACTTGGATCTCGAACGCTGTCTTGAACTCAGCCCCAAACGAGATGTTGAAGCAGCCGTTGTGCCCGTTTCGTAGCTGCAGAGTTGAGTGAATGGTATCGACAGGAGGATGGCGGGAGCCAAGCAGGGATGTAAAAGCGGTAAGAGAAGAAATTTCTTGATCCGCGGCACAGAGGAGAGCGCGAAGACCGGCAACAAAATGGACACCAGAATCGAGAAGGAAACCACCATGATAGCCAGGAGCTTGACCCCTACGACGGTTGAGTCAGCTTTAGTTCTTCAGGTGAAGCTTTATAAACAGGGGCGAGGTATCGCACGCTTGCGTCTGATAGAAGTCTTCATCTTCGTCGACGAACCCAGACAGATTCATACTGAACGTTACGACCGTCCCACCGATGCTTCGTATCTGATCGGCACCCAACCTGATGCCAGGCAGAAATCTGAAGTTCTCGGCAACGCTCCATATCTCTTTGCGCCTCTCCCCTCGATACCATTGTATGAGATCTTGGGCCGTCGTTACGTCTTCTGCTATAGGCTTTTCACTGAGCACGTGCTTGCCGGCTGCAAGCGCTTGTTTGATGAGACTTGACTGGAGGAAAAGTGGTACGGCGATGATGACGGCGTGGATGTCTTCTCGAGCCAGGAGATCGTCCAACGCATAGAGAGGGGTTGCCGGATTGTCATAGTACCAGTCTATGTCTTCCGCTTGGCTGAGTTTTTGGGCAGCGACCATGGAGTGGGAGTAGATGGCTTTCAAGGTGAGTAGCGAGCAGGCTTCGACTGCAGGGACGTGTTCTGATAGTGTAGTTAGCGATCGAACCGTTATAGCCAAGCTCTCATGAACGGAAGCACGTACCATCGCGTGCAAAAGCTCCAGCTCCAAGTATGGCGATGCCAATCGACATCTTGTCTTGGGGTCAAATAGTGTATACCCATGGATGCTCTCGAAAGACTTGTGCAAAGCGAATGAGTGAGAAGATGGGTTCCAAAGGATGGCCATTCAGGGAAGGATGTCATGCACAGAGGTGTCAGCCCATGGGACTGCAGGGTACGAATCCTATTCGGCGCTGACGGTGGCTCCCGAACGGTCTCGATCTCCGCACTCATGGCTGATGGAGGGATGGTCCGATAGGATCAATGACTGCGATCAGTCCACCACGCAGCTGGATTATAGCCTCATATTCAAGAAGGCGTGTCTCTGCGATGCGCAGCGACGTCAGAGGGTGACTACATATCGGGTGACTTGAGCCCTTTCCAATACGATCATGTCTGAATAACATGGAGCGTGGGTGAAGCCCCAAGCCTGATGACACCACGCTTGCCGAGGTGGGGGAGGGCAGGTGTGATCGCAATAGGGATGGGCCCGTGCACGCCAACCGAGAGCCTAGGGATTCCTCCCCGGAAAGCAAAAGCTTCTCTCCATGGGGGACGTCGCAAGAGGATTATCATATATTGACAAATGCTACATTTTATTACTCACAAGCAACTTCACTGCCATCTATGAGAACATTGGCCAGCTGGAGTATACTCAGGATCTTGTGGCTGTCTTGTGGCCGTCTACTTTCAGCGACTGTGTCTCCTTGCAGGGGTGAGATGTCATTGGCGAAAAGGGCGTTTCCGAGAACGGCACAATCCGGGTAAAGCAAAGCGACCTGCATCATGTAGGCTTTCGGTCATTTGCAGCTGCCAAACCGCGATCGCGGAATGGCATTGCATTGGTGGATCTCTAGTATTGGACAATGTCAATACTTCAGTACAGGCACTTCGTGCCGAACGCACTATGCACGTCGTGCATTCCTACTCATAATTCGTCGCTTCAATTCTCTCCCCTATGGCCCCTATGGGAACTGTTTGGGTATTTCGCTGGGGGCATCATAGAAAACAGTTTCCGTCCGCTCAAGCGCCACCGGACGTTGCGGCATCTGGATATCTTTAGGTTTCCCACCACTCTCCGACTGGCCTCGAGGTGAAATCGATTTCAGTGGATTCGCCAATTCGGTATTAGATGCATTGAAGTGCGGATGGAGACGATCCGCAAGAGGGGCTGGAGATTGTGTGAGAACGGGTGAAGCTGCGGGCTGAGAAGGCGGACTGGTCGGTTGAGAGGGCGGAGTTGGCTGTGCGAATGTAGGCCCGTTGTCATGAAAGTTTGGTTGATTGGGTGTGTTCTGAAGTAATTTTTCATTGGACTGCTGATGCTGACTATCTGGTCGATATGACAGCAGGGTAGGTTTTTGGTCCGTGACATTGGAAATGGCTGATTGCGCTGGCTGCGACTGCGATAGATTTTGTGTCTCAGTGGTGGTCGGCACCGAGGGTGCTTGTTGGTTTTGATTCTGACTAAATGGGTGAGCAGACGGGTACGTTGTGTTTCTGTCTACTGCGTTGGGAATTATTGGCTGCGATGGCTTAATGACAGTTGAGGCGTCCTCTAACATCGATGGTGCCGCCTGTTCCTGATGCTGACTCACGGGCCGTGAGGAGGATGGAGTCAGGTGTCGATCTATTGTATCAAGGACAGCTCGTTGTGCCGGCTGACTCTGTGTCTCAGCGGTATCTGGGTATGGTTGCATCTGTTGCCCCTGATGCGTCGAAGACCTCCTCAATGTTTCCATTGCGAGCGAATGCAGCGTAGCCATGCACTCTTTGCGCGGCCGTCCATCTACGCTCCCAACGCCTAGGGCCATCATCTCCCCGTTTTCATCATCCATCCATCTAACAGGTGCCGTCAGAAACAGCTCTTCGGAACCTCGTAGATCTAGTGCGGCCTTGACTGGAGGGTCAAGCAGGGGCAATTGCCCACACTCGAAGTCGAGGAGACCACCGTATTTCTTAGGAATATTTTCAGGCTCGATGAAAGCGGAAAGCGTCGGGTATACATCTTTGTCCGAAAGGATAAAGATCTTGGATGTGGTAATTGGATCGAACCATTTCTTGGTCCAACTCCAGATAGTAGGAAAGAAAGAAGGTGCACCGATAACCTAGCAAACGGAAATTAGCCTACAATAAGACAGGAAACACGAAGAGTATACAAATATTCGATCCAGAGTCTCAGGATAATGCGCCGTGGCCAATTGGCTTGCGTCTTGCATGTGACCTCGAAGGTTCCAAAACTGCTTGAGTCCCACGTGCGAGATGTCGACTATGTTGTTTGACTGGTCGACCGGTGTCTCAGGATTGGGTCGGCCAGGCACGGATGAACACAGAGGCATAGTAAAGCGCGTGAGGTTTTCGTACAATGCGAACAAACGTAGCATGCGCGAAGGTGACGGCCCTTTTACTTTGGATCTCGACGTTGCAGAAGAGTATGCGATCATTTTCTTCGAATCTAATTTGCCTACTTCGAAAAGGTATACCGGTATGCCACGCTTGTCCCTTCGGCCTGTCCATTGGGGATACTGCATCAATCAGCCCTTCGTTCAGAAATAGCATGACCGTGTTGTCGGACGCACGACACTCCTCGTCTCTCGATAATCATCTATGTCGATCATCTCGTAGAGCGCTTCCAAGTCGTTATCTTTCCGCCAGATTTCCGTGTCTTTGAATTGCTGGAATGCGTCTTGAGGAACGAATTTCCTTGCTCTCAGGTATCGACTAGAAAGATACTCCTTAGATTAAAGCTTTCCAGGGCGAACACGACGACAGCAACATACACCAGGGTACCATCATCGTGGCTGGCCTTGATGTCTGGACCTGGGGGTCTGTAGAAGCCAGCCTTGGCGGCCAGGTTCTTGAAGCTGTCTAGGGCGGCGCTCTCCTCTTGAGTCAGATGCCCAAGATGTCCGCGAAGGCGATTGAGGCCTGAGGCAGCGGATGCAGGCGGGGCTCCATGCGGTTCCGCCATCTGATAATGATCACAGGTCCTGCTGCAAGCTGATTGTCCAACGCTCCCGGTGAGCTTCAATCATCGGTCTTCTTGGTGCTTCTGGGTAGGTGCAAGGGCCGAATAGCAGGATTGAAGGATTGCTGCATTGTTAAGGACTATCTGTCAAATGACAAACTCCTTCGTGCTGACAAACCGCTGGGAAAGCTGAATATGACGCGCCCGGCGCTAAGGCGGGGAAAACAATCTTCGGATTTGTCGTTCTGTCCGAAGCCGATGTCGCTTCATTGGCTCCAAGTTCGTACAGTTGTGGTCGGCTTCAGTCATGTCAGATCACGCACTTGTTGGTGCTGACACAAAGGACTCGATGTAATCACAGCGACCGACCCGTGACTGGTCAACAATCGTAAAGTACTACCAGCGCTGGAGACTTGATGTCCTTTCTAATCAAAGTCAGCGGCACGTGCATCGGATCTATCCGAGATAAAAGCTGCAGTAGTACTCGACTAGTGCATAAAGTGTGAACCGTGTCGCGGTGGCTGAACACTGACAATGTCCTCCCGGCCTCTAAGGCATGATTCAGCGGGCCTGTGTTCGAGGACCTGCAACACTCGTCCGCAGACTGTCTCCTGGCGGTCTTTCAATCTTCAAACCAGCTTTGCGAGCTTCCTCTTCCCGTTGTCCTCGCCTGTATGCCACAATGGCGCCCATAGAGCGGATTACCGACAAGCTGGAAACCTCATCCCTCGACGATAGATCTTACCGCGTCATAAGATTACCCAATAAGCTCGAGGGTCTCCTCGTCCATGACCCGGAAACAGACAAGGCCAGTGCATCGGTCAATGTCAATGTTGGCAGCTTTAGCGACGCCGACGACATGCCAGGAATGGCTCACGCTGTCGAGCATCTCCTCTTCATGGGCACTGAGAAGGTAGCTGAACCCTCTGGGCCCCAAGCCATCACACACCGCCTAACCTCTTGCAGTACCCCATAGAGAATGCGTATAACCAGTATCTCACAGCTCACTCCGGCTATTCAAATGCTTACACAGCAGCTACGGAGACGAACTACTTCTTTGAAGTGTCGGCATCCTCGGAGAATTCCGACGCCCCCACGAATGGTCATATAGAATCACCACTGTATGGAGCCTTGGATCGCTTTGCCCAGTTCTTCATTGCGCCACTGTTTCTCTCGTCCACCCTTGACCGAGAGCTCAAGGCTGTCGACTCTGAGAACAAGAAGAACCTGCAAAGCGACAATTGGCGACTATCACAGCTGAACAAGTCCCTTTCAAGCCCTAAACATCCATATCACCATTTTTCTACCGGCAATCTGGAAACCTTGAGGGACGAACCAAGGAAACGCGGGGTCGACATACGGCAGGAATTCATAGACTTCCATAGCCGCAACTACTCTGCGAATCTTATGAAGTTGGTTGTTCTTGGGCGAGAATCACTGGACGAGCTGGAGTCATGGGTTGGCGAATTATTCGCTGGGGTCCGAAACAAGGATTTGCCCAAGAAGCGATGGGACGGCCCTCAGCCCTACTCTGACAAGGAATACCTGACCCAAGTATTTGCAAAACCCGTGATGGACTCCAGATCGCTAGACATCTATTTCCCATATCAGGACGAGAGCAACATGTATGATACACAGCCAAGTCGGTACATAAGCCATTTGATAGGACACGAAGGTCCGGGCAGCATACTCGCGTATATCAAAGCCAAGGGATGGGCCAATGGTCTGTCCGCTGGGGCAATGCCAGTCTGCCCGGGTTCGGCCTTCTTCACTGTGTCGATCAAGTTGACAGAAGAAGGCTTGGAAAAGTATCAAGAGGTGGTTAAGGTTTTATTCCAATATACATCTCTTTTGAAAGTCACACCACCACAGAGATGGATCGTCGACGAAGTGAAGGGTATGTCAGAAGTGGATTTTAGATTCCAGCAAAAATCGCCAGCCAGTAGCTTCACAAGTGGAGCAAGCAGTGTGATGCAGAAACCATTGCCACGAGAATTACTTCTCAGTGGGTCCTCGGTGATTCGAAAATTCGACTCCGAAGCGATCAGCAAGGGCCTTGGCTTTCTAAGGACAGACAACTACAGACTGACCATCGTTAGCCAGCAATTTCCCGGCGATTGGGACCAGAAGGAGCGATGGTACGGTACAGAGTACAAAGTCCAGCGAATTGATCCGGATTTCGAGGCTGCTGTCAGAGAAGCCGGGGACAGCACAGCTAAGACGAGACTACCCGAGCTATACTTACCACATCTCAACGAATTCATACCTACTAAGCTCACGGTTGACAAGAGGGGTGTTAGCGAGCCCTCTAAAACACCAAAGCTAATCCGCAATGATGAGGCAGCGCGGACATGGTGGAAGAAGGACGACCAATTCTGGGTACCGAAGGGCAACGTGATTGTCATGCTGAGGAACCCATTAGCTGCTGCCACTCCGGCGAACTCTGTCAAGACGAAGATATTTTGTGAATTAGTCAAAGATAACCTGGTTGAATACTCCTACGATGCCGAGATTGCAGGCTTAGACTACGGTCTAGGTACCTATGGCCTCGGGCTTGATGTGGATGTCAGCGGGTACAGCGATAAAATGGCCGTGCTTTTAGAAAAGGTCCTTATCAGTATGCGGGATCTAGAGGTCAAGCCTGACCGTTTCAAGATCATTAAAGAGCGTATATTACGCAGCTACCGCAACTGGAATTTTCAGCAACCTTATCGCCAGGTGGGCGACTTCACGGCCTGGCTTAACAAAGAGAAGGGCTTTATCAACGAGCAATACCTTGCTGAACTTGTCCATCTCAGTGCCGACGATGTTGCAACTTTCTTCCCTCAGCTTCTCAGTCAGATGCACATCGAAGTGCTTGCACACGGCAATGTCAATAGAGAAGACGCGTTGGCAATGACAGATCTGATAGAGAGGACACTGAAGCCGCGGACACTCCCTTACGCTCAGTGGCACATCCGCCGCAACCTAATTCTACCTGAAGGCGCCGACTTCACGCACCAACGTACTCTTGGTGATCCCGCAAACGTTAACCATTGCATCGAGTACTACGTGCAGGTCGGACCCTTGGCGGACCGGGTGCGTACAGCGAAGCTACTTCTCTTGGCTCAAATGACAGATGAGCTTGGCTTTGATCAGTTGCGGACCAAAGAGCAGCTCGGCTACATTGTTTTTACGGGAGCAAAGAAAGTAGCTACAATGGGTGGATACCGGGTGATCATTCAGTCCGAGAAATCAACCAAGTATCTCGAGGAAAGAATCAACGCGTTTCTTGCAATGTTCGCCAATAAGCTCAAGGAAATGCCGTTGGATGAATTCGAAAGCCACAAGAAGAGCCTCACCAACAAGCGCATGGAAAAGATCAAGAACCTCGGCCAAGAATGCGGTCGCTTTTGGCATCACATAAGCAGCGAGGTCTTCGACTTTCAGCAGGTTGACATGGACGTTGCACATATCAAACCTTTGACCAAAGATCAGATGATCGACTTCTTTCAACATTACATACATCCCACTTCTCCTGCTCGTGCCAAGTTATCGGTACATATGGTTGCGCAAGCCTCGCCCAAAGTGATGGCAGGCAAACTGTCTTTGGAAGAACAAACGGAGAAGGTCCTCAGTCTTTTGGGGAAATACCTGACGAGCCTGGGCGTGGACATGGAGGCTGAAAAGCTGCGCACTCACTTCAAGTCATGTGACGTGTCTGGCGGCGACCAGAAAGGCATTCTTAAAGCCTTGTCGTCGTATCTGAATGATATACAGATATCTGAAGACCAATCAAAGCAGGTCGTGGAACAAGTTCAGCAACTTTTAGGAACGATCCTTCCAAGCTTGGGTATCGAAGTCCAACAAGTCACGGACGAAGATACGGCCGATCTACCCATAGCACCACCAGTAAAAGCCACCACATACATCGACAACGTCCACGACTACAAGGCCGGCTTGGCGGTCAGTGCTGGCGCGAGGCCGGTCACTGATTTGAAGGAATTTGAAGACATTGAGCCGAAGCTGTGAGACATTTAGATGTGCATTGGAGTCTAAAAGTCTAGACAAGAGGTTTGTGCATAGAGGAAGGCATCCTCTGCGTCTTGCGCCTGCATGGATGAGCTAGATCTCTGGGTTGTCTTGCGAAGAATTCTCGTTTGCCTAGCATGTTGGATTGATACCCCACAATGGTAGCTACTTAGCTGAAACGTTGAGCAATCACTTCTTTCGGCCGCTGCTATGAGTGAAATATATGTGCAGGTATGGCAAATTGGATAAAACATTTCATGCTTCGCATCGTGCAGACCTAGCCCCTGGTCAAGCAGTAAATCACCAAACTGGGTCACTGGATGGAGTAAGTACTACTCGAGTATCGCTTGGGTTATCTTGTCAGTAGAGGGGCTCACTCACTTAGCCCTCGGTTTGCAGGTAGCCACTGCAACAGTTTGTATCTCTGTGTTCCATTAGAGAGTAGCAAAGTGCATGCATGGCCTGACATTAGGAAATGCATTCATCCTACTGCCTAGATAGGCAGGAAAGGGAAAGGAACCCAAAATTTGGCTTCGCTTCCACTCGGACTCGAACTGAGAAATTACATCATTCGTGGCCCATCAGCTTTGAGTACCGTTACGATGCGCCTTCCAAATTTGGCCATGAAAGCTTGCATGTGATATCAATCAATTGTCGTCAGGGATCCACACTGATCAGTCTTGAAAGCCATCCATTTTTATAACAAGCTATCCCTTGTTCGCTTAGTAGCGGCGAGTCTTAGCAGCGGAATACTTCCGCACGAATGCTGTACCTGCAGTAGCCCATCGATTTACTTCGTTTCTATCATACTTCTACTTTACTTAGCCATTGTGCGAGACCAGTATCGGCTCACATAGACCGTCGAATGCAGCTTCTTGATCACGTTTTCCCCTACAGGATTGATTGCTCAAAGGAACCAGGTGATTCAGCTTTGACGGAGCATTCGCCTTCTGCGGGCTTTTGCCTTACTTTAAGATGTCCACAATCACTGCAACCTCACTTCAAACATCATATCCGTGAGTCCTTGTACCATATAGAGAGAAGTCGCTTCTTTTCGTTGACCCATCGTAGGCCGATCATCCCCAAACAATTCTCCGCGAACCAGCCCAAAACGATCCGCCTCTTCCCTCTCAGCAACTACACATTCGGCACGAAGGAAAACCAACCGGAAGAAGATCCCTCAGTGCTCGCGAGGTTAAAGCGCTTAGAAGAGCATTATGAACAGCATGGCATGCGACGAACATGCGAGGGTATACTCGTATGCCATGAACACAATCATCCGCACATCTTGATGCTGCAGATAGCGAATGCTTTCTTCAAATTGTAGGATTAGTCCTTTTCGACGTTGGCGCTTGCCATTTGGATGACGATTTATAGACCGGGCGACTACCTCCAAGCGGAAGACGATGAGGTTGAGGGCTTCAAGCTCCGTCTGAACGAACGTTTGGCACCAGTAGGCAACCAATTCTCGGGCGAGGGCGTGAACGACGAATGGCAGATAGGCGACACCCTCGCACAGTGGTGGAGACCGAACTTTGAGACCTTCATGTACCCTTTCCTTCCACCGCATGTTACGAGGCCGAAGGAGTGTAAGAAGCTCTACTTTATACAGCTACCCAAGAGCAGTATGTATCCTCTCTATTGGTGACGCACGACCAGAGTGTTGATAGATTCCCAGAGGTCCTAAGCGTCCCGAAGAATATGAAGCTACTGGCCGTTCCTCTATTCGAGCTCTACGACAACACTCAACGATACGGGCCACAACTATCGGCGATCCCACACCTGCTGTCAAGATACAACTTTGAGTTCGTAGATGAAGAGGGGAATGTGAGCGCGCAGACGCCAGGCACTGAGCCGCCTACGAATGGGACCAAGGTCTTAGCTGGAGGGGAGGGCAACGGGCATGATCTGAGCCTCAAGCATGAGGATGTGGAGGTGAAGCCGAAGCTCGAGAATGGCGCATAAGCAACGACCTTATCGTCAAAGTGGGGATATTGGGCCACCTGGATATGGTGGCATTGTGTGCATGTTGGAGCGATCTGGAGCAGATAATACCCTATAGCATGGCAAATGAATCAATATCAGCCACGTATGCAAGGAAGGCGATCCTCCACCAAAGCGTAGCCCCAATCCCGCAACTACTTAGTACATTAGCAATGTTATAGCCTTCGCCTCTTCATCATCGAATCGTAAAATCGTCGAACCACAAAGCACGTGAATGCTGCCGAGGCTAGATGTCATCTTATCTTGGCCAAACTCCAGATCCTAGAGCGCAACCTTCGACAATACCAGTGACCCAGACTCGAACGACCACGAATACTACCCAAACTCAATCTTACCCTCAAAGCAACCCACTAAGCCCCTCTCCCTCCCCATTCTCCTCACCCCGTCCTCCTCCCACAGACCCTCGCGCACCACAACCAACCCCACCACCAGCATGCTCCTCATCGCCCTAACCGGCAGCATCGCCACCGGCAAATCCACCGCCTCCACCATCCTCTCCTCCCCACCCCACTCCCTCCCCCTCATCGACGCCGACCTCCTCGCCCGCGAAGTCGTCCTCCCCGGCACCCGCGCCTACAACCTCATCGTCGCGCATTTCTCGCCCTCGACGCCCGATCTACTGCTCCCTGCCCCTCCCTCTCCTTCCCCACCTAAAACCAATACCACCGCTTCCGCAAAACCTTCCCCCCGACCCCTCGACCGCGCCGCTTTGGGCCGTCGTGTCTTCGGGCCTAGCGCAGAGCGCCAGCGCGATCGCAAAGTTTTGAACTCCATCATCCACCCCGCTGTGCGCCTCGCCATGGCGCGGGCAGTGCTCTACTACCACCTCCTCGGCCACTGGGCCTGCCTTCTCGACATCCCGCTCCTCTACGAATCCGGCCTCGATCCCTTCGTCGGGTACGTGGTCCTGATCGCCGCCTCGCCGGGCACACAAATGTCGCGACTCCGGGCACGGGATCCGCATCTTAGCGCTCAGGAGGCGAGGGATAGGGTGGAGAGCCAGATGGGTATGGGGGAGAAGGTGGGGAGGACGGAGGCGAGGGGGAGGGAGGGAGGGGTGTGCGTGTGGAATGAGGGGGAGAGGGGGGCGTTGGAGGGAGTGTTGGGGGGGGTGGTGGAGGGGTTGAGGGAGGGGAGGGGGGAGGTGTGGAGGTGGTGGCTTTGGGGGAGTCCGGTTGGGGTGGGGGTGGTGGGGGGGTGGGTCGTTTGGAAGGGGTGGAGGGCTAGGGTGGGGTGGGAGAGGAGGCGGGAGGAGGAGGGGGAGGGGGAGAGAGAGAGGGAAGAGGGAGGGAAAGAGGAAGAGGAAAAGGAGTTATAGGGGGATGATCAAGATGCTGCATAATGCTTCAGCGCTGCGAACAGTGCTCCCTTGGACCTCATCTGTCAACACCGCAACCACAGTACCAGACATAAGTTCGTGGCATGGGCAGTGCACGGGACGAGGGCCTGATCTTACGCTCCTGCGCCCAGGAAAAGAGCTACGGAGTATCAAGCAAGGCCATGGGTCTGGGCTCCTGGATGCCCGGCCCTGAGAACAGGAAAAAGGAAAGACGGCAATCCCTTGTCTTTTCTCGCGGGCTGAGGATGATGGAACGCAGGCTGAGAGGCGGAGACTGAGCTCAACGAGTCTGTCTCGGAAACAGGAGAAACCTCACGGAAAGCAAAGAATCTTCGAAGGATCACAGACGAAGATCCATACACCGGACTGACACTACGCGCCACACCGTCAACGCAGCCCCACCACCATCCTACCCAAACGCCCTCCCCCGCAAACCCACACAACGCTACGCACCCATCCTATACACCTGCCCCCCCCCCTGCCGCATCTGCACCGTCTCCCTCCTCTGCAGCACCACCAACGCCCTACTAAGCGCCTGTTCACTATACCCCCTCCCCTCCACAAACTCCCTCCTCAGCGTCCCCAACCCCGTCGACCACCCAACCGGCAGCCTCCTCCTCAACTCCTCCTCCACCTTCCCCGTCTCCTCCATCAGCTCCCTGCTGCCCTGGCCCTCGCCCTGCGCCACCGCATCCATGGTCGACGCCAGGAAGAGGCGGATCGCCTCGTCGACGTGGGCTTCTGAGGCGATGGGCGAGAGGGACAGCTTGGCGAGGGATTCGGAAATGCGGATGATGGCTTCGAGCTGCCGCACGGTGATGGGGATTGAGGAGCGGGCGTTGGCGCTGAGTTCCGCGGAGTGGACTTGGCGGCGGATGGAGACGAAGTGGGAGGAGAGCTTCTCGGCGGCGGAGGGGGAGAGGCGGGGGGCGCAGCGGCTGTGGGGGGGAGAGGTCAGTGAGGAGGTTTGTGGGAAGGGGGGAGGGAAAGGGGGACGCACGATTTGCAGTAGCTGATGTAGCGCTTCATTTTCTCGACGGGGATCTCGGCCTCGGATTGCTCATCAATGCCTTGGCCGCCCATTTGGATGCCCATGACGTGGCGGGCGATGAGTTCGTCGCGGCCCTTCTCGTGCTCGTCGCGGACGATGAAGATCATATCGAAGCGGGACAGGATGGTGGTTTGGAAATCGATGTTCTCACCGGGCGTCTTGAGATCGTCGTAGCGGCCGAAGATCGGATTGGCGGCTGCGAGGACGGAGGAGCGGGCGTTGAGGATGGTGGTGATGCCGGCTTTGGCGATGGAGATGGTTTGCTGCTCCATGGCTTCGTGGATGGCGACGCGGTCTTCTTCGCGCATCTTGTCGAATTCGTCGATGCACACTACGCCGCCGTCGGCGAGGACCATGGCGCCGCCTTCGAGGTAGAATTCTCGGGTGTTGGTGTCGCGCTGGACTGAGGCGGTGAGACCGGCGGCTGAAGAACCTTTACCGGAGGTGTAGATTGCTATTGGTGCTACCTTCTCGACGAACTTCAGTAACTGGGATTTTGCAGTACCGGGATCACCGAGAAGGAGGACGTTGATGTCTCCACGAAGCTTCATACCGTCTGGCAGTATCTTTTTGGAGCCTCCCATGAGTAAGCAGGCAATTGCTTTCTTGATGTCTGCGTTGCCGTATATCGATGGCGCGATGCAGCGAGCGAAAGCATCATAGAGATCCGGCTGCCTGCTCATCTCAAGGAATTCCTGCTCTTCCTCCTCTGAAAAGCTGGCATTCCCCTTGGCGGTATGATCGACATCAGTGGTAATTCCTACAGCTCGCACATACGGCGTTCGAATCGCGACCGAGCCGTTGTTGGACCCTTTAGAGTCTTTATTCTGGTATATCGAGAAGACCCCCATGATCGTGCACCTTGACCCCGGGACCACCCGATTCGTCAGATAGCGGTCTGCAGAGATCTTGATATGCCGCGGCAGCTCTCCGACAGGCACCTGATCCGGCGCTTCCTGCAGTTTCAGGATCTGCTGATCGATGAACTGGCATTTCTCATGCACAACGAAATATGGGTCCAGCGGGCATTTGTCTGTGGGATCGCCTTCCGTTCTTGGTCTTGAGCATACGCGTGGTAACGATACGCCTGCGATGCCTCCACTGACCGGCAGTATCTCCATATTCTGGCAATTTCGACATTGGATACTTAAGGCAGTGGCTTTTGAGGAGAGGGTCGATGCACCGATGACGATGCCGGGTATGCGGACGAGGTGGGAGATATTTGTCGCATCAAGGTCGCGGATGGAGATCTGGGAGACTGAGGAGTGGAGGAGTAGCTGGTGCTGAGGGAGCTGGATATCATCGGGGTTTTTCGACGGGTATACGATGCGGTTGGTGCATTGTTTGAGCGCTGCTTCGAACTGGATACAATTAGCTAGTCACGAGTATTTCAAACGCTTTTCCCAGTCTCACTAAAGGTATAATGTCCGTAGGCTGGGTGGTAAGCCTATGCGCCAGCTCTTCGTTGTAGGATATTAGATGCGCTATATCCACGTCGCAGTAGTATTGCTTGACCAAGACATTCTCGCGGATCTGATCACTGCATCTCTTCATCAGTGAACGCACAGATGGAAGGGGGATTGTAGCACCTACCGATATATGAAAGCATTGTCGAGTCGGAATTCGAGGATGAAGGCGCGCAGCTGCGACTGAATATGGGTGCGAGAGTCTTCGCTGGCATCAGGATCAGGAGGAAGCACGCTCAGTGAAAATACTGATTGCCGATCCATGATATCGATGTCTTTTCAAGGTGTGATTTGGTCTTGTAATACTTGGGTTTGAAGTCGCCGCTGGGCTGACGCGACTTTGACGCGTGATCTCAGGTTTCGCGTAAAGTGATTTTCCGAAAAGGGAAAGGCTCGGCTGATCCATAGCGTCGATACTTCTATGGATGTTCGCATGAAGGACGTCCTATCTCTGGATTCATTGGCTTGATTCCTTACGAAAAGTTATTACCCGTTGGTTTCTAGTTGAAGTCAGACATGAATGAAGGTTCGCTCTGCCATGTCGACGGTCTGACTATGCCCCCATCCTGCAATGGGAGTAGGTTTCCCGCAGGTGCGAGAGGAAATCCAACTAACAAAATTGGAGCTAAGATCTCTTCCCACGGAGGCTGGAGAGCTCGGAGCAATTCAATTGTCAAGGCCAAACAAGCTCTGGATGCCAGGATGATAACAGTCTCTTTAGTCGTGCAAGGCGTGAGATGTACCAAAAGCAATTACTCTCAGGCTACAAGTCACTTAATACTATTGAACAACTTGATAACGAAATGGCGATGGACACAACCTCAGTCTCTCGATCGCTACTTCCTGTCTTGAACGAGGATTTCAAAGGTCCGAATTAGGCAGTAATAAACCTGGGCTCGAGCTAAAGATGGTAGCTGCTGCTTAGATGGACATGGTACCTTGAAATACTAGTAAGCTGAACGCTAAGATCTCCACCAGTATGATTAGAAGTTATTGGTCGAACCAAGTGACTTATTGGGTTTGGTAAAGTGTTGTACCTTCGAATATCAATTGATGGATGCCGTCGTGACTGTGAGATTTGCTCATATATCTGCTTATGCCTCCCGTCTATTATTGCGTTCTTTTCTGCACTCCCTTAGTCTTAGCTGTATCCACAGGCCAAGGTTCGCTGCGTTCAGCGTACTTCATTCTCTGCGATCAAGCTTGAAGTCTTCTTCAATATACTCCCATTCACAACGACCTTTTCTCAAAAGTTATTCTCCCAAGCAGCGAGCATGGCAAACCCTCAGAGTCGTGAAGACGTCTACACGTTGATCAGAAAGAAAGATCGTGAGACCACTTATGATTACGTTACAAGAAACATGGCAGCACGTTTAAACTGAGTCCAAGAAGAAATCAACAAATACGCGAGAACCTTCCCATTCATGACAGGAGCTACGATCGACGACTATTTCGACTACCTATACAAGCTGGTAGAGGAAGACATCAACGAGGAGGAGCGCCAACTCCATGAAATTCCCCAAACAACACCTCTAGAATTCTGGAAAGCGGTAAGTGACTTTCGTAGCATCTATTACCCCTTTCTGAGGTCAAGAAGCGTGAAACATGTCCGAGCTGTATCCGCTCCCATAGCATGCGCCTCTGCCCATTGCATTGACTGAAAGGAGGAATGCTGACCCCGAAACTTCCTTAGGTCTACGCCTTTGATCCTCTAGGTAAAGGAACACAGGCTAGCGAGGATCTGTTGACGAAGCTTCTCTCTTCGGAGCGTTTATCGCTGATTGAACTAGGGAAAGTGTATGGAAACACTACGCTTTGGCTTCTCCCGGGGCCTGAAAGCCTACCAATGTCTGAGACTAAGATCCCACCGAAGGACTATGCACGTTTCCCAGCTGCTCTTACGGATTCGGGCGCCATCAGCTATCCCGATAGCCACCCAACGATAGAATATGAGAGAGGCGGATCAATGGATCAGATGGTGATTGACCCCCAACAGGAAGAGAACCAGCGGCTTCGACGCTTCTGTCCTCTTGGCTGGATCGCTCTGAAGCGTGGCGAGCACAATTAGGATCTGACCGGCCATGCTCTTGTCATGGATATGGATCGCAGGCGAGATCATCATCCCTGGATCGTGCTTGCTTCGCAGTGGCCCGATGTGAATGGTGATCAGCCGGAGAAGTCTACGTACGAAGCGCAGCAACGACCCAGACGGGACGATGATCCAGTTCCCGGCATATTTCCTGGAGATCACACTCGAACAGTGATTGCTAAATTAATCCACGTGGACGAAAAGAGCCTTACCGACGGACAGAGAGCGACGCCTTTCCTCCAACAATTCGGTCCGAAATTTAGCTTCAACCTATGGCGCAGAGGCGGCGAAAGAACAGTCAGGGATTCCACACAATTCCGGGAATACCACCCTGATCTAGCTCATATAATGGGATGGTTCTGGGATGAAGATGAAAAGGAGGAGGTCTGTTACGCTGAGAATGGCACCGAATTTATGAGATACAAGCCTAGCGCCGTTGAATACAGATACCCATATTTGGATCAGGTGTCAGTTCAGGTCAGAACGCCATGTTCGGGGAGGTCCTCCAAGAACGTCACCCACATCCAGAGCAAGTCTCTACATTAGAGCGCATGAAGAACCTGAATACGCAGGACGAAGTGCCTCGACATCTGCAAGAGAGCACCACAGCCGGATACTGAACGATGAGCTGCTGGAGGCGCATGTCATGCCGCGCGAGGAAGTCAGGGCTCGGGTCGTTTGCGGTTGCTATCATTGCTAGCAACGACTGAACAGAATCAGGGGATTCTTTGCCTGATCTTGGCAACGAATGAATAGGATCTGAATTCCTCTTACATGCCTGCGTGCCAACAAGCTGCCTCTTCCAATCTACCGTCCCTGGTGCGTGCCTTGCAACGCAATCTTGCTCAAATAGAGGAATCAAAGCTCATAGCTATCCCACGCGATGCCAAACAAATGATGCACAATTCCCCGACACCAGTATAAAAAAACGCTTCAACGCAATGCCAACGGGCTATTCAGCCAGCGAAGACCCAAAGCTAAAGCGGCAAACCGTCAAAGCACTGCACTTCCTGGATTATTGAGTCCGTCAAGAGGTATACTGGACTGGAAGAAGCCCTGAAAAGTGCATCTTGGGATACCGCTTGTGCTGTCTGAGCTATCATCTGAAATCCGATTGTCTTCTTCCGCTACTCGTAAGCCAGTAGCGATAATTATCTGCTTCCTATAAGATGCAGGTCTTTAATAGATAAGTGCCTGCTCTTAGTGTCGTTATGTTGTTCACCAAACTCGCTTCGATATCTATCCATCGAGTTATCGATTAAGAAGACACATCTTCCTGTAAGCACAAGATGACTTACACTTTTCTCTTGTCGATGAATAACGAGCTTCGATAACAACAAGCACTAGAGATTGAGCATTGAGATATCCACAAACTGTAAAGATCCACTAGTAGCTCTGCAGCAAGTGGGCGATATTATAGCAGAAGTTGTAATTAAAGACCTACGATCAATTTTCTATGTTGTCTTATTTACATCGCTTAAGGATCCAGTATCCCAGCTGCTGACCACAAGACTCAAATTCTAAAGAACTCACATTGCGCTCCAGCCCGCTTTTCCAGAGTGCTCAACCTTGCCAGAAAAACAACTTCAAGAGATTCGCCGATGGCAAGTGGAAACAACGGCATAGATCAACGTTTACACGATAATACGTTGGGCGTTCGGGCCAATGCGGGCCTTTGTGCAAAGCGTCATAGAGTCTTTCGGACTCAAACCGAGCGCAAAACTTAATGTTCGGATTACCCTGCGTGAGCGTTCCTGAGAATCGGTCCGAGCGTTTGAGCTATGAATGGGAGTCGAACATATCGAAGAGATTGGAACTACCGTTGATAAGTGGGGCTTAGAAAAGTTTCAGTTGTGTTCCAGGTTGCTTGTGTGCTATGTCTTCTGGCTCACCGATCAGTAGGTTTTGCTAAGCTGATTCGGGCAGTATTATGTCAGGGGGTTAGTCTTCCGGCTTGGTGAGAGGTTTTCATGAAGGGGGTTGTGTGGACTGGGATTACCAATGGCTTTTTCGAACGCGTGGAGGGGCATTGTGAAGGGCTTTTATGGGAACTCATGTTGCCTAGATGGTGGGGTTGAATGAAGGAGGGACTGTCGACATTGTCTGCCTGGAGAGCTATGACATCTTACTTGTAGAGGCCGAAGATAGATGTTTCAGAAGACCACAAAACTCGTGGTCAATCAGACTGTTACAGTCAATGGGAATATCTTCCGTCAAAGAAAGTAGCGACCTTGCAGACAAGACGGGACACAAAAAAGATCAGAAGGGCGGATATGCATGCATTCGATTAATTGGAGACTGTCGACCGATGCTTACGATCGGAAAGCTTTTCTCCATCCATACCCTCCTCTTCCACAATGGACAGAGGCATAAAAATATATGCATCCACATCCCAATAGTTGCTCCATGCAGGCGGTTTAGGCACGATCTCGCCAGGCCCAAGTCGACGGGGATAGATCTGAAAGTAAGAATCCGTGAGCAATAGCTTTGTTCCCTCTTTCGGCAAGAAAACGTCGCTGTCCGCCCCAGCGACAATAGCACGACGAAGAAAGTCCCACTTGCGCTTCTTGATCAATGGCTCTTCCACTGTAATTGACACCAGAGTCTTGTGGGCGCGGATGAACCCCCGCAACGTATCTTCTGGGGTGGTAATGTGCTTGAGGTACAAGGTCTTGAGATTCCGGATACGACGTTGCCCGAGGATCGCAACAAGGTCGATGCCGATCTCTGTGCGCGGATCCTGAATGAGGGAGAGGTTTTCGAGATGTCCCGTCGGTACGTACCATTTCGTGAGGGAATGGCTATGCAGCCATTGCACTGTGCGGATGCTCTCTCTGGCCATTCTTGTCAAGTCGATCTCCAACGTACGCATGTGAGAGAACGGTACCAATAGCTCTGTTGGCGTGATGATCTCGTAGACATCATGGAGGGCCAATGTAGAGATAGCTTTTCCACAGACCTTACGCCAGAGAAGGAACAGCTCCAGATGCTTGTTGTCTTCAACTTCGTTCTGTCGCCATCGATGGGCTATCAGAGTCTCTGATTCCTGGCGAGTGATGTAGTCAATTTCCCGACCATAGCATTGACCGGCGCCGTTCAGCATGCAGAGATCTGCTTGGCCAATTGTTTGCAGGGTCTGGAAGTTACTCAATCTATCGAGGTGCAGTCGCGGCGGTATCCACGCGTTACGATCTTCGCGATATCTCAGTGCTTGCGCGTGCCATACCTTGATCTGGTTGGAGCCGACAGACCAATATGCGTAGGCTTTGTACGCCTGTTTGAGGATCGCCTCGATCTCCGAAGCTGTGGTAGTGGCGAGGCTCCCCATAAGTATATTGGGACCATCAAGAACCATGCTTCGAAGAGGTTCAGTCCCATGCTTGAATGATTCGAAGGAGCCGTAGATGGGGAGATCTCTCTCACGCACCAGCTTGATAGTATGCACAAGCTTGGCCAAAGCCGGAACTCGCGCGATATTGTTGAGATTCCGCCATTGATCACCGTGCGGATACAGAATCAAAGTGTGGAAAATGTACTGCGCTGTTCGCGAAAATCGTCGACCGACTACTCGCAAACTCTTCGACGACTTGACGTCTCCGGCTAAGCAGTCGCAGATCTGGTCGATAAGCTCGGCCGGTAGTCCATCCATCATTGCTTGTTGTGGTTCGATAGATTCAGTAGTAGTGAATATGGTAGCAAGTGGAGTTGACAGTGGATTTATGGGAAGAGCATTGGGGACAATTGGACATAAGACTAACACACCTTTTATGCCAACAGCAGCGGAATAAATGTGATGAGTCTGGTCAATCATCACAAACTGTAACACAGAATCGGGTGTCCTAACACGACGTTGGTTGCAAAGCCATTTTTCCCAACAAATAACGAAGGGCCCCTCGGAAACTTTTATCAGGTCATACTGACAACACTTACGGGAAGCTCACGTCCACTAACATCATGACTCGACCGGCGTGAACTGAGCATTCGAAAAGTTTCTTCAGTACAGGGTATCGCTGGACCTCATGAATATCAGTAAACCCACATGCCCACATGGGCCTAATTTCTTCTGTCACATTCGCACATTCAAGGTATGCGCTGAGGTCGCTCTGCCATAGTGCCGCTCATCATTATTTGTTCCATCCGAGGGCCTCTTCTATCATGAAGATACTGGGCTCTTTAGTTGAGAGTTTTTCGAACCCGACAGATCGCACTTGCCACGTTCCATACTTATTTTTGTCCTTAGCAAGCAAAACGTGACAGGGCATTATTGTTCGAGCGATCGACCTCACAGTCGGACAAAGGCAGAGACAAGGTTAATCTGTCATCGCTCGACTGCGGGAGCAGGGAATGATTAGTCCGTATCCTAGTGTTGAGAGCTATCCATCTGGACAGGAGCTGCTTGCCGACTGAACAGGAGAGTGCGTATCATCTACGCTTCGTAATATCTCATGAGTCCATGAGGCGCGTGCAATAAAACCTGCATCCAACGAACTTCAATGGAAAGTACACGTTGCTGAAAGGAGCCTAGCGCCAACAAACCTTGCCTCTAGTGAGTCTACTTTCCTATGAGATTAGACAGGTTGCGCAGCTCTATTCAATACGATTATTCAATTGAACATTGCCCGATTTAGTTAGCGTGATCCCAAAAGGGCAAGCAGATCTGGCGACTTGGCAATCCCAATTGAATTAGTATTCAATTATTGAATACTCATTCAATTGACCCACCACCTTATTCAATTGCTTCAATTACTCGTCTAGACGTAGCTTGTAAAGGTTATAATCACCTTCTCTATCGTCGTCGTCGTCGTCGTCGCCATTATGCTTAGAGATGTACTTAAAAGTCATTTTCACGTTCTTGATTTGAGCACTTCTTCGCGACAATTGAAGCCTTTGCAATCATTGTTGTTTTTGCGATTCTCGCAATCATTGTCTTTGCAAGTCTCGCAATCTTCAAAGAACACACAACGATTGTCTCGTAAACGAAAGAAGACGATCTAATTCGAATTAAAGTTGTTTTAACGATCGTCAAAGAAAAGAAAAAAACAAATTGATAAAAAGCATCAAAGAATTATAACACAAGAATTGGAGAAAAAGAATGTCAAGTTAGATGCAAATAACAATAATGATTTCAACTTTTATATTTAAAACATCACTAATCGACGTCGTGCTTTTAGCATCTCTAATGCTTTTTCGTCGTCAAAAATCTCTACTTCTCTTGCTTCTTACAAACGAAAAAAAGATTAACAACTAAATTAAAAGCTCAATTACGATCAACGACTTATAGAGAAGAACGATGTTATTTTTGTCAACATGTGTGTGACTAGATTTGCGAAGTACGACATCAAGACTATGTAGCGTTTCTAGAATAAAATTAGAAAAAAATTCGAAACAACAATAGATCGTAAATATGTCAACGTTAATAAACGAATAAAGCACTTAATAAGTAAAAGAAAAGCAAACATTAAAGTTTTACACAAATCTAGTTATGCAATACGAGACGACAATTGAATTCAAGCTATTAATAAATAAATATCTACATTCGCAACATATTAAAAAGCGAAAAACTAAAAAAACTTTTTGCGAAAAAGAAAAATAAAAGAGAATGCAAAACACGAAAAAAAGAAGAGACAAACTTAGTTAACGACTAAAGAATAAATCGAATTACAAAGTCTTCTTTTTCTTCTTTTTCTTCTTCTTCGTCGTCTTCGTTAACAATGAAGAAAACTTCAAAAATTAAAGCAATTTCGAAAATAGTAGTTCTAGTATATTCTTTAACGCAAAGAAGAATGCAAGGAAATCGAAACTCGTAACAAGAACAAGCTTTTTATCTAATAACGATGCAATAATGACAAAAGATTTAGATTACGAAGAAGACATAAATAATAATTGATGTACGAGAATGTAAGTCTTATCTAAAGACGACAACAATTATTTATCTATATTTTCTAAATTTTCATTAAATGAATTTACATCGTTAAAGTTTATAAAACGTTAAAAAAGCAAGATTGCAAAACAATCTCAAAGTAATAAAAAGATTTCGAAAAGATTTAAACAAACGCACGTTAACGTAATAAACAACAAAGACTTAGACGTTTTGCAAGACACATTGATCGATTACTTCAAAGATCGAACGTTATTAACGAAAGATTTATTAAAACAAGAATCTTTGCTAAAGAAAATAAAGAATACGTTTGAAAAATATCTAATAAAACATATTGCGAAAGTCTTGAAACTTAAACGTTATTTTAAGAAATCGTTGCATAAATATTATAAAAAATATGTTTATTTTTGATGAAATAATTTGTTTGAAGATTTGACTAGACTTAACGAGAATATAAAGAAACTAAAACAATTATATAGAAGTAATAGAGAGAAATTCGTGACAAATAATGCGAGAAAAAAGAAATTCGCGACAAATAATGCGAACGACAAGAAGATCAAAATAGATAATGCGAACAACAAGAAGATCGTAACAAACAATAAGAAAAATAGAAAAAAAAAAACGACAAATAATCTAGATCTAAGAACGTAAATCGTGACATTAAATGTAAAAAAAAGACGTTTTTGCGAAAATATTTATAATTTGAGGCGAAAGACACTATTATTGCATTTTCTTTTTCAAAGCTTCGCAAACTTTATTTGAGAAGAAAAGAGACAACAAGATGTTTAGTTACTAGATTTTCGTATACAATATTATCTCTTTTAAGAATGTTAAATATATATTAAAGAAATGTGATGTGCGAATTGCAATACAAACGAGTATAAACTATACTTATTTTGTCGACGACTCGAAATTTTATTTTCGAACAAAGAAAATAATGATTTAACGTTTAATCGCATTTGCGTTAATAATATCTCTAAAAAATTCTCGAGCTAAACAAATAAAATTTAGGTCGAAAAGTGTTTATATCGACGACATTATTTACAATCACAATTCTTTGTTAAATTAATAAAGAGTTTCTAACTATTAAAGATATATAGATAATTATGTCATCGCAACGATTTAATGCGATAATAATAAAAAATAACGAAAGAGAAGAAAGAAAACGAAAATCGTCTCTAGGAATCTAATTTGAGATTCTTCTCTATGTTTTAATAATTAAATAACGACAACGAAATTTAAGGCAACAAGCATTAAAGATTAACACTAAAAAACTTCATCGAAGCTAGATATATATATAAACACAAGAGAGAAAATTTAGTACTCTTATAATGTAGAGCTTTTAAAATCGCTAAAGACTCTATTAACTTACAAATATTTTAAAAGACTAGAAAATTGCATTGCAAAACAAAATTCTATTTGATTGTCTCGTAAACACGTATAGCAATTAGTTAGAAGAATTGTCGCTAAATAAAGATTTTTGATCAATTATAATTCGACTTTCATTTACGTCTTAAAAGCATTAAATATCTACAAAGTTTAAATTAAATCAAAAGAGTTTTCGACGACAATGCGAGCTCTAGACATTCGCTTATTAAAAAAGATTTATCTTTCGTTTATATAATTTAAATAAAGAAATATAATGTACGATTAATAAATATAGACTTTATCGTCGTACAATTAAAGTTTTCTTCGATCTTTAAAAAGAGTTTTTAATCGATTTTGTAATTTGAACTTTTATAGCATCGTAACGTTGTTCATTTTGTCTTCACAAAAATCATAAATAGATTCTATTAAATCGTTCGAACAAGTAATAACTAATTAAATTATTTCGTGTAATTTTTTGTAGTTAAAGTAATAAAAATTTTGTTTCACATTTAATTTGCAAAACTTCTAGAAAATCTTATCAATAAATTCTTATATAGTGCTTTTGTCTCTAATCTTTTCTACTCTTTTTATTGCTTTGACGTATTTTTTGATGCGTATATAGATAAGCGTTGAATGTTATCGAAGCATATTGTTGTATCGAATTTCGAAATATTTAAGAAAATCGTTGAGAACGCGAAAGAGATAGAAGAAGAAACGATTAAATCGTTTTATCAATTCAAATAGCTAACGAAAATAGAATAATTTGTATAAAAGACAACAAAGAGCGAGTTCGAAAAATAATTTAGCACGATTGCTTTATTCGATAATATCGATAACAAAGTAATTAACAAACAATCGAATTTTCTTCTTATTAAATCGCATTATATGACGAAGACGTTTAAAGAAAATTCGATTTAAATCGAATTTAGATCTTTTATACTTCACTAGTTTAATGTATGAATGTCAAGAATCGCCAACGAGGTGTTAACTCAAAATAACAACAATGGCAAGGGCAAGAGCGATAGCTATACGTATGTCCTGGTCGTCGTCGATCAATTGAGTCAATTGAGTCAATTAAGGCATGCTAGGTAGGATGAAAGGGGTTAGGAATGCACATTATTGATGGGAAAGAACGAAAATCGATCAAATACAATAATTACTAGGTTGCGATCCATACTACTCAATCTAGTATAGCGCGGGCGGGCTAGCGATCCTAGACCCCACTAGCCCTCGCAAACCAATTGAATAATCGTATTGAATAAAGTTGCGCAACCTATCTAGTATAATGATTGTTTCGGTTTTCTTACGCACTCTCGAATACTACTCAGACATCCTGTTTCTTACAACAAACCAGGTTGGCATCTTCAACGAGGCCTTCATATCACGCATCCACATAAGTCTCTATTACGCCAACCTTACACAAGAAAGCGCGCTCGGAGTCTGGGACATGAATCTAGGTCGACTCAAGAAATCGGGTCGCAGAATCTTCGTCAACAACGAACAAATCAAATCCTTCGCAAAAAGCCACTAGAGAGACGACCATCAATGAAACGACCAGCAAATCCGCAACGCGTTCTAGACAGCCATCGCACTCGCCAAATATAATTTCTACGAGAAGTGCAATATGTGGGAGAAAACCGGCCAAAAGCCTCCCTTGAAGCTAGCACTGCTACTAGATCATTTGGAAGCCGTGATGCAAACAAGCGCAGAATTCGACAACTACCTATCTGATGTTCAGGGTGGATTGAACCACCAAGATAAGGCCAAAATGACGGAGATTCGCGGCGACAATTGGCAAGATAAAGGGATCGAAACGCCTACAAGCAAGAAATATAGCATCGAAAGAGCGAAAAGGCCAAGTATTGAACGTAGAAGTAGCATCATTGCATTAATCATCGATAGTATGTGAAATCTATAGAGGAGCAAATGTAAATATAGATGCGAGCTCAACAAAATCTTGATACAACTCTATAATAAGATTGATTTCCAACAAACTTCTATTAGTCGAACATAAAAATAAAATTCGCATAATTTTTATTTTAATATATATATAAAATCTATTTGTTTTTTATCTTCTAATTATTTTCTAATCTATCTTTTCTATTTGTTTTGCTTGTTTCTAGCATTTTTTTATTTTTAATAAGTTTAATTATTTTTAAGAATTGCTCAAATTTAATCTTGTTTAATAGTTTAATTAAATTGTTAACAACTATTTGATCAATAAACAAATAAATAAGATTTATTATCTTAAATTTAATTTGTTTGCAAACAAAATATTATTAAATAATAATATATTTTATCTATAAGTAAAATTTAAGAGTCTTGCTAAAAGTTATAGTATTCTAATTGTTTGTATTAATAAAAACAAACTAATTATATATAGTAAATAGTAATTTGTTTATATTTAACTTCTTAATTAGATATTTTATTTAAATAGCTTTCTTAGTAACTTATATTTGCGTTATATACTTTGCTTTGCAAAAGAATAAAACAACAATAAATTGTTACTTAGATTGTTAACTAATAGTTTGTTATACTAATACTTTCGTAAGAGATATTAGTAAGAATTATATTTTCGAAGAGATTTGTAGATATCTTTAGACAATATAAACAATTATTTGATAACAAGAGATTGCAACTTAATAATTGTAACAATAAATAAAAACTTAAAATAAATTAAATACAATCTATAAGAGAGTTGCGTTTAAAAAGTATATGTCTTTTCATTATTTAAAATTTAAGATATTTAAGATATTTAAGATCTTAATTATCTTAATTATTTTAACTCGAATTTAAGATATTTAAAAATTAAGTCTTTTTGATTATTTTAATTATTGATATTTTATTAATAAATCTTTTCTTTCTAATTACTTTGTAAAGAGCAATACGCAATAAATAGTATTTATTAATACGCAACTCGTAATACTATCTTCTCTCTTTAAATAAATTGGTTTCGAAATTATTTATTCTTTCTTATTATATTAATTAGATTAACTACTAAACAACGTCGCAATTTTGTTGCTAATTGTTACTATAAGTATTCTATTTTTATAATATATTCTTGTTAAGTTTGCGTCTTATTTAATATATCTCGTCGAATAAATAAAGAATATCTTAAGTATAAAAAGTATTATCGAGAGAATTGAAAATATAATTTAACTTCTAATTATTAAAGAATAAATAAAGCTATTTAGAAGATTAAAAAGCTAAATAATAAAATAAGAAAGTTGCGTTTAAAAATTGCGCAAAAGACAAAACCAAAAAATATTAATTTTGTTGTTTAAAAGATATAAATAATGCAAAGTCAAAAAATATTTTAAAAATTAAAAAGAGCAAAAAAGAAATTAAATATATTGAATAAATATTCGAAGCTTTGTTTAATACTATTATTAATTCTTTATTGTTTATTTTCTTATTTTCTAATACTTTATCAACTCTTATAAGTAATTTTGTCGCTAACAAAATTGTCGCAATTTATTAGAATTTTTTTTAAATTCTTAAGTAACTTTTATATATTTTTAAAAATAAAATATTCTTTTTACTTAATAAATTATTTTTGATCTTTCTATTGTAAAATTTTCTCAATATTATATTGTTTCTCTTTTTATAAATAGAAACAAAACATATTCTATAAAAATATTATTAAATTTGCTAATTTCAACAATAAAATATAAAATATTAAAAATACTTTAATATTTTTAAGTAAATTAAGTTTATAATTAACTAATTACTTTATCTTTTTAACAAAAAACAATTTAACTTTAATATAATTTAATTTCTTATTTGACTTTTTGTCTTAAGATTTTTTGTAAAAAAATATATTTTATTTCTTTTCTTTAGCTAAGATATTTTTTTTTGTTTTTTGTTTTTTGTTTTAATACTTAATCGATTTTTCTTATATCTTTAAAATATTATTGTATATTTTTTTTAATATTGTTATTCTTTTAATAATTAATTAAATCAATAAATGCTTTTACTCTTTTTTAAAGAGATTAAATTCTCTATTATAATTAACAAAGAATAAAATTATTTTAGTAATATTTATAATCTTTATATTAAGTATTAGTTATATTATAGATAAAAGTAATACTTAATTGTTGTAAGTATTGTTAACGTAATATCTTAAATATTGTTTTAAACTTTAATTTGTTTACTTTATCTAATTATTTGTAATTAAGTAATAAATAGTAAACATTTTAAATTTTGTTTCTAATATCGATAAAAATATCTTTTAATAGTTAGATATAAAGAACTTGTCTCTATTACTAATTAATTCTTTTAAATATATTGTAATATTATATAAATCGATTTAATATAATATATTTTAGTTGTTTTGCTATAAACTTCTCTTTGTATACAATAATATATAAGTACTTAATAAGTTTGTTAACTATTATTAGTATTAAAATATATTTATCTTTAATTGCTAAATTTGTTAATTTAAACAACTTAATAATAAAGTTTATTATAACTTTGTTTTATAACAATTTAGATAATTTCTAATATTAAATTTTGCTATAACTTGCATATATATTATATTTGTTTTGCTAATAACTAAGATATTATTTAATATATATCTTAACAACTTGTTTTATTTAAGAAAACTAATAATACTAGTGTAAAAGTTAGAGAATTTTAATTACTTTTAAATGCTTTTGCAATAATTTATTATAATATTTCTTTATATATTTATTAATTTTGTTAATAGATATCTAAAGTTTTTCTTTTTTTACTAGAAATTCTTCTTAATTGTCTTTAAGTATTTGTAAAATAGTATTTAGCTTATATTTGTTTAGCGTAATCGTTAGGTTGAGTTTTAATTCGACTAGATTGACTTGTTCAATTCTAACTCTAAGATTAGGCAAATTTCCTAGCTTAACAAAATAAGATAAGCGAAGAATGCGCATCAAGTGTTTAATTCATCTTACTCGATTACGTGACGTCACGCGACGCGCTAATTCGATTGAGCTAGCGTAGAGCTTACGCTAATCGCATATAATTAGCGTAAATTTTGCGCTAACTTAATCGAATTAGCGCATAGATAAGATAAGATAAAATAAAATAAAATAAACGAATATTAACGCGACGAAGTTAGCTTGAATTCTTGACATTAATTCGACAAAACTCGATTTTAAAATCGAATTCGCATCTTAATTTTGATTCAATTCTACGAAACTCAAGAGAATAAGTTAAGTTAAGAAAAAAGTGTTCGATTTGACTTAACGATCATATTATATTTGTTTGCTAATAGTAATTTGTCTTTGTTAATTTTAAGTATATTGTAATTAAACAATTTCTTTGTTGTTATATAATTACTTTTTCTATTAAGTGCGTCGTCTACTTTATTATTGTTTTTATTCAAAATATATTATATTTTAAACTTGTATTGTTTAAGTTGCTCTAATTATTATATTTATGTTTTATTAAACTATTTAATACTAGTAAAGTACAAAAGATTCTTGTAATTTGTAAGAATTGTAAGTTTTAATAATTCTTTAATATATATTCTTTATAATTTTAAAGAAACTACAATAATAAGTAGCTTTTTGTTATAAATTTTATAATTTTGTTTAATTAACAAGAGTTTTCTTAAGAGATATATTATTAAATATTATATATCTTTATATTCTTAATTAAAGTATATATTGATAACTAAATTTAATGAGTTGATTTTAATCTTGCTTAACAATTGTAAATTGTATATTTTTAATATTAATTTTTTTAAACATTTTAGTTTAAGATTCTAAAATAATTTCTCTTTTTGTAATTTTTATATTTATAATATCTTTTTTTGTAAGATTTGTTAATAATATTGCGCTAACAAAGTAATTCTTAATAATTTTCTTATTATAGTTTATAAAATTTAGAAAGAATTAAACTTTCTTAACATTAATAGATAATTTTTATTCTTTAATTACTTATAGCTTTTTAAGATTTATGCATACTTTATATTATTTAACAATAAATTAAAGAAAGTTAATTTCTTTTTAATAGAACTTACATTTCTTTAATTTAAAATATAGATTTTTTCTATTTAAATATTCTAATACTTTGAAAATATTAGTGTGATCGTCGGGTCGAGTTTCAACCCAATCGGGTTACCTCGCCCAACCCTGACCCTAGAATCAGGCAAATTTCCTAGCCTAACAAGGTGAGACGAGCGAAGAATGTGCGTCAAGTGTTTAACTCGACCCACCCAATCATGTGACGTCACGTGACGCGCTAATCATATGTGGCTAGCGTGGACCCTGCGCTAGCATGATTGGGCTAGCATGAATCATGCGCTAGCTCAATTGAGTTAGCGCATAGATAAGATAAGATAAGATAAGATAAAATAAGCGAATGATAACGCGACGAAGTTAGCTTGAGTTCTTGGCATTGACTCGACGAAACTCGACCCTAGGATCGAGTTCGCGTCTTAACCTTGGCCCAACTCTACGAGGCCCAAGAGGGTGGATCGAGTTAAGAAAAAAGTGTTCGACCCGACCCAACGATCATACTAGAAAATATAATTTATATATTCTTTTAAAATATTTATGTAAATTATAATATTATTTAAGTATATTATAACAAATCGATTTAAATATTGTTATAATATATTATTAAATATATCTTAATATATTGTTAAGATATTTGTAAACTTAAATAATATTATTATATATTTGTATAATTTATATTATGTATAAAAAGTTATTTTTTACTTTTTCTTTATTTTTACTTTTATTTAATTGTATACTTCTTGTAAATTTAGTTTAGTAAATTATTTTACTTCGAATAATTAATTTTAAAGGTCGCTAATATTAGGTAATAAATATTAGTTTTTTATTGTAATATTGTTTAACTTTTAATAATTAATAGTGTGATCGTTAAATTGAATCGAACACTTTTTTCTTAACTTAATTTACTCTCTTGAATCTCGTAGAATTAAATCAAAATTAAGACGCGAATCTAATTCTAGAGTTGAGTTTCGTTAAGTTAATGTCAAGAATTTAAGCTAACTTCGTCGCGTTAGCATTTGCTTATCTTATCTTATCTTATCTATGCGCTAATTCGATTGAGTTAGCGTAGAATTCACGCTAATTACATATAATTAGCGCAAAGTTCACTCTAATTGCATATAATTAGCGCGTTACGTAATGTTACGTAATTGAATAAGTCGAATTAAACATTCGATGCACATTCTTCACTCGTTTTATCTTGTTAAGCTAGAAAATTTGCTTGATTCTAGAGTTAGAATTGAACAAGTTAATTCGATCGAATTGAAATTCGACTCGACAATCACGCTAATAATTAATATATAGATAAAGAATTTCGTTTTTCTTAAGTATAAAGAGAATTAAGTATTCTACTTGTAATTGAGATTTTTTAATAAATTTTTTTTTTGTTTTTTGTCAAATATTTGCAAAGTATTTTTAGCTTTTTCTTAAATAAAATATATATAGATTTAAATATAAGTTGCTTGCTTAATTTAAATTTAATCTCGTAATTTTACAATTAATATTTAAATAAAATTTTGATTGTTTTTTCTTTCTAAAATAGATACTCTTAATCGTTATATATTTGTAATATATACTTTAGCAATTTTCTTGCTATACTAGATAGTTTAGAACTCTTAGAAGATTTGTAATTTTTTTTACTTATTTTAACTTTGTAATCTAATTAATTTTTGTTAATATTTGTTAAGTTAAACTTTATTAGATTGTTTTTTTGCAAAAATATAAGTTTTTTACTTGCAATTAAGTTTCGACTTATTCTTTTATTTATTATCGAACATTATTAATGCGTAAATTAAATATAAATTGTATAAATATATTGTGCAAATTTGAGTACTTATATATTTTAGTTAACTTTTAAATTGTACTACTTTAATTAAGATATTTCTAGAACAATATTATAAGTAATTATTCTTATTATATTAAAGATTAGTTTCTTGTAATTTGCTAAATAGCTATTAATAATAATTTTGTTTCTTTGTTTACTTTTTTATTTTTTGCGAATAATAAATTTCTATCTACAATTACTAGATTATAAATATTAGACTTTTTTTAAGTAAAATATTTTTCTCTCTTTACAAGAGCTTTAGTTATAAAATTACTTGTTATATTAAAATTAATTATTATTGTAAATCGACAATTGTTAATCTTAATTAATAAAATAAAATATTGTGCGTACGTTGTTAAATTTAGTTGCTACTATTAAGCTAATATATTGTATTTCTTATGTTGCTAAATTTTTAACTTTAATTTTAAAACTAGTTAACTTTATTCTTGTCTTCTAGATAAGTTTAGCATAAGTTATTATAGCAAATTGTTTAACTAAGATCTACGTATGTTATAAGATTTAGTTATCTTATAATAATATTAGATATATTCTTTTTTATAATAATATTGCTTTCTAGCTTCTTTTTGCATTTATTCATAATCTTCGATAAGTTAACTAAAGTTTTAAGATAATTTATAATATCTTTTATATATTTATAAAAGTCTTTTTAGTTATACTCTTTATTTAAGTTAATAATTAGACTATAAGATTTAATAGTCTTTTAAAGTGCTTAACTAACTTTCTACGTAAATATAAATATCTTGTTTAATAATATTTTCTCTAGAATTTTTTGTAATTAATTTGAATTTTCTAATAGATAGTAATTGTCGTACGATTTAGTTTTAAAAATATTTATCTTTGTATTAATTTGCTCTCTAATATTGTTTTAACTATTAAATATCTCTCTTAATATAATATTAATTTATCGACAATTTATTAAATTTTGTAATCGACAATCTCTTGCAAAGTAACTCAATTTATTATATAAAAAATACATTTTTTAAAATTTGTTATCTTGCTTTTTTCTAAGATTTTTTTCTTTGCGTTGTTAAGTAAAATTTAATTTTATAGATATAAACTTACAATAGTTTAAATTACTATACTTTTAATTTGAACAAAATTCTTTTTGCTAACATTTAATTATTAATTTAAAGAAAGTTCTTGTTTTTTTGTAAAATTAATTGTATTGTTTTTTTATAGTTTTTTTATATAGTTTGTTGTTAAAATCGATAACTACTTCGATAAGATTAAATATATTATTATATATAATTTTGTTCTTGAGATTGTTCTTAAAATTTTGTCAAAACACTATTATAAGTACAATATTATTTTACTTAATGAAATTAATATATTTTTGAAATCTTGTTGCATAGTCTATTGTAAAGATTTGTTAAATTAAATATCAAATTAGTCTTTTTGCAATTTATTTTTTGTTAAATGTTTTGAATTTTTTTTAAAACTCTTTTTTAAAATTGTTAAAGTTTGTAAATATTGCACAAGAGTTTTTATTATAATTCTTTATATATTTGTGTAAGTTTAACTTGAGTTAATACTAAACTCTTTCTTTAAAAAATATTAATGCAAAAATTGTCTTTTAATTTGCTAGAATAAGATAGAAGATAAAATAAATATTTATCTATATAAGTTAGTTCTTTAAATTAATTTAATCTTTATAACAAACGTTAGACTTATTAATTTTTATTTTGTTGTCTTTATTAAATATTAATTGACGCAATATTATTAAGCTAGTATTTGAGATAAAAAGGCGTTAATCTAATATAGATATTCTTAGAGTATTTAAAATATTACGCTAGTACTTTCGTAAAAAATATTAAAGAGAATTATATCATTAAAGAGATATGTAGATATCTTTAGATAATGCAAGCAATTACTTAATAACAAGAAATTGCAACTTAGTAATTGTAATAATAAGTTAAAACTTAAAATAAATTAAATACAATCTATAAGACATTAACAATTCGAGAAACTAATCTCTTAATTTCAAGATGCTAAGATAATTTGTGTAGCTCGAAGTTAGTCTCGAGAACGTTCGAGAGACAAAGAGAAGCTTGCATTGAAAGAGTTAAAAAAGACTTAACAAAAAGTATAATTTTGATATTCGAAACGCGTACGAACTCTCGCAGCACTTCGATTAAATCTTTGTTTGTTATTCGCTTATATTATAGTAATTTTTATAATAGAATCGAACAATTTGTAAGATTTCTATGCGAGAATAATTTGTAGATAGAAGCATCTTCTATAGTTGCGCAATTAATTGCGCGTAATTGACTGCGCGTAATTGATTGCGTATAATTAATAGCGTAATTGTCGAATCGAATTTCAATTCGATTGAATTAACTCGCTCAATTCTAATTCTAAGATTAGGCAAATTTTCTAGCTTAACAAGGTGGAATGAGCGAAAAATGCGCGTCAAATGTTTAATTCGATTTATTCGATCTTATCGATAAGATTAATATAAGATAAGATTAATAATAAGATACGTCTTATGCTTTGCATAATTAAATGCATCAACAATTTACGTTCGAAACTTAAGTAACAAATTTAAGCAATAAATTAATAAAGACTTAACGCTATTTAATTACGTCATATATATAGAGATAGAATTCGTGAAATTAATTTTAAAAGTTTAGAACATTAAGATTTAAAAATAAGTGCTTGTTAAAAATTTAAAATAAAATCTAGCTACTATAATAATTGATTAAGCTTCGTCTAATGTATGTCGAAACTAAGTTTCTCTCGCTATTTCTCTATTACGTTTAAGCTAAATTAATAGTTATTTTATATATTAACTTGTTGTCGCTTCGCAAATATTTCTCGCGAACGAATTAATATACTTTGACTTAATTTGTTTATTATGTATTGTTATCGATTTTTCGCAAAGACTAATATAATATTTTAAGATATTAATCGCAAATAATTTAAGTTTTGCGAGTATGTTAACAATGTTAACTTTATTTGCGAGTAATTCGAGTTTTAATGTTCTCTCGCATTATTGTCAACGTAATCTTGAATTTCATTTATCAAAAATGTTAAAGAAAGATTGACAAAAAAACAAGCTTAAAGTTCTCTTAATTTATTAATTCAATTTCGACTTTTATTGCTATTTGCTATTGCTATCGCATAAGTAGCGTTGTTCAAATTATTTAATTCGATAAAAGACGTTTTAAAGTCTAAGTTATTGTTTAACTTCTAATTATTGTTCTTTAATTTGTTGCTTAAATAATATTTAACAAAGATTTATCGTCGTTAATTTTCTCAATATTTTGATTTAATTTTTTCGCGATAATAGACAATATAGTGTTTGCGTTTTTGAAAATGTTTTGAGCAAATTAATTCGTACATTTAATTATTATTATGTTTTTAACAATGTGTTTGCGAAATCGATTGCAACAATAAATAATTACATCGCGCGTTATTAAAAACAATCATTCGACATCAATATTTAAGACGAAAATCGTTAAAACGTCTTTAATTATATAAGTTAATGCTAAGAATTAAGACTTCAAAGTGTTTTAAACGCTTAAAATAAAAAACTTATTAATAGATTTAATTAACTTAGCAAGTTAGACAATTATCTTGTTGATTTTCGTCTTTAGCGCAATATCTTGTGTGATATTAATAATGTTTTGTTAATTATTGATGCTACATTAAGTAGCTAGCACGATAGTTGCTAAAGATTGTCTCTTTTTAAATTTAGTAACGAAACGTCAATAATATTCTAATTTTTAATATGACAAATAGTTATTATTGTAATGTTTCTTAGACTCTTAAATGTATTTTCGTTTGTTGACTAATAATTAACTTCGATTTTGTAAAGAGACGTTAATTTTTTAAGCAATAGAAAACAACAATAGAATGCCAAATATTATTAATAAAGTAATGTACGCTATACATCAACTATTTTCTAAACAAATTAAACGAAGTCTTGACATTAAAATATGTATTTGCTTTGTTATAGATAGCTTCATAGTATACATTAAGTTAATTTCTAATAATCTAAATGTTTTTTTGTAACTTCTTTGTTCAAGTTATATCTAAAAGTTTTGCAATAATTCGTCGCTAATTTTTTAAATAATTATGCATTACATTGTAAATCTTTTAAGTTTCGCATATTATAGAATTTTAAAAAGAACTTAATGCTTAAATAAGTTTTTCGAATTTTTTTAAAAATGTTATTATGTAATGTATTTAACTTTATTTATTTTTTGTTAATTTTAACATTCGAAACTTTAACTTTGTTCAAATATAAAATTATTTATATATAGAGTTTTTTATGTCGTACGTTCGTTACAATATAACATAAATATTGTCTTAACAAATCTTAATATCTTAATTTATGTTTTTTATATTTTTGCTTAATACATTATTTGTTTAAAGTTCGCGAAAAACTTTGTATTAAACAATTGACACATTAATTGCAATAACAATAAGTTGAATTTAAAAACTATATTTGTTAGAATTTATAGCAATAAAAGCTAGCAATTGATCTTATCTTGCGCAAAATCTTTTCAAAAAAATTCTTCTTTTAATTAGATTGTTAAGATTCTTCTTTTTGAATTTAATAATAACTTTTTTGTTTCAAATACGTATTTTGAGCGTTTTAACAAATTGTTAATCGCAATTTGCATAACATAATTTATGCAATTTATTGTTTTAAGCTTCGAATTTTAGATTATGTTCTTGTTTCGCAAAGTCTTGATAAAAGTTCTTCGTAATATTTTATTATTATTAACATTATTTACGATAATAGTTATTAAGCGATTTTGAAGATTGTACGTCTTTAAAATGTTATATACTACATTCGTTAATCGCTTCTCTATATATTTACTCTTTAAAAACTTGAAAATTAATAAAATTTCTTTATATTGTCAATTTATGTTAATAAAGTATACGATAATTTTTAGAAAAAAGAGATAATTCGAATTTAATTAGTCGTTCAAAGCAATAAACATTCGAATACTTGTTTTCAAATTGTTAAGAACATTGCGTCTAATTAGATCTATACGCTTTCTAATCAACTTAATAAACTTCGTGCGTCTCGAAATAATTACAGTCGCTTATAAAAAGCGAACAAATTTATTAAAACTTGATTTTTTTAATAATCGAAAAAAGATATTAGAATTTAATATTATCTTTGTTAATCAATTATCAAAGTCTTGTTAATTGTATTGCTTTATTTTTTTGCGTTTTATAAATTTTGTCTTTTACAATTAGAAGTAAAATTCGTGTTAACACGTCGACTTAAATATAAATAAAATATTATTAAAGAATAATAATAAAGTAATTATAAAAACAAAAAATTAACAATTGATTACAACAATAAAAGTCAAGTTCTAAAAATACAAAAGAAAAAAAAGCGAAAATAAATAAAAAAGTCTTGATTTACATTTTGCAAAAATTGCTTTATAGTTCTTTGCAATAAATCTTTAAATTTTCGACAATAATTATTGTCTTTTTTGTGTTATCTTATAATAGAAGTTTCTAAATTAGTAAAAGTTAAATAAAGAAATATTTTTTATAGCTTTTGCAAATAACTTTAAGCACATTAGTAGCGATGCAAACAATTTTGTATTAATCGCTTTAAAGCTTGATTTTTTGAGCTTAACTATCTTATTAAGAGTTTAAATGCTTTATTAGTTTTAACTTTGTATCTTAATTTTAAAGAGTTTAATTTTATTATTACTTTTCGAATATAAGATGCTTTTCGATTGTTTATATAATTACGCTTTTATTATTAGACGTAGATTGATCGCCAGGTTGGGTTTCGATATTAACATTCTAGCCCAACCTAGATACTCGATATCAATCTCTTGACTTAGCTTGGAATTGACTTGGGTCAACGATTTCTTAACTCGACTCGATCGACTCGCCAAGCAATCGAAAATGACGTCAAAATGTTAAGATTTTCTATTTTTAAAAAAATTCGCATTATTTGAATTACTAAAAATAGTTTAAAAATAATAACGCACAAATAACATACAAATGCATTACCTAAATGCATTACTATATAATATTATAAACAAATTAATTAAATTAATTAATTTGATTAAGTTGATTAATGCACTTTTTCAAAAATAATCTAAATTTTTCGAGTCTTGGCGAGTTGGGCCAAGTTATACGCTAAGTACTTCATATCTACTCTTTGACTCGACCTAAATACTTGGGCCAAGATTTCTGACCCAAATTGAGTCTTGGCGAGCCAAGAACCTGGCTCGAACTTGATCACCCAACTCGACGCGACTAGTCTAATTAGACGCAAAAGCTTGTCGAATAAAGACTCTATTTAACATTTGTTCTTTCGAATAAACGAGAATTTTTTTTAGTAAACTTTAATAACTTTTAAATTAAAAGAATTAAGTCGATAAAATGTATTAAGAACGCTATTATTATTTGAGTGTTTCTCTAAGCCGAACAATGCATTTTGATCGAATTGCAAGAATTCTATAATTATAATAAGATACTCTAAAGATAACACGTAGTGTTAAAAGAAATAAAATAAAAAATAATACAAACATAAACGAAAATTGTCTTAATTATAAAAGTAGTACTTAAAGACTAAAGTAATTAATACTCTTATATTTAGTTTAATAACGAGAAATTTTATTGTTGAATTTTATTGCTAATTGTTTTTTTTTTTGCAATTCGAAGCTCTATTATACGAAAAGCAAAATAATTAATTAAGCAACAATAATCGAGTTTTTTCTAGTTATTTCGACGAAAATATGCTTAATTAACAATTAATTTACTTAGAACAAACATTAATATATCGCTAGCGAATTCTAAAGAACGAAGTGTCAATTTTGTAATTAAGTTGCAAAAAGATATAAAGATTAACTTAATAAGAATTTACAAACAATATTCGCTTATTATTAAACGCTAAGAAATTTATTTTGAAGCAAACAAAATCAATTAAAGTAAAATTAAAGTTACAATAATTATGTTAGACTATATAAGTTATTACGATAAATAATAAAAAATAATACGAAAACAACTCTTGCAATTTAATTTATGTCGTAAACTTTTCGTTAATTACTTTTTATTTTATTGCTAAATCTTTTTTTGCTTAAATTTTACTTAAAGTTCGCATAATTAGACTCGATAATCGCATTTAATTTATTTACTTTATTGCATAACACAAGAAAGTCGAAATAGTTATAAGTTGTTTGTGCATTATTAATATATTTTATTCTCTTATTTAATATGCAATATTTTTTAGCATTCGTTTGTAAAAATATCTCTTTTAAAAGCGCATTAGAGTTTCAAGATCTTAATGTAATTTAAAAGTATAAAAAAAAATAATACTTATATTAATTTGTTGTTTACAAATAAATTCTTTATTAAAATTGCATCTTTTTTTTTGGATACGATGTGAAAAATCGAAAATTATACATTGTGCATTTCTTACTTGCGCAATAGCAATTTTCGTAAATCGAACGTATTTTTTCGAACTTTTATAAAAATTGTCGCTTTTTACGTCTATAAATAGTTATTAACTAATAAAGATATCATTTAATACAATATATTTACATTGAAATTCTAATTCGACATAATTTTGATAATTGATACGATTAAGTTCTATTTTAAGTTTTAATACTTGTTAATATGCTATTAAAGCTAAAGTTTAAATATAATTATTTAATAAAAATTGTAGCGTCAAGTTATTACTTAAGATTTATTCGTCAAATTTTGTCTTTTTAACAATAGTTTTCTATCTCGATAATATAAGTTTTCGAATAATAGAAATTAATACTAGAAATGTGTATAATTATACTATGCTATCTAGTAGCATTTTAAATGTTATTTATTTTTATATTAATTTTTTAATTATTATTTATTTAGAGCTTCTTATTTAACAAAGCAAACGTCGCATATAGTTGATAATATAATTGTTTACAAAGCTTGACGTTTAAATAAAACACTTAAAGTAAAAGCTAATAGTTAAAAGGAACAAGTCATTCTCTATTATAAAAAAGCATTGTTTCTCGTAATAAATTACTAAAATTATAGACTTTGCTTAGCGCACGAAATATTATTAGACGACACTTATTTACATCGATGATTCAAAGTAAATCTACTATTTGTTAATAATTATAATAGTGTCGAAACAAGTATCAATCTAAATAAAGTTAACTTTCAATTACTTATTAATATTTTACGTTTTATTATTTTTAGTGTTACGACTTATAACTCTCGCAATTGTTGTTTAAAACTTAATAATTTAATAATACAATAACATATTAAGAGTTATTTGTTAGCGTCTCTTCTTGCAACTCTTGCGTAATGCTTATTTAATAATTAGTAATGTGTAATCTCACGCATTTCGACGTCAAATTAAGAAAGATGTAATAATTATTAATAAGAAATATAAGTTATTTTTTAAGATCTTATATAACAATACGCAATAATAATTAAAGTTATAGTTTTATTGCTAAATTTTGCTACTTTATGCGCTATATTTCTTCTCTCATAAAGTAAGGCTAAAAATTGTTAACATAATTTATTAAAGTTCGTTGTAACTTGATTTTAAATTTAATTAGAAATGCAACTAGCAATGTGTAATAACAAATTATACTTTAATTACGAAGTAAAAAGAATTAAAAGTAAAAACAAATAATGTTTGTAACATTTAAATGTCAAGATAAGATATTAACAAGTCTTATTTTTTTTGTATATGTTAATTAATTTTAATCAGTAATAATATTCTTAATTATCGCGACATTCTAGAACAAGATGCGTTTAATTATTAAGATACTTAATTAAACACTTTGTTAGATTTAACAATCAAATATAGTAAATCTAGTCTTTAACAAATAAATATAATTAAGAGACAAAATTAAAAATGTAATCTCTAATAACGCATTTGCACAATATGTCAAATTACATTTCGATCGCATTTTTTCACGATACGTTAATTTATCTTAAGACTTATTCGAACGTTTAACTCGTTAAATTGTTCTTAATAATAAATTAGTAAATAAACGATAATTTTCTCGAATATTTGATTTTTTTTAATTATAATTTTACGACTTAAGAAGATAAACAAATTTATTACGACTTATTAATGTAAATATTTTTTATAACATCGAAGCTAGTACGTAAGCTAAGAATTCTACAATTAAAGAAATGATCGCAAGAAATGTTTACTTCGATAATAATTATTAAATTGCAATTTTAAATATTAAGAAGCTTTTATACGTCTTACATTTAGACGTTAAAGCAGAAGAGCAAAAATAAATTATTAAAAATATAAAAGAAAATTACTTATATAAATGTTGTGCAACAATAAAAAATAATAACTAAAAATATTTTATTGCTCAATTTTATTATTTCGTGCATTGTAACTTTGATGTGAAAATATAAATTAAATTTTTATTATAATTTTTAATTCTAATATAATCTTTGTTAAGATTGTACTAAATGCAATTATTATTATAAATAATAAAATATCTTAAGTAATCTTTATTTATGCTTGAATTTAAATGTATTAGCTTTAAGTACATTAGCACACAATTACGTCGTTACAACATTATACTAGCAAGTTATAAATCAAAATAACATATTACTTAAACGTAATTTATATTTATTTAAGTTTTTGCATAATAACGTTATTAATTAAAGAGTAAAAGTAGATTTGTTAAACAAAATACATTATAAACTTAAAAAATAATATTAACAACTATTTCACGTTTTATAATAAAGAAAAAACGTATTACGAAAAAAAGCTTTTTGCTTTTTTAACGATTTCGTTCGACTAAAAGAAATTCTTTTTAATAACGAAGATTTAAAAAAACGAACGTTATATATATATGCTTTCTTAATAAGAGTTTACAATAAACACTAATATTGTCGATTAATAATTAACTTTTTACGAACATTATAATGCAAGTAAATAAAGTGAAATTTCAACTATTTAACGAGAACATTAATTAAGTTTGTAAGTTAAAATACTTGCGTTAGCTAAATTAATACATGCATAACGTCGATGTAATTAAGAAGCGTCTCGAGATATTAAATTAACAATATTAAGACTTTACATAAAGTAATTACTAAAATTGTCTTAATTAATAAGATAAATAAGCAAGAAGTAATAATATATTTAACATAGATTAATCTAGCAAATGCTATTTTATTGTTGCATTTTATTGCTTATATATTATTAATATTGTTTTGCTATATATTGTTTGTTCGAATGCAATATTGCAAACATTTTTGCAAATTATTCACAAATTAAAAGATTACGTTGGAGAATTAAAGTCATTTAAATTATAAAAATTAACGCTAGAGTTACTTTTGTTAACTTTGATTTTTAATTTAACTTTTTGTCATATTTACGTTCTTAATGTCGTTGTTTTTCTTATTATTATTACTTTCGAACTTCTTAACTAAAATATTATTTTTATCGACGTCATTTTAATCTAAATTATGTTTATTATTATTAGATAGAAAGCTATTTATGTTGTTCGAATTATCTTTGTTTGTGCTATTTTAAAATTTAGAATTATTAAATAAGAATACTTTTGCTTCAAAGTTAATATTTAAAATTAACAAAAAAAAAATACAATTAGAAAGCGAATATTTGTTTTTACAAAATATATTAGTAATTTACAATAAATTGTAACGATAACAACGCAAACACATACTTAAATTCTAAATTTATAGCATTGTATAAATTTAAATAATTTTTTTCGAATTTCTTCATTTGAGACGCAATTTCTTGTTCACTCACATTTAGACTTCTTAGCTTATGTTCGTTATATTGCATTAGCTTTTGTTTTTATTTAAAAACAATACGTCGCATATCTTTCGTTATCGAAGCAAAAAAAGATTCTTTTGTTTGACGTTTTGTTAATTGATCGTTTTAATTAAGCAATTTCTACATATTAATAATTAAATGTTTGTTTATTTAATTAAGTCGCTAGATAGTCGTAATCTAATAAACTATTATTGCGTAAATTAATTAAATACTTATAGTGTTAACAACTTATTAACAAATATTACAAATAATTTTATTATAATTTACAAATTCTAAAAGTTCTTCGTTTATAACAAAAATTATTCATAGAGTTTCTTATAATAATATTGCTAAATTACATTGCTAAATTACATTTTTAACTATTGCTTAAACTTATATTTTTAAAAATGTGCGACAAAAAATCAAAATTAGTAAATTCAATTAAGAATTATCGTTCGTATAAATGTTTTCTAAGTACGCGTATCACAAGTATACTAATATTACTATAAAGAAGAAACGCAAACAAGACGCTATTCGAACATAATAATAATTATATAATCGCTAAAAAAAATAAAAAATAGATAAAAGCAACAAAATAACGTAAATTTTTATTTAAAAGAAACATCTAAGAAGTTCAAGATTATGCAATATAAAAAAGACAATAGATTTGTTTTCTATTTATAATTAAGTTTTAATGTTGATCGAACTTGTAACAATAACGTTTAAAGAAATTTGTCAATATTAAAAATTTACGAATTTTCTAATTAGAAAGTTATTGTTCGCAAGACTTTGCAAAGAAATTGTTAACAATTTCGCAAAAACAAAAGTTATTAAAATAAAAAAACAACGATTAGGACGTTGCAAGAAACAATTAAAGTATAAATTGTTTTTATCTTTAAATGTAAAATCGATTAATTACGTTTTTAGTGCAATCTTATTTAGCTAACATTGTTTAACGTTTATTCGAGCTATTATTTACAACGAACGATAAACATTACAATTCAAAGACTTAATTCTAGTTCAATATTATCTCAAAATTATAATATATAAGAAATTAAAAATGTAACTCGATTATTTTCGAGAATTATTATAATTATTTTTATTATTGCTCTCTATTACAAACAAGAGTTTAAGACGCAAACAAACGTTATAAAATCAATAAATTATCTTAATAATCAATAAATACATTTTAATATTGACAAATTATTTGCGAATTAAAGAGTATTTTAAGATAATTGCAATGCACTTTAGAGATTGTTAACGTATATTTAAAACAAAGTAGTTATTACTAAAGTATAATTGTCTATTTAATTAAAATATTAATATAAAGATTATTACTAAAGATGTAACGTAAAAAAGAAAATTAAGATTTCGCTAAACAAGCGACGAAACTTCAAACAATTTTCTTCTCTTTTTAGAATTTTGTTATTTTTGTCTCAAATGCTTTATAGTTAAACTTAGACAATAAATTAAATAAATTTCTTCAAATTAAGCTTAAATTCTTTATCGATTTTGTCGATTTCGTTAGTAGATAACATTTTTATAGCTTTATTGTTTTCGTAGACATTTAACACAAAAGCAATTATTAAGTTCGAATATCTAAAGATATTTAAATTAATTAATGAAAATTATAGCAATTTCTTCAAAATTAAAGCATATTAATAAGCATCGTTTATCGCGTTGTTAAAATTCGAACATTAATTTAAAAATTTACGATATTTCTTTTTCGAATCTTTATTTTTTGTCGTACGCAATTTTGCTTTTTTACGAAAATATATTAATTACTTATGTTTAATTATTATATTTGTAATTTTGCGAATTATCGAATAAAGAGAGTTTCGCAAACTAGAATTTTAAAATTATTATTCGTATTGTTAGTAACAAAAAATAACAATAAAAATAAATAAAATACGTCTTGCTTATAACAAATAATTCGTTTATTAATTTGCGATTTTTAGTCTTATTGCTCTTGATTCTTGTTCAACTCTTCGACTTCACAATAATCGCAAACTTCTTTTTAGCAATAATAAATTTTTTTGTCAATTTACTCTTAACTTTGATTACAAATAATAATGTCACAAACTTTTATTATTATAATTGTCGATTTTCTAAAGCTTAAAGTGTTGCGTTTCGCAATTAATGTTAAAATATTTATTTTTCTTATATTAGTTGCTCGTTTTCTAAAATCTTTAAAATTACTTTAAACAACTAATGTTAAAGTAATCGTCTATTTCGTAGCATACGTTTTTTTCTTATTAAACTTTTCTTCACGTTTAATTGTTAAATTTGAAGCATTATTATATTTTGATTAATATTGTAGTTAAAATTCTTTTTTTGAATCAAACTCGTTTATTATATTTGACTTGATATTTTAATTTAATGTAATTTTCGCTTTTTTTGCTAAACGTTAAGTAAGAAATTTAATCGAAATTCGACTTGAAAACTATTAAAAACTCGACGTTAATATTATAATTTAATATGTTGTTATATAGAAAAAATGTACGTTGTGATGTACTTTAAGCAACTTTGCGATTAACAAATCGCATTTGTTGTAATAAAATATAAGAGTTCTTTGTCAACAATTTTTGCTCAATAATGCTTAATTCTAATTTGCGCTCTTTTAAATTCTTAATTCTTAATTTTTTGCGTTTTGACTTTAACTTAAATACGAGTTTCAATTACAACGAAACATTCTTTATTAATACATAAGCGATAAAAAACAGCAATAAATTTAAAAGAGCATTTATTTTGTTCAATTAAATTAGATTTGTCTTGAAAGTTTCTAAATTCTTGCAAATTATCAAGTTTTCGCATTATTGTAAATATTTTTAATATAACAAAAGTATAAAGACAAAATAAACAAATATAATAAGCGCAATTATATAATAAATAATTTAACAATAAAGATTAACAATGTTCTTAAAATACAATTTAAAATTTCAAGAAACATTATAATTACAACTTGTTAATTTATTATATTATATACTACATTGCGATAATAAATAACACAACTATCTTGCAAGTACAATGTAAGTCTTTTGCATAATATTTATGTTTAAATAATAAGTTTAACGAATGTAAAAATGCTATTTGCGACATTAATTATATGTAGTAAACTTAGTCGCAATGCTTTGCTTTCTTAAATTTAATTTTTGTTAATTTAATTTTAATCTATCAAGTATTTTAAGATTTAACAAGTTAATCAATACGCAACATCTTACTATAAAAATTCTAAAATTACTTAATCGATAATTTAATTAAGTTCGAAGTTTATTAATAGAAAGAAAAGTAAATACAAGAAATTTAATAACTTTTAGCTTAATTTAAAAATTTAAGCTTTATAAAACGCGATTACTTAACATTACTTGTACTTATTTAAAATGTTTAATCTTTTATAATAATTAATAATTTAATATTCGAACATTTAAACAAGTTTAAATTTGAGTTACACATTAATAATACAAAAAGCGCAAACATTGTTAAAAATTGCACAAATTTAATGCTAAACAAAGAATCTTAAATCTTGAATATTACACAAATTTACTATAACTTTATTATGAATTTTGCGATAATAAACGAATAAAGAAGTGCGACATTTTGTATTTACTATTATGTTACATTGTTAATATTAAAATTCAAAGAACAGTTTTGTCGCAATTTATAACTTTTAAAACTTTTAAAATTACGTAATATTTAAACAAGCTTTTTAAGAATTTTGTTAAATTATTATAATAAGAGTACGCAACGATAGTTAGATACAAATTATTATAATGCAAAATATAACAATACAAGTTCTTTAGAACGTTATAAAGACGTATGTTATTAAGATGTTTAAAAATAAAAGTTTTTGTGCAAATTAATATACAATATTAAGAGAATATAATGCTTGTAAATCTTACGAAATATAATAAAGAAAATAATTACATAAAGATTAATTTAAGTTATATTCGAACATATCTTAAGCAAGTCGAAGAATTTAACTTAATAACGAAAACAAAGATGTTGACAACAATTAACTTAACAACGAAAATAAAAATGTCGACGACAATTAACTTAATAACGAAAACAAAAACGTCGACAACGTTTAACTTAATAACGAAAACGAAAACGTTAACAACAATTAACTTGATACTAACAACAATCAAAATGTTAATAAATACAAAAACAACGACAAACTTGTTAACGATCGCAAATAAACATTAATGCTAAATTTCTTAATAAAGTTCTAAAAGTTAACTTTACTATTATTTATCTTAAGATTATAACTATTTTATTATCTCTTTTTATTGCTAAGAATAAATAGAAGTTACAATAAAATTTCAAGTAATGCGCTAAGTATGTTAAGATTTTGAAACTCATATATACAATTACGATATTCTTAGAAATCTTATAGCATAAAATCAAGTACATAGTAAAGTTCGAATCTAGTTAATTTAAATAACAATTAAACAATAAAGATTGTCGCAACTAGTGCAATAAAAAAGAAATTATACGTTTCGCATTAAATTCTATTCTCTTTTTTATTTCTATCGAAACATTTTATTTTACTTGATAATTTAAATAAAAATTTTCAATTTATTGTCGAAATCTATTTTATTGTTCTTTATCTTATTATTGTTAATAACAATTTTAGTCTCGTTGTCTAAATACATATTTGTTATTAATGTCGTTATCGAACTCGTATAATTATAAAATACGCGTTAGCTAATTACGCGCAACGATAATACATATAAGCAAAGAGCATAAAATAGACTCGTTAAACTTATTGAAATAACTCGATTACATTATTATAATCTTGGATTTAACTTATAAATACATTTAATACGCTCTTTAAATTTATGTTCTAAATCTTTATTAGTTTCGTAAATCTTATATAACAAATTAATTGCTTTTGATGTAACACAACATTAATAATCTTTTTAACGATCAAATAAAGTAAACAATCGTAATTAAGTTTATCGTTCTAAAAAGTACAAAATTAACAATAAAAATTAACAATAAAAGCGTTGAAAAAATGCATACTTGTAATGTCTTGTTAACAAACATAAAATTTCTTATATTTGCGAGATTCTTAATGCTAAACTTAAACGTTATTGCTTTGCGAAACTTAGCAAGTGTCGATTTAACAAATTTATTAAATACGAACTTCTTCTTTATAATTGTAATTTTTTTAAATGTAACTTTTTTCGCAAACCTTACTTTTATTAACGTAAATTTATTTTTCGTTATTGTCTTTAGACAATTGTTTATGCGATTTCTTGTAACGAACAATACAAAGTCTATTATTAACGACAAATAATCTTGTTTATCTTTTTGTTCTTTAAGTTAGCGCGCGATTTTCGCATCTAAATTAAAGTCGTTATTTTTAAATCTCTTAATTGTTCGAATAAAGCGATTATATGTCTTTACATGCTTGTTTAAAATTAGGAAAATTTAAAACACACTCTATTGTTATTGTACGTATTAACACTTATTTTTCTTAATTGTAATAGACTTGTTAAAAACTTCGATATGCGTTTTTAATAAAGACTTTAATTGTATAAAGCGAATTGCGAAAGCTTTTCTCTTGTGCGAAATCAAAAGTAATTTAACTTTTAACGCATCGCTATTGTTATTGCTTGCGTTAATATTATTATTATTTATATAATCTTTCTTTGCAATAAAATTAATATTAGAATTTAGCATTATATAAATTGCGACTCTTATTAGTTATCTTTTTAACTTTTTTACGATAAAGATCGAATTTCTAAAAATTATTTAAACGTCTTATTGTGAATACCGCGATAAATTAAGAAAGTTAGATTGTTTAAAGAATGTAAAGTTAAATAAACATAATAAGTTTCTTAATTTACTTTTTGCAAGACGCGATAGCAACAAAACAAACAAAATCTTAATTAATTTAATAACAACGATTTTCTCTTATATTAAAGATATGCTCTTAATTATTGTTGCTTAATTAGTGTTGTTTCTATCTCTTATTAAGTTAAATTAATTAAGAAAAGTTAATTTGCTTGTAGACTAATCGTTGGGCCAGATTATAATATTATTCCTCTAGCTCGACCCGGCGCCAAGACTAGGTCGCGACGATTTTTTGGAATTGAATCGCTCAAATTAGTTTAGCGCGCTTCGCGCTAAACTACTTATAGTAATCAACTAAACTACTTTAAGCGATTTGATTCCTCGAATTTTTTTTGACCTAGATCTTGGCATTTGCACGTGACATTTCCGGGTTAACGAGATTAGTCTATTTGCTTGTTGCAATAACTATAACGAATAAAAGTTTATTTACAAATGTTAATTAATAGATGTTAAATTCTATGCAACGTCTCTTGCTAAGTAATTAGAAAGATTCGATTATTCTAATCGACACTTTTCTCACAAATATAAAACGTTCGAAAAGTATCTACTTTTGTCTCGCATTCTATGCGTTATAACTTACGATCGCAAATTTAAAAAGATTTATTAAATCAAATTTTAATTTACAATTATTAAGATTTACTCGTAATTAAAGTCTTAATCTAAATCAAAACAATAGTGCAAAAGAGAAAGATTAATATTTAAAAGAATTTGCGTTACGAAAAACGTTTAAGAAATTTATTAACTTCGACTTTATAAATTTAATAACGAAGAAGTATATAAATGCGACGTTAACTCTTTAAATCAAGAGCACTAAACAATCGTTTCCACAAATATCTAGCTTCTTAAATCTCTTTATAAATGCTCGCATTAACGACAAATTAAAAGACAAATTTATTGCTTTTTATTGTTGATTAATATTGTTAAGATCTAAACTAAACATCGTTTTAAAGAAAATTATTAATTATTAATAAAAACTATCGCATGTAATTCTCGAACAACAATTCTATTATTATTGTTAAGATATTTTGCTAGAAATTGATATTGTTAATTATATTGATTAAATGCAAGACAATACGATAAAATCGCTACATATAATCGCAAAAATATATCTAATTAAATTGCTTAAAGATAGATACTTGTTTTTATATATTGTTTACTAATTAATCGAACGATTCTAGTTTTAGTTAATTACGTTAAACATAACGAAGCAAGAAAGTCTTTGCATAAGCGTCTTGCAATTGTACGACATCTTTTCGAAAAAACACAAACGCAAAAAGAGCTTGCTTCAAGTGTAAATGCAAAAATAAAATAAACAAAATCTTAAACGACTTGTCAAAGATATAAAGAACGAAGATTAACGAATTAACATATATACGTAATTTTAATCTAGAAATTTTACTACTTATTTCTATTGCTCTTTTCTCGAAATTGTGATCAAAATTAATACATTATCTCTAGTAATTACATTTGTAATCGATAAGATAATAGATTTCTATGCATATATATAAAGATTTTATTAGATATGCATCTCGCTTAACTTACTATACTTGATTAGATTAAACTCTTGATATCAATTCGATAAAACTCAATTCTAAAATTGGATTCGCGACTTAAATCTAGTTCAATTCTATGAGATTCAAGAGAATAAATTAAATTGAGAAAAAAGTGTTCGATTTAATTCAACGATCACACTAATAATTAATTGCGCGTCTATAAGTTGCATTCGCGAGTTTTGACAATATACAAGTAATACTTTTAATATTGTACAAGTAATGTGTGTTTTAATCTACTTTTTAAATTTTAATTCTATTGACTCGAAGTCAATCGAATTTGCTAATATAATCTTAGAACTAAGATATTGACACAACGACTTCACGAGTCTCGAGTCGCTAATAGAGCTTCTAGAGAATTATCCCGAATTGTCGATAAAGAATTGCGTTCGAAAGCTATATATCTTTCTATTATTTAAAGTTTAAGATATTTAAGATATTTAAGATCTTAATTATCTTAACTTGAATTTAAGATATTTAAGAATTAAGTCTTCTTAATTATCTTAATTCTATTAATAAAATTTTTTCCTTCTAATTATCTTGTAAAGAGTAATGCGCAACAAATAGTATCTATTAGTACGCAACTCGTAACATAGTTTTATTAAAGAGAATAAATAAATAATTTTCTATAGAATAATAAGTATCTTAATTGCTAGTTTAATCGATATCGATATAGTTAATAAATTAATTTTTTCTCTATAAGTTATTTCGATATAGAAAGTGTTTTTTAAGTAATAAAGAATATATTTTGCTGCTATTTTATAAATTTTGTTTAAATTGTTGCAAAATCTATTTAGAATTAATATTGCGTATATAATATTTGATCGAGTTTCAATTATAACGTATATTAGTAAATCTATTATTAATTAATAATACTTAATAGTCTTTTTAAAGATTTGTTAATTAGTATTTAATACTAAATAAATTAATATTAATATAAGAGTTAAATTTGTTTTGCAACTAAGTATATTAGATTGTTTTAATATTTTTTATATATAAACGTATTGCAATAGATATAGTATATAATTATTATAATTACAAATAATTTTTGTTTCTAAATAGTAATAATATAGTTCTAGATTAATTATTTTAAAATAATTGACAAACTTTTTTTTAAGTTTTTATATTTTTGTAATGTTTTTAGAATTTACAATTAGTAGATTGTTAATATAAATTATAATTATAAATTTTTCTTGCAATTAACAAAGATAAAATATTTAATATTTATATAACAAAATTTTAATAACTCTAGAAATTGCTTTAAAATATTATATTATTTATAGAATAATTGCTTTAATCTATATAGAGCTCTCTTTAACAATTAGATATATCTATTTTTGCAATAGTTTTTGCAAAAACTTTATATATATAGATTCTTGCAATATTAAGTTTAGAAAAATAGTACTTATATTAATCTAATCGCAATTAATATTTTGCTTAACAATAATAGCAAAAAGAATCTTAAACAATATAGTTTTAATAACAATAATATAAATTTTCTAAAAATTTATTTCTTTTTTTTGTATAAAGTTGCAAATTATATAGCAAGTTTTATAACAAAGAACTTTGTTATATAGAATTTTCTTAATCTTATAAATTATACAAATAATAAGAATTTTTATTTCTTTAAATACTTTTAAGCGTTTAATACAAATATAGATATTTATTAATTTCAAATCTATTATTTTCTAATTGTTGACATTTTTTTTTTTGCTTTTGCAAAGAGTTAATTATAGCTTATTTATAGATAAGCAACTCTTTATTAAGTAATATAAGAAATAATTCTTTAACAACAATATAAGAAAGAATTGCATCGAAAAATCAATTAAACTTTATATTGAAATTAAAGTCTATAGTATAATTCTTGATTGTTGTTTTGCAGATAGAAACTAGATAGCAATAAATTGTTTCTAAAACTACTATTAATACCAATATATATTTATTAGATATTAAAGAGATAGTAGTTCTAGTTTAATTATTCTTTTGTTTTTAAAACTTATTAAGAAGAACTTTTTGTATCGAACAACTTATTTTTATAAATTTGCTAGAGATTGTTGTATTTGAAATAAGATTAAATCTTGTTTTAAAATTAAAATTGTTATCTTTTTTGTTGCTTCTCTAAGAGAATTAAGAATTATTAAGATTTCTAAATTAATTATTAAAGTACTTAGATTTATTGTTATCTAGATTATTAAAAAGATTGTTCTAATTTGTTGGAATTTTTGCAAATATAAAGTTTTTATTTATTGATAAAATAGAAACAAACAACAATAATAATAGCAATAAAACTAATATTGTTTGCTTATTATTAACAATAAAATTACTTCTATAAATAGCAACTAGATTAGTTTCTTTATATTAGTTTCTATTATTTTAATGTATTTGCTTATTAGATAGATAGAAGATTGTTAATTTATTAAAAATAATATTTTGCAAAACAATAACTCTTCTAGCTATTAGATTTTAGAATTAATATTAATTTCGATCTTTATAATTTAATAGACAACATTCAATATCTTTTGTATTAAGCTTTTTCTATTTGAATAGCTTTTTTGATATATAATATATTATATATTATAGTCTACAATTCGTAGATAACTTAAATTAAACTTCTTTTTGTACTAAAATTTGTAGAGTATCTTCTATATATCTTATAGATAAAAATAAACAACAAATAAACAATTGCAATAATAGATATTTGTAAACAATATTTTATTCTATATATAACTAGATTAGATCAATTGTTAATTCGATTTTCGGTTTCAACTTCTAAGTTCGACTCGAATCGACAATTTGATTTTAGGAATTAATTCGAAAATTAATTCGATTTCAACTATTTTGAGAGCGAATCAAATCGAATCGTCAAGAATATCAAGAATACTAAAAATAGTATAAATTAAGTTTAATTTTAGATTTTTTATTAATTACTAGACAATACTTAGTAGTAATACATTTATAAAAAGAGATTTCTAATATATTTATTAATTAATTTAAATAGATTAACTATTTCTATTAAATTATTAATTAATTGTTACTAAAAATAATTAAATTATTACTAAAAATAATAAAATTTATTAAAAATAATAGTCTTGATAATTGGATTTAATTTTTTGATTCGATTTTCGATTTTAAGTTTGAAATCGAATTAGATTGTTAGTTTTAACTTTAGGAATCAAATTGTTAAGATTTCGATTCGATTTAATTTCTTAAAGCGAACTTAATTTCTCGAATCGACGCAATTAGTCTAAACTAGATAAGATAATATTAACAAATATTGCTTATATTTTTTTAACAATAATTCTATTCTAATACTTTGCAATATTGTTTTGTTTAAATAAGTAAAGAGCAAATAACTCTTATTTGATACTATATATTGCTGTTTATTTATTTATTGCTTTATTTTCGACTTTAATACTATAATTAGTACGTTAGCGCTTAATTTTACAATCTAATTATGTTTCGACTAAAAGTTTAAACTTCTTAGTAAAAACATTAAAGATATTGCTCTTTAAAATCAAAAAATAGTTTTAACAATAGTCGAAAACTTTATCTATAAAGAGCACAAAATATTTCTTGTCTTCTATAGCAAGAGAAATTATAAAATTGCTAATATCTAAGTTAATATAATCGAGAAATTTAATAACAAATTTTTGTAATTGTTTCGAGAACTTTTTAGTCTATTAATTCTTTATACAAGATTTACAAATGCTATATAATTTAATAGTAATAGTAAAACTAATATCTTTTGCTATATTAGCTAGTTGCTTTAAATAATTTAGATTCAAAAATCTTATATAACAATATTGTAACTTAAGAATATTATTGTTGTATTTAAAAATATAATTTGCAATTAATATTATAATAATATTAACAAAGTAAGCTAATTAAAGCTTATATTGTTTGCAATACTTAATTGTATATAAGATTTAATTGTTGTTAAATACAATTATGCAACATTTATTGTTATAGAAGTTAATATTTACTTTTTGCTCTATTAATATATTAATCGATAAAAGATCTATTAATAGCTTTAAAATATATAAAGTATTAGTAAAATTAATAATAATTGTAGTATTGTCTAGCAATACTTTATTTAATACAATTGTATTTCTATTAATAGTATTTAACTTATTGTTGTCAACAATAATTAGATATAAAATTAGATATAAAATTGTAAGTAATAAATTTTGTTTTTAATGAAATTATCAAATACAAAAAGTTAAAATCAACTATTTAGTTATTTTCTATTAAGATCAAATTTTCTACAATTGCAATATTAGTAAAGAAAACTTTAATAATCTTTATTTTAGATACTATTTTAAAGATTACAATATTGTTTTTTTCTTTATTATTATACTTAAAATATATAATAGCATTATAAATATATTTGAAGTTGAAATTTTGTACAAAATTAATTGCTTTTACTTAGAAAATATAAACAATCTTCATAGTAGTCTTGTTGTTCTTCTTAACTTTTGTCTTGTTTTTTATCTTTTTTTTAATATAATTAGACTACTGCTTTAGAGACTTAGAAATAGGCAAACAAGATCTAAATAGACTATTTTCTATATATATAAGAGATGTTTGATCATTAACTATCTTGTAATATCTTATCGTCGTCTATTAGACGTGCGAAAGAGGTTGTCGATAATATAACACTATCGAAAGAGTTATTAGAATTGCTTCGAAGTCGACTAACTCTCTTCTATCTAGACAATAGAAGCAAAAGAAGTAGAAGAACAAATTAAAGAGACAAATACAATAAGAAGAGAAGAAGAGAAGAAGAAAGGTGCGATAAATAGTTATTATACTAAATAGTATAATAGACAATCAAGCACAATTCTCTTAATCTTCTTGTCTCTAATTCTAGTCTCTTTGTTGTATAGAGTTCTACATAAAATCTAGATACTTTACTTAATATTAATGTAAATAATACTTATTTAATTTTCTTGCTCTTTGGAAATAAAACAATATTTTAACTTATTATTTCTAGTCTAAGTAATAGCAATTGTAGTAACGTTTTTCTTTATTGTTTTCATTTCTTTTGTTTTTCTTTTGTGTAATTGTATTGCAACTAGCTTGTATATAAAGATTTTTACTTTCTATTTATACTTATATATACAATCGATTTTGCAAAACTTAATATTAATTGTTTTAAGTATTAACAATATCTTTTGTTGAATTATTTGTTAAGTAAAGTTTTTGTAGCAATTGTTAATATTTGTAATAAAACAAAATACAATTTATTATTTAGAAAAGAAGTATTCTAATATTTTAGTATTTTTTATATATATATATAGTTTAAATATAAGTAGTAATATTGTTGTTGCAAATATCAATAGTTATAGTTATTAACTTTTAATTAATAATATATTTAGTTATAAAACTTATATCTAGATATTAAGTTTATAGTAGAAAAATTGTTTATCTATAATACTAGAACTTTATTAATTTTGTTATATATATAGATTTAAATCTTTCGATTAAATAAATAGTACTTTGTTATATCTATTGTATTTATAATCTTTTTTATAGAGATTACAATATAAATTGCAATATTAACTAGTTTAGAAAATTTATTTTTCTAAATAATTCTTTCTATTTTTTGTAACTCGAAGTTTTACTAAGTTTTCTTATTTATATTTTGAAGTTACTTTATCTACAACTCTATATAAATACTTAAAACTCTATATACTTATATAATTGTTAATATATTTAGTTGCTATTGTATTGTATTTTAACTATAATATATTAATTCTTAAAGATAACTTTAAATTTTATATCAACTAATTGTTAAAAATTATTGTTAACTAAGATACTAAACTTGTTAGAAATATTCTTGTTTTTCGAGTTTAATTAATTTGGATACAAACAATAGATTAACTAAATTACAAATAAAGATTAATAAAATATAAAATAATTAATTTGCTAATAAAGATAGAAGAAGTAGAAGAAGAAAATTGTTTCTTTCAAACAAAATTCTTGAAGATTCGAATATTAATTAATATTAATTTGTTTTTAGTAGTTTGTAAGTATTTGTTAGTAGATCGATTAATACAATCTAATTAAATAGCTAAAATAGATGTCTCGAATTACGCAAATTCGAACTTATAATCTATTGAACGTAGAAATAGCATTATTGCATTAATTATTAATAGCATATAAAATCTATAAAGAAGCACATATAGTCTTTAAGAAGTTACTTGCTGTCTATTCTAGGGACGGGAGCGGCGGCTAGTTCTCGGACATAATGCACTAAATCAAGCCCATAATCTGTAGATCTTGGGCGGCACGAGGAACCGCGGGACTGGATCGCCCGGGCCCTGTTCTGATGGGTTGAAGAATAATCTAATGTCGCTACTCCCATTCGCCAAGAGCATGCACGCATTGCAGCCATAAGGTATTGGGAATCGTACAACACGAAACACTAGCGCGGCTGGACCCTGAAACCTGAAACATTTCCTGGGAAGCTGCATACGTATCATATTAGTTGTTGGGTGTAATAGTAGAGAGCATCATTGGTAAAGAAAACAGCGATATTCCGTGGGCTTCGCATGATTCACGATTGCCCTGCAGGATCTACGGGCAGCGCTCGATTCTCAAGGCTGAGATCCCAGAGCCCCACTGTCTTATCGCGCGATCCCGATGCGATTCGCTGACCGTTCCGCGAGAATGCTACGCAATAAACATCCGCTGAATGACCTTGAAGAACACCAATGTTTGTCCAGGTCGTAGTCTCCCAAATCTTGATCATATGGTCATACGACCCAGATGCCATGAACGAGCCGTTGGGCGAGAATGCTACTGTAGTGATGCCTTTTTCATGGGATTCGATAGTGCGAAGCAATTTTCCTGAACCCAAATCCCAAAGCTTGACGGTCCAGTCATTGGATCCGGTCGCAAGTATTTGGCTGTCGGGCGTGAATGCGAGGGTGTAGACCACTCGCCCATGGCCTTTGAGTGTCTGAAGTAGCGCCCCCGTAGCCAAGTCCCAGATCTTAATCGTCCGATCGTTGGACCCTGAAACGACATACTTGTCATTGGGGGAGATGCCTATAGACCATACACCAGCTGTATGTCCCTCAAGAGCGGAACGCAACGTCCCTGTGCTCACATTCCAGAGCTTACACGTCTTGTCGTGAGAGGCAGAAGCTAACAGTTTATCATCTGAGGAGAAAGAGAGACCGCTGACCGCTCCCCAGTGCGCCGGAATTGTACGGAGACATGTGCTCGTACCGACATCCCAAAGCTTGATCGTTCTATCATACGATCCCGACGCTATTATCCGGCCATCGTGAGACCATGCTAGGGATCTGAAGCCGCTTTTGTGTCCCTTGAGGGGTGTAGGCGATGTCCCGCTCTCCAAATCCCAGATTCTGACCACCTTATCGTCAGACACAGAGGCAACAGATCGGTCGTCTTGAGAAAACGCCACCGTGTAGACCGGGGTATTATGATCCTCGAATGCCTTGGCCATCGTTCCAGCCACCATCGAATTACCCCCAGCGTCAGGCTGCTTCGCTTCCTCGGCCATGTCAACCTCACTGCTGATTGCCTGAACCGCTTTTTCAGTCAAGTCGATTTTGAATCCGGGTGCCCTACTGGCTGCCTCAGCTGCTTTCTTATCGGGTGCGTCCGTTACTTCATCAGCCACTCCAATTCTGCTCTCGGGCGCCTCGCTCGCATTCCCACCATCTTCGACATTGGCGCCGGCGCTCTGACTCTTTATATCTAAATCCCCTTCGAAATCATCGTCTCGCGAATCCTCCATGGTACCATCGGCCTTGTCCGAATCAACATTAGCAACATCGTCGTCGTCATCAGTGCCAGAGGCAATAGACCGGGGCAACGAAAAGAGGGAAAATCTCTCTAGATGCAACGCGATGTGGCTTTGCAATACTCTCGGGCTGTCAAGGACTATCGAGCAAATTGGGCAAGGTCGGTCGGTGGCTGTCACGATGGATTCACTGGCACGGATGATTCGATCCGTGGATGCATTGTCACCATAGTTGTTGTGTTCGTTATGAAGATGAACTTGGTATGCCTCCAGCTGAGTGAATGCTTGACTAGAATGCTCCGGACAACGCCATACCCTCCGATGGCATGAATTCTCGTGGTGATTCCAATCGTGTCGGTCATCGTAAAGTTGGTCGGGATTCCTACAGTCCTCGTACGTGCAGATATAAGGGCTGAGATCATGAATGAGATGGGCCCTGCAAATTGCGTCAACTCGGTTGTAGTCATCAGTGCTTCCAATATAGTTCTCCTTACTTCCACGCCTTAGCGAAAAGAGCCCCTCTTGGGCAAACGGTGAAGCAGTACGGGCACTCGAAGAATTTCTTGTCCGGTTGCGTTGTCGGTGGGGGAGGGAAAGCTACTGCATCTCGAGCCGGCTGCCACGTTGAAGGAGCATACTCGGAGATCGTGACCATCGACTGATTATCCGCGAGTTCGAGTCGGGCCAGGTTAAGGTTTGTAGCTGTTGTGACCGATGCTGCAGGAGGAGCTAATTCAGCCTGCGGTATGAATGAATCGTTGGATACATGCCTGTCAAATGAGGGTTGGGAGGGAAATTCGGTCCCTGGAGTAATTGCGCTTTGTGTAGATATAGAAGCCCGCGCATGCGAGCCAATTTTTCTCGGTGCATTTTTCGGTACGCGAATTGCTGCCTTCTCCGTACGTTTGCGCGGGCGATGCGGCGAATAAGAAAGGAATCGACAGCTCGATGCCAGAACAGAACGGTCCGGATCGGCTCCCAGACACCATCACCATCATCTTCTCCTTCAGTCGCATCATTGGTGGGCTCCACCGTGTCACGCTCCTGAAGCGCCCTAGCCTTTTAGTACTAGAGGAAAAGCGACCTAATGTAGTCGTAGTCAGCTTGCTCAACAGCGCGGAGGAAGTCGACGCCGGTTTCTTCATCGATCTGCTGATGGTTCGCCGCCTTGGATGAGCCGAGCCTGGATGACGGGTTGCGGATCTTGGTTGACACTTTATAGAGTCGGTCGATTGGATCTCGAACGCTATCTAGAAGGAGGTCTAATTCTGATTCCTCGGTATCATCGTTGCCAGAATGCTCCAAGTCCGACTCTTCTGCCTCTGCGTCATCACAATGATCACCACCGTCATCATTGCCATCGGCCAACTGCTCATCGTCGCCGCCGCTGATGCGCATCTGGATCACTTTTCAACACTGCATCAGTGATGGAACATGCGTGTTCGGACGAGAACAATTCCACCTTCGGCCAGAGAATCTCTTAGCTCCTGCAAGAATCTCCGGATCGTTTGCGCCAACCTATCCGCCTCCCGAACGCGATAGTCCAGAGAGCCATGGCCTACGACGAAGAGCCCCAAATTCACGGCCCAGAGCTCGAACCGCTCGGCTTCGACGGTGAATGAGGCTGCGGGCCAGTCTTGGGATGTCTTATCGCTATCCACAGTCTGGACGCGTTCGAAGAGATTCAATGCTTCGATTCCGAGGTCAGCTAGCGACGCACTTACAGGCAGGCCGCCCAAGGACGTTGAGGAAATCATGGAAGATGAAAAATGCAGGCACAAGAATCATAACGATGCTGAGATGAACAATTAGGTGGATTCGAAGCTTCTGTAAGAGAAGGCCAATAAGGCTCTTAACCAGAAAGGGCCCGAAGAGAAGAGTAGAAGTGAGCGGGCGGGAATGGCGGTCGCGCATCTACCTTAGTTCTCTGTAAACTCAAAGAATTAAAACCGCTTAAACGCAGCGCGAAATTCTCACAGGACGGGGGCCTAAATTGTCCACCCAGTCCCACAGCAGGACAGAAGTGAGTGTACCTTACTTTCTCAAGATGTGCTCCCACCGTAGTCCCCGCTGCTGTCACGCGCGCTAAGCAGCGGGGAAAGGAAAGAGTGATCCGTCCGCCTCACTTCTGGTGTATCATTGGTCGTTCTCAGCGATCATCATCTGTGGTACGAAGTTAGTGGACCACATTGGAAGAAGACCAATCTCACGTCGGTCGTCTATATGATAAAAGCGATGGTTCTGCGTGTCTATAGTAGTAGTGACAAGATAGTATAATACGACGACAGATAGACTTACTTTTCTGATCCTGTTGGCATTTTGCTATATCGCGAGCTTGCTGGGTTGTGAGGTAATCTATTCCTTCTAAGATGCCGTGTGAGTAACCGACTCTTTTATCAGTACCATAAACATATGCGTGTTAAGACTGACCGATACTATCACCCGCTCCTTCCCACTCTGAGGAACCGGAGAATAACTTATGGTACGGGACATCTGACGGCTAGGATCACTTCTCAATGCTAAAGATTGCGAAGGCTTTAGGAATGCATCCTCTTCTAGCTTGAGCGGCCGATGGCTCTGAATCTCTCCGCGCGCCAGAAAACTTTGTATGGCACGCCGAGTGAGCCTGTCGCGTTCTTCCAGACGGCCCTTCCTCCTTGATTTTCGCTCGGCACCTCGTTTCATTGTCCTTGTCGCGTGCTATGGTATCTTTACAGTCAGTGGCAATGATGCGAACTATGATTTTGAAGGGACACAGCTGATAGAGATAATGGTTCAGCACTTGTTTTTTTATGGCATGGTCAGCTCGCTCGATCCCACCTTCTTGATCTTTCAAAGTACGCTAACTGTCTCAGCTTGTCCCAGTCACACCAACCGCCTTAATACAGAGAGCTGGGGTGGCCCCGAAAGACTGTACGTTGTGTTGTAACCAGCCTACAGCTTCCGTCCTCGGTCTGTTGACTGATGGTTATCGCGCCCTAGTACAGAAATGGAATTCGATTCTCCAGGCCGTCTACGGCGGCGCAACGCTGGCAACATCCCGTAAGTCCACTGCGCTTGTGCCGTTGATACAAGTTGGTCCCTGGCATATTCATTGACCCTTCCAGCGGTCGCTGGCGTGTTCATGGACCGTATAGGGTCCCGTCGTTCTCCTTTCCTGCTTTGTCTGGTCTGTCTCGCAGGTGCCACGGTGCTTCTTGCCGTCGGAAGAAACGTCGGCCTCTGGATTGCAGGACGTCTGCTCCAAGGCGTGTCCGCGGGCATGTTATGGGTCGTGTGCCTCGCGCTTCTCACTGATACCGTTGGCCAGGCAGGAATTGGTCAAGCGGTCGGGATCATTGGCATACCGATGAGCGTAGGACCGATTGTAGGGCCCCTGCTTGGTGGTGTCATTTACGCGCAAGGTGGGTATTATGCGCTCTTCGGACTGATGTTCGCCATGCTGGGCGTGGACGCCCTGCTGCGGCTCCTCATGATCGAAAAGCGGGTTGCCCAGAAGTGGTTGGAGGTCGAGGCTGTTCAAGCTGACACACCCGATGATCATGTCAAGTCTAATTCACCAGCGAGTCTGGTCCCATGTCCAGAATTCTCTGACACCACCCATACGGTGGCAGCGAATGGCAATGAGACGAGTAACGGAGCGCCTTCTTCAAGTCAAACCCTGCGCGACCGAATGCCCCCCATACTAAGGCTTGTACTGTCCTTCCGGATGCTCGTGGGTCTTGCTGGTGGACTACTGCAGTCATCTCTCAATGTCGCGTTCGACAGCACTTTAACTCTGACAGTCAATGCGCTCTTCGGATGGCAGCAGACCGGACAGGGCCTGATCTTCATCACTATCTTGCTTCCTTCCCTCCTGCAGCCCGTTTTTGGCGCGATAACCGACAGATATCAGCAGGGCAGACGATTGCTCGCAGCCGGTGGTTGTCTCCTAGCCACTCCGGCCTACGTGCTCTTACGTCTCGTCACGCAGGATACGTTGAGTCAAAAGGTCCTGCTCTGTGTTCTTCTGGTGGTAATCGGCTTGGCAATGGCCATTGCGATGCCGGCAATTATTGCAGAGATTGGTGCCACTGTTGCAGACGCGGAGAAGGAAGACCCGCAAGCCGTCAAGAGATCCGTCATTGCCACTGGATGGAGCCTCGTCAATGCTGCCTATGCGGCCGGTTGCTTGATTGGCCCCTTGTTCGCGGGCCTCATACGCAATGCGGCTGGTTGGCAAACAACGACGTGGTGCCTAGGATTATTGAGTGCAGTCACGGGGGTGTTTCTGCTGCTGTGTCTTGGGGGCTGGATTGCAAAATTCGGACCGAAAGCGTATATATCCCGGGTGTCTAGATAAAAGCTAAGCCCATTCAGCTGTCCACTGCTTGATCGCCTGTTCATCTCGTTGCGTTGTGAAAACTAACAGGGTTTGCGCGCATGCGTCTTGATAAATTCGAGAAGGGGTGGCTTATTGCCCCCGTTGATGCTGTCTACTGTGAAGAAGTCTCCCCAATTAGTACTGAGATTTGCCCGCAGTGACTGAGCAAAAGTCGTCATTTCTTCTTGTGTGTGGTATAAAGCTGATGCCGATGACGAAGCGCTTACCTGGAATGACGGTAAAGGTGAGAAAGGAGGACAAGCGAGGCTGTTACGCTACGGCAGGAGAAGCTGAGGAGAACGTGACATCAAGTAAAAAGATCGTGGGCATGGGGATGAAGGAAGTATTGGGTCGAGGTGAAGCTAAGTTCGGCACACTCCACAAGGATCATGGACTTAACTTCTAAGATCTATGGCAAGACCCTTGTGGAAGCAACAGGCGTTCGCCCTTGTAGTTGATACGCCAAGCTGATTCCGATGCCGCTAGGGTAGAAGAAGCTTATTAGCTAGCCTCTGTCGACAAGTTGTAGTGTTGAACAAGCCCTCCTCTAGATAAACCCGGTCGAACTCTTCTGTCGATGTCCGAGCCTGTAGCCCAGAGAAAGGCACCAATGGAATTGGTCAGACCTAGTCGCATTATATGAACCGTCTTGGCTATAACATTGTTGATGACAATCGTACTCGACTTACCTTGTGACGCCCAACCCGTATCGCTCCGAAAGCCCAGACTTTCGGTCATACCATCGGTTCGATTGCGCTGTACGACCCTTGATAGGCAATCATTGGCAACGGTGAGTGCAGAGTACCCGACATCGTTGAAAGAAGACACGTCTCTTGGGAAGAAGACCGCCCCAGACGGCAGACCGAGCTCTCTCGGGTCGAAGTAATTTAGCATCACTATTGCCAGTGTGCACGTCTCTTCATGGGAGTAACCGAGCGTGGTTAGCAGATGAGCTTCTCATCGTATGTCCACACAATATAATAACAACTGTACAAGGCATACCGAAGTAGTATTTCCTTGGCGTCAACGCACGCGTGAAGATAGTTTTCCCTGGGGTACCAGGAGCCAAGAATTCAACAGGTACGATGAGACCATGCGAATCAATTATCTCCTGGGCCTGGAATCGGATTAGGACCGAGTAGCAGTCTTTGCGCTTAAAATCCCGCGACGACCACGCTGGGTCGTCGATACATCTGGGATTGGTAGGTGGAAGAGGGTTGGGCGAAGATGCTATTGATGGTACTGAGGTCGCAGCAAAGGCCAAGGCGGCATGAACAAGGACAAGGAGAAAGTAGCTTTGCCAAAATGTCAGCTTTCCCATGATCTTGAGCGAGATTCAATCTAGTAGATGGCGAACTAGAATTGTGAGATGCGTCCTTTAAGTTGCGGTTATTCTCGTTACGTACCTAATGATAACGTATTCCAAAAAGCCTCAAAGGACTTGTCGCCTAGTCGGCGGTAGTCACCGAGGATAGTCGATAGGCGTCGATAGATGATAGGTTCGGCAGCTTAACAGGTGACGATCCAATGAAACGACGATCAGGAATTTTTTTTCGAACAAGTTTTTCGATGTAGAACTCCGTCCATAGCGATGTTAGGATAAGATGAAGATTGGACAGAAGATGGATGAATAGAGCTTTGATGAGAATGGGTCGTATCAAGAGATACTGTTTATCTAGAAAGTCTCGGCTCGATAAAAATTCCTTACCTTCATGAGTCTAATTCCTGGGCGCATAAACCAGGAATCTCGATGATGTATATATGAAATTAGGCGATTACTGCTCCTGTTAGCGACTAGGGGGGGGGCGATCAGTGTTTAGACGCTTGTGATCATTTTCTGAGACCTAGTAAGGGGCTGGAGCTTTCACTGGTGTTTCAGCTAAGGCTTGCATCGCCAGCTCTATATACAGGATGGATGATTGGAGTGACGTGATTCCAAAGTTCCATCTACATATGGTTTTGTAAGTGAGTGAGTTGATGAGGCTCGGAAGCTGGCCCGCAACTTCCGGGCCCGGCGGCACCAGCGGCAATCCTCTCGATTACGCCAGTCGAACCCATAATACGACTCTTTCGTAACACAGCTATGATCATAAGTGCTCTGGTGCAGTATGATGACGCGACCAAATGCTACGCGATACTGCTGTGGGTCAATACTCCATGACAACATCGTGAGATTCGCTTCGCAGAAGCTACTCGGGAATGAATGATGCAAGACGATGTGGTGACAAGACAAAAGAGTATGTAGTTACTGCTTGTGGATGCTATGATAACAATGTACAAACATGCGTTTGGGCGGTATCGGCTGCAACAAGGACTGCTGCGAAGCCAACACAGAACACCCCAAAGCCCCAAAACAGGCCGTCGCCAAAGGCCGAAGGAAGCACCAAGGCAGCACCAACGGCGACGAAGCAGCAGTCCTGGAAGCAAAAAGAAGGCCACAAGGGCACTTCGCAAACAAAAGCGCGAAGCAACAAGAAGAGAAGAGGGGAGCGAGTTGATCACATACTAAATAGTATGTGAGCGACCCAGCCACACCCCTTAATCTCCGCATCCTTGGCACTAGCCCGCCTGTCTTGCAGGCCTCTTCTTTACCCGAAGCTACATCCTAATCGTCTCTCCTCAGCGTCGGATCCGCTCCGAACTCCCTCAAAATGCCTCTAATCTCCTCCGAACTCTCCGCCATCTCCGCAATTTGCAAGATCGGACGCCCTTCGTCTTCCACCTTCGCCCCTTCCTCGAGCAAATACCGCAAAATCTCCGGATGATTCCACAATACACAATGCTCCACGACCGAGCCTGAATGCCCGTAATGCATATTCTTCAGGGGGGGGGATTTTTCGAGGAGGGCCTTCCATATATTGACACCGCCGGTTAGAGCGAGCGCTCCGAGGGTCTCGTTGCGGATATCAAGATCTGTGTAGGTGGCCAGGAGGTGACGCACCAGGGCAGCATTACCATGGCAGGCGGCGCGCTCGAGAAGGTGTTGGGCAGGCGTAAGGCTGTCGGGTCGGCGGCGAAGAGTGCCGGATACCGGGTAGAGGGCGGAGGGGTGGAGGCGAGAGAGATAGAAGATTGCGACTTCGATACCGGGGTTTTGGGCGCAGGTATCGAGGAGGGATTGCTCTTGCTGGATGATGAGGCGACTGAGCTCGGTAGATGAGTATGCGAGGCAGGCAGACTGGAGATCGAAGGGCGAGGGTAGCTCTTCGCCGTTTGGACTTGGGCGAGGAAAGCCGTTACGACTTGGGCGAGGAAAGAGGAATTCAAACATTGTAGGATGGGTTTTTGCGTGATCTAGCTGTTACGGAATTGTCAAAACAGATTTGTAGACAGTAATCCTGGCGACAATCTTATCCGACTTCGAAGCACAGACAGAACTCAGAGTAATAGTGACATGGAAATCGAAACCATAACAAAACACCGTGTCTCGACCCCATGACCCTGCCCACCTCCAGCACAGCCCACTTATATCAACACCTTCTCCCCAGATCTTTTCTAACACTTCGCCCCCGTCCGCCAAGCCCCTAGCCACTGAGACCTTATCCTAACGACACTCACATTATCATCACGAAGCTACGCCAACAGACAGTAAATCAGTACCCGCAGAGGGCGCAGCGTCCTCGCCCAGGGCTGGGTTCATTGTTGGAAGACAATGACGTTGTATACATGGAGACGAGCTGCATGTCAGGGCGGGAGATGGAGCTGATGATGTAGGGGTTGGTGCAATGGTCGGAGTCACTGGGGAAGGTGGACCGGGAGAACGTTTGTGCGCTAGGACGGAGGTTGTGACGGAGGGCGGTGGGGCTGGGGAAGAGGCGTGAGATGTGCATGCTTGGTAGCGATGGATGGGCTGTGTTGTGGTCATTGCGACTGTTTGGTGGAGACGGGTAGAGATGGGATCTTATGCGCAATGTTGAGTGGAAGTCTGAACTCAAGGGGTTAGCTGTGGAGAGGCATGGGGACGGTGAGTCGCTTTCTTGTTTATGAAGGTAGGCGAAAGGAAACGTCTTCCAATTGAGCTGATGTGAAGGATTCGAGGAGGATGAGTGAACCAGGCAGTCTCTGCTAAGAAAGACAATCGTTTAGGGCAGACAGACACTTGAATGCTTCGAACAGATTTCCCGAGCTGACAGTCGAGCGAAGGAGGGATCAGACTTTAAAGGCTCGAACCAATCCGACGATGATACAGAAGCACGTCAGTGTTGGATCCGTGGGGCACGAAAAGATATGAAAATCTAAAGTATGCTCTTGTTGCTCTATTGGTACATCAGGTATCTCAGGGCTCTCTTCGCCCCTCGATACTGTCATAGCTTTATTGGTACATGAGGAAGCTCAGAACTCTTCTCCCCCTTCTCAGCTCAATCTATCCCTCGCTCTCCGTCACCTTCTCATCCCTATCCTTTTGAACGCGCTCATCCCTGTGCTTGATGGACATCTCCAAGAACTCGGTGATCGCCTTCCTACCTTCCTCTTCCACGGGAGAGAAGACCTTGTCGGGTTGCAATTCCACCAGTCTTGAAGCGGTCGATGTCGGCTTCTCTGCGCCTCCTATGACCTGGCCGCTATCGAGTATTGGCAGCCATCTGAATAGACGCACTTCAAGTCCAACAGCGAGGAGCACAAAAGGATGGTCCACACCAACAGACTGAACGAGTTGAGGTTTAGGAAATAGGGCAACCGCGGTGTTGTCAAGACTTTCTAAGCTTTCCGCAACCTCACTGGCAATATCATCCCATAAGCTGTTCCAGAATTTACTAGCCCTCTTCATACGTATTGCTAGGTAATGAAAGGACCCTAGGTAATTCTCACTCCAATCCACATAAGTGCCGAGGAAGCGTTTGGTGTTCGGCGGAAGCTCCCAATCTTGGTGACAGGCATTGCTGTGCTCAATCTTGAAGAATTTCATCACGTAGGTCCAGAATTCTCCCAGGTCTCTACTTGAGCTCTCCCCTGCGATAGGGAAGCTTCCGAGAGAGTAGTTCCATCGTTTGTCGGTTGACTGGGGTAAACCTGCACGTCGAGAATACTGGTTTTCAGTCGTATGGTCCACGGAATCCCATTCCGATGGCACATCGAGTCCTTCAAAAGTTATCTCCTGGTCGACGAAAATTCTCCTGTCCTTCTCCGATCCAGCGATAACATAACAGGCTGTTTCATCGTGTAAACGGGGCCCTCTTGAATGGTGCCAGCTCAAAGTTACCTCCATCTGTTTGTTGGCTGAAACTTCTAGAGCAGTAAAGGTAGACTGTTCTTCATCTCCACAAGATTGAGGCTCAAGGAATACCACATTGTCCATGATTAGTGGCCTTCGGAGACACAAGCTCCGGACTCGTCGGGAGACCTTCAAGCACGCATTGTATGTCTGCATGTCTGATACATGGCCTAGGATTGTCTCGTATATTTCGGTTGGAATGTTTTTCCCGTCCACATTCGTAGGCTTCAGACTCTCCCGTACCGAGGCTTCGAAGAAGGCGATAAGAGACTTGAACGTTTCGTATACTGTCAATTCCGGGGCGTCCTTGTTTGCCTCATCTTTGTCCTCTTGAACAGATGTATCTACGTCATCTTTCTCATCACCTGGGTGGGGGCTTTGGCATTTTAGTCCAGGGTCGCCGCTGTCCTCCATCCCTTTTTCTTCCACTGCCATACTGTCGTCCACCGTCTTGTGGTTCTTGTCATCGTTGGCATTATCAGACAGTGAGTTTTCAGTGCTTCTCTGAGCGCCAGTATCGGTGTGAGTATCAGGCCTCTGCATTGGCAGATTCATTCAGCTTATCCGTCTTTTCGACTTCGGCTTTGTATAATCCATCAACATAATCGCTTCCATACCTCTCTCGCGCGTCCAACGAAAGATGAAGAGCTATGGGAATCAGTGGCAGAACTTTTGTATGATCTACCGAACCGCTCGGAAAGCTCTTAACCAAGACCACATGTTCGATTGAAATGATGACTGCGTTGAACGTTTTTTGACGACATTCCCTCTTTCCGTACTGAACCACATCGGCAACAGCCTTTTCTAGAATTCCCGGACGATTCAGTCGTGGGACAAGCGAGACAAGGGCTCCTTCGAACCAGTATTTTGTGCACTCTGGGGCACATCCTGGTGGCATTCCTTGTCTATGGTACCCGGACCCCAAGGAACCCACAAGCTCCATTTCCTCTTCAGTATCACTCGCTGTAAGTAGACCCGCACATCCGGCCTGCTGGAAAATTCGCTTGTCGTCCACCAGAGTCAAGTGTTCTCCGCCAGCGGCGAGACATAGGATAAAATATGCGATCTCTCGAAAGGGCATGTCGTGAGCTTGCCATCCTAGCAGCGTGACACGGAGAGAATACTTTTGAGTATACTGAAAGAGATCGAAACAAATCCAACGTAGCCGATTGACTGTAGCTTGGGCTGACTCAATGCGAGCAAGGTCCGGTGTGACTACCCTGGGTTTCAATGTCTTCCAATACTCTGCCGCGTTCGGTGCGAAGTTTTCGGTGTCCACTGTGAGACTAGCGATCGTTTCCTCACCAATAATCTATGGCAATGCAAGCCGTTCCGAGTCTGCATCCAGAGCTAATGCCTTCATCCAATCGTCGTTCCGAGAGACACGGTCTAGCCGGAAGTGAGCTCCATTATCTACAGAGAACACCTCGTGGTCGAAATCAATGGTATAGGACCATTCGACGGAGAAACTGCAGATACCGACGTGAAATGACGGTGGAATACTTTCTAGTCTCTCGTCAAAAGCTGCATGCCAAAGGTTCTTCGAGTCGATCTCAGCCCGAGGGGATCGGAGTTCGGCCAGGTCTTCTGGCTGAATGCACAGAATCTCTTGAAGTAGATCATCCCATTTGGCCCAGAGAGCACGTTGAGTTTGCAGCCATTTCCGATACTCCTCTGAATCGGTCGGAATTTGATCAAGGAGCGACTTTCCCATACCCTTGGGGTAGCTATCATAGTTATTTCCCAAGGCCCAGTGTCTCCCCCGAAATTTGATGCTTCTCAAGCCACTTGTTCCCATGATGGAAGCAAGATATCCGATGGGGGTGGTAGGGATGCGGGTGCGAAGCTGTAAGTCGTTCGATCTTAAAAATGGTTGTGTTGATGTTGGGTGCTAGATCCTTGTTTACTTGAATTAAGGTGATGTGTTCGGTCACGTGACTTTGGGGTGACACGCGCCTGTTCCTGTACGGCCAGGATCGCGTCTTTCTGATTGACGTGAAATTCCGGCGGCGCCTGAGTGAAGAGAATATGCTGCCTCCTATGGTCAAATCTGAGACATCATAGAACTGTGCGACGAAAGTGAAGAAGGACTAGCTTCGCTGTGATGTTCTTCAAGCCGCAGTGACATCGTGGGCAGCCAGAGCGCTAACCACAATGGGAACTCACAAGCCCTAAGCGTTGTTCGCTTGATTTGTGCATTATCCTATCCGCCGGCACGAAGGGGTTGCACCCGACCCTTTGCATTCATGAAAGAACGCACAGGCGGAAAGCTGATGGACTGATTCACCAACAAAGACCAATAGCTAAGAGGCAAACCGTTGAAGCATCTGTCACACTCAATCAAGATACCTAAACGCGAAGTTCGAAGAAGGTACTGAACTCATGTTTGATACGAGGAATCCGTAACAAGGGCACCGTGCCGGCGTATGGGACGTATGGGATAGCTATATATTTCCACTAGGCGATTAAGCTAGGGAGGGATATCACTATATGAAGCATTGTGAAAGATATCAGAGGAATCAAGAAGATTGCAGGGAGTAAAACGATAGGAGCATGTTCGATTCGGCAACGGCTACCTCGACCATCCGGACGTACCGATGGGTGTGTGCTTTGTTCAGCCAACAATAATGTTATTTGGCTAGGGGTATCAATCGTCCCAGCAGGACATACTAAGCGCCCACGACGCTGATCCTCGCATGATTTTCCAATTTTGATTTTCGTAGAGGTGTATTAGCATATTACGTTACATGTGAACTAAGTAATGACTCACCGTCCAGACCCCATTAAAGCCTCGCTAGATGCTTGCATACTGAGAAGCAAAGACCTCCATAACCGTGGTATGCTAGCATACCCAAAAACACCCAAACACAGAGCCACCATATCTCCTCGAGACGTACAGCACCTACTCAAACCCCCGTTCCCTCTATTCCTCAACCCCAATCTTCGAGAAATCGATCTCAAAAGTCCCCCAATCATCCAACGCCTCCCCCAAGTATCTCGCCGCCTTCTCCATCTCCAGCCCCTTCTTGAGGAGGTCCGTGAGGTTCCTCTGCACGAACGTCTGCCGCTTGTTGTGTCTGGAAGTGAAGTACCCAGCCGCAATAGCAGCCGTCGCGGCAGTCGCTTTAGCACGGTTCGTCGCACCTGAGAGGGTCAGTCGAAAGTTTGAGAATGAAGGCCAGCGACTGGGCACAGCTTCGTGGAGTCCCTCAGTAACGGCGTGGTCGTCCCAGCGAGTGGCCGAGCCGGCAGAAGACCGTCGGGGGCGATTGATGAAGGAGCTGAGATCCTCGAGGCTCCTGCGGCGGTGGTGGGTTGTGGGCCTTGCTTGCGGTGATGGTGTTGGTGGAGGGGAGGTTAGAGCCTCCAAGGCGTGGCGTGTTCGCTGTTTGAGACGCTCCTTGTTGCTTTCGCGACGGGCTGCGGTGGGCTCGGAGAGGTGTTCGAGGGGGGTTGGTGGATGGTGCAGGAAGAGCTCTTCTCTGTCAACGTAGTGCCCAAAGGGGTTAACCCCATCCCCTGAAGTGTTAGGGTCAGTGGCTGCGGGTCGCTGCTGATGCCGCAAGACGGGTTTGACTTGGGCGTAGACTACCACTCGCTCTGGAACGGAAGGAGGGTGAGGAAGGCGTTTGGGTGGGCGGGAGTGCTGCAGCGTTCCGGTGGGATGTTTCGGAACGGCGGCTTCTGCGGAGATTTCTTGTGCCAGACGTTCGCTGGAGGCCCGGAATGTCTCGGGCTGAGAGTACTGGAAGTAGCGTGAGCCGGGTCCATGCATCGCAGGGTTTGCTTTGGGTGGGCAATCTTCCTGTGTCACGGGGTTGAAGGGTTTCACTCGTCTTTTTGTAGGCATACCAGATGCCTCAGCCTGAGAGCTTTTGCTAGATCCCGGGCTTACGGTCTCAGTGGATGCGTTCAGATACAGCCATGATACAGTGCCATGATCTTGGAAGCAAGATGGAGGGTTCGCCTGGAGCGGATTTACCTCTGGGAGCCTGGAGACTGTCTCTGACAGTGGACATGACAGTTCGGCAGGTCCTTGCACTGCAAGGGTATTGCTAGACACCGTCGTTGACCCAGGTCCGTAGAAGTTAGGTAGAGACTGCGATTCCGCAATAGCCCTATCGTCCGGGTGCTGGGTCGACACAGCCGAATTCGCCCTAGGTGTAGGCCACGGGGTGGAGCCGCTCAAGTCTGGACTTCCACCCCATGGGTCCGGATTGGTGATGCGAAGCAGTCCGCGACCAACGTCATCAGGACTATAGTACGAGTACGCAAAGAACGGCCCCCATAGCGGCTGCAATGCACTCCCGGGTGTCTGCACTTCGAGCGCCTGACAGATCAGTACATCTGCACTCACATCAGGATGTTTTTTGAGACGATTCCCACCCCTTTTCTTGGGCTTCTTCTCCCCCTTGAGATGCGTCAAGCGCAGGATGTCGGAGAGAAACTGCATCCTGATCCCCAAGCCAGGAAATCCTGATCAAGATTAGCTGACGTGCAGACGGAGTGTTAGTGATGCAAAACATGTTTACCTTTACAACAGTCACAAGAGCTGATCTTGAACGAGGGTATGGACAGGTATGGGAGATCTTTTGGTATAGTTTATCAGCTGGCAGCAGCTGTAAGGCAAGGCACAACAGATGCTCTCGGGCGGACGGGATCCCTTTTATTCATAGCGTTGCAATGTTCGCAATTAGAACGCGATAACAATGACTTCAACAAAGGAATTGTGGTAAGAAAGGAATATGTAACAGGAAAAACTCAATCAAAGCCATTGTCCCCATCGAAAAACGAACACTGTTCGCGCCAAGGTCACCGATATAATGCAGATGTAGCCATTGATGGTAGCAGCGCATTCACAGCCAGAGATCAGATTTGAGGGAATTGCACCCCAATGTAAATTTTCATCTCGGAGAGGGCGCAGAACGCCCAGAAAGTGGAAATGGTTTATTAGAGGGAGACAGACGTTCACTACGGATGCAGCAGGTATACTACGCCAGTACAAGAGCCATTTCCTACCACATTTGGAACACAAAGCTACTCTTGATTACATCATAACGCCGTGCTCTCCGACAAGGCTGGTACCACAATTGAGTCCAATCATTGCATAAACACCAGGACCAAAAGCGCTAGTATGTGCGGTGCAAGAACCCATCTGTGCAGTAAAAGTCGTATTCGTCCCATATTGACATAGCGGACCATCTGGAACGCATCTATGTGAGCCTTGCAGAACATAGGCGACAATGATGAGACGAAGCAAAACGAAACCAAAGTTTGAAGATATAGTGGCAAACAAGATGGTGACTTGCAGCTCGATTACGGCAGGCTTTCGCAAAGTAGATGGTAAGTCAAAGGTGAACGCAGAAAGGATGTGCCATAATATTGCAGCAGACGTCACCTGAGAAGACCACTCTCACTGAGCCAGACGGTCGCTTTGTCGAGGGACCGGAAGCAAGATCGAGCTTTTATGAAAGTGATTGTCCGAGCATTTGAAGCTATACATGCTTGTGCGTATAACTGTCGCCAGGCGCACGAGTCGTTCAATACTGGTTGCCGCTGTTGTGTGATTTATTTGGTTCTCTGGTAGATCTTCTGGAGGAAGCTTTCAAATACCTCCTTCTTCAGTCCTGATCCCTCATCGACTTTGGATATACGGTCCCTGATCTCCCCAACAGCTTTTTGCTCGTAGGCAACGTAGGCCTCTTTGAGTCGAAGCTCTTCGAAGATTTTCTTGACTTCTTTCACTTTTGTCGGATCCTTCTGGCCATAACACTCGTTTAGGACCTTCCTCTGCTCGTCACTTGCACGCTCCAGTGCTTGGTTGATTATCCATGAACACTTGTTGTCCTGTATGTCCGTGCCATCCTTGCCTATCACTTCCGGCGCGCCATATGCGTCGAGGTAGTCATCTTGGATTTGGAAGTATTCGCCGAGTGGGATGAGGATGTCGTGTGCTTGTTTGAGGTTCGAGTCCGAGGCAAGTTCAAGGTAGTGCAGTGCCAGTGTGACCGGGAGGTAGAAGCTGTAGTACGCTGTCTTGTATATGACGATGAATCGGTGTTTTTTTGGAGAGAATTGACTTAGATCGACCTTATCCTCGGGGGCGGTTAAGAGATCGCACAGTTGCCCTATCTCGGTTTGGAATGTCACATTGTGAAAGAGCTCGAGGAAACCAGCATATGAGGGATGAGACCGGTAGTGCTTGGCGAGCAAAATGTAGATGGAGGACTCGAGCATAAAGGCGTCGTTGATGGCAATCATGCCAACTTTGGGTTGTTTGTACCAGCAAGGGTTGCCACGTCTTGTCAGTGAGGAATCCATGATGTCGTCCGAAACGAGGAAGAATGCTTGCAACAGCTCTGTCAGCCAGCCAAGCGTAGCCGTTTTCTGGTACTCTTCGGGTTCAAGTGGTCTGGAGAGGAGTATCGAGGCGGTATCAGGAACAGACATTCCCCGATTGCACTTGCCACCCATGGTGTTTTCATTCAGGGACTGTGTGAATTCTGCGTGTCAATATGATAAGCAGGTGCAGGGAAGTCGTTATAACCAACTTTTTTGAACCAGTCTAAAGCATCTTGGGGCATATTGTATTGCTTGCAACGTTGGATTAGATCCTCGACGAGAGATGGGAAGACAGTCTCAAACTTCTCGCGTGTCGTCTTCGTGATGCCATTGCTCGTAGACGCCATGGCTATGGAAATTGATGAAGGTGCTGACGGGTACGTGAGGGCTGTCGAGGACAGCCACGGGGAACTGGGAGGTCGATAGATGCTGTGATCACTCCGCAGGGAAGGCGGCTGGTTATGTTACGAGTAGATGCCGTGCCTTCCGAAAATGATGGCCTGACGGAGCCCAGCGAGATGTCGTAGACAATTCTTCAGAGACTAACCTTCAACTTTCCGTTTATGGAGTCAGTCTCGGAGCTTCCCTAAAAATCCGCGGGCCGATTGTTTTGGTCCCTGATCTCCGGCAGGGATACAATTTCTTGGCATGCGGAGCTTCCCGCCTCCTTAAACCAACCTTAAAGTAATGTTTCGATAAACTGATGCTTTCTACGCGAAGTAAAAGGTAGACAATCCATTGCCTAGCCAGGGTCGTGTAGGCTCGCTGGGTCGCTGCGTATTTCTGATGAGGTGCGCGTCATGGCGGGTCTCGGGAAGCAGCAGAGCGAGCAGTTGAAGAGTACTTTGCAGAGTGCGGTGATACAGTGCTCCGAAAGATGTCTTTACCAGTCCGCAAAATGGGCCGCAGAGATGTCGACGTCTCTGCCTTCATCGGCGGACTTTACCCCGGACACGGAAATAGATTCGCCCATGGAAGACGTACAGGATCAAGACCTACCTGTGTCTTCTTTGATGTCTCCTAATGCCGACCCAGAAGGAGCTCGACTGGAAGCTCAAGAGCTGCCAAGGTATCTTTTGGCCAAGGCCTTCTTTGACTGTCGCGAATTTGACCGTTGTGCTGCTGTCTTCTTACCTGCCAATCTCCCACGAGGTCCGCTATCTACCGCGTCGCCGAGCTATAAGAACTATATCCCACCTGTATCAGTCAAAAGAAAGGCTAAAGACTTGGGGACTACCAAGGCTCCCAATCTGCCGCCACCCAATGCTCTCCCATATCTCAGTCAGAAGTCCCTGTTTCTGTCATTGTATGCTAGGTACATGTCCGGCGAAAAACGGAAGGATGAGGAAAGCGAGATGATTCTTGGGCCAGCAGACGGTGGCTCAACTGTGAACAAGGAGCTTGTAGGGCTGGGGCGACATCTTGAGGGATGGTTTGCAGACCGTGAGGCCAGAGGCATAAGTGGCAGTAATCAAGGCTGGCTCGAGTATCTGTACGGCATAGTGCTTGTCAAAGGTAAGTCTGAAGAGGAAGCGAAAAGGTGGCTGCTCAGTAGTGTACACCTATTTCCTTATAATTGGAGTGCGTGGCTGGAACTAAGTGAGCTCTTGGGCAATGCAGAGGAGGTAAGTAGTGTGCTCGGAAACGACGAGACCATATTGACAACGTACATCAGCTGCAAAGAGTCGTCCCTCAACTACCGCAGAATATCATGACACTTGTTTTTCATCTGCATGCGAGCCAGACTCTTTACCAATCGACGGACGCCACTTATCAACAGCTTCGGGATCTGGAAGCCATATTTCCAATAAGTCACTTCTTGAAGACTCAGCGAGCCCTGCTTCTATATCATTCCAAAGGTGGTCACAGCTACCCAAATTGCCTCGACATCGCTGACCCTTCCTAGATTTGCAAGAAGCGGAATCGATCTTTTCCTCACTACTGCATGATGATCCCCATAGGCTTGACTCGCTCTCAGACTATTCGAATATTCTCTACGTTATGGAGGCACGGCCGAAGCTGGCGTTCCTAGCTCAGGCGGCGACTGCAACAGACAAATTCCGGCCCGAAACTTGCTGCATTGTCGGCAATTACTACGCCCTAAAGTCCGAGCACGAAAAGGCTGTCATGTACTTCCGGCGCGCTCTGACGCTTGATCGTAATTTCTTGGCGGCCTGGACGTTGATGGGCCATGAGTATGTGGAGATGAAGAATACACATGCAGCCATCGAAAGCTACAGACGTGCCGTAGACGTCAATCGCAAGGATTATAGGGCTTGGTATGGCCTCGGCCAGACCTACGAAGTACTCGAGATGCACCTCTATGCACTCTTCTACTATCAACGAGCCGCAAGTCTGCGACCATATGATCCGAAAATGTGGCAGGCTGTCGGCAGCTGCTACGATAAGGTCGACCGGCCTGTGCAGAGTATCAAAGCATACAAAAGGGCTTTGGTAGCTGGCACGTATTATGATGCCAGCAGTTCCTTTGGATCCGGAACGACTAATGCCGAGGTACCGAGTGGAGTATTGGACGCGGAAACACTGTACCAGATAGCGCTCATGCACGAGAAGATGAGCAATTACGAAGAGGCTGCATCATACATGGAGCTTACCTTGGCTCAAGAAGAAGGCCCGGCAGACGATGGGGACAACCCAGATAATGACACACGTGGGCATGGGATCGGCGTTACGAATACTACCTCCAAAGCAAGAATGTGGCTAGCCAGATGGGAATTCAGCCGTGGAGGACTTACGCGTGCTATGGAGTTGGCTAATGAGCTATGCCAAGATGGCGTCGAGGTGGAAGAAGCAAAAGCTCTCATCAGAGATCTGAGAGCTAGGATGGAGAATCGTAAAGCTTGAGCTTCCAATCTATCGCTTCAGGCTCTTTATGCTAGCTCCCCCATGGCTGGCTGGACAATAACTCTTCAAGCAAGGACCCTCCATTTCGAATGATTATCTCACCACATACACTCGGGCAAGCTTTGGAATGCCGGCTCGTGGACTCCACGATTCAGACCGTGGAACGGCAGGCATGGACACCAAGTCAAATAATAAGCATGACCGGGAAGGTTATTGATGGGCCTGCTCAACAGTCACAGCAGCGGACAGCTCTGCCACTAGCTTTGCCAAACAGCTGTTGCGACCATGTTGACACCGGCGAGCATTCAGTTTCGTCCTATCTTATGAAAGCAGCGAGGTAACCGGTGACCTGGACTTCAGTGCACATGCGACGTGATGCGAAAGCAGATCAAACACGGATAGGCGCCGAGACGTCAAGGACACCAACTGTGTGATCAGGTGTCTCACCTTATTCATGTATAGAAAACTTCTAAGACATGCTCTCCGTTACGCTGATTGCTCCTGCTGTGGTAGGACAATATTTCGAAATCTGTTATGGCCCATTATCAATTATCAGATGCGTTGGTCGCTGCCCCTTATGGCGGTCGAATCTATGTAAACCAGGTACGCAGCATCAGTATTCGATGTCTTCGCCGTAGTGTAAGCCTGCTGCCAGCAGCACAGTGTTACAACGCGCGCCCTGCAACAAGCTTCACACCTAGGTTTTCACGCCGAATTTTCCTGTACAATCGACATAAGAGACCCTGTTGGAAATAAGTAAAGATAAGGCCACGATCTTGCTCGTATTTCTTGCACACGGACTTGTGTTGTCTGTCTGCACAACACTCACCAGAAAAAAATTTCGATTCATTTCCGCAACACCTCCACTTGTCACACCCTCAATTTACTTATGAAGCTCGTCTTCTTCGCCCTATGACTTTTCGTTCCCCACCCACATGACTTCTGAATATCTCATCGTCGTATCCAAGCCACGATGCCGGCCCAAACTACAAAGACACTTGGACGCTTTGCCTCCAATGCTATCCACCATCTCATCGCCACCGATCCCGCCTTCCAACTCGACCTTGAACTCTATCTCTGCGACTTGCTCATCTGCCCAAGCTACCATCCGAAAGAGCGCACTCTGAGCCTTGTCCAATCCATCATCCAGCGCTTCGCCCACTGCTGTGGACACAACCACGGCGTGCCGCCTCCTCGAAATCCGACAAATGCTTACAAGGCGATCAAGGAGGCGAGGGCGAATGATGCCATGGCAGCGACGCAAATAAGACTTTTCTTGAAGGTGAAGAAGGACGTTTCGAAAATAGTGAGGGAGACAGGCCCGCTCACCGAAGATACCGAGCGGATTGTGACTAAGAACCTCATCGAGGGGATGGCGAAGGATGGGGATTATCTTGATAAGGTCAATGATGTGGTGACCATGCGTCATGGTACGGACCGTGTGAGTATACTACTTCCTCCTTGGTGACGTCAGAGTCTGCATGGGCTGATCACAACTTAGTCTGACGGCAGATGCAAGCGTTGTGACGAGTTCAAGCGTCTGGCAACTGAGGTCAACGGCGAAGAAGACAAGAGCGAAGACGATAGCGAAAATGGCAGCGAGGGATGTGACAAGGAGGAGAAGCCCACGACCATGGAGAAGACATTGGCGCTCATACTCGAGAAACAGAACCAGCTCTTGGAGGAGAAAGAGGAGCCCAAGCTTTTGATAGAAGAGAACGAGCCCTTGAACGAAGAGGCTAAGTACAAGCTCGACACGGTAGAGTTCATGAGGCTTCTGGAGCGGAGGGAGAAGCTTGTCAAAAACCTGACCAATCGCTTGGAGAAGCAGGACAAGCTCGTGGAGGAATTGATGAACCGCGTGAGTGAGCAGGACAAGATGGTGGAGGACCTTACCAGTCGTTTAGAGGAGCAGGATCAGCTTGTTGAGGACCAGTCCAATCGCTTGTAGGAGCGGGGGAATCTTGTGGAGGAACTGATGAACCGCTTGAAAGAGCAGGACAGCATCCTCAAGGACGCCGTGTTGACCGAACAGTAGCTGATTGCATCGGATTAGCAGCGGCTGGATGGTCAGAGCGGTAGAATACGAGCTTGCACATTTAAGATTACTTGAATGGTGAGTGTGAAAGAAATCTTGACAGAAGGTGCAATGCGCTTCCCCAAGGAGCTGATGCAAATGACTAAGCTCTCTCTCCTGATGCACTGTCACCTCCGATGCCGTTTCACGTCCAACATTTATCTCGACGAAACAATCTACCTCTTCTACCATGCGTCGCAATCAGCACTGTCCCTTCGTTTCTTCTACTAATTTACCATTTCTGCCGTGATAACAGAGAAACAACCACTTTTCTCTATCGGAAGGAATGAAAGCAGCACTCTCCATCTCTGAGATGAACTTCTCAATCTGCTCGACCCGCTACGGTGGCCCAAATACATCTCACAATGTAGAATCACCATGTCCCTGGATGGGAATCATAGAATCCATCTCTAACGAGCCACTCAACCCCCCCCTCCTCCCCACCCTTGACTTCTCCATTTCTGCAGCAGATTATAGACTTGGAACGCGGTGCTTGGTACTAGTGGCGCGAGTTGCGATACGCGGTTCATCGCGAACTTTTACTATTGCGTAGGTGTGGGCTCGTGATGCAGATCGTCAATGATGTCCAGGCGATGGGGATGGGGATGAAGAACAAACTACCGCTATGTACAATAGCACTCATTTCGGCTGGATCGTTGAGGATTGTAGATACAGTATACTCCTTTAGGACCAAATCAGATTCTATGCTGGGGAGCTGCAAAACGATTATGTGAACTTTCCAAAGCCCTTTTCAGCGTGTCATGACCAAGACACCAAGTACGGGCACTGTTTACATCTTGAGCCATGAAATGGGTCTCCACTAGATGGTCAGACCATCGTCATTCCATGTTACGTTGTTCGACTGTACGAAGAATTGTATCGCGAGCCCTTATAATTAGTTTGGTCACGTGCTTGGCTTCCCCAAGAGGCTTGACACCTCTCATTTGCACACGAAATCGTTGATCCTGTGAGTTGCTGTGGCAGAGTTCGATCATCCTCAAGCAAGGCAACTTCAATCTACTACAGGTATGTAGATCCTGGCCCAGCATGTCCTGCCACGTGTTCTCTTTCCTCCTTTCACCGCCCATTTCCCTCTACCTAGAAGTACCTCTCCCACCAAATCGCAATCTCTCTCAATTTCACCATAATTGGCAGAATAAACCAAGTGGCTGGCCATCATCTTTACAGCATACGGAGCTCGACCCCATAAGTCCTGGTCGTGCCAAGACCTGGCCAATAGGGGACGTTTAGGGGCTTCGGGGTGCTAGGTGCCCCAGAGTCCGCAAGCCGAGTCGCCTGGGCGACAACCTTCAGGTGGTCCTTCGGGTGGCCTCCAATTCGCCACACTAGTGGCGCTACTAGCGTCGACCAGGACTTTTGCTGTAGACCTCCGTACCTCACCCTCCTTTCCCTGCAACCGACCGAACATGGCACACCACCGCCTTCACGGATCACGCCAACCGCCCCTTTGATAGCGCATGGCGCGGTCCCATCTCGTCTCGTCCGACCTTCTCCTGGCAAATCTACTCCACCCTCGAATTGTCTGATACGCCGATCGACATAGCGGATTACCTCGCTGGCAATGAACTCGGAGAGTACAGTGCTAGCTTCGAAATCTACAGCCCTCAACCGACGCCATTGGCATGCATTGAACATCAGCACCGAGAGCGCGCTCACCGCAAGACCTACAATACACACGATCTTCCAGATAGCCATTCCAATCGCCCGGGACTCATTCCTGAAACCTACAGCTACGACCTCTACCTTGGCGGCTTCCTGATCATCATCGATGACCGCGATTGGAGAAAAGACTTCCATGGCCCACTTTTCGCGAGATTCGATATCCGTCCCCAGCGTCTCAGAATCGTAGAACCAGGTCTCAATGCTGAGGATGCGGGCGTCTACGAGCAGATCGAGATCTGCATCAATCGGCAGGAGCAGCCCCATCAGGTCCCAGGTTCCTTGAAGCATATCGGAATGAGAGAGGACTGGGAAGAGTTTTGGGACGAAACAAGGAAGAAATTTGCTGCTCCGGCACCATTAAGGCCTCACACGGGGGAGACGCAGCTGCCGAGCACCACAAATAACGAATCGCTCGTAGAGGATCTGCCAACGACGGACGGTGTCTCAAGCCTGCGTGTTACGTCGGCGCAGGCCCGAGAGAAAAGAGATCTGGTGTATGACTTCTATGCTATCTTCCAACCCAGCTCGCCCTCAGACTTCAGTCTCGAGTCTCTCGCCCGGCGCTTCACCACCTCCCTCGTTGCGCATCTCCGAATTCCATCCCCGTCATTCGCGTTCACCTTCTACGGCCTCCTCCCCAACATCTGCTCCGCTGTCGCGCATCATCAGTTCATCAACACTGTCACTGCCAGCGAGGTAGGCTACCTCATGCCTCAGCGAGAGCGAAGGATATACCCCCACTACGGCAGGGAAGCATGAGGTGCGGTGTATATAGAGGAGATGGAGTACAGAAACTTTTCGGTGGTGATCGATAAGGAGAACTGGGCAGATGAAGGGGTGTGTTTTCTGTGGGAGGGCTGGAAGGAGCAGCCTGAGGATCTGTATAGGAATAGGGAAGGGGATGCGATGGGCAGGGGGGAGGGGATGGAGTGGCTGGCGGGGAGGTTGAGTGGGAGACTGTGAGCTGGATTCTCATAGGTTCGTAATGCAAGGGGAGTCTGGAACGACGATGACGCTAACGATTGAATTTAACGGCAGTTCGTCGATGAAATCAAATCTTGAAAATTCCATGTAGCTCATTCCAAGCACTCGATACCTACGTAGGACTGACCCAATTTTCCGGAATAAATGCCCGGCACAGGAATACCACATCATACTGAACAAAACCTCGACAGAGCTCAGAAACTTCAGCCTCCTAACAAGTTAACACTGGGCTTCCAAACCAAAACGTTGAGAAGGAAATGCTTTAGCCATGAGGAGGTTCTATCGAACATATTCCTGAACCACCAAGCGAAACTCCCGAACGACAGGTAGACTTGGATCTAGGGTTTGTCGGGACGGATGGCTGCTCTTGTGTCTGCAGGTAGAGAATCACGATGCAGACTCTGGCAAAAGCAGATGCTTGAGCGAGGCCTGTGTCCATTGGCATGGTTTCGGGCTACTAAGCTGGTATGCACAGAAACAAACCACTACGCTTCAAGGTTTGAGACTTTGATTGTTGAAGGCAGAGCTGCACGCAGCCACCGTATCCCGAGGACGTGGTGCTGGGGATCCCGTGTCCGTGTTCCCACATTTCCGTACAGAGGTTTTAAGAGGGTCTTGTTTGAAAGACGGACGCAGCTGCCACGCGAATAAGGTATCCAATCTGGCGACCTGCATGGACCTGCCATAGAGGGTCTGGCACCACTCCGCTTCCAACAGAGTCGTTCACTTAAACCTCGAATGGGCGGAGCACCAAGCCCAAAAGAGATTTTGCTTCGCAGATGCGCGAATTTTGGGCTGTGGAGTTGCTTGTTGTTGAGCGACGCTGCAAAATCGAAGTGTTCAACACATGATCGTCGACGAAAGTATCGCGAAAACCTCGATACGCAGATTGTTCGGACCCCGGCTGTTGCGACGGAGGAAAATGCGGCGTGCTGATTGGACACGCGTCCTGCTGTGCGAGGGTGTGGAAAATATTCCCTCTTCGACAAAACGATTGTGGAAACCTCGCTTTGGCATCGCACTAAACCATTGTAGATTTCTCTCCAATATCGTTGGGTTTTCCGCTGCATGAACGGCCGAGCAACGCGCAAGCCCCGCTCGATGATTGGAATTCCCCGCTGTAGGAACGACCGAGCGCTGGCGGTGATTTGCTGGCAGCGCATTGCAGCAGCTGCAGGATGCAGGAGTGATGATCCCCGCGAGACTCAACGAAAACAATCAAGAACCTCGATGTAGGCGTCCTTACCGACCAGCTATCCTGTAGAGAGGTTCTACTGCTTCTTGTCGAAATCTGGCCAAGGCGGCGTGCAAGCAAAGCTTTAATTAAACCTCCATCGGGGGATGTTCTGGCAGAAAGTCAGTCTCGTGCAAAGCTGTTTTCGTTCCCCGGGAGGCTCGATGGAGAAGATAGCAGGAACCTCAATACGCTGATCTAGCTGTGTCGAGTACTTTAGGCGTCTTGGTAAAATGCGCGAGCGAGGGAGGCATTTCGGCCAGCGGGTTTTCGGTGTCCGGGAACTTCGACAAAGAGTTGCCAGAATCTCGGAAAGGGCATGTCCCTAAGCCTGTCTAAGGTTTCGGGTATAGCCGTCGGATGCGGTCCGTTGAAGCGCTGTAAAGTGCCCCAGGCTCAGCGGATGCGAGCTGTCATTCATGCAGTGCCGTTTCCCGCTTCTGAAGCTGAAGCGGCAGGGGTGTGAACAGCATCGTTTTGGGTTTGGTCTGCAGACGTGGGTGAGGATGTTTTACTCGCCCTGCGCTAAAGCAGGATGTTCTTTGCCCATTGTGATGGAGAGAGGAGTCCATCAGTGCTACCCAGCTTGATGGACTCGAGCTCCATCATCGCGTCCCTATCAACGGTCCCTATCGAGGGGACTGTCCAACAAGACTCTCAAGCTGACATAGACAGCATTACCTAGCAAATCATCCATAAGCCATATCAAGACCTCACCACCCGGCCACCCATTGTCCACCCAGGTGTTTAGCCTCCCTACCAACCATTTCATCGTTTCCCAGGCGATAGGCTGTTTCGTGATTGATTCCGCATCTAAGACCAGTGATCCCATGGCAAACGAATAGTGCGGAGACGGTTGCCTCGTCAAGAAGTCCCCACCCATTCTCGAGGCAAGGCTATGTAGGAAGTATCTGAACCCCCAGAAAGCAAATTTGGGCAGGATGAACTGTTCCACCGATTCCACTTGCATGTGCCAGCGGTCGTTCAGGATCTCCTCATACAGGCGGGGATGTAGGTAGTGTCTAGAATTTCCGAGCTGGAGTCCTGGGGACTTAATAGGTTCCGTGAGTACGACGCAAACGAGGAAGGAGAGGCAGAGGACTCGGACGAAGCGAATAAGATGCATGGCAGTATTGCAGGTCCACGACAAGCAGTCAAACGTCAGCAGTCCATCCAAAGATTATCATTGTGTCGGGGAGCCCGCATTTTTATACAACGTGGGGAGCAACTGCAAGAGCGCAGCTGCGCCTAAGAAACTCACATATAGGAAATTGCTGGCGCTTTGAGTGGAACAGTCCGAGCGGTCCGGCAGCAATTGAGATGGTCCAGCATTCTCGTGCATGCGCTTCTTGACTCACAGGACATTGAGATTCACTGATTAACCTGATGTAGTCAAGGGGTAGACCAAAACCCACTAATGTCCTGTCAAAGCTTGAAACATCTTCGCCATAACTTGACAATTAGGCGTTATGAATTAGCTAGACCGTATACAAGTTCCCGGCACTGGGAGCAGAGCACTCATGTAGTGAAAAGATAATAGACAGGTTGCGCAGCTCTATTCAATACGATTATTCAATTGAACATTGCCCGATTTAGTTAGCGTAATTCGAAAAGGACAAGCAAATCTAACAACTTAACAGTCTCAATTAAATCAATATTTAATTATTAAATACTTATTTAATTGACTTACTATCTTATTTAATTGCTTCAATTACTTGTCTAGCATTAACAATTCGGAATAACCCTCTAGAGGTCCTATTAGTGACTCAAGACTCCTAGAATCGTTGTGTCGATATCTTAGCCTTGAAGCTACATTAGCAATATAAAGTTGCTTCAAGATCTATCTCGAATCAAAATATCTATCTTCGCAAAATAGCATTGTTATAAATTATAATATTTCTCTTAATCTATTTCGCGATATTTTAATCTATGCTTACAACATAAATTATAAAAAGCATAACGTCTTTAATATTTATAATTATTTCAACTCTTATTCGATTGCAACTTATATGCACAATAATATTACAATTTTTAATATGGTTTGTTTAATTTATATTATAACATTAAATGCATTTGCGCTTTCAAAAATGCTCGATACTTCTAGCATTAAATATATCTCTCTTATATATGCGTTACACTTTTACGAGAAGTAAAAGTTCTTCTTCTTGTTATTTATAAAGATATTTATATACGAATTTTCTTTTGCATGAGTAACAAATTTCTTGTATTTCGTTGCATTATTTACAATTAATAAAGAAATTTTCTTTCTTTTTGTATATTAAATTGTATTTGTTTTACTTTTAATATTTAGCTTTTTTGTTTAAACAATTTAATTAGATGTCAATTTTAACAATATATTTTTTTCTTGTTTCTTAACTTAAGTTTTATATTTATTTTATTAAAGATCATTTTTAATGTTGATTTTAAATTTGACAATTAACTTGTTTGCAAATTATATTAGCACAAATAATAATATAGAGATAATAAACGCAATTTACTATATTAATATTCTTTTCTTTTAATATATTTTGTTTGTTGCTCTTTAGTTAGTTTTAATCGATCTAAAATCTAATTATAATTATTAAAAATAACTTATATTTTTTGCTATGTTTCTTAAGAAGTTGTAATTGTCTAATTGCAAATAAATATAAGTATTCGATATTTAACTTAGTATAATTTTTATAAAATAATTTTTATCAAGAAAGTCTACTTCGACATTTTTTTTTGATTTTTTTTTAAGCACTCTTGTTATTAGTTAATACGTACGTTGTTATTTGTTAGATTTGAACAAGATTTAACTTAAATTTACATCTTTATTTAAGAATATCTATCTAAACATTATTTTATATAACAATCTCTTTCTATAAGCACGCTTTTAATTAGTTAATTTATTTGTTATTATTTGTCAAATTTAGACAAGATTTAATTTTAGATTTTCTTCTTTATATATAAGCAAGTTTATCTAAATGTTATTGTTTTTCTTAAATTCTTTTTGTAAACATCTTTTGCAATTAATTTACACAATACTTGTTATTTGTTAAATTTAGACAAAATTTAATTTAAATTTAATTTAAATTTGTTTCTTCGATTAAAAATGCTTACTTCTATATTGTTCTATTTGTTAATTCTCTTCTACAAGTATTCTTGCAATTAATTAATATCTTTGTAATTATTTGTTAGAACTAAATTAAATCTTCTCTAAATAACTTATATACTCGACGCTCTTTTTTTATTAAGATTGTTACTTAATTGCTTAGATTAATTTATTCTTATATATTTTGTTATTTCTTAAACTTTCAAATACAATTTTTTTATTCGAAGCAATTATTAAATTCTTGTTACTATTTTATCGATTATATTGCTTCGATATACACTCGAATTTCAATCTATTAATATTTAAATTCGAGAGAGACTTTTAAAGAGAAATATACAAGATTCTGTTATTGTTGAACTTGTTAATAATTTTTTTGTTGCAAAATACAATTTTTTGTCGCAATTTTCATGTATATTTCTCTCTTTATATTACGAATTAATTGTCTTATTTTTGTTATATTTTCTTGTAAATATTTGTAATTTACTATAAGTATAAAGATTGCAATTGTTAACAAAGTAAAATATATATCTTTAATATATTGTTTTTCGAAATAAATAAATATTTGCGTCTTGTATTTGAACTTTTTAATACAATAACAAATAATAATTTTTATTATTTTAATTGTCTCTAAGATTATAGAATTAAAGATATATTTAATTAAAGAATTAATTTTAAAACTCTTTTAATTGTTATTAAAAAATAAAGACGTAAAAGTCTTGATTATTATTAAGTTTGCAAATAGTTTGAATTGCTTCTTCTAATTGTAATTTAACAAAAAGTTAATAAAAATAAACAAACTTATATCTTGAATATTCTTGCTTAAAAAAGTTAATTTTAATAATAAGATCTAAAAGTAATTACGCGACTTTCTATTGCTAATAAAGTTGTAATAATTCTTAATTATATTGCGAACTTGCTTTATTATATAAGATCGATAATTCTTTATTGCGTTATAAAGTTACAATTGAATAAGTTTTTATTTATAATAGAAAGAGATAGAAGCAATATCTTTCTTGTCTTCTTTAATACAAGAATATTCTTTATATTGTTGTTACGCTAATTCTTGACGCTTCTTATACAATTAATTATTTTCTCTTATATACGTTTTATTAGCATTAACAATTTAAATTTTTGTTAAAAATTAATCTAAAATTTATAGCTTTTAATATTGTACTTAGTAGCAAACGTAACTTGCAAAAAGATATATATCTTGCGTATAACCATTTTATATTTTGACGTAAAGATATATTTCGAACGTTGTTTTATCTTGTTTTGTAAAATAAGAATATCGATACAATATTAAGTCTTATATAATAATATGCATTTTTTTGTCTATTTATAAATTCGAAAATCTATAATATGAATTTGTATAACTAATTTCTAAGAACGTAATATCAAACTCGACATTAAAAGATTAAAATAAATATAAAAAATGCGTTTTTTAACTTCAAGACTTGCTCTTAACAAACGCGAAATTAATAATAAATTGCATTTAATTAATAAATATTTCTATAATTAAAAATAGACTTACATTGTGTTATATTTGTAACAATAATATTTCTATTGTATTGTTTTTTTAATTATTAAGTAATAATATCTTTCTTTTACGTTTAAGAGAATCGCGCGATATTTTAAAAATCTTAAATCTTATTTTATTAATCGAATATTTATTATTCTTTTACAAGAAAGTAAATATATATTTTTAAGAATTTAATAAGCAATAATTGCGTTTATTGCTTATATATGCGAAGTTCTTTTAAGAATTATTTGTAACACAAAATCAAATGCTCGAATATAAATCAATAAAATACTATATTTAGAATAGCTTAAGCTTGCTAAAAGTTAAAAAATTAATAAAAAGCATCAAGATAAAATTGTATTAAAAAGAAAAACAAACAAAAGAAACTATTATAATGCGTCGAAATACGCTAGTCTTAAATCTAGATTATATTTAATTAAGATTTAATCAAGATTTAATTAAGATTTAGTTTAAATCTTAACAATTTTTACTTAAGCAAAGAAGATAGCACTTATTATTATTTAAAAATGCTTTGCTTTTAGACTAACTATTGAGTCAAATTATGATATCACCCCTCTAGCTCGACCTGGCGCCAAGACTGGGTCGCGACGATTTTTTGGAATCGAATCGCTCAAATTAGTTTAGCGCGCTTCGCGCTAAACTACTTATAGTAATCGACTAAACTACTTTGAGCGATTCGATTTCTCGATTTTTTTTTGACCTAGGTCTTGGCATTTGCACGTGACATTTTCGGGTCAACGCGACTAGTCTATTTGCTTTTGCTTATTTGTCGAAGTTTTCTTTATATCTTTTATAATCTTATCTAATATTATTAATCTAAATAATTATATACAATTTAATAATTTTGAGTTTAATTGTATGCAACTCAATAATAGCAACAATGCGAACAATCTTTATAGTAATGTCGAAAGTAACAATTTAAGTAATAGTAAAACGATTATTACAAATATCGAGTTAAACAATAATATAACAATAGTAGCAAGAAAAATAATAACAATTAAAAGAAAACTAGCATAGAAATCGAACTAAACAATAACAATAATAATAATAGCAAAAAAAGTAAAAATTAAAGAGATAAAAATAAACAAAAAAGTATTAAAGAAGAGAACTATATAATTACAAACAATAGATTTTACTTTCTTAATATTGATTTACTTGTAATAAATTAGAGCAAAATATTATTTATTGTCTCTAATAATATTAATACGTCTATTAAGAATAATTTAAGTTTTGTTAATTTAATTGAGATTTATTTTGTTGCTTCAACTATTATAAAGATGTATCTTATATTAATAAAAATTAACTTTCGAATATCAAATTATTAAAAAATCAATTTTGTGCTTTTTTTACAATTATTGTTCTTTACTTCGAATTGTTGTTTTTTTATTAAATTAACTAAGTTGCATTGTTAAAGTAAAAATAAAATTGTAAGTAATAAGTATAAGTTCGATAAACTTAATATTTATAAATTATGTTTAATTATCAAATTTATAACATTTAAGAATATTCGTATATATTATATATTTAAAAATATAAGAAAAATATTAAACTTAATATTTTTAATCTTTCGATACAATTAATAAGCTAGACAATATTTTTTTTATTTATATAAAGTTGTCGCTCTTATTATCTACAATATTAGACAATTAAATCGAGATATTGCTCGCACAATTAACAAATAATAATATAGAATTGTTGTTTTAATTACTTAAATCAATTGTTATTTTTTTATACTTTAAAGATTTTGTGTTATATATTGTTGACGACAACTTATTTGTTAAATAATAATTTCAATTATTGACTTATTTGTTGTTTTCTTCTTTGTCTATAATAATAATAAAAAAAGTATAAACAAAGTTGCTATTGTCTCTTTCTTATGTATAAAGCAAAGCGACATTTTATAATTCGATTTTATTATCTTTGTCAAAAATTTTTTTTTTTTTTTTGTATACGAAGACTCTATTTCGAGTAAATACTATACAAAAGAATAGAATAAAAAGAGACGAACGTTAATTTAATTATTGTTATATAGTTTAATAAATAAGATTTTAATTAAGTTACTTTCTTAAGAATTCGATCATAACAACGCAATATTAAATAAGATTAAATTGTAAAATTATATTATTGTTAACAACAATATATTTAGATTGTTATATCTTGTAAAAGAAACTCAATTATATATCAAAAAAAGCAATAATATTAATTTCGACAATAACAAAATTAATAATCTATCGATTTTTGTATTCAAATACTCGCATTATATTGTAATTAATTCTTTTTTTTAATTTTGTCGAAATATACGCATCTTTATCTCTTTATTAATCTTTTCTTATTTAAAATTGTTATTTTCTAAATTTTGCAATACTTAAGCAAATTATTATTGTCGCAAATTGCGTAAATAATTAAAATGCAAAACTATAAAAATCTCTAAAAAATACGTAAATTTTAAAAATTATATATTAAGTATTATTCGACAAACGTCTAATCTTATTTATTGTTTTCGCGATTAATTATTTTATAATTGTCTTATTTAAATCTTGATTAAATTTTAAGCTTTCAAAGATTATAAATCTTTGAAATTAAGAAATCGATTAACTTTAAAACTTTGTTACTTTATAAATTTTTTTTGTTAATATAAGTAGAACTTGCGTCTTTGCTTTCGTTTTTAATATTTATATTAAAAATTCTACTATTAGCGCAATTAAGAATATTAAATATGTTTCAACTTATATTAATTTTTTTGCTACAAACAAAGACAATAACGATAAAAAAAAGTAATTTTTTTTTGCGCAATTGCTCTTATAACTAGTATTATTAAAAAGTATAAAAATTATGTTTCAAATCTCGCATTTCGAGAGTTTTTCTTCTTCTTTAGCTTGAACGCTAACAATATTGATTAATATCTTGCGTAAAATAAATATTCTTAAAAATAAGATTCTTAATATTTAACTCTAATTTAATTTAGAATAGATGTTTTCAAAGATTAGACTCTCGACATTTAAAGATCAAAATAATTTAAATCTAAGTTAAATCTAATCTTTCTATAGAAAAGATTTTAATATTCGAAGATTAATCTAAGTCAAATCTAAATTAAATCTAAACTAAAATAGTTGCTTCTTAAAGAGAAGATTCTTAAAATTCGAAGAACAATCTAATTAAATTTAAATTGAATTTGATTTAAAACAATTGCTTCTTAGATAAAAGATCTTTAATATTCGAAAATTTATTTAATTTAAATTTAGATTAAATCTAATCTAGAACAATTGCTTTTTAGAAAGAAAACTCTTAGTATTTAAAAAACAATCTAATTTAGATCTAGCTTAAATCTAATTTACAACAATTGCTTCTTAAATAAAAGATTTTTAATATTCGAAGATTAATCTAATTTAGATTTGAATTAAATCTAACATAGAATAGTTGCTTCTTAGACAAAAGATTTTTAATATTTAGAGAACAACCTAACTTAGATTTGAGTTATATAGAATAGTTGTTTCTTAAAGAAAAGATCTTTAACATTTAAAGAACAATCTAAATTAAATCTACATTAGATCTGATTTAAATCTAATCTAGAACAATTACTTCTTAAAGAGAAGACTCTTAACATTTTAAGAACAATCTAGTTTAGAACAGCTGCTTCTTAAAGAAAAGACTCTTAATATTCGAAAATCGATGTAACTTAAAACAATTGCTTCTTAGAGAAAAGATTATTAATATTTGAAGATTAATTTAATTTGGATTTGAATTAGATTTAACGTAGAATAGTTGCTTCTTAGACAAAAGATCTTTAATATTTGAAGAACAATTTGATTTAGATCTAAATTACGTAAAATAGCTGTTTTTTAAAGAAAAGATCTTTAATATTCGAAGAACAATCTAGCTCAAATTTGAGTTACGTAGAATAGTTGTTTCTCAAAGAAAAGACTCTTAATATTTGAAGAACAATCTAGATTAAATCTAAATTAGATTTAATTTAGATCTAGTTTAGAACAATTGCTTCTTAAAAAAAATATTGTTAATATTCGAAGATTAATCTAGCTCGAATCTAAATTAGATTTGACGTAGAATAGTTGCTTCTCAAATAAAAGATCTTCAATATTCAAAGAACAATCTAGTTCAAATCTAAATTACGTAGAATAGTTGCTTCTCAAACAAAAGATTTTTAATATTCGAAGAACAATCTAATTTAGATTTGAGTTACGTAGAACAATTGTTTCTCAAAGAAAAGATTGTCAATATTCGAAGATTAATCTAGCTTAAATCTAAATTAGATTTAACTTAGAATAGTTACTTCTTAGAGAAAAGATTATTAATATTCGAAGATTAATCTAGCTTAAATTTAATTCAAAACAGTTGCTTCTTAAAGAAAAAATCGTTAATATTCGAAAATTAATCTAGCTCAAAACAATTGCTTTTTAGAGAAAAAATTATTAATATTCAAAGATTAATTTGATTTAAATCTAACGTAGAACAGTTGCTTCTTAAAAAAAAAATCTTAATATTCAAAGATTAAGCTAACTTAAATTCGAATATTTAAGCAACAATAGTACAATAATCTCTTTGTCAATATTAATAATAATCAATTAAGAAGTATTCTAGTTTTTACTTTGTTATCTTCGAATATTTGTTGCGTTTACAAATTAGTTCAAATAATTTAATATAAGACATTTTAATTCTTTGCTTTTGCTTGTTTAATAAGCAATATTAAAAAGACATTTTAATTGCGTTTTTACTTTTTTTATCTCGACAATAAAAAGAACTTTCTTCTTGATATGCTATATATTGTAATGTTTAACAATAAACTAAAAGTTGCATTTAAAGAATTTCTTAATATTTAATATTTGTTGTTTTTGTCGATAATTTTGTTAATCTTTTTAAGCAACTTCTAAAAATTTGTTAAAAAGTTTTGTTAAAAGACAAGATTCTTAATATTAGTAATACAAAGTTAGTATAATATTAAAGAAATTAATTATTTTCTTTGTCTTTAAAATTATAAATATAAATATTTTGTTGTAATATATTCTAACGCTAATTAATAAAGACTTGTAAGAAGATAAAAAAACAATATCATTATATTTTAAGAGTAATTTATTTCTTCGTTTTATTGTCTTTGATTTAATAAAATCTTTTTTTTATCGATATTTCTTTTTCTTATTTTCGACTTCTTAATCTTGCATAATATTCTTGTTACTTACTTTTTACTTTATTTTCTTTTTAATAAGAATTAACTCAAATTAAGTACGATTCGAATTAGCAATTGCATCTTCGAATCTTGTTTTATATTTAATAATATCTTGCTTATTTGTTTGCAATTCGAATCTTCTTAGTCTTGAATTAAGAATTATATACTATATTGTATTAATTCTAATTAATAAAATTGTTAATATAGTACTTTGTGCACTCTTAATTTGTCGATACAAGATATATGCTACAAATAATATATAACATATTATAGAAATATCAAGATTGCAAACGTCTAAAATTCTTATTTATATTCTTTGATTAATTTATTATTTCGTATATTTTATATATTTCGTAAATAACTTCTTTGTTAATTTAACACTTTAACTTAACAAACGCTCTTGTATATTTTTATAATTATCTATTACGTTTCAATTTTTTGTAATTGAACACAAAGATAATAAGTTGCACGTTTCTTATATATTTATTATTATCTATTGTTAATTTGTTGTTTCGATATTTCTTGTTCAACTCTTTATTTTGCATTTATATACAATCTCTTTATTAATTATTTCTATTACATTAATAAAAGATGCATTGAATTATATTCTTTCGCAATTGATATAAATTAATGTAATTTTTTTTGCTTTGTTTTTAATATATTAAAGACTTGTAAATCTTAACAAAATAATTCTTTATTTAGAACAAGTCTTGTTCTCGAATATTCGAATTAACAATATCGTATTTTCTTTTACGTTTCTCTCGAATAAATATTGCTAAAGTCTTTATAAAGTTAAAGTACTCAAATTGACTTTTAATAATAAGTCTTTTAACTTCTCGTCAATATTAGTTGTTTTAATCTAAATTAATAAGTTATATATTGTTATAATTGTCGAAATTAAATATTATTAACAAATTTATTAAATTTCGATTCGATATTGTAATATCTATTTTCGATTTCTATTTCGCAATAGATGTTGTTTAAGTTTTTAGATATAATATTATATCTTTTATAACAACAATATTAAGATATCAAATATTATATATTAATATTTGCCTATTTTAGTTCTTTGTTTTGTTTATTTTTAAAAAGAATTGCTTTAATAAGAACTTATATATTGCTTTCTTGTAAAAGATATTAAACTTTTAAGTATTGTTAAATAATTAAATAAAAGTTATACAATATATTAAGATATAAAGCTTGAAAATATTATAGTAAGTCTTATTTTTGTTATTCTTATTGTGCGTAATATTTTGCAGTTAATATTTAATAAAAATTATTTTTAAATTGTCGATTTAATATAACATATACTTTAAGTAACTTAATATATTCTTATTATATAAAATGTATTAAGCAAGCATAACAAAACTTATAACTGTTCCAATACAATATATTGTTGCATTTTATTTTTCTAGCAATAAAGATATTATTGCAAAAACAAGTTGCAATATTATTGTCTTTTGTTCGATTTTACTTTATTGTTAAATTTTGCTAAAATGCTTAAATTTCTTCAAGTTAATAAATTTAGAAATTTGACAAAAGCGTTCGTTAAGTTAAATTAAATTTATTGATTTAATAATTGTTTTTTTCTTCTTTTTGCGCTTTGCTAATCTCTTAAAACAAGTATAAGAAATAATATTATTAATTAAAGCAACAAATTAATTAATTTATCTTATAATTATGTTCTTGAGCAATTAATAAAGAATATTTAAGTTTATTAAGATATAAACGTTGCAATACTTGTAATTTTATGTTTAATTTTTTATAAGATAAATCTTTATATTTGTTTTATCTTCTTTTGAATTAAAATTTTGTTTAACAAGCTTAATCTAAATACCTTTAGAAGTTTGATATTTTTATTTCTTTGTAAAATTCTCTTGTTTATTAAAAGAAACTTTGTAAATATTACAATATTTGTTCTTCTTAATATTAGTAATAAGTATTTGCTTTTTATAATTTATTATTATTTTCTTAATAATTAAATAACAAGTTTATATCGAATTTCTTAAATTTCTCGAAATCTTTATCGAATTAATACGAAGAATATATATATTATAGTTAATATATATACATTTAAATATTATTTTTATAGTTTAATAATATACTTTTGTTTGTAAATATAATTGATATTTCTTTTTAATTTTTACAATTGAAATTAACTTTATTAATATTATTTTTAATCGAATTTAACTTTGTCTAATTGTGCAATTAAGATTGTTAATAATAAGATAAATCGATTACAAGCTTTAATTGCTATAATAATATATTATTTGTGTCTTGTCTATAAATATAAGAATCGAAACAATAATTGTCTTTGTTAATACTTAATCTTGCGTACTTTATTATCAATCTCTTATATATATTTTTATATAAACGCATATATTATTTGTTATTCTAATTTAAATAGATGCGTATATTAGATTTTTTTAAAAGAATTTACATTGTAGTAGAAAGCGCATTATACCTTTTATATTTCGATAATATATAATATACTTAACAATAACAAGATTATTTATTGTGCTCTTAATAATAAAGTTCTTGTTTATTTAATTGTTATTTCGAATCTCGTATAATATGCGATGTATTTGTATATATTATTTTTTAACATTATAATAATTGCATTACTTATATATATATTCGAAGTTCGCATTTCGAAAAAGAGCGTTAACAATACTTTTGATAATTTTATAATCTATTAATTATTGCGCGAACTTTTAGTTTATAATATTTCGAAAAGACTTATATATTATATAAGAGACTTCGAGATATATTGTTATGCTTTCTTCGAATTAACAAAGACAATTATTCTTTCTAATTATAAACTTGTTTAATTCTTTAACTCTTTTTTCTTTATTATACTTCTCTTATATTAGAGAGAAGACAATAGATTGCAAGTTTATTGCAAAATTGCTTTTTGTCGAATTACTAAATATCTTAGAAATTTTATCTTTATTAATAATATTATTTTGTTGTAAAATTGCAAAGTAGCAAATCGTAATCTTTGTAAAATACGTATTAAAATAATTTTCTTAATTTTAACTTAATTCGAGAGATTGTAAAGTTTTGTTATATATTATTTTATTTAACAAATCTAATATTTTAGTTTTCGCTATAATTTGTTTAAGTTTAAGAAGACTATTGCGTAATTAATATAACTCTTTGTTCTTTAATTTATCTTTTATTTTTATTTTAGATTTAAATTCTTTTCAACGTTTTTTTTCTCAAGTTATTAAGTACTTGTCGAGATATTTCGTTAACTTATTGTTGTTTTTTGTCTCGAAATCGCAAGTATTGCAAATATATAATATAATATTTTGATTATTAATTCTAATAATACTTTCGACTATATATAAATGATTAAATATGGCAAGAAGAAAAACGTCTTAGAATAGTTTGCGTATTACGTATTAATAATTGCAAACAAAAACAACAAATTGCCTTATAAAATCTCGAGTTTAATACTAAATCTTATAGAGAAGAAATATTGTTAATCTTACGAGATTGCAATTAATAGCGACGTATATAAATTAATATTCTAAAAAGAAACAAGAAGACTCGTAATATACAAGAAGACATAAGATATATTTATTTTATTGCTTTATTTATAATATAAAAGAGATACTAATTCTTATCTATATTTAGACTAGTCGCGCTAACCCGGAAATGTCACGTGCAAATGCCAAGACTCGAGTCAAAAAAAATCGAGAAATCGAATCGCTTAAAGTAGTTTAGTCGATTACTATAAGTAGTTTAGCGCGAAGCGCGCTAAACTAATTTGAGCGATTCGATTCCAAAAAATCGTCGCGACCCAATCTTGGCGCCAGGTCGAGTTAGAGAGATAATATTATAACTCGACTCGACGATTAGTCTATCTATATTTAATTAAATATTAAGACAAATATCGATAATTATTATTATAATGTTCTTATATAAATTAGATCTAGCAATTAAATTACTATAATTTATAATTGACTAAAGTGCTAATTAAATAACATCTAATTAACTATATAAGATATAATTTCTATTATTAATAATTGTTTGTTTCTAACAATAATATTGTTTTTATATATATTAATGCTTAAGTTTAAATATATTAGAAATAATTATTTGTATTCTAAACTTTAGAGCAACTTTTAATATTAACAAGAAATTAATATTGAAGTAAGAAAATGCGCTTTGTTATTGCTCAATGTTCAATATTTATAAATATCAAGTTCTCTAAATTAAATAACTTAAATCTAATTTAAACACAAAATTATACTATAGATTAGAAGAGAAGATATTGAACAAACACAAACTTATATTTAGAATTAAATTTATTAAATTTAATTAAGATCTAATCAAGATTTAACTTAGATACGAGATTATATTATAAATTAAAAAAGAAAAAATATTAAACAAGCACAAACTTATATTTAGAATTAAGTTTGTTAGATTTAGTGTGATCGTTGAGTCGAATCGAACACTTTTTTCTTAACCCGACCCATCCTCTTGGGCCTCGTAGGGTTGGGCCAAGGTTAAGGCGCGAACTCGACCCCAGGGTCGAGTTTCGTCGAGTCAATGCCAAGAACCCAAGCTAACTTCGTCGCGTTAGCATTCGCTTATCTTATCTTATCTTATCTTATCTACGCGCTAACTCGATTGGGCTAGCGCAAGGGTTCGCGCTAATCATATGCTATTAGCGTAGACCCTGTGCTAGCCCAATCGGGTTAGCGCGTCACGTGACGTCACGTGATCGAGTGGGTCGGGTTGGACACTTGGCGTGCATTCTTCGCTCGCCCCACCCTGTTGAGCTAGGAAATTTGCCTGACCCTAGGGTCAGGGTTGGGCGAGTCAACTCGATCGGGTTGAAACTCGACTCAACGATCACACTAGTTAGATTTAATTAAAATTTAATCGAGATCTAATTTAGATTTAATTTAAATACAAGATTATGCTATAAATTAGAAAAGAAGATATTGAGCAAGCACAAGCTTATATTTAGAATTAGATTTGTTAAATCTAATCGAGATTTAATTAAGATTTAATTCAAATACAAGATTATATTATAAATTAGAAGAGAAGATATTAAGCAAGTAAAAACTTATATTTAGAATTAGATTTGTCAAATTTAATCGAAATCTAATCGAGATTTAATCTAGATACAAAATTATATTATAAATTAGAAGAAGAGAAGACATTAAGCAAATACAAACTTATATTTAGAATTAGATTTGTTAAATTTAATCGAGATTTAATTAAAATCTAATTAAGATTTAATCTAAATATAAGATTATACTATAAATTAGAAGAAAAGATATTAGACAAGCACAAACTTATATTTAGAATTAGATTTGTTAAATTTAATTAAAATATAATTAAGACCTATTCTAGATTACAAGATTTTAAGATAAGCGCGTAAGTTAAAAGAAGCTTAATAATAATTCTATTACGCTTAACTATAAGAACTTTGTGCTACTTTATTTTAGATATACTTTTATTATTATTAGATTTCTTGTATATTCTTAATATTAATAAGCGCATTTACAAAAGTATTATTTTATTTAACAACTTCGATTTTCTATTTTTTCTCAATACTTACAATCTCGAATATATTGACAATAAAGTTGAACTTTATTTTCTATCTCTCGTTTATTATGCGTTCAATTCTCGCTATCGCATAAAACATATAATAAAATATTCTACTAATGTTGTTTAAATAATAAGCGAATTTAAAAATTTGTTTGTTCGATTTCAAATTAATAATAAATTTAAATATGACAATAATTGTTGTTCGCTAAAGATTTAATATTATTTCTAAAAGATTTGTTATATCGATAAGAGTATTTAATTAATTATAAATTAGAATACTGTTAGTTTTTACATTTTTCTTAAGTATTAACGTGTTAACAATTACGTTATATTTTGATTAACTATTATAATTTATTTGTGTACGTCGACTTGCTATAAGATACTTACAAAAAAAATTATATAGAAGAAATTAGTACTTGTTAATTATAAAGTATATTTAGCGTTGTGCTCAATTTATAAGATAGCAAATACTTTGATTCTTGTAAATAAAAGGGCTAAGTTAAAATATTAATTTATACGTTCTATTATTAATGTTATTTCGAAAAACAAAAATATAACAAATATTAAAATATTAAAATGCAATTTAAGAAATAATTCGATAACTTTCAATTTCGAGACGTTCTAAATAAGATATAAATAAAAATTTATTAAGAAGCAATAATTTCTTGTTCGATTAATAATTAAGTTTATATATATACTCTTTAATTTAATAGTTGTTTATCTTATCTTTTGCTTAAAAGAGTTAATGTTGTGTTCGATTACAAATAATATGTTATTATAAACGTAAAGTAAACTAACTTCTTTATAAATTTTTTTGAAGTCTAATATTATTAATCTCTTTAAATGCTATTAAGAGTAAATTTGTTTGTAACAATTTTAATTTTAAATAAATTGCAATTCTTTAAGTTATTGTAAGCGCATACTTTTCTATTTAATTATTAATTTTTTATAGCTAATACAAGATTATTCAAAAATAAAGTAAAAACAATTTTCGATATAATTTCTTAAGCTCGATTAAACAATTCTCGAATTAACAATTTTTCTTGTAATATTTAATAATAACGCGAAGCACAATCTTCGCAAAGAGTTAATTAAATATATTTGTTTCTTTTTTAATTTTTTTGTTAATAGTTACTTAATATTTTTTAATAGTCTTCTTTATTGTTTTTATTATAATTAACTAAAAAACATAATATAAATGCTTCGAGATTCTAGTGCGTTTAAGAGTTTGCAATATTATTATAGTTAGCGACAATAATAAAAACAAAGTATTGATTAATTTTAAACAAAAGTGTTTGTTAAAATCGAAACTTCAATTTGTTGTTCTTTATTTGTTGTTAAACTTTTCAAATTCTTTTTTCGAAATCTCGACGTTATAAGATTTATCAATATTGAAAAAGTCGCAAAGAAGATAATTAATATATTGTGTTTTTCTTATTTTCTTTGTATTCTTTTACAAGAAGTAGTTATAAGTATTGATAGTCTTGCTATAAGTATAAAATCTTTAGAAGCTCTAGATAATTTATTGTTATAGCGTAGTATCAACAATTATATTGTAATGCTTATCGAAATTGAAATTTCTTTTTGTTTAAGATAATTGATTGCTAAGCTTTTAGATAAATAAATACAAGAATCCCGAATTATTTAAAGTCGATTTCTTGATTTAATTAAAAGTTTTATTTCAAGTTTCTTAAACAACTTATAAAGATATAAAAGCGTAATATTTAACTTTGCTAAATCGATGATCTTAATAATAATTTGATGTTAATTATTAGTATTAATATTTAAAATTACAAATAAGATTGATTTTTTAATAAAACAATAATTATAATAATCGAAGTCAAGTTTGCACAAATAAACGTTTAATTAAATATCGAAAGTATTAACTAAAAAACAAGTAAAAATCTTGAATGCTTAGTAGAAACAATAACAATAAACAATAAACTTCGCTTTTTATTCGAATAAAATATCTCTTAATTAATATTATAAATAAATTTGAAGAATAATAACAATAATTGCTTCGACTATTTGTAGATAAACATTGTTAGTCTTTATATTATTAATTGAGTTAATATATATTATTTTCTTTAAATTTATTTTATCTCTTATAGAAATATTACAAAGATTTTGAATACTTATATATGCTCTAGCTATAAATTAGATAATCGAACATTGTTAATAAAAATAAGCAACAATATATTTAACAATAATTATATAACTTTTTTATCAATTTTGCAAAAACTAATTTTATAAAATATATAACACACTCTTATATATTGTTGACAAAATATTTATAAAGTTAATAAACTTGCGTTGTCTTAACTTTAATAATTAAGTTAATCTTAATACGCAAGCAAAAAAGTAATGTTTTAACTCGACGTATAAATCTCTATTTTGCGCTTTATTGTTCTTGTTTTTTTCGATTTTCTTGATACTTTTGTTCTTTTACTTTGTGTTTAACAATACAGCAAGAATAATCTTTATTTCTTTTTTACTAATCTCGATTGCAATCTTAAATTTAAATTAATTGTTATTTCGACTATTCGAGATATTGTCGATAACATTTTCTAATATATTTTTTGCTTAACTTTCTTAAATAGAGACGAAATAACTATTAATTGTTTGTTGTTTAGAAGTTTAAAACTTTAAAAATAAACAATTTCGAGTCTAGAACAATGCAATGTTAATCTTAAAGATATAAGATAAAAAGAATGTTATAATATATTAATTAACTTTATTGATTTTTTGCGACAACTTTGCTAATTAATAGAACAACATTTTTGTTAATTCAAAGATATTAAAAAAAGAAAATCCAACAAATTATTCTTAAAATTAATATCGATCAAATATTTTTGTTTGCTTCTTTTAATCTTCGAGTAGACTACAATATAAAAGCGAGAAATTAATTTATTTGTATTGTCTTGTAATTAATATTAAACTTTAATATAATTTCGATATATATATTAATTGTAACAATCTTGTTACGCAAATTGTCGTTCTTAAATAAAACAATAAAATTGTTTAATATATAATATTTAAAACTTGATTACCTTGTCGCAAAAAATATTGCACATTCAAAGTTAAATTTAAAGAGAGCTTAAATAAAAGTTACTAAATTGCAAACAAATTCTAAATATAATTGTAAAGAGCTATTTAATCTTAAGTTTGCACAAAAGTATTAATAATTTTATTTAAAGTAAAATGCAATTAATTGTAAACTTATTTAACGCAAATTTAAAGACAAACAAATAGAGAGAAAGCAAAATAAAAAAGAAAAGTAAAGCGAAAAAAGAGCTAAAAGAAGCAAAAAAGAAATCTATTAATAGAGAATACTTTTAAAGATTAACGTTGTAATTCTATCTTCTTATTCTTTTTGCAAACTCTTCTCTTATTACAATTTTAATATCGAAGTTATCAATATAAGTAATTATATCTTTACTAAAACGTTTAATAAATATAAAATATTCAAGAATCTTTATAAAGTTTTAAGATTTTTGTTGCAAAATACGAACAAAGTTTATATACTTTAATTCGAGTATTATTTTGAGATAAATATTGTCTTTCTAAACTTTAAAAAGACATTGTTTTATTAAACAAACTTTAATACTTAAGTAAGAGATTGCTTAACAATATAAAAACTTGCTTAACAAATACTTTAGTTTAAATATATATATTATTTTTGTTAACAAAGTTAAGAATTATTACAAGTAATATTATAATAAGTTGTTAATAAATAATATTTCGAAAAATATAATAACAAGAAAAGTACAAACAAACTATAAATATTAAAATTATAATTAAATAATTGTAGATTTATTAAGACAAAATGCATGCGTATTAAAGTTAACGCAAAAATAATAATTTACAATTTAAGTATTAACTTATTGCAAAACATCAAATATTAACAAAGTAACAATATTGAGAAACTCGCTATTTATTATAAGTCTTCTTAGAATTAACGCAAATAATAAAAACTTTAAAATAAACGTTAAATATTAAGAAGTCGAGTTATAGAGAATATTTAAATAGCAAATCAAGACAAGAATGTGTTTACAAAAATATTCTAATACGTTAGAACACAAAATAAATAATCGAAATTAAATTAACTTAGATTTAATTCAAATTTAACTTAGATCTTAATTACAAATAAAAAATATTTACAAAATAATATTAATTTAAATAGTAGATTTAGACTTTTTAAAGAGCTTAATTAGAATTGTTAAAACAACATATAAATCTAAATGTTTATAAATGCTCGAAAATTATATATTCGAATTTCAAAAAACGCGCTATAAATGTAAATCTTTTTGAAATCGAAAAAAAATAATTTTAAATATCGAAGAAATTGCGTTCTCTATTGTTAAACCTACTATTTAAACAATAAAGTTTTAATATCTAATTTTTAGAATTAATTTGCTAAGTTATATTGAAACTTCTTTTTGCTAATTCGATGTAATTTTGATAATATAATCTATCTTATAAATATATTTAAAATATAACGTTTAATAATAAATTTTATCTACAATTATATTGTAAACAAAGAAAGCTTAAAATAACAATATCGAGCATAATTAATAAAATCGATTATTATTGTTTAAGTTAAAGAGAATATATTTTACTTTATTTCGAATTAACGTTTATCTTTCTTAGATTTCTAATTTCTCTTATAAATCAATAAACGCATTTGTTGTATTATTAATCTTATTAATATTCTTACTCTTGCTTTTACTTATTTCAATGCTTCTATTATCGAAATTATAATTAATATCGAAAAACAATAGCGATAATAATCTTTATAATTTGTATATAAGCATTGTTAATCTTTAAGTTATTTGTTAGATTAACAAAAATTATCTTTTTTAAATTTATTTTATCTTCTACAAGCTTTTTATATAGATTATCTTTATTTGCGTTAATTATCGCAATAAAAAAAGCAATTAACTATTATTAATAAAATATAAATAATAGCATGCTTGAGAAATAATACCTAACTTTATTGTTAATTGTAATTAAAATTATAAATATAAACTAAGCAACATATAATCAAATATTATTGATTAGATGCTCGCATAATTAAATTTTTTAAGTTGCTTTAAATTTAAGATTTGCGTTAATCTTTATACATAAACAAAAAAACAATATACTAATTTAATATTTATATTCTTAAGTTAATTATTGTCTTTTTTAATATTCTTGTCTTGCAAGTTCTTATTATTTAATTTCGACTTTTTAATATTGACAATCTTTACTTTTATATTAACTTCTTTAATTAAAGACTTAAATTTAGATAATTAATTCTTCTTCTTGTTTAAAATATTGCTAATTATCTTTTTTTTGCTCTATCTTTCTTGATTTTTTTCAATAAAAATAAAGAGATTGTTAACTTCTTCTTATTGTCGAGCTCTAAATATTCGAATGCAAAACGCTTCGAATTTAGAGCAATATAATATTAGTCTTAAGAATGTAAAGTATAAAGAATATTGTAATATATTAATTAGCTTTATTAATTTTCTTCGATAATTCTGTTAAACAATATAATAGAGTTTTCTTTAATTCAAAGACATTAAGAGAAAAAAGATTAACAAATTATTTTAAAATTAATATCAATAAAAAGTCTTTGTATTTTTTTTGTTCTCTAATTAGATTGCAATACAAAAGCAAGAAACTAATTTATTTATATTATCTTGTATCTAAATTAAAATTCGAAGATAATTATTGTTTATTTGTTAAGTTTGACAAACTTTATTGCGCAAGTTATTGTTTTTATATAACTTATATAATTTCTTTAATATAATATATATTAGAATCTAATTTACTTTGTTTATAAAGATGTTGTGCGTTTGCAATCGAATAACAAAAGAATTTAAGAAAAAGTTGCTAAGTTAAAAGTCAATATTAAAGACAATTATAAAAAGCTATTTAATTGTAGATTTACATAAAAATAAAAATATTTTTATTCGAAGCAAAATGCAATTTAATTCGAACTTGCTCAATATAAATTATAAAACAAGCTAATAAAAAGAGAACAAAACAAAGAAAAATAAAGAGACAAAGAAAGAGTTAAAAGAAGTAAAAAAGAAATTTATTAATACAAGAAGCTTTTAAAGATTAATATTGTAATTCTATTTTCTTATTTTTTTTGCAAGCTCTTCTCTTATTACGACTTTAATATTGAAATTATCGATATAAATAATTGCATCTTTGCTAAAACGTTCGATAAATATAAGATAATTAACAATCTTTATTAAGTTTCGAATTTTTTTTACAAAATACAATCAATTTTTGTTTGCTTCTAAATAAGTATTGTTCTAAAAAAAAATGCGCTTAATATATTTCTAAAGTAACATTGTGTTAACAAACAAATTGTAAGATTTTGTTAAAGAAATTCTTAATAATATCTAAGTAATCGAGAGAATACGTTTTTTTCGCATTTACTTGCGTTTAGACTTTTGAAATTTTGTTATAATTAAAATTGAAGACAAATAAATAAGATATATTCTTGATAAATAAATTCTTAATAATTGAATTAACAAAAAGATAATAAAAAAGAGAGAAGCAAACAATAATATTTAAGATTATTATCAAAAATCTAAGAATTTACTAACGCAAAATGCATGCACGTCGAATTTAATTCGATAATAGTAATTTACAACGCATTAATATATAATTTGTATATTTGAGCAAAATCTTAATCAAATCTAAATCAAATTTGAATTAATTTTTTAAATATAAAAATAAATAAAAAAGATTAAGTTGTCGAATTACGATATTTATATTAACAAAGAAATTGTTATATATATATAGATAAAGTTTAAACAAATTAAGTTACGTAAAGCAAAGTCTAAAAAGCAATAAATTAAATTGTTAAATTATAAATTTATTTATTTGCGAAGAATATATTAAAATATATATATAAATTAGATTTAAATTAATCTAAGCTAATATAAGCAAGTTTTAATTCAAAAATAATCTATAGACAATATATATTTATAAAGAATTATCTAAGATGCGCAATATAATAGTTAAGCAAAACAATTAGAATTGCAATATATATTACTAGAGTTACAACAAAAATTATATTCTGTAATACTAAATATATGTTTTAACAAAACAAAATAAATATAAAAAGTTGTTAATAAAAGAATATCGCTATTGTAATCAAGAACTAGCTATTAGCTAATTTCGAGCTATAATAGCAATATTTGTATCTTGAAGTTAACAAATCGCTTTTTCGAATTGTTAATAAGATATAACTTGTAAAGATTATAACTATTTTCTCTATTGTTGTCGTCGTTGTTGTTATTGTTATATCTAGAGATATATTTAAAAGTTATCTTTACGTTCTTAATTTAAATACTTCTTTGCAACAATTGAAGTCTTTGCAATTATTGTTATCTTTGTAATTCTCGCAATTATTATTATCTTTGTAGATCTTACAATTTTCGAAAAATACACAACGATTATATTATAAAGAAAAGAAGACAATCTAATTTGAATCAAAGTTGTTTCAATAATTGTTAAAAAAGAAAAAAAGACAAATTAATAAAAAATATTAAAAAACAATTATACAAAAGTTGAAGAAAAAGAATATCGAGTTAGATGCAAATAATAGTATTAATTTTGACTTTTATATTTAAAATATTGTTAATCAATGATAATTAACGTACAAGAATATAAGTCTTATCTAAAGATAACAACAATTATTTGTTTATATTCTCTAAATCTTTATTAAATAAATCTATATTATTAAAATTTATAAAACGTTAAAAAAGCAAGATTGCAAGACAATCTTAAAGTAACAAAAAAACTTCGAAGAGATTTAAACAAATATATATTAATATAATAGACAATAAAGACTTAGATATTTTACAAGATATATTAATTAACTATTTTAAAAATCGAACATTATTAACAAAAAATTTATCGAAATTAGAATTTTTGCTAAAAAAGACATTCGCATTTGGTAAATCCTAACTTTAGTCCTAGATGTACTTAGATCTATTATAACAAAAGTCGTAGTTTTCTATTACTAATATTTGGGCTTTGTGCGAGATCAAGATTAGAGCTCGTGAATCTTGCATTATTTGCGAGAATCTAGAAGTTCAAGCCAAGCTTTGCGAGAGATAGTCTTGGCATTTCTTAATATTGCGTTCGTGAATGCGTTTGTTCTATATAGTAATTATAATTTGTCTACGTAAGATGCGCACACGTTCTCTTGATTTATTAGATTTGTCTCAAAAGTAAAGTTTGTTCAAATTGACAAAATCTAATGTTTAAAGCGAAAAACGTGAAGATTTGACATAATTGTGCAACTAGCGAACAATTGTAAACGTTTGTGCGCATCGCGAACATTAAAACTTTACGCGTCAAGACGTAGTCTAACTCGATAAAGATTTCGCAACTTTGTCGAACTTCAAGAAAACAAAATTAGCTCTTTGAGCAAATTCTATCTCGACAATACTAATTTGAGTACGTAGAATAGATAGATCTATAAGATTTGTAGAATCTAGTAAATATCTTAATCTCTATTAGCTCGATCTGTCTCCCGAAACGCGAATGAATAGAGAATATATTTAAAAGATATTTGATAAAATATATTGCAAAAGTCTTAAAACTTAAACATTAATTTAAGAAATTGTTGCATAAATATTATAAAAAATATATTTATTTTTAATAAATTAATTTGGTTGAAGATTTGACTAAATTTAACAAGAATATAAAGCGACTAAAACAATTATATAGAAATGTTAAAAAGAGATTTGTAACAAATAATATAAGAAAGAAGAAATTTGCAACAAATAATACAAATAATAGAAAGATTAAAATAAATAATATAAGCAACAAAAAGATTGTAACAAGCAATAAAAGAAATAGAAAAAAAAGAAAAACAAATAATTTAAATTCGAGAGAGTAAATTGTAATATTAAATACGAAAAAAAGATATCTTTGCGAAAATATTTATGATTTGAGACAAAAATTACTATTATTGTATTTTTTTTTCGAAGCTTTGCAAACTTTATTTAAAAAGAAAAAAAACAATAAAATATTTAATTATTAGACTTTTATATATAATATTGTTTCTTTCGAGAATATTAAATATATATTAAAGAAATATAATGCGCGAGTTACAATACAAATAAATATAAACTATATTTATCTTGTCGACAACTCGAAATTTTATTTTCGAACAAAAAAAACAATAATTTAATGTTTAATTGTATTTGCGTTAATAATATCTCTAAAAAATTCTTAAAATAAACAAATAAAATTTAGATCAAAAACTACTTATATTGACAATATTATTTACAATTACAATTCTTTGTCGAATTAACAAAAGATTTCTAATTATTAAAAATATATAGATAATCATATTATTGCAACAATTTAATACAATAATAATAAAAAAAGAAAAGAAAAGAAAGAGAACAAAAATTGTCTTCGAAAGTTTAATTTAAGATTCTTTTTTATATTTTAACAATTAAACAACAACAACAAAATTTAGAGCAACAAATATTAAAAATTAGTACTAGAAAACTTTATCGAAGCTAGATATATATATAAATACAAGAGAAAAAATCTAGTACTCTTATAATATAGAGCTTTCGAAATTGCTAAAAACTTTATTAACTTGCAAATATTTTAAAAGACTAAAAAATTATATTGCAAAGCAAGATTCTATTTAATTGTCTTATAAATATATATAGCAATTAGTCAAAAAAATTATTGTTAAATAGAGATTTTTAATCGATTGTAATTGACTTTTATTTGCGTCTTAAAAGTATTAAATATTTATAAAATTTAAATTAAATTAAAGAAGTTTTTGACAACAATGCAAGTCTTAAATATTTGCTTGTTAAAAAAGATTTATTTTTTGTTTATATAATCTAAATAGAGAAATATAATATATAATTAATAAATATAGATTTTATTATTGTACAGTTAAAGTTTTCTTCGATTTTTAAAAAGAATTTTTAATCAATTTTGCAATTCGAACTTCTATAATATTGTAATATTGTTTATCTTGTCTTTACAAGAATTGTAAATAAATTCTATTAAATTGTTCAAATAAATAATAATTAGTTAAATTATTTTGTGTAATTTTTTGTAATTAAAGTAATAGAATTTTTTTTTATATTTGATTTGCAAAACTTCTAAAAATTTTTATCAATAAACTCTTATATAGTATTCTTGTCTCTAATTTTTTTACTTTTTTATTGCTTTGACTAGTGTGATCGTTGGGTCAGGTTGAACACTTTTTTCTCAACCCGACCCACCCTCTTGGGCCTCGTAGGGTTGGGCCAGGGGTAAGGCGCGAACCCGACCCTAGGGTCGAGTTTCGTCGGGCCAATGCCAAGAACCCAAGCTAACTTCGTCGCGTTAGCATTCGCTTATCTTATCTTATCTTATCTTATCTTATCTATGCGCTAACCCGATTAAGCTAGCGCAGGATTCAAGCTAACCCGATTAGGCTAGTGCAGGATTCACGCTAATCACATATGGTTAGCGCGTCACGTGACGTCACGTGATCGGGTGGGTCGAGCTAGACACTCGACGCGCATTCTTCGCTCGTCCCACTCTATTGGGCTAGGAAATTTGCCTGACCCCAGGGTTAGGGTTGGGCGGGTTAACCCGATCGGGTTGAAACTCGACCCGACGATCACACTAGCTTTGACGTATCTTTTAATGTATGTATAGATAAGTGTTAAATGTTATCGAAGCATATTGTTATATCAAATTTCGAGATATTTAAAAAAATTGTTAAGAACGCAAGAGAAATAAAAGAAAGAATAATTAAATTGTTCTATTAATTTAAATAATTGACAAAAATAGAATAATTTATATAGAAGATAGCAAAGAGCAAGTTCGAAAAATAATTTAATACAATTACTTTATTCGATAATATTAATAGCAAAATAATTAATAAATAATCGAATTTTCTTCTTATTAAATTGCATTATACGACAAAGACGTTTAAGAAAAATTCGATTTAAATCGAATTTAAATCTTTTATATTTTATTGATTTAATATATAAATGTCGAGAATTGTTAACAAGATATTGACTCAAAATACTAATAATAGCAAGAGCAAAAACAATAGTTGTATGTATGCTTTAATTGTCGTCGATCAATTAAGTTAATTAAGTTAATTAAGACATGCTAGATAGAATAAAAGAGATTAAGAATGCACATTATTAATAAGAGAAGACGAAAATCGATTAAATACGATAATTATTAGGTTGCGACTCATATTACCCGATCTAGTATAGCGCGGGCGGGCTAGCGGTCCTAGACCCCACTAGCCCCCGCAAACCAATTGAATAATCGTATTGAATAAAGCTGCGCAACCTGTCTAATGGTTTCTCCTCTGCAAGTGACTGATGAGCGATCACGCCAGTCCCACGAGAGCAGTCCCAAAACTCGCTGTGCTACTGGATCAATCTTTCAGGCAAGTTGTTGCGCCAGGAGCAAGCAGTACGATGAATCCCAACGGGCTTAGGACATCCGGCACCGTCAAGCTCAGGGAAGGAATACCCCACTACAGCCTACGGGATTTATCAGACGATGGTCTCGGTGCTGTGTTGATGTTCGTGTCAGTAGCCACGAGTACGATAGATTGTGACTTCCTACGCCAACTGTCTGTTATCGCTTTCACAACGCTTGTGAATCCTTGCTTTCGGTTCCATTGTCCGAATTGACCCTGGGGCCACCACCCAATTTTTCTTTTGTCATCGTTTGCAACCTGAGACATCTCAATATCAGAATTCTTAGAACAACAAAATGTGGTTTGCGCTTCAATCATGTGGCGATGGCACGCGATTCCATTCAGACTTTAATGGATAGTTGTACACTAGCTTTCAATGTCCATTTCTCAACACTTTATGTTCTTAACGTTCACATGGTAATAAGTATCCATATATCTCGCTAGCAGGATAGTCGAGGAACGTCAACGCTACCAATGAGATGGCATCCACACCGGTCATCATGGTGGGCTGGGTTACAGGAGCAAAGAACGCTGAGTGATTGTGGGGAATCTAATCCGTCTCTCCCTTCCTTTCAGCTTCATCCCATCGATCAGTGTCCACGCATCCAATCATGTAGAAGACATACGGGGCGCCGCAAGTAGTGGCAGGAATAGAGAAGGCCTCGTTAGCTCCGAATGGGTTCTTGTCGTTGGCGTTGTCCCCAAAATACGCTTTGAACGCCTTCTTGAGAATCTCTGTCTCACCATGTCGTTTACGATTGGAGACAAATTTACAATCACCTTGAATGTCGACTGATGGACACTCGAGAAGTCGAAGACCTCGTATTTTGCACGTACGACTCTTTTGACGACTTCCACAAGGCGCGTGTGAACTTCTGGCCAATAAGTGCGTATCGAGAGCTTAATGTCAACGTATTCCGGAACAATGTTGGCAGTACTGCCGCCATATCTGCTTGTGCAAGCTACCATTGCAAAGTCTACCGGCCGTGTCTCCTTGGTGACAATGCTTTGGAGGCGGACCACAATGTGGCTGGCTGTGATGACAGGATCGACGCAGATATCGGGCCTCGAGATACGACCACTGTGGCCAAATATGCAGATTTCGTTACTCGTACGAGTCGACTGCTGTCAAGATCGGGCCTCCACCAAGAGCAACGACGCCTGCCTTGAAAGCGTGGAGGTGCTGACCAAGCACGATGTCTGGGACTGGCACCTTGCTGTACAGACCGTCAGCGACCATTGCCCTCGCACCTTGTGCAATCTCTTCGGCTGGCTGGAAAAGGCAGATGAGCGTTCCTTGCCAATTTCTCCGAGCAGAGTGCAGCAGTTTCGCGGTACCTAAGAGACACGCTGTTTGCATATCATGCCCACAAGCATGCATCACTGGTGTTAATTGACCCTCAGCATCTGTCCCAGTCTTCTTACTCGCGTACGGTAATCCGGTTCTTGCGAGGTGAGGCAGAGCGTCCATATCAGCTCTGAGCATGAGCGTTCGGCCAGTACCGTTGTCAAGCACGGCGACGACACCATGACCACCGATATTGCGGTGAACTCTGAAACCACCCAGAGAATTGAGGAAGGAAGTAACAATGGGAGCTGTTCTGATTTCTTGTTCCGTAGTTTCATGCACATCGCGGTAGATGATCCCGAAGAGAGCTAGATCTGGGCGATATTTGCTAATCAAGTAATGTTTGTCCATTGCGTGAAGAGTGCTCAAGCCAGCGATAGATATGTGTTTCGAAGAGTTCACTGCTATGAAAGTTTTAGAACAAATATCGCTTGCTTCCAAGCATATTGGAGCAGACTTATGCTGCGAACCGCGTGCGGTCAGGCCGTCCCGCTCAATCTACCTGTTCATGGTAAAGCCTCTGAGTTCGAGATTAGCACCGATGGTCACGCAGCGACTAGCTCCTTCAAAGCGCACAACATTCGGAGATGCTCTGGCGACGAGCGATTGCTGTCCTCTTAGAAGGCTTCGATCCAAATACGGTGATGTATGGACAGAGTCAGGCTAGGATTAGGAGGGAGCTGCACTCCAAGGAGTCCCATAAGTCACAGCTACTGTCAAGAATGGTTTCGGACAGGTGGTCCGCTTGTTCAATTCGCAAAGATGAAGGATTCTGGCATGCCATATGACACCGGACTTGATATCGGGTTGCCTAATACTATTGCGGCGTCCAAAATGCCAATGGTCCCTTAAAATCTATCAATCTCAAGTATGCCTACAGGGCGACGGTAGCATGTTCAATAATTGGCTGGCTTCTTCGAGCATTGTTTCACAGCACCAATGCGTTAACAACTGTCGTCTGAAAACAATGGCGGTAGAATAACACCTGAATAGACCACAACAGTCTGCGTCTACTACAGTACATGTGTCTCCGAATGAAATGACCCCAGAAAAGAGTCACGACGAAGACAATTTCCCCTAGATTGCCCACAAGCGCGATGGTCAAGTTGCTCCGTCGGTCCTGTTGACTATATCCTGCTGCGATCAAGGTCCACCATATACTTCCGTATTAAATCAACCTTGTTAGCTTGGGTCCGCAATAAAGCTCAAGCGGGGGTAAGGCGTGTGCTCGAGCTCTTCCTGCGCCAGGGAAGAGAAGGAAATGATGCCACCTACACTATGATCTCGCCAAGTTGATAGTAGAGACTACCGTCGGCGGCGTAGCCAGGAGAGTTGCCTTGGTCGCACCCTGCAGCAATAGCCTTGTTAAGGATGGCAATGAACGCATCGCCACTGACAGAGCCGTCGCCGCCGCTGTCATTGACAAATCCATCTGCGCTCTCCCATGCTGCGCGGAAACATTTCAACTCAGAGTTGATGCGACAGGGGAGTGTGAAAGGAATATGGTATGGCTGTGAGGGATCAATCTGTGTGATGTCATAGGCCATCTCGCCTTGCCAAGTAGAGCCTGGCTGGGTGCAGTAGGGTCTAGGACGGGACCATTGCGTTTGGCGAGCTTTGAGGTTGGTGAGCCGAGGACGAGAGGTAGGACTGGAAGGAGCTTGAAGAGGTAAGAAGGGTGCATCTTGGCGTCGCAGAGGAGCTTGCTAGATTCTTCTGGGCAGGAGATGTAGGCAAATAGGGTAGTAGTGATTTCTGATATAATCGATTGGGAATATCTCACAGGAAGATAGATATATAGGACATAGATATTGAACAGACTCTAACTCTGATCAATTTGCATGCTATGCTAAAAAACAATGCATTGAAGCTGTAGTGACAATCAAGGAGGCAAAAACTCTATAACGACTTAAGAAAAACCGCGAACAGCAACTGTAAAGACAGATGGTGAAGGCAAGTCGTGATCTTGTCGAAGGAGTGCACAGACTGCAGCTTCTGCGCAAAAAAACAGAAAACCAAAGAATTCCCACCGCATAGTCTCCCTGCCCGGCTATTCCATCCTTTCATATCGTACGTCAAATATGATCATCTCTGCTACCGAATCTCTAGCAAGCCCACCCACAATCCATTTGCCTGTTGTTGCCGTCCCAACCTCCCACCTTGCACCTGTCATCTGCACTGCTCCAGCTATCGGCACCATATGCGAAATACAGATTCCAATCTTTAGCACCACCTTCGGTAACGACAAGGACATAAGGAAGCTGGCTGTCAATGTTGATGGGGTTGTTATTAAAATTGGTGCGGAGCAGATTGCCTATAGAACTGCCTTCATTATCCTTTATGATCACGTCGATGCCGTAAGGATCCGCGCCATATTGGGTGATATGGAGCCCGCAGCGGCCGGGGGCATAGCGTTTCTCGAGATCGTTCTCGACTTCACGTGCGCCAATGACGGGGCCGGAGGTTTGGATGGTTGCGTCTCCGGGGATGAGGGTGACATGCTTGGTAGGCTTGCCAGATGCTGAGGTTGGAGCGGGACTAGCAGTCGCGAGGTTGAGGAAAGCTGGAATGAGGGCCGTCAGAACGGCGGCGCTGAAAGGTTGCATCTTGCTCTCTTTTGCTTGAGATAAGTATATGGTTTTTTTTGACAATTCGGTGAGGTTGATGTTGCTGAGTAATTTTTGAGAATGGGGCTTGCTGATGATGACCCTTGGTAATGAAGACTCTTAGTAACTTGTGGATGATGACTCGAGAAAGACTGGGAGACTGAGCTCATTTATATTCTTTGAGCGCCTCTCAACCTTGGCTTCTTTCCTGCCAAACGTCTAGCACTCATCCATCCCAACACACCACGAGGCTTGTAACCTACCGGGTGACGAAGCACGTAGGCTGAGCGTCGTCCTTGTGAGCCTTCTCTTGATAACACACAACCAACAAGGTCTGGTGCCTGGTAACCATCCGAGTCAGACCGCTCTTTTTATGAACAAGATGCATAGTATCTGCTTCCCACAGGATGTGATGACATTTGGCTGGTCCTATAGGCCAGAAAAGATCCAACACCTTCAGACAGGCTTCAGCGGTGAAAGAAGCCTAGCAAGCTCAAAGTCGGGCTGAGGCTGCGATCCTTCCTTTCTGGGACCTACCTCAACCTACGTACTCAGTTCATACCCTATTTCCAACAGTACATAGATCGGGAAAAATATGCCTTGGCTATTACATAGCTTGATTATAACTCTTTGAGTTTGATCCTTGACACCCCAGGCCTCCATTTTCTTGGAAATAATGATGGTATATTGAAGCGAGTTGGACAGTTGGAGACATACTCCTATAGCCAGCAGACCATCCGTCTTCATAATCATGTTACGCGACCACGGATGGCTTTCAAGTCTTATCGCTGAGTCTCAAAAGGTTCACATGCGGTCCTGTGCAAATGTGATAATGCTTGCTATCACTGGCTTGGATGCTAGAACGAAATCTCCGGGGCCGTTTTTCTCAAGGAAAGAGGATCAAGATATTCGACTAAGCGATTGAAGCTGCTCAAGTAACATAAGCGTGAAAAAGAAATTGAGCATGCCAGATGATGATTTTGATCCTTCACAGCCACTTACAGTTTTGTCTCGAGATCAGCTTATCGAATCTGCTCATGTTGTATGTTGATCATTTGATTACGTAGAGTCGGAGAGGGCCGTCAGCCTTAAAGGATTTGAATCCTCTGGTGGCAGTGCGTACAAGGCTGCACATGTTAGCGTCTTGGCTATGTAATCACTGTGCGTAGCGTCTACCATCCAGCACTAGTAGAGAACTCAGCTGCCTTCGAGTGTCCTGTTCAATTGCGGGTTTGAGCCTTCAGCCACCAAGCTATGATTCCCTATTTTGGTTGGTAGATTCTTGTTCGTGATCCTTGAAGGATTTTGGGGGCCGGGTTCTTCTATCAGCCTTCCTGATCCTCATTCAGCACAGTATTGTGTATCAGAAATCTTGACTGGCTATGTCCCGCGTTTGGCTCGCATGCTCATACGAATGGGAGGAATGATAACTCCGACCAAAGCACCTGCAGTGCAAGACTTCTGAGACCCAACTTGTGGAATAACAGCAATCGTGATGTGTTCCTCAGGATTGGAGAGTGTCTCGGTTGTCTCTCCCCTGAAGTGATCCAACACTTTACCAATGACAAGTTCCGCCACCAGCTCATGGGCTTCCCAAATCTCACCGAAATGGTACTAGTATGGTATCGTTTGCGGCGATGATTTCGAGTGCCCTGAAGTCATGTTGAAAGGCACTCCGCGCCCACAAGGAAATGAGGCCCTTTCGTCCTTCCAGTCGACTTCTCACACACTCATGCGTAATTCCCTCTTGGTGAAAGGTGGATTATCGAAGCTATAGAAACGGTCGGCAGTGTACAAAATCCCAGGGTCAGACAAATTTGCCTCGTTTTCAACTGACTATTCAATAATCGTATGAACCGTTGAAAGCATAAAGCGTATAAAGCGAGAAGTCAATTGTCGCGCCGCGAGGGTTATTGGGAGATCACGTGCTAGCGCGTCTTATCTCGTAAGGTACTTGTTATAACCTGGCAATGCATCTGACCGGGCAATGCAACGCGCTAGTAGGAAACTTAGGGTTCAGTTTTTAGGATTGCAAAAACATTTTTTTCTCCACTAAAAGTGGATGCCCCATCTCCTGCCGCGAGCGCCAGTAGATGGACCACATCTCAATTTCTAGATTATCTCAATTATCTATAAAGCGACAATTTTCAAGTATCTAGTATAACTTTATATTATTACAACCAACTTATATAAATAATGCGTCAAATTAAAGTCTTTATTGTGCTCTATAAATTATGCATAGAAAGTTAATTAATTAAAGAAAGAATAATAAAGTTTTTAATAATAAGAGAGATAGCTTTTCTAGATTAAAAAATATCTCTTCGAGAAAGAAATTACTACAAATTTGTAAAACTAGCAAATGCGCATTTAAACAATTGATTCTAAACATCAATATATTACAAGTCGCATACTAATAGATACTATTTGTCGCGTATTACTCTTTACAAAATAATTAAGAAAAGAAAATCTATTAATAGAATCAAGATAATTAAGAAGACTTAATTCTTAAACATCTTAAATTCGAGATTAAGATAATTAAGATAATTAAGATTTTGAATATTTTAAACATCTTAAATTTTAAATAATAAAAAGATATATAGCTTTCGAACGCAACTTTTTTATAAATTGTATTTAATTTATCTTAAGTTTTTACTTATTGTTACAACTACTAAGTTGCAATTTTTTATTACTAAATAATTGCTTGCATTGCTTAAAGACGTTTACAAATCTCTTTAATAGCATAATCTTTACTAATATTTTTTACAAAAGTACTAGCGTAATACTTTAAATACTTTAAGAATATTTATATTAAATTAATACGCTTCTATCTTAAGTATTAGCTCAACAATATTACGTCGATTAACGTTTAATAGAGACAACAAGATAAGAATTAACAAGTCTAACGTCTACTATAAAGATTGTATTAATCTAAAGAACTAACTTATACAAGTAAATTTTTTTTTTATCTTCTATTTTGTTCTAGCAAATTAGAAGACAATTTTCGCATTGATATTTTTTAGAGAAAAAATCTAGTATTAACTTAAGTTAAACTTACGCAAATATCTAGAAAATTATAACAAAAACTCTTGTGCAATATTTACAAACTTTAACAACTTTAAAAGAGAGCTTTAAAGAATCTTCGAAATACTTAATAAAAAATAAATTGCGAAAAGAATAATATAGTACTTAATTTAACAAATCTTTGCAACAAATTACGCAACAAGATTTTAAAAATATATTAATCTTATTAAGTAAAATAATATTGTATTTATAACAATGTTTCAACAAAATATTAAGAACAATTTTAAAAACAAATTATATGTAATAACAATTTTATTAACAATATATTCGATCTTATCGAAGGAATTATCGATCTCGACAATAAATTATATAAAAGAGCTATAAAAAAGCAATAAAATTAATTTTATAAAAGAGCAAAAATCTTCTTTAAGTTAACAATTAAATATTACCAAAAAAAATTTGTTTTAATTAAAAGTATAATAACTTAAACTATTGTAAATCTATATTTATAAAATTAAATTTTACTTAACAATATAAAGAAAAGAACTCTAGAGAAAAGCAAGATAACAAATCTTAAAAAATATGTTATTTATATAACAAATCTAATTACTTTGCAAGAGATTGTCAATTATAAAACTTAATAAATCGTCGACAAATCAATATTATATTAAAAAAGATACTTAATAGTTAAAACAATATTAAGAAGAAAATTAATACAAAAGAAAATACTTTTAAGACTAGATCGAATAACAATTATTATCTAATAAAGAATCTAAATTAATTATAGGAAGTTCTAAATAAAATATTATTAAACAAGATATTTGTATTTACGCAAAAAGTTAATTAAGTATTTTAAGAGATTATAGAATTTTATAGAATAATTATCAACTTAGACAAAAAGTATAACTAAAAGAACTTTTATAAATGCATAAAAGATATTACAAATTATCTTAAGACTTTAGTTAATTTATCGAAGATTATAAATAAATACAAGAAGAAGCTAAAAAGCAATATTATTATAAAAAAGAACATACTTGATATTATTATGGAACAATTAGATTTTATAGTATATACAAGTTTCAATTAAACTATATATTATAATAATATATGCTAAACTTATCTAGAAGACAAACAAGAAGTTAACTAATTTCAAAGAAGTTAAAGTTAATAATCTAACAACAAAAGAAAACTTAGTGCAAATAGATATTTGAAATAGAAGTTACAACACAAGAGCAAGAAAAAGTTCAAATTTCTTAATAAAAAATATATTAAAGAAATGCAATATATTAATTTAACAATAACAACTAAACTTAACAATATATATATAATATTTTATTATATTAGTTAAGATTAACAATTGTTAACTTACAACAATAATCGATTTTAATATAATAGATAATTTTATAACTAGAGCTTTTATAAAAAGAAAAGAATACTTTACTTAAAAGAAGTCTAATATTTACAATCTAGTAATTGTAGATAAAAATTTATTACTTGCAAGAAATAAAAAAGTAAACAAAGAAACAAAATTATTATTGATAGCTATTTAGCAATATTACAAGAAATTAATCTTTAATATAGTAAAAATAATTATATATAATATTGTTCTAAAAATATCTTAATTGAAGTAACACAATCAAAAAGTTAATTAAAATATACAAATACTTAAATTTGCGTAATACAATTATGCAATTTATATTTAATCTATATATTAATAGCGTTCGATAATAGATAAAAAATTAAGTCAAAACTTAATTGCAAGTAACAAGCTTGTATTTTCGTAAAAAAATAATTTAATAAAGTTTAACTTAATAAGTATTAACAAAGATTAATCAAATTATAAAGTTAAAAAAAATAAAAAAAATTGCAAATCTTTTAAAAACTCTAGACTATTTAATATAACAAGAAAATTGCTAAAGTATATATTACAAATATATAACAATTAAGAGTATTCATTTTAAAAAGAAAAAACAATTAAGATTTTATCTAAATATTAACTGTAAAATTATAAGATTAAACTTAAATTAAACAAGCAATTTATATTTAAATCTATATATACTTTACTTGGAAAAAAATTAAAAATACTTTGCAAATACTTAACAAAAGACAAAAAAAAATTATTAAAAAATTCTAATTATAAACAAAATACTTGATTCTCTTTATATTTAAGAAGAATAAAACTCTTTATCTATATATTAATTATCGAAAGCTAAACAATATTACAATGAAAAATCGATATTTACTATTTAATATTAGCAAACTTTAGAATTAATTATTTAAAGTAAAGTATTTTATTAAATTAAATTTACAAGAAATGTACAATTAAATTAGAATAAAAACAAGAAAAAAGTAAAAGATAGTTTTTTGCACACAATATAAATTATATAAATATATAATAATATTGTTCGAATTTACAAATATTTTAACAATATATTAAGAAATAATTAATAATATATTATAATAATATTTGAATCAATTTGTTATAATATACTTAAACAATATTATAATTTACTTAAATACTTTAAAAAAATATATAAATTATATTTTTAAAATATTAAAATATCTAAATAAAAGAAATCTATAGTTTAAATTAAAGAAATGCAAGTTTCATCAAAAAAAATTAATTTTCTTAAATTTGTTGTTAAATAATATAAAGTATATATAGATTTCAAAAAGTTACAAGCAATTAAAGAATAAAAATTATTTATTAATATTAAAGAAATTTAATTCTTTCTAGATTTTTTAAACTACAACAAGAAATTTATTAAAAATTATTTAATTAACGCAATATTATTAACAAATCTTACAAAGAAAAAGATATTATAAATATAAAAATTAACAAAAAAGAAATTATTTTAAAATTTTAAGCTAAAATGCTTAGAAAAACTAATATTAAAAATATATAATTTATAATTGTTAAACAAGATTAAAATCAACGTATTAAATCTAGTTATTAATATATACTTTAATTAAAAGTATAAAAATATTTGATATTTAATAACATATCTTTTAAGAAAACTCTTGTTAATCGAACAAAATTATGATATTTATAACAAGAAACTATTTGCTAGCGTGATTGTTAGATCGAATTTCAACTCGATCGAATTAATTCGCTCAATTCTAATTCTAGGATCAAGCAAATTTCCTAGTTCAACAAAGTGAAACGAGCGAAGAATGCGCGTTGAGTGTTTAATTCGACTCACTTCATTACGTGACGCGCTAATTATATGCGATTAGCGTAAACTATACGCTAGCTCAATCGAATTAGCGTGAATTCTGCGCTAGCTTAATCGAGTTAGCGCATAAATAAAATAAGATAAGATAAGATAAAATACGTAGATGCTAACGCGACGAAGTTAGCTTAAATTCTTGACATTAACTTAATAAAATTTGATTCTAGAATTGGATTCGCGCCTTAACCCTAACTTAATTCTATAAGACTTAAGAAAGTGAGTCAAATTAAGAAAAAAGTGTTCAATTCGACTTAACAATCATATTACTATTTGCTATTGTAATCTTTCTAGAATTATAAAGAGTATAAATTAAAGAATTATTAAAACTTACAATTCTTACAAATTATAAAAATCTTTTATACTTTGTTATTATTAAATAATTTAACAAAAAATAAATGCAATAATTAAAGTAACTTAAATAATATAAGTTCAAGATATAATATATATTAGACAAAGATAATAATAAAGTAAATGCACATAATAAAAGAAGTAATTATATAAAAATAAAGAAATTGTTTAATTATAATATATTTAAGATTAACAAAAACAAATTACTATTAACAAATAAATATAAACTAAATATTATTTTACAAATACTTAAAGATAAAAAAGAAAAGTTTTTAATAAAAAAAGAAAAACTTCAAATATTTATTAACAAAATCGATAAATATATAAAGAAATATTATAATAAATTATTGCAAAAGCATTTAAAAGTAATTAGAATTCTTTAACTTTTACACTAGTATTATTAGTTTCTTTAAATAAGACAAACTATTAAGATATATATTAAACAATGTCTTAGCTATTAACAAAATAAACATAATATATATGCAAACTATAACAAAATTTGATAGTAAAAATTATCTAAATTGTTATAGAATAAAATTACAATAAACTTTATTATTAAGTTGCTTAAATTAACAAATTTAGCAATTAAAGATAAATATAATTTAATACTAATAATAGTTAACAAACTTATTAAGTACTTATATATTATTGTATACAAAGAGAAGTTTATAGCAAAACAAACAAAATATATTATATCAAATTAATTTATATAATATTACAATATATTTAAAGAATTAATTCGTAACAAAGACAAGCTCTTTATATCTAATTATTAAAAGATACTTCTATCGATATTAAAAATAAAACTTAAAATATTTATTATTTATTATTCGATTATAAATAATTAAATAAAGCAAATAGACTAAAGTTTAAAGCAATATTTAAGATATTATATTAACAATGTTTGTAATAATTAAGTATTACTTTTATCTAAATACAACTAGCATTTAATGCAAAGATTTCAAATATTATTAAAATAACTTTATTCTTTGTTAATTATAATAAAGAATTTAATCTTTTCGAAAAAGAACAAAAGTATTTGTTAACTTAATTAATTATCGAAAGAATAAAAATATTAAAAAAGATATACAACAACATTTTAAAAATATAAAAAAAGTTAATTAAGTATCAAAATTAAAAACAAAAAATAATATCTTAACTAAAGAAGAAAAATAAAATATATTTTTTTACAAAAAATTTTAAGACAAGAAAGTTAAGCAAGAAATTAAACTATATTAAAGTCGAATTGTTTCTTGTTAAAAAGATAAAAAAATTAATTAATTACAAACTTAACTTACTTAAGAACGTTAAAATATTTCTAGTATTTTATATTTTATTGTTAAAATTAACAAATTTAATTACATTTTTATAAGATATATTTTATTTTTATTTACAAGAAGAGAAATAATATAAAATTAAGAAAATTTTATAACAAGAAAATCAAGAATATCTTATTAAGTAAAAAGAATATTTTATTTTCAAAAATATATAAAAGTTACTCAAGAATCTAAAGAAATACTTTAACAAGCTACAACAATTTTGATAACAACAAAATTATTTATAAGAGTTAACAAAGTATTAAAAGACAAAAAAGCAAACAATAAAAAATCGATAATAGTATTAAATAGAGCTTCGAACGTCTCTTTAATATATTTAATTTCTTTTTTTTTCTTTTTTTAATCTTTAAGATATTCTTCGACTTTATATTATTTATATTTTTTAAATAACAAAATTAATATTTTCTTTACTTTGTATTTTGCGCAATTCTTAGACCCAACTTTGTTATTTTATTATTTTAGTCTTTTAATCTTCTAAATAGCTTTATTTATTCTTTAATAGTTAAAAGTCAAATTATATTTTTAATTCTTTCGATAACACTTTTTATACTTAAGATATTCCTTATTTATTTAACAAGATATATCAAATAAGATATAAACTCAACAAGAACATATTAAGAAAATAGCGTATTTATAGCAACAATTAATAATAAAATTGCGACGTTATTTAATAATTAACTTGATTGATATAATAAAAAACAATAAATAATTTCGAGACAAAAATTCTTAAAGAGAGAAGTAGTGTAATCGTTAAGTCGAGTCGAACACTTTTTTCTTAACTCGATTTATTTTTTTGAATCTCGTAGAGTTAAGTTAGAATTAAGACGCGAATTCGATCTTAGAGTTGAATTTTGTCAAGTCAATGTCAAGAACTTAAGCTAACTTCGTTGCGTTAACATTCGCTTATTTTATCTTATTTTATCTTATCTTATCTATGCGCTAACTCGATTAAGCTAGTGTAGAATTCACGCTAATCGCAATAATTAGCGCAAAATCTACGCTAATCGCATATGATTAGCGCGTCACGTGACGTCACGTGATCGAATAAGTCGAGTTAAACACTTAACGCGCATTCTTCGTTCGCCTTATTTTGTTGAGCTAGAAAATTTGCCTAACCTTAGAGTCAAGGTTAAATAAGTTAACTCGATTGAATTGAAATTCGACTTAACGATCACGCTAGAGAGAAGATAATATTATAAGTCGTGTGCTAATAGATATTATTTGTTGCGTATCGCTTTTTACAAGATAATTAAGAAGAGAAGATCTATTAATAAAATCAAGATAATTAAAAAGACTTAACTCTTAAATATCTTAAATTCGAAATTAAAATAATTAAGATAATTAAGATAATTAAGATTTTAAATATCTTAAACATCTTAAGTTTTAAATAATAGAAAGATATATAGTTTTCGAACGCGACTCTTTTATAAATTGTATTTAATTTATTTTAAGTTTTTACTTATTGTTATAATTACTAAGTTGCAATTTCTTGTTATCAAGTAATTACTTGTATTGTCTAAAGACGTCTACAAATCTCTTTAATAGCATAATTTTTACTAATATCTCTTACGAAAGTACTAGCGTAACACAATAAAATTATTAGAATATCTATAAATTGTCTCGAATAGATTGATTGCGTCGGTTCGGGAAATCGAGTTCGATTCAAGAAATCGAATCGAATCTTGACAATTCGATTCCAATTGTTATCAAATTCTAAGAAATATTAGCTAATTTTAGTTAGCTTTGATAATAGATAAATTAAATGCATATCTAACAAGTAATTCAATTATATTCTTTGTGCTAGCTTAACTTAATCGATAGTTTAGTTTTTAGAATTGTTCGAAAAGAATTGCGAGAGTAGCGTAGTTGAAGTCTAGTATAGAGTTATTAAAATCTTATTAATTTTAGAGAATATTTTTTTTATAAGCTTCTGAAATTACTTTTCAATCTTATAAAACATTATTCGGAAGGAAGGGCTCGGAGAAACGGGATCGGAGGGACGGGGTCATTCCAGAAGAAAGGGGTCACTTCGCAAGGATGGGGTCACATGGACGGGATCAGTCCGGAGGGACGGGGTCGGAAAGACGGGGTCAATTCGGGGGCACGGGGTCACTCCGAAGAAATGAGATTACTCCGAAAGAACAAAATTAGAGGATGATGCCTTCGTCGATTGACGAAGGTGCAAAATCGGTTGCCGAAGATGCTAAAGCGCAAAACTGTTACCCTTCCTTGAAGGAGAAAATGGTAATTAGAACAGTATATTGAGATCCCGTTCTATATATCCAAAAGCTACAATGCATGCAAGTAAACTTTGTCCAGAATGAAATTCCCAATCCTGTTGAACATTGACCTTCCTCCCCTTGAATCACTACTTAGATGCGGACAACGCGATCGCGTCGAGCAAAAGCGACCTTCCCCTCGACACACTTGGTCCCTCCTGCGACTGGTCCCATGACGGCCGAGCCGGTGGGGCCGCACTCACCGATCTGCAAGCCATCAGGCGAGCAGACGATTTGGCCTGGTGTGCAACCACCTGAGCTTGATCCCGCAGCGGGTGCTGGAGCGGGGGCGGGGGCAGGTGCTGCAGGAGGTGCCACTGAAGGAGCGGCAGCTGGAGCGGCAGATGGGGATGGGGAGGCAAGGATGGTCGCTGTACCCGGAGAAGCAGGGGCCGGGGCCGCAGGTGCGGGCGCAGGTGCAGCAGCTGAAGGAGCCGCAGCTGGAGCGGCGCCTGAGCCGGATGACGAAGAGCCAGAAGAACCGGCAGCACCGCACCTGGGCCCGGTCGGGGGCTTAAGGCTCTGGCTGGTCTTGACGAGTGATTGGCCTGGGTCAGGAAATTGTACGTCTGATCCCTCGGTGGTGGTGCAGTCGGTGGCCGGGACGTTGGCGACGAACATATCCGGGAAAGTCGCATCGGCGCGGGAGACGAGGTTGAAGTCTGCGGCTTGGGTGCCGTTGAGGCTGGCCTCGAGCTCTGCGGTTGTGATCTCTGGGATCACGTTACGAGCCTTCTTTCCACCGCCGGTGACAACGATGGGCGCGCAGTTCATGTACATTTCCCGATTGCCTTTGAAGTTGAACCAGGTCCAGGCGAGTGCATAGTCTCCGGGAGCGATACCATCAGGGATGGTATACTCGAAGGTCGTAGGATCCATCGCGGCTGCGTCGTCGCCGAAATTGCCCGGGGCGGCGTTTGGGCACCCACCCTCGATCGAATGGATAACCATCCATTTGCTGCTCTTGGTGGGCTTTAAATCTTTGGTGAGGGAAATTTGGCAAGATCCGCCCCCATGGGTAGCCCCGCCCTGGAGCTGCAGGGTCTGCTTAGCACCGACGGGCATGGTCGCGGTAGATTTAGGTGGGTCGTAGCCGCCAGGGCGGATTTTGCAGGGGAAGTCCACGCCGGAAGCGTCAAGGGGAAAGTTGTTGAGGGAGGCAGCGCCGTAAGGGGCCGGGTTGGCCATCTTCATGTGGGCAGAGGCCGAGGCCGCAAGGGCCGCTGCTAGGAGGATGGTCTTGTTGAAAGACATGGCTGTTGATGATTTGGTTATCCTGTCTGAGGATGTGGATTTCGTGCCTGACGAAATTGCGAAAAGATCCAGGTTCTGGATGTGCGTTGAAAGTGGGTTGAAGTGAGATCTGTACTTTCTGTGAGTTGGATGCGATCAACGCTTATGTATTGGTGTGGAGGATGTTGGTGGTAATGAAGAAAGAGGGTGGAAGACGGTGGTGGCATGGCGTTAAATACAAAGCGGATTGGAGAGTCTGGAACACAGGCATGGAATGGTGAACGGGTAGAGGACAAGGGGCTCGAGGGACAATGGCATTGTAGGACTTGCTATTGGGGAGCACAATGGCTTGTTGTGTTGAAGATGGGCAGGAGAACAAAGAAATAGGAATTTGTCAGGGAACAACGCAACGGGAACTGTGGCTTACCTATTCGAATATGGACAAAGCAAGCGGACAATGACAGTTTGGGTTCTTCGCCACAGGCGTGATAACGATGTACAAAGAAGGGAAGGGGTAACAGATCCAGCTGTGTGTAGAGAATGCAGTCACTTATCGATAAAGAAGAAAGTATGGCGGGAGTGGTGGGTTTTATGTGCCAACCTCCAAAGGCATGATCTGATCCAAGGTAGTGGTGAATCACGTTGGGACTGTTGAGCTTGCAACTCAAAATTCACCCAAATTCACATTTTCAGGGGTACAGACCGACTACTGGTAGAGCGACCGTGAGGACATAATGAAACACTTTGGAGCGCGTAGCATGCTCCGCAAGGAAATGACCGACATCGGTCCATATGATGCACGAGTTACGGAACGCGCGACTCGAAGCCAAAGAGAACGTCGCGGAACCGCCGAAGGTGAAGCAGCTCTTGGGGAAGCAATGGCGGGGAGGACCTGGATGTAAAAGGCCATGACCAGGCTTGGCATCCTGAGTGGCCTGCATGGCCATGGGATGTGAAACAACCTTGATCGTCATCCGGTCCAGAATCATCTTTACTGTCTTCACAAGCTATCAACGATCGAGGAGCGCGAAGTGGTGATAGAAGGGGATGTCGTTTCGTCGAGGCCAATCACGGTCACTTGCAAGGATTTATTCGATGCCTCGATGCCAAGTCACCAGCCCGGACCTACTTAACGCCGACGCCTTGATTGGCTGTGATAATACCCCCTGATAAGGCTGAGACACGAGTCTAACCACGATCTGGATTGAATCAACGACAGGCGTAGAATACGTCTCCACGGTACCAGCACTAGCGACCCTCACTTCTCCTCTGATGAGCGAGACCTTGGAAAAAGACGACTTCTTGGATCCACCATCTGAACTGCCCAACAGAATCTACCGCCTTCACTGCGAATTCGATTGTGCTTTCTGTCCTGCCCTCTGACGGCCAATTGACGTAGACGAGTGAATATACCGGAAGGGCAATTTCTTTGTTGCTCATTTGCCGGATGTTCCACGATGAAGTTACCGCCGGTCTGTATGGGGAGAACATGTTCGCCTTCGATATCTCCAGGCTCTTCGATGGCCCCAACGCGTTCATCGAGCATGTATGTACTCAGCACGCAGTCCAAATTCTGCAGAACAAAGTCCTTTCACCATGCGCCGACAATTGGCCGTCTAAATTGCATTGCTTAAGCAAGCCTGGCCGGCGAGGGTCAATGTCGAGATTGGTGTTGAGAATGTCGAAGCGGACCACGTTTCGCAGGATGACATCGGTCTCTGTAGTTTGCCCAGGAACCCCCCGAAAGGTTCGCCGGCTGCAGTAAGCCATTCGGAGAGGCTATTATTCGATCAGTCAATGTAAGACGGTCTGGCGAAATTGTTCCGACGATTACGTTGGCAGGATCACGCACGTATGTTAGACCAGATCGGCTAGAATAGAGATCTCGACCTAACTTGGAACACCTTCAGTCAATTCCGAAAAGATGCGCATTGAGAGGTCTAATCGAGGGGACCATGTGCTCATATTCAAGTCCCCTGATAGAAGATGCAATCTATGCTCTAACCGACAATTGGCCCACTCCAAGAACCCCTATGTCGTCCCATCCCATAAATGCTATGCGTGACATATCATTACCGAAGGCATCTTGAAATTGCTACAGCCGCAATCAAACGCCCACAATGCGTCGGCGTGACATCACCGCTGCTTAAGTGTACCCGGAAGTGAATCTATGCTAGGAGATGGGAGAGGTCAAACAACAGCGGCTGGGCGCTCATAGGTGTTACGTTGGGGGCTTTGCGAGTTTGGGCGCCGGCGTGAAGGGTGTGCGGATTCTTTGGACCATCTATTCGGTGTCAGCTTCGGGGGTGCAAGAGGTAGGGCGCGAGAGAGGGAGGGAGGAGTGCACATACATTCTGACAGTTCTATCGTCGCCCGCGCTCGCGAACATGCACGAATCGGCAGGATTCCAAGCCACGGCGTTGACGCAGCCTGATCTATGACCTTCGAGTGTCTCGATGAGGTTGCCGTTTTCTTTGTGCCATATATAAACTTTGGCATCTGTTCTCTTATATTAGCTCTTTGATCACGCACGGTTCGCTGCTTTGGAGATGTAACATAGGGAAGGAACATGGGAGGGTTGGAGGGCAAGTGCTTTACCTTCACTTCCGCTAATGATCAGATTCTCATCTGCACCGCCAAAGGAAGACCGAATGACGTATTCCCTTTGCTTCTGGCCGAGGAATCTTCTCGTGATTTCCGCCGTCTCGATCTCAATCAACTGTACCTCTCCGTCCGCCATGTTGACAAGCATATACCTACTATCCTTGCTAATGCTTACACATGTCATCTTCGTTTTCAGCACAATGCAGTAAAGCTGCTCCTTGGTAGGATAATTGTATACGAAGATCTGGCGCTCGGACGAGATGGTGACGAGGCGTTGGCCGTTGGGTGATATGGCACAGTCTTGAATTCGGTAGTCGGTCGGCCAGCTGTAAAGCTGGTTGCCTTTCAGACTCCAGAGACAGAGTTGGGTCGAGCGGTCGAGCGAGCCTGTGACGAAGTCTGTCCCGTTAGGAGCCCAGGATGCGGTCGTCACCGGTTGAGCATGATGATCTATAGTGAGAATGCATTGGCCGGACTATGTAAGGAAAGTCAGCAACTGGAAAGGTGGAACACAAGGATCACATACGGCAAGGTCCCAGACTTTGGCTTTATGGTCGTGAGAGCATGTTATCAGCTTTGAATCGTCTGGACTCCATACCAGAAACGGGACGTGGTCGGTGTGATCTCTCAAAGTATGCCGGACCTGAAAATTCTGCAGGTCGTAGATGACTACTACTGCTCCCTCCCCACTCGTTGCTAAGTATCTGCCATTATGCGAGAATTCGAGAGACCAGACTTCGCCAGGATTATTGTTCAATTCGAGAATGGTCTGGAGAGGGAATTGACTTCGGTCGCAAATGTGGTCTGCGAACAGTGAATGGGAGGTGGACGGGTTGTGGTAAATACACTTCAAGATCTGATTTTGCTTGACTTGGGTCAACAATACTGCCAGGCGGTGCTCGGGTATCATGGCTGACGGCGATATAGACTCTGAACACGGAATGAACGTTAGCGATTGCATTCTGCAGAGATAAGAGACATACTCGACAGTTCCTCGAGTAGATGATGTCGTGACGCTCCCAAAGCACCGTCCCATCGCGCTTGTGCCCTCAGGTCTTCAGCGGATTCGCATACGATTAGACTACATTTGATGTCAGTATTATCGTCCATGGCCAGCCCTTCGCCGACGAGGGGATGTTCCCACCTCGACAGCTCATGCAGCTTCGATGTATCCTGATTCAAGGGTTTGAGCTCCTGCCGCAAAACCATCAAAGCGCCGCCCAAGTCCCGCTCCTCTAGCATCTCTAGATACTTCTGCTCTCGCATCCGGAACTTGAGCTCATCTTTGTCTGCGTTTTCCGTGAATCTTAAGCCTTCGTGATGACGTGAATCTCCGTTGCTGATGCTCACTCCGCCACCATCTTGTGCTCCGTCCGAACCTAACAGCAGGGCTTCCGCTTCTGCCCATTCGCCTTGAAGAACAGCGTATCGGAAGGCCGCTACCGAGGGTGTTTCCACTTCATAGCCACTTTCCCTGCTCAGACTGTGGGCAGCGTCACGATAGCCCAGATCTTCCAGTCCTTGTATGAGGAGTCGCGTCACCTCTTCTCTGTCATGCCCGTAATAGGTGGATGGTTTTGCTCTTGCCATCGTCCCATTCTTGTGCGGTGACGACGTTCCGTTCGTCGATGAATGGCCATTTGCAGTATATGAATGTCCGGCCTTACGTGCGGGTGAAAGCGAAGAACCGTTAGACTGATGCCGAGCGCCGTTGGAAGTAGAGCTGTCGGGATCCAGCCTCATAGTCTTATTCTCGAGGCGTCGTCGCTTGGTCGAAGGTTTCTCACGAAGTCGTTGCCTATTACCAGGCACAACCTCGCTCCTAAGACCGTCCTCAACGACTGTGTGCTTGGGCTCCTCCTCTTCGGCCCTAATCGCTTGTTCCTGTTCGTCTGGCGAAGGGCTTCGTCGTCTACGTCGAGGATTGAGGACCCGAGCAGATGTTGTAGACGCTGTTGCTGAGGTGGTAAGCTGTTGAGATGGTAACTGCTGTTGTCTAGTAGATATAGAGGGTGCTGAGATTCTTTGGGTAGTAGAAGAGGTGGGAGGGATCGAAATGGCTGGGTGGTCGGGGGCGATTGGGGTTAGTTGGTTGTTGGGGGATTCGTCTGCCAGGACGATGACCGATGCCTCCACGGGTCGTGAAAGCGTCCTTTGCGGCCGAGTGACGCCCCTGGTACTGTTTAACCCTCGGTGAGAGCACTCAGCTTTCCCCTCCTAGGACCTGTCCCTCTGATATAGCCAGGTATGGAACGGTCGGTGCTTGGAGTAATTCAGTCCCACGTCGAATGCGTAACACGTCCTTCAAGCTCCGATATAGCTACCGACGAGCCAGGGTGAAATAATGAAGCGGTCAAGAGACTATTGGCCTTGACTTAGCAGGATCAGGCCAGGCAGTCATCGATGTCTAGATGCTGACATAGGGTAGCCGAGGGGAGAGGAGCTTAGGTACTTAAGCTCTTGGGAAGCTCTGAGCTAGGTGCCAAGCAGTAACGATAAGGCTTGTATTGACGTGAATCGAATAGTAGGGATAACCGTTGTCACGGTGGGATATGGCAGTGGTGGTACGAAGCATCAGCAGGGATGGAGTGAAGATGCAGGTGCCTGTGACTGTAGACACGGAGAACGGCGATTGGCTGGCCGAGTCGAGGGGTATCGACTCTACTTTACTCCGTACTAATAGCGTCACCAGGAGGATCACCTCTGTCAATGCTGATCATTCTACACCGCCACCATTGCTTAAGGTATCTATCAAACGTCGACCACGATGAGCAATTTCCCTGACTTGCCCTCCTTCCTCAACCTAGGCCCTGAATGTAATGACGGATCATACACCTTCATTTGGGCCGTGCTCACGGGGGCCAAGACATGCGCGGCACGATCCCGCAGTATGAATGAAACCCAGGTGCACAGCGACTCGCGCCCCATTGCTTGAACAAATCAATCGGAGGAGAATGACCTATCCGATCAAGCACATGAGCTTGGAATATGATGGTCTTCGTCCCGTATTTGGTCTCATAGCCAACTGCTGCCCCATTATCTCTTGTGATTCCTGCCATGAGTCCCGTGCCTGCAATACTCGACCTCCGGCCATGAGGGTCAAATGCGCAAGGCGACAAACATCGAGTTTCGTTACATACCCACACCTCTTGTCGCTGCTCTATGTCCGTACCACTCGCCTGGCAGAATTCTCAAGTCGCAGCCTCCAGCAGGCTAGCTACCAGCCTGGAACGGTTACATGGATGCAACGTCTCAAACAAGGTCAATGAATGCAATAGACTCAACTTCTCGCGGGCGGCTTGAGTAGTTTTCTACCTCTACCACCCTCCTGGTCGAATCTCGGATTACGGAGTCTCTGTACATTGTCATCAGGGATTGATGCGATTAGCTGATGGCGTCAGGGCTCCGAGCTTCGATGATCAAGGCGAGTTCTATGCCTACCTCCTACAGCTCCTCACCTCTGTCGTACTCTTCCTTTTTCCACAATTGGCGATAGCAATCATGAGTTCTGAGAATGCGACTTTGCATTGTTTCAAAAAGAAGCTCTGACGAGGTGTTTGCACTTAGACTGCCTTGTGGACGCCAGAATGCCTCTTTCTTCCCACCAACGAGAACATCTTAGACACTACTGACTTTCTTCTATACCCTTGTTTACGTCATCTTCAAATCTGATATATTTGCTTCGTTGACTGAACGCGCCCACTTCTTTTCAAGGTGGTTCAAATGTCATACATCCTATGTATGCCATAGTTTCTGCTGTCCTCGCCCGCTCCTTATCCGATCCCGCTGCGCATGATGACCGCTCGTGCTGCAAATGCGAAAGCTATCTACTTCATGACCAACGACTCCGCCGGCAGTCCAATCATTGCCATGAAGGTTGAGGCTGATGGCACGCTTTCGCATAGCTCCCTCACCTCCACCGGTGGCTAAGGCATGAGCGGCATCGACATCATAACGAACCAGTCCGCCGGCCTCGACGTACGTTTCAGCAGTCAGCCCTCAGAGTCGACGGTAATGCTATAATCGCCTCGATCCGGGCTCCAACACTGTCATCATGATGACCATCAACGCCGCCGACTCTTGCCACAACTAATAGCCCTGCAAATACATTAGGCAAATTCCCGGTCACCGCCGCCATCAGCCCAGAGACTAAAGTTGCCTGCGTCGCCAGTTCGGGCGCCAAACCGCGCTCGCAGGTTTCGCCATGAATGCCTAGAAATTTCTCTATTTACCAACGCAACAGCAAATCCAATTTTTCCCAAACGGTCCATGCCTCCCGTTGACTCCCAAAAACACCGTCTTACAAGTCCTCTTCAACGCCGATGAATTTATGCTTATGACCACCGTCAAAAGCGACCCCACCAAAACCAACGCCGGCTTCCTCTCCATGCTTCCTGTCAACGGCGGCTGCCCCGCCGCGCAGGTTACGCGTCTTTCACTCCCATACACCGCCGTGTTGTTCGGCACCGCGCTCGTGCCAGGCACATGCAGCATCCTTGCGACGGACGCCTCCTTCCGCGCCGCGATAATCTCGGCTACCGGCGGCGGAAAGTCCTCTTAGAAGCGACCATCGGCAACCAGAAGGCCAAATGCTAGGCGGCTATCTCTTCAATCACCAACACAGCCTTCGTAACGGAACGGGCAGATCAAGCAGAGCTCAGGCCTGCCGAACGCGAATCCGGGGATGATTGATTCCGTGGCCCATGGAAAGATTGTACATGTGCTGAGTCCGGGGGATGGGAAGACGGTGAAGACGGCGAAGACGGCGGTAGTGGTTATGAGTGTGAGTCAGAGGCCGGAGGTGCAGAATTTCGAGCCAGCAAGGGGAGAGGGTCTCAGCCAGGGGTTGACGTTGGTGGTCTGAGGTGGGCAGAGGCTATGGTCATTGAGCCTGTCATTGGTCTGAGGTGCTCTCGGTGAAGTTATAGTAGTGACCGCATATCATTAATCTCCATGAGCGACTCATGCTGATTTTTTGAAATCCTAACTAACAATATCTACCAGCGACTTCTGAGTCTTACTTTCCCAGACACGGACTTAACCTATCAAGCATAATCCGTATTCATACCACAATATCAGCTCTTAGCAATTCCTCTCCTTTCCCTGAATACTTCCACCAGGTATGACCCATCGCTCTCCAAACATAAAAGCTATATAATCCGTACAGATCACGCTCAATCTCCGGTCCCCCTCTTCCTTACAAACCACCAGCAAGCATCTAACAACCTCTTCGCCGATCTACAAAGTCCCCAGCTCGTCAAAGACATCTCCGGCTCCACGACTTAGTCCATCCTCAGCATCGCGATTCCTACCCCAAGAACCCTCTTCAACAGCTCCATCATGCCAACAATCAAGTCCCCCAGACTCCGCTCCGCAGCCCTCGCCTCCCTCGCCGCCGCCACCTTCATCCACTCCCCAGTCGCAGGCGCGCCCGTCAACGCACCCAACGGCTTCGGCCTCAGCACACAAGGCGCCCCCGACCCCTACAACGCCACCGGCTGGCCCCTCTACCAAGAGCCGACCTTCTCCCCCGAGCAAATCTCCACCAGCGGCCCCCCCAACGCCATCCTCCTCACCGGCACCGACTTCTTGCCGCTGCCCACCGAATGGCTCCCGTTCCACAACACGACCGACCGCATGCTGCCCGCCAGCTGCTACAACTGCAATCCCAAGGGGTGCATGTGCTCGCCCGCGTCGCTGAAGGCGGCGGTTGGGGACAACGGCACGGACACGGGGGCGCTGATCAATCGGTGCGAGGTCTGTAGGGATTCGCCGATGGGGATGGTGTGCTATTGTTCTGAGAGCCAGTTGACGGCGAATGTGGTGTGTGGGGAGCCGGTTGATCCGAAAAGTGTGGATCCGAAGGTGGGGGTTATATGTCGGTTGAACAAGCAGCCGGCGGGGGATACGGTGATTGATATAGTAGGTGGGGGGCCGAATATGTCGGAGAATATGCTGGTGAACTCGGGGGGGTCGAAGAAGGGGGCGAGAGCTGTGGCTGCAGCAGCTGGTGTGGCGTTGGGAACTGCGGCGGCTATCTTTCTTTGAACGATTGTGTGTGGATTGCATAGTTGTGAGTGCTTGCTTTGATACTAGCTGATTATGGCTTATTTTGGTGAGCGAGATTAAGAGCATACGACAATACGTGAATCTTTATGAAGACTTGGGTTTTTTCATGCACATGTGATATCTGGTAGACCTGTCCTGGGTGGTCCTTGAGGAGAAAACAAATGTCTTGAAGAAACCAAAGACATCTGGTGATTATCCCACCGTGGCCCAGAATAGAAGAGGGGCAGCGCTTTTCTTGATATCGGAGTCGAGTGAGTGACTTTGGAGAACACGATGCGGAAAGAGTAAACATTCGGCTATATCGAACATCCCCTGGAAAGTAAATTATGTCAGTGCATGGGATAGGTTTTCAATGCCAAAGGCGAACGCTATGCGATTAACGAATGTAAATCCTTACCTGTTGCACTTTGCATGATTTATCAAGACACGCGTGGCGACGAAACTACCGCATTGACTTGTGGAGGCATGGAAACATAATTATTACAGAAATCATCAGAAAACCCTGACCATGTCCTAGTTGAGACAGTAGGTTCTCCCAAACTATTGTTGATTTGAAGCACCTGTGCTCGAGTTTCACTCCTGAGGCGCACAGCAGGTGTATTTAGTAGCTGACCAATGTCAATGGAATATCAACGGTGTCGTGAGTAAGCTCCAATCTAGCCTCAATTTTTCAACGAAATTGTTAACCCTAGCGACGTTGGTGCATCGCAGCGCGGTCTTGCAGCGTTTGTCGTCGTCAGAACTTGCTCTGGGGCCTGGCCCGAGTGGTAAATCGAACGTCCCTATTGACGTTGTTGTCCATAGCTTGTATAATTGAAGATAGGAGAGCTCGAGACCAATGAGCCAAAGCGTAGTATTTGGTCTGTTCTCCCTCACCATCATCGCAGCATCCATAGGCATCCTTTAATTTCCCTGATTGATCTTCCTCGACCGTCTTTCTAAACATAAGGCAGGCGGTATAGAATCTGGTATGGCTCCGCAAAGTATGCTGTAACTGCGAAGATTCGTAATTTGACCACTTGATGTGCGAGGGTATTCGTCAACACATCGACAGTTCGACACTGCACATTCCGGTGGATTGGCATGGATTCGAAGCCACAAACGTGATCAATCCCACAATTCGGTCGGCATCCTGGGCGGAAACGGTACGACTGCGTCAGCTCGAGGTGATAATCGCACAGGGGAGTGAACAGTCCGCCATAACGGTACCAGAGATGTTAGGCCGCTTTCGGTTGACGGACTGGTCTGACGCAGTACTCGAACATGAATCGATCGATTGTAGCTTCTTGCTGGACCCTAGTTCGACAGCTGAGACACGCCCGCACAACCCATGGGAATAGGGACCTGCTGTTAGCCAGAGGGTTATGACTTCTTGGGTCATCCGTTGATACGAATCATCGACGAGGCGGAGGATAGATGTCTAATGGCTCTCGACAATTCTGACGTTCGCCTGAGGCCTGAAGCGTAGGAAATGAACCTTAAAGAATGAGGACGAGGACCAAAAGTAGGATCAGCACCAGTATAAGAACACCAATGCAACAACTTGACCAAGTCTCTACGTGTCAATTAGCCACTCGTTTCCCCGATTTTGTTGGTCTGAGAAGCTGGAGCATGTACAAACCTTCGTTTTTCTTGATAACCCATCCGACTCTCTCCAGGCCATGTTGCAACTTTCCACCCACTCGGTCAGCTAGATTCTCGACTTCCTCCAGGTCTTCTCTCTGCTCTTCCAGCTCTCTCCCCATGTCAATACCCTGTTGCCTCAGATTGCCTACAGTCTTGAAAACGTCGTCTAGGGCCTCATCCTGCTCATGCATCATCTCCACCTGCTTCTGCTGCTCGAATGCCCTAAAATCATCCCTCTCCTCTGGCGGCGGGGAATCGAGTCCGAATGTGTCCGGTGGTGGTAACGCCAAGCCATTTTGCGCTGGGCTCTTCCCTTTCGTGGTACTCTTGAGCTCCTTTCTCATATCCTCGACTTCGTTCCCAACATCCTCGACCAGCTTGCGCCTTCGTCCGACCTCATCGATATCAATGCCATATCGAAACGAGTCCCGTTCGACGGCACGAACGCTGTCAACAAGGTCCTGGAGGTCTGAGCTGAGGTCCTGGACTGTAGTCTCGAGTTCTTTGCGGGCCTGCGTGAGTTCGGGAGAGGTAGCTGATGATGCGAGAGAGCGGATGCGGATATAGGAGGAGAAGAGGGAACGGGTGGTGTTAAGAGTCGAGAGGACGTCGCTACTGAAGTGTTAACTGGGAAAACAAAGATCGCAGCTATGGCTTACGCTTGAGCTTCGAGAAAAGGATCGTCGTTGGTGGAGGACATCATTTTGCGGGCTTAGGGTCAGACACTCGCGACGACCCTTCATCACAAGGGATTCGAGGTTCGAGGGTAGAGAGTGGAAGGCTACAGCATTGTGCCCTTACAGTAGTCTCAGTCAGGTTCACAGACGTGTATGCCAGCGCCCTGTCAGGCTGTCTCGCGCGGCCTCGCCAGCTGCTTGTTAGGGCTCAGGCGGGCCGTCAGCCCGTTGGGGCTTGGCGGCACTTTTCGAAGAACGCTTCTTCCTCCATAGGTAGCTTCGCTAATGTGTCCGCAAGGTTGACGTTGGGTCTGCTGATTTACACGTTTGGTTTCTTCGGCACTGGATCTTGTTGTCGCCTCCAAGCTGTGCATCTTGAATGTGTAGCTTGTCCCTAATACAAGCCAGGCCCTGATACAACGGCGAAGCAACGCCATCAAGTTTGCCGTCGAATTGCTCGATATGTCATGCAGTGCATGATTTCATGCCAAGGTCATACCAACATATGAAAGTGCTTTACGCGGACATGAAGGCACTTCCGCTACCTCAAGCTTTTTCCGATGACGAGACTTACGTCGAGTCATTACTGGAATTTGTGACCTCTCATGAGCTCTTCCAGCAGCTTTGTGGCGGTGTGCATATACTGGACTTCCTTTCGCAGGAGCCGGATCTTTACTCGATCCTAGTACCAGAGGATTGGCGAGAATGGTTCAAGATTCATCGAATCTCAGATATTCTCGACCTTCTAATGAGAGAAGACCTTTCATTCTTTAGTGGACATTCCGGCCATGCTACGAGTACTGGAAATTGCCGAGCTACTACATCTTACACTTGCGACGATTATTTCGAGTGGCGTGGTGGTCCGAGTCCTCCCTCAAGCTTAGTACAGTATCTTCTGGCCGTACGCAACCATACGCTTGACAGGCAAGTCCGCTCCGCTCGCAAGGGCGGTCTCTTTGATCCCAGCAAGCATCATTTGGCGAAGCATGTGAGCGTGGGCATGAAACCGAAGAAAATGTACGAGGTAGAACATTTTGTGAAGTACATTGATGAGCTAATCGCACATATCAAGTCTTCTACTGAGCGTGAGATCTCGCATGTTGTTGACTTCGGATCAGGTCAGAACTATTTGGGAAGAGCCTTGGCGTCTCCGCCTTTTTGTAAGGATATTATCGCCCTCGAGAGCAAGCAGCACAATATTGGTGGCGCTAAGACAATGGACGTCTTTGCGAACCTAGCGGGAAAAGAGAGGATCATGAGAAACAAGAAAACATACCGAATGGGCAGAGAAAGCCCACTGCAGGGAACATCCAGCAGTGCTGGAAACTCTTTGCTATCTAAACCCAGCCATAAGGAATGCGGTAGGATGACAACGCCACAAGTCACCAGTGTGAAGCCAGAGCGGACCCAAGGCAGCCTGCAGTATATTGAGACCATGATCCATGATGGCGATCTCTCTGCCATCGTTCCCCAGGTCAGCATTCGGACTGTTTTGGGCGAAGAAAAGCCGGACCCGAATCTCCTTGTCATCTCGCTCCATTCTTGCGGTAATCTACTCCATCACGGTGTCCGCTCTCTCATGCTCAATCCATCAGTCAGGGCCGTTGCCATGGTTGGATGCTGTTATAACTTAATGACCGAAAGACTACGCCCAGCAACTTTTAAGCTTCCCTCTCTTCGCGGCCACAATGAGCGCCTCGATAGCACATCCTGTGCATGCGACCCTCACGGTTTCCCTATGTCTGAGCGCCTAGTAGGTTACAAGCACCAGCAGGGAGAAGGTATTCGCATGAACATCACTGCTAGAATGATGGCAGTGCAAGCTCCTCAGAATTGGACGCCCAAGGATAGTGATGACTTCTTCACTCGACATTTCTTTAGGGCTCTACTTCAGAAAATCCTCGTCGACAGAGGTATCTTGGGTAAGCCAGCTGCCGATGCAAGCCCAGATGGTGCTGGGAGTCCCCAGGGCTGGAGCGGGCCTGGACAAGCCGTGATCCTTGGGCCTCTGCGAAAGAGTTACTACTGTTCATTTATCGCCTATGTGCGTGGAGCTTTTGCTAAGTTACGGCATGATCCGGTTCATGGCAGAGCAATCACGACACTGGAGGATGAGCTTACAGATGAAGAAATCAGCCAATATGAAGAAACCTACAAAGACAAGAAGAAAGAGCTCAGCATTGTTTGGAGCTTGATGGCTTTCAGTGCAGGTGTCGTTGAATCTACCATAGTCGTAGATAGGTGGCTCTACCTCCAAGAACAGAAAGAAGTAAAAGAGTGCTGGGTGGAGGCAATCTTTGATTACGCAATCAGCCCCAGGAATCTTGCCGTTGTCGGCATTAAAGCATGAGTCAACATGTTCTAGTCGGCACGCATTCGCGATCCTAGTCGTCCCTACTTTGGCTTTACATTCGCTGCCTTCGACGGAGACGCAAGCGTCATCCGGTACGAAGTGCAAGTCGATGAAGCATTTAGCTGTGGTGGAGTCGTCCGGGACCCAATGAAACCCGCCGCCGCTGTAGGTACTTGCAATCCAGCTGGAGCCTTCTGTGGCGGTGAGGAAGCCATTGTCCACTCCGGCTTGCGAGGGTCCTCGCCGGTTCCGAGAATGCTGAACTTAGCTGCGGTGTAACGATATGCGTCGAGCAAGCCGGCGTTGTTGTGCCATTCGATGGAGCTATGGCGCTGTTCGAGTAATGGAGAGGCTAGAAAGACAGGCATAGGGGTGGCGCTCTAACCGTCTATCACTACCCTGGGTCGTGTAGGCCACTGAGCGAATATGGCAAATCGGCGAGCTCTTTCCTCTGGGATCATGACTGCAAAGCGATGTGATCTGAGGAATGCATGATCCTTTTCTATTCCGAAGTGTCTTCTCCTCCATCACTCGCCGTCCGAAGGCGAAGCAAGCATACTCAGTATAGACCACATTGATAACTAACCGTACTCGCCACTGAAGGAACAGACTGCACTACCAAGCACCCTTCTCGATACTGGTTGACCAGGTCTCCAGGCTCGGTGACTCGGAATTTGAGTCACCGAACGGCTAGTATACTCTGACTGCCTCGTGCGCACAGAACCAGTTCGGCATTGTTTCATTCAATCGGCCTTCGGTTACCCCGTGTACAGCTTTATAGGGCTCTTTCATCCAATTATTATTTGATCTGCTCATCCTGTTTATTTGTTTTCCCATGAGCTGGAAGGGTGCAAATCCTAAGGGCTGGCTGGATCAAGAATCAATATTTCCGCACTCTAAACCAGCTTACTGACGAAATAGCAATGGACTATGTGATCAATAATAGACCTTTACCAAAGCACCAAAACATTAAAGAATTCCTGTGATCTAGGCAGAGGGGCTTAAAGCAACATTTGGAGAAATTTTCTCACAAGGGTTGCGAAGGAGATTACACCTACTTGTATCACCGCATGGAATATTGCCGCCTATATCTGATTTTTCGAATACGCTTTGTGCAGGATATGAATATCATGTCGTAGACAGTCATGTAAGGCGATGTCAGGATCGCTCATGAATGATTCCAGCATGTAGGATGGTTGTTTGCCCGCGAACCGCTTGCTCAAGGCAAACCTAAGGGGTGAACATGAGCTGAGCAATCTCGATTTACTTGATCTATCGTACTGAAAGCTAGCAGATCCAGGTCTACCTAGCCCAGCTGTAAGGAATCGCTCTGTTTTCAGATCTTCATGGTCTATCCCAATATATCTATATATATACGTTTCGATAATAGTCCTCAGTTCTTGATATTCGAGCTTTATTCGCTTTTGCTCAGTGAAGAGCGTCGCAAGATCTCAGTATTCTAAATTGGATTATGCGCCAGAATGTTAATCGCAGTTGCTCGAAGAACATATCTCAGAACGCGTTTCTCTTTACTTAGGGTGTCAGGGAATCCCCAGTAATCTTCTGGCCCTGGCCCTACCGCTGCATTCACCACACCACAATGAGGTTATGAGACAGTCTCACTGGTACAGCATTGTCTTTGGGATGAAGGGAAGTGCGGCAACACTTCCCGGGCGCGAACTCTTTGTGTTATTCACACAAAGTGACATTGATCTCTGAAGAAATCCACACTGATCGTTAGTCTATCACCTGAGCTACAACATCACTGCGTGGTCATATCACATATGTTTATATAGTTTTGACAACTTCGTTTGCATGCATCTTACATTTCAATTCATCCTTCAGGAAGAATTGTCTCCCCCCAAGGTTGAATTGATCACACATCAATCATTAATACCGTCTGTTGGATGAAGAGCGCTATTAACGCCTTCATCAATCATGAGTAAGCTTAGTCGTCTTAGCATCCGACAACATCCACGGAGATTAGCTGACGAATTCCTACAGATCCACTTGAAGGGCTCGGCGGTAGTGCTGGTGTCGCACACCAGCCCGAAATGTAAGCCGTTCCTCGATGATCAAGGCGATATTTCAGGCTAACAGAAACAGCTCTTTTAACTCCGCTATCTTCACCCTTCTGGCCGGTTCCGAAAAGACGCCTTTTTTGGTGCATGCATCGGTTCTGCAGCAGTCACCAGTGTTCCAATCCATGACTCAGCATCCGTTCAAAGAAAAAGCATCTCAAACAATTGAGTTGCCCGAAGCTCTTCCGATTTATGTCGACTGTCTAGTGCGCTTTCTCTACTCCGGGCATTACGTGTCCCCGAAAGAGCTGAAATACCACCGGCTAGACCAGGACGCCGCGCGTGCCGACGAAAGCTCGAACTCGTCGTACGACTGTTTGGAGAATACGCATATCAATGCCTGGGAGACCAACGCCTGGGAAGCCGAGGACAATGCGGACGATGTGTTCGAAAACGCAAAAGACTCGGATGATCTCACAGCCAGCGCAGGAGATGACGACGACGTGGACGACGTGGACGACATGGACACAGAGGACTTAGACGGATTCAGTTCGCGCGAATTAGAGATTGGTGAAGATCTCGTCCAAATGTACATCTTCGGCGACATGTACCAGCTGCCGAGTTTGAGGACACTCACTCTGAAGAAATTGAGGGACTCCATTAATACATATGCAAATCCGATTGGGTTCTTCCTTCTGTTGAGCTTGCTCCGGTCGTCCGTCCCTGAATCCGACAAGGAACTCGACCGATGGGTACAAGATGAATGGCCAGTCGCGAGTTCTCAAGTGGTACACAAAGGAGACGAAGGGCAAGAAGTATTCGCGGAATACATGTCCCGTTACGGACCACCTAGACCGCTTGGTCCTCAAGCTGTCGAACGAACCCAGGAGGAAGTCGGACCAGGTGGTTGGGACGTTATTAATTCGGGCTACGCATCACTTTATCGCAGATGCGCGAGTTGTAGCAAGCCCCTGGACGAAGATATAATCTGGTGAACGGAAATGGGTAGGCAGGCGCGACAAACAATGTTCTATTTCAAGCAAATCGCATGCTGATCTTGAACTTAGAGTGTTGTGCGAACGGTGCGCCATTCGACGATAAGTATGGATGAACGAGGATAGAGACTATATCCTGGAAGAAGACACCAAACAAAGTGCGCGCAAGGCAATTCTACTCGGAAGATCACCTTTAGCATTCAGCAATTTTGTAAAGTTAAGGTAGGCACGGAACCAGTGTCATTATAGATCCCTCAGCTTCTTGGAGGGTATCCAGACCTAGCATTGAACGGGTTGCAATGCTTATATCTGATAGCATAACTAGACTACTCCTTGTAGCCATTGATGATTTTTCCGTTCAGACAAAATGGAATTAGTATCTGCGAACAGAGTACCTTAGTCTATGGAGATAGTACAAGACTGGGCGAGCTGATACAAAAACCTTAGACATCCATAGATCCTGGAGTTTTTTGAGATACACCAGCGATATTGAATACATCAAGCCGTGATACTTGCACCTTGACGGTTATAATCGTTCCAAAGACACGTTCGTTGATACGACAATGAGTATGTTCGAATCTTAAAGTATTTGCCCACGCTAGCAGCGGCCAAAGCGGAACGGTGGCCCGATCGGTCCCAGCCACCTTATTTTCAGCCCTATCAAGAAATAATAGGGAGGTTGGCGAAGTATGAATGACATGATGTCTCAAGAATTGTTGGGCTTTGTTCACGATGTCGCAACCTCACACATACCATTACTTTCCATTTCAACAGAGCATTGCCCGCACAGCTTTTTATCGTTGCTATGGCCTGGGTACGCCTCAAACATCAACCCAAACGTAAACAGGAGCCTGTCGATCCTGCCGAATCTCTCGTCCCCCTTCTCAACTTCTTTAGCGGCCGACGTAGCAGTTCTCCTACAAAACCTAAGCCCAAGCCATTAGATTCTCGTGCGGTCTGTCACGATCCAATCCTATTGAGCTTACAGCATGCGCAAGCCAACAGCCAAGAACGACCCACCACGAGCCACAGTCACAAGACAGCGAAGCCTCAGGTCCAGGAATTGGTTCCTCACCCTCAAGAAATTGTCTATGTTCGGGAGGATCGCTCCCATCCAGTACTACCGCGGAAAGCGCCACGATACGAATGCGATTCGTCGCCATCGCCGCCACCTTCACCGCCGAGAAGATCTAAAAACAGAGACACATCCTACGAGCGGCCAATGCCCAGAGCTGTAGCGCAAGCACGGCATGTACCCCGTCACCAGCCTTTCCATCATTACGAGGAGGAAGAGCCCTATTGGGCCGTCTCATCGAAGTTCGCAAGGGCCACGGCACCTCTAAATTGCCGATGCGAACGTTGACAGCAACTCAATATACTAGGACCAAGTCGGATAGGCTCGAAGAAATACAGGAACTCGATGTGTGCGGAAATTCTTGATGGACTCTCATTGGCCACGTACTGAAGGGGTGCCTAGTTTCGCTATGGCCATCATGTCAGGAGGGAAGACGGGACCAAGATGACCAAAAGAGCGCTCAGCTGTCGCATTCAGGATAGCCTTTTCGATCAGGGTATCCCAAAAGGACAATGAGGAAAAGGAAGGTAAGGATCCGACCACTATCTAAGCTGATTACGCCAACAACCACCCGTCGTAGCCGGCGCATGGAACATGAGGGTGTAGGCTACGGAAAATTCTTGTGACGGACAAAGGACTTGACTTGTGTCCAGTTTACCCGGTGTGCCAATATTTGGAGCCTTTCAAGAATCAAAAAGAGATGTCTTCCCTCAGAGATGTCCAGTACTGCGGTGTAGCAGGTGGGAGCAGTGACGCAGTTTCCTATGGCGTTCAATCCGCTGGCAGGCCGCGATTTTCATGGAAAACAAACGAGCATCAATGCCTCGGCCTCGGAAATTATGTTGATGGGATGATGACAACTTGATGCGATCAGCGAGGACCCATAGCCAAGGAGGCAAACATCGTGTACCCTTCACGACATCCATGGAAGGCCCTTGGATAGGTGGTCAGATAGGCACGATGGTAATCTTGCCTGAATTCAGTACCCCTATACTTGTCGGCGCATGGGACACCTGCCTGCATCAGAACACATCGGACACGATGGTCGAGAGATGGCTTGTACATTAATCCGATGTCGTCAGTTCTGTACTAATACAACCAGGATAGGCATCTTTGCAACCTGGAATTAAGAACGGTCCATTACCCTTACAAGTCTTAGTACCCTCAAGATCTTCTATCGTGCAAATGCAGATGACGCCGCTCGAGGAGGTAATTCATTATCTGGACCCACGAGTGAACTTCATATGACCTTCTCACCTGTTGGACTCATGATAATCGTGCCTGAAGCAACAGGCAATAGGCAAAAAAACCATTCTACTGTCTAATGCTGTTGGAACGCTCTAACACTGTGGCTTATAAGCGCATGTTCACGCAGTCTATACATCGAGCACATCATTCAGCTTTCTCTTAGGCGCTTTGCAAGATATCTACAACGCAGCGCTGCGATAGACACTATTGTACGAGAATAGACATTGTACAGTCCCATCCTGCATCTTCCTGTCCTGACTGCAAAGCATTATGGTAGCTCATGGTTTCATTGCCTTAGTCTCGTCTTTCTTATTGCGGTGCCGACCTCTCAAAAAAACGTCGAGCATAGTTTCTATTGCGGTACTGCCACGTGAAGGAATTTTCATCCGGGGCAAATGCTGTCGTGTAATGCGACTCTTCTACAGAGACGGGACCGCCATCCAATCTCCTGAGTATTCCGATTATCCTTGGCGCGTGGAGATCAGTAATATGTATGCAACGGAATGGCAGCAGTTGGGAAGCTCGGGGTAGTGTAGGAGGCTGCTCTGGAACGCCTGTTAGGGCCATGGTCACTCTTCCTAGCACAATCAAGAGCTACGACTTTTGGGGCTGGGATGCACCAGACGACTTATGGAACTTTGCGGCACTCAGGAGGTATTGATATACGAAGCTATGTTCGTCTGCCAGAAACACTTCCTACCGAGGGTGCATCGTCGTTGTGGCTAAATGCGGAGGCGCTGCTGGGCCTAGTATGCGCAGGTGGGAGTTGGTTTTCCTCACGAGCACATTTGGCAGGCCTCTCCAATGGCAAGCGTCCCTGATGGCAAGCACAACAGCAGAAGAAGTATTGTTTGGAGCGGGCATGGTACTGCATACTGTGCGCCGTCGTCGCAATGGATGTATGCTGACCTTGTTACTGTGAATTGGGCGATTCTCGACGAATGTATCAGCGCTCGACGACTATGATGCCGATGGGCAAGCGGTGATTTTTGACGGAATTCAACTCGCAATGACCTTGAGGAATAGTTTCAAGCCTGCTACACGCAGGTTTCATTGGCCTCCGCCCTCTATTCTCCGCGCTGGCAGCATTTCGTGTTATGGGCTTGGCAACCCTATGGAAAACCATTTCTCTCATTGCTTCCTTGAGTCGTTCGATTTTAGGACTGATCTGCTTTGACGTTGTTTAAGAGTGCAAAGTATTGAATTCATGGTCCGGCCAACTTTGGAATCAACACCCTGCCACCGCAAGGGATACCAGCGCCAACTGCAACTAAACCTTATTGTCGCAGAATTCGCTTCCAGCATCACCAGCTCATCGACCCTTGAATCATGTCGCCGCATGCTTCAATCTCGTCTGGTCTTTCAAGCTTCTCCTTCCCTTGATCTAGCCCTAATGCTACACGCAGCGGCATCTCAATAATCGTTTCATAATCTATCTAGATCTGGCTTTTCGTCGTTCAAGCAGCTCTTCAGCATTATCCTGTATACCAGGGAACCCCCCATGAACCATATCCCCACTCGCAACAAGTAGTACAATTCATGGCTTGACTGGGCCTACTGCGTCTGGGTATCGATGAGCCTTGTACGACCTCTTACTTATCCAAGAGCTTTTCATTTGCAGTCGACTCCGGCAGCGTTTGCTGGACTAGTATCATAGCAGATGCAGGGGCTAGCGATTACGGTCGACCTACGCCATTGCAGCCCATATTACTCACTGCAATCATGAGATATGGTTCAACGTTCACGGATCCGCCCATCGAGTTGACGCTTGGAATGCCATCTTCATAGGCGAATATTGGTCGGTTGAAGCCAGGATGAGCGCTTGGACGACGACGTTCGTCGTCGCCAAGAAACAGGCTTGTCAGATACCTACGGTGTCTACGATACATTCCTAAGTAGATCTGCCTCGCCCTCACCGATTGTGGGCAACATCGGCTGGTGCAAGGCCATTCGGTAACATTTTGCATCTCTCCGAACCTCTTCTTGAAGGGTTTTAGTCGACCAAGGAAAATGCTTCGATACATTTGGCTTTTCGGATTCGAATCTACGTCGCTCAATCAATACATTAACCCATCCCTAAGCCGTCGAAGCATTCTCCCACAAGGTGCCAAGAAATAGTGCATGTTTTTTTGCCACTGGCTAATAGAGTAGGAGCGACCTCGTCAATAACATCAAAGGTTATGATAACGGACACAATATTCGTAGTTGCCTACGGGAAACTGGAAGAATCTGTGAGAAGCATTCACTTGTCAAAAGGCTACTCCTGGCTTTGACTGCAACTTCACCTGCCACTTGTGGACTCAAGCTGCGGTATGATAATCCTCGATTGGATGTTTAAGCCACTCTGCATACGGTGGGTATACATCTCAACTTCCAAATTGACATCAGCATTAACACAAGTTTAGATAAATGGTAACACGATGACGCTGTGTTAGTCAATGCCATCCCACGTATTCACAAGCCCCTATTTGCTACCAACACTTTGGCCGCTCGCCAAGGACCTTCGGCTTGCCACAAATTGCCTCGATCAACCATTCTCGTGCTGCAACGGGCATTGGGCCCTCCTCCAGAATCGTTTACTGTGAATACGACTATCAAATGCCTGTGTGTCTCGGAGACATTTAAACTTCCAAGCAACAGGCAATTCCTCTGATACGACCTTAGCCTTCGATGAATACAGGTCGACAGCAACACTATACCGCCATGGCTCACAACGGAGCGTGAGTGGTTGAAGACCGATTAAGGAATACATAGCTGACGTCAGTAGGGCCTACGCGTCTGACGTCTTTACCATCATTGCCTGTCCGACCCCGGAGCAGCTCCTGGTTCACGAAGCGATCCTGGGCCAGTCCCCAGTCTTCCGTGCAAGGACACAACTCCCATTCATAGAAAAGCAAGAGCGGACGATCCGACTGCCAGACGACCAAGCATCACATCTACGGTGCTTGGTCGCTTTTTTGTACACTTCGGACTTTACTACGGAATCGGAACCCAATTACGAGCCTCGAGATCAAGAGAGCGGCGACGACGGCAGTAGACGTGAGTTTAAAGAATCAGAAGAAGCAGAAGCAGAAGCAGAAACGGGCGGCTATGGTCGGCATGCAATCACGCGAGACGGCTCATCCCTTCCAGCTTGTATCGCGGTGAGTTATTATTCTCAAGGATTCTTTCCTCTAAATTGGTGTGCAATAGAGCTCTGAAGGGTTTCCAAGCAGCATTCGCCCGAAAGACACGACTCTTCGCTTGCTACATGAATTCAACAACGGACTGCTGACTTCAAAAACATATAGGTCGAGACTCGAGATTCTAAGAAGCGGAAGCTTGACGACGTGGAATTCTTGACTGGGGACGAAGCCGTCGCGCAAGAGCTTGCGCAAACTTACGTTCTCGGCGTCAAATATCAGCTGCCAGAGCTAAAACGCCGCACGCTCGAGAAGCTAGACGACCTTGTTTCGTTCCAGGGCTATCCCTTGCAATTTCTTAATTTCCTCACAATCTTCATCGGATCTGTACCGGACCCAGATGACGACTCTTGGTTCTTCGTGCAGCGCGGCCTACAAGAAGCGGCAACTGTCGCAGAGCAGAGGGAAACGAAGGGCGAAATGGTTGATTCGATGATAGAGTGCGGCTATCTCCGGCAGGGCGGAATGCTTGCGGAAATGATTCTGAAAGCCTTCGCTCCATGCAGCAGAAAACACTATGATGGATGGTGAGACTTCTGATAGATTGGATCCGGGAGTAGATGATGCGCCCCATAGAGGCTTTCAATACCTAATACGACAAGTTTCTCTATGGAATCCAAGCCTTGCATACCAATTACCGCCGAGGATAGGGTTTGACGTGTTACCAGATGCCAGAAATGCTTCCGCACGGCGCAGATTGCAACCCCGGCTTTTCTTTAAACCATTCTATCTCAACACTTGGAAGGCTTCCAGATTGGGAGCCACTCTTGAATTTACTTACCAGTACCCACTCAATATAAAGCGGTCAACCCAAGATGTTCACTGAATCGAGCTTCATCCTAAGCATGGTGAGGGCAAGAGTTGATAAAATCTCGTGCTTTCGAAAACACCTATGGCCTGGACCAATCGACCTTCCAAAGTCAACGGCCTAAGACTCCATGATCATGCTCGCAAACCCACAAACGGCCAGAAAACCTGACGCTCCATCTTCAGGCAGGCCACCTCACACCATATCCCAATCAGCGAACACACCTCTTCACAACAACCATGCCATCACCACCACTCCCACCATCCCCACTCTCCCCGTCATCCCATTCACCCCTCCCCGCCGCCCCCTCCACACGCTCACACTCCCTCCAAAGCACCCACCCAAAATCCCCCCCATTCGCAACAATCCCACTCAACCACCCCCTCCCCTCCTCCCCCCTCCTCTCCAATCCACGTATACACCTCTCCAGATACGGCCTCAACACCTCCGCGCCCCCCGGAACCTCGCTATACACCATCGACACCTGCCACAGGAACCCATCCGGATAGATCCCGGGATCGATATACAGCGCCAGCTTCTTCAGCGCCAGGGTTTGCACTTCCGCGAATTGGTATTTTAGACCGAGGGAATAGACCTGCGCGAGATGATTACACGCGATGTGGGTTCGGCGGAGGGAGTCGTCTGGGGGCTCTTCTCCATTGGCTGCTGCGGCGGCGGCGGCGGTCGGGGGAGTGAAGACGTTCCAAGGCTGCATCGTCATGTCGATTCTGACTACCAGGTCCTTGTGGTAGAAGCAGCCGAGGACGTCGGAGAACAGCAGGGCGTTTTCGGTGGGGAGACGGATGATATACGGTTCTTCGGGGTCGTGGTCTGTGCCGCAGCATGTTTGGGTTAGGAGGGGGGAGAGGTGGATGATGTGTGCGGGGACGTGGAAAGCGGATTCGAAGCGGCCGATGAGGAGGGTGATGGTTTCGGGGTGGGGATCGCTGGGCGGTGGGATTAGTGAGGATGTGGGATTGGAGTGGGTAACGGGACGAACCTGGGGGGAGGGAAGACGGGAGAGGTTGGTGATGGGTATGAGGATGCCATTGTTTGTTTTTTGGGCAGTGCGGACGCGAAGGGACGGTCGTGTGAGGGAGGGGAAAAGGCATTGAGATGTGGTGTTGTGGGGCGGTTCTAAGAATTGAAAATGTTTCACTTGAAAAGTATTCATCACTGTGTGCCGATTGACATTCACGGAGGCGATGAAGATTTGTTGGGAATGTGAATTCATCAGGGTGCAGTGGAACTTGGGTACCAACGAAATCAATGGCAGATTCGATTCTCGATCCTCGAACTGCCGGCAGTTACCGCGAGAGAGTGCCTACCATGTATGCAGAGATGGCGCTGAAGATCTCGAGAGACTGAGATGAGGAAAGTCAGTCACCTGATACGGAGATTGTAAATCACTCCAGGACTTGTTCCCGTGTGCAGTCTCTTGAATGTCGTTAGGATTGGTAAAGACTTTGGAAGCATTCAGCTCCACGGTCGTGAGGACCAATGTCCGGTAAACAGGTCTCATGATGACGGAATCCGGTTCTTGATCCCCATCGTCTTCGATCGTCCAGGTATCCATACCCTTCTTGCCGTCTGTTCTATTCTGCTGTCTGCTGGTCTTGAAACAGAGCATTATTCAGTGGAATTCCACCTGACTTTGGGACATTATGGATTGAGGCTTGATCTGAAGAAGTGTAATCGATTCAAAGTCGACAAACAAAGCGACAAGAAGCAAACGATGACAAAGGAAGCAGGACAAAGATGAGAATTGCTCAAGACCTCACCTTTGCTACGAAGTGTGTTGTTTATCGGGTCAAGGGTCTGACGTTACTTCCATTGCAATAGCTGCGCAGTTTGTTTTTGATAATGGCGTACCTATATCTGAGCTACCCAAGCGATCCTCGACATCTCAGATGTCACAACCTATTTCGGACAATGTTTTTACAATTCATGGCGCATCATACGTCTACCAGTAAGATGAGCTTATCCTTGATATATTCTTGGAGCATTCTGTTGTGCTCTCTCTTGCCTATTGGACTCTTCAGGACCCACGCTGTTAGAATCGTACCGATCGGTGCGAACAATCCCGCCAGCCCACTGGGGTCGATTATCGATCGGATCAATGAGGCTCTCGTCGCTGGATTCTCGCGAGGGCTTCTTCGCAGGGGCTCTTCCTTCTTCCGCCATTTCAATACCCTTCACCTCCTGCGATGGCTTCTTTGACCGATTGGATTTGCCCGTGGTAGAACGGAAACTGAAGATTGAACGAAGCGAAGTGGGCAATAGCGAAGGAATGCGGCGTAGTAGTGGTTGGAGAACAGGCTTGGGTAACATAAGTAGTGTCCGACCAATTTTAGGAGGAACAGGGTAAACTCACTAGGCAACCGGTAATGATACCGATGTTCAATTCCAGGGAGCTGATGGTGATTAGATCTGTAGTGGTGATATAAGGATGGGACTGCACTTACAACCAAACATAGTTGGGTATTTCTGTCCAAGTCGCGTCAGCTTCCTTGACACCACTGGCGTTATTCTTATACAGGATGGCTTGGCGGATGACGGATATGGCGCAGACACTGGTTCAGTCAACCACCAGTTCGACAAAACCCCAAGTCTTCGCGGAAAGCACTTACACTCCTCCAGTGGCGAAAACAACCGCCACCCCAATTTTTTTTCGCCACGAGAGATGCATCCCCCAAAGTATCGGCATTGGCAGCAAGATCAGAATGAAATCGCTGATGATATTATGCCAACCAACAACGGTGACGAGTTTGATCCTGTCCAGACATTTGGAACCGTGGGGATGGGCCCAATTATACTGCAAACTCCATCCAGCAATAATTGGCCGGCATCGAAAAATACTGATGACGGCGGATATGAAGGACCACAAGAAGATGATGGGTCCCAGGACGAAGCAGACCCATCGGAGTCGTGAATCAATACCGAAGATACGAAATAGAAGGATCAGGACAGCAAGCTTGGCGAATAATATCCCGATTATATAACAGATATGATCGATACCGATAGACTGGGGGGCTATTAATGATTTCCTGGCACGGAAGCGGATGGCATACGGTATTGTTGGTATTGATCTTACTATATGGCGTCCGTATCCGGAATCGACGACTTTCTCTATGAGCCGACAAGACCTCCCAAAAGCTGTAGGTATTGACACTTACGGTGGAATGCCAAGCCTAACCTTGCGATACCAAAGCACAGCGCAAGGACCGAACAAACTGAAGAGCCTATTAGCAGAAATTGAGGCTGATCACGTCGATGACATCTCACCATCGTCCCATCCTGGTGCGCGAGTGATTCGAAACTTGGTAAAGATTCGAAGCCCAACGCAAACCGCGGCGAAGACGAGGGATGTGAGGGCGGCATTGGTAGCCTGGTAGCCTCTAGACACCGGGTTGACATAGTTGGGGATAAGACCGGGGGGAATGAATGAGGCTGACATGGGGGGTTATCGTTACTCGATGAAGGCGCTTGGATGAGGGCCTTTACTGTGGAAGGTTGCCGAAGAACCTGAGAAGATGTCGAAAAAGCGAACCAGAGGGTTGTCATATATACGTGGCCGCCAGTACCTTACCTTATAGGTCTTTCGGAAGTTTGAATAATCTAAAGTAGTTTTCCAGCCGTATAGGATAGGACTGCCCTAACCAAGCCATAGACAAGGACCGCGTTGTTAGTTCTAGACGGCCTACAGTCCGAGCGTCGAGCGCGGTCCGGAATACTGACGCGTAGATGGCCGACGGGTTCATCAGCATGTCATTGGCAGATATATCAGATGGCCCATGGGGAGGGAGATAGGACCCCACAGCAGCACTCGTTGGTCCCTCCGTATGCTTCGTAACGTAGCGAAACAAGCAGCAGGGGAAGCCATCGCACAGACGAAAAGATTCCCGAGATCTGCTAAATCTCTGACCACGAGGCGCATTCTGAGAAATGGCCGACCGTCTTGCGTTAGTGGTGGCTTCCGCCTAGAAATATCTTCTTGGCTCTGAGCAGCGAATAACAGAACGCAGCGACGTGTAGCTCGACAAGCGAAAGCGACCAATTGCCATAGCGTGGCGCTAAGAATCCTGGGTCGACACGCCGTCGCGTCGTTGAGAGCGAGGCCACTAATGCTGATGCGGTCTTCTCCAGTCTCTCAACTCTCGAAGCGAGACCAGCCGCTATTGATACAATTACGAGAGTGCTTGAGCTACTGCTGACAGTCCGATGGCATGGACACCACGCTCCGGCCCTGTGTGGTCTGGTCGAAGCGTGGGATTGGGCATACATGATCCGAAAAGCGGTGTTGTGTGGCACTGTTGAAGGCTGCAGCTATGGCCGATTATCAAGATCCTTTCCAGTTCCAACCCGTGATAAGCAGTAGGGACAATCGCGGTCATGTCGAAACCGAGGACGGCGTGGCCCGTGCGTTAAGGATGCGGAGTCTAGAGTGAACTACTTAGTCTACTCTGCACCTAACGAGGGTCCAGTGCAGAAGCACGGGATGGTAGCCTGACTTTAAGGTTTCAGGGGCCTCCCGCTGTAAGCGCGCCAATGACAGGCTTGACAGCGCCGTCCGCACTTATGCCGGCTAGTCCCCGTTGGAATCTCCCATCAGCGCACTGATCACATGGCGTACTTGTACCTGAACTTCTAGCGAGCGATCTAGAAGTCCCACGCGTCTGGAGCCCCTAGACTCGAACACCGGAAATACTCTAGTGTGATGCGCAGTATGGGGACTGGGGGCCACTAATGCAGTGCGGAGAGAATGTGTGTCAGCTGTTGACATCGCTTCATTTAGGCGCTCGAATCTTCTTGTTTCCTGCTTAGTTCGGTCTCCGTGCACAATGCACATCTACCCCAGCTTTGGAATTAGAAGCATTATTGTGTACTATGCCAAGATTATGGCGAAAGTTTCTGATACACCATCGCACCACGTCTCTAATAGCTAGTAGAGCCAGGCACTGCTCAAGCGTAAGCCTCGGTTCTTGATGCTCCTGGACTGGCCGGTGATATGCCGGGATCGCCGATATCGAATGCGACCATCGAGCCTCGTTGTCTGTGGTATTGACCTCGACAAAGGATGCTGGCATAAGGATATCGGCGTTACGGTTTTCGAGCTCTTTGATGGTAAAGTAGGTGAATATCTCCCCTCGATTCGCGGCATAGGTGGCGTGATAGGCTGGTGAGGCATGCACGAGGGCGGAAAGAGTGGTAATATCGGGTAGGTAGGGGAAGATCATCAATCTCAGTTCAACAGGGAGGTCTTCGAGGGACATGATAAGGTAGCTGGTACGTGAGATCTATGCAATATCCAAATTCTCTGGTTTGAAGCTTTGTGGTAAGCTGGTTGAATTCGATACTTCTGTCGGGTCCATTTAGAAGACAGCAATATATGCCGACTCCAGGTAAGTTCGCTCTCGTGTTTGGGTATATCCAAGGTGGCGCTCCGAGGGGCCGCAATTCTGTGTTGGCAAGAGAACTCTGACTTGAGGAGTCAGCTCGTGGTCACTTTCCACTAAAGTTATTCATTTCAGATGGATATGTGAGGCAGTCGAAGCTCCTTCATCGGCTGACTCCCCAAGGGAGCAATCGATGTCCCAACCTCATGCCAATGTCTCATATACACTCTTCCTCCACCAACGGTATTTCCAATTGACTGGAAACCGCGTTTGAAAAATCTAATTTGGGGCTTAAACCATTTGCACCGTAGGCGCCTTAGCTGTATCTGGTGGGATAATTCTAGTCCGAAAATCAAGAAGCCTTCATTTCTATGGAATTGTCGTTGTCTTCTGATTGGGACTCTTGCTGAGGCAGTATTGCCAAGTCCGGTGGGAAATGAAGCTTGCTAGGCTTAGAGGCTTCGGCAGCTTAACAAAGTCTGAAGGCGCGTTATTGCCGGCAATTGCAGATTTTGTTTGTTGTTTGTGAGCTCGCTTTTCGTTCTCCAAGGGCTACCTAGGTGTTTATTTGCCATTCTTTGCTTGTCCTTCCATGGACAGTTTGATACAAGAAGAGCTCGATGATTGATTTATATATACCTCCGAAACCCAGGTGAGCAATGTTAAGCAGTAAAAGGCTTTTTTCTATGCTATGCTATGTCTCTATTTCTGGACTCGGTCCAGTATGGCTACACCCACTATCTGCGAGATTTGGATAAGTATACTATATGGTCGGTCCTGCATGATCATGAATATAAGTCCAGGGCTCTTTGTCTCGGGCATGTTAGCCCCCTTGAGCATTTGATCTCGTACACCGGACGCCCCCAAGAATTGTGTCGAAGTCGCCTCGGCTGTCAACTTGTGATATGGACTCTATCACACAAGACCAGAACACAGTGTGCGATCTCATAACACCAGCACGGACTATATCACGACAGGTACAAATAGCAGAAGAAGGACTCACTATAAGTTGTTCAGCATCCTCTTCTCCACACTCGCCATTCATTACAGAGAAATTCCAACTTGCCCTCTAGCAAACTATCGAAAAAATATAACAACCCAGACAAACATCAACTCTTTGTCTTCTCTCACAAACATAGAAGATAATTTCTCCAGACGGTTCTACAAAGCTATGCAGTTTTCACTAGGATTGGGATCACCTAAGGAGGCAGCGAAGTCTGAGCCGGAGATCCATAAGGTGTAAGTTTGGAACAGAGGTTGTCTGTGTGGAAGCTAATCTGACCGTGTCTTCCCAAGACGATACGCTTCGAAGATGTTCACCTTGTTGGTTGGTCCGGACGAGGAGGAAATGGTCGTACACGGAACCCATCTGGCAAAGTCACCCGCTCTCGCACGAATGTGTTATGGGGGCTTCGCAGAATCCAGCTCAAGAATCATAAGAATGCCGGAAGACGACCCCACGTGCATGGGTTGTGTAATCCGGTACTTCTACAAAGACGACTTCGAGGTCGTATCCCAACCCAACAGTAAGCAAGAGACTGTGCCTGTGCTAGAGATCGGATGGCCGGCAGGGGAAACCACGGATTACCCTTGGTCGGCGGAGACCGAGAGCATGAAAGAGGCTGACAAAAAGCCATCTTCGGATCCAGTGGCTCTCGAGATCCTAGCAGGCGTATACACCATGGCGGAGAAGTATCAAATCACGGACCTCCTCGACCTGTGTCTGAATAAGATGGGACCATTCATCGACCTGACCTCCGACCCAGAAAGCTTTCTTCGGATTGCTCGGATCATCTACGACAAGACCCTCGCAAGTGACAAGATATTCCGGCCATACTTCCGTGATCATTGCCCAGCCATGCTAATGGGTTTTGGCAAAGACAAGAAGAATGGGTACCGGATCGTCAATGAACATATCAGCGAAGGGGGCGACCTAGCTGTAGATGTTTTCGAAGCGTATCGGGACCTCTACCGTATACAGGAGATCCTGGAACCGGATAATGGAGCCATCTGGTTCCCGCCCGGCACGACCGATCCTGCAAGGGTTTCGGAGATAATCGAGAACCATGTTGAGACCCTGAAAAAGAAAGCTCATCGCTTGGAGTTCGAGCACGCAGTGCACCATCCGCGCTGCAAGTCTCATCTGGATGACAGCTGTAAGTATCCTTTACCGATTATGCAACAAGCGGGAGATAACAAGCTACAGATGGCAAACACCTGTTGGACTGTGGGGTGGATGCCCATGGCCGTAACATAGAGACCGATCTGTACCCCGTATACTCGTTGGGACAGTACGAGAAGCTCTCACGATGGCAGAAGTTCAAGAAGTACAGCCGGGCTTTAAGGGTTTTCGGACACTCTTAAGTCACACCGCCATAGCATGACGACTGCAGAAAATCTTAAAAGATTTGGGTACCAGATTCAGGTGGGAAGAGAAAGAGAGATATTTACCTCGTATGCTAGCTATGATTGGGTCTTTTGCAAACGAATTCCTTGATCTCATAAAGTGCCGTCGTAACCTACATCTTCGCGCCTTGGACTGTAGCCAGCACCTTTCTCCTCTGTTTGCCATCTCTGAACTCTAGAAACCATATACCCTGCCATGTGCCTGTTGCGAGTTTGCCATTCGAAATGGGAACGCTGACACTGGCCCCAATAAGAGCGGACTTGATATGTGCCTATCGACACCCACGGTCAGCCTACGCCGTGACTCGATACACACCTCTGTAAGCTAAGTACCCCCAATGCACGTAACATTCTACACGAACGTCCTTCACCACCTGTACACGCTCATGCAGTTGGTGTACAATGCCAAGCAGGGACACTCACAGGCATATCATCCGTCCCCTCAGCATCATGTCTGTATAGTTCCTGCCCCTTCTTGTCCTCTGGCGCAATTCTATCCAGCGCATCGCTCATGTCCGCTCTGACATCGCTATCCCAATTCTCATTCATGCTCAAGGCGCAGCTTGTGTGTTGCAAGAATAGGTGGAGAAGTCCGCACTTGATAGTCTTGATATCTGGCACCGAGGAGGTGATATGAGGTGTTATGAGATGCGAGCCGCGGCTGAGAAGTGGGAGGGTGACATGCGTTTGGGTGTAGATGGTGGACATGGCCGGCACACAGGTGGGTGGTGTCAGGTAGGCGATAGACTTCTGAGCTGGGCTGCTGAAGAAGCTGTAGTAGAAAAAGGGGAGCGTGAATAGTGCTAGGAGTCCAAGGAAGAGACAGAAATCGTTATGCGGCTTTGGCATTAGTTTCTAAGGTAGTATGACAAGGTTGACTAGCAGAGGTAAAGTAAGATGGAGGGAGAGCAGGGGCAGCGATGACGTCAAGTCACTAAATCACTTCCCAGGGCATTGAGAGCTTGTTTCGAGGAATGATAATCAAAAAAATTTACAGCCGAGCGACGGTTGAGCTATCGGTCACTGCATGATGTAGGGTTGGGTCATCGATGCCAATGCTACAGATAGGTGCTTCTGTATCTTTATCCGTCGGCTAGCTCAGCACACAGGCAAGCTTGAGATGACCGTTTGGCAATATCGATTTCGCACCCTAAACGCAATCATATCGCATGCTCCATAACCATATCCACAGCCGCCAAGAACGAATGCCACCTTGTCCGACTCGGATGTCCCATACCGTGTTGTCGTGAGAGCGTTTCCATGTCCGAGTCGACGCCGAGGGGTAAACCCTACCTGTACAGCGTCAGCGACGTAAATTCCATAGAACATCAAAAGCAAGCCTCTAACACTCACTTTGGCCTCTGCCGGTAAAAGACCGGCCATCCAGAGGTCTCGTGCGTTTGCCAAAACATTGGTTGACAGTTCTTCATGATATCTGACAATGTACGTAACTGCCAGGATCCATCCAACTCGCGGCAATAGAACTCAGTGTTCGGGTTGCCGAATGGGCTGGGGCCAGGATCGGCCTTCTTCTCCTCGATCTTGGCAGGGGCAGGAGCAGGCTGATACAACATCTGATGTCCAACATAGGCGTTCGGCTGAGCGACGTACTGCATGGTCGGCGGAGGTGCGTAAACCGGTTGCTGCGAAGTATCAGCACTCTGCCCTACCAAGTCTTGCACAAAGTGATGGAGGACGCCGTAGCAATAGTAGTAACCGGGAGCTGGAGGAGCTGGCACAGGATAATGCCCGGTAGTGGGTTGAGGGACGGCTTGTCCAACCGACTGAGATGGCACTGGCTCGAAACCCGGAATCTCGGCGGTGCGAGCTGCTTCAGCCTGTGCGTCAGCCAGCAGCTGCCAAGCACTCTTGGGCTGTGCTGCCTGAGGCGCTTCGCCATACGGATAGTTGTAGTACTGAACCATCTTGCTTGACGCAGTGGGCGTAGATGAAGTGAGTAATCTGCTGTTGTCGAAGGAGTCACAAGTTCTGGGATTCAGATAGTTGTGGTGCGTAAGGTAAGTAAGTGTGAACGTTGGACTCGGGCCGGAGCGAGATTCATGTTCGGAAATTTAACATGACTTACCGGAGCTGCCACGGGGGCTTCAGCGGGCTTTGGGAGGTCAGATGACATCAAGATATATTCATGAGTGTCCTTTTTCTCCGCCTTAGGAGGAGGTGGATCTTCAAGGTAAACGTCTTCGTAACCCCAGCAGCACATCTTCACGGCTTTGGTGATATGTGTACTGGAATTGGGATGATGCGGACTTCGCTCAGGGTAATAAGGTGTTTGCTCCATGTGAACCTCGGCTTTTGCATCAGCACGGGTACGAGCATGCAATTGAACAGTATTCACTGAGCTATTTCCCGATGTCATGTGAAGTTGACCCGAAGGCAGGAAGCGGACATTGGACGTTTTCGAAGAAAGGCTCCACCATACTCCTTGGTCTTGTTTTCTAATATCCATCATGAGGATTCAACGACCATAAGTGTACGTCAAGCGTGAGGACTCACTCACCACAATGGGTACAGCAAGATGGGCAAAATAGACAAGGAGACACCAGGCTTATCGTCGTATAGCGTGAATGCGTCCATCGCCCTGTTCCCTTATGGGTGTGACAACAGAAAAAGGGCATGATTATGGGCCAGCATAGCTTTCTTCGAAGACGGCGCTGCTGGGGACAATTCTGCATGCCGAGGACGGGGTGGTCCCGATCTTGATACCCGTCCACTTACCAAACCACGAGTTCTACCGCGAGATTCCGTAGTGTAATGTTCGATATCATGCGGCGACTGGTGTTACTTTCCAGGGAGCTACAGAAGCACTTTCGGCCATCCGTCCTCCAACTTTGTTATGACCACCCCAATTCATTTCGACGGATTGACGATGGACTTATCCAATAAGAGGCCACTTCCGGTGGGGCGAATAAGATTATTGATCACATCTCCATGTCCCAAGGGGGGCGCTGGAAGGAAAAGTAGCGAGACTAGCCAGTTTTCAGCATCGATTAGGATCTCACCATAATAATTGTAGCACTGCTGACCCGCGTACGAGTCAGTATGACTTCAATGGACTAAAGTGCAGGCAGGATTAACATGTTGGTCGGTTTGGGCCTCGCAGTGCCTTGTAGTCAAGTCCGGGATCTCGGTCCGATGACCTCGGTCCGATGACCCAAGCCGCTAGCGCAACTCAAACCACGGTAGTGACAATATCAATACAAGACTTCCATTGCAGCCATATCTGCAAATTTCAGCTGATGAAGACTTCCAGCAATGGAGCTAACAACCGAATCTCCCCTATGCTAACCGTTATTTGATCTTTAGTGACGGTCAGGGGACTGTTATTATGGAAAGGACCACCGTACATCCATTGTCAAATCAGCGAACAATTTCATTGCAATTGCAGACCAGGACGAAGCGGACTTGGCGCCCGAGGCACAGTCCGATGCTCAACAGCCCTGACGCGGTGTTATAAAGGACGGCTATACAAGCTGTAATTGAAGATAGCAGGTCTCGAAAAGGCTGCGTGAAGCAGGTTTGGTACAAGGGCTCCCAGGGCGACGAATCTATATCGCAGCATGAATTCATCAAGTGAATTAACATTGATCCCGTCACGAACGAAGTGAATCACTCCGCCGCTGTCGTGGATGCCGCAGAAGCGAGCCAAATGTGGAGCCAGTACTATCCAGCCTGTTGACCGTCAAGATATTCCACCTCTTCTACTGGAGGGAAGTCTTCAAGTATAACGCCGGTACTAGTGAAAGTAACACGCAATTCTGATGGCTTGGTGACAAACCCGAGAACTTATTCTTCGCCCTCGGATCGACACACCAATGAAAGTCCGTTAAATGAAAGGTTCCGGACCGCCAAGTATCGACACCAGACATCCCTATCTAACACATGCCGGGCCATGGGTAACACAGGAGAAGTACCACAATGACCTGCGGCTATCAAGTTGCGTTGTAATCGCTCTCAACGTACGTCATCGGCACGATGACGATGACCATTCATGGTAAGCACAAGCGTTGTTGTAAGATCTGCGATCCAATGCGTGATACCTCTTCTGGGCATCTCTTTTATACATGTTCAATATTCTAAGTAACCCGCCTGCAATTTCCAGCTCCGTATCGGCAAGAAAGATCCTTTGATGCACAGCCGCCATGGTGAACAAGGAAGAACGTGCTTGAGCCGGATTTGCAGCGCTTGGAATTTGCTAATAAAGTTACAAACGACCTGTTAGAGACTAGGAGTGGTTCCAATTTATGTATGGTAGGAGTTACACAAACTGCAGCTTCAGCGTCCGTCAAGCCGATTTGGCCTGCTGCCACCGAATCGGAGTCGACGAGGCCATGGCCATGACTCACCGGCGCGTCAGCGTGGCCAGCACTACCGAGGAGGCGCACCAAGCATTCTGAATACTATGCACCTATATTCAGCCGAAGCCAGCCACAACGTGCCCAACCTACGAAGAATAGCCGGAATGTGCCCAGAGGCCGTAACGGCCGAGAAGGTGGAGACGTCAAGGTTTTCATCTCCGGCACCGCTAAGCCATCGTACGAAGGGCTCACGGGCTTGAGGGTTTGCCTCTGTAGCATGTGGACGGAAATAAGGCCGATTCAAGCGCTGAAGATAGGTCACTGGAGCACAGGCATGCTGGAAGAGAAGGTAGAGAAATGGGACAACGGGGTCCGGTTGCGGGCTTCAGCGTTTGATATACATGTCTTTACCTTGTGGCACATGGCCTCTCATGGAAGACTATGTCAGGAGGTCTTCGTGCTTTGAGTGGCAACAGCGTGTAGACGTCGTAGGTAGCACGAGCTCGGCTGGGGTCTGGCTATGTGGCACAGCAGAAGAAAATTGTCGGAAGGGCAGCGTCGAAGGCATTTTAGTACTGGAGAAAAGCCCGCACCCAGACATTTTTGACTGCATGAGCTGATGAAAATGATGCGTTGATCTATCGCTAATTGTGACTTTCTACGAGGCTGAGTCGAAGTACTTTTGGCCACGCAGTGGCGGAGATGTGGCTGAGCAGCATGGCTCTAAGGACTTTCAACCCTTCGAGACACACGCTCCGTAAGCGCCGCCTCCAATCGAGAGCCGAGGTGCAGGAACAAGTTCAACGGTGAATATGGAGTCGCCCTAGTCCTCAGCTTTGAGAAGATGTCGAGGAAGAGTAAGAACTACTTACGACCAGATGGTTCGTAGAGGGTGGTCAGCCCAGCGCTTGGTGTCCGTCATTCTTTAATGCCTAGCGGTTTAGCCATCACCCTCGTACTTTACTGCTGAGGGACCGCGCGCCTCCACTTCTTTCAGCTCTCGTTGCCATACCCACTTCATGGTTGACTGGAAGGTCATGAGTTCGTCCCTAGCTCGGTCCAGTGACTCAACGCTTTGTGCATGCTGGTAGTAATGGTGGCGTGGGGCGTTACCTGGAAATATAAAGTGATTGCTCACCCAGCTGTCAATCCACTCGTAATGATTCATTTCAAATCAACGCTGTCTACATCCTACTGGATCAAGTACAAAAGGTCCAGCTGTTTGCCTGGGCAAATACTCTCTGCTTTGTTCTCCAGCCACAGTTAACCCACTTCGATTGCTCTTGCTGCAATCTGATTTCTTTTTGTACTCCCACATTGGTCCTTATTTAAGTAACCCGGAGATGGATTGACAGCTTGACGGATTGTAGTTCTCCTAAATCGACGTCATACCATCCGGAACACACAATTCCACTGTCAATCCGCGAGTCGACTATTTTACCTACTCCTGCCTCACAACATTTCAGCATCAACCACGATGGGCTTCAGTAATGCCTTCCGAGCTCTCGACGTTACGGATATGGCCGACAACTCTACAGCCAGCATCACACAATTGCCTGCCAACCTCCTCGAGGCTTTCATCCCCGGTTACTCGGTCATCTCCAAATTCGTTCTGGAGGCCTTAGGCATCGACATTACACTGGTCGTTTCCGTATGTCTGCTCTTGTTTGGTCTCATCACAGCCTCAACCTTCCTTTGGCGACATGCCTTCGAGCTTTTCGAGAAGTACTGCATGAGCGCCATCAGCGTCGAATCTCACGACGATATTTACGACCATATCATGGCCTGGCTTTCCGCCCAAAAGGTTACGCAAAATTCACGCAGCCTAATGGCCAAGACTGGGCGCGAGAGTGCGTGGGACCTGACAAATTCCGAGGTTGTGGACGAAGATGTGGACGAGAACGTTTTGCTCAATTTCAGCAACTGGGATGCAAAGGTTCCCCCAACATACGAACCCTTCTTTGGCAGTCACCGGTTCTGGCACAAGGGCATGTACTTCAAGTTTAGCCGGGAAAACAAACAGATGATGTACTCCGGTTGGGGCGGTTCGACGGTTTTCCAGAACGACGAGAACATCCGTTTAACCTGCGTTGGACGTTCGACCACTCCGATCAAGGATCTGATCAAGGAGGCCCGGGATTGCTACTTGAATAAGGAAAAGGCATGCACGGTAGTGCGCCGACCAGCACCAAAGGACCAGCGTGGCAGGGGACGTGGAGTATGGCACAAGGTGGCTACGCGGCCCTCCCGGCCAATGGACACCGTCGTGCTCGATCACCAGCAGAAGGACCGTATCCTCGGCGATATCAACGAATACCTCCATCCAGCTACTCCGCGCTGGTACGCCAATCGTGGTATCCCCTACCGCCGAGGATATTTGTTTGCCGGACCACCTGGTACTGGTAAGTCGTCGCTAGCATGGGCAATCGCTGGAGTCTTTGGTCTAGACATCTACTGTATCTCCCTGGTTGAGCCCAGTCTCACCGAAGAAGACCTCGGCCTCATGTTCACCAGCTTACCCCGCCGCTGCGTCGTACTGCTCGAAGATATTGACAGTGCAGGTCTGATCAAACGCCAAGAAGCGGATACCAAGGCCGACACTCCCAAGGAGGAGAACGCTGCTGCTAAACTGGGTGCTGAGATAAGCAAAGCCCTTACAACAGCCCAGCAGAGCAACGACAAGAACAACAAGAACAATCAAGGCATCTCGCTCTCCGGTCTCCTCAACGCCATCGACGGTGTAGCATCCCATGAAGGCAGAGTCTTGGTAATGACTAGCAATTTTCCGGATAAACTCGATGACGCCTTGATCCGCCCCGGCCGCATCGACATGCGGATTGACTTCACCAAAGCGACTCGTTCCCAGATGAGCGAGCTCTTCACACGCATGTACTCTCCTGACACAACCGCCCAACCCACCAAGCTTACAACCTCATCCGCTACTTCCGGTCCTGCGCCGGCCACAGATGTCCACTGTATCGAGGAAAAACTCCCACAATCGCTTACCAATGGCCACCTCCCAGCCCAAGAGCTCACTCCTCCCGAGTCGCCTCGTCAAGCCACCACTCCGTCCGGCACAACCGAGAAATCTCCAGCACTAATCACCCCAGCCTCGGATCTTACAGCCCCACAACTGCACGACATCGCAACCGCATTCGCAGCCAAATTCGAAGAAGATACCTTCACGCCTGCCGAGATCCAGGGCTTCCTACTAACGCGCAAGAAGGAGCCTGTCAGGGCGCTGAGTGAGGCCGACGCTTGGAAAGTGAGTGTCATGGAAGCGAGAGATAAGAAAAAGGCGGCGGTGGCGGAGAAGGAGAAGGGTTCTTGAGTGTGTCTGGAATCTGCAGGGGAAGCCAGATGGAGTTGAGGTTGGGAGTTGTCAAGCTGCTGCTGGGGCTTGATCAGACGACTTTACGAGAACTATGCGGTCCTAAAGTCGGAACGATGGCACTGTTCCGCGGCATTAAGGTGCTGGGGATTCAAGCTGCTCCTGGGGCTTGTTACGAAAGCTATGCGGTCGAAAAGTCGACACGAAGGTACTGATCTGTGGCGTCAAGGTGCTGGGGCATCCAAAAGCAAGTTTTAGATCTCGAGCAACCGACTTTAGTACCCTGCATTATGTTTCTTTTCCCCAGCAGGCATTTTTCATCAGCATACCTTACTATGCCCTAACATGAAGATAGACCAAAGCGATGGGCGAGCGATGGGCGTCCTTTGAACAGCAATTCCTCTAACATGATTTCTATTAAAAATACCAAGCGCTTTCTTCTCTGGGTGTGACTCGTGAACTATTCGTTTTCGCTGCTGGCCTGTCGCGCAACGGTCGTTACAATGCTTGATCAAACATGGGCTTATTTGCATCTCGTATCTCAAAACGACGAGGTTGCAACAAGGCATTCAAGCAGCGTTTGATCAGTGTCGACTTCGTTCGTAATTCACTCGCGCATGCGAACTCGTAAAAACCATAGGATTGCCATTGAAACCCTACCCGCCCACTACCGATTCCCAAGAGGAACGTCGTCGAGCAAACCCCTTCCCCTCTATGGCCTACATTCAAAGAAACCATCGTGGGCACGCAAATGCCTCCGCTCGAAGAGCACCTCACCTGCAATATCAGAATCCGATCCACATTCTCGCATTCTCGAGTTTCGCAATATTGCGCAAGGACGCAAGGCACAGTACGGAATCCATTTGGAATTTCATCTGCGCATGACATCGTACATTCTCATGGAGTGAGTCCTCTACCACATTGCCTATGAAGGAAAACGCCATCGAACATGCAGTTTGAAGAGACCACAAAAGCGCGCGCTAATGATGACTTATCGTATGAAGATCGAGTCCCCCTTCCCAGCCCCTGCCCGCGACTTATTCACGTGATCCAGACCGAGGACATCGCCGTCCATGAGTTTGTTGGCGAGGATGTCATCTGTTTGGTGTCAGTATGTTTTGGCACTCAAGAAAGCACTTCATCCATGAGAGCTTGGAAGCAGCAAGCGGGGGAAGTGGAGGCACGAGGAACAGAAGGAGGAAGGAAGCTTACCGTCCTCAAGAGGTTCTGGAACCGCGAACCGGCTCTTGCCGACGATGTGGAATTTGATCTTGTCGAATTGCTTGCCTTTGATGCCGGTGCGTTTCGAGATGCGCTCCTTGGTTTCCGAAAAGCGCTCGCCCTGGTCTGATGTTAGCTTTTCATAGCAAAACGCCTCGAAATCCAAAGGGCATTACTTACATCCTTGACAACATATCTGAACGGCACGCCATGCCCCTTGCCTACCTCTCTGTCAAAGTGGCACGCATACCCTATCCTGTCCATTTCCCCTATCTCTACCATTTCGTCCCCTTCAACCTCCGCATACAGACTCGTATTCTCCAGGATCGGCACGACACTGCTGTCCGCGTCGAATTCCCTGACGATCCTCGAGCTCTGCACCTCGAAAACCCTCACTCTCTGCAGGATCTCATCCGACAGTCCTGTCTTCCTCTGCAGCCCTTTGAGTAGGTCGGTCATTGTGCCCGTCTTCGGGACGAGGATGTCAAAGCTTTCCTCCTTGGTGATACCTTCGGTCAAGAATGTCACTTTAAGTGATTTCTTAGACTCAAGCTCCGTGACGCTCATCTCGAGGACTTCGTAGATCAGGCTGTCGTCTCGCTGGCCGCTATTGTTGTAGCTATTGGGATAGGGCCGTAAAGTATGCCAGAGTGTTTGGTTGAGGCCGCGCTTGATAGGGGTCTTGGGTCGGCCTGTTGTAGAGCTTACGGTTGAGAAGCGAAGATGGCTCGCTTCGACGAGGAGGTGCTCGGATACTTTTTGGACGAGCTGATCGTAGGTCGTTTTTCTGGAAAGGACTAATTCGAAATTGTCGTTGCCTTGCTCCTGGTCTGGGGAGGGATTGGATGGAGATTTGGAGGAGAAATGGATGGTAAGGCGGTTTTGGAGGGCGTCGTAGAATTTGTGGGCGTCAGAGCAGAGGCCAGCGTTGGTAAGGGCAGCAACCTGCGCGTCAGTGAGCGCACGCTGGAAGCAGATGATGTCGCCGTCTTGGATCTCGGCAGCTTGTAGGGTGGATTTCGGTTTCATGGGCTCGATCATGCTGTGCTTGATTTCCTCGTAGAGAGCGATTGTTGGGAGGTCGGTGGAGGTACTCGAAGATGTTGAATTGGTGGAGGCGCCGTTTGTTTGTGGGGATGGAGAGGACCTCGAAGACGAAGTGATGGACTTTTTGCGGGTTGACCAGCCCATCATGGAGGTAATGTTAGGCACAACATCAGCCACTTTGGAGTTTTTGTGCATGTAGATATGGCCCATACCCATGAGCGTTTGTGCGTCAGCGTCGAAGTACTTCAGGAAGAGGAGCATTTTCGCAAAGCTGGAGCCTGAGGCACCGTAGTCTGGCCAGACTGCCTTGTCGTCTTCGATGTCCTCTGCTCGTTCGAACCATAAGCGGAATATGCGCTCGCGTGTGCTGAACTTGTTATAGATTCCCTCCATGGTTTCGGTACCTTCCATTACGGGCTGATCGGGACGGACGGTCTTGTTCTGACGATTGACCATAACCCATAACCGGCAGTGGTCGGCACTCAGCTTTCTCTCATCGGCCAACTGCTTTACAAAATCGGCTACAGTCATAGCTCGCAGTACTCGGTACGTCTTAGGCGCAGATGGGTCCGCAGGATCAGCGTTCCAATCTGTAAGGTCGAAGCCTTGGTAGGCTTTGAAGGTTTCTTCGTCGACAATGCTAACCTGGAGGTAGAGATGCTGTTCCTCCCGATCCTTTCGTTTGCGCTCTATAGTTGCTCGCTCGTCGTTTACTGCCTTTGATAAATGAGTTGGGGTGTCTGCTTCCGCGACAGAATGTAATATGTCTTTTAGACGGCTTTGCCTGATGTATACTAACATGTAGGCGCTCATTGAGCGCTTAGTAGATAATGTCCTTGTGTAAGGATTTCGCATTCCAGTAGTGCCGTTCGTCATGTTAGCATAGTCGCCACCAAAGTTCTCTTCCAGCGCTTCCTTGAGTGTGGCACGAGTAACCCGATCGTCGTCAAACCGATAAAAATAGCCATCTGCTGTTGGCTTCAGGAATGCGTAATAATGTCCAGCGTTGAAGTCGCCACTGTGGACTAGAACTCCATGTAGTTGATAGGTGTATGGTTCCGATTTATCTGCATTCTCTGACAAGTATGGCGATGCGTCCCATATTTCCGGAAACTCATACCGATCGTTGACCTTCATCATGGCATCCCGGTTGATATCGTATTCAAAGCGTTTGAGTTGAAGATGGAGGACTTGGGGAAAGCTCTCGAATATCACCCCCTTCCTCGCGTCTTGAAGCCCAAAGCCCTCTGCGAAGTACTTATTCTCGCCATCCATGGTCTCCACCTGGATATAATCCCGGAAGCTATCATCGAGGCATTTGTTCCCACTGACATTAAGCTGGATGTCCCAGAAATCTTCTATCCTTGAGGACTCATAGTCGACATTTATGCATGAAATGTAGGTCTTCATCTTCCCCACAAACATTTTCGGAAGCGCATTCTCGGCGTCGGTACCTTTCATGCGCGCTTCCATGCGTTCCATCAGTATGCGCGATAATTCTTGGACATCTTGCTGTTCGAAGATGTGCTTCGTCTCCCACCCGAATGAAGCTGTGAGTTCTTGCGTACCCACCGCATCCTCATTACTTTGCAGAAGGTAGAATAATCTTTGTAAAGCCCAAGCGCTGTTCTTCTTATCTGCCTCGTTCTCCGTTGGAATTTGGTAAATAGCCTATGGAAAATTAGATCGAAGAGCCCGATGGGTACGCACCGATTTGACTAACCTTCCTAAAAGCATTCGTAAAGTACAGCGATTGGAGAAGGGAATTCAGATAACATGTAGCGCCTTGGTTCTTGAGGCCCACCATGCCAGTTTCCTTCTTCGAATTGTAACTGCAATCCAGTCAGATTGTTCACGCTCGCGACTCTGGCCGACTGACTTGATGAAGTTATGCCACAAGACGCCCGTCGGATCCTTGTATATGCGGAGATAGGCGGAAATGTTGACGGCGTCATTCTCGACCATAGGTCTTCCTTTGCCCTCCCAGGATGGGTTGAACATTTTCCGGATCTCCGCAAACCTTGTGAATCCCCAGTCTGCTTCTTCGGCGTTGAATCTATGGTTGGCGGCTATCACCAATATCAGCCCTCTTCTTATTCAACATCTCTCTAGCATCTTACTCTGCGATTTGAATATTGATGGATCGTTCTTGTTCCACATGACCAGAGTGAACTGCACGCAGGCATACCAGCCGTCCGGCACCTTCTCATCTTCCTCATTGCCTTGCTCCAGGTACATGGAGACATGGTCGACGTTGTTCCCTCTAGGAAATAGCAATACTCGCCTACATTTCTTGTCAGTATACTCCGACGAGCTCCTGAGCGATTCTCCTGCACCGTGTAACCGTACCAAGGGTATCCACCACACTCAAATTTGGGTCCTCGCTCCCTAAAATTCAGACTTCTATAGTTTTCTATGTTCCAGGTGAAGACCTCCTCGTAGGCGATTTCTAGATCGGGAAGTGGTGATTGTATCCACGTTTTCATACCCTCGTCTACCAGCGCACCATGTATCAGCACCCAGACCCTTGTCTTTAGCGGAGGATGTATTACGTACAGTCGTCTGCCAGGGGTTCGGACTCCTCCGCAGAGTCATCTGGGGTAATGATCGCAACATCTTGCTTCTCGTCGACGGGGTCGTAGTCGTCAATGAGCATGTCACCACCCCCACCAATCTGCAGATCACCCAGTTGGGCCTTTAAGTCAGTGACGGCGTCATCCGGAGCACTGGTGTCCATCTCGTTGCTGTCGAGGTTGCGGCTTACAGGATCCATGATGCGGAGCGAGCGGCGTTGAAGGACCGCGGAAAGGGCAGGTCTTTCTCCAGCTTTATACTGAGGTCGGACCTGCGCTTCGAAGAGTCAGCTGGCGTACAGATGACGCTGCTAAATGTGATATGGCGTGTGATAAGTGGAATGCGTCGACGACGTGTCCGAGTGTCCCTAGCCAAAAGTACTAAGGTAGTAGCTACGGCTTCTTGGATCGAGCGGATGATGACGAAGCTTTGGGAGAAATCACACTCTACATCATAGGGCAATCTTTGTGAATCCTCCAATTACTCTTCGTATGACTGCGGCACTTGTGAACGTGGGTCAATGAGTGATGAGTGTTCCAAGGCGATGAAGCTCTCCGACCTCCTGCTTTCTTCACAATCAAAATCCAGGCAGGTGTTGCAGTATTCGTCAGCGGCGACTACGATTCCCAAACCGTCAGGTAGAACAAGTCGGACCTAATTACGATTTCACGATTACACGCATCGCTATTGCAGAGGAGGGCTCAATTTGCGAAAAAGATGGATATGATGGAGCTTGCAAGGGCCACGGGCGGCAGTATGAGCAGCGTGGTGGGGAGCTTCTATAATGCAGGCGTTCTGTATTTTTACTATTTACTAGTTTCTGCAAAGGGATGCAGCCACCTCCCCATCAAATTTGATAACACTGTCACAGTAATTTCGTGAGAAGTAAACAACATTCTCGTCGCCATTTTTTGTTTACATTTTGATCTTGTCGTCGCGATTTTCTATTCGCATTTTGATCTTGTTGTCGCCATTAAACATTATTAGAATTATCCCTCCTGTCTATAGTATTGTTGTCATGAGTCTTTTCTCTCCTCCCCCTTTTGCTGTCCTTATTGTCGCTCAATTGAATAGTCAATTAAATAGTCAAATTATCGACGCTTCGAATCTCGACGTCGACAATCAATTGAGCATCGTTCGCAATTCTAATGCTTTTCTCTTCTTCTCTATCGACTTTATTCTTCTTCGCGTTCCTCTTAATCTAAAAGAGACTCGTCGACGCGTCTTTAATAGCGATTTTCAAATATTAGATAAAAAGAATCACAATCGTCTATAATCTTTTGTTTCTAATGTTTGAGTTTTTAATTAGACGCGTTCTCGAACAAAGAAGAATATGCAAACAATCTACTAATATTGTCGTTTTTGAAGGTAGTTGACAAATTGAGTAGAGAAAGAGCGTACGTCGATTATTATTAAATAAATAGAATAGTTGATACACCTTATCGATCTTATTAGAAAGAGAGAAATAAATATAGCTTTGCAAAAACTCGTCGACAAAATAAATAACGTCGTCAAGAAGTTTTCTCGCAAGCAAAGACGTAGATTTGAGGACAATAAAAAAAAGAAGAACTAAATATAAATTTATTTACTATACTACTCTATATTACTACATATAATGACGACGATAAGATGCTTCTTTGCTTCTCGAACTATTTGATGACATTGTTATCAAAATTTGATAAGAGCAAAGAGGCATTCCTCGAGGGCAATCGCGATAACGATGAGGTCTGCATTTGGCGACGATAAGATGGCGACAATAAGATGCAAATTGCGACAATGAGATCAATCCCCGTTTTTCGGAAATTAAGATGGCAGTGTTATCTAATTTGGTGGGAGGGGTGATTATTGCGCAGTATTATATTTTAGAAAACGCCTGCATTATAGAAGCTCCCGCGTGGTGGGGCACGTGCATTTCCCCGGGTTTTCTTTTGCTGCCGAATCCAAGATTCAGATCAATTGATATTAATCCCATCCCACGCATACTTCATCCTGAGCACCTACTTTATACTTTACAGCTTGATTCGGACGCCATGCGGATTCTACCTTGATCTTGCTGTGCGTCAGCTCAGACTCCACCACATGGCATACCGCAATGAGAACCTTAAGACTCTGGCGAGTCACACCGCGATGCCCCCTCTCCGCAGTACGCCAAAGACGCTGCGTCGCCTCTGCGGCACCTCCCTGGCGACCAGCAGTCATACTTGATGAGTGGGTTCATGCGTTTCGATCTACAAGCGAACATTCAATCTGACCTGCTTGTAGATGGGTGCAAAAAGAGGCTCGACCCATCAGCTTGCGCCAACTGACCTTCTTTGGCCGCAGTCTGACCGAGAACCGGCTCATCAGCTCGGCGAATTATGTGCGCAATGAGCTCCCCACCAGGTCACTCTCAACACGGCGCTGCATTTCGCGTCAGGCTGACCGTCCAAAGGCTTGCGCACCGTCTACGCGACATGCAGACATTGCCATTCGTCGTGGTTACCAATCCGCGCATGTCCCACGTTTACGAGCTCTACTACAAGGCCTTCGAGACATTGAGGAGAGTGCCCGAGATCAAGACAGTGGAAGACAATGATCGGTACTGCGCGCTCATAAGCAAAACCCTCCAGGAGCATTTGACCGTCATTCCGAGGCTTGCCATGGGAGTCATTGAATGCCAGGATATGATGCGGCCAGAACAGCTGGATACATTCATGAACACATTGCTTAAAGCGGTACGTTGATGACCCGCACCCCTGACAATTGGGTTGACATAGAGTAGCGTATCTCACGCCGAGTCATTGCAGAACAGCATTTGGCGTTGACGGAAACATTTAACTCCCCTTGGCATTTCCCAGATGCGAAAAATCAGCAGGATCCCAATCTCGATTTCGTGGGCGAGGTCTTTCTTCGGTGTAACGCGCGGGAGGTGGTTGCAGACTGTGGCGAAAGGGCTAGAGATCTTGCTAGAGCAGCCTACGGACCTTCATGCGTTTTGCCGGATATCGTACTCGAAGGTCACCTAGAGGCGACATTCCCGTACATATTGAGTCATCTGCAATATATCGTTGGGGAGCTTTTACGGAACTCGATCCAGGCGGTCATTGAAAGACAATCGGGCCAGATCGGAGCCTTGCCACCCATCCAGGTCTTGATCTGTGAGGCACCACAGCATGTCATCATACGAATTTCGGACCAAGGGGGTGGCATACCGAAAGATATCCTGCCCGACTTGTGGTCCTTCGGCAAAGGCCCTCGAAATCAGACGCGTCTGAGAAACCTCTTGCAGGTGCCCAAGATGGCGGCTACCATGCAAGAGCTGAAGCCATTTCAGGGTGGTGCTGATAGTGTCAATCTGGACGGCCTGAAGAATACACGATTGTTGGACAGCTCGCTTTCATCACTGACATCGCGGCCGCCGAACCTGCGACTTGGCATGGGCCTACCGATGAGCAGGGTATATGCAGAATATTGGGCTGGTAGCCTGGAGCTGCACAGCTTAGAAGGCTATGGGTGCGATGCCTTCTTGCAGATCTCGAAGCTTGGCAACAAGAACGAGCAGTTGAGCACCAGAGCAAGTATGGACGCGGTATGACGTTCTACAAACAAAATAGACCCGTCCCAATATTCAAACATAGCCTCACAACATATCCAAGAATTAGGATGGCAACAAAGATCACAGGAATGTGTCATGCTCTTCATATTTCATATCAGAAGCTGACCAGCATGCTCCATCCAATATGCTTGAAGGAAGCTTAGCCTTCGAGGGCTCCACTTTCGCCTACAGGTGCACAGAAAGTCATGGTGCAGGCAACTCTGGGTTATGGACTTCCTAATCTCGTAGAACGTTGTCTATGCATAGATTGGCAGCAGATCACAAAAGTTTCGCAGCCACCATTGCGTTATCGCAATGTCAACGATGGTACCTTCCTCCCTAGACTGCTCCACTGTTTGAACCAAATGCACCTGCCTTGAGCTAGAAGAGAGTTGAAAAGTCATTTTCAGCCAGTCTATCTTCCCAGTTCTTGTTCATTTCAACAGACGGTTTTGGCTTCCTGCTGAGAGCTTTTGATTCGCCTTATCAGCTTTGCTGCAGTCTTACCACTATTCGTCACAGTATTCACTCATCTGCACCGAAGCCTCCCAAAAAACCATGTATGCAGTTTCTCACTCATGCCCTGACTTTGGCAGTTGCTGACAGCTATCAGGGCTACTCAGGTGCCCCTTGGGAATTTGACCACGCTGTCATCTCTTATGACTCCATCCGCCGCAGGTTCTTTCAGCAATGCCCCTACTAAGCCTGTTTGCAGTGAGTCGCCAGGGCCAGTTCGCAGGGAGCCTGACCACTTCTATGGTACATTCCCTCAACGTCGACGGCCATCGAAAAGTTATGGAGACCTGTCCAATATTCGGCCTAGGTCACCCCCATCATATGGTCCGCACTCTCAGCACAAAGGTCTCCGACTATCACCTGGAAAGTATATTGAGGATACGCCACTTGATTTCTATACCGATGTTGTTTCATCGGTGCAAACGGAGCAAATGCAAATAGCCCAATCCGCAACCTTTGTAGGTGGTAAAGCTGAGGCTGGGCCCCTCGTCCCACCGGTACGGGCTCGTCTTCTTTGTTCTGTGGAAGCTAATTACGTACAGCATCTCGAACCGTTGGATAACGAACTCGCTCTTCCGTCGAAGATCCATAGAGACCTTCCTCACTTCCGCATCGAAGGTCTTCCCCGCATTGCTTGGACAGGCGTCAAAGACGTCTACTTACCAGTGATACAACCCTACATCTCGGCGTTTGATCGAGATTCCCCTGCAATGCGCTCCCTGGCCTTTGTTCATGACGCAGAGCCCGTTGAGCACATTGATATGTGCACCATTTGGAGAGGCCTAACTTCCATTGAGGCCCACAACCTTTTCCGTATTCATCAGGTCTTCGAGCGAACCATTAGCTACTTGGTCTCAGGTCAACTCACCGACCCGCAGTGGGAGTCCTTGGCGGTATCCCGTATCTCTGATGCGGAAAAAGCAAACAGCATGCCTGTCAATCATTGTCAGCGCCTCCAGCTTGATCCACAGAAGCTGGCCAGCGATATTGCATCGACGTTGGCTTCTCAAGGTCGATTAGTGGGCGATTCAGCCCAGATTCCACTCGACAGGCTAATAGATCTCTACCTCGCTAAGAGTGATTGCCTCATCGTTAACAAGCCAGATGACCCTCACTATGGCGCCATTGATGTCCTCATAAAGTCTTACAAGCCTGAAGCCGCCTCTCCATCTGCTACTCCCTTGATCGAGGCCGGTTGGTATCCTGAATACCTGGCTTTCACTGGGCTGGACTTCCGGCCTCATGAAGGTCAGGAGTTGACAATCATTCCACATTATTGTTCTAACTCTTTCTCCGGGACTCTTGGTTGCCACGTCGAAACAAGGTTCTATCTTGAGGCCCCAGTCTCTTGGCTAGAGTGGGACGGTCGGATCTCAGGGTGGAAGGGCATTGTCCCAGTCTTCTCCGAGGTTCGAGATGGTGAAGATGATTCCATCTTTGGCAAAGTCTACCGCGCAGGACGCGTAGGCCCTTATGCGATCATCAATCTACTCCGCGTTGAAGTGAAGGCTGTCCGCATTGAGAGACTTGGGTCGTTATGCATTGAACGCACTCTCCGAGCTCGTCTGACAATCAAAGTACTTCCTTTTTGGTCCAAGGGTTTTACACCAAGTCCACAGATCATACCTATGCAGTCGACGAAAGGTCAACGTGTTGCTAGTGCTACTCAACGTCGGTTCTCGAGAGTCATTAGCGGGTGTTCTCTTTTAGAGTCCGTACTGGAGCCGTCCATCTACGTCTCTCCAAAACCAGCGATACCGTCCGAAAGGCTCGAAGTACATCGGAAAGATCAGCGCTCCCCGTCGCATCGCTTCTGCGCAACCCAATTGCTAGCTTCCGACCAGTCAGTAATGCGTAAAGTGAGGAAGATGAACAGCCTCGACAGCCAGGATTTTGCGTCTACCGAAGACTCTCACACCAAGGCGCCAGCTGCTCAACAAGCCCTGGAGCGCTCCGGACCTCCGAACCCCCGACCTAATCCACAGACAGACCTAGAGGCCTATGCATCATCCGTCAAGCTAGCGCTCTATGGTAATGGGACTCATATTAGCGGCCGTTCAGTCAATCGTCAGCGCTTCTCAAGTGAATGCTCCGCTGGGTACATTTCTTATAGAAATCCCGAGCATCTTCATAACAAGCCGTCGCAAGTCTGGCGAAACCTCTTGAAAGATTTCCGCGAATCAATGGCAAGCATTAAGAAAGCACATCCATCCAAGGATGAGTTTCTACCTGCCTCCTTCGCCTCAGCAAGTGTGCCAATGGAAGCCGTTGAACATGCTGTAGCTGACGGATCTTTACGTCGAGACATAACGCTAGGCTCCGAGGCTCACACTGAGAATCAGTTAGTCTTCCGAGAAGAAATCATCATCCATCCTGCTTCGGCTGAGATCTTCGCGTTGGCTGAGTCTCTGCACAAGCGACCATCATCCCAAGAACAAAGTCCACGCAAGAGGTCTCGCGGTGTCAGCTTTGAAGATTCGCCAGTCAAGAAGACACGCGAACACGTGGATGACGATGAGCCAATTGGCAACGATCCTTTGATGAATACGATGGACGATGGCGATGTGGTACCAGCAACACCGTCATGCATGGACCAGGATAGTTCATCCCATTCATCAGTGTCACCAACTATCTCGAGAAACCCCGATGAGCTCCCAGCTTCGCGCAAAGACTCGATGTTCGGAACTGACACTGACACGGAATTCGAAGACAGCCAGGAAAGTGCAGTCTCAAGTACTCATGAAATGGATTTTGACTCTTATGATGACCCCAAGCTTCAGAAGGAACAAGCCCTGCTGTGGGATATTCTTTGCAAGAAGCGCGCCGACGGCGGTAAGGATGAGAAGCTCAGCGCCGAGGAACGCAAACAACTCTTTGAAGCTACAAAGCAGAGCTGGGCAACCGAGGAAAGCAGGCAAAGCGCCAGGCTCGGCATCAACTTCAGCGAAGCATTCACTGCCTCTTCCGAAGGCCTTGAGCAAAGCGACAGCGAGAATGAAAGAGTCTCCGAAGATTCCAGTTGCTTTGAGAGTAACCCCGGCAGCGACACCATTCACGTTAATGTTCTGCTCGACGATGGTATGGCCGGTCCAAAATTGACCCTACAAAAGCCCACGGACGAAGAAAGTGAGCCAGAAAGCGGACATGCGGAGCCGAGGACCAAAGTCCGTATCGAAGATCACACTACCGAGTCCTCCCTCAGCGAACGCAACTCCAGCGACTCAGATGAGCAAACTGAGTCCGACGACGATTTCCTGGCGTCTCTGTACCGGCCCGGTACGCCCTCTCCGGCAGCTGGGAGACAAACTGCGGTTCGTTCGCTTAGGAACGCCTTGTCGAGCCCCTCTCAAGCCGATCGCGTGGAGCGCAGTCCTCGAGAGGTAGCCCTCGAAAAGGCAATAACCCTTGGAAAGGCATTGAACGAGCGTGGTAGGACAAGAGATAGGATGCCGCTGATGGGATTGTTCGGTTCTGGGAACAGAGTCAGGGATGGGAGCACTCCCACTAGGGTGGGGGGCCTGAGGAAGCGGTGTAGTGGGTTTGGGTGCGAGGAGGATAAGGAGAACGTTTGATTGCTAGATGCGGTTCAGCATTGGGGTTTCATGAGTATGCTAGGTTGTAAGCGACATTGGGGACTCGAGGTCATGGGTTTACTGGTGTGTCTTTGTTTTCTTTGGAATGGAATTGGAGTATTGTTAGACATGCCCATACCACACAGTACTTCTTTCTCTATTCCTCATGCGTTGATTGCAGAGTTCCATTCTTCTTCCTCGGGTAGAGACATCTTTGGTCTACTATGGGCTTCATGCGTTCAATGATATGGTTGACGGTGAATCCACATGCGCTTACGACGGGACTGAGAATTTTGGCCAACCTGCAGGGTCTCCCAAGTTTGAATTGGGTTACGGAACATGTGTCATGTTCTCCTCTTTGGGTGTACTGCTGATCGCACGCGAAGTCAAGTCGGAAGCCGGTGATCATTCGAAGGCTTAAGAGTCCTTGAGGATAACTCGCCTCGGAATATCCCACGTGGAGTTAAAGCTCATCATAGCAACGATCTCTCAGCGCCCGCTGGGGGAGCATGTGCGGGTTTTCACGCAAACGGATGAAACACCTCGACAGTGGAATCCATGGGGGTTACCGCAATTGAAAACACGTCGCTCGCTGGATACGGCCATACTACCGACGGAAATAAAAAAGAAGATGGTAGATGACATTGATACTTTCAGATCGGGTTATACACGGGCTCCCATCCTTTACCGGGGACCCACTTCATTTCCGATCCGTAGCCTGCCCAGCCCCAGATGAGGTGGTCGGCTGTTGTACCACATGTCGACGGGAACACGTTGCAGATGCCAAATTGGAAGATATTGAAGACAGCCAAGAACGCAAATATGGAGATAATGGCTACTGCGATGATGGCGATGTAGCGCATTGCTGTGCGCATGACGACGATCTGGCCGTGAGATGTTGCAAAGGTGAAGAAGTCGAGCGGGGCCTCGCAGCAGACGCGTAAGACTTTAGTGCCGTTTGCTATGTTCTCTGTGGGCAATGTCGAGCCGAGCTCAGGTTTGCGTCCTCATATGCTCCATGCTGGTAGAGTTTCGAGGGGACTATTGCTTGTCGAAGGGCAAGTGTTGGTAATGCGTTGATTCGAGGTCTAAGTTGGAGTTACGAGCCCACGAGCAGGACATAGGAATTCACAGTGATGAAGTGATCTTTATGCGAGACCTTTATATTCCATAGATCACACTCAGCCTCAAGATCAACTCCACGCCTGTTGCCGCCGAGTACTGCACGGCGTCAAAAGCTTGGCGGCGCTAATATTATCGACGTCTATGTTGAAGCAGGGGTCTCTCAAGCTCCCTCAATAATGATTGGTATACATTGTTGAGTGTTTCAAGCATTACAAGATTACCACTATTCGTGGACCTACTGAGACCACGTACGAGATTGCTTACTCAGCAACCTCCCCATCAGGTAGGTCTATCTATCATAAGTGATAGTGGACTCCAGCTCAATGCAAAATAGGGTTCAATGCAAAATCACGTGTTCCTAAGAGATTTTGATCAATCAAAAGGCGAAGCCTGCTTGAGGTGGATCATCTACACGTTAAACACGAATTTTCCGACCGTTCTGTATAAGGGGGTAGAGTAAATGGCTATCAAAAATCGTACACGGACGGGAATTTACTGTGTTTGCATTAAGCTCTCTTTTAAATTAACAATAGCACAAAGCATAAATATGCTAAGACCTCCGTAAACCGATCCACACATTTCAAGGGTTGAACAGATCTCAGCTAGCAAATTGATAGCTTACGATAGGTTCGGGCGTGCTCAGATAAGTATAAGAAACTGTGACTAAGTGGATCCGATGTACAGAAAGATTCGACTTCCCACAATTTTATTGTTTAGCGCCACAGAATATGAACAGAGGAGACGTATTTGGTTCACGACCGTGCCAACTTGCGCCATGGTTTACATCTATGGTGCTGTGGACGGAAAGCTACAATTTTTCGTAATGTCGACGCTTCTCTCTGCATTGTCCATATCAACTTGGTAAGGATGCCGGCACATCTATGCCGGATTCACCATCGCAGACTCTATATCATACACGCCGAAGAATTGGAAGAACCCCAATACCTGAGGAGCAACCGCACATCCTTTCGCGGTTGGCTTCCCACTGAACCGGAGCAGAGGTATTTGGGTGCCTTTGCACTCGTAGCACGACGCCGATGCTACGTATGTCGTGTTCTCCATCAATCCGTTGCCAATGTATTGGACCATGTCCAGACCGTCAACAGCACGGACCGTGACGAGGGCGCTGCCGTTCATGGTGCCGCCGACGGGGAGGGCCTTGTTCTCCACTCTGTATCCTAACCCTTGACGGCCGAGACCCTTTGTCCCGTCTCCTGACGTGACCGCCCCAGCGACGTAGACCAGAGATTGGCTCTCCTGGCCAACGTGCAATGTGCAGAGGACCTGCAGCGTCCTTGGATCAACGACGTCCACAGAGTCGCTGTGCTCATTACCGATGTATAGGCGAGTGTTGTCGGGACTCGGCCAAATGGGGTGTGGTTGGACGCCACTGGATTTGATGGCTCCGATATACACCGGAGGTTCACTTGGGGATTCTTGCCTATAGGCTTTCGTCTCGTTCAAGCCTGCCACGGTGACGAAACCGTAAGTGACGTTATCCATCACCACGAAATTGGGATGGTTCGTTTCGAGGCCTGTATCCAGAACACTGACGATCTTTTGCTGCTGAAGATCTATCACCGTAACCAGGCCCGCCATCTTATGTGCTAACCAGATCCTATACCCGTCCGCTGATAGCATCATGTCCGATGAGAAGACGTCCGCGAGTCCGGTGATCTCCTGGATAACCTGACGCTTCTCGACGTCGATAATAGAAAGTGACGCCGACTTGATGTGATTGACATATGCGGTCTTTCCGTCCGGACTAAAGAGAACTTTGCTAGGTCCCGGTGCGGTTGTAATGTTCCCGATGACCCCACCAGAGATCCCATCGATAACATCCACGTGGGATGTACCTCTTGAGGCTACCCACACGGTCCGATTGTCAGCGCTGAAGAAGGCCTCGTGTGTGGCACGTTCGGCAAAGGTCTGCGATTGGATGCCGTTATCCAGGGTTCTTATAACCGTGACCGTGTTCGTCGTCACACTGATCGAGCAGATGTATTTGCCATCACGCGAGAAGCCCAATCCGTGACTATTGATGGAGTTGAGGTATTGCGGACCGAGTATGTCTGACAGGCGCTCATCACCCAGGAATATGGTACCGAGGACTTCGTTCGTGCTGGGCTTGATGACCGTGACGGTGTTGGACGTCTGATCGCCCGTATAGATGCGATCCTGCGAGGAGATGGGAGGGGCTCCCGGGAGAGCTGGTGCCTGGATCTGCGCCAGAGCTAGATTCGCACAGAGCAGTGCCGATTGAAGAAGGAACAGCATGATGCTGTAAATTGAATTCGTAAACGCGTCGTAAATTCCCCACCGAGCCAGATCCCACTTCATTGATATATGTCAAATGAATGACAACAGCCATCTATGATCGAGAGACTAATTTCTTAGACTCAAACCCAAAACAGTCAATCATTTCATATTGGTACCTTCATATTTTGGCCGTTGCGCGGACCAAGCCCTTCCTGCCCAGCAGCCAAGCCTTGGGCTCTCACAGTGCCACATCGGCCGCATCAATTCGTTCGCAGGCAGCTGTGCCGACGATGAACGTCTTCAGACCTGATAGAATACCCAAGTCAGCCCTTTAGACAACCCATCAACTACGCGGTAGGGAGAGTATCTAAGCCCCTCTCGAAGGCGGGCAACGTACGTTTCCTTCCCAAAGGAATAGCGGGGTGATGGATGAGGAAGAAGGCCCCCTCTGCTAAGCCTTTCGAGCCCTTAGTTTGCCTCAGTAGTCAGACCTATGCAAAAAAAAAAGAAACAACCCTCAAGCGAACCCTAGTGAGTTCGCTTATGTTAGGGCCGCGCTAGAGCTAACACTAGAAATTAGTTTCGACGCGATAACTGCACTAGCATTTAGCATGTCTAAGCACATTCGCATCGAGTATAATGTTCGTTATAATATTGTTTTATTTTTTTTTGCATTAGATTTAAGAACGAAACTCTTATTTTTCGTTATTTTTCGTTATTTTGACATTATTTTTGATAATAATATATTAAAAACACTTATATTATGTTTTTTAAACATGTATACGCAACTTTATTACTTAATAATCGCGAATACTTTAATTTTTGCCTTTAACAACAAGTTAACTTTACTACTCTTATTTATGCTTTATTTAATAACATTCTTTTTAGAATCAATTAATTCGATTATCGACTATAATATTGATTTTAATATAATAATCTTGAAGAAATTTAAAATCGCAATCTCTATATAAACATAATTACTTCTCTTATAATTTCGACATCTTATTTGACACTTCTTATAGTTCTATTATTTTATCGACTTAGATTAATTACTTTTTTAATTTAATATATTGAGCAAAATTAACAATTATTATTAGATTTTATTTCTTAATTTTTGCGATACTTTAAAATAAAAAACAAGATAAAAGATTGCAAGATATTAATTATAGAAACAATTAAAAAGAAAATTATTAATATTGTTAAAAATATATTTAAGTTTAAAATTAAACAAAAGCAATTAAATGCGTTTGACATTACTTTAAAGAAAAACGTAATTGTAATAGCAAAGACGAGATTTAAGAAAAGCTTACTATATTAGACGTCGTTGTTTATGTCTTTGTTATCGAAAATTGCATTAATAATTATGTCTTTTCTTGTCTTAAAGAACAATTAATATAAAAAGCTAAAAAAAATTATTAATTGTCAATTACTAATATTGAAAGACAACAACAACAAATCGAAGATATTAAAGAAGATATATAAAAAAGATTATACGCATAGTTAATATTGCTATTGTATTTAATATAAAATATTTAATAATTTATTTAATTAAAATAATATTTACAAGTTTTAAAATTGTTATATTTAAGAATTTTTTTAATAATATTTTGCGTTATAAATTTTATTAATTGCGACTTTGTATATTTGCTATTAACAAATTATATCTTGTAAACAAATAAAAATAGTTTTAAATAAATTATGTTTATCTTAACATTCTTTGTACGCAATTGCGTTCTAAAATATTAATAGTAAGTATATTAATTATGTTTGATAACAAAACTCTAGAAAATATAAAGAGACAATACAAATTTGTCTTTAATATAAAAATATTAAAATATCTTTAAATAAATTGAAAATATATTTGCAATTTAGTTTTATTAAATATATCGAAAAATATATAAAAGATTTGCAACATATATTGTTAACGCAAGTCAAAAGTTCTTAAAATATTTCAAAAACAATTGTATATATAAATAAGATAAACAACGTAAATAAAATATGCGAATACATTCGACAATAAATAGTAATTTTAAATTATTTATTAAAGACAACAAAGTAAGTGCAATTAATATTTTTCTCTATAATTATTAACAACAAGAAATGTATTTAAGATGCTTTTTAAAAAAGATTTAAAAATTGTCTTTTTTCAAGAATTCTAATATGCACAAATACGTATAAGCTAGATGTCGACGATTTAAATATTGGAAAAATTTATATTTAAATGCTCTTCTTGTTAATTGCAAAAATATATTAACAACTTAATAAAGCAAATTGATACAACAAAGAACAAACATATTTTATCTTTTTATTCTTGCAATAATATAAAGGAATTCGAAGTAAAAAAGATGCGTTAAATCGAACGTTAATCAAGAAATTAATAGTAGAAGAGACAAATTTTAAGAATTGCGAAACTAATAATAAGCAAAAAGATTTAACAAAAACAAAGAAGTTTAAATTCAAAAAAAAGATGTCAAAAGTAATAAATTGAAGACGCGACATATCTCAAGATATATAAGAATTAATCAATTTTGTATTGAAGAAAAGATGCAACTATTATTGCGAGATAAAATTAAGATTCTTTATTAATATAAATCTAAACAATATAATATTATTAATGTTCGAAAAGATTAAATTAAATTCGTGTTATTTAATTTATTATTCGAATAATTAAATTTCGATTAATTAACATAAGAAGTTAAATTCAAAACAAGAAAAGAATAAATTTAAGCGTCTTTAGATTAGACGTTAATTCAAGAAGTAAAAAGAGCAAAAAATAATAAATATTTTTAAAAGTTCTTTTTTGCGATTTACTTTAAGTCTATTAATGTCGAATGCAATATTAAAGATTCTCGACATATAAGAACATCTAATAATTGATAACAAAAATCTAAAACACAAATTAAGCAATATTTAAGACGCTATATTAAAGTATAATGCTAAAATTCTCGATATACTAAAACGAGATTAGACGTTAAATAAAAATAGCAATAAGATATTAATAAAAATAAAGAGAGATAAAAACAAGATTAATGCAAAGAATGTTAAAACGCTTCTATTACTTAATTTAGCTTTAATAAAATATAAAATGCGAAGAAATCAATAATTGTTTGCGAAAAGAAAATAAAAAAGTAATAAACAAAGATTTGATATAAACGTTAAGAAAAATAAAATTAACTTATCGAGAAAAGATACTAAAAACAACAACGTTTTCGACAACAAAATCTTTCGATTGTTGTAAACATTGCAAACATCTTGTTAACGTTAACAATTATTAAAAGATATAATATTAAACGCGTTACAAAAAATATCTTCTTAAAATATTGCATTTTTATTTAATAATAGAAAGCAAAAAAGATCGATTTATTTAAATAATTGCAATTTAAGTACAATCAATATTGTGCAATGCATTTTTAACTTTAATTTTAACATTTTGCGAAATATTCGAAAGCGCAAACGCAAGAGAGAAACAACGCAAAAAATTGCTCTATTATTTGTACTTCGAAATTTATAAAAAATATTATATAATATCGAAGTCTTACATTAAGATTTTAATTAAATTTTTTAATATAATATTTTCGAATTGCAAACAACAAGATTGCGAGTAAAAAATATTGTGTATTACGATATTGAAAGAGTTTGTATTAAATTTATAAAAATTAATAAAAGTCGAAAACTCTTTATTATATTAATCTTAATATTAATATCGATTTCGACAATATTAGACTCAATAATATTATTAAATTTAACTCGAGATTTGTAATACAAATTGTATTTTATCTTGTTATTGTTAAAAATCTTTAGATTTTTTATTGAAAAATTAATAATAATATTCTTAATATTTTTTTTTTGCTTAATATTAATAATTTAATCGATAATATCTTGATTAAACTTTATATATTCTTTGCGTCTTTTTTCTTAAAATAATAATTAATATTAATTGAGTTAAAAACAAATTTAAATGTTAATTAAAGATATATTAAGTAAAAAGCATTAAATACTTAATTCTTAAGCAATTAATTGCTATTAGATAAGAATTAAAATCGCTTTTGTTAAAAGATCTTCAAATTTAAATTTAACAATTTCAATAATTGATTGATTTCAAAATTGATATTACTTTTATTTTAAAGATTAATTGCATTATTAAATAGAATAACATCTTGCAACTTCTTAGTAATAATAAAAAAAATTATTATATATATTATGCGTAACAAAGTCTTTGCGTAATTAAGCGTTTCAATTCTTTTCGCTTAAAATATAATAATAATTTTGCGAAATATATAACAAAGCAATTTAATGTTAATTATCTTAATAGTATATTTAAGTATTAAATATATCTTAATATAAATATAGAAATTTTAATAATTACAAAACTTCTAATCACTTTTATCTCTTTAAACTAATATTATAAAATATAATTTTGTTTTATGCGACTTTAATACATAAAGCTTAAGCATAAATATAATTTAAAGAAAGTTTACATTAACGTACGTTAATAATTTGAAAAGTTTTTGAATAGCGTTCTCTATATAAAAAATTTAAATCTTGTTAGATTAGATATTGCGTAATTAAAAAAAAAAGAATGTATTGTATCTTGATATTAAGATTTTTATTAATTAAAGTTAAAGCAATAGATATAACTAATAATAAATATTCTTTCGAAATTTATATATTTCGATAAAGAGACACAATATTAAGATTATAAGATTAAATTATTATAACAAATATAATTAATTTAAATTTTTAACTCTTTTCAATTCTTTTGCTTTGTTAATTCTCTAGAAACTCGAGATTATTATAAATTAAAATTGTTATAAAAAGCTTCTTTATCGCGATAAAACGCGTCTTTGCAAAGTTAATTAATTTATTTAATCAATTTTGTATTGTTTTGTAAAACATTGTTAAATTAAGCAAGTATAACAAGTTTATTACTCTTTGTTTTGCGTTATTTTGTTATAAATAAAGTGCAAATATAATTTAAAAATTAAATAACAATTTTAAACGCAAAAGATAAGAAAAAGTAAAGAATATAACAAGTTGCTAATTAATTATATTTTTGAATTTTGTTGTCTTCAAGTTTTAGTAAATAACAATAACAATAATTTCTTGCTAACAAGAGACAACAATTTTTATTATTTTCTTCGCATTTTTAAGTTTAACAAAAGAATTTCAATTAAAATTTACAATAAATTCTTAAAATTAATCGAACAATTAATTTTTAATTAACGCAATAAGTTCTTCGCAAAAATTATTAATAGTTTACTTTTAATTGTAGCGACTTATAAATTAATTTTTGCAAATTTCTAACATTTGTAAAAATTCTTTGTTGTTAATTATTATATTATAAACAAAGTCAAGAAAGCTTTTTTTTTTTTTCGAAAACTTTGTCTTTTCGAAAGCAAATAAGATTTCGAAAATAGTTAAATAGAATTTATTGTTATTGCTTTAACAAACTATTTATTTGCTTTATTTTTTAAAAGTTAAATTACTTTAATTCTTAATAATTTGTAACAAAAAAAATGGATTTTCGATAAATAACTCGCAATTAAATAATAATAAAGATTAATTATTTGTTAACAAAACTTAATAAAAGAAACGCGAATTGCAACAATAAGAAATTAAGACAAAAAATAACAACAAAAGAGAACTTGTATTAAGTAAAGAAAGAGAAGAGAAATATATTAAAGAGCTATTTATAATTAGTTACAATTGCAATTGCAACAAGAAATTAAGTAAAATAAGTATTTATATTTGTAAGAAAGATTGTGTGCAATTCGATTAATTGTGCAAGCAAGAGTAAGTTTATCGCTCAAGTAACAAGAATTCTTAAAGCGTCAAAAATATATTGCGCATTTTTGATTGTTTAATTAACGACTAGAATTTATCGAATTTCTTGTTTATTAAGATTTTTTTAATTGTTGTTTGTCTTTCTATTTTTTTATCTTTTGTTTGCGCAAATTTTATTTACATTGCACAATATTAATACTCTTATATCAAAAATAAAGTTTGCAACTCTTAATTTACTTTTTTTTGCGAATTTATCTCTTACTTCTTGAAGAAGTTAATTAAAAAATAAGTTTGTCTTTTTGTTTATATAACAAATATCTAGATTTCTTTAAATACTTTTAAAGAATTAATTTGTTAATAATTAATAATTTTTTTAATTGCAATACGATTGCTATTTAACAATATATTTGTCTCTATCTTTACTTGTAAGTTATTCTAGTTAACTTTGCGATTAAGATATTGCTAATAGAATTTCTTAAGAAAAGTTAAGTCAATGCGAGAAATTTATCTTTAACTTAATTATATTAATTGTGCTTCTTAAACAATAATAGAATTAAAACAATTTGTTAAGCGTAATAAACAATTAATTAATTAATATTTTTTGACTTAACGCTATCGAGAGACTTTTTGTTAAATTGAATCGCTACATATTAAGACAATACTATTCTTTTAATAATCTTTTCTTTTTGCGCAATTAAATTATACACAATTTTAGATCGCGTTACACGCATATCTTCTCGATCACAAATAACAAATTCTAGACTTTTGTACTTTGCAACGTTAATTAATCTTTATATTGACATATTTTTAAAACTATAAATTTATACTTTTTTAATATTAATTAGCACATCGCGTCTTTCTATAATATCGAACTATTATAATCGAATTTTGTAATAAAAGTCTTTTATAATTAAAGTATAATTGTCTTCGAATTTATTGTTTAAAAATATAAAGTCTTGAATTATATTATAATCTTTATAAATTTCGATGTACTTTAAAATATTAATATCGATATAAAAGAAGTGCGTATTATTGCTTTTGTAAATGTACTTTACGTAATATAAATAGAAAATAAATTAATAGTTTTAATTAAATCTTAATGCGACGTAAAGAAGCTAGTAAAAAAGATTAATTCGAATAATTTGTTATATAAAAAAATACATTATATTGCAAAATTATTTTAGATTCCATTTACTATTGCGCGTGTTAAGATAATAAAGATATATATTGTATTTAATATTAATTAGATTTTAAATTTGTAATTTGTAATTTTTTTTGTTAGCAATATTATTTTAGAGTTATTTGAATAATTGCGACGCAACAACGTTTTTGTCTTAATATTAATTTTTTTAGACATTAAGATTTGCAATTTTAATAACAATTATTTTAACAATATTCTTGTTATACTTAATTAGAAGATTAGATTTCTCAACAATATATTTGAAAATTCTTAAGACATTTGTTTTATCTCTTTATCGACTTGTTATTTTTTATTAATTTAAATTTTTGCGCTTTAACAAGTTTAGCGCAAGATATTCGTTATATATTTAAATAAGACAACTTTTAATAATTGAAGTTGTTATACTTGTTTTACTATTTATAAGTCTTACGAAATTAACAACGTTTTGCAAATAATTAAAACAAATATACTTAAAACTATTTGTCGACAAGAATTTTAATAATAAGCAAACAACTTTGAAGCATTACTCTTTTGTACGCATATTTGCTTCTTTTATTGTTAATTGTTTTATGTAATTAATTAACGTCTTGTCGATATTACAACATTAACATTAATTGTTAAAAGATTTAAAATTCGCAATTTAATTATAACTTTCTTAACTTACAAGATTTTATACTTATTGCTTAATATATTGTTCGATTTCTTTTTTAATATTAATATTAAATTTCGATACATTAACTCTAATTGTCAGTAGTGTTTTTTGCGAACTTTTGATTGTTTATTCGATTAAATTGTTGTTAACGCTAATATTAAGATATCGCTTTTAATAACTCTAGTCTTATAATTTTCTAATAGATTAAAGATGTCTATTTTAACTTTATTAAACTTGTAAACTTCTTAATTAAATAAGTTTAATTCTAAACTCTTAAGAAAAGACGTTATTTCAAGATTTAACATTTTAATAATCTTTTTTTAGTTATTTGAGATAACACATTTTTTTAATTTTTGATTTTTTGCGTTTTGACGTAAACGTTGTAAGACAATTTGACTTACAAAATTGCATATTTAATTTATATTCAAAATGCGTTTTGTAATCTTTATTATTGTTAAAATATTAACTTCTTAAAAGCAATTAAATTTCTAATCGATTATTGCATTGTTCTAGCACTTGCAAATTAACAAAAAAAAAATCATATTTTTTGTGTTAACGTTTCTAACTTTTGCAAAGAAATTTCAAAATTAATATTTTTAAATTCGCAAATATCTTACATTTATTTTAATAAATATACTCTTAAAACTTTTAATACTTAAATAAAGTTCAAATCTTTCTTACAATTTCTTTAACAATCTTTATATACTTATCGATATATTCGAAACATTTAATAATAGTTTCGAATTTTTTTTTTGTTGCAAAGAATAATATTTAATTATTAATATCTTGCACAATATTATATTAATTGCAATTAATTATTAATCGTATTAGATTTTAAAAATTTATATGCAAACTTGCAAACGAAATTGCAAGATCTAATTTATTTTTGTCGATTATTATAAATAAAAGAATTTTGCTTGCAAAAAAAATAAAAATAAAAAAATCAATTAACAAATAATATTAATATTCGAAACGTTCAATATAATACTTTTTTATTTACAAATTATTAAGACAAAGATATGCGACGCATCTTTGTTGTTTACTTCTTATTGTTTGTTTATTTCTCTATCTCTTTAATCTATCTCTTAACTTTTATTAATATAAGATTGCTAGCAACTTAATAAGTTAAGAAACACTTGTAATACACTCTTAGAAAAATGTATTTTTTCTAATATAATAAGATTATTAATGCAAGCTTTGCTCAATTTTATTAACACTTCGCGATATTTATTTGTTGTTAAGCACTTTATTTTATTTATTCATTGCTAGATATTGTTAACTTTGCAAGTTTATATATCTTTTGTTGTTGTTCAATTTAATGCTTAATTATTTATACTTCTTGCTAAAAAAAATTTGAAAAAAAAATTCTTTTATCTATTTAATTTTCTTAAAATAAATAATTGCTTTTTCGAGCTTTATTGTGCTTTTTTAATTATATTAAATCGAATTTTATTGCATATCTTGTTTTTTTCGATACAAAATTCTTCGCATTATAAATAAGCACAACTTTTCTTCAAAAATCGCGTTAATTAATATTGTTAAAAAGACAATATCTTTAATTGCTATCAAGACTTTGATATCCTTAATTATTAATAAGAATTTAATGTCTTTAATTATTGTTAAAAATCTAATATCTTTTAATTGTTTTATAACACTCAATTGTCGAATTTTTGTTAAAACGATTGTTACTTTATTAAATTTTTTATTCGAAATATTAAATACAAACGTTGCTTTGTTATCGACTACTTTAACAAAAAAGAGATTAAATAAATTAACACAAGCTCTCGGATTAAGCCTTTTGTTTATAAAACAATCTTAAAAAGTTAAGAGTACGTCTTAAAAAATAATTAAAAATGCAAAAAAAAATAAAAATGCGCTTAATAGCGCTTAGCAAAGTTTTGTTAAAGCTATTGAACAAAACAACTTTGATTCAAGAGCTTATATATTTTTCTCTCTTTTGTAATTTTTATTAAATTTCTTGCTAATACTTTTATTATTAAAACAATCTTAAGAAGCGAGATAAATTAAGAAACAAGAACTTTAATAACAATAATTTGTTAATTTTTTTTTCTTGCAAGAATCGAATGTTTGCGTTATCTTGTCTCTTTAATATTTCGAGATTAAAGTACAATACAAAAAGCTATATATAATATAATTGAAAAAATAACAATTAAACGAAAAAAATCGAAAATATTAATTTGTCGATATTTGAATAATACAAAAACTATATGCTAATAATTAACAAACACATTAACAATATACAAATTTTTTTAAATTCGAAAATATTCGATTTTAATATTTGTCTAGATAATAAACTTATATTTCTAGTTGTTTATTTTAATATAATAATTAATTAATTTTACAAAATATATTTAATCGAATTTGACAAAAACAAAGATTTGCGCATTTGTCGCATATTATTAAGAAGTTTAACAAAACAGTTTTTCAATATTAATATTGTAAATTTCGACGATTGTATCTTAAAGCTCGATTAAGAAAAATAATATTATTTTTAATATTAAGATATTTTATTGCTTTGCAAAGTTAAGAATTTCGACTTAAAAATATTTCTTGTACACTTATTTTATTACAATTTAAAATATTTTATTGACAAAATCTATTTCTCGAAACAATTTAAAATTAAGAGATAGATTTTTTTTTGTTAATTAACAATTAAGAAGTTTAAGATTATTTTGCGTATAAATGTCTTTAAAATATCTTTTTACAAAACAATAAAGTTTGTCGAAGACATAACAAAGCTTGTTGTCGAGCTTATTAGATTAGTCGAAGAAATAGTTGTATTTGCTAACAAGTTTATTAAGCTTGCAAACAAAATTAAAAAACGTCGCACAAAAATTTAACGTCTAAAAAAGATTTAAAATTTAAAGAACAAAGAATCTAATTTAAATGCAAAAGAGAGATCGATCAAGAGTAAGCGATATTGTTTAAGATAATTTTTATTACAAAGACGCGCGACGCTTCTTTAATATTGTAAGAACTTGTTCTCGATATCTAATGCGTCTTTTTTGTGCTTAGAATTTTTTTAAGATAGCTTGTAATTCGCGATAATTAAGCAATAAACAAACGATAACTTATATTTGTGAATTTTTTCGTAATTGCAATTAAATGTCTATTTTAATTGCAATTTTTTACTTCGCTTATTAGATGCTTGCGTTAATAGTAATTTAATAATAATATATCGAAAATCTTAATTTAGTTGCGAACATCTACAGAGAAATATTGTAAAATAGAAAAGCTATAATTAATTTTTTAAAATCTTGTATTTGTCAAGCTTTTAACAAAATAAATCTTGAATTTTGATTTGCTTTATTTTGACAAAAAAATAAGATTTTGCTCTTAGATTCTATAAAAAGATTATATTTAAGCGCGCGCTTTATTTATCAAAATTAGTAGACAAGAATTAAATAAGACTTCGCATTTAGCGTTAAACTAATTTATTAAGCGTCTATTTTAAAAAAAAATACTTTAGAGTTTATGCTAGAATTAAGAATTTATTAATTTTAATCAAAGATTAGAATCGCGAAGCGACGTGTTTAAATATAATCTTTCTTATAGAATCTAACTACTAAGACAATCCTTAGTATATGTTCTATACGTTTGTCTCGAGTCGCGATTTGTTACTTATTTTGTATAGAACTTGACGTCAAGGATTTAATCAAGTTCATTTCTAGCGATCTTTTTACTCTACTCGCACGAGTCGCGAATTGTTTATTTAAGAATCTATTTGGGACGAGTTTTCTAACTTAGAATTCAATCTAGAACGAATCCTCTAGAGCTTTGCGTTAATTATTCAATTCTTTAAATAATTTTAGCGTTATTCGAATTCAAATACAAATACATTAGATATATTTGTATTTATAAATAATTATTTGAATAATTTCTAAAAACAGTATAATACAATTAAAATAGAAAGATGCTACGTAGATATCTCTTTTTCCTAATTTAATATCTCTCTAAAGTTAATGGTATAATATCTCTTATTAAATTAATTCGAAGCAAGTTGAATCGATTATCTTAATATTCTAAAATTTCGCGCATTGCTTACAAAATTATATATTTAGTCTAATTAAGCTAGTACTAAGTACGTAATCAATAAATCTAACTTAGAATATTTAATTTTGTAAATAGATTTGCGTCTATAAACGTCAATCTATTAATAAAATCGAGAAATTATATATTCGATAATTTATTATATACTTAGTACTAGTCCGGTTAGGCTAAAAATCTTATACTAGTAATAAAATAATATAATTTATATAAATACTGAAAAATTCCTAAATAAGTTAGCGCGAGTAGACTAGAAACAGTCTATTCGATATTGTTTTAATTAGACTAATTGTTCGATTCGATTTTTCCTTAGATTTAGAAACCGAACCGAATTTCTAACTGTATTAGACTATATTTTAGTCTAATATAGTTAGTATTTGTATAGTATTTGTATTGGGAATCGAATTTGCATAAAATTCGATTCCCAACAATTAGTCTAGTTTTAATAGAGAACATTTAGCAGAATTCGCTTATATAAAGTGTTTCTCTCGTAATTGCTAATAAAGTAGATATAGAAATAGATACAAATATATAGTATTGTTCTAACACTTAATATTATCTTTAGCCTAATTGTTGGACTCGATTTCGCGAGAGAATCGCTAAGTAATTGGACTTGAGAAGCTTAACTTTAGACTAATTGTTATATTGAATTTCGATTTTAACTTTAGAAATTAATTCGACTTGTCGATTTTAATATTAGAAATCGATCTAAAATTCAATTCGATTTCAATTATTTTAAAATCGACTCGATTCGATTTAACTCGATTTTCGATTTTAATATTAGAAATCGAATTGAATTGTTAAAAAATCGAAAATAATATTATTATGTTAAGATTTTCTACTTTTGAATATATGTTATTATAAAAGTAAATTTTTCGCTAGAATGTTAAATAGTATGCTTCGACACAAAAGCTACGCTTGCTTATATTATTTTAATATAGCTTGCTTAAACTAGTTGCTACTTGTATTACTCTTTTATATTATTATTTTATTCTTAAGTTACTTTCTCGAATTATTAAAAAATATTATTATATTGTATCTGTATTTTTGTTTGCAAAATATCAAACTCTTTAAAAATTTTAAGTTAATTATTGTCTTTAAACAAAGAAAACTCTAAGAAATCTATCTTTTGCAATTTGCTATTTAGGAATTTATATCTTAATTAATTCGCGAATTAATCTAATTAAGATTTTCTTACTTCTACTTTTAATAATAGATTTTTTTTTTCGCAAAATATTAAACAAGATATTTATCAATTATTTACTATTTGTTTTAAGAGAGAAAAACAAATATATTAAATAAAATTCAAATATTAATACTCAATTTTAAGCATAATAATTACAAATAATTGTTATTAATAATATCTTAAATAAGATTTAATCAAGATTTGTTAATTTATATTAAATAAAAAAAAATATAGAAATATAATTCGAGCTCTAAAACAAATATATTTAAATAACTTTAATTGTAGATAATATTTCAAAATTTGTGTGCAAAAGTTGTTACAAAATTTTAAAGTATTTTATTGCTTACAATTATTTAAGTATATCGAATATAAAGAAATATCTTCTATTTTTTTTGTTTAGAACAAAAATAATCTTGATTACAAATTGCAATTAATCTAGTCTTTAATTGCGTATGTCACAATTAATAATATATATAAATAATGCAAAACTAACAATTCTTTAGAAAAAGAATTATATCAATTTATTGTTATTCTTTATTTAAGATAATTAAGAAGATTAACTATATAAGATTTTCGTAAATTTAAATTTGTTTTTTCGAATTATTGACAATCTTAACTTTCGAAAACTATTAAAAATACTTTATTTAAATTTAATGTTTTTAAATTGTACAAGATTATTTAAAATAATTCTCTCGAAATATAATTAAATTTGTAAGAAAATTAAGATAAATGTTAAGAATACTTAATATATCTCTATTGCTTTAAATATATAATCTAGCTTTTAAAAAGTTGTTTATTTAAGAGTATTAATATATTAAGTAAATATTGTATTTAAATTTCGCAAATATTTTATTAAATTTACTTTTATTAATATCAAGTATATAGATTGTTAATTAATATTAAAACTTATAAAAATTTTAAAATCTTTCGAGATTAAAAACAAATTTCTTAAGATTGTTATTAATAATATAAGTAACAACAATATATTCAAAAACAAATTTAAAAAGATCTTAAATTAACAAAAGTTTTAATAAAATAAACAATAGAATTTTGTATCTTGTTTAACTTATATTATTAATCTTGTAACTTAATATTTTATTTCGATTATAAAACCGAAAACAACAAATAATAATATTGTTGTACAATTAAAAAATAAACAGCTTTAAGATGTTGCAAAAAGCACAAATTTGTCTAGTATAATTAAAAAAATATTTAAATTTGTAATAATACAAAAAAGTAATATATATATTTATTTTATTAGATTTGCGCTCTTATAGTTGTTATTAATAACTTAGCTTAATATTTATTTCGATCTAAAGTCTTTTAAGAGAAAATCGATAAAAAGTTACAAAAATTAGTATAGAATACTTATATTTATTAAAACTCTATTTATTTTATATTTTGTTAAATATATTAATTACGCAATTATATTAATTTTTAAGTAAAGAATTATTTTTAAGATTTAAAGATTTAATAAATTAAACTTAATAAAAGCAAGTAAAACTTAATTTTGCTTGTTAACAGTATATTAATTTTCTTTTACAAATATATTCTTATAGTTTTGCAAACAATTAATATAGATATTTATTTAGAATTTCGAATATTCGATACAATATTTAATTATTTTAAATATCTAAAGAAAATAATAAAATTAATATTTATTTTTTGACAAATATTATAATTAAGATTTGCAATAAAGTTTCGACAAAGCTTGCAAAATACTATTTAAAAATAGAATAATTAGATAATATATTATACAATTTTGTTAATATTCTAGATTCTACGCAAAAAATTAATCTTTATAAGTTGTAAAATAAGAGAAAAAACAATAATACTATTAATTACAAAAATAGATACAAGATAGAATTTAAGAATTATTTTTGATATTATTATAATTTGATTGCTAATTTAAGAACAAAAGTGCAAAGAGCAAATATTGTTAAAAAATAATATAATATAATAATACATATAATCTTTTACTAATATTAATATAGTCTATTGCAATTGTTACAAGATTCTTATTTTAACAATCTTAATAATCTTGTTCGATTTAATATAAAGATAATCGATATCTTTATATTAATATTGTAAAAAATAAATATTCGATCTAAGAATATTAAAGAAATAATATATCGAATTTTTTAAAGTTAACGCAAATAACTTAAGATATTCTTTTATATTTAATATTATTAATAAGTATTAAACAAACTTTTAGTCTTGTTCGAAAAATATATTAATAAAATTAATTTTAAATATGTTTATAAACAATTAAGCAAATTATAATAATTAAGTATTTTAATTGTATTATAAATTTAAATACAAAAAAGATTGTTCTTAAATTGTAAAATATATATTATAGAGAAAAAAATAACAATCAAGTAATAAATAGAGAAGAAGATTTTTTATATTAAATTTTAAGATTGTTTTAGATTAGATTTATCAATAAATAAATTAATTTTCGAAGAAAAGATATTTTTAATAATTATAAAAATAATTAGATACTATTAGTAATAATACAAAAAGATAATATATTTAATAACTTAAATTGCTAAAAGAAATTTATTAATAATAAAATTTCGAAGATTCGATTCTTAGCTAGTGCAAAGAATATATTATAATTGCTCGAGAAAAAAAATATAATATTATTTGTAAACTTTCTAGCTAAGAAGATCGAATTGCTTTATTAAATATTTAATAAAATTTAAATTCTTTAACTAACCTATTATACGCTTAGCGTAAATCGTCGCAAAATTCGAATCTATAGTATATAAATGTTACGCTAATACTTTCGTAAGAGATATTAGAGAGAATTATGCTATCGAAGAGATTTATGAACGTCTTTAGACAATATAAGCAATTACTCGATAATAAGAGTTGCAACTATAAACAATCTTATATTTAATAAATCTTTATAGAAATTTAATAAATTAGAGTAACAATAAGTAAAAACTTAAGATAAGTTGAACACAATTTATAAGAGAGTTGCGTTCAAAAGCTATATATCTTTTTATTATTTAAAATTTAAGATATTTGAGATCTTAATTTTAAATTTAAGATATTTAAGAGTTAAGTTATCTTGATTATCTTAATTCTATCAATAAATCTTTTTTTCTAATTATCTTGTAAAAGGCAATGCGCAACAAATAATATCTATTAATATGCAACTTGTAATATTATCTTCTTTTTTTAAGAATTTTTGTTTCGAAATTATCTATTCTTTTTTACTATATTAATTAAGCTAATTATTGAACAATATTGCAATTTCGTTGCTAATTGTTACTATAAATACGTCTTTTTTACAATACGTTCTTGTTGAGTCTATATTTTATTTAACGTATTTTGTCGAATAAATAGAAAACATCTTAAGTATAAGAAGTATTATTAAAAGAATTGGAAATGTAATTTGACTTCTAATTATCAAAAAATAGATAAAACTATTTAGAAGACTAAAAAGCTAAATAATAAAATAACAAAATTGCGTCTAAGAATTGCGCAAAAGACAAAACAAAAAAATACTAACTTTATTGTTTAAAAGATATAGATAATACAAAATCGAAAAATATTCTAAAAATCAAGAAGAACAAAAAAGAGATTAAATATATTAATAAAATATTCGAAACTTTATTTAATACTATTATTAATTTTTTATTGTTTGCTTTTTTATTTTCTAGTACTTTGTCAACTCTTATAAGTAATTTTGTTGCTAATAAAATTGTTGCAACTTGTTAAAGTACTTCTTCAAATTCTTAAATAACTTTTATATATTTTCGAAAATAAATTTTTTTTTTTACTTAATAAGATATTTTTGATTTTTCTATTGTAGAATTTTCTTAATCTTATATTGTTTCTCTTTCTATAAATAAAAATAAAATATATTCTATAAAAATATAATTAAATTTACTAATTTTAACAATAAGATATAAAATAATATAAATACTTTAACATGTTTAAATAAGTCGAGTTTATAATTAACTAGTCTTTTTATTTTTTTGATAAAAAACAATTCGACTTTAATATAATTTAATTTTTTGCTTAATTTTCTTGTTTTAGGATTTTTTGTAAAAAGATATATTTTATTTCTCTTTTTTAATTAAGATGTTATTTTTCGTTTTTTATTCTAATACTTAATAGACTTTTTTTGCATTCTTAAAATATTGTTGTATATCTTTTTTAGTATTGTTATTCTTTTAATGATTAATTAAACTAATAGATGCTTTTGCTCTTTCTCGAAGAGATTAAATTTTCTACTATAATTAACAAAAAATAAAGTTATTTTAATAATATTCGAAATCTTTGTATTAAGTGTTAATTGTATTATAGATAAAAGTAATATTTAATTGCTATAAATATTGTTAACATAGTATTTCAAATACTATTTTAAACCTTAATTTATTTGCTTTATTTAATTATTTGTAATCAAATAATAGACAATAAATAGTTTAAGTCTTATTTCTAATATTAATAGAAGTATCTTCTAATAATTAAATATAAAGAGTTTGTCTTTGTTATTAATTAGTTCTTTAAATATATTATAGTACTATATAAGTCGATTTAATACAATATATTTTAGTTGTTCTATTATAAACTTCTCTTTGCATGCAATAATATATAAATACTTAATAAGTTTGTTAGTTATTATTAGTATCAAATTATATTTGTTTTTAATTATTAAATTTGACAATTTAAGCAATTTAATAATAAAGTTTATTGTAAATTTATCTTATAACAATTTAGAAATTTTTTAATATTAAATTTTATTATAGCTTGTATATATACTATATTTGTTCTACTAATAACTAAGATATTATTTAATATATATTTCGACAACTTGTCTTATTTAAGAAAACTAACAATACTAATATAAAAGTTAAGGAATTTTAATTATTTTCGAATATTTTTGCAATAATTTATTATAGTGTTTCTTTATATATTTGTCGATTTTGTTAATAGATATCTAAAGTTTTTTTTTTATTAAAAACTCTTTCTTATTGTTTTTAAATATTTATAAAATAGTATTTAGTTTATATTTGTTTGCTAATAATAATTTATTTTTGTTAATCTTAAATATATTGTAATTAAACAATTTTTTTGTTTTTATATAATTATTTCTTTTGTTAAGTGCATTTACTTTATTATTATTTTTATCTAATATATATTATATTTTAAATTTGTATTGTTCGAGTTACTTTAATTATTATACTTATTTTCTATTAAGTTATTTAATAATAGTAAAGTGCAAAAGATTCTTATAATTTATAAGAGGTTTAAATTTTAATAATTCTTTAATATATATTCTTTATAATTTTAGAGAGATTACAATAGCAAATAGCTTCTTGTTATAAACATTATAATTTTGTTCGACTAACAAGAGATTTCTCGAGAAATAAACTACTAAGTATTATATATTTTATACTCTTAATTAAAGTATATATTAATAGCTAAATTTAATATATCAATTTTAATTCTATTTAATAATTGTAAATTGTTTATCTTTAATATTACTTTCTTTAAATACTTTAGCTTAAAATTCTAAAATATTTTCTCTTCTATTAATTCTTATATTTATAGTATTTTTTTTTTATAAAATCTGTTAATAATATTATGTTAATAAAGTAATTCTTAATAAATTTCTTGTTATAATTTATAAAATCTAAAAAAAATTAAACTTTCTTTATATTAATAGATAATTTTTATTCTTTAATTGCTTGTAGCTTTTCGAAATCTATATATATTTTATATTGTTTAACAACAAATTTAAGAAAGTTAACTTCTTTTTAATAAAACTTGCATTTCTTTAATTTAAAATATAGATTTCTTTTATTTAGATATTTTAATACTTTAAAAATATAATTTATATATTCTTTTAAAATACTTAAATAAATTATAATATTATTTAAGTATATTATAACAAATTAATTCAAATATTAATATAATATATTATTAATTATTTTCTAATACGTTGTCAAGATATTTGTAAATTCGAACAATATTACTATATATTTGTATAATCTATATTGTATGCAATTTTTTTTTTTATTTCTTCTCTATTTTTATTTTTATTTAATTGTACGCTTCTTGTAAATTTAATTTAATAAAGTATTTTGTTTTAAATAATCAATTTTAAAGCTTGCTAATATTAAATAATAAATATCGATTTTATATTATAATATTGTTTAGCTTTTAATAATTAATATATAGATAAAAAAAATTGTTTTTTTTAAATACAAAGAGAATCGAATATTCTATCTATAATTGAAATTTTTTAATAAATTTGTTTTTTGTTTTTTGTCAAATATTCGCGAAGTATTTTTAACTTCTTTTCGAATAAAACATATATAGATTTAAATATAAATTGCTTGTTTAATGTAAGTTTAATCTTGTAATTTTATAATTAATATTTGAATAAAGTCTTAATTATTTTTTCTTTTTAAAATAGATGCTCTTAATTGTTGTATATTTGTAATATATACTTTAATAATTCTTTTACTATATTAGATAGTTTAAAACTCTTAGAAGATTTGTAGTCTTTTTTACTTATTTTAACTTTATAATTTGACTAATTTTTGTCAATATCTATTAAGATAAATTCTATTAAATTGTTTTTTTGCGAAAATATAAACTTGTTATTTGCAATCAAGTTTTATTTTTAATTTATTTATTATCGAATGCTATTAACATATAAATTAAATATAAATTGCGTAATTATATTGCACAAAACTAAATACTTGTATATTTTAGTTAATTTCTAAATTGTGTTGCTTTAATTAAAATATTTCTAGAACAATATTGTAAGTAATTATTTCTACTATATTAAAAATTAGTTTCTTGTAATATTGCTAACTAGCTATTAATAGTAATTTTGTTTTTTTATTTACTTTTTTATTTTCTACAAGTAATAGATTTTTATCTACAATTATTAGATTGTAAGTATTAGACTTCTTTTAAGTAGAATATTCTTCTCTTTCTACAAAAGTTTCAATTATAAAATTATCTATTGTATCAAAATTAATTATTGCTATAAATCAACAATTATTAATCTTAACTAATATAATAAAATATTGTATATATATTGTTAAGTTTAGTTGTTATTATTAAACTAATATATTATATTTCTCTAATATATCCTTTATTAAGAAATTTAATTTTTTTTTTGCTTTTATGTTGCAATTTTTGTTTTAAATATTTATTTGCGCTAAGCTTTCTTTTGTTGTTAAATTGCTAACTTTAACTTTTTCGAAAATTACTTAATTTTTTACTTATTTTCTAAATAAGTTTAATATATATTGTTATAGTATACAATTTAACTAAAATCTATATATACCATAAGATTTAATTGTTTTATAATAATATCGAACATATTCTTTTTATAATAGTATTGTTTTTTAGTTTCTTTTTGTATTTGTTTACAATCTTCGATAAGCTAATTAAAGTCTCGAGATAATTTATAATATTTTCTATGCATTTGTAAAAACTCTTTTAGTTATACTCTTTATTTAAGTCGATAATTGAACTATAAAATTTAATTAATTTTCTAAAATACTTAATTGACTTTTTGCATAAATGCAAGTATCTTGTCTAATAATATTTTATCTAGAATTTTCTATAACTAATTTAAGTTCTTTATCAAATAATAATTGTTGTTTAATTTAATTTCGAAGATATTTGTTTTTGTATTAACTTGCTCTTTAATATTATTCTAATTATTAAATATCTCTCTTAATATAGTATTAATCTATCGACAATTTATTAAATTTTATAATCGACAATCTCTTGCAAAGTAACTCGATTTATTATATAAATAATACGTTTTTTAAAATTTGTTATTTTGCTTTTTTCTAGAATTCTTTTCTTTGCGTTGCTAAATTTAATTTAATTTTATAAATACAAATTTACAATAGTTTAAGTTATTGTATTTCTAATTAAAACAAAATTCTTTTTACTAATATTTGATTGTTAATTTAAAAAAGATTTCTACTTTTTGGTAAAATTAATTGTATTGCTTTTCTATAACTATTTTATATAGTTTGTTATTAAAATCGATAACTACTTCAATAAGATCGAATATATTGCTAATAAATTTGCTATTGCGTATAATTTTGTTTTTAAGATTATTCTCAAAGTCTTGTCGAAACATTGTTATAAATATAACATTTTCCTATTTAATAAGATTAATATATTTTTAAAATCTTGTTGCATAATTTGTTGCAAAAATTTGTTAAATTAAATATTAAATTACTCTTTTTATAATTTGTTTTTTGTTAGATATTTCGAAGATTCTTTAAAGTTTTTTCTTGAAATTATTGAAGTTTATAAATATTGCATAAGAATTTTTGTTATAATTTTTCAAATATTTGCGTAAGTTTAATTTGAGTTAATATTAAACTCTCTCTCTAAGAAATATTAATACAAAAATTGTCTTTTAATTTGCTAAAACAAAATATAAGATAAAATAAATATCTATTTGTATAAGTTAGTTCTTTAGATCGATACAGTCTCTATAATAGACGTCAAACTTGTTAATTCTTATTTTGTTGTCTTTATTAAATATTAATCGACATAATATTGTTAAACTAGTACTAGAGATAGAAGTGCGTTAATTTGATACAAACATTCTTAAAATATTTAAAGTATTACGCTAATATTTCTATAAAAGTTATTAGAAAAAGCTATATTATCGAAAAGATTTGTAGATATCTTTAAACAATATAAGCAATTACTTGATAATAAGAGTTGCAACTATAAACAATCTTATATTTAATAAATCTTTATAGAGATTTAATAAATTAGAGTAACAATAAGTAAAAACTTAAGATAAGTTGAACACAATTTATAAGAGAGTTGCGTTCAAAAGCTATATATCTTTTTATTATTTGAAATTTAAGAAATTTAAGAAATTTAAGATTTTAATTATTTCAATTATCTTAATTCTAAATTTAAGATATTCAAGAATTAAGCTATCTTAATTATCTTAATTCTATTAATAGATCTTTTCTTTCTAATTATCTTATAAAGAGCAATACGCAACAAATAGTATCTATTAGTATGCAACTTGTAACAATAAAATATTAATTACAATTCTATTATTATAATAATAATATAAAGAAATAATATACTTACTAGAAAAAAAAAATATATAAATATCTTAGTTGCTTTCTAAAATATTTTTAAAGTTAACTTCTAAATACAATAATTGTTTTTCTTATAATTAAAATTGTTAATCTTATTATGTAGAATTGCTAGACAAAGAATAGTAGTTAAGCAAACAAAGCAACTAGACAAGACAACTAAATAAGATAAAAAGACACGCAAGTAAATAAGACAAACATCTATAATAATTGTAAAGATAATTCTCTAAGAACTAAGTTAACAATCAAGTTATACTTGATTGTTTAAGAGTAGATATTATCGACAAATGTTAAACGCTTTTTTGTTATTTAACAAGAGCATTAAATACAAATCTTGTAATATATATCTATCTTAAAAGAAAAAATATTGATACTCTTGTTATATTACAAACTTAAATATTATTTAACTTCTAGACTCAATTATTATTCTATCTAGAAGATATTTTTTCGAGACTTTTGTTCAAGTAGATTCAACAGATTCGACGAATCTACTAGTCTAAAAAAGATAACATAAGAGCTTACTAAGCAAAATAAATTACAAAAAATACAAGAGTATTATATAAATGTAATTTATATTGCTTAGTAAGCTCTTATGTTATCTTTTTTAAACTAGTAGATCTATCGAATCTATCGAATTTGCTTGAACAAAAGTCTCGAAAAAATATCTTCTAGATTTGCTAGAGTTACGTTTCCGAAATGCGAATAACTATTTGCTATTTTGTCTAATATTTGTTTAGCAATTATTGCAAATCGAGTTGTCTAACAACTAGTAGCTAAAATATCTATAAGACTAGAAACTATTCTCTTGCGAATTAATTTATCTTTTGAAATTAATATTTAATATACAATTAAGTTTGTCTTGATTGTCTCGAGCTTCTTTGTGTAATATTTTAGCAACTTTAAATCTCGCGAGACAAAGAATAGAGCAAAATTAGAGAAAATATTTTTGTCGACTAAGATTTTTAAAATTAATTTGTTTGCTTTTATTGTTAAAGCTAAATATTTGCAAAACAACATTATTGTTTTAATTAAAATTTAATTAAAATTTGTCTTTTATATTTTTTGCGCTTTAATCGAAGCTATATCTTTGCACTTAATTGATTAACAAACTTTAATTAATACAATCTTTTTGTTAATATCAATTGTCTCGAGATCTTTCTTGTAGTATAAATTTGAAAATTAATTATCAAATATAATAAGATTTAAAACAAACTTGCAAATCTTATAATATGTAAAGATTTAGTTTTTCTTTAAAAGCAACAACTTGTTAAAATGTATTAATATAATATAAAATATAATATTATATACAAGATTATTTATTTTAGTTGTTTTATACTTCTTTTGCGAGTCGATAATTTAAATAAATTAAATATTAATATTATCTTGCAAGATATATTTCTTTTTAAAAATATTAACAATATCTATAGATATAGAGACAAACTCTAGAGACTTGCTTAATATATAAATATTGTTATTCTTGTTAAAAGTTGCGAGCTATAGAGTAAAGCAATTTCGTATTATAATATTGACGCAAATAATACAATTTATATTGTAATTAATAAGACACATATAACTTGTTAAATAAATAAAATAATTGTCGATCTTTATCTTTTCTTTAAATTAAAATAGAGCAATATTGTTCTTAATTATTTTTTCGCTTAGAATCTCGAGACTAGAAACTAGATAAACAAAAAATACGTTACTATCTTTGCAAAGCATAAATATAATAAGATAGCTATTAAGTATAAATATCTCGCAAATAAGTTGTTCGATATTTGCTATAATATACTTTTAAAAAGAATTGATCTTAAACTTAATATCTATTTAACTAAATTTGTTATTGTCTAATACAATTTATTTATTATTATCTTGCTAATTTAGTATTTTCGCAAGATTATTTTTAATTATTTGATTTGCAACTTTGCGTTTGCAAGCTTTTGCAATATTTTAACTAAGATAAAAGTTCTTGTTTTTTTTATTAAAAGTTATATTAATTGCTTGTTAAATAATAACAATAGACAAACAATTTTGCAATACAATAGCAATAATAAAAATATTACTATTAATAATATAAAGATAATAGTTAACAATAGTAAGCAAAAATATATATTAACAAAATTAAAAATAATAAGCTTTAGTAATATTGTTAATATTAGTATTAATTGTGCTAATATTCTAATAACTTGTATTTTGTAACTAAAACTTGTAAAATATTTGCTATAAGTAAACAATAAATTATAACTATTTAATTCTATATTTAAACAAGTAGTTTACTATTGTTAATTTTTAAATATCGACAACAATAATATTAAAATAATATTTCGATATTGTTATTTTTCTTGCTATTTGTAGTAGTTTTAATCTTAGACAATCTATCTTTTTTTTAGGTATGAACGCGTTTTCTGCTATTTTAGACAATCGATTGCGTTTTTTTAACAATAATATAAAAACAATAATATTTACTAAAGATATCGAGACAACTATTTTAGATATTGTAGTAATTGTTTTAGAATATTTTATAGTAAAGAAAATAGATATTTTGTATTTTGTTTTGTAATTGTTAACAAGATTTGTAGAATTATCTAGCAAATTCTTGTTATATATATTAGTTTTATTTAGTATTGTAACTCTTTTATCGAACAAGATATTTTGAAATAAAATAATCTTGTTTATATTAACAAACGCAATATTTAATAAAAACTTCAATTTTGTAAAAATGCTATTTAATATTTAATTTGATAATAGTCTTCGAATAATTTAACTTTAAATAATTATATAAGTTTTTATTGTTTAATACTAACTTAAAATAGATAATTAATATAACTAAGTAAATTTTTTAGTTTGTTAAAAAAATTTATTTGTATATTAGATTGTCTTTTTGCTTAAGAATTTTAAAAAATTCGATATATTAAATCGACAATTTAAACAATTTGACAAATAGCAAAAAGTAACTTTTGTAAAAACAAAAATATATTATATTATTTATCGAAAGCTCAATAAATCTATAATATTTATTATATATTATTTTAATTATTATATTAGTCTATACAATTGTTGCTTCTATCTTAAAAATACTAGCAATTTTTTTTTACAATTAATTTGTCTAAAAATTGTTAAATCTAAGAAAAAACAAAAGATTATATATTTTAAAATCTATAATTATTTTATTTAATAATAGTCTAATAGATATACTAAGCAAATTATTAAAATAAATACAAAATACAAACAAAAAGAATATTTAATTAAGATTAGAATTGCTAATTGCTATATATTGCAAAACTATTTTAATTATTTAATTAATCTATTTATTTTGTTTATCTATTTGTAAATAATATATTATTAAGATTAGAAACTAAATTTCTAGTTTCTAAAATATAATTGTTTAGAATTTAAATATAAACTTGCAATCTTTATTGTGCATAAATACTTTTAAAATTTCTTAATTAACAAAATTGTTAAAAAAAATACTTGTTTATTTTATTACAATATAAGTTGTTTTGTTGTTTAAAACAATTTTTTTTTAAAAATTTGCAAATTGTTGTTAAAACAATATTGAGATTCTAATATAATAATAGTTTTAAAACAAAATTGATGTATATAGTATAAAAAGATACAAAAGAATTTAAAATTAAACTAAGATTCTTATATAATTAATATTGCTTAATTTAACAAAAATTGTATTTTTAATAATAAATAATATATTAATACAATTAAAAGACAAGTTTGCAAAAATAAAAGTTAATATAACTATTTATATTGTATATCTAATAAAAGATTTCTATCTTAAATTTTTTAAACAAATATAGTCTTTTGCAATTTGTATAGTTTATAAAATAGAATAAGTTTTTTTTTAAAAAAACTAAATATTAGAAGATATAAATAACTTTCGAATTATTATTAGAATTTTTGTTTACTTAATAAATTTAATATATATCTCGAGAAGTCTTTTCTTAAAAAATTTATTTATTTAAACAAAATATAAATAAAATAAGACTACTTTGTTAATTATATTTTAACCGATTAGATTTAATTTCTTTTTAAAAATTTATTGTATTAACTTAGTTACAATCTCTATATTTGTTACAAAGTTGTTTATTTTATCTAAAATTAATAATTTGTTCTTATTATATTTATCTTTAAATGCAAAGAGTCTAAACAATATATTCGAAACTATATATAGTCTTTTTGCACAATAATATATGTTCAATAAAAATTGTAAAAAATATTGCAAGATATGCACAAGACAAAAATTAAGTTTATTAATTAATAAAAAGAATAATATAATTTGTTTAACAATACTTGTTGTAATCGAGTAGTCAATATAGATTACAATAAATTTTTTGATTGTTTCTACTAGATATCTAGTCTTTTGTATTATCTATACAAAATAAATTACTTTTATTTCAATTAATTAATAATTTATTTCGACAAAACTTAGAATTTTAAACAAAAACAAAATATATTAAATATTATTCTATCTAAAATTGTTATTAATTAAATTGTTTTTAATATAATATATCTCAATATTAAATTTAGACTTTTTGAAAATATCTAAATCTATATATAATTAACAATTGTTGTTAAAATAAATTAAGAAGTTCGAAATTGTTAAAAATTGCTATAATTAATAAAAGAATAAAAAAAAAGTAAACAAGTATTTAATATATATATTTTTTGGATATACTTTTTGCTTTTGTTTGTTAACAATAGAAAAGCTCTTTAAAAGACAAATTTTTTTTGCTATAAAATATTAGTTTGCTAAATATATTAAATAAGTTTGTCTCTTTAATAATTAACAAGATTAAAATAGACCTTAAATATTTTTGAATTTTTAAAAAATCTAATTGTCTTAATAATAACAATATGCTTTTTAGTAATAAATAAATTAAAAATGTTTAATTTTTGCTCTAGCAAGATGATATTAGAATAGTTAAAATAGATCTTTTTAAAACTAAGTATAATATTTAGCAAAACTAATTTGTCGAATAGCTAAATAAGATAAACTAAATATATATCGAACAATTAAAAGAAAACAACAATATTGTTAATATAGATACAATAGAAGTCTCTAAATTAACAAAGTTCTCTATCTATTATTTGTTAAATGTAGATAAACAAATTTTTAAATTATATATTAGCAATATTAAGTTGTTTCTTGTCTCGATAAATAATAAAGAAACACTTATATTTATTTTCAAACGCAATTAAGAATTGCAAGATAAAAATTAATTAATTTATTATTTATATATTTACAATTACAAATTTAAACTATAATATTTGTTTAAACAAATATCAAATATTTATTTGTAGTAATTAGTCTATTTAGTTTGCAAATATTAGTTACTACTTAATATTTTCGAATTTTGTCTAACAAGATTTGTTAAATTATAAAAACAAAAAATTCGAACAACAAAAATTTAATTAATTATATTATTTTGTTTTAAATATATAGTTTGTTAAATTCTTTATTAACTATCTTGCAATTGCGTTTTTTTAAAAAATAAACTTTGTATTTTATTTTCGATATTAATATAGAATTTTAGTTGCTATTTAATAAAATCGATATTTAATTTTTTTTAACAAGATTTATAATTTTGTTAATATTTTTCTACAAAATATACAATTATTTAACAAAATACTAAAGCGCAATAGTTTTATCTAAACTACTATAAATATAGATATTATTAATTAGATTTATCTAATAGCTATTACTAAATATATTAATTTTAATATTTTTTTTAATTATTTAGCTCTTTTTGTTAAAGCTAATTTGATAACAATTTTGCTTCCTAAACTCTAGCAAATATCTTAATATTATATATTGCAAAATACAAAAAAATACAAAACAATTATTACAAATATATACAAAAGATATTTTTCTATCTACAATATAAAAGTAAATATTAAATAAAATTAATTTAAAAAGATAGTTTTTGTTAAACAAAATTTTGTCTTGTACAATTATTAAAATTTCAAGAATAAAATAAATAATAATTACAAGATTTTTTTTCGATTTTAACAACTTATTTTATTTAAATATTATTATTTTATTTTATTTTTAGCTTTGTTTTTAGACTTTGACAACTTTTAATAACTAGTTTTTGTCTATTTATATTAACAATTATATGTTCGAAATCGATAATATTTATCTTAAGTAGCAATTTTGCTTTTAGATTATTTATAATATAAATTTTTTGATAAAAATAAGCAATAGCTATTTTGTTGTCTATTTTATCTTAAAAATATATTGAAAGTCGAAAATAATTGTTAATTAAATAATTGTTGTTCTTAATATTGCGTACGAATATAATAATGCTAAGTTGTTTTGTAAAATATTTTAGTTTTAAATTGCTAAAAAAGTTATTGTCGATTAGTAATATAATATATTTGCTATAAATATAAACAATATACAAGATTTTATTTTTATAAAAATACTATTTAATATATTGTATAATATTAATATTTAAAAATTAGTTTATTCTAATACAATAATAGAATATCTAACTTAATTGGCTCTAAATCTATAAAATTTATTTTAACAAAAACAAAATTAATATAGAATATCTTAGTAAATTTTTAATAATAAATTTTATTATATTTGTTTTTAATATACTAAAAAAGCTTGTTTTTTAATAGAAAAATTAAAATACAATTTTTGTACTTAAAAAATTAAAGAAAAGACACTAATATTAACTTAATATATAATGTATTTATCTAATAAGTTATTTTCTATAATAAGTTAACTATATAAATAATTGCTAATATCTATTTCTTAATATAGTATATTTTTTGAATTAATTGTTAGCAATATAGTATGCTATTATATTTGTACAAAAATTGCTATAATAATTTGTAGAATTTTCGAAAAATATAAAGTAGTAAATAGACTCTATATATTTTGCAAAATTTGCATAATATATTGTTATAACAAAAATTCAATAAATTGTTATTTGTTTGTAGTTGTTTTAATAATTTTTGCAATAATTTTTGCAATATTTATTTTAATAGTTATCTCAATTTTATTATATATTGTTTTGTCTATCTTTTATTTTCCAATTCTAATAGTAAAAGTTTTTGCTCTAACTATTTGCAAAAGAATTTGTTATTGCTATAATTACAAGTTTTGCAAAAAAAAAAAAAATTTAGAACTATATCGACGTTTGTTGTATTAATTAACAAAACTACTTATTAAATTTTTGCAAATTCTATATAGAGTGTCTAAAATATCTATAATTTACAAACTATTATTAAGAAAAACATATATAGTCGAACTACTAATAAAAGAATATATAAGAAAATTAAATTAAACAAAATGTATATAATATAGATTAACAAATCGTTTGTTTTTCTAATTATCTATTTAATTAATTCGAATTTTGCTAATTAAAACAATAGATAAGTATTGTTTTCTATATTTTGTATTTTGTATCAAGTTTTTTAATAAAATTTTAAAATAACATATAAGCGATAAATATATTAACAATAGAATACAATTTTATCTCGAACTAATTTTATATTTAAATTAGTTATCTTTAAATTTCTTTAATATTTGTTAACTATATATAAAGAATAATATTTTGCAAATATTTTGTAATCTCTTATTTGTTTTTGGTATTTTTAACAATAAAAATCTCTAATATTAATTTGTTAAGTATTTTGCTAATTCTTATCTTAAAAATAAAATTCAAAAAGATAGATTTCGAAATATTTAATATTTAAAGTTGTTTATCTTTTTAAGATATTATATTATAGCAAAGTTGCAAAAATAAAAAGAGAGATTGTTTCAAATAGTAATTTTACTAACAATATATATATAATTATTTATGCGTTCGACAAAGATAAAGATTTCTCTATATATTGTTTTTTTATAAACAAAAATAATATTGTTTAATCTATAATTATTTAAAATATCTAAATAAAAGATGTCTAAATTAGATATCTTAAATTAATTAGAAAATATATTTGTATCTTTTTGTAAAAACTTATTAAAGTATCTAAAGATATAGCGAAAATTAGTTAATTTATCTTAAGATAATTGTTATATCTATTTTATTAAAAAGTATTAACAATTTTTACGCAATATAGTTTGCAACTAATTTAGATTAAAAATTGCAAAAAATAAAGTCTATTTAAAAGTTGCGAAATTAAATTATATAATTGCAAAATTAAATTGCAAAGACAAAGTTTGTTTAAAAGCTATAGAATTAACTTAAATATTAAAAGATTGTCGAAAAAGCTTTGCTATTGTTGCAAGTCTATATTATTAAATTTAATTAAATTTAATTAAATTAGCAAAAAGTAAGTAGACTAAATATTCGATTATAAGATACTAGATTCGATATTTTGTTGTTAACTATACTAAGTATATTGTTTAACGTTAAATAAGTTAAATATTTATAATTTGTATAACTACGCAACAAAGTTAAATTAATTAAACTATTGTCAATTATTTTGCAAAAAATTGTTAAAATATAAATTTATTATTTTGAATCTATTATTGATTTCGAAACTTGTCTAATTAATTTTAGACTAACAACAATAATTTATACTATTTTTTTTAAAAGAGAAAACTTGCTCTCGACAATATTAGTGTGATTGTTAAGTTGAATCGAATACTTTTTTCTCAATCTAATTTACTCTCTTGGGCCTCGTAGGATTGAATCAGGGTCAAGGCGCGAATTCGATCTTAGGGTCGAATTTCGTTGAATTAATGCCAAGAATTTAAGCTAACTTTGTCGCGTTAGCATTCGCTTATCTTATCTTATCTTATCTATGCGCTAACTCGATTAAGCTAGCACAAGGTTCACGCTAATCCAATTGGGCTAACGCAAGGTTTACGCTAATCGCATATAATTAGCGCGTCATGTAACGTCACGTGATCGAACGAGTTGAGTTGAGCGCTTGGCGCACTCTATGCTCCCGATCTATTCGATTGGGCTAGAACTTTTGCTTGGTCCCAGGATTAGAATTGAGCGAGTCAACTCGTTTGAGTTGAAATTTAACTCGTCGATTACGCTAGACAATATAGATTGTTAATGTTTGCTAATATATTTTTGCGCAATTTGTTGTTGTCTAATTTGTTAGTTTTGTTGTCTTTTAGTTTGTCGAAAAAGTTAGTTATTAATTATTTAGCTAAAAACGCAAATAAAATAGAAAATACAAATAAAAAGATAGAGCTCGAGATATTTAAAAACGCAAATCTATTTTATTAAACAAAAAAAATTTATTGAGATACTCTAAAATAATAGTCGAACTAAAAAATTCTAGATTTAGAATATTATCAAAATAGATATTTAAAATTTTTTACTTAGATTGCTTGTTTCAATACTTAGATAGCTACTTTGCTAACAACTTTAATAATATTTTCGAAATAATATTGTCTAATATAGAAGATAGTAATGTCTTTAAAGTAACAATATTAATTATAGCAAATTATAATATTTTCAAAATCTAATAATTAAAAACAATAGATAATAATATCTTTGTCGAAGACTTGTTGTAAACTATAACAAATAATAATTTTTTTGTTAAAATTTTATTGTTAATTATATTAAATAAAATTGTCTATTGCGTTCTTTCGAATTTATTAATTGTTTATTTAAGTAAAGTTTTGTTAATTGTCTATTTAGTTGATCAAATTTGTTTGTTTTTACTAGATTGAGCAAACTAAGTATAACAATAAGTTTTGTCTATTATTTCGAGTAGAAACAAATAGAACAAAAATTTGAAAAACTTCTCGACTTTTAGTCTAGTTAACTTACTAATATAAGAGATATACTAATATTTAGTAATGTAGAATTGCAGAATTTGATAAATAAAAGCAGAAAGAGCAGAATTAGTTAGTTTAACTAAGAAAGATATCTCAATACAATTAAATAGATATTTGCGAAAGACAAACAAATATTAATTCTAATACAATAACTTAATATCTAATAACTGCAAAAGATAAACAAATATTAACTCTAATATAATAATTCAATATTTGATAATTGCTAAAAGCAAATAGATATTAACTCTAATACAATAATTTAATATCTAATAATTGCAGAACGTAGACAAATATCGACTCTAATATAATAACTTAATATCTAGTAGTAAATGCGAAACTAAATAAAAGAATTAATAGTTAGTATTGTTTGTCTCAATTAGACAAACAATTAACTCGAATTGTAAATTAAAACTATTATTTGCTAGACAAGAAATAGCAATTAAATAGATAAAGCAACTAGACAAAATAACTAGACAAGATAAAAAGATATATAAGTAAACAAAACAAATATCTATAATAGTTGTAAAGATAATTCTCTAAGAATAGATTAATCGCGAAAATCCGAATTTATTACGTAACTCGATTCCATGACGTTAGATTTAAGTTTTTGACAATTAAGCGAAAGAATTCGTTCTAAGCGAGCTAATCAAGTAGCTTGATTTATCAATCTTGGCAATTCGATTTTACGCTAAAAATTTGGGTCGAGTTTCGATTTCGACTTTTGGAATCGAAATTCGACTCGATGATCAATCTATCTAAGAACTAAATTAACAATTAAGTTATACTTGATTGTTTAAGAGCAGACGTTATCGATAGACATTAAATGTTCTTTTGCTATTTAACAAGAGTATTAGATACAAATCTTGTAATAGAAAATAATTTAAATTAGACTTTTTAAGATAATAGTAAAGCAATCGAGATTATTAAGATTTCGAACTAATAGCTTTATATATATAGCTTAAAGAGTCTACTATCATATATTACTATTATAATATATTATCTTTTTGCATTACTATACTATATTATTAAGTTATAATTATACAATAAAAAATAAAATATAAGACTAAGATTTTAAATCTATTAAATATAATTTATATTTATACTAATATCTTAACAATTTAAATCGATTTTTCGAATAATATATTCGACTTTTTAAGAATTATATTATTGCTTTAGAGTTATTAGTTCTTTATATAATTTTAAATAAAGTATACTTAAATATTAAAGTTTTAATAATTTAGTAATAGAGCGTTTTAACTTTTAATAATAATAATACAATATTTATAATAATATTATTAAGAGCATTACTATACTCTTGTTAATTTTATTATAAATATTGTATTATTGTTATTGCAAATTAAAAGATCGAGAATTTAAATTATTCTTAAGATACAATAATTTTTTTTTTACAATCTTTAATAAGATTATGTAGAACGAAATTGTCAAACTCTTTAACTAGAAAAATTAAGTTAATAATTTGACTCTAGCTATCTAAATAGCTCGAATGCATTATTATAATATTTTACTAAATAATTCTATATCGAAAGATTATAAAATAGAATATAATTTTCTACTATTTATTTTAGAATTTCTTTATACTAATATTAAGTCTTGACAATTTAAGTCGATTTTTCGAATTGATTTTCAATTTTAAGTCTATAATTTAATTTGAATTGTTAATTTTAATTTTAGAAATCAAATTTTTAAGACTTTCGAATCAAATTAATACAAATTGTTAAGATTCGAATCGAGTATTCGATTCAAACTTGATAACTTAACTCGACGCAATTAGTCTACTTAACTTTAAAAAATCTTAAATTTAAAAAAATTTACAACTTTCTTGTAATTTATACGTATTTTATAAAAATTACGTCGTTTTGTAGAGAATTTAGCTTGCTTTCAAACATAAAAGAATTTGTTTGATTTAAACTAGTCTATGTAGCACAATTAATTAATATAACTTTGGGTTAAACAAAGAAGTCTATCCGAATTCTTGGATTAGACAAAAAAAAAAGTGTTCGACCCGATCCAACAGTTACACTATTTATTTTGGCGAAAAACTATTATCGAATTTTCTTACTATTAATGTTTGCGCATAGTTAAACAACTTTAAAATAGACTTTGTATTAATTATAATAATTTTGTTCTTCGATAAAATTTGTTCGATAGTTAAAGTTAATACCTTAATTAAGTAGTCGATTCGAAGATAGATTTAGCTGCTCTAGTAATATATATTTTCGAGAAAATATAATTGTTTTAAAAAATTTGTAGAATTCTAAGTTATTTTTGAATTTTGATAGTAGCTATTGCTTAGAGAATAGTTAAAATTGATATTAAAACTTACAAATGCAAAATGCAATCAAGTAAGATTGAACAAGAATTTTAACTATAGAGTAGAATCTATTGTATAGAGATTATAGTTTGTAAACAATCAAATTATAGATTCAAGAGTCGAGATACTAGATTTAATTAGATTGCAACGTTGTAAAGAAGAAAATTACAATATTCTATAAAAGTAGTTATTAATGCAAAGACAATCATAAAGATCTTTGCAAATTAGAAAAGCTTTGCAATGTCGCATATTAACAATTAATAATTATAACTATTACAAGATATCTAGAAGATATATTTAAAGTTATTCGAAGAGCTTTATATATTATACACAACTCGTATCTAAATTTTTTGTATTAATAGCGTAAAAGCTAATTCTATAAGACTATTTATTGCAATAATAAAGTATCTTGTTATTAATTTACAATGCTAGAAACTAAATATTATACTTAATATTTAATATATTTTAATTGTATAGATAGAAGAAAATGTTGTCAATATTACAAGATAGATTTGTAATTCTTTGCTAATTAATATTATTAAAGTTATTATTAACAAAATGTATACAATTGTTGCTTTGTATCAAGAATATAATCTTTTACTTTATACTCTTATATATCTAAGTTAATAACAGTCTCAAAATACAAGCACAAAGTGTTACTCGAAAGATTAAGTTTAACTTTAAAAGAAATTTTTGTCATTTTAATTAATAGTTTTTAAACAAACTAATCCTGTTGCTTATACAATATATAGTTATTGTTGCAAGCTTATCAATTTCTTTTTAATCTACTTTTTTGAATTTTGAATAGCAAAGCATTGAATACATTAATAAAAAAATAGAAATACTAACAATCGAATTATTTAATTCTAAAAACAAAAAAGTAGAATTGTAACTTTGTTAAAGATTATCTTGTTTAATATTAACAACAATATTATTTAAAGCAATAGAAAAATAATTAATGTAAACTTTGTATTTATTAAGATAAGCTCTTATTCTAAATATATTAATTGCTATTTTTTCTTTATTGCAATATCTATATTAAACAAAGTCGAATAATTTGTCTAGCAATCTAGAATATAGAGTAAAGATTGTCCAAAGCGTTGTGTCAACTTTAGAAGATATATAAATCGATATAGATAGAAAATAAGATAGAATAGTGCGATTAATATAAAAAAGAAGACATCTTCGCGATATAGAACAATAATTGCGCTCTGCGATAACCGTAATAGGAAAGCGCTAAGCCTGACCCGGAAGGTTTACCCAATAGCACGTTATTTACATATATAGGCCGGAGTTCTCCTCATTTACGGTAATTACCGTCAGAGAACGATGCTTACCGGTAATTAACCATCACTATTCTGGACCCATCAGTGCGTATGGTACGCTATCCCTCAGTTTTCCAATTCTTTAGGGTTGATCAACCATACAATTACGCTCTGCCTTCGTAGTAAGCAACAACCTTCTTCCCCGTCATGTTCAGCACATGCCCGACCCTTTGATCCTTTTCAACTATCCTCTAGTGCGACGGAATATCATCATTACCCAGTCTGCTCTGTGACTAGATCAGCCGGCTCGATCGGCATCGGCCCTTTCACATAATCGAAAAACCCAACCCTCTTATTCAGAATGTTGGCCTCCGGCCTCGCCGACCCACCAAGAAAGTTCAACGGAAACCCGATATCGAACGGGTACGCGTTCTCAATCTCCTCCATATCCGCCTCCGTCAACTTCAGCCCCAACGCCTCGATATTTCCCCTCAAATGCTCCACCTTTCGCCCGCCGGCAATTGGAAAAACGTAAGGCGACTTGTGCATCACATACGCCAGCGCCACGCTCGTGATCAACGTCCCCTTCCGCTTCGCGACCCTCTCCAGCACCTCCGACACAACCGCTGCGTTCTTCGCCGCCAAGCTGGGCATCTTGCGCCCCTCGCCGTCCTGCTTGCCTTTGGGCTTGAAGTAGCCCCCGCCCAGCGCGCCCCAGGGTGCCAGGGCCATCCCCTGATCCATGCACATGGGGATGATGTCGCGCTCGAAGTCGCGCTCTGCGGCGGACCATTTGCCCTGGTAGACGGAGAAAGGGCGGAGGCCGTGGTGGCGGGCGTAGTCGTTGGCTTTGACAACGAACCAGGCCGGGGTGTCGGAGATGCCGAGGTAGAGGACTTGGCGGGACTGGACGAGGTGATTGAGGGATTGCATGAGCTCTTCGACGCCGGTGGTCATGTCCCAGAAGTGGACGTAGAGCTGGGATGGTGGTGGTTAGTCCATCATTTCTTTTTGCTATCTAATTACCACTCCATCCCGGTCGTCTACCACACCAAGTACCAGGGCCACCCATGGACCAAGCTTATCGTTTCCCAAAGCATGATGGAGTCAGAGGTGAACTCACCAAGTCAATGTAGCTCGTTCTCAACTTCTTCAGGCTTGCCTCTACGCAAACATGTAGGTTCTTGGAGGCTCCGCCCCCAAAATTACTCTGCATCTTATGCTTCCCATTATCGTGCAACTGCCAGGGTCCACAATACTTGGTCGCGATGACCATTTCGTCTCTTCGACCTCTTTCCTCCATCCATTCGCCCAGCCACTGTTCCGACTGTTCGGCTTGGTAATTACTCGCCCTATCAGATCCGTCAACACTCATCTGCGTTCCAACCACATCCGGACAACCAGGGCTGAAGTCCAGATATTGAAATCTCCGTTCTTTCCACCATCTATGTCTCTTTCTTTACTTGGATACGATTCGCCGGCCCAATAACCAGACCAGTCTTGAGGCCTATTGCAAAGAGAGGAGGAGCGAATAATTGAAAAGAGAAGCTAACCATAGGAAGAACGACTTACGTATCGATGAAGTTCCCCCCCTGATCATAGAAATAATCCAACATCTCCCATGCGGTGTCCTTACTGCACTCGCCCAGAAAGCCCTTCCACGCGTCGCCGAAATTCATAGCGCCCAGACATAACGGGCTTACTCTCACGCCCGCACTGGACGCAAGGATGCGGTGTCGCCCGAGGAGTGATTTGATCTGTGGTTTGGGAAGAGGGTAAGTCTGTGCCGGCTGAGAGGTGGAAGACATTGTCCTGTTACCAGCTACGGCAGTAGTGGCGATCGAACGGAAGAAAGGGCCAAATGCGGTCTCTACTTGGCTGGGCTGTCAAGTAATGCGGAAGGAAGAAGGGGAGAAGGCATTGAGAAGAAGCAGCAGGACCATTATATATTTGTCAGCATGCGTCGGAGTTTGCGGACGGACTTAAGCCCGCCGGCGTCCACAGACTCCTGATGATCGGATTGAGTGGGGAACCGAGACAGAGACGGTGGGGTGAAGGATCGGTGTCCAGAGCTAGGACGGTGCTCCACTTGCAGCTGCCACGAGCGTGTTCCCGCATCGATAGACTGATCGCCAAGCGAAGACCCCAGGTCACAGGGAAAGAGGTCAACCGTTGGACAGCATCGCATGTTCTCGAAGCCCAATGGATGGGAAGACAGTAAGACACAGGAGAGGAGAGTAATGGGGGCCCAGGACTTGCGAAGTAGATGAGCACCCAATCGTGCTTGTGCATGGCAGCTTTCACGGATTCGGTACAGGAAGCTTACTTTATACATTACACATCTAAAAATCGATCGTACTCATTACCTCGGAGATTAGAGAATACTAGAATGTCGACTCGACAGTTTGGTATAAGTTTGGATCACTGGGCTTGTGTGCATCTCAAAATCCAGAGGTCGCGTTCGCCGGCGTTTCAACGGCGGCGGGCCTCGTCCATTCTGGATGTAGAAGTGCTCGCGCTCGTGATCCATTTTGATGTGCCAGTCCATGAGGAGCTGCTCTCCCTCCGGCCCGCCGCCGCAAGCGCCGTCGAGCGCATAACTGGACGGCGAATTCAGCGATAGAGCGAACAGGTTCTGTGGCTCGATGAAGTCCGTCACAAGGCCATGGCGGACCAGGAAGTAGATGAGACAGAAAAGGTTGGTTGCGAACGTGAGGAAGAGGACAATGTGGAAGATGCCTTGCCACCGTTGCGTGCCTCCAGACGCATAGTCCCGAGTTCGGAGCGCGGCCCGGAAGCCTTGGTATTGAGGTTCGTTCAGAGTGGCCACCGTGGTCGAATAATTCCAGAAGTGGATAAAAGGCGAGTCGAGGGAGCTCATGAGCAGCGTACATCCTGAAAGGACCGCGAGAGCCTCGGCGATGGAGGGTAGAGACGGATCAAACGCTTGTTGCGTCGGAATCAACTGAGATAATAGACGAGCATTGCTAGCCGCTCCATCGGTGATACCCGCGTTCAAGCTCAGAGATGTTGCCCATTGAGTTGCGACGGAGGCCCAATCTTTAAGAACAACGCCATCCGTGGCATTGGCAGAGGACTTGCCGTAAGCCAAACGATCCTCAGGATCTTCGCAACGTGCGTTCATCGTTCCCCCACTAAAACTGACGTGGTATTGAGTGGAGCAGGTAGTTGTCACGGATGCCCGGAGCGAGCACATGGTGTAATTACCCGTGGGCGATGTGGCCAACAAGTAGATTGAATCAGGGTGCCAGCCGGTGGTGTTGAGAACGGTGTTGAAAGGTAGCGGGAGCTTTGGGAACACCGGAGGTCTACGCCCATACTGTTCTCCGAAACCAAAGAGGTCGTCGACCGATGTTGAATTAAGCCAATCAGGCCACGTGGGAATACCGAAACCAGTCGGCCATCCTGTGAGATTTGCAGCTGAGCCATTCCCAGTGGGCCATTCCGAGAAGACAATGGGCGCAAGCTCTTCTTTCTGCATACTAGCACAGAGAACGTTGGTAGTTGGAGATGGGACAGACGCTTGCACATTGTATTCGCCAAGCCCCTGCGATGGTGTCAGCAGAAGATCCCGATTCCTCTACTTGGACAAGCCCACATCCAAAGCCTGAGGTTGCACAATGCTATTGATTGGATCAAGAGTCGCAGCGAATATTCCAGCATGCGGCATGGCCATCGTGATGTTGGTCACAACTCGACTATAATTGCTGGTACTGTACTGCTGAGAGATCTCGGTCATGTTTTGTACGTGGATCCAGCGCCCCTGGACTATGTGAATTCTGAATTAGCACTTCTTCTTGGAGTCAACGGATGGAGGCATGAGGCATGCTCCTCGAGCGAATGCTCGCTAAACATGGTTTAATGCCCTTGGAACGCTCGAAAGGAGACAAGATTCTCGGAAAAGATGACCTACTGGTAGTGTTGTCGTACAGCATAGCAACCGGGACCGGGCGCTTGGACAGATCATTGCTTCCAGTTCCCCTCGCAATATGATCGGTCCAATTCGACAGGTACTGCATATAATTGTGGTACCTACTCGTAGTCAGCAAGGGGTTTGAGACCGAGTAATCGCTTGCTGTACGCTTGACCCGCATGTTCTATGGCGATACATGTTGACCCGCCATTGATCGGGTCACTTTGTACTGGTATAGGTGTTTGGCACTTTTGCTCGATATATGGCTCGTTTGCAAAGCTTGTTGCGACCTTGCCATACAGCACCCGACGCTCCAAAGGTCCCATCTTCAATTTGGGAGCGACCAAAGCGTCCGATGCAGTCGTATAAAATATCGCAGTAAGAGCGCCAAGCAACGAGATCAAGCCCAGAAAAGTCAGGGCTGCCTATGAGTGTTCGGAGTCAGTACTCCTCCTTCGAGTCCGTCAAAGGAGCCGAACGGCAAGTCTTTCGAGCGGATCCTGCACAGACATGTCTCAGGTGCTCGGAAAATATAACTTACATAACGAACGGTCTCCCAATGAGTGATCATCGTGCCGGGTTGCATGATCTGAGTTTCGCAGTCAGCATTCCTTCTTTCAGTCAATGCAATGAGCAGAGGTGCATGCTTTAGGAGCGAATAAAGCTCAGACATGTTTCACGCTTCTTGAAACCCTCAGAAAGGGGTAATAGATGCTCCGAAAGTTACTTACCCACTGCCTCATCGACATTTCTGAGATGGTGATTCCCCTTGAACGCTTGATCAACGCTCTTCGACTGAGGACCTGCCCAAGAAAGGTGATAAAGACTGTGACGAACGATAGCTCAATACTCTTGGCGATAGCGGCGGCTACTAGTGATGCGGTCGCAGGCGTCATTCGGGAATTGTTCGTGATTCCATGGCCGAATCGAGGCTTAGCAATGGCGACTCCAAGCCAGAGGCCGGAGAGCAAGGTTGAATAGACCGAGAGTACCATGATCGAAACAGCAAGCCAGTTACCTTTGCCATGGTGCAATTTTTGATTTGCGCGACATTCGGGTCCTGCGAAACCGGTAGCAAGTCAGTATATCATCCGCTGGCGGGGAACTCATTGTGGAAATCTAGCCCAAGGACAAGCGACATTTGTTTAATGTCCTCAATAATGTATTTATGGGGCAGCAACGAACTGGTCGTCCACTGAGGAACCATTGTTTGACAAGCAAACCACTAGGACTATAGAACGGTGCATTCGGTGGCACGAAGAGGAAGGCAGCATTGGATCGGAACTATCATCCAACAAGCATTCACGCGTGTTTGTTGAAGGGAAGACAATTAGGAGCAATCCGACGACTAAGCGGAGGGTGGTACATGGACCAATGTTGAACTATGACAACAATGACAAAGCGCTAGAATCTAAAGAGACAATTAGACGTACCCGGAGGCTCGAATGATTCCACAGTCGGAGCTGGGGTGTTTTTCCTAAGACTTTCCGTCTCCGCATCCGCCACGAACGGCTGAAACGGCTCTGTCCTTGGAACGGTCTCCTCCCAATCCTCGTTACCCTCTGATACTGGATCATCGTCCCATGATCGATGTGTGTTTTGCGATTGCGCTGTTTGCGGGGAAAAGAGAGGAATGCCTGAGGCCGGTGTACTGGGGCTGCTTCTGCCGCCAGGCGACGCTGACGGCAACGGCTTCAGGTTCTTTATACCAAGTCCATGCTCATGTAAATCTTCCAGACGATTGGGCGAGCGCTCTGGCCCGAGGTAAGCAGTGTCTTGGCCACTAAGAGAAGCAATTCGACGGTAGCCCGGTCGGTGGTGGACGGGGGAGCCAGGAGTGGGAGCGGTCGCGGGCGAAGAATCGACAAAGGTGGAGGTCGAATCAAGAGTATAGTCGGATAAGTTGGAAGCTTCCTGTTGTAGCGGGAGGCTAGGAACGGCTCGGCCTGCGTGAAAGCTCATTGCTGGTTGCCAGGGATTGCTATGCGATGGATTCAACACCACGATGGGTGGAGTTCAAGTAAAGTTAATGGCGTGAGAGATATCGGGAGCATGGTTCAACAGGCCAATGGTGCCGTCAGTGAACGATGCATCGCAATCTACTCATGTAGAGAGCAGACCATACTGTGCTCTGCAGGTTATCGATGCGATCAGGGAGACCAGGGCAGAGGAGGGCGAGAGGGAAACAGAGCCTGGAAGAATGCCAGAGACAAGGGCCACGCCTCGACGGGAGCTGAACGGGTAGGGCATAATTTTCCGTCGGGTTCGCCGTGTGACGGTGTGGGTTCGGACTTCGAACGAAAACATCCGTGGCTGCAGCATACATGGAACTAGAAAGCATTCAGCCGTGATCGACGCTCTTTTGGACCAAAGTGAGACTAGGAGTAGGGGTCTGCCATGGGAAGGCCGCGACTGATGGGTTGGGTTGAAGGAGGGTACAGTAAGCCGAGAGTATTATTACTTCGTATATTGGGGCCCCACCATGACTGACCAATTGAGCATTGGAGCGTCTGGAAAGCCAAGTCAAAGCCGCCCTGAACGGATGGCAATTGGCAAGAGACTGAAAAGACATCGATCGGCAAAACGCCCGCTCGTTAATCTTACTTTAAAGTCAACGAAGTAACCACTACTTTCCCGATAATAAAGTAAGGTCTAGCCAGCTGCCAGACCGCCCCCACTTCGTCGCACTTTTCAAGGGCGGCCGACACTACTAGCAAGAAAACGAACGACATCAAAGACATCAAACCACTAACAGATAAAAGAGAAAGGGAAAGGGAAAGGGAAAGGGAAAGGGCACGGTCCAGTGAGGGTCATGTCCGAGGAGAGAGGGGTGGGTGATGGCTTGCACTTGCCCACGCACGCCACCGATGTTCTCGTCATCTCCGCAGTCTGTTAAAGTAGCATTGCTCAGTGCTCGTCCCACTTCTGGGTGAATGACCTCGAATGTGACCCTTGGTGAAGCAAGCCCCGAGGCGCTCATCTAGATCTCAGCTTGGGCCACCAACCTGGATGCCTAAGGCAGGCCCTACCTTACCTACTTACTTTAGGTGTATACGACTGTCACGTGATGAGACTGCACAGGCGGACCATCTACATTGTCAACAGGTAAGGCATGATATTTCTGAGGGGTAGACAAAGTCGAGAGACCGGATTGCAATGGAATGACTTATATCAATCGCCGTTCAACAATTCTTCCCAAGCCCCTTGCAGCTCGGCTCGATACCTTCCCTAACATAAATCCGCCAATTGGTCTCATTTGTTTCTAACACACCCACCCCAAACCCTCCAAGTCCTTTATCCCGTCCCTCCCAGCCATCTCCTCAATCTCATCCACCCTTTTCTTTCTCCAGAAACTCCTGCAAGCCTCTACAAATCGCCAGCTCATCCCTTCCACCAATTCATCGTCCACGGCCGCAAAGCAGATACGAAAGTACATCCAGCTCTTCTCTTCCCGGATTTTCTCGGTCGGAGCGAATAAGGTGCCTGGTGCAACAAGCAGCAGGTATTTTGGCGTAGTGAGGTGAAGCCAGAGTGCGTGTGCTAGTTTGGGCAGGGGAACCTTGGAGGAGAGGGGGTGAGTTTCAAGGTGCAGACGGAGCCAGATGAACATCCCGCCGAGGGGACGCGTAAAGGTATACATCAGGGACGAGGAGATTACGGCCCAACCGTCTTCTGCTCCCTGGCTAAGGGAGGAGGAGAGGGAGGGGCGCCGCCCAGATCTCACAAGGTGAGCGTTCGAAGCAAGGATATGGCACATGGTCTGCATGCGCCGCTCGTAGTTCCCTCTCAGCCCTTCGAGCCAGCGCACCCAGCCATCGGTTTTCCAACCTTCATCGGACTTGCCCCCACCTTTACCGTGGTGCGATTGCGGGCCGATGATCAACTGTGCAATCATGGATTGGACGAAGCCTGATGGTTGTTGTGTTGATGTCTCTGTAATGCGTAGGAGACGCTCGCAGAGTGCAGGCTGCGTGGTAATCCAGCCGAGGCGGCAGCCTGGCGCAACGGTCTTGGAAAAGGTATCGAGGCGTACGACGCGGCCTTGAGTGTCGACGGAGAGGTATGAAGGCACGAGAGAATCAAGAAAGGGGTAACCGGATGATCTCTTGTCGGAAGGTGGGGAAGGATCCTGAGTTGCGGCGGTGAAGGCAGCGATATTTGCAGAGGGGTATTGGAGGTACCAATAGGGATCGTCTTCAACAATGATGATGTCGTATTGAACGCAGAGGGCGTAGATCTCTTTGCGTCGGACCACACTGAGCGTGCCCGAGGTGGGATTTTGGCCAATGGTCACAGTGTACATTAGGTGCGGGCGTTTGCCGCAGCTGGGATCCCAATTCTCGAGTACGTCGGCGAGACCACCAGCGCCGCTAGCGGTCATGCCTTCTTCATCGACTCCGACAGGGATGATGTTTAGCCCTCGTGGGCGTCCGGCTTGGATGGCGTTCATGTACGCGAATTCCTCGACCAGGAGACCTTGCTTCTCCAAGACATCGTCTCGCCCCTCAGCCCACTCGTTGCTTAGCGCCTCCAGGGTTTTGGCGAACCCATCCGTATTTCCGCACGTGAGGATGATTTCGGGACCGTCCTTGTAAGGAATGTTGGGATGAAGGTTCTCGATTGTGAATTGACGCAAGAACGTATACAGTGGAGGATAGCCTTGCGAGGTGCCATATTGAAGAGCCGACTTTAGATCGATCCTGCGAAGGATGTCTTGCTGATGTGAGACCTTGGGAACGACGACTTGCGAGTTCCGAAGCGGCTTGGAGGAAATTGATGTAGCTGCGAGGAGGTCCGTGGGAGGATCGATGGGCTTGTTGGGAGTAGGCTCAAAGCGCGAAGGTAGCGCAGCGGCGGCCTCGAGGGTATCAAAGGGGAAATAGTTATTGTTCGGGAGACCTAGATATTGTTAACTTAGCGATGCGCAGAGAGAAAGCAGAAGACGATCGGATCCGCACGGCGTCTCGCCAGCTTTTGCCAAACAACAAAATGATTGAGCCCAGCCCACGGCGCCAAGTCATTCCGTTGTCGGACACAGTATGGGCGCTCCTACAATCGGATTTGCTGGCTATTCATGAGGTAGCTCACCTCCAGCTAGATTGCCAATGTTTGGTATTCTGAAGTACTTATAGAAGTCTTTTACAGAGCTTGCATTGCGGTTCTTAGTTGTCTTGGAGTAGTGGTGGGACAGATCGATAGGCGGCAGTCGTTGGTGAGATGCGTCTGCGATCGCGCCATACATGCTTTGCGTGTTCACAGCGTGATCCATCGTTCAGAACGTCTGAGCTGGAATCCAATCGATCAATGGGCGGAAGCACGAACACCGGATGAAAATTTCAAGTATCGTAGATTGATATAGAACAAACTTTCTTCTTTACAGACAAGCGAGGTGCTTCTACATTTTCAGAATACAGCAATACTGCTTTAGTATATTTCGATTTGCTGAGCAATCAACACTCTATGATGCATCAATTCTCCGGCATCAGCGGGCCGCCAACGTCGTCGTATCGAGCTAAGATAAGAAGGGCTTGGCAGCCGAGCACTCCGCCGGCATCGATGTTTCAGCTCGCTGTTCTTCGCGCCTTGTCCCTGGCAGCTCACTACTGCTGATGTTTGTACATACCATATGTATTTAGCGATGAACCTTTTGTATACTCTGTCGGCTGCAGCTCAGATCGTCCAAACCCACGGCTTGAGTGGCGCACAGAGCGCTAGATTGCCACCCGTCGCATGAAAGATTCCTCCACATGCCTTCGTCAAACGATATCGACCCTGAGAATGGGACCTCGTACGACGAGCAACGACTTCCGGATACAGGCAGCGACGACGGGCCGGAACCATCAAACGCTTCAAGATCTCCGATGCGCATGCGCTCTGAATCCCCTGTTCCTCATACTGGACATCGCCCAATGCCGTTATGGCTGCACGAATCATCCAAATCCTTCCACTGGCGCTGGCTTCCACTACATCTTAGAAAGGTAGCTTGGAGGATGGCCAAATGGTCGAAAGGGCCGGACCCTCCACAGATCCAGAAGATAACGCCATTCTTCCCTTCAATACAAGAGGCTGCGGCTAGATTGATCAGCAAATATTTCCGTCATACCATACATAAAGCTGCACTATTGCTATTCTTCTACGTCTGCTGGCTGTTGACATTCTCCCTAGTGCTCAATCATTCTGCGACAGCAGGCTACATTGAAGGGTACGGAAAACCGTCACCGATCTGGTGCGGCGCAAGCTATTGGTATGGAGATCCATCGCAAGAATAACTTGATCATGCTGAAGGCAGCAGGGCAGCTGGAAATGGCTGCGGTCTCAATGGCAACGATTGCCGCCCGTTCGATAACGCCGCGTTCGCCTTCCGGTGTCCTGCAAATTGCAAGTCCACGATGGTCCTCAATCCGCATGCCGTTGGTCAACAAGAAATCAATTACAGGTCGCTTGTCATTGGAGGGCCTGAACAGGATGCTCATAATGACACATCGTCGGAACCAATCTACCGCGCTGATAGCTTCGTCTGTGCGGCCGCAATTCATGCCGGGGTCATTAGCAACGCCAGAGGCGGGTGTGGTGTGGTGAAGCTTACTGGCGAACAAGACCACTTCTCCAGCTCGGGGAGACGTGGCATCAACAGCATCGCGTTCGACTCTTCATTTCCAAAGTCATACGGCTTTGTCTCGGGATTGCCAACAGACTGTGTCAAAGACCTGCGCTGGCCTCTTCTTGCCGTCACCGTGGGTTTTACCACAATCCTTTCAGTTTGTACAGCATCTCCGGTCGTTTTCTTTTGTTCTGTATTCGTAATGCTCTTCTTCCACGTCGGTCTTGTGTCAGATCCACCAACCAACTCCGACTACCCCTCGCTCTCGTCTCTCATAATCGGGCGTTTCCTACCAGCAGCCTTCGTCGCTTATGTGATATACCGCTTCAGTGCTCGACCACAGCTCACAAATCTCACGGCCCATCTCGAGAAAACAGTGCTGTGGCTTGGCGGCGCTTGGGCAGGCTCACTGAACAATTACACATTCGACAAAATACCTCTTGAGCGCTTGACTCCGCACGATCTGCATGTTCAACCAGGAGCTAAGCTAGCATTGATCATCATCGTGCTTGTACTGTTCACCATAGCTCTGGGTCAGATTTGGTATCTCCGACTCGAAGGTCTATTTCCACAATATCTTGCTATATATGCCATATTCGTCGCCTTCCTATTGATCTGTATTGTCATACCATGGTTGAACCTCCGGATCCACCATTATTTCTTGGCTATACTGCTTCTCCCTGGAACGCGTCTCCAGACTCGTCCTAGCCTTCTTTACCAGGGTATACTTGTTGGCCTGTTCATCAGCGGTGCTGCTCGTTGGGGATTCGATTCGATACTCCAGACAACTGTGGAACTTCGCGGCGATGGTCAATTAATGTCCCTACTGCCCAACATTACGGCTCCGATACTTGGGGTTTCTAACATTACCTTCAACTGGTCGAAGCCGCCAGGAACCTATGATGGGGTGAGCATTCTTGTCAACGATGTGGAGAGACATCGTTGGTATTCTGGTGAGGATAATCCATCACATACGTTCTACAGACATAGCGAAGGAGACAAGGAGTACTTTAGATTTGGGCATATGAAAGGCAGCCAGAGCGGCGACTTTACGAAAGCAGGAACGTGGAGCGCGCATGGAAATTGGACAACGATGGAGCCTGGCCCCAGTCGTTGATATGAATTTTCCTCAAAGATTTTCACTCTCCGATCCTCTGCCCGTCTACTTTGCCCTGGACTTTCGAGCTGTGTCCCAGTTGTCGGTTTCGAGATTGTACTCGGACCGACATTAAGAATATTATAGATGGTTTGCCGCATCTCCAAATACATACAAACATAGACACACAAAATTACATAGAGAGAAACAGCATATTCTGTCCGATAAAAAGTCCATCTCTTAGAATTCAATCGAGATATATGCAGATATAAGTATTGATATTTTAAATCTCTTCTATTAAGTCTCTTAGTTAAATTTTTTTCTTTTTCTTTATTGAGTGTATGCAGTCTTAGACTATGATACTATATAGTCTATATATGTCGAGCTAGTAAATTACGTAATTCTGTCTATTTCTCTACTATTGTTACGTGTAGTACGTTAATCGATTCTGGCGCTTGCTATTATATAATCAAAAAGTCTTTAAGAAACTTTCAAATTCTCTTGTTACAAGATTTGTGTCTAATGTTCTTGCCAAATAGCAAGAGGACGTTTGACGTCTATTAATACTGAACAATCAAGTATAACTTAATTGTTAACTTAGTTCTTAGACAATTATCTTTACAACTATTATAGATGTTTGTCTTGTTTACTTGCGTGCCTTTTTACTTTGTCTAGTTGTCTTGTCTAGTTGCTTTGTTTGCCTAACTACTATTCTTTGTCTAGCAAATAATAGCTTCAACGTATAATTCGAGTTAATCGTTCGTCTAATTTAGACGAACAACATTAATTGTTAGTTCTTCTACTTACATTCGCATTTCGGAAACGTAACTCTAGTAGATCTAGAAGACATTTTTGGAGACTTTTGTTCAAGTAGATCTAGTAGATCTAGCAGATCTACTAGTTTAAGAAAAACAATATAAGAGCTTACTAAGCAATATAAATTACATCTATATAATACTCTTGTATTTTTTGTAATTTATTTTGCTTAGTAAGCTCTTATATTGTCTTTTTTAGACTAGTAGATCTATTAGATTTGTTGGATTTGCTTGAACAAAAGTCTCGAAAAAATATCTTCTAGATCTACTAGAGTTACGTTTCCGAAATACTAATGTAGCTTCGCATTTACTACTAGACACTAGATTATTATATTAGAGTTAATATTTGTTTGCGTTTTGCAATTATTAGATACTAGATTATTGTATTAAAGTTAACATTCGTTTGTCTTTAATAGTTACTAGACATTAAATTATTGTACTAGAGTTAATATTTGTTTATCTTTCGCAATTATTAGGCACTAAGTTACTGTATTAAAACTAGTACTTATTTGTCTTTCGCAAGTATTTATCTAATTGTATTAAGATATCTTTCTTAGTTAAACTAGCTAATTTTGTTCTTTTTGCTCTTATTTATCAAATTTTGCAATTTTGCACTATTAAATATTAATATATCTTTTACATTAGTAAGTTAACTAAACTAAGAATCAAGAAGTTCTTTAAACTTTTGTCTTGCTCTTCTTTACTCGAATCAACAAATAGAACTTGTTGTTTTACTTAGTTTGCTTAATCTAGTAAAGACAAACAAATTTAATTAACTAAATAAATAATTAATAAGATTTTACTTAAACAAGCAATTAATAAGTTCGAAAGAATATAATAGATAACTTTATTTAACACAATTAACAATAAAGTTTTAACAAAGAAACTATTATTTGTTACAATTTATAACAAGTCTTTGACAAAGATATTATTATCTATTGTTCTTAATTATTAGATTTCGAAGATATTATAATCTGCTATAATTAATATTGTTACTTTAAAGAAATTATTGTCTTCTATATTAAATAATATTATCTCGAAGACATTATTAGAGTTGTTAGCAAAGCAATTATTTAAATAACAAAATAAGCAATTTAAGCAAAAGAATCTAAACGTTTATTTTAATAATACTTTAGATCTAGAATCTTCTAGTTTAAATATTATCTTAAAGTATTTTGACAAAAATTTTGTTGTTCAACAAAATAGACTTGCGTCTTCAAGTATCTCGAGTTTTATTTTTTTACTTATATTTTCTATCTTATTTGCGTTCTTAGTTAAATAATTAATAGTTAACTCTTTCGACAAACTAAAAAAAAATAAGATTGACAAATTAAATAACAACAAATTGCGCAAAGACATATTAGCAAACGTTAACAATCTATATTGTTAAAAATAAGCTTTCTTTCTTAAGAAAAATAGCATAAATTGTTGTTGTTAATTTGAAATTAATTAGACGAGTTTCGAGATAAACAATAGATTTAGAATAATAGATTTAGAATAATAGATTTAGAATAATAGATTTACGCTTTAACAATTCTTTGCAAAGTAATTAACAAAAATTTAATTAATTTAATCTTGTTACGCAATTGTACAATTTATAGCTATTTGATATATTTAATGCTAGACAATATGTTTAGTACAATTAACAACAAAATATCGAATCTAATATCTTATAATCGAATACTTAATCTACTTATTTTTCGATAATCTAGTCGAACATAACTATGTTTAATAATATAGATTTGTAGTAATAGCAAGAATTTGTTTAACAGTCTTCTAATACTTAAGTTAATTTAATAGCTTTTAAATAAGCTTTGTTTTTGCAATTTAATTTTGCAATCTTTAAGTAGACTTCGATTTTGCAATTCAATTTCGCAACTTTTGAGCAAACTTTATTTTTTGCAATTTTCGATTTAGATTAGTTGCAAACTATATTGTATAAAAAAGATTAACACTCTTTTATAAAACAAATATAGTACTTGTTTCGAGATAAATTAACTAATTTTTGTTGCGTCTCTAGATACTTTAATAAGCTTTTATAGAAAGATATAAAAATATTTTCTAGTCGATTTAAAATATCTAATCTAGGTTTTTTATATTTAGATACTTTAGATAGCTATAGATTAAACAATATTATTTTTGTTTATAAGAAAACAATATATAGAGAAGTCTTTACCTTTGTCGAACGTGTAAATAATTATGTATATATTGTTGATAAAGTTATTGTTTAAAATAATCTCTCTCTTTATCTTTGTAACTTTGCTATAATATAATATCTTAAAAAGATAAACAACTTTAAATATTAAATATTTCGAAATTTATCTCTTTTAAACTTTATTAATAACTTGTAGAATTGCTTTAAAATAAGAATTAACAAGATATTTGACAAATTAATATTAGAGATCTTTATTGTTAAAGATACTAAAAATAAATAAAAGATTATAAGTATAAGATATTTACAAAATATTATTCTTTATATATAATCGACAAGTATCGAAGAAATCTAAAAATAATTAATTTAAATATAAAATTAGTTCAAGATAGAATTTTATTTTATTATTAATATATCTATTGCTTATATATTATCTTAAAACTTTATTAAGAAATTTAACACAAAGTGCAAGATATAAAAGACAATATTTGTCTATCGCTTTAATTAGCAAAATTTAAATCGATTAAATAGACAATTAGAAGAACAAATTGTTTGTCAATTTATATTATATATATTTTGCTTAATCTACTTTTCTTGCATATTTTTCTACTAGCAATTCGACTATATATATTTCTCTTAATAATAGTTTGTAGACTACAAATATTCTAGATAATCTATATAGAATTTGGAAAATTTTAACAAGTAATTTTGCCAATTAATATAATAGACGTTAACACAATTCTAGATATTAAAGTCTTTTGTAAAATTTGCAATTATAGCAACAACAAATTCTTTTGCAAATAGTTAAAACAAAAATTCTTACTATTAGAATTAAAAGACAAGAGATAAACAAGATAACGCACAAAAAAATTAAAACAATTATTAAAATAAATATTGCAAAGATTATTGCAATAGCTATTAGAGCAACTACAAGCAAATAGCAATTTATTAAGCTTTTATTATAACAATATATTACGCAAATCTTGCAAAATATATAAAGTTTATTTATTATTTTATACTTTTTAAAGATTCTATAAATTATTACGATAATTTTTGTATAAATATAATAATATATTATGTCGCTAACAATTAGTCGAAAAAGATATACTATATTAAGAAGAAAATATTAATAGCTATTTATATAATTGATTTGTTATAAAAAGCAATTTATTAAATAAATACAATACATATTAAGTTAATATTAATATCTTTTTCTTAATTCTTTAAGTGCAAAAGTTGTGCTTTAATCTTTTTATTAAGAAACAAGCTTTTTTAGTATATTAAAGATAGATATAACAAGATAAATTATTAAAAATTAATTAAGATATTCTATATTGATTCTATTTTTATTAAGATAGATTTTACAAGTTTAGAGCTAATTAAGTTAAATATTTTATTATTGCGTTAAGATAAATTAATCTTTAGACATTAATACTATACAATATATTAAACAATATTTTTATAAAAAGATATCTTGTATATTGTTTGCGTTAACAACAAATATATTATATTATTAATCAACAATAACTTTTTTAGTAACTTGAAACTAAGTATCTTACAAAATAGTTTAGCATTATTATATTTGTGCGCAATATTAAGAACAACAAATATTTGATTAACAATTATTTTCGATTTTCAATATATTTCTAAGATAAAATAGATAACAAAATAGTTGTTGCTTACTTTTGTTAAGAAGTTTATATTATAAAAAATCTAAAAACAAAGTTGTTGCTTAAGATAGATATTGTTAATACAAATATATAATTGTTAATGCAAATAGACAAAAACCAATTATTAAGAATTGTCGAAGTTTATAATAAAAGTTAAAAATAAAATTAAAGAACAATATTCAAATAAAACAGCTTATTAAAATCGAAAGAAATCTTGTAATTGTTGTCTATTTTGTACTCGAAGTTTTAATAATAGTACAAGATAAAATCTTGTCTAATAGAGATTATCTCTTTAAATCGATTTTGTCTAACGCTTACTTTTATATCACAAATAAAAAATATCTTTTATATATATTTGTAACAATTGTCTTGTATCTCTTTGCATCTTGCAATATATAATACTAGAATATTTGCTAGAGTTTAAAAAGCAAAACTATTATTAAATTAGCTCTAATAAAGAGATTTAAATAACTAAAAAAGATATTAAGATTAATATATTTAGTAATAGCTATTAGACAAATCTAATTAATAGCGTTTATGTTTACAATAGTTTAGACAAAATTATTGCGCTTTAATGTCTCGTCAAACAATTATGTATTTTGTAGAAAAATACTGACAAGACTATTAATCTTGTTAAGAAAAATTAAATATTAATTCTATTAAATAGCGACTAAAACTCTATATTAGCGTCGAAGATAAAATACAAGATTTATTTTTTAAGAAAACGCAATTGCAAAATAATTAATAAAGAATTTGACAAACTATATATTTAAAGCAAAATAATATAATTAATTAAATCTTTGTTGTTCGAATTTCTTGTCTTTGTAATTTAGTAAATCTTGTTAAATAAAACTCGAAAGTATTAAGTAGTAACTAATATTTATAATCTAAATAAACTAGCTATTACAAATAAGTATTCGATACTTGTTTAAACAAATATTATAGCTTAAATTTGTAGTTGTAAGCATATAAATTTAATAAATAAATTAATTTTTTTCTTGCAATTCTTGATTGCGTTTAAAGACAAATATAAGTTCTTTTTTATTATTTATTAAAGCAAGAAACAACTTAATATTGCTATTATATAATTTAAAAATTCGTTCGCCTATATTTAACAAATAATAAATAAAGAACTTTGTTAATTTAGAAACTTTTGTTGTATTTATATTAATAATATTGTTGTTTTCTTCTAATTGTTCGATATATATTTAGCTTATTTTACTAAGTTGTTCGACAAATTAGTTTTGCTAAACGTTATACTTAGTTTTAAAAAGATCTATCTTAACTATTTTAGCATTATTTTGCTAGAACAAAAAGTAGACGTCTTTAACTTATTTATTACTAAGAAGCGTATTATCGCTATTAAAACAATCAAATTTTTTAAGAATTTAAAGACGCTTAAGATTTATCTTAATCTTGTTAATTATTAAAGAGATAAGATTGCTTAATACGTTTAGCGAGCTAATATTTTATAGTAAGAAAAGACTTGTTTTTTAAAAGACTCTTTTATTACTAATAAGCAAAAGCGAAAGATATATTTAAGAAATATATATATTATATACTTGTTTACTTTTTTTTAAATTCTTCTATTAACTATAGCAATCTTTGATAGCTTCGAATTTTTTGATTTATTTTAACAACAATCGCTAATTATATATAGACTTAAACATCTTTAAAAAGCGCAAGTTTAATATCGAGATATATTATATTAAAAACAATTCGATTAGCAAAAACTTTAGACAAAACAATATTTAATATATCTTGTTTGTATTTAAGATTCTAAGCTTTGTTAAAATAAATTATTGACTAATTAAAATTAAAATAACTTGTCTTGTATAAACAATATAAAAGATTATATATTTAGTAGAAGCAATTAAGAGACTTATTATAGTTTATATTGACTACTTAATTACAACAAGTATTATTAAACAAATTATGCTATTTTTCTTATTAATTAACAAATTTAATCTTTGTTTCGTACGTATCTTGCAATATCTTTTATAGTTTTTATTGAATATATATTATTTTATAGAAAGATTACATACAATTTCGAATATATTATTTAAACTTCTTGTATTGAACAATAAATATAACAAAAACAAATTATTATTCTTAGATAATATAGACAACTTTGCAACAAATATAGAAACTATAACTAAGTTAATGCAACAAATTTTTAAAGAGAAATTAAATTTAATCGATTAAAATACAATTAACAAGACAATCTTATTTTATTTATATTTTGTTCAAATAAGTAAAATCTTTAAAAAAAGACTTTTTAAGACATATATTAAATTTATCAAATAAATAGAAATTTTAACAATAATTCGAAAGTTATTTATATTTTTTAGCTTTTAGTTTTTTTAAAAATACAACTTACTCTACTTTATGAATTATGCAAATTGCAAGAAACTATACTTGTTTAAAAAATTTAAGACAAAAATCTTTTATTAAATATATAATATAAATAGTTATATTAATTTTACTTGCATTTACAAAATAATAATTGTTAACTTTTATTTTCGCAAGCTTGTCACTTAATTACATTAATATATTATTTATTGTTAAAAATACAATTTTTGTCAAATTAAGCAATATTAATTGTATAAGAGTTTCAATTTAATTCTAAATTCTTTTGTGTCTTTTTATATTATATATATTGATTTTATCTAAAGACTATTGTTATGTTAAAATTTCGATACTACTTTAATAGCAACTTGCAAATTTTAAAAAAAAAAAATGTCTTAAACAACAAGACAACTTATATTGCAACAAAGTAAACAATTTTTTTTAACAATCTTGTTAATTAAGAAGTTTTAAGAGCATTTATGCACAATAGAAATTGCAAGTTTATATCTAAATTCTAAACAATTATATTTTAGAAACTAGAAGTTTATTTTTTAATTTTAACAATATATTATTTACAAATAAACAAACAAAATAAATAAATAAACTAGATAGTTAAGATAGTCTTGCGATATATAGTAATTAACAATTCTAATCTAAACTAAATATTTTTTTTGTTCGTACTTTGCGTTTATTTTAATAATTTGCTTACTATATCTATTGAGCTATTATTAAATAAAATAACTATAAGCCTTAAGATATATGATTTTTTGTCTTTTCTTAAATTTAACAATTTTTAAACAAATTAATTGCAAAAGAAGACTATTAATATCTTCGAGATAGAAGCAACAATTGCATAGACTAATATAGTAGTTAAAATAATATACAACAAATATTATAAATCTATTAAGTTTTCGATAAATAATATAATAAATCTTTGTCTTTACAAGATTTACTTCTTGTTGTTTGTTAAATTGTTTAAGTTGTCGATTTAATATATTAAATCTCTTAAGATTCTTAAGCAAAAAAACAATTTAATATACAAATTAGATTTCATAACAAATTAAAAGATTTATCTAGTTATATTTATTATTTATCTTGAATTACATCGACAATTCGGGGAAGCGACCTCTATAGCACAATGATTCCACTAAGTCGACATCGACTCGAGAGAGTCTCCTAACATCTAGCGCTAGCCTATTAGAGTAATCTAAAATATTTCCTAGAATTTAGATTGTTTTGTAATTTTTTGAAATTTTTAGCCTAATCGGGT
>JAABUO010000102.1_pt1 | contig 230745 bp, 184 predicted proteins | sample 5559291 | NCBI WGS metagenome assembly JAABUO01 (sample SAMN10711878, study PRJNA513372) | rock metagenome | isolation source: Antarctica rocks | place: Antarctica: Victoria Land, Finger Mt sud
CCGGGCGCGCGGGGCGGGCGGCGCCCCCGCCCCCCCCCCCCCGGGGGGGGGGCGGGGGGGGGGGGGTGTATTGTATGGCGGGATAGGTTGTATGGATAGGTACTTCATTTCCTAGACAATAGCATCTATGATAGTTTCCCGGCAACTTCAGCATCCACATCTTATTTAATTCCTTACAAAAGCCCAACATGGATGAGGGCCCGCATTTAAGCAGCGACGTCTCTCCTAATCTGTGTCTCCCACCACTTTGGATCACACATTCTCGTTGTAAGGTTGGGGGGATGGGGAGGGGGAAAATAAGGGAATTGCGAGGTTTGTGGGATGGGGGAAGGAGGTTGATGTTTCGATGGTATCGGTGCATGTGTGGACTGCCAAATCGCTCCGTAACATAGCCATCGCTCATGAGAACGCCCCCTTACTTGCCCACCCTCCTTATATTCCCCCCTCCCCCCCCCCAATCTCAAAGACAAAACTCATGGATCCCCTGTGGCCCCACATCGTTATACTCCGTGCGACTCATAAACCCCTTACTCAGCCCCTGATCCACCCCAAACACCACCTTCGCCGCGACCTGCGCGCCCAGGAACGCCGCCTCCTCCGTCCCCACATCCTTCCACTCGGGGAAATACTCCGGCATCCTGACGACCTTGATGCTTGTGGGCGTTTGGTGGTGGCGGGGCTGTTCAGGCAGGTCTTGCTGCCGGTTGTTGGTGTGGTATTGTTGGAATTGGAGCTGTTGGTGTAGACTTGATTGGCCCGGGGGGGCGAGGTGGTGCGAGGCGGTGGTGGCGGCGAGGAGGAGGGGGTTGACGCCGCTGCTGCCGCCGTGGTGGGGTTGGGGGAGGGGGGTGTTGGCGCCGGTGGCGGCGGGGGTGGTGAAGTTGGAGGGGAGCTCGGAGGTGAAGATTGTGGTGTTGGAGGGGGAGATGAGGTATTTGGCGAGGAGGGTGGCGAGGAGTGCGTCTTTGAAGCCTGTTGTATGCTTAGTTGGGTGAAGAGGGAGGAGTAGGGGGAGGCTTGCCTTTGACCTTGCTGCCGTTGCCGGCAAGGATCAAGGAGTCCCATAGCTCGGGCCGCTTTTGCAGGTCGGGAACAGAGAGGATGGCTCGGTGGATGGCGTCGGCGATTTCGTCCAGTATGCCCCCGCACGCGGCTTGGAATCGCTCGACGCCTACTTCGATGTCTTTCCGGACAAATGCGGCTGCCGCTTCCTTGTTTCGCCTGCGTTCCTCTTTGCGCGCGGATGGGGTGTTCTCGACTCCATCGGGTACGGTGGGACTCACGGGATCAGGCGTTCTTTGCCTCTTGGTAATGCCGTCCTGCTCTGTCCCTCCGTTTGCGGTGCGCTTCCCGTTTGCGTTCAACTCGTCGAGCGGCCGTCGCTCAGTGTAGTGGAATGTGGCCTTCAGACGCTTCGAGTTCGGTAATCTTGCCTGTCTGTTCGCTGCCGCTGCCTCTCCGGCAGCTTTCTTTGCCGCTGCTTTTTCTATTTTCTCCTTCTCCTTCCTCGCTAGGAATTCGCTCGTTTTCCCGCTGGCAACTATGCTGGCGACGTCGAGTACACCTTCGTTGTCTTCTCCATCTTTGACCTCGCGGTCTTGGTCCTCGTCGCCGACCTCGGTGTCTGGCCCGGGCCCTCTTGGTTGCGCCCCTTGGCCTTCTCCTGATCCTGTCGCGCCCGTTGAAGCCACCACCGCAGGGTTTACGGCCTGCTCTTCCGTCCCATCCTCGCCTGGAAGCTCCGTCCCTGCAGGTAGAATCTCGCACACAGGGCTCTTCTTCAGCTGCTCACACATATCCTTGGTGAAGCCTTTCGCGCTCAGTAGATCATGCAGCCTCTGTGTTATAGCATCCCCACCGCATCCAACCAGCCCAGCTCCTCTACCCAGATCATGCACCACGAAATCGCTCACAGCAGTTATATCGCATTTCCCAAGCCCAACATCCACCACTGTCGCTGTCGCCGTTGCATACGCGTAGCATGCTGCCAATGCCGAATCCATCAAGCAAAAAGCTGGCGTTCTGAACTTTTCGAAAACGTACTGGGTCAGGATCTCGTGGTCGTGTGCAGTCCATGCCGGTTGCGAAACGATGAGTATCGGAGTGTGGAGAGGGGGGCTCAATGTTTCGTGGACGTGGGAGAGAAGAGCGAAGAAGCAAGACCAGTCGACGACTCGGCCATCTCGGATGGGCCAGACAGCGCCTTCGTCTGTTTCAGTATCCTCCTCGTACAACGTTTCCTCCTCGTCAACAATTTTCGTCTTGGTCTCGAGCCCGACTCGCTGCCCAATTCCCTCGCCCATTGGCACATCGCCGTTCGTTTGCCTGTCAACCTCACTGTTCGTATGTGATCTAGTGACCTTTCTCTCCCGTACTTTTGATGCTTCCCATTCGCCCTTCCTTTCGACAGGGAACATACGCGTTGAGATGCGCAGCCGGGCGGGTGTGAAGGATTCAGGGAGCCCTAGCTGGGCGAGGGTCGTTTGGGAGCCAGGAATTATAAGCTATAGGAGGCGACATCGCGAGGGTTAGCTAGTCTTGTTACGATTGTGTGGTTGCGCCGAACAGCATTGCAGGGTTGACAGATGTGCATACCAATATGTGCTCGTCTTTGAAGGCGGGCATGACGACGGCGAAGCGAGCCACCGATCACTTGAAGGTGCAACAGGAGGCTGAGCGGTGTCGATGCCCTGGGAGAGCTTCGACTACCACGAGGAACGCTCGAGCAATGCTTCTGCCGGCAAGACGTATCATAGGGTTGTATGAGGGTTGTAAACCTCTCGTCTGCCAAGACTCAATCTTGCTCGCTTTTTATCTTCAGCAATCTGACCATGCCCCTATTCAACTGTCGGCCTTGCTCAAAGCCCCTATTGCAGGCGTCTGTGTCATGGCTCCGGTAGCTATAAGCTACGCTGTTCGTCCATCTGAATGACCTAATCCCAAAGAGTCCCTTTGCCTTGGCGCCGCCATTCCCAGCGAACCTTTTGAGCACACCCTTTGCAAAAACCGTGTACCCGACCCTCGATTGTAGGCACGACGGTAGGTCAAGGCAAGCTTGCCATTTCAGACATGGTCCATTCGTCTAGACCTCTCTTGCGCTAGATGGTGCCGCCAAAAAGAATCTGCTCTCTCGATCGTCGCATATTATGTTCCATAGATTCATGTTTGCCGCATCACTTTCCCATCTCAAGTCCTCCATGCGCCAATCCAGCATCAACTATAGTGGACCCTTGCGGCTTTGACTTCGTGGCTCCGACATCGCAGCCTTTTCATTGGAACTTCCCGCGCCGGCTTCAGAATCCGGGGTACTTTCCTACGTGGGTTTGTATCTGGTTGAGTGTACAATTTCAACCTTCGTTGCACATACCTTGTTATCTTCATTTTCCATAGCGTTCGAAGGCGTCTACGATGTCAACAGCCTACAGTTGGCGACAATCTATGGTTCTTTTCGGGAGTGTTCACTTGCTATCTTTGGCTCTTTTAGGAGTCACTTCTGCGTTGCCAGCTCCAGCCGGTACTTGAGGGCACATCCCACCTTGAGTCAACAAACTCACAATGCGTAGGTAATGCCACAACACCGGCGCCTGATGTCCTAACGGACGTCTACCGGGTTGAAAGATGCGGCCACAGGAAAGCAGGTCTTGTCAGCGTGTTAGAAGCGGTGATGGCAGCAATACCACCAGCACTCGAAGACGTTCAACAGGGCATTGACAGCCCTCACGGATTTCGAGCATTCTTCAAATACGACGGCGCCAAGCAGTATGTGCACGATATATTGCTGCAAATCCTCTCACGCGAACCCAAATTAAATCTGGTACCAAATCCGGATAGACCAACTCCGCCTATTTTCGCTTGCGCACAAGAGGCTTCTACAAGATACCATCCATGGCTGAACCATATCAGAATCGATCCATGGATCATGTGCAGAACGACGCCACAAGCGGCGTTCACTGTCGCGCTCACGTCATATATCTGGATTTGTCCGGCCTTCTTCACCATTCCTACGAAACCAAGAGACCTCTCAGGGAGGGATTGCCCTACGATTGAAAACAATATGTTCATCACTCATGATCGACTGGAAATCTACCAGACATACATTGCCATCCACGAGATGGTTCATTTCTACCTTCAAAGCCATAGCCTCTCGGGCACTTCCGATCCGCCAGAGCAGTATACTATCAATGGCTGTGTAGGCCTGCGTCCGATCAATGCGCTCCATAATCCCACAAGCTATCAATCTTATGTGGCTAGTATGTAATCTTACCACCTGCCTTTCCTACGATGGCTACTTTGTTGTATCTTACTGACTTGGTACGATGGAAAGTGGTCCAGCAACAGTGCATAGAAGCACCGAATCCTTATATGCCTCCTTTCAACGGCCCGTATGGCGGCATTTCGATGATCACTCCCTCCAATGAATCCTATCTTCGGACGCACAATCTATCGAATGCGTTCGATGTTTTCGCGCCATCGCTGCAGCTTGCCTCAAACAATGACAACTCCACAGCAACGGCTTAACATTGTTACTAGGCTCTATGTAGGGTTTGCGCCACGTGCACAAAGATTGGGCTTCGTTCTCGTGGACGCGCAGCCAATCAAACGTGAGATATCAATTGAAGCCCTCGTCAAGCAGGGCTGCTGTATGCTGTTCCCTATCGATGACTTCACAAATTCGCTTGTTACTGAATTCGATCCACTATCTGTTTAGACGATGTAAGCGCATATATCATGCATGACAAGCCTGAACAGAGGGAGCATAGTCTTTCTGTTGTGCTTTACCAACTCATCTTCAATGGTACAGTGTGATAAGCAAGATCTCCTTATCTAGCTTATATCGAAGACCCCGTCGCAAAGGCTTACCAATAGCTTACCAGCGCGTAGCGCTTCGCACATGAATCGATGATAGTCGCACAGAATTAAAGTTCCTACTCCGTATGCAATTGGAATCAAGCCAGCCTCGACGTTTACACGGAAAAATCGATCCACGTACTTTTATTTTGCAAGCATGAAGGCCTGGCAATGTATATTCCTTTGTAAGTCCTTCAATACATACAATTCCGCTTCAAGTCTCTAGCTTCGTCTCCTTGTACAGTACGTTCGAATTGGACCGAGCGTTACGACTATCACATCGAGGGCGAGAAAACAAATTGGAGAAGCATGTAGTATTGCTATACTACAGCTATCATCCTATTTTTTCGTACATGCAAGCAGTCAAACACTCTACCCAAAATGCGATCCAACAGTTTTCCCCGGCCAATATAACTCCCGCCGAAAGCAGATTCGAAACCACGCCACAGAGTTCTTCAAAACCAGCAACAAAACCAACAAGCCGGGTACCCACAACGCCCATGGTCAGCTCCAATAAACCCCCAAGACTCCAAAATCCACGCATTCACCTCCAGGGAGCCATGTCCCTTGGGATGCGTCGTATGCGGATTCTCCGAATCATAGGGTAGTCCATGAATTCCTCGTACCAATGCCGATGAGAGAAAGGGGTGATTTCATCGTTCTCCTGGACCGTGGGCTGAGCGGGCGAGTCGGTGCGCGGCGCAGTGACGACCACGCCACTTCTGCTGCATCTCCGCAAGAACTCTTCGTGTGCTGGTGACTGTGGTCTTACCTGTGCATCGGTCGTGTGCAAGGACTGCTGGGCGACGGCCTGAGTAGGTGAATCAGTGCGTCGAGTAGGAGCGATCGCAACGCCATCTTCACTGCCGCTCAGTACGGATTCTTCCTGCGCTGGTGGCGATGCCGTGCTCCCTTCCAAAGCGTCATCCGCCGGAACGAAGGGATCTGCAAGCGCAGCTGCCAATTGCTGTGGCCCAGCAGGCAGAGTCTCCACCATCTGATCAACCCCGTCCGCCGCAGCCCCCTGGTAAGACTCGTCCCAAAAGACCGAAAGCCGCGACACCGCTTCCACCAGGCATGGCACGTCAGCCGTATTAACATCCCCTCGCCCATACCTAAGGACAGGCATATCTAACAGTCCTCGACACGTCCACGCCAAGGTATGGTACCACTGCAACCATTCCTGGTAAAGTTCATCCTTGTCCTTCTCCTTCTGCCGCTTCCGCCTTCGCTCCGCATACTCCCCCCTCTCCCGCTCATCCTGCCGCTCGTTCTCCTCCCTCACGAAGCCCATATCCCACGGCACCTCCCCCTCCGCCATCTCTACATCATGCACCTGCTCCCCCAAGCCCTTCCTCCTCACCCACCCACCCTCCCCCTGGACCGCAAACCGAAACTCATCCTTCACCGTCATGCTCTTAATCAACTGAAATTGGAACAAAGCGAAATGCTCTTCCACCCTGCGAAAGGCGTCCTGCTCGGCTTCGCGGTGGGGGTTCTGATCGAGGAGTTCGCGGCGGGCTTCGAGCAGGTAGTGCGGGTACCACCGGTCTTCGTACTCGTTCAGCCGGGCGGGGTCGGAGCAGCGGAGGGTGCGGCGCCAGGCTTTGTGGGCGTCTAGGGCGGTGAGGTAGCGTGCGCGGGCGGGGTGGACGAGGGATTCGCCGTTGGGGGGGAGGGTGTGGGGGGCGGGGGGGGCGGGGGGGAGGTTCCAGAGCTCTGGCACAGGTGAGCTGATGCACAACCGGGAGTAATAGGTGATACGCTTGAAGCAGCAGCAGCAGCAGGCAGATGCAACAACCGACCACACCTTTCCGGCCAATAGGGTACTCATAAACCCCAGCAACGAAAGGAAAGAAATGGAAATGTAAGAAACTCACCAGAACAAACCCCCCTCTTCCAAATCTCCCTCCACACCCCTCGATGGCCCTCAGTGAACCACTTCCCTCCCTCCCCCATCACAAACGCCTCCCCCACCACCCCCTTATCCCGGAATGCAACCCACTTCTTCCACAGCCCTCTGTTCTCCGCTTTCATCTTTTCAAACGTCTTCTTTACTGCTAGCGCGATGACTTCGGGATCACGCTCGGAGACTTCGATGGCGGGGGGCTGGGTGATGGGAAGGGCGGGGCGGGCGGGGCGGATTGGGTAGGTTTGGTAGGTGGGCGAGGTGGGAGGATTGGGCGTGGTGGGTGGGGTGGGGGAGTTGGGGGAGTTGGGATCGGTTGGTGAGGTGGAGTCGGTTGGTGAGGTCGGGTCCGTTAGCGAGGCGGGGGAAGCGGTGGAGGGTGGCGAGATTCCGTCGGTTGGCGCGGTCGGCGTGGTTGGCGAGGGCGGCGTGGTGGGTGTATCATCCGCGAAGCCGACCCAGGAGCGAGGAATAGGTTGGTAAGGCGCGTGCGGAAGGAGGACGTAGGATTCAGAGGATCGGTCAGGGGAGTAGTGCGAGAAGGAAGAGGAGGGGGCGGGGGAAGAGGGAAGGGATGGAGAGGAGAGGGGGAGGGAGATGGTGCTGGGGTGTGAGTTGGAGGGGGAGGGGGAGGAGGGGAGGTCGTAGATTGTGATGGTGGTGGTGGGGTCGGTGTCTGGGATGGGGAAGGTGGGGTGGAGGAGGTCGTGGATTGTGAGGGTGGTGGAGGGGTCGGTGTCAGGGATGGGGGCGTGGAGAGGGGGGAGGGTGGTGGGGTGGGAGGCCATGGTGGTCGCTTTGTTGGATGTCGGCGCTGTATTGAATGCCGGCGCTGGGCCCTGAGAGCAAGGATTGGTGTGGAGCGGTGGGGGTTGCTTGAGATGGTGGTGTGGGATTCGAATGCTGCTTGCTTTGAGATAGATGGCTCTAAAAGCTGCTTCCTTCAAGATAGGTAGCTTTGAATTCGAATATTGCTGACTTCGAGATCGATAGATTTGGCTTCGGATGCTGCTGGCTTTGTGATAGATAGCTCTGGATTCGGATGCTGTTTGCTTGATTTGAGATAGATAGCTCTAGATTCGAATGCTGCTGGCTTTGAGATAGATAGCTCTGGATCCGAACGCTGCTGACTTCGAGATAGATCGCTTTGAATTCGAGACCTTGAGATAGATGACTCTAAACTGCTGACTTCGAGATAGATAGCTCTGGATTCGAATGCTGGCTTGCTTGCTTCAAGTATAGATAGCTCTGGAATCTTGCTTTAAGATAGGTGGCTCTAAATCCGAATGTTGGATTTCTTGCTTCAAGTATAGATAGAATAATCTGATCCAAAAAAACCCCCAGAAACGGGGAAGGGGAAGGCATGCGTTTTATACTCCATCCAACACCCTCAGCGAATACCAAATCATGGAAAACTCCCTCAAGTAGACCGGTCCATATCAAATCCCGGAAAACTCCCTCTGAGCCAGAAAGCAGAATTTCCCCCTTGGGCGAGTTCCACTTGAAAAAATCCCCAATCTGGAAAATAATCTGAGGGGGACATTCGAAGTAGGCATGGAGAATTAGGATTCTCCCTCAGTCTTGGCAGGCTGGTGGGAGTGTTATGTTTAGGCATGTGGGTAATTGACGCAGTTGGGCGGGCTCAACCATGGTTAGGTGCCGAGTCATTGATTGGCAGGAAATTGGTGGAGAGGAAGTCGAGAGGAGGGTATTGAGCAAGTAGTAAGCTGGCTTGGCTGTCTTGAAAAAAGGTATAGAGGAGTCGATAAGCATTTCATAACATTCAGGAGTTTTAAGAGAAAAAGAGGAGATTGAAAGAGGGTCAGGGATTTGTGATGGCGGGACGGGAGGCTGATTGGAAAGAGCAGATCCACAACGTACCGTCTGGTTGTTTCGGTAGTAACGTATCGTATTAGCTTGCCTTTGATCTATGTATGTACAAGTGGCAAGCAGGTATTATAGCATCTAGTCTAAGAGCCTCCATTCCCCTAACGCTATGTATGCGTAAGAAGAATCAAATCCACGAGTAAAATCCACGAGTCATGCGCTCTTGTTTATACAGCCTGAGGCTTCGGCATATCAACCTTGCCTGCCTCATACTTATCCCAATTCGCAAGAATGTTGCTGATCCTCGGGCTATTCGTCAATCGATACACCTCCTCGAAGTACTCTTTCGAGATCTCGAAAGGCTTTGCGGTGACATTGGGGATATACTTCCCCACCAACTTTCCAGGATCGATGCTTGTCTTGTTGATCTTCTTCAGCAAGAAGCTCCGGAAAGGTTTAACCCCACTCCTCAAAAACGTGCTGTGGAAGGGGACATCGATGCCCTTGAGTGGAATGGTGGCGAACCCGCGCTGCAGATCAATTGGTTTCGGTTTGGCCTCGGTCTGCTTCGCGCACTCTCTGATGATTTCGACCAGGTGTTGCTTGACGTCTTCAAGCGACATCGTCTGCATCAGCGATTGAATGTCGACTTTCTGGGACTTGACGTAATTGGTGACGTTGGTGAGGCAGTCGAGAGCGCGAAGATCACCGGCGCAAACGTATTGCATGTTGGCGACGTTGTAATTGACGATCTCGAGGAGCCATTTGGTTTCTTCGGCGATGTTTTCGACGACGTATTGTAGGGCTTGCTCGTTGAAGGTCTTGGAGATGCGCGATGGGTTCACGGCGCACATGGAGTAGTTGGAGCGACCGGTAGCGTCGCGTTCCACGGCGACTTGCATCGTCAGACCACGGTAGAAGACGACCGAGACCAAGGACTCGATTGGCATGACTTCCGCAAGGGCGGCAAGGGCAGAGTACTCCCCGAGTGAGTGGCCAGCGAAGCTGCTGTCCCGCTGGACTAGGCCTTTCGAAAGCATGTCCTCGAAGCTGGCCTTTTCCATGAGGGTCAAGGCGGGTTGTGTAAATTGCGTGGCAGAGAGAAGACCGGTTGGTGAGCGGTAGGTGTAGGATGTGGTATCTTCGGTGACCTCTTTGAAGATCTTTTCCGACTTGATCGATCCATCTGCGTTGACAGTCTCGAAAGTCATTGACATGTAGTTTTCACGGATAGCCTTGCCCCGAGGTCCGCCAAAATGTATCGTAAGCTCTTTGGGGTTGTTCTTGACGATGTTGGTGATCGAGAAACCTTTGGTGGGGTCAGTGTCAAGACACGAAAGTAGCGGAGTGAATAGACGTACCATAATTCTCCATGAAATGTCTGTCCGCACGATCCCAAACCTCTTTAGCCACCGCGCTACTACCATACAAATCCATGCCCATTCCTTGCTCTTGCGAGCCTTGGCCTGTGAACACATATGACGAGACGGGCTGCTCAACTTCGGCCTCCCCAAGGAGCACCTTCTCCTCCGTGGCCTTGTTGCTCGCTTCCACCTTGATGATCTTGCGACCGGAAACCATACCAATGTGCTGCAGCTTCACCTCGATGTCATCATTCGGCAGCACCATACCCACCAAGGCAACGTGGAAGCTTCGAACACGGCCAACGTGGTTCTCAGCTGCCCAGGTCTCGACCAGGCTTCGCACAGCGGCGCTGGAATACATGCCGTGGGTGATTGTGCCGGGAAGGTTCGCATAGCTTGAGAACACTCGGGATACGTGGATAGGGTTAAAGTCACCCGAGACACGGGCGTATGTTTCATTGGACGTAGGAGCTCGAAGAATGAGAGGTGTCTTGCCACTCAAGGGTATCGGGTTTTCGAAATTCACTGGTTGCTCAATGGACGATCCATACCGCTGCAAGTAGTCAACGACCGGATTCCCACGCGAAACGCCGGCGTTGTAGTCCACTGATGCAACCTGGATCACTTCCTTCGTAGGTAGCTCCAACAGAACTTGGCCAATCGTCTCGACACGGCTGAAGACGGTCTTGTTCTTGAAGTGTACTAGACTCTGTAAGCGGAAAGTCAGAGTCTTGTTAAGAAGTTCGACATCAGGATCGTCCGTATTGAACCACTCTTTAGAGCGGAGAACAGCAACGTCTTTGCTTGTTGCAAGGTTAATCTGCATTGGAGTCTCGTCTTTCCGCTGGAAAGTATTCTGAAAGTCGGAATAGGCACCGCGGTAGAGGAACTGGGTCGTGACAACCATCACCGGCTTCCCATCACGTTTGATGGTGCCACAAACTTCGACCAACTTTCCAGAGTCCTGGTTCAGTACCGCGTTGACCTGAGCAGTAGTCTCAAGGACATCGCCCTTCTTCAAAGGTTCAGCGCCTGGTACCATACGGAAGCCGTTGGAGAGATGGACAAGTTTGAGCAGGTCGCCATCAATTGATCGAGGGAAGATGGGTTTAGTGATAGCCTTCCAGCCAACAACGATCGCAAAATCCATAGGCGCCAACACCTCTTTACCAGGTCGTTCGACAAAAGATTCTCCGGTGTTGCCGACAGCATGTACGAAATCAGCGATGGCTTGACTGGTGACTTCGGAGCGGCCTCCATCAAAAGTGCTTGTAGCGGGGGTGTCGAATGGTGGAGCTTCGTTTCCAAACCAGATGCGGTAGTAGAACTCCTTGATACGATCATTTCTGCCTTCCATGACCTCTCTGATAGGCGCATAACCTGCTTCCGGGTGATACGTAAACTTGAACGATAGACCAACAGGTTTACCTTCGGCTGTCCGCTCCTCAATCAAATCCAGGTTGATCTTGTTCTTGCCAGTCATGCTGATCTCGGCGGTCTTGACCATCTTGCCCGACGGCGATGGCTCTTTCACCGCTATTGCAGTCCTAGTTGGCTCGTTCGGATCCGAAATTTCCACTAGCATGCCTCTGCTTGGGTTGAGGACCCGTCGCAGAGGGTTCGTCTGAAAGCGCTGGCCTTGGACGAACACTTCTGCTGTGAACATCGCATACCTCCAGGAATAGATTTTTCCAGCGAGAAGGTGCATCCAAGCATCCGTATCTGGCAAAGTTGCATTGGGCGCCGAAGAGAGACGGTAGCTGATGCGTCCGTCGTTCTCGGAAGTCGTAAGTCCATCCATGTTTGCGTTGTTTTCCAGGTCGGTCAATAATTGACCACCAAAGTATTCAACGACAGGAATATCGGTATCCTTGCCCCCATAGACATCCTCAGTCAGGGATTTTATGTGGTCTTTGTGGATCGTGTCCAGTATCTGCTTGATGGGCTCATCGACGGTGTTCGAGTATTTGGCAGCGGTGGGCCCTTGTAGGATGCACGTTCTGCCAACGTCTTGGTCCACGACTGCTTCGAGGTCCTCGGACTGCCACAGTGAGTCTTTCTTGAAAAAGAACTCAAAGTTGTCGTCAAGTGATGGAACGAAAGGGACAGGCTTTTGCCCGCGGCGCTGGCAGAGTAAAAGGAAATGCTGGACGTCTTGTGCACTTATCAATTGCTCATCAGACTCGGGGTAAGTCTTTAGAACGTTGTCGACGATAGGGTAAGGGTCGTCGAGCTCGGAGTAGCTCTGGATGATCGATGCTTTCCCTGGTGTTGATGTGAAGCGCTCCTCAAGCCGTCGGATGAAGTCCCCAGTGAGACGCTCCAGCGATTTATCAATCCACCGAGACTCGTGCTTCACGAACATCAAGTCTACCATACGGCGAACCACCTCGCCATAAGTCATTTCTTCGAGATCGACTGTCTGCCCAGATTTATTGCGCCCAAACCAAACTTTCTGAAAATCATCATTAAGCTTCTTGATAATATGTTCGCGGTTCTTCTTAAGCTCAGGCAGTCGTTTGGCCTTGTCCAAACTGAAGATCTTCTGATCCATTTCCGCCCAGAATTTGACACCACGAGTGGCGAGCTTATGAATGGGTTCACCCATCTCAGACCTCACGGTGATGACTCCGCCCGTAGGCCCCTTGTAGGTCTTTTCCCACTGGCTGTCGTCGGCACCTTCAGCTTCCGCGATAGCTTTCTTCGCGTTCTTAGAGGTGTGGGCTTCTTTGGCGGTCATCATACGGCTTCCAAACAAACAGCCATCGTAGGGCATAGGTGGATATCCGAATTTCCGAGACCACTCTCCTGTCAAGTACGGGTAGGTGTCCTGGGAACCGCCAAAGCCGCTTCCCGCTACGAGAATGAGGTTATCGCACCTCCGTATCCTGCCATACATCTGTAGAATAGGCTGGTGGAAATCCTCGAAGGAGTGGTGTCCACCGCCACGGCCACCAGTCCATTGGAGGATTACAGGGAAATGTGGGTTAGCCTTGGCAACATTGATGACTGCCTGGATTGCCTCGACAGATCCCGGTTTGAAAGAGATATGCTTGAGGCCCATGGTCTCGATGTACTCGTTTGCTATTTCGATAGAGGGTACACCTGCACCGACGGTGAGACCTTCAATTGGAACACCGTCCGCTCGAAGCTGAGCAATTAGGGGAATCTGCCACGTCATAGCCCGTGGGTTAACGTAGATCAAATTGATGGTAATCCCACGCCCAGAAGGTGTGTTCTTCTCAATGTTGGTTATTGCTTCCGTCATCGACTTGGCATCGTAATACCCTCCTCCAGCAAGCTCAATCTGGTAACCAGCATTCATCGTAGCCGCGACGAAATCCCAGGGAACCGTACATGGCGTCATACCAGCTACCATGATCGGAGGAACACCCATCAGTCTACTCATCTTGGTATCGACGAACGTTTGGTTCACGGAGGTCTTGACTAGCTTCGGACCATGTTCCTTCACCCAGTCCACAGCGTACTTAACAGCATGCTGCTCGTCGCGATCAAACAGCTCGGGCTTGTACCCAAGTTCGGTATGGGTGCCATCGATTGCACCAGCAAGAAGCACCCGTACACCAGTGCCTTCCTTGTTGCGGTTCGTGAGCACGCCGATACCAGAAATTCCGCCAGGGCCGAAATCGATAATGTGCGTTGCTTTAGGGAACGAAGTCGCTTTCTCCCAGTAAACTGGATGCTGAGTTATCAGCTGAACCAACTTTGGCACAATGTTTTCATCACCCTTCTCGCGAAGGTCTTCCCCGGTGTCAGTGGTGTACACTGAAGTTCCGAGGCTCTTCGAGCTGATCTTGATATCCTTGAGATCGTCTTCAATGTATTCCACAGCATCTTTGAGATAGATGCTGTGAAAGGGGCAGGTGATAGGTAGGAACCTGTTGACGAAGCGGACCTTCCTCTCCGTATATGGGATGCGGGTTTGATCCAAGCCTGTTGGTGCTTTGACTTTACGCAGCCGGACGTTGAGACCATAAAGTGAGATTGGCGGACCCGTGACAACAAAGTTCCGTGCGCTATTGACGAGGGAGATGGCGATGTGACGGTCTTGGGGCAGATGATGGTTGGTGGTATCTATGTGTTCTTGCAGAGCTGGCCGTGAGAGATCACGGACAGACAACATCGGCGTAGGGCTGCCCTCGCCGTTCTCGACCGAGTCTTGTAGTATCGAAGGCGCCAGAGACGTCCGTGGGTATGCCTGCTGGCTTCTCGACCCAATCCAGAAGAGGATAGTAATGGCATCTTTCGCAAGGTTGTTAAATGACTCCCAGGAATCGGCAGCAGCAATGGCTGCCGCCGTTACTATACCTTGGGAGTGGCCAGTCGAACCTTTAAGACAGTCCCTCACGTCGCCAGGTGTCAGCCCGAGCGTTTTACACGTAACGGTATAGTGTGAAAGTTGAACGAGCCCGATCAAAGGTAGGCTGATAGGTGCCGAAACTAAGTAATCCGTGTCGGGCTGACTATCTCTGTCATGAAGCCATCGTAAAACGTCCAGACCTTTGGAGTACAGTTTCTCAGCTCGAGGATCCCTGGACAAAGACTGAAGGAGCTCGGCGCAGCTAGAGACAAAGGTCTCAACGAAGGACGGGTAGATGGTGTACACTTCGCGGAGCTCGTCGAAGTACTCTTCGATGTTGCCCTGGCCACCGAAGATAGCATATAGCTTGGCTTCTTCATCGGAAGCCGCTCGAAAGAGAGCTGATCGATGGGGTCTGATGGGCCGGGTCGCGGACGCCCTCGCTGCGTAGTACGACCGGACCACGACCAACTTCTTCAACGGGATCCCAGGCAAAGATGCTGCAAGAGCGTGTACGTCATTCCCCTGAAGAAAGACGCGCTCAAACTCGTTTAGAACCAGCTTTAGGACTTCGTCGTAAGTACCCTGGGCGTCGTCCTCGCCCTCATCCACCTCATAGGCCACATGACCCATATAACGAGCAATCAGCTCCGGTACCGATGAAGGCTCTTCATCTTGAGCAAGCTCATCTGTGGGCGCCGGTAAAGATCGTGTGAATCTATTCTTCAACTCCGAGGCGTGAAAATGAAGGGCTGTAGGTATGAGGAGGGTATGCTCTAACGAGCCGTGTGTGAGAGTAAGGGGTCGGAGCGAGGAGGAGGATCGAGGCGTCGAAACGCCCGTCTGAGGGCCTGTACCAGCAGTGCCGTACATTGTAGAGGAGTATGCTGAGAAGGACAGGAGATGGAGATGCACCGCTTCTGTGTACGCGATATATTAGCAATGGCAATTCAATGCAGCTCCAACAGCCATAACAGCGTTTTTGAGATTGCGTACTTGACAGTTGAGAATTTCGTTTGCGTTACTGCGTAGGGATACGGCAAGAGGCAGAGGGAGCGCTGGGCTGGGGCGATATGTAAGTGGACATGAGAGTGGGCTTTGATGTGGGTGAGAAAGAGGTCTTCACAGCATCGGATGGTGTGATAGGAGAGTAAAGTATCAGGTCAATTGGAAGCTGTTATCTTCGGTCCCTTGCGAAGAGGAACCGTGGAAGCTAGGAAGTGTTGAGTAGGCAAGTTGCCCGCATCGACCCGCATCGATACTGCACCTCGACTTCGACTTTATTTTTCTTTCCCACCAAAACTTCCCCGGACCGAGGTCCCTGGCGCTTTACCGGATGAGGCCTTAGCGCCGTCAACAGAGCAGAAGAAATGACGATCCCTCTTGTGTGTGGGGAGTGCACATCCTCACCGGAAACTTTTGGCCCATTCACCTTCTCCACATGTTCGAGCGCGCCTCAACACCATCACATTGATTAATCTAGCATAAAATTCGCCGCTGGTGGTGTGAAGAAGCTTATCCCACTTTCACCCGGTATCTTATCCCTCATTCCACTTTGTTGCAGCATTCAATTGCTTTGCACTTCCGCTATCTGGATCATCCACTTAATATCAAAGCCACAATACTGCTACCGACCCTTCACAGCCAGTCAAATTCTCTATCAAGTATCTCAATGCTTACAATCTCATAACTGCTCGAAATTCTCTCTCTTCCCATATTGATTCATATCATACAACGACTGCAGCATCTCCCCCTCCCTGCCTCTCCCCGTCTCGAGGACGTTAAAAACCTTCATGAACATGACTCCCGAAGTTGAGCAAGAGCTTGCCCATACGCTCCTGGTGGAGCTTCTCGCATACCAATTTGCAAGTCCGGTGCGATGGATAGAAACGCAAGATGTCATACTCGCAGAAAAAGTCACCGAACGCATCGTGGAGATTGGACCCGCCGATACCCTGGGTGGTATGGCCAAACGAACGCTGGCGTCCAAGTACGAAGCCTACGACGCAGCCCTCTCGGTCCAAAGGCAGATTCTCTGTTACAACAAGGACGCGAAGGAAATATACTACGATGTTGATCCGGTCGAGGAGGAACCTGCAGCAGCCGCAGGCGGAAATGCGCCAGCACTGAGCTCGTCAACACCAGCTGCTCCGAGCGCCGCCCCAGCAGCGGCGGCAGCACCGTCTCCGCCCAGTTCAGGACGTGCCGCAGCAGTCGCGGATGCACAAGTATCGGCAGTCGATGTCTTAAGATCTCTCATTGCTCAGAAACTCAAGAAGCCCTTGACGGAGATACCGTTGAACAAAGCTATCAAGGATCTAGTTGGCGGAAAGTCGACATTGCAGAATGAGATACTGGGAGACCTTGGCAAAGAGTTCGGATCGACACCAGAGAAGCCCGAAGATACTCCCCTCGATGAATTGGGTGCCTCGATGCAGGCCACCTTCAACGGCCAGTTGGGCAAGCAATCATCCTCGCTTGTCGCGCGCCTTGTTTCCTCCAAAATGCCCGGAGGCTTTAATATCACCGCGGTGCGGAAGTACTTAGAGACAAGATGGGGCCTTGGGTCTGGCAGACAAGATGGCGTGTTGCTCCTTGCACTGACCATGGAGCCTGCGTCACGTTTGGGCTCGGAATCAGATGCTAAAGCATACCTTGATGACACAGCCAACAAGTACGCCTCGGCTGCTGGAATCAACCTTTCCGCACCCGCCGCCGGAGGAGACGCAGGTGGCGCTGGTGGTGGAATGATGATGGACCCGGCGGCCATCGACGCTCTGACCAAAGACCAACGGGCGCTGTTCAAGCAACAACTTGAGCTTTTTGCGCGATATCTGAAGATGGACCTCCGAGCAGGTGACAAAGCAAATGTTGCCTCGCAAGAATCTAATAAGGTACTTCAAGCACAGCTGGATCTTTGGAATACTGAGCATGGAGACTTTTACGCAAGCGGTATCGAGCCTTCTTTCAATCAAGCCAAGGCCAGGGTGTATGACTCGGCGTGGAATTGGGCGCGCCAGGATGCTCTCGCGATGTATTACGACATCATCTTCGGACGCTTGAAGGCCGTCGATCGCGAAATTGTCAGCCAATGCATCCGCCTCATGAATCGATCAAATCCTCTTCTTCTCGACTTCATGCAGTACAACATAGATATCTGCCCTACTGAGCGTGGGGACACATACAAATTGGCGAAACAGCTTGGTGAACAACTGATCGAGAACTGCAAGGATGTACTTGGAGAAGCCCCGGTGTACAAAGACGTGTCGGTTCCTACTGGTCCCCAGACGACTGTGGACGCGCGAGGCAATCTCGACTATGCCGAGATTCCCCGAACGAGTGCACGGAAGCTTGAGCACTATGTTCAAGAGATGGCAGAGGGCGGAAAGATCACAGAGTACGGCAACCGCACTAAAGTCCAGAATGACTTGAGTCGCATATACAAGCTGATCAAGCAACAACACAAGCTCTCGAAATCCTCCCAGCTACAAATCAAGTCGCTGTACGAGAATGTCATCCGCTCTCTTGCCATGAATGAGGGCCAGATCATGCCGCTGGAGAATGGCAAGATGAACGGTCATGCCAAGAAGCCTGGAAAAAACGGTTCACGATTGAACATGACGGGCCACGTTAAGCAAGGCAAGGTTGAGACAATACCGTTCTTGCATCTCAAGAGGAAAGAAGAGCATGGCTGGGAGTACAGCAAGAAGCTTACCGGGGTCTATCTTGACGGTCTTGAACAGGCTGCCATGTCCGGAGTTACCTTTCAGGGCAAGAATGCGCTGATGACGGGGGCCGGCGCTGGTTCTATTGGCGCTGAAGTCCTCCAAGGTCTCATCAGCGGTGGTGCGAAAGTGGTCGTTACAACCAGCAGATTCTCCCGCCAAGTCACTGAATACTACCAATCTATGTATGCACGGTATGGCGCTAGCGGCTCACAACTAGTCGTTGTGCCGTTCAACCAGGGCAGTAAGCAAGACGTTGAAGCCCTCATCGATTACATATACAGCGATAAGAAAGGTTCACTTGGATGGGATCTGGACTACATCATTCCATTTGCGGCTATCCCTGAGAATGGTCGTGAAATTGACGCTATAGATTCCAAGTCTGAGCTCGCCCACCGGATTATGTTGACCAATCTCCTGAGACTTCTGGGCGCTGTCAAAACTCAGAAGCAGGAGCGAGGCTTCGAAACTCGGCCCGCCCAAGTAATCCTTCCTTTATCGCCAAATCATGGTACCTTTGGTAACGATGGTCTCTATTCCGAGTCCAAGCTTGGCCTGGAGACATTGTTCAACAGATGGCATTCAGAGAGCTGGGGCAACTTCCTCACAATCTGTGGTGCAGTCATCGGATGGACTCGTGGTACAGGGCTCATGGCTGGCAACAATGTTGTTGCTGAGGGCGTCGAGCGCTACGGTGTCCGGACCTTCTCTCAGCAAGAAATGGCGTTTAATCTTCTTGGTCTTATGGCACCTAACATCGTCAACCTCTGTCAGATGGAACCGGTCTGCGCTGACTTGAATGGTGGCTTGCAATGCATTCCCGATCTCAAAGATATCATGTTCAAGTTGCGCAAAGATATTATGGAGAGCAGCGAGGTTCGGAAAGCGGTCACAAAGGAAACCGCCATCGAGAACAAGATTGTCAATGGAGAAGACAGCGAGGCGTTATACAAGAAGATCTCTGTCGAACCCCGCGCTAACATCAAATATGAGTTCCCAGAGCTTCCCGATTGGCACAATGACATCGAGCCTCTTAATGGTGATCTTAAGGGCATGGTCGACTTGGATAAAGTTGTCGTCGTCACGGGCTTTTCCGAAGTCGGCCCCTGGGGTAACTCACGAACACGGTGGGAGATGGAAGCTTACGGCCAGTTCTCTCTTGAAGGATGCGTGGAGATGGCTTGGATTATGAATCTGATCAAAAACCACAATGGGCCTCTGAAGGGCAAATCATATTCTGGCTGGGTGGATGCAAAGACCGGCGAGCCAGTTGATGACAAGGATGTCAAGCCCAAGTATGAGAAGTTCATCCTTGAGCATTCCGGCATTCGATTGATTGAGCCCGAGCTTTTCAATGGCTACGACCCCAAGAAGAAACAGCTAATGCAGGAAGTTGTCATTCAAGAAGATCTTGACCCATTCGAAGCGTCGAAGGAGACCGCGGAGGAGTTCAAGCGTGAGCATGGCGAAAAGGTCGAGGTCTTCGAGGTCGTAGAATCCGGCGAATACACAGTCCGCTTGAAGAAGGGCGCGACGCTCCTCATCCCGAAAGCTCTCAAGTTCGATCGTCTCGTTGCTGGGCAAATTCCTACAGGCTGGAACGCGAAGACTTATGGTATCCCGGACGACATCATCGAGCAAGTGGACCCAGTTACTCTCTACGTCCTCGTCTGCACTGTTGAATCTCTTCTTGCCTCCGGTATCACCGATCCCTACGAATTCTATCAGTATGTCCACATTTCGGAAGTTGGCAACTGTATCGGCTCAGGTATTGGTGGTACTACTGCTCTCCGTGGCATGTACAAAGACCGCTTTCTCGACAGACCGCTCCAGAAGGATATCCTCCAGGAGTCTTTTATCAACACCATGAGTGCTTGGGTCAACATGTTACTCATGTCATCTACCGGTCCCATCAAGACTCCCGTGGGTGCCTGCGCGACTGCTGTTGAATCGATCGATATCGGCTATGAAACTATCGTGGAAGGCAAGGCTAGGGTTTGCTTCGTAGGAGGATTTGATGCCTTCCAAGAGGAAGGTTCATATGAGTTTGCCAATATGAAAGCTACCAGCAACGCCGAGGATGAATTCGCTCATGGCAGAACGCCCAGGGAGATGTCTCGACCCACCACGACGACGAGGAACGGATTCATGGAGTCCCAAGGGTGCGGTATGCAAGTCATCATGAGCGCTCAGCTCGCTCTCGACATGGGTGTACCCATCTACGGTATAATAGGTCTTACAGCCACAGCGACTGATAAGACTGGCCGATCTGTGCCCGCCCCCGGTCAAGGAATCTTGACGACCGCTCGCGAAAACCCATCAAAGTTCCCATCTCCTCTTCTCGACATCAAATACCGAAAACGCCAGCTTGACATGCGAAAAAAGCAAATCAAGCAGTGGCAGGAGTCGGAGTTGATGTACCTGCACGAGGAAGTCGCAGCAATGAAGACTCAGAGCAGCGATTTCAACGAGTCGGAATACTGCGAGGATCGAGCTGCGCACATTGCCCGAGAAGCCAGTCGCCAGGAGAAAGAAGCCATGTACAGCCTCGGCAACAACTTCTGGAAGCAAGACTCACGCATCGCGCCCCTCCGCGGCTCTCTCGCCACCTGGGGTCTGACCATCGACGATCTCGGCGTCGCCTCCTTCCACGGAACCTCTACCGTCGCCAACGACAAGAACGAATCCGACGTCATCTGCCAACAAATGTCGCATCTCGGCCGCAAAAAGGGCAACGCCCTTCTCGGCATCTTCCAGAAATACCTCACCGGCCACCCGAAAGGTGCAGCCGGCGCCTGGATGTTCAACGGCTGCCTGCAAGTCCTCAACAGCGGCCTCGTGCCCGGCAACCGCAACGCCGACAACGTCGACAAGCTGATGGAGAAATTCGACTTCATCGTCTACCCCTCGCGCTCCATCCAAACCGACGGCGTCAAAGCCTTCTCCGTCACCTCCTTCGGCTTCGGCCAGAAAGGCGCCCAGGCCATCGGCATCCACCCGAAATACCTCTTCGCCACCCTCGACGCCGCCTCCTTCCAGACCTACAAGCAGAAGGTCACGGCCCGGCAGAAGCGCGCATACCGCTACTTCCACAACGGCCTCATCAACAACAGCCTCTTCGTCGCCAAGACGTCCGCCCCCTACGAAGACACCCAGCAGAGCCGCATCTTCCTCGACCCCACCTCCCGCGTCGCCAAAGACAAGAAAACCTCTGCATTCACCTACCCCGCCAAACCCTCCGCCCCGCCCTCCAACCCCTCCACCAAGCAGATGGTCGAGTCCCTCGCAAACGCCCACAAGGCGGGCAGCGAGAACTCCAAGATCGGTGTCGACGTTGAGAGCGTGGCCGCCATTAACATCGACAACGGAACCTTCCTCGAGCGCAACTTCACGTCGCAGGAGCAGGCCTACTGCCGCAAAGCGGGCAACGCACAGGCGAGCTTCGCGGGGCGGTGGAGCGCTAAAGAGGCAGTGTTCAAGAGTCTGGGCGTGGAAAGCAAGGGGGCTGGTGCTGGGTTGAAGGATATTGAGATTGGGAGCGACGATAAGGGCGCGCCAGTCGTGACTGTAAGTTCTAAATCTGTTTGATGCGATATGCTCCCGCGGATCTTCGCTAATAATACTAGTTGCACGGGGATGCCAAATCCGCGGCGCAGAAGGCGGGGGTCAAGGGCGTGGATGTCAGTATCAGCCATACGGACGTGCAGGCTATTGCCGTTGCGGTGGCGAGGTTCTAAGACATTTGCCGGTCGAGAATAAGGAAAAGTTTCTTGTGAGGGAGGGATGGAAGTCGAGGTTCTGAGATACGTTGGGCCGAATTCGGAAGGGGGAAAAATCCTTTCACGAGAGAGAGATGGGATTCCCCAATCTCGCATGTATGGGCTTTGAATTCGCAGTAGAACAAGAGGGACGGACGGGCGCATAAGGCGTAGTTGGCACGACGAGACAGGGCCTAGGCTCCGTATTGAGTTCCTCCCATATCACCACCGGAATGTGGAGGAGAACAGATTGGGAGGCTCCCTCTGCGAGATAAACAGATGGATTCAATTCTGCTGCAAAAGCTCGTAATTTGCTTCTTATTTATTGATTGCTACTTGTAGCCGTGATTCATCCATATTCGACTAATTACTCCACGTATCTCTGTACGATAGCTAAAGAGAGGGCGTTATAATTTAGAGCGCTGGACTTGTGAGACGCTCACTCATGTTTAGATAATGATTCTGGGGGATGCGCTGCTTGAGAATTCTCTGACGCGACAAGAGAGGGGGATAGGCTGTGTGCCAACCCCCTCCGACATCACACACCACTTTGTGAAGGTGGAGGTACAGGGAGGCGTCTTCCTGCATGGAGCAGCTTTTGTGAGCTCGAGGGGAGTGCAAACTAGAAGGGGATATAGACTGAAAGGCTGTGCAGACTGGAGTGATATGTAAATTGAGAGAGCTTGTAGACTAAGAGTGCGTGTTGAGAAGTATCCATAAGGTACTGAAAGGGTGTGCCACCATCAAGAGTGTGTAGCCTTCTTAAATGTGTGTTTATGTAAGCTTAAAGGGCATACACTTCCAGAGTGTACTTTACGCTTCCTGAGTGCGCATACATTGCTAAAGTACATGCTTCTTGAGTGTGTATACCGTTTAAGAATATATCTCTTTGAGGGGTATACACTTGCTGAGTCATCGTATTTCGGGGATGCCAGTGGAGCGGGAGGATTCGGAATTGGAGATGAGGAGCAAGAGGTGGAAGGATAAGGCGCACCAACAAGCCGAGCTTTTATCACGTAACTGGTAGCGGGCTGTGGTGTACGAGGCATAGTTCTCACACCAAAGTCTTTACACCATCAGCATACTCACTGGAAATTTTGTTCGCTGATTACATTAGCGTCGACTTATTAATTACCAAAGAACCTTGCCTTCATTATAAAAGCTAACGCAAAGTGCCGTCGTTTTGCTCGATTATTCAATTCCAGCAAACTGTTAGGATGCAATCAGAGCAAGTCATGGTGATTTGTTGACTGAGGTATCAAAGCTAAGGAAGCAAGAGTAGGTATCTACATGTACATTGACGTGGGAAGGATATAGCCTGCGCCAAGGCCCTAAGCCCTGAAGGCGCAGTCCACTTGGTCTGACCCGTAATAACGCAAAACTCGGTCATTCAATCTATATCGTTGTAAAATATTCAAAAATAATCGCGACACTTTGACATTAGTTATTGAATGAGTGATTTTATGGCTCGAGTACTCGTTGGGAGACTACTACCAAAGTGAGTGTCCTTTAAGGGTAGATCCCACGAAATTAAGGAAATTACTCGGCAGAGAAGTACTCATAAGGGGAGTACTGCCAAGGGCAGTTCCCACAAAAACTAGAGGGAGTACTCACCAGGGGAGTACTCGTAGGGTGAATTAACAGAGGAATAACTCCCCAGGGGCAAATTCTACAAGAAGTAGAGGGTGTACTCCCCTGGCGCATAGCAGATAAGATTTTAGGTATGTGAGGATTGGTATGGGCGAAGAAATCCCGATGGTTTGAGATACTACTGTTTCACGACCACGGCCATGCCAATAACTCTCAGAAAACTGCAACGCTGGACAACTCATGCGTCACGCTTGTCCATGCGGCGAATACCTCTTCAACACCTCGACGGACGCAGTCAAATTCTTGGCAATCGCGTACTGCAGTGGCGTCTGGTCCAGCGTATTCTTCGCCTCTGGATCCGCTCCTCTCTCGATGAGTAGCTGAATCCTATCGATTTGCTGTGATGACGTAGCAGCATGCAATGGCGTGCCTCGTCCCATACGTCTACCGGCTGGGTACTCGCGCCGCCAAAGCACATTGATGTCCATTCCCATGTCAAGTAGATGTGTCATCATCTCTACTCGTCCTGGCTTATTTTGCAGCTCGCCTGCAGCAGAATGCAAAGCATCGCTGTACCCTAGGTTCGCGCCGTACTTGAGCAGGAGGTCGAAGACTGCGGACGTGGAATTTGCGGCTGCGACATCGAGGATATTGGAGCCAGGTTTGCCAAAGGAATTGGGATCTGCACCGTGCTCGAGGAACCACCGTGTCAGTGTCTCGTCGTCAACAACGTGCCTGGGAATCGTCAGTCGAAGTGGCCCATGGAAAATTGGTGTTTAAAAGCAAATACTTCAATACTGGGACGCCGAGGCCTGTCTTACTATTGATATCCCAATCATGATCTAGGAAGGTTTGAAACATGGCTATTGCCTTGTCCGTCTCGCCCGAAATCCCCAATGCTAACACTAATATATTTTCAGAAATCTCTGCGCCTTCGTCTAGAAGGTAAGATGCGATAGAGGGATGGTGGTAGGATACTGCTTCGACGAAGGTACTATTGAGATGTAATGCTTTTAGGGGTGCAGGCGAGAGCTCCGACTTCCATTGCTCTAATAGCTCTTTGACTTGAGAGATGTCACCCATTTTCGCTGCGTTGGACAGTTCAGGGTTGTCGAAGTCTCCGAAGTCCTCGCAGTCTTCTCTGAACATGATGGCGGGGAGGAAATTGTCTCTGTAAGGTCGCTTTCGAAAAGCTCTAGCGTGTAGCTTTGAGGTCTGGAAGAATAAAGGCAGAGTAGAGTGCTTGATAATGAATCAATCTCTGAGCCAGGTAGGCAGCAGCTTAGTGAACAGCGCGTGGGCAATTGACAAAGAGCCTCTCCTACAGGACTGAAACTTTCATGACGTCCGTTGGAAGAGATCGACCACTGGATTCGACAATTTTAGATGCAACATATGGCGGAGTATGGCGGAGTATGGCGAGACGGACTTTTCTTACATCACGCAGAAGGTAACATAAGTGATTATCGTGGGCTGAGGCGTAGTACTTCTCGGAGAATATGTCGGGACAAAAGGGTGGGATGGGTGGCTCATAGTATTCTAGGATTCTACATGAAATTAGCATGTAGAGGTTGCCTCAGTTCTCAGATTTATCGTGCCAAGCAAGTTTCTGTGCCGCAAGCAAAAAAGTGATTATCTATTTGACTCGCAAAAACACATTCAAAGTTTTACTTTGCAGATCTACTACTCACGCAATCGACTATCGTGCCAAGCAGGTTTCTATGTCGCAGCCAGGAAGATGCCAAGGTTTTGATGAGATCATCACACAAATCGTGGTTTTTCGCGCAATTGAATTAAAGTCTCTTTTACTTGTTCAATTAGCATTTTGATTAAACAATATCTAAAGTCTTTAGTATAATCGTGTAATCTACATGTTTCGTAATTCTCTCTTAGTTATAAAGTTTGTTCTAATTGACGATCAAAGAATTGCAATAGTCGATCGCATAAAAAATATTGCTCAAATATTGTATCTAGAAAATATATTTAAGCGTTAAATACGCAAAATAAGACGTAACATCAAGTTGTATATCTTCGTTATTATCTCTTAATATCGAATTTTTTTTAATAGATTAATCGATAAAACAATAAAGAATAGTTTTTTAAATTATATCAATCTTTGTCTTATTATTTATCTTGACGAGATGTGTTTCTATCTATATAATAAATTTAACATTATCGTTAATATTGATACAATCGCGAGAATGCTTCGAAAAGAAAGATAAACGCATAAAAAAGTCGATATATAAACGCTTTTTGTACTTGTATACTAATAGATACTTTACAAATCTTTTATCGCGTTTTGCAAAAAAATTAGACATAATATAATATCTAACAAGTACAATTATATTAATAAAAGACACATTGATTAATGTTTCTAAATAAATTCGTTATTTGCGAAAGAATTAACGATAAAAAATATAAGTAATTGTCGCGAGATTGCGAAGCAAAGATATATATAATAGTTAAACAATTAAAGAGATAATTAATATTGTCAATATTTACAATCAAAGAATATATTGTTTAAATTATTTATTACAAATTTATTACGTAAATAATCTTTAATAATTTTGTTCGCAATTACGTTCTTTTACTTGTTATATTAACAATTAATAAAAATTCTAATTTAGTGCTTTGTTTAAATAACATCTTTGTTTACAAAAGTAAAAAACTTTAAGAAATATATAATAATGTCAACGTTATGTTAACGTTTCTTTCTTTATACTTTTACAACTTTAATTTTATCGAAATCTTTTTTGCAATATTTAAAAGATAAATAAAAAATGTTACAAGCAACGTGCGAAGATATTTAAGAAGTTTTTGTAAAAAATTGTTTTAACATAAAAATAAAAATACGATCTTAATAAACTTTTTAGAGTATTAAAAATAAATTATTTGTGTTGCAATAATATATGTAATTAAATATTTAAACAAAAGTTTTGTAATTTATTTTTTCTTTAATTTCTAATTGTTTTTATACATTCTATATTGATTTCTTTTTCTTTATATAATTAAGCAAATTATTATTCGAGTTTTTGTTTTCGTTTGTGTCTTTATATTTTAATATATTATCTTAAGTCTCGTTTTTATCAATTGTAAAAGAAGAAGTTCGTTATAAAGAAATAATTAACATTTGCGTTTATATTTGCGTTATAAAAGAAAAATTTATTAGAGTTTTGTTTATAAGATTTTTCGAAAGCAATTGCGATACAATGCGTTTAATATTATTTTAATTTTTTACATAACTTTCAAAATTTATAATTTAATTACTTATAAACTCTCTTAACTTTATCGATAAATAAATACGTAAAAATTAGGATTTTACAATAACAATAATTGTAAATTAATATATGTATACTTAGAAAAAGAATTCGAAATTCTTATATAACTTTGTCGAAAATTGCATTGACGTTAATTTAAGATTTAGTATTTTTAATGCTAAGTTTTAAGTAATTAAACTTCGTCGATTTACAATATTGCTAACAATAATTAATGTTTTTAAGTCGCATTATTATTATTAAAAATTCTTCTCTAAGCAATGTTAACAAAAAAAAATTTTTGTCAATAAATGTCGATGCAAATATCTTAAAAAGATAGACAATAATATAGACAAAAGAATAAAAAATTTAACTTATTATTTATATCTTGTATTGTATTATTAAAGCTTGCATTAATTGTCTTCTTATTAAATTGCTTAACTCTTAAATAATTCTTGTAAAATTTAATTTTGCAAACAAGAATAATATCGATTTCGAATAATATATTGATCGATAATTATTATTTAGTATTTGTTTTCTAACTTTGAATTATTCGCAATATAAAGAATTGCTTGTTTAGAATATTAGTTACTTCTAGTATTGTATCGCGAAGAATATTATTAGAAGCAAAATCTTTCTCGCGAACAACTTAATTGACGAAATTTATTATAATAAACTTATCGAAAAATATTTCAACAAAATTGCTTAATAAAACGACAAAAAAATTGTTATTTGCGTTAAACAAACGTATATAAGCTCTAAATCTATTGCGAAAATATTTTTTATTTATACTACTATTTGCTTGTCGTTTGCAACAACGAATCTTAATACATTTTTGTTTAAAATCGAATTTTATTTGATGCTTTTATTTACGTTTGCAAATTTTAGTTTTTTTCTTGCGTTCGCAATTCTCTATTATATTTATAAGACGTAAATCGAGCATTGTTTTAACAAAATTAATAATAAAACTAGTCGTCAAAGTAAACGTTAACATAGAGATAAAAGTCTTGAAAAACGCATACTTTCTTGCTCTTAATATATTTCTTCTATTATATAAATTGTTATTAAGATCGATTATTTCGCATCGATGTATAACAAATTTAAAAAACTTAATAAAAATATATTAATTAATTGTCTACTTTTCAATTTAGTTTTTAACGTTTTCTTAATTAAATTTATAATGTTTGTTGTTGTTTAAATAGATTTTTTTTTGTTCTTATTTGTATATTTACGATTCTTGCATTTGTGTATATTTACAATTTTTTATTATTATTGCAATCTTGTTGCTTTTAAGTAAATCTATAGTTAATGTTTTGCGAATTACTTTGTTTTTCGCAATCTTTATCTTAATTATTGTTGCAAAGAACAACTTTTCTAAAGAAGAAAAATCTTTTAAATACAATAAAAGTATATTTAATTCGACTCTATTATATAAGAATAAAATACGTATTAGCATTTTTTGTTTTTTAAGTCGCAAACGAAAGCACTTCTTAATTAGACTAATCGTTGGATTAGGTTTTGGTATTAACATTCTAGTTCGACCCAAATACTCGATACCAATCTCTTGACTCAACTTGGAATCGACTTGAATCAACGATTTCTTGACTTAGCTCGATCGACTCGTCAAGCAATCGAAAATGACGTCAAAATGCCAAGATTTTCTATTTTTAAAAAAATTCGCATTATTTAAATTATTAAAAATAGTTTAAAAATAATAACGCACAAATAACGTACAAATGCATTATCTAAATGCATTACTATATAATATTATAAACAAATTAATTAAGTTAATTAATTTGATTAAGTTGATTAATGCACTTTTTTAAAAATAATCTAAATTTTTCGAGTCTTGGCGAGTCGAGCCAAGTTATACGCTAAGTACTTTATATCTACTCTTTGATTCGACTCGAATACTTGGGCCAAGATTTTCGACTTGAATTGGGTCTTGACGAGTCGAGAATCTAGCTCGAACTCGATGACTCAACTTGACGCGATCAATCTATTCTTAATGTGCGAAATTGTATTAAATAGTTAATCTAAATTGTTTCTAAACTTTGAAATTAATTTTCAATTAAACTTTTAATCTTTTCAAATAATTATTATCTCTAATTCTAGTTTATGATATAAAATTTTATTGTTTTTAACATGCAACTTTGCTCTATCTTGTATACGAATATAAATTATTGTATAGAATTAATTGTTAATGTTACAAATAACAATTAGTTTATTATTTTATTTAAAGAGAATATTATTGTCTTCGACAATAATATAGATTAACGTGTAATTCTTTAAAACAAATAATTAAATTTTTTTCTTTTTTTTTTGTCTCGCTTCTTGTATAGTCTTAAATCTTTTATTTAAAAGACGATATTCGCGACGATTAACAATTTCGCTAGCAATTATTCGATCTTTCTTATTTAAAGAGATTTTCGTTATAATTGTTGCATTAATAAACGTCTTATTGTTTACATCTTTATTACTATCGAATTTATTATTACTTGCAACATTAGAATTTGCGTCAAAATCGAAAAGTATTTAATAAATATTAACGTTAAGAAAAGAGATTTTGCTCGCAAACTTCTTTGCGAAAGTAGAGAAACTCGTTATCGATTGTCTTTTAACTTTGAACTTTAATTTAATAACTTTAAACTTTGCAAACATCAAGAGATTATTAAAGACGACAATAATGATCTTCTTAAAGAGTTTTTTCGTTTTGACAAACTTGTTTATAGCAATAATAACAAGAGAAGTTAGAAGAATTATCGACAACAATGCAAAGATAAAGAAGAATATTAACTATATAGATATACTAAAAGCTTTACAATTGCATGCTAATTAAATAGATAAAAGAGATTTTAATTCAATTGCGCGAAAAATTACAATTTGTGTAATAATCTTATCAAAATCTTGACATCTGTTACGCTAGTACTTCCCACGAAGGTATCAGAGAGGGTTATGCTATTGGAGAGGTTTGTAGGCGTCTTCAGGCAATGCAAGCAATCACTTGATAACAAGGGTTTGCAGCTTTAGTAGTCGTAACAATAAGTCAAGACTTAAGATGAGTTGAACACGATTCATAAGGGAGTCGTGTTCGGGGATCTATATATACCAAAGAGATCCTCCTCTGCTCGCCATACTCGTCGTCGAGCATGTCGAGCACTGCTCGCTCAGCTCGCTGTCGAGCATGTCGAGTACTGCTCACCTGCCAAGCCGTCGAGCCTGTAGGTAGCCGTGCTCCGTGCTACATGTTGCGCCGTAGGCTATATACCACACTGTTTCGAGCTAGGTTCGTAACAACATCTTCCTGGCTGCGACATAGAAACCTGCTTGGCACAATATTAGATAGCGTTAAAATTTTGACAACAACACAACTTTATATGCTCTACAACTTGTGCGTAATTTCAAGATATAAAACTCAAGCGTACGTTGTAGTATTAAGAATCTTAAAATGTTGCTCAAAACGCTTTCTAACACACAGTTCTAACAACTCTAAGAAATTCTTTTGCAAACTTTTTTTTTTTTAAAAAAATTAAAAATATGTCGAACGAAACAACATCTTATCGCATCTTTAGAATTTACATTAACATATATTTATATATCTTAAAATTACGCAGAAGTTGTAGAGCATATTAAATTATATTGACATTACAATTTTGAGATTATAAAATAATTAATTGCGTTGATGGTAGACCTATAAAGTGGAATCTTGGGTGTGTCTTCGCGAGTCAAATGGATGTCACTTTTTCGCTTGCGGCACAGAAACTTGCTTGGCACGATATTTACGCCAAGCCCCTTTGGGTTGGCGGCTGACAAGCAGTCTTCCAACGACACTTCACTCTGAGGGCTGAGACAATGTAGAAATGGCGGTGGTGGCACTCTGCTTAGTCGGCGGTTCTGGAGCTCATCACACCCAATCGAGGTCAGCACCAGCCTGCTCAGCTTGTTTCATCGAGGATTCTTATTGCCTTGTCCGACGCCGAGGTGACAACAGGCGTATAGCGTTTATTTCTGTGCCTGGTGGCACGCAATGGGGTGTGCTTGCGCTGCCACTACCGTCTTTGATTGGAATTGATCAGAGGCCGGTCTAACATCATGCAGTCGCAGCCCTTCCTCAAATCGATCCATTAGAGGTTGGATCAGCAGCAGCTGCTGCAAAAAGTTTCGTCCTCCACCCTCTCTTGACCTCGTGCACACATAAACAGTACTTTAGATCCCAACGAACAATGTTCGGTTGAGACACGTTTCCTATAACCTTCCTCCTTCTCGCTCTCAGCAATACAGATTCTAGAATTGTGTCTCGGATACATTCGGTCACTGTCTGCTTTATCGACATTGTGCTGATGATTCTTGCGCATTCGTGGCCAATACGCGTGTACGGCAAGGCCTTCATACAAGGTAGATATCAAATGCAACAAATGGCATGACCAGGAGGGGTCAAGTCAAATATGACGCATCGGGGCTGTACCAGTTTATTTTGCTCGTGGCTGCTAATGTAATAGCTGATCACCATCTCGTGCCATCCTGGCGGACTGGCACAGTCACCATGGTGACTGGCTGAAACATCGGCTTTCTATGGTACAGCATCCGTCTTCATTATGCTCATGGAGGACTTTGCCCATATGGTCCTCCACCTTGGTAACCTGCTACACAAATGATCATGTGCCCTTCCCTTCCTCATGCACAGCCATGCAAAAACGTCATGACAGCAAGAGCTGGCAATGAGCCGGATTTTATGGTACCGACCACGAGCCTTCTCAGTCCCTCTTCCTTCTTCCAACATGTTGGATAGAAATGATCCTAGCATCGCCCACTCATCGACTAGAAGACTACAGTACATAAGTAGCGTGAGTTAGCCCGGCATTTTTCTCCTTTCATTCACAATACTATCTCTGTTTGTTGACCATTCAGCTATACAAATACATTCTTCCCTCAAAAACAAGCTTCAACATCATCTCATATACTCTGACATCTTGCCCAACTTCCTTCCTCATGTTGTTCCCTAAAACCCTGGCCTTACTACTCTTGCCATTAATCCAGCCTGCTGCTTCCATCCCTACCAATCTTGAAGACCGAGAGACTGCATGTATTGCTTTAGGTAACTGTGGAGGGCCCCCACCACCACCCCCTCCGGCTCCGGTCATTACCCCTGCACCAGCTCCGGTCATCACCCCTGCACCAGCACCAACGTTTGGGTGCGAACATAAAGCCGATCCAGATGGAGGGCTAGGCTACTGTCCAGCAGTAGGTGCCGGAGGGTGGTGCGTCTGCAGCGATTCTTCCACCTACGGTGTCACAACAGACCCTAGTGGACTTTGTGGGTATACCACTACCCCAGCCGGTGGACCAACAACGCTGGCGTCGACAAATTGCGCCGCCGCAAGCACGACTGGGACAGCAACATCGTCATGGGCCAGCAGTTCTGCCAGCACCACTGGACGTAACAAATGTTCTCCGAAAGAATGTCCCAAGCTCTGCGACCTTGGAAACAGCACCGCGAAGAGATCGTTCCCAGACTTCGACGTAAAGAACTCCGAATCCGAAAGTAGCCTCGACAAGCGTTTCTACGAAAATGCCGGCAAGGATCAATTCCCCTACCAATTACTGAGTCAATCATACACCAGGAACATCTGCCCCAGCAGCCCTCTCAAAAACACCTTCATCTGGAAGCCGTTCAGCGACACGGCTCAGTCAGCAGCCGGGCTCCAGGGTCTTTCCGGTTGCACAACAATCTTTGTCTTATCCTCCAAAGGCGCCTTCTCTTCGCACATCTGGGAATCCGACACCGTCAACAATCCACCCAGAGATCTCGAGACAGCCAATTACAAAGACACCATGAGCGACCTAGCCAACGGCATCTCAAACAATGTACCATCAGGAGCACTTGCTGGCGGCGAAGCCTGGATCATCCTGCCCACGGACCCCGAAAACACTGCGAATCTGCTCTACCCTCAAGAGATTGTAGATGCGATTCAAAATACCGTGCAACAGGCGACTGGCATCACTGCGACCCAGACTAGATATTCTCCGCTGGACTATGGGACGAGTACGGAGTTGGGAACGAGCAGGAGAGGAACAGCAATATATCAGTATGATCCGAAATTCGCGGATCCCAATAATGAAAACAAGGTGGGTAAAGCTTACAGGATCTATTCAGAGTCAGAGCTGCTATCGGAGAAGAGAGGGTTCTGAATTGTGAGGCATCAAGGAGGGTAGAAAGACTATTGGAATGGATGGGCAATTAATTGTGCGTTGTTATGGACTGTTTTTATATGAAGCCTTTGCTTTGATTTTTCGATCGTTTTGCAATGTGCGCATAGCGTCGTGTTTCATAAGATATGAGGGCAAGGGGTAAATTGAATGATGTCGGCTATGTACGACATATTGATAGCAATAATAACAAGGCTGGCCTTCCTTAGCACCAGTTTCTCAACTCCAAAGCTCTACGAACCCAAGCTCACACAAGTGCCCAAGCATGCTACTTCACCAAGGAAATCGTGTTAGTAGCCTCAGACCCCATATCCCGCAAAGTCAAGAACACAGGCTCGCTCCGTGTGCGCGTACGAATCCACGACACTCCTCCCACTATCTATCAACGCGCGACACATCTTCGGTCAAATGAACGTGCAGTGTCGCAGCTAATATTCTTAATTGACGAATAGGCGCTCTCACCAGATGACGTGATAATGGTGTTGTATCGCCTCGCTGCTAAGTATCTGGGACGGCCTGAATCTTGATACGGGTAGTGCCAAGTACCCTATTTCTTGTTGGAAACATACCTTCCAGCTACGATATCCGAGCCGAGATCGGTTCCTATCAGGCCATTAGGGACTTCGTTCTTTGGGGGGCTGACATGGAGTCTTGGCGTGTTTGTGCACGAGGAGGCTGTGTGATAGATATACTCTGGGTTATAGATTGTCTAGTCCTTTGTTGATAAAAAGAGGAAGAGAGGAAGCTAGGAATTCCTCGCTGTTCGATAAGAGGAAACGACTTTGGGCTTGGGATGCTGCTAGGGGCTCACGCTTTTGTTTTCTATCAAAGATCGAAGCTTGCATCGATTTTGACACTGCTGGTAATCGTACTTGATGACTAGGATTATAAAATCAACGCGGGTGGCGTGTAAGGAGTGTAAGTTGGTGTACGCCTGGTGGATACCTAGAAAGAGAGCTCTCACCTCTTTTAGGGGATCGCTGCAGTCACCGCCCTTTTGCACGCCCTGATAAAAGTATCGTTGGATATCAGAAGAGCGACAAGCACGCCATACTGTTCAAATGTAACAGTCTTGGTTATATAGCTTCGAATACTGCCAACAGGAGAGGTTTTTGATTGCGTACTGAGCTTGGGATTGATGACTGATAAGCGATGTAGGTTTTTTGGGCTTGGGGATGGTTCCTCTTTCAAGGTACGGAGGGTGCACCGCTTACAGGCAGGATCGCAGGGGCAGAAGAGGGTGAGCTAGAGCCTGGAATTTGAGAGGCCCCGGCTGCTTTTACTGGATAGTCGGCTGGTGCTAGAGAGAGAGCTTGCCTTGTTGTGTAGATTGGGTTGTTGGGGTAGGTTGGATGGGGCTGGGTGCTTTGTGTAAAGAAGGCGGGAAGGGGAAGGCGTGGGTTGGATGAGTATGGGAGAGCGGATAGTCGTCGGTATAGTTATGTTGCGATGTGGTTCCGAAGGTAAAAGCTGTCGGTAGCTTGCTTGGCGTTCTCCTGGAATTCGTGGAGTGCCGAGTGGGATTGTGCTGAGGTGAGGCGGATTGGATTGTCTGGTCCCTTTTTACGGGTCAGAGTAGTGTAAATGGGATATCGTACAACGTCGCAGCATGGCCCAGGTTCTGAACGCGGTCTACGCTGTAGGACCGAGGCCGTGGTTCATAGAGTAAATTGGTGTTGTCGATGGATGCGCACACGGGTTGGAGGGCTGTGAGCAGGGTTGAGGGAGCGATCCAGAGAACTGAAAGTGATACCTTCACGCTCTTCCGGAGTGTAGGGGCGTTGGATGCTTGTTGTCGTCCTAGACATCCCTACGGAATGTAAGCCTAATTCTATGGCTATGTGCCTCTCGCGCTCAAAAATCGTGTTCAGCGGCGTACGTGATCGCTATCGCTCGTCGAATCGAGCGTTTAGAGAGAGGGAAGACGGTTGCGAATCTGGGAACTCCGTTACTTGCTTGACTGGGCCCGCCCTGGTCGGCAAAGATATCGAGGCAAACAGGGGGCCTGAGCCTTTGGAGTCTCCGCTGGTACTCAGGATCAGCGCAGGCCTAAGATCAGATGATCTTCGACTCGAAGAGCTTGTTTGGCTATGTCGGACGTATTCGGTCGACCAAGGCATCGGTTCTGTGCACTGTGGGCCTCCGTGGCAGACTCCGAGAGCACTAGTGAGAGCTAGCATCAGAGGATCTACCCGGCGAGGTGTTGCAACTAGCGAGGATGGGTTTACGGCTTCCTCCCGCCCCTATCGGTTCTCGACCTCCTTACGCATGAGTTTCCAGGCAGCTAGCCACGAGAACATCACAAGCACCATCTCGTATGTTGTCAGCTCAGAATCCGGAGCTCGCGATGAGTAGTTGACTTCTTACCAAAGGTGCGGCCACAATGAAGTATCACTTCAATGGAGGGTTACTATGCAGCTCATCCACATTCATGCCAAAGATGCCGGTGAGGAATGTCAGAGGAAGGAATATGAAGGTTATCCAGCTTAGTCGCCATAGACTGGTGTTGAGTTCCAACGACTGGCGGGCGTCGCGGATGCTTATTGATTTGTACATCTATGGGTCACGGATGTGAGCCCTCTCATCAAGTTGACAGTCCTATACGGAATACTTACGAGATCAAGCATGTGTGCGATGGGCTTCTGGAGCGTCTCTTCCACCTCGCCACCGAGTATTTTGAAATCATCGAGTTCCTGACGAAGCCAGTCAGCGCTCAGGGCATTGGGTCCGGTAGCATTGGCCAATCCGATCTGTAGTCTCTCCAGCAAACGGATGTGCGACTTAAGTAAGCTTTCTGCTTGGAGTAGCTGTTTGGAAACGCTCCATAGGTCAGAAGACGGCTCGTCGTTGGCGGGCTCGCTATAAATCTCCTCCCCAAGCGCCGACACGAAGCGGTCCATACGGAAAATGTATTTACTCCATTGATCTGCAATTGCGCCAAAGAGGACTCACAGAGCCAGGACGGCTAAAGTGTTGCTGTCGGTGGTGGGAGATATACTGCTTTCGGTTGCAAGGTCCTGCCATACTTCGTGGCCAGAAACCAGCTGTCAGTCATGCCCGTGTGGTTCATTGAGTCAAAGACGATTATAGTATTCTGCGTCAATAACTTCTCACTGTCAGCTTGAGGTCTACCTCCGGCTGTAGTCGAATTCTGAGAGCCATCCCGACGATTCGCTAGCTGCACGAAGACTGAAAGCCTCTGGTACTTGTCACCGAGTCTTGAGCGGGAATCTTCTATACCGTCGGCAAAGAGTCTAGGGTCCAATGTGATGGAACCTCACGCGCCTCTTTGATCGCTGCGATGGTAGGATGCGGGATTATGTATTCCATGCCGAAGGCTGTACGGACCATATTGGTAGAAGGAGCTAATACGGGCCTCCAGAAAGGCGTTTGCCGTGTGGGAATTACACCGATATCATTCTGTCGGAAAACGCTCTCTTTTTCATTGTATCCTCGCGGCTGTTTGGAGATCTTGTGAGATCCAAACTTGACCTTCGGCCCAGTGCTCCAGTCGACGAACTTCGGTTTGTTGAAGTGAATACGATAGTTTTCTGTTAATTTTTCCAAGGCTTCTAGATTGCCTTGAACGTAGCTGATGCTCTAAAGCTTAGCATACTGCTAGAAGGTATTAAGGTAGTCGCCTACATCACTCTGAGAACCTTTTCAACCTCCTCCGGTTTGGTCTAAGCGCCGTGAGTGGAACGCGCGGACTGAGAGCAAGAAGCACTCACCCTCTGTAATGACTCTAGTAGATGGAGGGCCGCTCTAGTATTGTTAGAAGAGACGGTCTGTTTCTGAATTTCGTTCAGCTCTAGTGAGACTTCCTCACGATCAGCCTTCATAAATCAAGTGTCCACGAGCGCGGTCTGTGGCTACCATTCTTCGATTCGTTATCTCGATCACAATCGAGAATATCTATTCTGACATTTCGAGCTGATGTGCCCAAGGGACCGCTCGCAATGACAGACGCTCCGATTCCTGCTATAGGTGCCCTGATACTGCGATCATTTCGTAGTCCAGCGAGGCACAGGCATCGGTGCCAGAATGTATCTCGGTTTCGTGTACGCGAAGGGATCTCCACCCTCTCTAAGTCCTCGTCATCGTTTTCCTTGGTCTTCCCGAGAAAGGGCAGGCGTCTACGGAGGGCAAGATGCTCCTCAAACACTTCGGATTGTTTTTCACTCGCTCGGCGCTCTTCATCTATTGTTCCTAGCTCCTCCCACGTGGAGGGCGTAGTGAGTGGTTGTTGGGGATCAGCGTCCTCTTCCTTCTGCACCGCAGCTGTATGTGTCGGCTCGAAGCCATCATTCTCTTCGGGCAGCTTGGCCCGCCTCCTTGCATGAAGTTTTTTATATGGATTGAGGCTGCGCTCGTTTTCGTCGAAGTACCAGGATTCATAATGTGCAGCCGCCCGATACTTGTCTAAATCATCATTAGAGTGTAAGCCGATCTTACCATCCGGCAGTGAAACAGGAGTTGATGAACCACTTACGCATTGTGTTCGGGTGGCAGTAGCTTTCAAGGCGTTGTTCAATCTATACAATCCGAGGAGTTCATATTAGTGACTAATGTTAATAAGTCGAAAGCCATATCACCAACACAAAAACAATTGAGGGGACCGGATCGACGTCGCAGCCTCGTCTCTTATCTGCATCAGCATCTCAGCCGCATCATGCAAACAACCAAATTGGGTATCCTCGGTAACCTTGAGACTTGCATGCTGGTCGCTTGTCTGCCACGCCTCACGTACATAATCGTATTCTCTATAGTACGTTATTTCCTATAATTTGAGATGTGATGGCAAATCCAACAATAGTAGACTATGCTAAACTGAAAATTGAACAAACTGGCGCCAGACATCTTATCTATATATAGAACTACTCCATTTTCTCCCTCCAATCTTCAACACCGGCGCCCTTGCCTGTGAACGTGATGGTGGATATCTCAAGTTTCGCAAACCCTGCATCAAGCGACGTTGGTGTTGATTCATACCGTCACGTCAGGGTCATTCTTCTGTTTGCTCATTCGGTCGCTTTCCACTCCCTCTTCTTCCTCAGACGCAATGGCTTCAACGAGAGAAGTTCTCCATCTCCTGCTTCGAAGCCTGCTTCAACAATCGCCCACCTGGGGATATGCCACTCGGCGAGTGTATAAAGATACTCGTGATAGGGGCTTACTCCGCTCGGCGTAGATGACTGAGCTGTCTGTAAGGGTCTAACCGAGCGTCATTGCGCGGCGTATCGGATATAGTGGTGGTAAGGACGGGTTCTCCATGAAACCCAAGACGATTGCCAAGTGAAACCCTCAACGCGATTCATAGCTCGAGCTCCTCAGATTCCGCCTGACACTCGGTCCTGACGATAATTCCTGGCGTTCGATCTGCGCGTCTCCACAAAGTTCTGGCACCACGCCCGCCTCATCGGACAGCTGATATCGCGTTCGACTGTCAGGCTCTAGTCTGGCATCTTCGCCGTCTAGTTGGGCTCGCGGGTTGCCGTCGGCCTCCTGCATTGGTTGCACCTGGCTATACTCCATTATGCTTGTGGCTGCTTTCTTTGCTTTCCTCCTACGCCATAGCATGAACGCTAGAACAGCGAGACCGATGACAGCGATTGGGATGACAACGCCGACGGCGACTTTGGCGCCTGTGGACAGCCCGGATGATGCCGGCACGGCAGCGGGAGATTGCGTTGCGAAGACGACTTGGCCGTTGCTGGTGGAGACGGCAGCTAGAGAGCCACTGGCTGAGGAAACGGTCTTGGTGGGGATTACTAGGTCCTTAATGGTGGGAAGAGGAGCGTTTGCTTTGACAGTCCATCCACCAGAAGAAGAAACGGGGCATTTGGGAGGAACTTCGGTTGGCGAGTATGTGGCTAGGGATACGCCCGTTGGGGTCAGAGTGTCCCATTGGCTTGAGGCTGTCAGTTTCTTTCCACCACGGGAAATGCAGGAACCATACCTCTGGAGATTGTAAAAGTCGGGGGTTATTGGCGTTGGAGTGCCAGAGATTCTATACACCGTCGAAGTCCCTGACATGGTTGGCGCAGAATAGGATACAATACCGTATTTGATCCCTTGTTCTGGCCATTCGTATCTGTTCGGGAATTAGCTTTCATGCGCTTGCCAGGCTTTCCCAGTCTATAGTACATTACGGCTCCGCTCCACTTTTGGTTCATCTGTGGACCTAAGACTGCGATCTGGTTATCGAATGAACGGTTATTGGCGTTGCATCCGGTCTCAGACAAAAATAGCGGTAGCGGATAGCCTAAAGAGCCATTGTACAAATTATCGTAACCGGACGTAGTGAAGGAGCCCGGATCACACCACGAGTAGTCGTTTAGCCCGAAGAAGTCGATCGTAGTTGCATTGTCCCCTCCACAACTAAGATAGTCCCTGAGATTCGCATAGATCTCCGACGTATCACCTGAACAGTAACCCACAGGGATTTGCCGCATTTGTTGCGCGTCCCTGTAAGCTTTCACGTCTCGAGCGGCGGCTTTGAGGAAAGGCGCAGCTCCAGAATCCTTGTCTGTAGCAGGTAAGCATTTGGCGTTCAATGACGTGCTACGGCGGGCTCACTTTGACCGATGACCTCGTTCCCTATGTCGACTGCCAGAAGATTGTTGTACTGGGAGAAATCGGAAAGGGTTTTGGTGAACGTGTCGAACAGACTTTGATTCCAGGCCGGTTGGATCTGAAATGCCACATGTATTAGCTACCCTGGATTCCACAGCTCTGTGGGTACGGGAGGTATCAGGGGCTTGCAGTTATCACAGAGGCCCGGTGGTTGTCATACGTCCACAAGCCTATGATCACGTATATGCCAGCATTCTCGAAAATTTTCATGCAATCAGTATGGTTTGCGGTGTTATCCACCGCGTAAACGCGGATGGTGTTGACAAGCAGCGTTTTCATCAGAGGAGCGTCGAGGGCGCATTGTTCGGGATTCGCGAGGACGTCTACCGCGATCGTCGCATTCTTCGAGGCTACAGCTTTGCTACCCATGTCATACACCATGCCTTGAACAATGTTAGTCACTGGAACGGGGCGTGGTGAGTACCCATGACGCACCCTTGATGAAAAACTGCTTGCCCGAGCTGTCGAACAGTTTGGAGCCTGTTGCTGTTACCGGTAACAGTGTCTGCGCGTTGGCTGTGAACAGATAGAGAAGCCATGATAAGAGAATAGTGTTCATCGAGGTTCCGGTGGCAGAAGCCATGGCAAGAGATGTAGACAAAGGATATAAGAGGGAACGACGAGCACACAACAGCGAGACATGTTGGAGAGCAGGTCCAGTGGCTTAGGATACGCATCCATCGCGCCAGGCTAGAACAGAAGCCCGCCATGGTGATTCGAGATCTAAGATTGAGAGAACAAGGGTCCTGACAAGCTAAGCCGAACTTGGTAGCAGTGCCGCAGACGGGGAAAAAGTGAAACCCCCTGGCGTGTGCGCGCGCCATAGCAAAAATAATTCGGTTTTACGTGTATCTGTAAGGAAACAGAGTTGGCGCCTGCCTTGCTGTATGGGTATCATGATATAGAGCCTTGTAAGCTAGCACCATACTAAACCACCGTACCAGGGTGTCAGCGACCTATGGTAAGAATCGATAACTCCAGTCAAGTACCTCCGTATCAAACACTTGCTCTTCTCGGCGCCATGGTCCTCCGCAGATTCCTTTTTTCCTCCGTTTCCTCCATGACGGGCAGTAATCCCTGATCCCTCAATTTCGCCAGGTACTCCTGGCCGTACTTGTATCCAAGCTGATAGATCTCATCAAACTTCGCAAACTCCAGCGTTCCGTACGCGTCAATAGGCGGCCGCATGTATAGACACCCAGGCGTGCTCTTGGCTCGTTCCAATGCGTCGATACTGCTGACGTAGGCGAGCTTGGCTTGAATCTCGGAAAGCGTGGGTGGATTTGGGTGCGAGGAAAAGGGGTTCCATCGATTCAGCAAAGCCCAGGCACCCGAGAGCGAGTCTCCGAAGGTTTGAGGGATATCGTCATACAAGCTGCCAACGTCGACGGCGAAGATGACATCCGCACCGAGAGACTTCATATGTGCAACGGTGAGATTGTCAACGTAGCCGCCGTCCAGAAGCATGCTGCCCTCGTCGCATAATGGCGGTATGAGGCCGGCCAAGGACATGGATGCACGCACATATCGCCAGACGTAGCCTGAACTGTGGAATTCCGTGCGAGACTTGCTGATGTTGGTTGTGTTACAATAAAATTCGAGCCAGAAGTCTTCGATCTGGGAGTTGTGGAAAGTTTTGAAGATGCCACGGTTGAATTCGTGGCCAGTGGTGTAGGAGGCGGACGGATAGGTCAGGTCCAGGGCAAAGCGCCACATGCTTCCCATACGGCCGGCGAACTTCTTTGCTCGGCCATACATAGGCACGACGTCTGCGTCGCGTGCATACAGTGCACCGATGAAGGCCCCTATTGAGGTACCGCCCACAATGTCGATAGGGATGCCTGCCTCTTCGAGAGCCCGGATGACTCCTATTTGGGAGATGCCTCTGGCTCCTCCGCCGCCGAGAACAAGACCGACTGACTTGCCACAGAGTCTTCTTGCCAGGCGGTGAAAGTCGCCCTTGAAAGGAGTCTCTGCCGAGTACAATGGCGTTTGCCGGATTCTCCTTGAAGTGTACTTCTGAATCTCGGCTTGCAGGACTTGAACTCGTTGCTTCAAAGCCGTACCGAACCGCTTGATTTGTGGGCCTACGGGTTCCGAGTCATTACGAAGAGCCATCTGTATGTGGTGATGACCGCCATTGATCCAGACCCGATTTCTCAGCCATTTCCGCGCAAGGCCTGGCGGCGAGTATCGTTCGACGTGTAGCAAGACCAACTCTTTTCTTGCAGTGGTCTTCATCCCAAGTAGAAATCTTTCGTATTCGCCAATGCTCGGTGACTCCTCAGCAAGACCGACTAAAAGGATACAGTCGGCTTGCGTGATGCACGTCTGCGTCCATGGCGAGTTGACGTTAGTGTCAGCGATGTACAAGAGCATACCGTACCTTTCTTCGAGATCGGCCAGATACTGCGAAAGCTTGAGCTTTCCCATCCTCGAGAAGGCATGCCGACCAAGGTGGTTCAGAATAGCTGCTTGGTTGAGCGAAGTAACACCATTGACGACGCCTATCTGAGACAAGGCGTTCAATAGCCTGCCCCCAAACTCCACGACAGGTACGCCAGCTGTGACGGGTAAAATAGCGGTAGTCCGAAGGTTCACCGTTGATGATACATTTTTAGGTGAGCCACCGTTGATCTTCTCTTTGCCTTGATCGAGCAGGGGATCCTCGATCAAATCTCGCATACGCTGAGCGATAATCTTCGATACTTTCATCGTGATACCAGGGTGTTCCAAGGCGAGGCTATTGAACAAGGTCCTTGGAAATTTGGCCAGCTCAGTATCCCGAATGGCGTGTAGAGTTGTTGGTCGTACTGATTCTGTCATGACCTCCAGCTCTCCCACGCTCTCTCCCTGGCCAAATTCTGCGACAACTCGTACTGCGTCGTCATCCTTTTCGTATATCGATCGCAACCTACCATTCAGCACAATATAGATAGCATCGCTTTCATCGCCCTGATGATGTATGACTTGGCCAGCATTGACTTGGATCCATTCCAGCGCGAAGTCAATGTGTAGAATTAACCTCGGGAGGAGGCTGGTAAGCCGCTTTGCCATTGTAAGCAGCACGATAGGAAATTTTTCCACTAAGCGCTCTAAAGAAGCTCGAGGAAGGAAGCCGACGTAGACATCTGTTTTAGCTCGCACATCGATGAAAGATCGGTAAGCCGATACCGTGCCAATGTAACCGGCCAGTCCTCCAGGTTTGATGAGATGCAGACTCTTCCGAGCCTGGGGTTTCTTACTACTGCGCGAGGCACTACGAAGGTTTGATTGTCGAGCAGCTGTTCCCACTCTCCTGTGGGGAGGCAAATAACCATTGGTATGCTGTACTGTGGTACCACTCGAATAGGACGCATGATCTGCGCGGCTCTCATCCGAGCCAACCCTGACATCCAAGAAGCCATCAATTACATAGTAAAGACCAGGGTTCCGTTCGCCTTCTTCGACAAGCACTGCTCCTTGAGGAAAGTAGACAATCTCAAGTTCATCCCTCATATCACTCGTAAGCTTGCGAGCGTTAAAAGGGCCGCCCCCAAAAGCGGATACAGAGCTGATGGACTCAGTATCACCGTCTCCAGAGCCCTCATATGGGTCCATGAAGCCGAAAGCGTTTGTGAACGTCGCTTTTTGCCGCTGAGAATCATAGGACACCATGCGTGGGGATTGGTCTACCGATGACGATGCCTTTCTCATGGCTCCTCTGGTATTTGTTAATCCTACAGCTGTGATAATACATTCCAATATGGATTCGCGGAAGATGCCGTCCTCGTCCAACGACTCTTGTCGACGGGCTTGTAGACCGTGATGATGTGGGGATGGCGTGAAGGGATTGCATTCTCTCTGAGCCAACGGACTGGTCATTGAAAGACTTTCAATGGAAGACAAAGGAGCTATCTCCGAGTCTTTGGATGACATCTGAGGATGACCCGGGTGTCTTGCCCCAAATCGTGACATCTGTATGTTAGTGAGCAAATCTCCGGGATCAACATTGGTCTTCTGGTTAGGGCCCTCAAGGCCGTCCAGACTTTTGGCGGGAGAATGCTGATGCGTTGCCGAAAGTCTCGCTTGGATGAGAAGGTCTTTTCGAAGATTGCTACTCGATCTCCGTCTCCTAGCCGCTCCCGGGTTGTGTAGCGCGATGCCTTTCATTCCCTCCTCAATCGAGCTCAAACGCTCCTTCTCGGTTGCAAATTTGTCTTTGAGTCGTTCTAATGCAGCCCCCCGCAAGTGATTGGGTAGGTCATAGCTAGTGTATCTGTTCATATGTCGCTCTGTTTGCAGAACTTCTGAAGTGAGTCCAAGGTACGAGTGTGCTGTGGCTAATGTGACTCGCTGCAGCCGAGTCAGTATGACCTGGACAATGTGTGCTGTCGCTTTTGGGTAGACTCTGGTTAGGCGATGAAAGGCTGTCGCAGGAATGATGGCAATTGTGGTATCTGTAGTCGCTCTTGCAACGATATCAGGGTGCACAGATTTTCCCTTTCGCGCCTTGCTGCCATCGTGATGCTGGCCTTCTGGCTCAGTTTGAGGATTGTCATAGATCTTCGATGGAGGGTCAAGAGACAAAGGTGGAACGTGTGGCATCCCATTGCTGTTTGGCCCGACCGACAAATGGCGGTTACGCTTCTTCGGAGGCTGAGATAGATGCCCGTTTGTTTCTACAGGCGTCGCCGGGACCGAGTCGGGCGTAACCGTCGGGAAGCCTGCGTTTGATGTGCTCGAACCTAATCGCTCTTCAGCGTCACCTCCATGGCGGAGCTTGAGATCCTCGGTAAACAGTGAAAGAATCGAGAATAGCGACGACATGGGTGCGCCGTTCTTGACCTCTGTGAGAAGCTGGTATCCTTGATGCTCTCCCTCCAGTGGTTCCTCTTCATCTTCGAAGAATTGACCGCTGCCACTCATCCAGGAGTCGCTTGTAGCCCGATTGTTGTCTCGGCTAGACTTCACGAAGATCTGGACCAATCCATCAACTACCAAGCAAAAGCCCTTCTCCTCTTCCAGCAGTAGCGTTTCTCCAGCGATCAGCTTTCTCGTCTGCATGGTCCTTGTGAGCTCGTGGAAGACGGGACGCTCTACTAATATAGTATCAGTGTAATTCTGCAAGAGTGCCGGAACTCTCGCGCCGCTTACAATAGCCGAAGACCTTGATGGCACTCAAGAACTCGTCGAGATAATTGGCCAACCCGGGTTTCAAGTCTCCATCTTGAGTGTTCGGGAAGAGGTCGATATGGGGTTCCTTTCTGTGGGGCTCTTGTGGTAGTCGAGTATACATGTTCAGGAAGCGGTAACGGACGATCCATGAGACGAGGGACCCGAACGCCAGCGCTATGAGCATCCTGAGTTGCGTCAGCTCGCTCTCAAGGGTGTTTATGCAGTGGTCTACTCACAGTGTCGTGAAGTTCATCGTAAAGGTCAAGCTGGTGGAGAACAATTTGAAGAGCAAGGTCGGCAGGGTTATCGAACTGAACGTCACTACCCAATACAGAATTGCAGGTACGAGCCGGGCCAGGAGTAGAGCAAGGACCCCAAGGAGACCGAGCCATGACCGCGATGGACTGCCTTCCTGAGTGGTCGCTAATGCTGAAGGTAGAGGTGATGCTGAATTAGAAGCGGTGCTAAGGAGGGAGCTTGAGCCGGTTGAGCCTGTGGGGGCATTCCTGTGGAAAGATGCTTCCATAGCGGGGTTGGATGTGGGGGATCATGCTGCTTGTTGGGCAGCATGCTGTCTGTCGCGCATGAAGCTTCGCTTCTCGCTGTGGTACGAGTGATGCTTGTCTTTACCTATTGCCATCATAAATTGTTGAAGACCAACCAATAGCGCACGCATAGCATGCTATCAGACGCTAATTGTGGGGACTCGCCGAACATCTACCGGCGAGGACACGTGACCACGATGGGGGTTGGGGTGGGCATGCGCTCAGGTCATGTAGTAATCGATTACGTGGGAAGCATCATTGTGCTCAGACACTCGTACGGCAGTCGAGAAATTGCCATCATGTGGACGATCACAAGGATTTTGCAGACAACCAGAGGTAGAGCCAACGGTCAAAACTGGATGCAATATGTATAGAGAACTATCCAAGATCTATCATCCCCCTTCGCATTGCACGAATTGTGACAATACCCGCTATCCCCAAAACTTTCTCCTGACGACTTCTTCAGAGACCCAGTGGGTTCTGAGCAGACTGTTTCTTCTCGCCGCTCCCGCCTCCGTGGGAAGCTCCTCCTTGGGAAGTTGCACCCTTTGCGGTATCGCCAGCACCTTTCGTGGTGTCGCTCACGGTGTTCGTCAACCCGGTGGTGGTGTCGCCAACAGTTTTTCCGAGGCCACCGACTACCTCCAATGATCAGCCTGCGCCTGATGTTGGTGAGGAGAAACAGAATAAGGCCCTACCAGCGTTGCCGGCTGTGTCCGTCACGCCGCCAACAGTCTTGCCCAGGGTGTTTGTTACGCCGCCAAGGAAGCCTGGTTACAAAGTTAGCCACTCACGGCGAATGAAGAATCGAGGCGAAGAGTGCAACGTACCGCCTGCCTTGTCTGCCATGTTGAAATAGAATAGAGTCTGTGTGAGTGTATTGTGGTATGGTACAAGCTGTGACCTTGTGAGTTGGGACAAGTCACAAAGCGGATGAACAGTCTTGAATGTACGTACTCTTCAGGAAATGTATCAGGGGAAGATGGTGTGAGAGAACAAGCAGCGGAGAGATGGCCTTTCGACTTATATCTGATTCAAGGCCTGGACTGAGGGGTCCTCATGCCTTGACATCATCCGCGGCCCCACCACAGCACCCCCACCAACCACCAAGGGAGAGATTGAAACAGACTTTGGACACCCCATGCAAGCCATCGTAAGTAAAGTAAAGTAGCCTTGCTCTAAGGTAGCCACTCGGATCCTGAAACCGGATTTCTCGCAGCAATCAGCTGTTCCCGCAAGCCCTCGAAACGATCCAACAGGTCCCTGCATTCGTTATAACGCTCATCGCGGGCCTCGCTGCGCACTGATTCATAGGGAACCTCCATTCGCACTTTGTGGGAGACGGCTACACCTCGACCGAGCATCACGGCCTCGGTACAAACGGTAAGACTTATCAGGCAGGAGGCAGGTGAGGCTGCTTTCTGAAGGGGGACCATGAGAGGATGGCTCTCCAGTTGAGCTCCAACACCAGAAAACGAGTAAATTCCATCAAACCAGAGGCCATCCTCTTTACTGAGGCATTGGCTTCGATTTTCCCATAGTGATCGCGGTTCTGCCATATCACCACCGTCCGCGTGAACGACCAAGTCCCAGACCAAAACGAAATCGGGTCTTTGGGCCATCTTTCTGATTGAGTATCTCCCTGTAAATTTACTTATTACCGATTACACACCTTTCGTCCTTGAACCCAGACTCCCTGTACGTCCCGATCGTCTCCTGTGAATACCCATTTCGCAATTTTCTCACTCCACGTCTCTTTACCCCAGATTTCGATGGGGTTGTCATCCTCTTCTCCGTGTCGATTGTTTCCTTCGGCCGAGCCAGAATCGCTGAAGTCGTTGCACACGATGAGCTGGGCATCCCACTCTTTGCCCACTTCAAAGCTGCCAACCTTGTGGCCAAGACCAAGACATCGAGCCCCGCCAACAGTGGCGAGATAGAGAGCCTCTTCGACGCTGAGCTTCGTCCTTTCTGCCTGATCGGCTGTCATCTCTTGCTTCGACGTGTTCTCCTCCGCACGTTGCAAACCTCCAACCGTCCAAGTGTTCTGACCCTGCAGCGACTGGGACTGCACAGCTGACAAAATGCGGCTGACACCGATAGCCTCGCGTGCTGCTGTGAGTATCGATGGACTCCATCCTCCGCTAACATCGGTGCCGAGGCCTACTTTGATATCTCCGTCCAATAAACCACGAACGTAGCATAGACCGCTGCTGAGGTAGCTGTTGCTGATCGCGCAATGGCTGACTCCTGCACCGCGCTTCTTTATCAGTTCTGTCTCTTCGCGACTGAGATGTATCCCGTGCGCCAGTACTGTGCGCGAGGTCAACAAGCCATGGGCGTCGTAGACCTCGGTGTAAGAAGCTTGCTCAGGAAAGAGCTTCTTTACCAAAGCAATCTCATCGACCGACTCGGAGATGTGCGTCTGGATTGGCAGATCGTTCTCCTTTGCTAGTTTGCCTAGCCTCGAAAGACAATCTTTCGTGCAGCTGGGCGCAAACCTTGGTGTAACGATAGGCGTGATCAGATCATGATCGGAATCCAGGTCGTTGATATGCTGTATTGTTTCCTTCGTCTTCGTCAAAGCGTCGTCCGGGCCGTCATCACGATAATAGTCAGGGTTCTGGTCGCTATCCATGCAGACTCTTCCTACAAAGGCACGCTGCCCCTTCGAATAGGCGATTTCTGCCAAGAGGTTCGTGGCTGGGACGTGCACCGTGCTATAGTACGCCGCGGTCGTGGTGCCATGGGCAAGACTACGGGACACTGCACGTTTGTAGATGTGTGCGGCGCGATCTAGAGAGGAAAACGAGGACTCAATTGGGTAGGTGTATGTTTGCAGCCAGGAAAGAAGTGTAGTGCTGCCGAAAAGGCCAGTGTTGGGATATTGAGGGGCGTGAGTGTGAGTGTCTACGAAACGGTCAGGAATATGTGTTAGGGGCCTTCTCAGCCAGATGAAATTGGAAACGAGATCCATTAAATGCACATGAAGGTGAAACTTATTCGTGGCGTAGTCACTGGTTGTTGGGTAAAAGAAGCGTCCGTACACCGGCTTGGCGCAAGAACATGCTCGAGTTGTAAAGTCCCGTTGGCTCTAGAGGTGTGGTATGGCGCCTTCGCAGGCCTGATCTTATGGACAGAGCGCATGGAAATCTCTCTTGTCCGACTTGACCGCACCAGCCCAAGATTGTGGTATGTATAAGCAAGTCCACTGATCTTGTCCCTTCCATTCCAGCAACAGCAGAAGAATGGCTCCAGAACACTCCACGGCACCCGCAAACATGCCATCATCGAACGGCTGAGGGTGAGAAACAACATTTCATCACGAGAGAGAAGACAAAGAATGTGACATAAGAATAATCACAAAACTTGAATAGTACCAGTAGGTTACTACAGATAGAGAAGAATGGTAGCCGGTAAAGGAGATATCTCAACAACGCACCAATGAAGCCCGGAAACCACCACCCTGTCCCACCATTCCCACCTACCACGCAGTCCCATTCCCCATCCTTCCACCCATGCCGTCTCACCTTTTCCAACAACGGGAACCGCAGTTGTACGTCTCCTGAACCTCGTGCAGATTCCATTGGCTCGTCTTCTCCACTCTCAAGGATAAAAGCAATAGTACCGTTCTCATCAACGCCAATGACAGCTTTTTCGAGGACTTTCAGCTGCCCAAGTGAAGGAGTGCAGAGGATGTTTCCGGTGTAGAGAGTGCGTTTCAATGGTAATTTCTTGGAAGGACCCATTTTGAGCCTGCTTGCGGGGGTGATGGCTGCTTCGTTGAGAGGAGATTGAGTACCAAATAGTTAGCGAAAATTCGATGAGATGAGCAGGAACCTGATCAAAGATGGGCAAAGGAGGACGATAAGAAGCGTGCACGAGCCTCTATATAGCAAAGAACAAATAACTTCTAGAGGGGAAGTCAGTGCTATGCCTACGTATATCAGTTGTAGAGACTAATAATAATAAGTTGCGATAATTGAGCAGAAAGTGTATGATAAAAGTGAACCCCTGGACATGTCAGATTGCGCTTGTGGCGTTAAGAAGCTCTGCCACCAAAATTAGCTTTCACGGTATATCTTAGTGTACTTTAGCCACTTCAGGGTTATTTGAGGACGACGATGTTGGGTTTGCTTCCTGTTCATTCTCCGCGTGACGTGTCAAAACCTCGAATAGAAAATGAATTCGTAAGAGCTCTTCTCAAAGCAGTCTTATAGCGGGCTTTCGCCGATCAATACCTTGTAGTACGCTCACTCCGCATTGTTTGCACGTGTCCGGAAACCGGGACATCACAACCTTTGCCTGGTCAGCCGGAGAACCATGACCACAAGATATAGAGTGGAGTACGCATTGAAGACCCATCGAAGAGATCAGCTAGTATGTCAAGTATATGACCGTGGTTGTTGGTGGCCATAGCTTGACTGATTGTCATTCAATAGATAGAATGGATTAAGGGACTTCTCACGGTCCCATTCGTTTTACATTCGCAGCCCACAGCAGCTTGGGATGAGGATGGAGGATCTTCTGCCGTCGTGGCTAGGATGGCCTCGACTGCTCATCGTAGATACGCTGAAATCATGCGAGACGTAGAGGCACTTATCAACGATCATAGTAAGAGGATTTGCCTGCCATCATGCTGCGTTTACTGAAGCTTGAAAGTCGAACACCAGAAGCAAGGAACACATGCAAGATCGAAGATGAAGTTATTGGTCCCCAGTATTGGTATATTCTTCACTCCTTTGTTGCTCGAAGAAGCTTTTGTCTACCAGGACAAGCGGCGAAGGATAAGCTCAAGGCGATTCGTCCCGCCATCATTTAACGACATACGTCTGACGCTTAATACTGCTCAGATCCTGAGCCTGGTGCGTGACAGGCCTCTCGAACTGGTGACATTCGACGGAGATGTGACCCTGTATGAGGACGGACTGTCACTCATACCGGAAAACCCAGTCATTCCAAGGGTTCTGAGACTACTTCTAGAAGGCTCGAACGTGGGAATAGTCACAGCGGCGGGATACACTGAGGCCTCAAGATACTATGAACGGCTATATGGGCTTCTCGAAGCAATGAAAACGGCTGTCGACAGCCATCAGCTGACAGATCCAAAGCTGGTAGTTCTCGGCGGTGAAAGCAACTACCTGTTCACATTCGATGCAGCCGAGGAACATCTCCTCAGATACATTCCAAGGGACCAGTGGATGCTCGATGACATGCTGAGATGGACCGACAAGGATATTGCTGCTCTCCTTGATGTTGCTGAAGGGGCCCTACGGGAGTGCATTTACAACATGGACCTCGCGGCGGAGATACTTAGGAAAGAAAGGGCGGTTGGTATTATACCTCGTGCAGGTCCAGGAGGCGAGAAGTTCACCCGAGAGCAGCTCGAAGAGACAGTACTGGTGGTGCAGCAGATCGTTGAGATGTCGCCCGCTGGAAAACGACTACCGTTCTGCGCCTTCAATGGTGAGCGAGAAATGCAAGCATTGTACCACTACACTGACGGTGTGTTCTGTAGGCGGTAATGATATCTTTGTGGATATAGGTGACAAATCTTGGGGCGTACTTGCCTGTCAGCGCTTCCTTGGTGAGTTCTGATTCGCAAGTAAATGTGCCCCCTTCCGACCCTAACAAGAGCTTTGAGACAATGGGCTCGCTCTACTAGCCCAGGGCTGGAATGCTGACACCATAACTTGTAGGGGGCATCGAGGGTCGCAAGACACTTCATGTGGGTGATCAGTTCTTGAGCGCCGGTGCCAATGATTTCAAGGCGAGATTAGCTTGCACTACTGCTTGGATTGCTTCGCCAGCGGAAACCGTACAGTTACTAGACGAGATCTTTTGGCACAGCGGCTGAGCCCACGGTACGGTATATGCTTGCAAACACTCCTGACGTGTTTGTCACTCCCGCAAGCCCTACCCTTAAAGAGCTCATCTCTCTAAACGTGCGCTTCGGGAACAAGGTACCCAGCTCCCTTCTGTTTTTAACCGAGGTCAGCGTGGGTCTATTTTCCTTAATCCGCGCCGGGGATCGCATAGCCAGATGGACTTCTGTACCTACTGATAGATTGATGTTCATAGGGTGGAGGGCGATGTACTAGTAACGACTTTTCAGAGAGCCCCTGGGCCAAAACTACTTCAAACATCCCGAGACCATTCAAAAAGAACATTCCTTATCTTGCATGTTTGACAGTAAGTCGGTCCGCACACACCTATGACTCATCATTCAAGCGCCCAGTCGCACGTATAGAATCTGGGTTCGGGCACAAGATTTATCAATTTTGGGCCAAAAACTGGTCTGTCTGCATGCAACGTTCCCGGCTCCCTCCATCTCTCTTACATGCTGATCATATCTTATTTGAACGCCATACAACCTTTTTTATGCATGCACCGTTGAACGGTAATTCGTCCGCTTTGATTGTGAATAGATCCGCTCTCCGCTAGTAAAACGTGGATATGGGATAGTAAGAGTGTCTCTGGCCCGGGGGCTCCCTATCTCTAATCCTACTCTTACGGGTTGAAATTCGCAATGAACTTTAACGCATGGTTTGGATCGTTGCTCACCTTATGGTACCTTATCTGCTTTCGAGATTGTACAAATGGCTTGTGGCGACACGATACCAGAAGTCCAGGTAATGCTGAGATCCGGCTGATAGGCGCCCCAAAGTCGTAAGTATCAAGCCATTAGAGTGATAACAATGTACGTTGGGTGGTATTCGGGTGACCTCCAAAAAGGCACACTGGTGGCGTTGGTAGCATTGACCTTCTGGGGTTGAGTCTTATCCGCCAGAGGCTACATTACCCGAATTTTGCCAATACACTAGCCCGGCCACGCCGTCTTCTGTGAGTTTCCGGCTGGTGGGAAGATACTTTATCTCGTAAGGCTGGCAAACGTTCCCAAGTAATTCGGTAATGTCCATACTTAACACTATCAGTGCACACCGCTCAGTGCAGTGTGGTACGAGGCATTGCGCAAGTCGCACAGTTCAGTGCGAGGAGATCGGTGCACGGTTTGCACGAAAATCCTGGTCGAGAATGGCCACTGTAAAAGCCCTTCATGTTGAGAGTGAACCAGTCTCTTTCGAGCCAGCACTAGCAACAATCTCAACCGACATCGAATAATACTTGATGTAAAATAAATCGTACTGTACGGTTCAATACAGCCTGATTTCTGCATGGGTTGAGGTAGGTAAAAGTCTTCGTGCGGTCCCGTACGAGGTATTAATACGGTTGTACGGTTGCCAGCGTTGGGAGACCGTCCCTCGATATCTTATCACCCACTAAGCTCTCGAGACCTAACCCATCACAAATGCTCATCCGTGGAAATCTAATCATAATCGGAACGAAGCAGTAATTTCGAACCTACTCATCACGAACATAATTCAAAATGATGTCCTCCTATCTGGCGACTTTGCTCGGAATCTCCGAGAACGAAGTTCACGGAATCATGTTCAAGAACCTTTATCATCTACAATGGTACGTACGACAATTGATGTGCTTAACGCAACCCTGCTGAGGTTGTCATAGGTTTCTTGCTGTGTACGCAATGATTTTTACAATTGCTCTCTTCATCACGAACGGGCGGAACCGTTTGGCTTCAGCGTAAGTCGCCTGAGTATACACCCTGCACAACAAAATATTCTTCCCTGGTTCTCAAGGACTGATCGCCTTAGTAAACGTCTTCGGACAGATCTTCATTGTCTGATCGGCTTTGTCATCGGTACAGCAATCTGGTACCAATGGGCTATCCGTTCAAATTTTGTCTCCACGGAATTGGTGCTCATGGCAGATGGATTAGTTCTTTCTATGGCTCTGGCGGATCTTGTGAGATGTCTTGTCTCTTCCGAGCGGTCGAGCGAGTGGCACAGATCATTATAGGCCTTGACCTGGCAATGGCGTCGTTCTTGCAGCTTCTTTGTAAAGTTGCTTGTCTCCACAGAAGGTAGCTGCTGCAGGTACCAAGACTATCAGCCTCCACATGGTAATTCAATCAACGATGCTCGCTGATCTTCGAATCGGGAAGGCGCTTTGGCCACATCGATGACTATATCTTCCGCCCACCCTCGACCTCTCCTCTCTTTCTCTTCACCCTGCACTCATTCTTAAAAGAAGTTTACTTCCTGCCAACATGAGTCAATCTATCATCTCACACTTTGCTAGGAACCGTGCATCCTATGCCTCGGCGGTGTTGTTCCTGCAACTCCTGCCATCTGGTGCCTTTGTTCTCGGCTGGTATCTTGACCACGGCGGTCAACTCGGGAAGCAGACTATATCGTCAGCTCTCTCCCTCTCTCCTCTCAGGCACTCAAGCTGACTGCTTCTCAGGATGGCGGTAACTTGTTACTTGTCCACGATAATGTACGGTCTCCTGCAATGCTCCGTGGTCCCAGATAAAGTGTTCTTGGCGAAGACCTTCACCACGTTTGCCCTTGTGGTGATGCTGGTTAGCATGCTGCGTTTCGACCTGTACGCGATGATACCATTCGTCCCACTCGTGGTGTGGTGTTCCCTGGTAGTTGCTGAGCATGGGGCTGAGGCTCTGCCCTCGTTGGCAGGTATGAGTCAGCTCCCATTGCTACAACTACCTGGTTCGGAGCCATAATAGAGCACTTTCGGAGTCGAGATACCACGCTGGAACATTACGGCTTACAACGGAGGCGTGGGCTCTCCGGTCCAAAACCCTGTTTGAGGGTACGGGGGGCAAAGAAGTTTTGGAACACTTATGCCTCGCGCATAGTTCTCTTTTGAGAACAACTATTTTTCATTATCGGGGCTGCTTGCAGGCTCGGCGAAGAAGAACAGTAGGACCAAGACGACGAGACCACGGAGAAGCTTCGCTCAATGCCACCTAACAGACAGGTGACCTTCTTCAGACATCTGCTGGCTTGGTCACTTAGCTGACTTCTAGGAGAGCACAAAAAGTTGCAGTCGAACACGTCGAAAGAGGACTACGACGTGTAAAGAACGATCTACCTTGACCTCGATTTCGACAACATACTTGGAGGAATCATCTACACCCTCTTAGCATCGCCAATCTTGCTCCGTAGCAACAATAATGAGGTCCCAAGGAACTATTAGCCCTGTTCGGCCACGTCAATTGGACTGCTTTCGTTCTTCCACTGTCGTCAAACCTCTGATGATTTATAGTAGCTTGGACGTTGCGCGGTGGGTCATCTCTGGCCGGTCGATCAAGCAAGACTCTGTTGAGACGGCCTTTCTTAGCTTGGTGAAAAGAAGACCGGTGTAAGAATTCCGCTGGAGGCGTATAGGGTATGACTCGTAGCATCCATAGCTAAAGGGTGTATAGATCCTGTCGGAGTTTGACTATTTCATGCTTTTACGAAGGTACGAATTTCTTGAGTACAGCTAGCACTACATGAATGGTCCCATTGATGGAAAGAATGAGAGTATCCGCACTCGGCTAGCGGTTGGGCAAAGTGAGACCTCATACACTGAGTCTGATGCATTACGCGCCTGTATGACCCGGCATTCCGTCTTTTGCCCAACAATTCCCCGCCATGAATTATGGCTTTGGCTTTTGGATCGCCACCTTCCATACCCACTCTCTTAGTGCAGACACTGGCAGATTCTTTTCCAAAAACCCGAGGACAGAGGAGCGGTGTCCCCTTGCTTGAACAGCCGCAGATCGGTGGTTTTCGGCTTTCCTGGCTCAGATCAGCCTGTCGCCATGTGCGAGCATCCAATCGTGTGCTGTGTTCTCTAGCAACCCCGGTCTTAGATCGTAATCCATGGTGTTGACAATCCCACTGAGCTCAAATGCACGAGGCACCTAAACCAACTCTGTGTCAGCAATTGTCCGGTAGAAGGATCCGATCAGGGTGACCAGAGTCCGCAGGCTGCCCTTTGGTACAGGTTTTCCCACAGATTCCAAGATACCAAGATTTTTGTAGGGGAGCGGAACTTGAGACTTGAGATTTCCCAGTTGGATTGGGCTTGTACTTCTTGTAGGTTAGAGTCGTGGCGGTACTCCGCACCTATGACTAAGAGATGAAGCTTCAGAACACTAGAGGCGACACTGGAGACACAAGCGTTGAGTCGCATGCTGGGAGACTGCTAGAGTTGTACTTCCGGAGATGGTATTGATTAGTTGTGTCCAGCTGGGTGTTGGGTCGCCGGGCCAGTTCTAAGGGTTTGAAGCTCGCAATTCTCTGAAGGAGTCCTGGAATTTTCGACCTTGGATACCCTCTCTGTGATGCAAAGAACTAGTAAAGAGCTTTGATCGCTTTATGTTAGGTTCGATTTCTAATAGCGCTGGACCAATGGCGGTGTGGGGTGTCTTCTTTTCTGAACTACTGGTATATGTCGACAAGCCCAGCTGGCTTGTGTCATCCTCCAAAATCATTTTATCGGATGCGTTACTTCAGATGCGGAGCCTGCAGTATCATTCACAATAGTCTGATTGGGCCGAGACAGCCGCGCGTTTGGAAGCCAAAATATCTAAGACCTAGCTTGACTTGAAAACAAGCGCTAGGAGTTGGCTTACCTTTGAAAGTTTGAAGTTGGCTTGGGACTAACCACCTTGGTAGACTTCTCTGAACAAACCTGCGTTGTCTGATCGTTTTTCTCATCGATGCGACAATCTGGTATCAATGGAGTATCCGCTCGAATTTCGTCTCTACGAAATTGGTGCTTATAGCAGATAGACTAATTCTTTCTTTCGTTCTAGTAAATCTTACGAAGTGATTCTGTTCCTCCAAGCGGCTAGGTGACCAGCACAAGTCGTTGCAGGCTTTGAGAGCGCAATAACGCTGGTGTAGCGAATTCGTCCCATGCTTTGGCATGGTCTACTCTCGAGAGTCAATCGAGTTATCTCAAGCCTGGAAAGTTTTCTTTGCGCCCTCCTATCGATGTCCTGATTGTGTAAAGAAAAAGACATTACGGTTTGCCTCTTCAGCCATGGGCATTCACTGGTCGTCAATCCCAGCGGCAATCCACCCGTTCGATTCTCATTATTGTCAAAGAACCCATGTATCAGTTCTTGTCGTTACACGGAATCGGTGGGTGCCAGTGCTGCTTGCAATGCTTCGCCAGCAGCGACGGTCAAGCTGCTGGATAAGCCCTTCTGTCATTCGACCATCAACACATAATTGTTCGACCTACCGCACTAGAAAATTGCAAAGCCAAAAATTTCGGCAGTCTACAACATATGTTTGCTGGCAATACCGTTCAGTGCGAGCAGCTCACGGCTATTTCCTTGTAGCTACTATCACAGCACAATGCCAGATGACAGCCACATTTCTTATTTGCGGTTCCCCATTTTCAACAGCTTCGCTCAGGCCGCTCTACAGGTCACCCAAGCCAAAATCAATATCCTAGAGCCATCGTCTCGTCGGCTACATGATCCACCAACACTCACGAAACCACTCAAGCCCAATAATACAGTCCTGGTCAATGAGCTTCTCTACTGTCCCGAATACTTCACATTTCGGTTGATCTCGACTTCTTGCTTTTGGAACTTGATGCCATCATACAACAGCTTTGCTAAAGCTTCTCCATCCTCGCCGATAAGAATTACCGTCCGTACGCTTGGCCACCGCACATGTTTGTCCAACCCCACGTAGTCAAGACCCATATTCTGTTGCTGTATGGTCCGCATGATAGTTCTTTCAGAGTAGACTGGATTAGGATTACATAGCCCAATGGCGAGCACACCACAGTTTATCTCAAAGAACTTGCATCTCTCAAAGCTCCAGTATCGTTGCTGGTGGATTGTGGCTCACGATGGAGATGTCACCCTAGGCTTCAGTGTCTAAGCGGCTAGCACCGTTGCGGCGCCAGTGTCTGTCCAGTAGGATAGCCTCGAACATGGTCACTACATCTTGTGCGGCTGACTCGTCCACTGGATCTTCAGTGGGACTGAGGTTGTAAGAGAGGAGGCCTGGGTCTTGCAGGTCAAGCGCCGACGTCTGTCGTGTTGAGAATCCGATATCAAGTCTGCTAAGAAGTAACCAGTCCCCTGTGAAAGATAAGCCCGCGGTCAGATATCGCTCATAGTCCAAGTAGAGCTGAACATCAATTGTCTTTCAATTAGCTTCTGGTGAGATTCCCTCGTGAAGCATGCACTCCTGAGGCACTGGTACGGAAGGTATACCCGAAAGGAGAGTTTTGCCGCAAGTAAGATAGCCGCGCGTCTGTGACAGAAAAGAGTTCTAGCTCGATCTGGAAGTCTCCAACTTAGGTTTGGTCGCTCTCCAGAATGCTCGAGATACCCTGCCCCAATGGTACCATCATACGGTGGGCACGAGAAGATACTACCTTTGTACTCGTCTCGTGAATTGAAAGGGGTGCTACCGTTGATCAATGACTCAGCTGGAATGTCCGGCATTGATATGTGAATCAAGGCGAGCAAGCGCTTCACAGCAGCTTCAAGTCTTCGTTCGCATGACCTTTCCCAAAGGCAGAATCCCTCACAGACCTGAAACAATGGCCGAGTATAGATCTCGGAGGAGCCAAGAACGACAGTAATAAGATGACGGCCGAGTGGTCAAAGCGAAAAGCCATGTTGCTTCAATTCTGCCAAAGCTCGAAGAGCTCTTTCTATCGAAAAATCCCCGTTCACATGAAGCTGGGACTATCCGGCATCGAGTCGATAGCCTAGCTGGAGACACCCAGTAATCGTGTCGCGCCGAACGTCCGTTATCACTGTAAGAGGGACCTTCGCGTCTAAGTCGTAGCTTGTTGCTATGACAAATCCACGCGTCATTCCTCGAAAACTACAACACTGTAGGCAAACCTCACCAACCCTGCCACACAACTTACAAAACACCTCATTAATGTTACAACAACTGAAGACCTAACCTTTCGTGTGCAGAAACCTCGTCAAGTCTTACCTCTACATCTTCCGGTCACAATGGGGAATCCTCACGAAGCTGGCCTGTTGGACTCCCAACGCAAGCTGCTCTCGACTGGTGAGTATTCAGATCTCACCATTGAATGCGGTGGTAGACACTGGCGCGTGCATCGATCCATCATCTGCAAGCGGTCAGAGTTCTTCGCCACGGCTTGCAATGGACAGCATAAGGTCAGTACAATATAGCAAACAGGTCAAAGGCCTTGCTCAATACATTCAGGAATCTGCATCAAAAGAAATTGAACTGAAAGATGACGATCCGCGTGTCTTCGAACGCTTACTCCACTACTTGTACTTACTCAACTATCAGGACGACATACCATATGGTAATACACAAAAGCTTTCTATGGCCCCCACCTTCGATACCTAAAACTGACATATCTACTCTACACTTAGCGCTCGACGAACATTCCAGTCAGAATGCATCCGCAAACCTGACCGAGTCTGCCAAAGCCGGCTTGAACCTCAACGATCGTGCTATCCAGAACTCAGCCAATGACACATTCTCACAGCTCATGACTAATGCACAGGTCTACGCCATGGCCGAGAAGTTTATTATCCCTGATCTCAAGCTGCTTGCGCAAGAGAAGTTCCTGCAACGCGCTCATGGTTGGCCGATCCCTGGTCTCGCTGCAGTCGTCCAGGAGGTGCTCACGTCTACCCCTTACAGCGTTCGTGGTCTTAGGAATATTGTGCGTGACTTACTCTCACTTCATGTAACCGAGATCACGTCGGTCCTAGAGAAGGAGGGCCCGGAGCAATACTTTGTCACGACACCCGAATCTCTGCAATGGGCGTCCGTCCTTCGTCAGGAAGGAGAGTTCCTCCTGGAGGTATTGGGTCAAGTAACGACTAATATTACCAAGCAAAGCAACCACCAGCACAAAGTCAATGCAGTTCCAGTTGAGAACCTCCGGCGTTATCAGGAAGAGGTGAAACGCTTAGAGTGTGAAAACAAGGCTCTCCGCTTTAGTCAAGATGAGGTCAAACGCTCGGAGCGTGAGAACAAGGCTCCTCTCTTGGGTCATGACGAGGCCAAACGCTTGGAGCGTGAGATACAGGCTCTCCGCTTGTCAAAGGGTCATGCCATCAGGGGGAAGGACAATGAAATCAAGGCCATTCGCCTCCAGAAGAACCACGAGATTAAAGCCATTCGCTCTGAGAAGAATGATTTGCTCAAGAGAGGGGGTCGACTGATCGCGGCTATCAGTAACCACGATTATTGTCGCCACTGCTCCGAGGTCTTTCAGCCTATTGTGGTGGGTATAGGAACGCTCGACGACTGGGCCAACAGGGGTATCTTGAAGTGCAAATGGTGTCGCACGAAGTATGACTGGGCATGATTTCTGGTTCTGACGGCGGCATGCTTGTGGAAGGCCGTGGGAAGTCGATGGAGCATCGGGAGCAAGATCGAGGTGGAGCACTTGGCAAGGTGTGCTTGTTCTTTCCTTGTCTACAGTATGGTAGAGCGATGACTAACAGCAGCGTCGGCAGGACTGTATGATGCCATGCTCGCTTCAAAGCTACCTGAGCTTCTCCCTGTAGCTTGCGGAAGTCATAGCTCCTTGTTGTTTCCGTATGGTTGTTATTTGTCAAGGCCTATTCAGTGAACGATAGCTTCACCAGCAAGGCTTTTTTCATTCATGTATTCTCTACTCAATTAGTCGTCTTTCAATACAAGTGAGCAAACTCCAAATTCTTCGTCGAGCTGTATGGAAGATGCGTGATCCCGCAGATTGCAGAGCAAGCGAGGTTTGCCGTACTGCCTAATCTGTTCTTTGTCTCTGCAACCGCAGTAGGGCTTATATACAGCTGCCTTTACATTGCCTTGAGATGTCCTTCTTTGCAATCCCAACCAATTAGTGTCGCAAGCCTCGCCTCAGCCCCATAGTGAACCGCCAGGATGAGTGACTCTCGTTACGACCAGATGATAGCGGACAACAAGCGGCTGCTTGAAACTGGGGAATGCTCCGACTTCACCATTCGATGCCAGGAAAAAGAATGGAAAGTTCACCGCTTCATTTTATGTGGCCGCTCCAAGGCTTTGGTTAAGATGTGCAACGGCAGTTTCCAGGTACATACCTTACCCCGTTGCTCAGCTTTAGACTAAAGTTTCTCTTTCACAGGAAGCGGCCATAGGGAGCGCCGATTGGGAGTGCAGAACCCTGCCGTTGTCGAGCTATTCCTTAGATATCTCTACACACTCGACAACGACGGCACAAAGGCTCCTGCTTTGAAAGATCCCTTTTTCGAAGAGCCCCCTCCAGCCACAGATGCAGGAAGCGAAACTTCGCAGCCCAAAAACCGTTCATCCGCCCCAGGGTCGACCGGGCGAACCACTGGGAGTGAAGAGGCCCGATACGATTACCATGCAAATGCAGATGATCAGCAAGTCGCTTGTCATCATCGCCTCATTATCAACATGGGCGTATATGCTATGGCTGACATGTACCGAATCCCTGCGCTGATGCAGCTCGCGCAGTTCATGTTCGAGACGTGCGCCGCTACTTGGCCCTATGGGGCCTTTCCAGCCGTCATCCAGCGGATCCTCGTGTTCTCACAGGCCCTGACAATAAGGGCCTTCGGAGACTCTGTGCCAAGATCTGCGCGGAGCATCTGTATGGGATCGTCGTCGTACGCGGAGAAACGGGCGATTTGGACAGATGGGCCAACATGATCCTCGACAATCGGAATTTCGCAATAGCTGTCTTGCAGCAGGCAGCCCACCGTCTTTCTGACGCGTCAGGCTCCAACGCAGCTCTTAGGGCACACCTAGCAAATATGGAGTGGAGGGTACGGATAGGTGAAGATCTCCGAATGTGTCAGAGAGGGTATGGAAGAGGATACTGTGCGGTGGTTGAGAGGTCGCGTGGGGTTGGCTATAGGTGGGTGCCGGTCGATTCTTTTAGGCAAATGGAAGCTGGGTGTCGAAGGAAGGTGGAAGGAAGGAAGGACGTACGCTCATTGCTGGGCAGGCCTGACGGCGAGCTTGGAGTGCGTTCGATGGACTCGGGCCACTCTACCGGTTTCTGACAGCTGGAGGCAGTCGGCTCGGCGCGCTTCGAGCTGTAGATCCAGCTGGTTCATCTTTGACGGATGCGGAATGGGGGCAGACTAGGATGCTGCGCACAAGGCTGGTTTTTGGTAGGGTACGACTGTGAAGAAAGTTGGGATTGGATCTGCGAGAGGTTGAGTGGTGCGCTGCTTGCAATCGAGAGGACCTTAGCGCTGTGGCCAAGATCGCTACTGAGTAGTCGAGACGAAGTGGAGCATTGGCCACATCTTTATAAAAAGGGGAAACAAGATCTCTCACCTGTACACAAGTAACACAGAAAATCTCATCTGCTCTACAGTGTGTGCAGGTGCCAACGCGCATTTTGAGCTTTGGTGAGATGTGGGAAGGCTTCAATTCCACGGTCACTTCGCTATTCAATAGGAGCTGTGATCTTGATTCTGGGAAGCGGCGAGTCTCAATGAGTGCCTGATATCTCTGACAATTTGAAGAAGGGGCAAGCCGCGACGGCTGTCAGGCCAGGATGGAGGTGAATCGCAGAGCTCGCGACTCACGATGTCACGACTTCGTCACTGGTAAGACAAGGTAAAGGCAATTCTAGGAGTCTAGGGATCAATTGAATCGATATGTTGTAGAGCAGTCGAAGCTGTGGGCTAAATGATTGATTGAGAACTAAGCCTAAATAGAGAGGCTGATTAAATCGGAGAAGTCACTGTTAAGAGTACGTCCTCTGATATGGATCCATACGACATGATCAAACAAAATATTGACGATGAATAAAACATTACGACACCTGAGTGATTCGAACACTCGCTCCCGAGGGAACGCGCTAATCTCGGGAGATAGCAGGCGCGCGCGTTAACCACTCCGCCAAAGTGCCTTGATTTTTAAGCCATCATATTAAGCTACATAACCCAAGAGTAATTGGAGGATGAAGTACTGAGGAGCAAGTTTGAGACAGCCAAAATTTTACCAGCCATCATGTGAGCTGAGATTCTTCTTAGAATACCAGGACAACAGCGAGGGGAAATTGGTAGCTTGGAGCGGCGCACTCAGCCCTTTGGCTTTCGTCGAAGTACGCATTAACGCGATGCCGTCTGGATGGTTGGAGGACCAGTGAGGACCGCAGTAATATCTTGTTGGATTTCAAGGAGCGTTCTGAAAGATGGACGATGAACCCCTGAACTTGCCCGGCAACGGCACCGAGTAATTAGCCGAGCGAGCCGAGGTCGGTTTGCCAAGAGATATACCGGCGACCTTACCGGTACTCTAGGTAACGCTTCAGTGTGGTCACCAATGCTTTGATTACGATCGCGCCAGGAAGTATCCTCGCCTTATTCACCCTCGGTCACCATCACGTCTCCGCTATACTCAGGCTGGCAATCCATCCCATCCTGCGAAGCCTTCCTAGGTTTGAATCACGAACTCGAAGGCAAGCCCAGCACTTGCTCCAGTTCCCAAAATGCAACGTCGTTAGATCATACAGCTCTCACCAACTCAAGATGGCGGTCGAGAACGGAGCATCGTGTCAGCAATCTGCAACGTACGACGGGAGGGAGTATCAGATGGTTCGAGAGGGATTGGCCGAGATTCTCAAGCCCCGAAGTCCAACAGAACAGACTGGCGGTGGACCAATGTCACAGACAGTCTTTTACAACCCGATCCAGCAATTCAACCGTGACTTGAGCGTCCTTGCCATTCGGGCGTTCGCCGAGGACTTGGCTATAATCCGGAGGCGAAGAGAGGAGAGAGCGTCGGGAAAGGCAAAACGCAGAGGGAACAAAAGAAAGAGACCTGATGAGGGGCAGCATGCAGAACATGCTACTACACCTAGCGGGAAATTGCAGAAGGCCAGCATTGATGGTGAACAACAGACGAACGGAATCCCGGAAGAGCTGGACAACAATTCCAATGCTGTGAATTGGGCTCCCACCGGCAAGTCTTCTTTCGCTCCCATCTGACGACTCCGAGACGCGTCGCCGCTGGCAGAACAAGGCTCTTCGTCGAGATCCACCGACTCAAAGACGTAATGCTGACACCTTCCTGTAGGACCCCGAGCAGCGGCACCGAAACCTCCACCGTTCCGCATCGTCGACGCTCTTTCCGCAACCGGTCTTCGAGCCCTTCGCTATGCCAAAGAAATACCGGCAGCAACCTACATTACTGCAAACGACCTGTCTCCTTCGGCAACCAGCTCGATAAAACTCAACGTCGAACACAACAATGTAACGGACATCGTCCATCCAACCACTGGCGATGCACGTGCACTGATGTACGAAACTGCTTCCTTCAGTAGGAATGGGCACGTGGAGCAACGGCTCTACCAAGTCATTGACCTCGACCCCTACGGAACCGCGGCCCCCTTCCTCGACGCAGCTGTCCAAGCTCTTGCAGACGGTGGCCTCCTCTGCGTCACATGTACGGATGCCGGAGTCTTCGCATCTGTGGGTTATCTTGAGAAGACATTTTCGCAGTACGGTGGTCTTCCATTCAAAGGTCCTCAGTCTCACGAAGGCGGCCTACGTCTCATTCTCCATGCTATTGCTACCTCCGCCGCTAGATACGGCATGGCGATCGAGCCTCTTCTGTCACTCTCGATCGACTTCTACGCGCGCCTCTTCGTTCGCATCCGCAGATCCCCCGCCGAAGTGAAGTTCCTAGCTAGTAAGTCGATGCTTGTCTATAATTGCGACTCTGGATGCGGCGCATGGAGCACCCAATTCCTCGCGCAAACGAAAGAGAGGAAAACGCAGAACGGCGATACGTGTAACGCATTTTCCCTTGCTCAAGCACCATCAACGGATCGTTATTGCGAGCATTGCGGCTTCAAACCCCACCTTTCAGGCCCAATGTGGGGTGGGCCACTACATAATCCATACTTCTGTCAGAAAATCCTCGATATACTGCCTAATCTAGACAAACAAGTCTACGGCACCATCCCACGCATGGAAGGCATGCTCACACTCGCAATGAACGAAACCATTCTCGATGCCCCCACTCCCGATCCACCATCATCAGATGCGGCCCCCGAGGCAACCGAGGACAGTCCCGCATCGAAAGCCCCCTTCCCTTCCCTCCCTCCTCAACTCGTCGCCCACCACCCATTCTTCATCCTCCCCTCCCACCTCAGCAAAGTCCTCCACAGCATCGCCCCCTCCGATGCCGCCATCCGCGGCGCCCTCCACCATCTCGGCTACCGCACCACCAGATCCCACACCAAACCCGGAAGCATCGTCACCGACGCTCCGTGGACCGTCCTCTGGGAGATCATGCGGGAATGGGTCCGCCAGAAAGCGAACATCAAAGAGGGAAGCCTAAAGGAGGGAATGGCAGGATACGGCATTATGCGCAAAGACCGCGGCAGGGACAAGGGCTTGGAAACAGCGAGAGAAGCATTAAGGAAAGTGCTGGATGACAAGGTCGAAACGCCAGAGGAGCTGAGAACGAAACTCGAAGCAACGCTTTACCGCATTGCCGTTGGGCACGCAGAGGGCGCGGAAGCGAGCCAGGGTACCGATACTAATTCCCTGACGATCAATTTCGATGAGGCGCTGGGGAAAGAGCCTCAGGGGGGGAAGCGGCTGGTGAGATATCAGATGAATCCTAGGCCGGATTGGGGGCCTATGAATAAGGCGAGTGGGTAAGATGCAGTAATGGAACAACGGTTTGCCGCTTTGCCTATAAAGCTCCACTGGCTGTCGTCAAACCATCATTCCAGCGTGGTTCAGTAATGTAATGAAAGAACGGTTCGCCGCTTTGCCTGTGGAGCTCCACTGGCTGATTGATCCAACGTCATGTCGTCAAACCGTCAAACCATTAATCCAGCGTGCTTCTTTACTCACGCCTCAACAGTCCCCATAAATCCCATTAGCTGTGACAACGGAAACGAGATAAGTTAAGGTAGTTCTGCCAGCTCCGATCTCAAACCAAGATGATGTCCCAAGCTCCTTCGTACTTTTCCCCCCCTCTCTCTTGAATCCGCTCAAACCACCAGCAACACCCCCACCACAATCCCCAAACCAACCCCCCATACCCCACCTCCCACCCCCATCTTCCTCCCCGCACCCGTAAACACCGCCGGTGACCCCCCCATCGTCGTCGTATTGCCCGACGCCCCCACATAATCCCCCGTGTAATTCACTGGATGCGTCAATATCCCACCAACAGGCTCACACAGTTTCTCCGCCAGAAAAATAGTCGCTACCACAAGAATCAGCACCTCAATCGAACGGCCCCCCTTACAATAGTTGGGCAGCCAGTGGGGGGAAAAGGCAAGAACTGTGGCAAGGAAGGAAGTAGGATTTCCTACAATCCAAATCCCCAGCCGAGCACGCAGCCGTCTGGCACGGACCCACGGCCTTATTGAACGCGATGCCTTGACAGACGCAGACGAGATTACCGAGGCTACTGCAGCCGTTGTAGGCGTTTTGGGTAACGCATTTTCGCTGTGTGGGGAAGTCAGTCAGTCCGGATATCTCGGAGGTTTGGAGTCAAGCCGCCCTGCATGGGCGGGGGTAGAAGAATGGCGGAGAAGAAATGCGAGGAAAGGAAGGAAGGGGACAGGGGCCTCACAGCACAAACAGGAAGACTAGCCACATCACTCGCGTTTTTGCCATCTGTAGCAGCCCTCGCAGCGGCGGTGGCGTATGCAATAGCAGATGAGACGGCGGAGCTGAGTGGGGCGTTGCGGGCGTAGAGAGGGCTACACAGCTGGGCCGCGAGGACTTCGGTCGCGGCGTAGTCGGTGCTGTTGCATGTCACGGCTTCGCAGCTGGCGGTGAGGCTGCGGAAGAGGGGCTGCAGGCTGTGCGGAGGGTGCTGGTGTTGCCGACTTGGGGCTGGATGGCTAGGGTGGTGTTGGAGCAGATTTGCTGGGTTGGTGAGTGCTGTGGGGTTGTGTAGGGAGGATGGAGGATGGGGGGGGGCTTACGGCACATTGGGGATAGCTGAGGATGTTTGCTGGGTCGGTTGGGTCGCCGGCTGTGGGCGTGGCTAGTAGGGGGGCTGCGGTGAGCAGCAATAGAGAAGTTAGGCGGAATAACATTGTGTGTGTGTGCTAGTTGAGATGATGGGAGATTTCGGGAGAGTCCCTCGCTGAAGACAGATTGTATATAAGAAATAGTAGATGAGGAGTAAAAATTGAGATCGAGCAAGCCAGCTACGTTGTAGGAGGATTGCAGGTCGAAGGTATGACAGAAACACCCCGCAACAGCAGGCGAGTTTGGAGGATGCACTTCGAGAAGACGAATCTGCCATGGGTCCCAGCTCGCTTGACACGAGCTAAAAGGAACCACACAATTGTCGACGGCTATGCGGATATATTCGGAACGATCCTTCGTGCAGGTAGCTAATGCAGGTGCCCTACCGTGATTGTAGAACTAAGCATTAGATGTGCTATGCTGTCATCGCTGCTATGGTTGGTGATGGATACCCTGATCGGAGTTGGATCGGAAAGTTGGATCTGAAGCTACAGGTGAGATCGAAGAAGTACGCCTGAGAGAATGTGCTGATCAGTAGTGTCCCCACAGCCTAGCTATTGCGTATCTGTATGGAGCGGAATCTTGTTCATAATGTTTCGAGTCTGTTGTAGACCGGCTCTACCTCGAAATACATGAGCATCGTTCAATTTCAGCCAGGCTTTCGAGACTGCGCCAGGTGTCCTCGCGATGCAACATGCAAAATGATGAATGAACAAGCAGCAAAATGGAGATGTACGTAATAAGGATCAGGGTGCTTACCTTAAAGCCAGGGGTTCTGCAAACACCTCAGAGCCTGACTTGGAACCTAAGGTACCTTATGGCTTCCGCCCGATCGTGACATAGAACATTGCTTCTTTCCCCTCCTGCGCCGCGAAGTCAATCATCGCTTCTTCTCTAAACCCTTGAATCTCTCCCTCTTGATATCCCATCCCGCCCAACATTTTCGGAATCGCATGCCAATATAATGTTCCGACCTCCTTCACTATATGCTCCCCGATCCGCCTCGTTTCCGGCCTCTCTTTCACCGCCCAGGTCCCGAATGGTACCCGATACTTTCTGACCTGCACATCGACCAGCCCCGCAGCTTGCATATACCCTCCAATATTCCTCCCGCAGTGCAGATCCCACCCCTTGACTGCGGCTGCCTTCGCAAGAGCTCCAAGCCAGGACGATTGAGGACAAGGCTGGCCGTGGAGATACCACTCTAGCGCGTAATCCTGCATTTCTGCCCATCCCCCGGGCTTGAGGAGGAGGGCGACATCGCGCACATAGCCCGGCCAGTCCGTCATTCCCAGGACCAGTAGGCGGTTGAAGGCGAAGTCAGCCGTGCCAAGGGCGAGGCGCGGGTCGGTGTGGAGGAGTTGCCGGACGTCACCTTGAATGTAGGTCACGTTGGTAGGGTTCAAACCAGAAGTCTTGGGGACGGGTGAAAGATCAATGCCGTAGACCTGGGCAGCAGAGTATGTCTGTCCAAGGTGGCGGGTTATAATGCCGGTGCCGCAGCCGATGTCGAGGATTGTTTGCGGAGATCCGAGGGGGACGTGGAGGGGTTCGTTGTGCATCAGCTCGGAGAAACCAAGAGCTTGGTCCTCAAGGCGAGCGTGTTCGACGGAGCTGTGGAGGCGTTAGATAGGATATGGATGAAGAGAAAAGGGTGCTTACTCATTAGGAAGGGCATACTGTGCTTCTGTAGTATGGTAAGCTGGCTCACGGCTTCGTGCGTCAGAGGTGTCATCGCCGCGGATGGCTTCGATAGTACCACTGCTTGGATCGGATGGGTATTGGCTTTCGGCATTGCTCATCCCATAGGTTGCGCAGAAATCCTCAGCTAGTCTGCTCACCAACGCTGCCAAATCTTCCGGTTGGCTCAAGAACGGACTGTGACTCGTTTGCAGTCGCTTCACGGCCGACGCAACTCCACTCGCTGCAACAAAAGCATCCTGTGCAAAAGGCGGCATCGCCTGATCTTTACTGGTGTGAATATACGCCCTACGACCGTCGTACGCTGTATCACCATAGTACACCTTGCCTGAGGCCGTGCTCAACGACTTCAACGATTGGCCACCGACGTGTTTCGCAACCTCGGTGGCCAAGGGCTCGCCGTAAAGGACCTGTTTGGGATCCTCAACATACCCGAGGCCTTTATCCTGCTGCTCGAAAAAGTCAGCATTGTGGCTTGCTAGATCCAGTGCCCAGTTTTGAGAACACGACTAGGAAAAGGAGATGGTACACCTGGCCTTTGCCACGGAGCAGGCGAGCCCCCAATCATTCCATATAGAGTCTGTCCCTCTTGAGGTACAAATGCCGACTGGTATATCAAGCCGACAATGCCTCCCTGCTTCCTTGCATCGAGTCGCTCGGCTTTTGACAGCTCTTTGATTGCAGCGCTTCCGGGGAAGCCAGCGTAGGACTGTAGATATAAGACGACGTCCTTGCCTTGCTCGTGGATTAGCGGGAATAAGATTTCGTTCTGTAGCGCCGTGACGTCGTCTTGGATTGATAGTGTGGGCTGATTAACGGTTGCGAGACCCTTAATGCGGGTGGGGTATCCTGCCTGCTGGAGGTGCTGGGACAGGAGATTCATAGTGAAAGGGAGTTGGAAAGCGCCGAGGATAAGGACGATGGTCGGGTGGGACGACATGTTGCTCCAACTTTGCAGAGGCAATGGTGGAAGGTGCTTGATGAGTTGATGGCAATTCTTTGGGCAAGTATGATTTCATTGAGGTCTGTCTCTTCTAATCGAAGGCTTCAGCCCACTTCAGTCCCCAATAGGCAAGCTCTATAACGCGAAGTCTAGCGTGTAGGAGGCTCAGACACTGTTGGAGTTCTGATCCTGATCCTGATCCTTCCTCGGTCTGATGAGTGATAGCTCAATGCAGGCGGCGACGAACCATGACTGAGCTGTCACGACGAAAAACCGAAGGTACTTCGTAACCACAAGTCGCTTGCCAGGTCCCATATATTGCCGGCTTCGAGCCAGATGTATACATACATTGATAAGCGGCGACCCTTGGGAGAGACCTTCAATAGAAAGCCGCTAGCCTAGAAAGCCGCTAGCCTAGAAAGCCGCTAGCCTAGAAAGCCGCTAGCCTAGAAAGCCGCTAGCCTAGAAAGCCGCTAGCCTAGAAAGCCGCTAGCCTAGAAAGCCGCTAGCCTAGAAAGCCGCTAGCCATTTCGTGTAACAGTGCCGCGGCGAGATATTTAGTTACTTCTTACTCCTTTTCTTACTCAGATGATAGATCAAGGCATCTCAAGAGTCTCGATCTTTGATGAAGACCGATGTAGCGAGGCACAGGCGCTGCAGGTGGTACGTCTAGCAGAGCGGCGAGTTCTAGGCGGTGTATACCTTGCTCCCGGATGGCACGGTCTACGTTGTTTTTATGTGTCACTCGAAGCGTGGTAGCCACCAGTTTATTTGCTGTTTCCACATATTGTCTCAAGCTTTATCGCTTCATTCTGATGTTTTCACCTTCTGCTTGGAGTCTTCTTAGTAACGATTAATTCCTCTAGAACATGCACAAGTGGGTGAGATGCATCTAGTGACTGTAAACATCCAACAGACCAGAGACAGCAAAAGAACTGAGATGTGCGGACGGAGCAGAGCAGTAGTCATGAGGGGGTTATTCTGGTATGGCAAGCAGTGGAAGGGTGAGATTGGGTTTGGATAGCAAGCTAGGACTGGCCTTCCGATCATGTCAGCAACCTAAGGTAGAAAGATGCCCAATCAAAAGGATAGCTGTTGATGTCTAGTAGCTCCCTGGTCGATAGCCCAAGGAGTGATCCATAAGACCGTACTTGCTGACGTCAGTGCGGTAATATCACATCAGCAAAAGAGCGTATGTCAACTCATCTTGCTCGCCCGGAGATCATCGTATAAACCAAGTACGTCATGTCAGCCAGGTCCAACGGTTTCCCTAGATGCACAGACCCACATTCAAGGCTGTCTAGACGCTAGCCTCGAAAAGGGGTCGATGCTCATGGTAAATCCACCGAAGGGACAGAGTAAAATCCGGTCTCGCTAGCTGTACCGTTTCGATAGAACAAAGCTACACGCATTGCAAATGCCCAACGTAGACAAGAGAAAGAGCAAAAACTCGCAACAACGAGGATGTCCGCTCCTGTTTCTGCGTTTATGGAATGCGCATAATTGAGCCTTTTCGCGAAGCTAGCACAACACAGTATCACGCAAGGAGAGCTCATGAAATGTTATTATGCCGTTGCACGAAATATCCGAAAGCGCCAAGTAAAGCAGGATTATCTTGTTGACGTGACTTCGGGGATTCTAGAATTAGAAGAATATCTTACCGGCGAGACTATATTGTGCGGAGCAGGTTTCTGTGCCGCAGCCGGGAAAGTAAAAAACGATTTGATCTGCGAAACACATCTAAAATTTTACTTTGCAAATCTATTATTAACGCAATTGATAATATTACAATATCAAAATTCTACTGCTAATACAACTTGATATGCTCTATAATTTTTGCATAATTTTGAGATATAAATTTCAAACGTATATTATAGAATCAAAAGTCTAAAAATTTTTAAAATTTTGTTCAAACTATTTTGCGATACAGAAATTTGCTTAACACAATAACAATTCTAAAATTCAAAAAAATTCTAAACAAAACAAAAGTCTTTTTACAATTTGCGTTAACATATATTTATATATCTTAAAATTATACAAAAGTTGTAGAGCATATCAAGTTGTATTAGCAATAGAATTTTGATATCGTAATATTATCAATTGTGTTAATAATAAATCTACAAAATAAAATTTTAGATATATTTTGTAGATTAAATTGTTTTTTACTTTTCTAGTTGCAACATAGAAATCTGCTTCGCACAATAGAGCAAAATGCTTTATAACTAAGAAACGTCGTAACTTTATTCGACAATAAGAAAGATAAATTAAGTTTCTACTTGTGCGAATTTCGAAGACTTAAGTAATTAGATAGATTGCGCAACTTTATTTAATACAATTATTTGATTTATTTTGCAAGAACTAGTAGAGTCTAGAACTAATAATCTATTCGCGCTATATTAGATCGAATAATATAAATTGCAATCTAATAATTATTGTATTTAATCAATTTCTATTCTCTTCTATTAATAATATACATTCTTAATCTCTTTTACTCTATCTAGTATATCTTAATTAATTTAATTAATTTAATTAATCGACAATAATTAGAATATATATATAGCTATTGTTTTTGCTTTTGTTATTGTTGTTATTTTAAGTTAATATCTTGTTGACAATTCTCGATATCTATATATTAAATTAGTAAAATATAAAAGATCTAAATTGAATTTAAATTGAATTTTTTCTAAATATCTTTATTATATAATACAATTTAATAAAAAGAAAATCCGATTGCTTGTTAATTACTTTGCTATTAATACTACCGAGTAGAGCAATTGTATTAAACTATTTTTCGAACTTGTTTTTTGCTATTTTTTATACAAATTATTCTATTTCTATTATTGAATTGATAGAACAATTTAATTGTTTCTTCTTCTATCTTTTTTGCGTTTTTAATAATCTTCTTAAATATCTCGAAATTTAATACAGCAATATATTTCGATAATATTCAACGCTTATCTATATATATATTAGAAGATATATTAAAGCAATAAAAAGAGTAGAAAAAATTAGAGATAAAAGCACTATATAGAGATTTATTAATAAGATTTTTCAGAAATTTTGCAAATTAAATATAGAACAAAAATCTTATTATTTTAACTACAAAAAATTATATAAAATAGTTTAATTAACTATTATTTGTTCGAACAATTTAATAGAATTTATTTACAGTTCTTATAAAAACAAAATAAACAATATTACAATATTATAGAAATTCGAATTGCAGAATCGATTAATAACTTTTTTTAAAAATTGAAGAAAATTTTAATTGTACAACAATAAAGTCTATATTTATTAATTGTATATTATATTTTTCTATTTAGATTATAAAAACAAAAGATAGATCTTTTTTAACAAGTAGATATTCGAAGCTTGTATTATTGTTAAAAATTTTTTTAATTTAATTTAAATTTTATAAATATTTAATATTTTTAAGACGCAAATAAAAATCGAATTATAGTACTAGATAAAGAATAATAGTTAGATAGGCAAAGCAACTAGACAAGACAACTAGACAAGATAAAAAGGTACGCAAGTAAATAAAACAAATATCTACAATAGTTGTAAAGATAATTCTCTAAGAACTAAGTTAATAATTAAGTTATACTTAATTGTTTAAGAGCAAACGCTATTGATAGATGTTATAAATACTGTATTAAGATAGTAAAAGAATATCGATTAAGACTATAGAAGAATAACTATTTATACTAACTATTCTAATGCAATTACGAAAGAAGCACTATAGCATACTATAGCATCGAAGAGTGCAGCAACTATGTAGAATTATAATAGATATTTATCAAAAGAAGAAAAGTTAGCGTTCTCGCTAATATACATATAATCTCTAGTAATAATATAAGAGATATTTTCTCTATCAAGAGTCTTGATATTGACGTCGCATAAATAAGAGTAATAGTAAGAAGATTTGTAATAGTAATAAGATTTGTAATAGTAATAAGATTTGTAATAGAAATAGTATTTGCATTTTAATATCTAATTGTTTTGTCGCAACTATTAAAACGATTAATAACTTTACTCTAATAGAAGTCTCTAATACTATCGAGATTGTTAATTGTAATTCTATAGAAGATTGTAATTAATATTGTCTTCTAATTGTAATTAAAGACTTTAAATCTGTCTTGTATTTTGCAATTAATTTATTTGTATTATCAAGTACTTAGATAGAATACTAGACATTATATTTACTGTTGTGGTTTTTTTAATTTAATTAGATAGTAGAATCTGTTGTATACTATTTGTTTGTCAAAAAGATATTCGATTTTGTAGCTAGAAATATTAAAATCTATATATTTGTTCTCTATTAATAGCAAGTCGCAATCTATAAAAGATTCGCGATCTATAAATCTTTTATAGAGATTAAAATCTAAAGCAACTAATTTCAATTAAACTATTAATATAATCGATAATAGTTACAATTTGAATGCAAGACTATCGATTTTCTCGAACACAATAAAGAGTTCGACTCTCTAATAAGACAGCTTGTAATTAGATAGTTCGAAAATAGTACATTCTTAATAAAATCTAAAATATATCTTATTGTCGATCTTAATTTAAAATGCTTAATAAATGTTGTTGTAGCAACTTTTTGCTAATATATTTGCAAAAGTTATAGCACTTTTAATTTCTTTGCGTTTGATAAGTCTAAGACAATTGTAGTTTTTTAACAATAAGTCTATTAGTATATTTATAGTATTATTAACTCTAAAGTTATAAACAAATTTATTAGAAACAAATTCGATAGAGAATTGCTTTACATTATTGTTTTCTACTTAGAAAAAAGAAAGTATTGCAATTTAGTTTTTGTTAGAGTTTGCTATTAGATAGTAGCGCAATACAATTTTAATTGTCTAATTAATATATTCGAACTATTTATCGATTTGTAAATAATATATTGTAAATATTAGTATACTTATATCGAGTTTATTAAATATTGTAGTTTAAAAGATGAATATTAATTTAGAATTTCTATTACTAATAATAGCGCAAGATATATTTCAATTATAATCAATTAAACAAAAAAAAATTTGTTACTTTAATTGACAACAATATTAGTATTCTTGCTTGTTAGAAAAAAAATCTTCTTGATAAATTTGCAAATAATAGTAAGAAATATATTGCTTTTAGTATTAATAATCGACAACAAACTAACAATAAAGTCTATTGCTATAGTATAAAAGAATATAATTGAAGTAACTATAAAGTTAAGCTTGTTGTAGATAGAATGTTGTTTAATTTGATTTAATTAATATTCGAAACAATAAGCAATATAGTTGTATAGATATTTAACTATATTTTTTATATAGATCGAGTAATATAAACAATTGTATATGCAATAAAACTCTTTATAATATATTTAATTATAGATTTGCTTAAATATCTTAGATTTTATAGACTATAATATGCAAAAACGTTTATAATTGTTGTTGTTTCTGTTCGTATAATATAGTAAGCTTTTCTTGTAACAAAAATATAGACTACAAGATACTTCGATAATATTAGAAAATACTTTAATAGTACTAACAAATATTTTCTAAATTGTATTGTCTAATTAATTGAGATTTGTTTTATTTAACTTTACTATAGCAAGTATCTTTTTTCAATAATTGTTGTTCAAATATACTTGAATAAGTCTTTTTTTAAATTTATTAGAAAAATCTACTAGCATAATATACTAAAATAGTACAAATAGTACTTTGATAATATATATTTTTTTTTAACAATTTAATTAAATAATTATAGAGTAATTTTAATATTTCGAGTTTTTTTGCTTTAGAAGTGTAGATCTTTGTCTACAATTGCAACAAAGTATTTGGAATTATATTAATTTTGTCGAATTTATAACAAACAAAAAGATTGAATTCTAAGAGATATTAAAATATATAAACTAGACAAAAATTTAATCTGTCAATACTTAATATAGTAAAAGTAGTCTATTTTAAAATAGATATAATTATTAAGTAATTTGTATATATTACAATTGAAAATACTTTAATAGACTTAACAAAATAACAAATCTTTTTTATAATTTATACTATATTTGCAATTTTAAACTTTGTAGATTAGTAGTTTTTTTCGACATTTCTAAGATATTTGTTTAGAAATGTAATAGATTGTATTGCAATACAAAAATATATAATACTATTCGAAGAGTTATTTTGCACGTAATATATTATAGCAACAAATTTTTATTATTTTAAAGCGTTCAAATTAATATATAGACAACAATATCGATTATAATAAGTAAAAAAAATCGAATAGACAAAAATTGCTTATAGATCTTTAAATATTTCTATTTTCTTTATTATGAAACAATAGAGATAGATCTTTAAAATTTGTTGCTTTCGAGACAATCTTTTAGTAGTTGTATTACAAGTTAATATAGTTTTGCAAGTTTAAAGTAATTGTGCTAGTTATATATAGCAAGAAATAAACAAGCGCAAGTAGTTAGTTAATTTCAAGAATTCTTTTAATTTGCAAAGATTGTACGAAAATTGCAATAACAATATAGTAGCTATTTTCTCGACAAAGATTGTTACATTAAGATTGTTAATTCTTTAATCAAGAAGTATAATTAAGAGATATTTGAGAAAGAATTTTTTCGATACTAGACTTACTCTTTTATCGCAAAAGAGTTAAAATATTATAGCAAAATATCTAATATACTTATTAAGAGTACGCAAGTATCTAATAATAATATTGTTTATATAGATTTTTGCAAAACTTTTGTAGAGTTGCAGAAGCTTGTCGATTTGACGCTACATATACAAGAGAGATCTCTTATAATCTATTAATATTATACTAAATTTTTTCTAATTGCAATAACTAACAATAGTAAACGTTTTGCAATTGTTTCTTTGTATATTGAACTAATAAAACTAGTCTATTGCATTAATCGTAAATATATAGAAATAGTCGACAACTACAACAATAATATTACTCTATAGTAACAATAGTGTTAGGAAGTTAGATTTAATTCTAGTTTAAAAGATTAATCCAAACGTCAAAGCGAGACCCAATTCTCTAAACGCTACTATATAGCAAATTGCTTGTAACAATTTGCTATTAAAATAAACAAAAAGTTACGCGCTTTCGCGTGCAAGACAAACTCGCAAGTAGATTAATTGTTAATTCGATATTTAATTCCAAATTTAGAATCGAATCGAATTGTCAAGAAATCGAATAAAACTAAATTGCTTAAAGAAGCTAGCTTATTATTATAATAACCAAATCTTGATGCTCTTACGTAATATTTTCGGTTCCTTGCGATCAATCTACTTGCAAGACACTATATAGACAATTTTCGAACGCACGATTACACTCTAAGCACTACTACAACTATCTAATTGCTTCTAATAGATAGAAGAAAGATCAAATCTAGAACTCTTGTTAAGAAGCAAGATATAATAATTAATTACGTATAGTCTTTGTCAAGATGCACTAATTAAGAACTTGTTGAAGCTACTATTCGTTAGAGAGTTAGATTTAATTCTAATTTAAAAAATCAACTTGAACGTCGAAGCGAGACTTAATTCTTTAAACTCTACTATACAACAAATTGCTCGTAACAAGTAGATAGATATTCGAAGCAATAACATTATTCAATTCTCTAATATTAATAACAACGCGTTCTTTTTTATCGTTAAAAGTATTGCATTATATTACGAACGTTAAGTAGCTAAATCGAGTTAATTAAGTCGATTAATACAACTTCTTTTAAGAATATGATTTATCGAAAGTAGTATCAATAATCTTTTTATTCTTGATATCTAGTAGATAGACTCTATTTAGTTTCGATTAAATATTCGATTTAAAATAAATCGACATTTATTTGTTCTCTAATATATTAATTGTAATTCTTTTATTAACAAATATATTCTAATAGTTGCTTACTATTGCAAATAGATTAGATATATTCTCTCTATAGATTGTAATTCGATTAAGAAGTACATATTCTAATATAAGATTAATCTAAGAAATATATATTAAAAGCAACAATAATAATAGTTTAGCTATAAGAACAAAGATATTAAGAATCTTAATCGATATATCTATTTTGTTAGAATATACTTTTATAGAGTAAGATTGTGCTACTATAGCAACGTAAGCTATTGCTATAGTTGCAAAGCTAGCAACAAGATATTTTTTCTATAATTTGCTATTTATCTATTTATTCGCGATTTTGTAATATTTGTTCGATATAACTAGATAGCAATTAGTCTAATTATATTCTATTACTTGTTACAAGTCTAACTTAAAACAATATAATATATAATCTACAACGCAATATATAGTATAGAGCACAACTATCTATATACTTGACAACTTAATAAACAAGCAATACTTAATATATTCAACAACAAGCTAAGCAAGTAGTAATCGATATACTCGACAACAAGCTAAGCAAATAGTACTCGATATACTTGACAACAAACTAAGCAAACAATATTTAATATACTTAACAACAAGTATAGCAAGCAAAAAAGATCTTCTTAATATATAGATTTTCGAATACAATTTTTTTATAGATTGTATTTAATTTATTTTAAGTCTCGATTTATTGTTACAATTATTAAACTATATTCTCTTATTATTAAATAATAGACTAATTGTTGATTCGATATTCGATTTTAACTTTGAAATCGAATTGAATTGTTAAGAAATTAAATAAAATTAAATTGCTTAAAGAAGCTAGCTTATTACTATAATAAGTTTAGCTTAGTCGAAAAGTTACTATTTTAAGCAATTCGATTCTGAAAAAAAATCGAGAAACCAAATCTTAACGCTCTTACGTAATATTTTCGATTTTTTACAATTAGTTTATCAAGTAATTGTTTGTATTGTTTAAAGATATCTATAGATTTCTTTAATAATATAACTCTCTTTGATATTTTTTACAAAAATATTAGCGTAATACTTTAAATACTCTAAGAATATCTATATTAGATTAACGCGTTTTTACTTCGAACACTAGCTTAACAATACTATATTAATTCTTTATTAATAGAAACAACAAAATAAGAATTAACAAATTTAATATCTATTATAAAGATTATATTGATCTAAAGAATTAATTTATATAGATAGATATTTACTTTATCTTCTATTTTGTTTTAGCAAACAAAAAGACAATTTTTATATTAATATTTTTTAGAAAAAAAATTTAATATTAATTTAAATTAAATTTACGCAAGTATTTAAAGAATTATAACAAAAACTTTTGTGCAATATTTATAAATTTCGACAATTTTGAAAAAAGAGTTTCGAAGAATTTTTGAAATATTTAACAAAAAACAAATTGCAAAAAAAATAATTTAATATTTAATTTAACAAAATTTTACAATAGATTACGCAACGAAATTTTAGAAGTATATTAATTTTATCAACTAAAACAATATTATACTTATAATAATGTTTCGACAAGATTTTAAGAACAATCTTAAGAATAAAATTATATATAATAATAGATTTATTAGCAATATATTTGATTTTATCGAAGTAGTTATCGATTTCGACAATAAATTATATAAAAGAGTTATAAAAAAACAATGCAATTAATTTTACAAAAAAATAGATTTTTTTTAAAATTAACAATTGAATATTATTAGAAAAAATTTTGTTCTAATTAGAAGTACAATAATTTAAACTATTGTAAATCTATATTTATAGAACTAAATTTTACTTAGCAACGCAAAAAAATAATTCTAGAAAAAAACAAAATAATAGATTTTAGAAAACGTGTTATTTATATAGCAAATTAAATTACTTTGCAAGAGATTGTCAATTACAAAACTTAATAAATTGTTAACAAATTAATATTATATTAAAAGAGATATTTAATAGTTAAAACAATATTAGAAAGCAAATCAATACAAAAACAAATATTTTCGAAATTAAATTAAATAACAATTATTATCTAATAAAGAATTTAAATTAGTTATAGAAAATTCTAGATAAAATATTATTAAACAAGATATTTGTATTTATATAGAAAATTAATTAAGTATTTTAGAAAACTATTAAATCTTATAGTTCAATTATCGATTTAGACAAAAAATATAATTAATTTTTTTTTTACAAATATATAGAAAATATTACAAATTAGCTCAAGACTTTAGCTAGTTTATCGAAGATTATAAACAAATATAAAAAGAAACTAAAACATAATACTATTATAAAAAAAATATATTCGATATTATTATAAAACAATTGAATTTTACAATATATATAGATTTTAGCTAAATAGCTTGCTATAACAATTGATGCTAAACTTATCTAAAAAAAAAAAAAAAAAATTAACTAATTTTCTAAAAAATTAAAATTAATAATTTAGCAACAAAAGAAAGTTTAACACAAATAAATATTTAAAGCAAAAATTGTAATATAGAAATAAAAAAAAGTTTAAATTTCTTAATAAAGAATATATTAGAAAAATATAATATATTAGTTTAACAACAACAACTAAACTTAACAATATATATATAATATTTTATTATATTAATTAAAATTAACAATTATCGATTTATAACAATAGTCGATTCTAATATAATAGATAATTTTATAATTAAAGCTTTTATAGAAAAAAAAAGTATTTTATTTAAAAGAAGTTTAACGCTTACAATCTAGTAATTGTAAATAAAAATTTATTATTTGCAAAGAATAAAAGAGTAAATAGAGAAACAAAATTACTATTAATAGCTATTTAGCAATATTATAAGAAACTAATCTTTAATATAGTAAAAATAATTATTTATAATATTGTTTTAGAAATATTTTGATTAAAGCAATACAATTTAAAAGTTAACTAAAATATACAAGTACTTAGATTTACGCAATATAATTACGCAATTTATATTTAATTTATATATTAATAGTATTTAATAGTAGATAAAAGATTAAGTCGAAATTCGATTGCAAATAACAAGCTTGCATTTTTATAAAAAAACAATCTACTAGAGTTTAACTTAACAAATATTAGCAAAAATTAGTCAAATTATAAAACTAAAATAAATAAAGAAAATTGCAAATTTTTTGAAAATTCTAAACTATCTAATATAGCAAGAAAATTACTAAAGTATATATTATAAATATGTAACAATTAAAAATATCTATTTTAGAAATCAAAACAATCGAGATTCTATTTAAATATTAATTGTAAAACTACAAAATTAAACTTAAATTAGACAAGCAATTTATATTTAAATCTATATATATTTTATTCGAAAAAAAGCTAGAAATAGTTCGCGAATATCTAGCAAAAAACAAAAAAAATATTTATCAAATATTTTTAATTATAAATAGAATATTCGATTCTTTTTGTATTTAAAAAGAACAAAACTTTTTATTTATATATTAATTATCAAAAGCTAAACAATATTATAGTAAAAAATCGATATTTATTATTTAATATTAGCAAACTTTAAAATTAATTGTTCGAAATAAAATATTTTATTAAATTAAATTTACAAAAAGCATATAATTAAATTAGAATAAAGATAGAAAAAAAATAAAAAATAGTTTTTTATATACAATATAGATTATATAAATATATAGTAATATTGTTCGAATTTACAAATACTTCGACAATGTATTAGAAAATAATTAATAATATATTACAACAATATTTAAATTAATTTGTTATAATATAGTTAAACAATATTATAATTTATTTAAATAATTTGAAAAAATATATAGATTATATTTTCAAAGTACTAAAATATCTAAATAAAAAAAACTTATATTTCAAATTAGAAAAATACAAATTTTATTAAAAAAAATTAATTTTCTTAAATTTGTTGTTAAACAATATAAAATATATATAAATTTCAAAAAGTTATAAGCAATTAAAAAAAAGAAATTATTTATTAATATTAAGAAAGTTTAGTTTTTTTTAGATTTTATAAATTACAATAAGAAATTTATTAAAAACTACTTTGTTAATATAATATTATTAACAAATTTTACAAAATAGAAAACGCTATAAATATAAAAATTAACAAAAGAAAAATTATTTCAAAATTTTAAACTAAAATTAGTGTGATCGTTAGGTTGGGTCGAACACTTTTTTCTTAACTCAATTCATTCTCTTGAGTCTCGTAGGATTGGGTTAGAGTTAAGGCGCGAACTCAACCCTAGGGTCGAGTTTCGTCGAGTTAATGTCAAGAACTTAAGCTAACTTCGTCGCGTTAGCATTCGCTTATCTTATCTTATCTTATCTATGCGTTGACTCTATTAAGCTAACGCAAGATTCACGCTAATTACATATGATTAGCGCGTCACGTGACGTCACGTGATCGGGTGGGTCGAGTTGAATACTCGACGCGCATTCTTCGTTCGTCCCATCTTGTTAAGCTAGAAAATTTGTCTAACTCTAGAATTAGAATTGAGCGAGTTAACTCAATTGGGTTGAAACTCGACTCAACGATCACGCTAACTAAAATATTTAAAAAAAATAATATTAGAAATATACAATATACAATTATTAAATAAAATTAAAATTAATATATTAAATTTAACTATTAATATATATTTTGATTAAAAATATAAAAATATTTAATATTTAATAATATATCTTTTTGAAAAACTTTTGTTAGTTAAACAAAATTATAATATTTATAATAAAAAACTACTTACTATTGTAGTTCTTCTAAAATTATAAAAAGTATATATCGAAAAATTATTAAAATTTTTAATTTTTACAAATTACATTTTTTTTTTGTATTTTATTACTATTAAGCAATTTAACAAAAAATAAATATAATAGTTAAAATAACTTAAACAATATAAATTTAAAATACAATATATATTAGACAAAAATAATAGCAAAGCAAATATATTTAATAGAAGAAATAATTATATAAAAACAAAAAAATTGTTTAATTACAATATATTTAAAATTAATAAAAACAAATTACTATTAGCAAACAAATATAAACTAAATACTACTTTATAAATACTTAAAAACAATAAGAAAGAATTTTTAATAAAAAAAGAAAAACTTTAGATATTTATTAATAGATTGATCGCGAGAAATCAAATATATTACGTGAGAGCGTTAAGATTCGATTTCTTGATTTTTTTTTAAAAATAAATTGCTTAAAATAGTAACTTTTCGATTAAGCTAAACTTACTATAGTAATAAGCTAGCTTCTTTAAGTAATTATATTAAAGTCGAATTGTTTTTTGTTAAAAAGATAAAAAAAATAGTTAATTACAAACTCGATTTGTTTAAATATATTAAAGTATTTTTATTATTTTATATTTTATTGTTAAAATTTGTCGATTTTAATATATTTATACAAAAAAAATTTTATTACAAAATTTAAAAAAAAAATTAAAACTATTTTATTAAGTAAAAAAAGTATTTTATTTTAGAAAATATATAAAAATTAAAGAAAATTCTTAATAATTGTTACAATCTTATTTAACTATTTTATTAATATTTAAAAAATTATTCAATATAATAAGAGATAATTAGAAAATAAAAAACAATTTAATAAAAGTATTTGCAACAAAATAATTAAAGAATTCGAAAATAATTAATTTTTCTATTTTCGACAACAAATATTGTATTTTCTATTTTATTTTTCTATTAATTTTTTTCAAAATCTTTTTATTTTGTAGCAATCAAATTATAATAATTGTTAACAAAATTTTATTTTTAGCAATTTTAACAAAAAGATTTTTTCTATTGTTAGACTAATCGCAACAATCAATCTAATATTGTTTAGCGTTAAATAAGTTAAATATCTATAAATTGTATAGTTGCGCAACAAAGTTAAACTAATTAAACTATTATTAATTATTCTGCAAAGAATTGTTAGAGCGTAAATTTATTATTCTAAATTTATTATTTATTTCGAAATATGTCTAATTAATTTTAGATTAATAACGATAATTTATGTTATCTTTCTTAAAAGAAAAAGTTTGCTCTTAACAGTATAGATTGTCAATATTTGCTAATATATTTCTACGCAATTTACTGTTGTCTAATTTGTTAGTTTTGTTGTTTTTTAGTCTATCGAAAAAATTAGCTATTAACTGTTTAGCTAAGAAGAGAAATAAATTAGAAAATACAAATAAAAAAACAAATCTAAAGATACTTAAAAATCCAGATCTATTTTGTTAAATAGCAAAAACTTTGTCGAGATACTCTAAAATAACAATTAAACTAAAAGATTCTAGATCTAGAATATTATTAAAATAGATTTTTAGATTTTTTTTGCTTAGATTGTTTGTTTTAATATTTAAATAATTGTTCTACTAACAACTCTAATAATATTTTCGAAATAATATTATCTAATATAGAAAACAGTAATATTTTTAAAATAACAATATTAACTATGGCGGATTATAATATCTCCGAAATCTAATAGTTAAGAACAATAGACAATAATATTTCTATCGAAAACTTGTTATAAACTATAATAGATAGTAATTTCTCTATTAAAACTTTGTTATTAATTGTATTAAATAAAGCTATCTATTGCAATCTTTCGAATTTATTAACTGCTTATTTAAGTAAAATTTTGTCGATTATCTATTTAGCTAATTAAATCTACTTTTTTTTACTAGATTAAATAGACTAAATAGAACAACAAGTTCTATCTATTAATTCGAGTAAAAACAAATAGAACAGAAGTTTGAAAAATTTCTTAATTCTTAGTCTAATTAATTTACTAATGCAAGAAATATATTAATATTTAGTAATACAAAACTGCAAAATTTAATAGATAAGAGCAAAAAGAGCAAAATTAGTTAGTTTAACTAAGAAAATATCTTAATACAATTAGATAAATATCTACAAAAGATAAACAAATACTAATTTTAATACAATAATTTAGTATCTAATAATTGCAAAAAATAGATAAGTACTAACTTTAATACAATAATTTAGTATCTAATAATTGCAAAAAATAGATAGATATTAACTTTAATACAATAGTTTAGTGTCTAATAGTTGCTAAAGATAGATAGATACTAACTCTAATATAATAATTTAGTATCTAATAATTGCAAAACGTAGACAAATATTAACTCTAATATAATAATTTAGTATCTAGTAATAAATGTAGAACTAAATAGAGAAACTAACAATTAGTATTGTTTGTCTAAATTAGACAAGCAATTAACTCGAATTGTTAATTAATACTATTATTTGCTAGACAAAGAATAGTAGTCAAATAGACAAAGCAACTAGACAAAATAACTAGACAAGATAAAAAGATACGCAAGTAAACAAAACAAATATCTATAGTAGTTGTTAAGATAATTTTCTAAGAACTAAGTTAACAATCAAGTTATACTTGATTGTTTAAGAGCAAATGCTATCGATAGATATTAAATACTCTCTTGCTATTTAACAAGAGTATTAGACACAAATCTTGTAATATATAGTTAATCGAAAATCTCTATTTAGCGAAAGTTTTTCTAATTAATTGCTATATATATTTACAAAACAATTAGATAGAATTTTGTTTTGCAATACAATCTTCTAGTCTTTTAAAATATTTGCAACTCGATAGAATTTTTAGAAATTTCGAAAACTCTATATTATAAAAGTATCAAATTTTTTTTCTTGTATTTATATATATATATCTAGCTTCGATAAAGTTTTCTAGTACTAATTTTTAGTATTTGTTGTTCCAAATCTTGTTGTTATTGTTTAATTATTAAAACATAGAGAAGAATTTTAAATTAAACTTTCGAAAACAATTTTTGTTCTTTTTCTTCTCTTTTGCTATTTCTTATTATTATTGTATTAAATTGTTGCAATAATATAATTATCTATATATTTTTAATAATTAGAAATCTTCTATCAATTTGACAAAAAATTGTAATTGTAAATATTATTGTCGATATAAAAATTTTTTAATCTAAATTTTATTTGTTTGCTTTAAGAATTTTTTAAAGATATTATTAATACAAATAAAATTAAATATTAAATTATTGTTTTCTTTGTTCGAAAATAAAATTTCGAGTTATCGAAAAAATAAATACAATTTATATCTGTTTGTATTATAACTTGCGTATTATATTTTTTTAATATATATTTAATATTCTCGAAAGAAACAATATTGTATATAGAAATCTAATAACTAAATATTTTGTTATTTTTTTTCTTTTTAAATAAAGTCTACAAAGTTTCGAAAAAAAAAATACAATAATAGTATTTTTGTTTCAAATTATAGATATTTTTGCAAAAATATTTTCTTTTTGTATCTAATATTACAATTTACTCTCTTAAATTTAAATTATTTGTTATTTTTCTTTTTCTATTTCTTTTATTGTTTGCTACAATTTTCTTGTTGCTTATATTATTTGTCTCGATCTTTTTATTACTTATATTATTTGTTGTAAATTTCTTTTTTCTTGTATTACTTGTTACAAATTTTTCTCTATTATTTTTATATAATTGTTTTAGTTGTTTTATATTTTTGCTAAGTTTAGTTAAATTTTTAAACAAATTATTTTATTAAAAATTAGTGTGATCGTTGGATTAAGTTGAACACTTTTTTCTTAACTCGATTCACTCTCTTGGGCCTCGTAGGGTTGGGCCAGGGTTAAGGCGCGAACTCGATTCTAGAGTCGAGTTTCGTCGGGTTAATGCCAAGAATCTAAGCTAACTTCGTCGCGTTAGCATTTGCTTATCGTATCTTATCTTATCTATGCGCTAACTTAATTGCGCTAACGCAAGATTCAAGCTAGTTCAATTAGACTAGTGTAGAGTTCACGCTAATCACATATGGTTAGCGCGTCACGTGACGTCACGTGATCGAGTGAGTTAAGTTGAACATTTGGCGCGCATTCTTCGTTCGTCCCATTCTATTAGACTAGGAAATTTGCCTAATTCTAGGGTCAAGGTTGGACGAGTTAACCCGATCGAATTAAAACTTGACTCGACGATCACACTATTAAAAATAAATATATTTTTTATAATATTTATACAATAATTTTATAAAATAATATCTAAATTCTAAGACTTTTGCAATATATTCTATTAGATATTTTTTAAATATATTTTCTATTTTTTTTAGCAAAGATTCTTGTTTTAATAAATTTTTTGTTAATAATTGTTACAAGTCTAGTTCGAAACAATATAATATATAATTTACAATGCAATATATAGTATAGAGTACAACTATTTATATACTTAACAACTTAATAAACAAGCAATACTTAATATACTTAATAGCAAACTAAATAAATAGTATCTAATATACTTGACAACAAACTAAACAAATAGTAGTTAATATATTCGACAACAAATATAACAAATAAAAAGAATCTTCTTTAATATATAGATTTTCGAATATAACTTTTTTATGAATTGTGTTTAATTTATTTTAAGTCTTGATTTATTGTTATAACTACTAAATTGCACTTTTTTGTTATTAAGTAATTGCTTGCATTGTCTAAAGACGTCTATAAATCTCTTTAATAGTATAATTTTTTTTAATATCTTTTACAAAAGTATCAATATAATATTTTAAATATCTTAAAAATATTTGTATTAGATTAACGCGTTTTTATTTCGAGTATTAGCTTAATAGTATTATATCGACTCTCTATTAATAAAGATAAGAAAATGAAAATTAACAAATCTAATATCTACTATAAAGATTGTATTAATTTAAAAAACTAATTTATATAGATAAATATTTACTTTGTTTTCTATTTTGTTTTAGCAAACAAGAAAACAATTTTTGTATTAATATTATTTAGAGAAAGAGTTTAATATTAATTTAAGTTAAACTTACGCAAATATTTAAAAAATTATAATAAAAACTCTTATGTAATATTTATAGACTTCAACAACTTTAAAAGAGAGTTTCGAAGAATTTTCGAAATATTTAACAAGAAGCAAATGGCAAAAAAAGTAATTTAATATTTAATTTAACAAATCTTTGCAATAGATTATATAGCAAAATTTTAAAAGTATATTAATTTTATTAAGTAAAACAATATTGTATTTATAATAATATTTCGACAAAATTTTAAGAACAATTTTAAGAACAAAATTATACGCAATAGCAAATCTATTAGCAATATATTTAATTTTATCGAAATAGTTATTAATCTTAATAACAAATTGTATAAAAGAATTATAAAAAAGCAATACAATTAATTTTACAAAAGAGCAAAAATCTTTTTTAAATTAACAATCGAATATTATTAGAAAAAAATTGTTTTAATTAGAAGTATAGTAATTTAGACTATTATAAATCTATATTTATAAAATTAAATTTTATCTAACAATACAAAAAGAAGAATTTTAGAAAATAACAAAACAATAAATTTTAGAAAATATATTATTTATATAATAAATCGAATTACTTTGTAAAAGATTATTAATTACAAAATTTAATAAATTGTTAACAAATTAATACTATATTAAAAAAAAAAAAATAGTTAAAACAGTATTAGAAAGCAAACTGATATAAAAACAAATATTTTCAAGACTAAATTAAATAACAATTATTATCTAATAAAGAATTTAAATCAATTATAGAAAATTCTAGATAAAATATTATTAGACAAGATATTTGTATTTATGCAAAAAATTAATTAAGTACTTTAGAAAACTATTAAATTTTATAGTTTAATTATCGACTTAAATAAAAAATATAATTAAAAGAACTTTTACAAATATATAGAAAATATTACAAATTATCTTGAGACTTTAGTTAGTTTATCGAAGATTATAAACAAATACAAAAAAAAACTAGAAAGCAATACTATTACAAAAAAGAACATATTTAATATTATTATAAAACAATTGAATTTTACAATATATATAGATTTTAGCTAAACAATTTGCTATAATAATTTATATTAAACTTATCTAAAAGAAAAGAACAAAATTAATTAATTTTTTAAAAAATTAAAATCAACAATTTAGTAATAGAAAAAAGTTTAGTGCAAACAAATATTTAAAGCAAAAATAATAATATAAAAGCAAAAAAAAGTTTAAATTTTTTAATAAAAAGTATATTAGAGAAATGCAATATATTAGTTTAGCAACAACAACTAAACGCAATAGTATATATACATTATTTTATATTATTAATTAAAATTAATAATTGTTAACTTACAACAATAGTTAATTCTAATATAATAGATAATTTTATAGTTAGAACTTTTATAAAGAGAGAAAAGTATTTTATTCGAAAGAAGTCTAACATTTACAATTTAGTAATTGTAAATAGAAATTTGTTATTTACAAAAAATAAAAAAATAAATAGAGAAACAAAATTATTATCGATAACTAGCTAGCAATATTACAAGAAACTAATTTTTAATATAGTGAAAATAGTTATTTATAATATTGTTCTAGAAATATTTTAATTAAAGCAATACAATTTAGAAATTAATTAAAATATATAAGTATTTAGATTTGCGCAATGAAATTATACAATTTATATTTAATCTATATATTAATAGTATTTAATAATAGATAAAAGCAAAACTTATATTTTTGCAAAAAAACAATCTAATAAAGTTTGATTTAATAGATATTAACAAAAATTAATTAAATTATAAAATCAAAATAAATAAAAAAAATTGCAAATCTTTTAAGAACTTTAGACTATTTAATATAGGAAGAAAATTATTAAAATATATATTACAAATATACAATAATTAAGAGTATCTATTTTAGAAAAAGAAAACAATCGAGATTTTATTTAAATATTAATTGTAAAATTACAAAATTAAACTTGAATTAGACAAACAATTTATATTTAAACTTATATATATTTTATTTAAAAAAAAATTAGAAATACTTCGCAAATATCTAATAAAAAACAAAAAAAAAATTATTAAAAAGTCTTAATTATAAATAGAATATTCGATTCTCTTTGTATTTAAGAAGAACAAAAATTTTTATCTATATATTTATTATCGAAAACTAAACAATATTATAATAAAAAATCGATATTTACTATTTAATATTAATAAACTTTAGAATTAATTGTTTAAAGTAAAATATTTTATTAAATTAAATTTACAAGAAATACATAATTAAATTAGAATAAAAACAAAGAAAAAGTAGAAGACAATTTTCTATATATAATATAAATTATACAAATATATAATAATATTATTCGAATTTACAAATATTTTAACAATATATTAGAAAATAATTAATAATATATTATAACAATATTTAAATTAATTTGTTATAATATACTTGAACAATATTATAATTTATTTAAATATTTTGAAAAAATATATAAATTATATTTTTAAAATATTTAAATAGAAAAAATTTAAATAGAAAAAATTTATATCTTAAATTAAAAAAATACAAGTTTTATTAAAAAAAAATTAATTTTCTTAAATTTGTTGTTAAACAATATAAAACATATATAGATTTTAAAAAATTATAAGCAATTAAAAAATAAAAATTATTTATTAATATTAAAAAAGTTTAATTCTTTCTAGATTTTATAAATTACAATAAAAAATTTATTAAAAACTATTTTGTCAATACAATATTATTAACAAATTTTCCAAAAAAAAAAAGACGCTATAGATATAAAAATTAATAAAAAAAATTATTTTAAAATTTTAAACTAAAATATTTAAAAAAAATAATATTAAAAATATACAATTTATAGCTGTTAAATAAAATTAAAATCAATATATTAAATTTAGCTATTAATATATATTTTAATTAAAAATATAAAAATATTTAATATTTAATAATATATTTTTTTAAAAAACTTTTGTTAATTAAACAAAATTATAATATTTACAACAAAAAACTATTTGCTATTGTAATTTTTCTAAAATTATAAAAAGTATATTTTAAAAAATTATTAAAATTTACAATTTTTATAGATTACAAAAATCTTTTGTACTTTATTACTATTAAACAATTTAATAAAAAACAAATATAATAATTAAAGTAATTTAAACAATATAAGTTTAGAATACAATATATATTAGACAAAAATAATAATAGAATAAATATATTTAGCAAAAAAAAAAATTATATAGAAACAAAAAAATTGTTTAATTATAATATATTTAAAATTAACAAAAATAAATTATTATTAGTAAACAAGTATAAACTAAATATTATTTTATAAATAATTAGAAACAATAAGAAAAAAAAATTTAATAAAAAAAGAATTCTTTTAAATATCTATTAATAAAATCGACAAATATATAAAAGAATACTATAATAAATTATTGCAAAAATATTCGAAAGTAATTAAAATTCTTTAATTTTTATATTAGTATTGCTAATTTCTTTAAATAAAACAAGTTGTCGAAATATATATTAAACAATATTTTAGTTATTAGTAGAACAAATATAATATATATATAAGCTATAGCAAAATATAATATTAGAAATTATCTAAATTGCTATAGAATAGAATTATAATAAATTTTATTATTAAATTGTTTAAGTCGATAAATTTAGCAACTAAAGATAAATATAATTTAATACTAATAATCGTTAACAAATTTATAGAAAATTAATATATTATTATATATAAAGCAAAGTTTATAGTCAAACAATTAAAATATATTGTATTAAATCGACTTATATAGTATTATAATATATTTAAAAACCTAATTAGTAATAGAGACAAGCTTTTTGTATTTAATTATTAAAAGATATTTCTATTAACATTAGAAACAAAACTTAGAATATCTATTGTCTATTATTTGATTATAAATAATTAGATAGAGCAAACAAATTAAAGTCTAAAACAATATCTAAAATACTATATTAACAATATTTATAACAATTAAATATTGTTTCTATTTATAATTTAATTAATACTAAATGCAAAGAATTCGAATATTACTAAAATAATTTTATTTTTTGTTAACTATAGCAGAAAATTTAATTTTTTTAAAGAAAAGCGCAAATATCTATTAACTTAATTATTTATTAAGAGAGTAGCAATACTAAAAAAGATACACAATAATATTTTAAAAATACAAAAAAAGTCGATTAAGTAGAACAAAAAACAAAAAACAATATTTTAATTAAAAAAAAAAAAATTTTATAAAAAATTTTAAAACAAAAAAGTTAAACAAAAAATTACATTATATTAAAATCGAATTGTTTTTTGTTAAAAAGACAAAAAAATTAATTAATTATAAACTTAATTTGTTTAAAAATATTAAAGTATTTTTAGTATTTTATATTTTATTGTTAAAATTTGTCGATTTTAATATGTTTATACAAAAAATATTTTATTACAAAATTTAGAAAAAAAACAAATACAAAATAAAAAGAATTTTAGAAAAAAAAGATTAAAACTATCTTATTAAGTAAAAAGAGTATTTTATTTTAGAGAATATATAAAAATTAAAATAAAATTTTAATAATTGCTACAATCTTATTTAACTATTTTATTAATATTTAAGAAATTATTTAATATAGCAAGAGATAATTAGAAGATAGAAAATAATCTAATAAAAATATTTGCAACAAAACAATTAAAGAATTCGAAAATATTTAACTTTTTTATTTTTAAAAATAGATATTGTATTTTTTGTTTTATCTTTATATTAATTTTTTTTAGAATCTTTTTATTTTGTAGCAATCATATTATAACAATTGTTAACAAAATCTTATTTTTAGCAATTTTAACAAAAAGATCTTCTCTATTATAATTAAGAAAAAATTATAATATATTTATATATAATTTGTTTACACAAATATATTTCGAATACTTTAAATAAAATAACAAGTCTTTTATAATAATATAAAAACAATTAGAGAAAAAGCAATATTTGCAAACAATATTTATTAATATATTGTAATATTTAATTTCGAATACAATACAAAAACAACTTTATTGCTAAAAAAATATAATAAAAAAGATAATAACTTTCGAAACAAAGATTTTTAAAAAAAGAAATAATATTACAAGTCTAGTTCGAAACAATATAATATATAATTTACAATATAATATATAATATAAAGTACAACTATTTGTATATTTAACAATTTAATAGACAAATAATATTTAATATATTCGACAATAAATTAAAAAACAATATTTAATATATTTAACAATAAACTAAGCAAACAATATTAAATATACTTAACAACAAATACAATAAACAAGAAGAATCTTCTTTAATATATAGATCTTCGAACACAACTATTTTATGAATTGTGTTTAATTTATCTTAAGTCTTAACTTATTATTACAACTATTAAGTTATACTCTCTTGTTATTAAAATAATTGCTTGTATTGTTTGAAAACGTCTACAAATCTCTTTAATAGTATAATTCTTTTTAATATCTTTTATAGAAGTATTAGTCTAATAATAATATTCGATTTAAAGTAGTTAATTAATATTTACAAAATATCTAAATTTTTGTTGTTTATTATACTAATACGTATTTATTTAGATTTTTTCGAAATCTTTCTATTATTTTAAGACTATTTTGCAATTTTGCTTTTTTAATATTCTATAAACTCTAACAATATAAATCTATTTAATAGAAATTTAGAGAATATAGATAGATAATTGTTGTTATTTTCAAATAAAATTTATATTTCTATATATTAATTATTATTTATATTTTTTTTTGTAATTTAAATTTTCAATTATTATTATATTATTATTAAATAGAAAGCTTGTTTCTATTATAAATTTCGATTTCTCTACATTTTTCTTTGCATTAGAAAATATATTAGAATTACTATTTTCGAAATTGTTTTAATTCTTGAAGCTCTTTTTACTACTAATGGAAATAGCAAAAAAGAAGAGAAAAAAATATTTGTAATTCGATTTATTTTTTAGTTGTTACCTAAATCTATTTTTTCTTTTTTTGTATTTTGTATTCTTTTTTATCTTTTTTTTTCGCAAAGAGTTTTTTTGATTTTTTGTTTTCTAATATATTGCAAATATAGATATCTATCTATTGATAACTCAAATTTAATTATTGTCTTGTACTATATAATTAGATTTGTATAAAACTCTAATATTTGTTTTTCTTTTATTTATTAAGTACTTTATTTATTTACTAATATTAATCTATTTATAATCTATTTAGTATAATCGATAGATTAGATTTTAATTCGAATAGATTAATTTGCTTAACTTTAATTCTAGAATCGAACAAAAGTTCTAGTTTAATCAAATAGATTAAATATATAGAGTACGTCGAACGTTTAATTTAACTTGTTCAATTATATAACGTTATATAACGCGCTAGTTATATATAATTAGCATAAACTTTGCGCTAGTTTAATTGAATTAGTATATAAATAAGATAAAATAAGATAAGCATATACTAATGCAACAAAGTTAGCTTAAATTATTGATATTAACTTAATAAAATTTGATTCTAAAATCGAATTTGCATTTTAATTCTAACTTAATTCTACAAGACTTAAGAGAGTAAATTAAATTAAGAAAAAAGTATTTTATCTAACTTAACAATTATACTAAATCTATTGCTATCTCGAATTTCTTTCTAATCTTATTTTAGAAATACTATATAATCTTAATATTGTATTTCGCAAATCTAGTTATATATATATTGACAAAAATAATATTGTTCTTCTCTATAAGTTGTTAATTATAATTAAGTTTTTAATTTAATTATTATTCTTTCTTTTATTTGTAAAAGATAGAAAAAGTAGAGATTTTTAACAACAAAAAAATATTAGAAATATTGGAAACACAATATTAATTAATAATATTTTAAATATAAAAATCGAAATTAATACTATTATTTGTATCTAACTCGATAATTTTCTTTTTTAATTTTTGTATAATTGTTTTTTGATATTTTTTATCAATTTGTCTTCTTTTTTTCTCTAACAATTGTTAAAAAAACTTTAATTTAAATTAAATTGTCTTCTTTTATTTATAAAACAATTGTTGTATATTTTTCGAAGACTATAAGATTTACAAAGATAACAATAATTGCAAAAACTATAAAAACAACAATAGCTACAAGAGTTGCAAAGATAGCAATAATTGCAAAAACTTTAATTATTGCGAAAAAGTATTTAAATCAAGAATATTAAAATAACTTTTAAGTATATCTCTAGATATAATAACAACAACAACAACAACAACAATAATAGAAAAATAGTTATAATCTTTACAAGTTATATCTAGACGAGTAATTAAAGCAATTAAATAAAATAGTAAGTTAATTGAATAGATATTTAATAATTGAATACTAATTTAATTAAAACTGTTAAGTTGTTAGATCTGCTTACTTTTGAGATTACGCTAACTAAATTGGGCAATATTTAATTGAATAATTGTATTAAATAGAGCTGCGCAACCTGTCTATTGTGGCAGAATATCGCCCAAAGCGAGTCAAATCAATAGTAGGAACCAGGCTAACATAAGGCTGCCAACCGTGCGCACACCTGATCGTACTATCCGTATACTTCTTGTATATACCGTTCAGTGCAGTGCGATACAAGACAGTGTGGTACAAGGCATTTCGCAAACCGTACGATTTAGCACGAGAGGTTCGCACCACCGTGTGCACCGATAGTATAATGACCAAAAAAATTTGCACTGCTCTCTTAATCTCTCTCGTCTCCTGCACTGATTGATCTGTAATGCATAAACCTTATTCGCTTCTATATCCAAGCATTGTGCATCGCAAGACGCAGCGCGTAAGATCCAATCGTGATAGAAGCAGCAAGAATGACAAACGTCGAGATAGGCGTAACGCTAGCGTTGAGTTCCTTCACTTGCATGCTGAATACAGTCGCGGCAAATGTTAGTGGGATAAAGAAGAAGGCCATTTCTGTCAGTTTGGTGATGTTCTCGGCCTCCGCAATACTTCGCTTACTTTCTACAAGCGACATGGTGGTAAGCAACCACTTGTCCGCGCTCTCTGTGCGTCGCCGGACGCTGAGGATTCGCTGGTCCAACTGCGCTAATAATTTTCTAACAGTGGAGTGCTCTATTTCGGCGACTGTACTTGTGAGGTAAGCATTGGCAATGCTTCGAAGAGACTCGGCAAATGCATGAAGGGATCCTTCCATGTGTCGCAAATCAGCTTCATAACGATTGAGCAGCCTTCGCCAGCGATCGACATTTCGCTGTACAAGTGAGTCTTCCGAGATGTTGTTACCAATTTCTGTTAAAGTCGAGTCCATAAGATTGAGAATATGCATCGTATCGTTTTGTACAATCATGAACAAGACAGTCATAGGTTTCAGCCTTCTCGCCGCATGATGTTCGGTATCGGATCGCAGAGCTTGTGTTAGCGTCGTTCTAGTAGAGGTAGCCGTTGCCATTTCGTTCGAAAGCTGAGATTGATAATCAAGTCGCGTGATGCAATTATAAATGGGCAACGGGAGACGAAGCGCAAGCCCTTGGAAAGCATGGTGATTAGCTACCTCCGTCGACGTCGTCTTTGTATGTGCTCGCTGTACTCTCCGCGGGTGGGGCCCTTCAATGACGGATTCATTGGAGATATCGCTCCTTCCTTTCATGTCCGTTGCCTCGGTCGAGAATCGAGCCATCCAGCGAGGAACCCCGGCCAGGAAGCGTTGATCTATCGCGACCATACGTTGAATTGCTCCTCGATTCTCTCGCTCCGTTCCATCTTCACCTCTCTCTGGATCAGGATCCTTGGTGATCGCTCGGGCAAGTAACGAATTCTTGACATTACCCAAGGGCACATTGATGGATAAGGACGAAGAAACAGCTTCCGCTGTGCTCGATGTCATCTGCGTTTTTGTGTCGTTCGGGCCAGATGTGCTGTTGCTGCGTGATGCATGCGTTGCAGAGGGAACTTCTTCAGAAGCTTTGAAAATCGTTATAGTCGAAACCCTCTCCTGGATCTCCGGAAAGGGATCAAGTATTAGTACAGCTAGGCTATGATGTCAATGACCCACTAGAGTGATCCGCTCTATTTGCGTACCAAGGACACAGCCATCCAGCTGTTTGTGCCATATCGTCACTCTTTCTTCCCACGCCGAAAATCTTCTGCCCAATCCACTCGGGTCCGCATGCGGACCCAGATCCCAGTCGCGCCTCATGATGTTCACTGTTGAAATCCAATTTGTCTGTATCTGTGGGAATTTGTCTCGGTGGACTGACAGTCGCGATACAGGTTTGGGCGATGCAAGTCCAGGCGATGCAAGTAGCAAAGCACGTGAGGCCAGCGGAAGCGATAGATCGGATGAAATGTCTCGTCGCTCTACAGGCTGAACGGGTCTGTACCAATTGATGGAGGTATAATCCTTGATAGCGCCTCGAGTGTTCCAAGTGTCAGCTTCGATGTCACCGTACTCTGCCGCTGACCACCCAGAGTTGATGAGGTGCTCTTAAAAAAACTCAGGGCTCATGTGCAAGGCGCCTCCAAGCAAAGATATTATCTTCTCGGAGAGGTCTTCCACCAGGACCAACCGAAGTCGGATGTCAGCTAGAATATTTCCCAGGACTTTGTGCTAGAAGGCTAGACCATCTTGGGGTCCATCGAAGGTGTGATGTTCTATTGCTCTCAATCCACCTGATGTGTAGTCATACAGATCTATACTTGCATGATTGTGGATTCCTGCAGTCATTGCGACTTTGCGTAGGTGGGGCATTAACGATGAGAGGGAGTGTATTATAGATGCGTAGTCGGACTCGTTTGATGCAGCGTGGACTGGTGGTGGAAGACACGATGAGCCAGGCAATGGTGTATTAATCGCCTTTTGATCTATATCTATTGAAAGCGGCTTGTCTGTCGCCATGGGAGTTTCCATTATGTTGTTCCGCGAGTCTTACATTGACGGATGTTCAGAGCAATCTGGCACAGATGGGAGTGTGTCGGTGGAGTTCAAAGATCCAGAAAAAAAGGCAGCCTCTCCCCGTTGGCTGCTGTGCAAAGCATGGGCGGTTGGCCCATCACGAGATACTCAGTACTTTGGGGCTCAAGGTGAGCCATGGTGACCCATACCGGGCGGTTTCCGTCTCAGCATTAGCTTTTTCATGAGGATTTTCGATCGGTCTAGTGTTTCCCCGAGTCTCAACTCCGAGTATAGTGGATGGCGTCAAGTCTGGTGGATCCCAAAATTATATCCTTGTTTCAACTTGAGACGCACGACGCTCTTAATACAAGCCACCTTGCCAGCTTGTCAGCCCTAGTTCCTTAGGTAAACACTAGGCGCACACCATCCTACTTTGCTCACACACCACCCTACCATACAATATATATCAAGCCTGACCTCTGCCCATAACCTCTAGCCCCTAAACATGCCTCTGGCGGCTCTCCCAGGGAACAACTGCGTTGTGCTCACCCCAACCTAACCTGTTCTTCGGCATAGAAATCTTCATTGTTATCCCCTCGTCTGGTAATGATGCAGCGATCACGTGATACGGGAACTGATACGCTTCCTGTACGCTTTCAACCAGTCGGTTCAATATCGATGGGCTACTCCGACTGGTTGAAAGCGTACAGGAAGCGTATTAGTTCCCGTATCACGTGATGGCTGCATCATTACCAGACGAGGGGATAGTAGCAGGGCTTAGGAAAGCTAGAGGAAATTTTTTGTGATTGTTGGCCTGCGACATGGTGGTATACTGGAGCGTGGTGTGTGAGCAAAGTAGGGTAGTGTGCGCCTAGTGGTTACCTTACCGTTCCTTAATAAGATTCCAGCCTGACGCCGCATTTCATGAATCATGGTCAGTCGTGTTCAAGTAAAAGTAAGGTAAAGACGCGATCTTCGTGAGAGTAAGACGCCCTGCATGCGATAGTGCATTGGCTTGGGGAGCACAACGCGACCACAACCAATCAGTGCAAAGGTTCCTTGGGAGCCGCGGGTGAGGCGTGCGTCCGACCTATTTTACACATCGTGTCGATCGAATACTAGAAGCATACCTTAATCATCTTCCGTCAGACCCAAGAATCTTGAGTCTCGTTACCGTACTCGATGAGTATTATTGCTTGATTATCGCATGATGTTGAGAGGGTCTATTAGAAGAAGCGATAACGACAGTCGATTTCGTCGAAGTGCTCAAAAGGTGGATTTGCTGTCGCCCCAGCTTCGAGCGTTCCAGAATCAAGCCGTGGCTTTCTCTCAAATTTGGCAGTGTATGCGAGCGGCAAGCAACACACCAAATGGAGTAAGTAGGTACCAAACGCAATGTATAATGGTGGAGCGTGACCTGGCTGCAGAATGCATCGTAGTCAGCACTACTGTCGGTATGGGGTCATCTACGTTATCCTGGACCAGTGGGAAAAGGTAGCTTCCTGTGCATCCTTGCGCTGATCTCTGCATAGTCCTTCTCAGTATCAGGTGTAATGGCGCCATGTCTCATCAGGAAATCGATCATGACCACCGCGGAATTTGCTTTGAACTCGCCTCTTGCGAGTCCGCGCCTGACCTCGTCCACGTCCCATAAATAGAATTCGCCGACTTCGTCATCCCCTGGCTTCAAGATCGCGTCCGGTGTCACCTCTAGGTCATAGACATAGATCAAGTCTGGAGATATCAAGCCGTTCTCGTCATCCCCACCGTAATCCCTCATGCTGATGTAAGAAAGGACACCGCAACTATGAGCGGCGTCTCGCACGAGATTCTCCGATAATGAAGCTTCTTCGGCAGCTTCGCGAACTATGCATTCAAACGGCCCCTCGCCTGCCGTGACGCCACCTGCTACTGTTGTGTCGAGACAGTTAGGGTAGGTAAAAAGATGAGCCGAACGACGCGGCACCCAGATCTTCAAGCCAGCTTCTGTATGTGTGTAGACTGTGAGATGAGCACCACGGGCTATGATGCCAAAGAGGGAACGGGCAAATCGTTCGATAGCCACGGGATAATTGGCACCGACGATGGGATAAAGCTCGCTGTGTTGACGATGCAAGATAGCAAAGGTTCCTTCGTCAAGGGCTCTAGTGACAAGGCTCGAAAGCGCGAGCGTGCAGGAGTTCCCGATGTCTTTGCCGCAGTTATCTGGCTTTATCTTTACGGTGCGGCCGTGATGGTCGATCTCGAAGTCTGATGTCCAAGGCATGGAAGATACCACAGACGGCAGAAGCAGACCGTAAGGACGATCATCTTGGGGTAGAAGGAACACGTGGTAGGGAGACGAGACACCTGGGTGGCCACGAAACGGGTTATCATATGGGAAACTGGGCAACTTAGCTGCCTGTGTGAACTTGAGAATGTCTGCAAAACATACTTGTCACACGCCTGAACAAGTTCGAGATTGCTTCTTGATGCCTGCATCATACTGACTGAGCCCATCGAGACGCCAATGGAACAAAATCGACCGTCAAGGGCATTCCTGATAATGTCCCAAGAACAAACAGCGATGATTGTTTCAACGGTCGTGCTTCCCTGGTCCTTCCAGACTTGGAGTACTTGCATCCAGAATAGTACAAAAACACGGGCCGACTGCCCGGAAGGAAGATGGATGCTGCCCGATCGGGATTAGTGGCTCTTACCTTATTGAAGTCGATTTCGTCACAAGTTACTTCATCCTACATACCTTACCATGTGTCCGACCATGTTAACAAGTCCGCGCTGGCGTTGAAGCCTATGCTGTGCAGCAGCAAGAGCTGGCCTTAGTCGATTCCTGGGACTCCGGTGAGCGTGCCGTCTTTGCAAGCAAAGCTCCTCCTCACTACACTTCGATCATGTGCAAAGCGCCCAGAGATAACCAATGAAGTCAATCCGCTGCAAATCGTGGTAAGCGTAGAAATGAAAGGAACGTTTGCTCTCCGCATCGACATCTATCACTTAGGTAAAGGGGCGACCTTCGAGTACCACCCAAAGAAGGCAGAGGCTTCTCTCAACAGAGATGACCATCAAATAGCGATGAGCCATCGCTGAAGGTAAGCGTCGGAACTGAACCTTTCGAAATCAATTGCACAGCCTCATCGTAGGCGGCTTCAACATATAAATCTGCGGGTCTGCCTGCGCATGGCGCGCGAAGATGTTCACGGTCGGATTATTCGCAGTTCGCGGCGCATCTGGTGCCTCCGCGAGATAACCTGCGGCTATATCGTATATATATACATTTGCGGCACTAGACAGCTTTTCCAGAGCCTGGCACAAAGGACCCTTCAGCGACTTTGCTCTGGACCGCAGACCGGACCTGGCACGGGTCGCTTGTCATCTTGTGCTTTTTCATAAGATCTATCAGCATCGAAGAACCTTCAACCATGACCCCTTACGGCAGATTGTTTCTTCCGCCGCCATGACGGACGAAGCGTAAGCGCATGTGGTGATGGTTGCCGCCGCGGCAGGTCTACTACTTATACTGCGTTACCTTTTCTCGAAGCAGTCTTCTGTCTCTTTTTAAGGCGAACGTATCGTGTCTAAGTTGATCATTCCCTATCATATTCCCGTCATTTGCACCAGCGCAACCATTCAAAAACAAACTTGCTTATATAAAGACGATGTTTCTCCTTACGCTCCTCATGTCAGCGCTATATTCCTCTCTTGTTTCTTCGATAGCCGTTCCCGCGACATCACAATCACCGCAAACAATCTCGCAATCCCCAGGCCTTCGAGCTGGCACCGGCGTCGTCTGCCTGCTCAACCCCCCCGGCCGCTGGAGTGTTTTTCCCCATCAGAAAAACTGCGCCGCCGCCATGCGAGATTTTCCTTCAAACCCAGACATCGTCGCGTTCCAAGGTGCCGACTTCCGCAGACATACCGACTGTGAGATGCTACTGGAAGTCCAGGGTCAGAACCCTGTGAGAAGCAGCTGGCTAGAGATCGGAATGGCGGCCATGCAGTTGAATATGGCCTGCTTGGATTCGGAAACGGGGACGGCGGGGGGCACGACGATGGTGGCGAGTGGTCAAATCAAGATTACGCTCAAAGGCTACCAGCGGCCAAGGGTTGGGAAAATTCGACAAGCGTGGCCGTCAATGGTTCTTGAGGCGCGGTTTTGTGGAATGAGGTTAATGGTATAGATGGGCTTCCAACCTCTCTTCTGCTGTTCTTGCCTTCGTAACGTTGTCTCAGGCCGCTTATAGGAAAGGCCAATGGCCTCTGCTTGGATCTCCCTCAAGATCGTCTCACGCTTCAAAACAGTGCTGTGTAAATCCAAGTCGTCATACGCTGGCTACCCTGAGCATCCCATGCACTGGCACGAATGCAGGATTCCTTGGCAATACAGCCCTGCCAAGGAATCCTGCACGAATGCGGGCCAGTGCATGGAGCGTTTCAAGACAGTATCGGACTACCTTATTGCCAATTGGCTTATCTCAGTGATCCTTTGAGACCCTAGAATGTCAACGCAGACGCCGCTCTGGATGTGCGGTGGAAGCCCGTCGTTCCATTGGACCTCCAGAAAAGCCCGCATCCCCTAGTCCGCTTACGCTGAAGAGCATATGCAACTACGAAGTAGGCAAGCAGACAGCTGGCGAGTCACCTACACACCTTCGGATTCTCTCGTCAGGATGATCTCTCTTCATGAATCAAGCCTGCCATGGCTGTTCTCTCAATACTCGCAAACACTGAAAGCCAGTGAACCAATTCACCATGACAGCTTCAAGACAAGTTCCGGCTGGCTGTTACGTCGAACATTCAGGCTTCATTCAATCATCGTCTCAGATTCCATGCGGTGATACAAGCGCCGGTTTGCAACTCTGTTGTCAAGGCGGAGACATTTGCTTGGAAAGCTCAATCTGCCATTTCTCTCACCCTTTAGCCAAGATAAGTGGCTACTACATAGGTGGATGCACGGATCCATCGTTCACAGACCCCAGTTGTGCAAGACAATGCTGTAAGTTGATCTGGAGGCATTGGGTTCTAGCAGTTTCTAGCAGCCCGTTCCATGCTGACTCGGCTCCTTCAGCGGCTTACGGGACGCAGGACATCGTCTTCAACCGCAAGACGGACCTTTGGGCCTGTTGCTATGGCCTTGGAACCCTTGAGTACGCTGTCCCTAACAATGAGACTTTACAGGCTCCGGCTCCAGAAAATTTGAGATCCTTCTCCACCTTTACGTCGACGTCACAAACTTCATCCAGTTCAGCATCCATTTCCATCTCGGCAGCGGTATCAACAGTCACAGTTCTACCGTCGCGTACCTCATCCAGTTCGGCATATAATTCGTCTAAGCCTTCGGCCTCTTTGAAAACGTCGGCAGGTCTTCCAGGAGCATCCTCAAGCTCACCCAGCGCTGCCAGCAGTACGCCTTCCCTCTGTGCCGACGGCAGGCGGTGTTCTTCGGGTCTCAGCGAAGGGGCCAAGGCTGGTCTTGGAGTTGGAGTCTCACTCTTCGGCCTAGCTTTGATCGTTGGAATTGTTCTCGCGTCACGGCTTCTACGACGCAGAAAACGCAGCAGCAACGTTGGGAAGGGGCCCATTAAGAAGTCAACTAGCCAGTACACCACCACTAAACATGCACACGCTGCACAAGAACTTGGTGCCGAGGAGCACGCGGAGCTAGACGGGAGATCACAGGCAGAACTAGATTCGAGCATGCGATTCGAAACATATGGATAAGGTTGTGAAAATTCTCCTGTACAAGAGTTTGGATGATAGTACGATTTGCTTCGGGCAGTCTACCTTCTCTGTCCATTTGTCGCTGACAGCCACAGTGTTCTTCCGAGAGTGCTCAAATCTGTCTTTTTCCAACGCCCAGTCCAACCACCAAATGCGATAGGTTCTTGCCTCTTCGTTCTTTCGCCTCCCTTCATCCCCGAACATTTCGTTTCCCCGCAATGCTCGACACAGTGCGTTCTTACATCTCCCTCTCTCGGCAACATCTTTCTTTTCTCTTTGCGTGCATCGCGTTCTACGTCCTCAGAAATTCCTACAACCCCACCCCTCTAAACCGCCTCCAGCATGCCTGCTCGCTTTGACTGAAGGTACTGAAAGGCAACGATACTGGGCGACTCTTCGGCTACAGCCCCAATCCTCAACCTCCGCTCTCGAACATCGCCCCCAGATTCAGGACCGTACTCCTCATATCAAACACAACCCACCACTCTTACCCCCACTAGAAGTCTCCCCGAACCGCGCACCCACCCGAATATAAACTCTCCCACCACTTCACCGATCCCTTTCAAAGACCGACGCGCCCCCCTTTCCCCCCCTCTGACACTCGTCTTCGCCAGCGGGAAGAATATCCTCCAATCCGATGGCATCAAACCAAAGGCTCAATCAGAAGCAGACGACATGCCACACGCCGGCACGGTGCCCTTCCCCTCGAGTCACAGATCCATACACGCCGTCCTGTTCCTTCTCCGGCGAGGCGTGCTTTTGGGCAGGCAGGTTGTTCGAGAGAGAGATGCCGCCGCAGTTTGACTCTTCAGCTATCAGCTCATCAGCCCATCACAACCCCATTATTGCATCCTTTGACTACAACTACCAACTCAAGTCTATCATTCTATATCACCGCATAGCATACAGCACGCACGATCAACATACATATACAATGATAGTGCCTAGGCCGGCTTAGATCTGGCTCTTGAACCACTACTCAACTGTATAAGCAGAAAAGGGGGAAGGAGTTCAAGATGAGTTGATCTCTCTCCTTCGAAGAGTCCCAGATGGTGAGCTGGGAGACCGCCATGCGGGTGCCAGGGCAACGCCACGATTCCAGAGACCAATGTAGCCCTTGCTGAAGCCATCGTGTACCTTGCGATGCGGGAAGGCCGGGGGAAAGGGGGGGGGATTGGGGGAGAGGGAGGGGATGAGGGGGGGATGGGTGGGGATGGGGGCGGAAAGATGATGGTTTGTTGGTGGGTGATTTGGGAGGTGGTGGATTGGAGGGAGAGGGGCGGAATGGTTGGGGTAGCATAGATGCAAGATATCAAGGGACAGGGATTATCGAATTCTGTCGAAGTGTGGCAAAGCGGGTACCCGCACAATCAACTCCCTCCGCAGAAATACCATCCTACGCAAAGCTGTATCACTTCCTATACCCTAAACATTGACACTGAATCACAATATGTCCTATTCAAACCCCTACCCCCTCAAGCTCTTCAGCGCCGGCGTCCCCTTCGCCGGCGGGTCCGAGAACCGCGTCTGCACAAACACTTTCTGCAGGTGATCCGCATACTTGTCGAACTTCTGGTACAGGATATCCATCTCCTCGACGGGGACACGGTGCGTGAGCATGAGGTAGGGGTCGAGCTTGCCGTCTTGGATCATCTTCAGGAGGGACTCCCAGTACATGTGCACGGGGGCTTGGCCGTTGCCGATGAGGCGGATGCCACGCTCCATGAGGGAGCCGATGTTGAAGTGGTTGGTCTGTTGGGGAGAGGGGGGTTAGCTGGGTTGTAAGTAAGGAAGGAGATGAGGGAGGGGTTTGATGTAGGAAAGGGGTGGCTGAATGTTGGGAAAGGGGGGCTTACGAAACCAACATAGATACCGGTGATGCCGCAGCGGCCGTAGTTCTTGACGGACGTGATCATCTCGTTGATGATCTCCGAGGTGTCCGTCTCGGCGCCTGTCATGATCTCCAACTTGTGCGTCCAGCTCTTGGCATACTCGCCAGCCACGCACTCAAGAGCCACGTCGGGTCCGCGGCCGTCACACATCTCCTTGAGTTTCGATGTGACGCTCGTCCCGCTTGGCAGTTTCGTGAAGTCAACCGTCTCGAACCTTGGCTCCTTGGACTTGCAGAAATCGAGGCGCCAGGCACCGTTGCCGCCGTCGATGAGAATAACCCGCGATGCGCCGTTCATGAAGGACATGTGCCCTGCCATCTGTCCAATAGGTCCGGCACCCCACACAGCTACGACATCGCCTTCCTTGACTCCAGTATCCACGACGCAATTCCACGACGTGGACAGCACATCCGAGAGGTAGAGCGCTTTCTCATCCGGCACATCATCCGGTATCTTCAGCAAGTTGACGTCCCCAAACGGCACGCGCGCGTACTCGGCTTGACCGCCTGCGAATCCGCCCGTGAAATGCGAGTATCCGAACATGCCAGCCGTTCGGCCACCGTACATGGCGTTCTCGATGGTGTTGGAGTTTGTGCGCTCGCACTGCGATGATTGCTTTTTCTGGCAGTAGTAGCAGTCGCCGCAGGCGATCTGGAAGGAGGCGACGACGCGGTCGCCGGGCTTCCATTTGGTGACGGCGGAACCGACGGAGTCGACTTTGCCGCAGAACTCGTGGCCTAGGATGTCGCCTTTTTCCAATTCGACGACGGAGCCTAAGATTCACTTATCAGCAATGCTCTGCGGGGGAAGAGGTGTAGAGGGCCGGACCATGCAGCAAGTGGAGATCGCTTCCACAGATGGTACTTCCTGTTACCTTCAAAATCACATCCTTGTCTTCGACGATCTTCGGCTTTGGGCATTCAACTGACGACGTTAGCCCCATCTAGCGTTGACACAAGGCGAATTGCGTATACTTACTCACTTGAACGCTATTCTTGCCCTGCCAGGTCAGAGCCTTCATGGTCTCGGTGGGATCGCCATACTTCTCGCGATTTCGCGCGGGATTGGTGACATCTTGCTCTGTGACAGCGTTGTCGCCATGGCCGATGGCCTGCTCAGCCTTGGCTGCAATCTGGGACAGCATGTTGAAGATGGTTGATGTTCAATCGATGCGGGCTGGTGTAGTAGGGGTTGGACCTGCTGTGTTGCGTGTCTACGTGATCATGTCGACATTAAGCAGGTATGGATGCGAAGGGGTTTGGATAGAGGGAGGTCATGATGGATGATGAATGTGTGGTGCGCACACGGCGGATATGGGTTTACGTCATCATTGCGGTTTGGACTCGGAGTCTTCCTGTCACAACACGTGATAAGAGAAGAGTGCCGATCCAAATGCCGTAGTCAGGGCCAGCCGACTGCCGGAAGCTCACTTTCCAGTGATCGAAAGAAGTCATTCAGAGAGTTGATTAATAGGATTTGGATACGAAGCGATGCAACTCTAGTTACCACAAGTTGTGCGTGAAATTTTTTACTACATACACTGAAGTCAAAATGCTCTGTATAGGAGCTGACTGATGAGCATTCGAATCTCATGCAACAGAGTCTCGTCCCTGATATTTACAGAACACATTGCTATTAAAATAAAAAGTCTATCTCGTGCGCCATGTAAAGTCGATATTTGTCCCGTTATGATAGCTCTCTAACTTCTACCACAAACCGATTACTCTGGTGGTGACGACGCATGCGACCAACGACCACGCCCAGTTGCTTGCCTCCACCACCTTGTGTAGAGAATTAGCACTACCTGTGAATGGTTCTATACTAGCCGTGGGTTCATACCCGCTCCCATGTGCTCCAGTCCCGGTCGGCTGCGGCACTCCTCCTGTCGCGGAAGCACTTGTAGATGCGTTACTCGCAATGGTGAAGTACGTCGCTTCCACAACCGGGCTCTTGAAATCTGCGCCGATCCTGGTGACGTTGAAACCGGTGCGGAAGGTGGCGTTGTAAGGGAAGTTAGGTGGGAATTCGAAGTTGGGAGGGCTGTTGTACATCAAGGCGATGTAAGTGTGGCCGGGGACGTCAGGCGCCTTGTAAGGCACATGCGAAGAGTTGAACGGCGCTGACTCGTATACAGAACCATTCTGGCCAAGGACCGCGGTAGGGGCTGGGCCGAACTTCACACCGGAGGCGATCCAAAGAACTTCAGCAGGGATCTTGGCCGAGTTGTTGTAGTTGGAATCCACGAGGAAGACGAGGTAGGTGCCGTTCAGAGGCGACGAGGCAAAGAGCTTAGGCTCATAGTAAGTCTCTGGCAAAGTATCAGTGTTGGAATCAACGATGATACAAGAGTCCTTCCGCACCAGCCCATGGCAGAACCGAGCCGGCAGGGAAAATTGGGAATCCCCAATACTTCAGATACAGCGAGCTGTTGCTATTCGCCCAGGTGTAGCCTGGCGGTGTTTGAGCTACAGCACTGGCAAGTAGGCAGGCCGCAGCAGTGATAAAAGTCGACAACATTATGAAGGTGAGTGCGACGATGAATGATTATGTGAAGATCTGTACAGGTGCAGCACAAGTCAAAAGAGGAGAGGTTTGATTGTCGACAAGAAGGACGGCCACCTAGCTTCATATGTTCTCAACATGGGCTCAACAAGAAGGAGCTCGACGGAGCTCGGTCAACGCTGGCTGTGGCTGATCCATCTACCAATTGGGCAACACATGATGCACTAGTCAAGCAGACATACCCTGGTCGTACGATCTGGGCAATGGTCAGCTTACTTTTGATCGTGATGGAAGCATATCTCGTAATTGTGCCAGGTACAATGCAAGACTAGCCTCGCTTCCAGGCTGGTGGATGAAGCCAAAATGACCTTCTAAGCGTTGGTAACTGTGTGGCTCGGTGACCGATGGGATCTCCAAGAGAAAATTATTGAGCGACGGAGCGGGGAGACTTTTATCCGGATAGGGCTTCACAACCCTAGAATCATCAATCCAACCAGAAACCCTAACGATTGCTGTCTGTTAGCGCAAAATTGCGATCTTTGACCTACGTTCCGGCAGAGACTCTGCTGTTCGTGTATGTTTTGTGAGAAGTCGTTGTCGAACGGCGCCGGGAGTTTTGGTCCTGTGGCTGGCAAAAGCTCGCGACGCCAATGGTCGGCACCAAATCCTCAAAGCTTTGGTGATTTGGTGACCTAAAATCGATTGGCGCTTGATGCTTAACCGCCCTTTTTCGCATGGAGCTGCTGAGAATGACCATTTACTGTGATCCCGTTTCACTCTTTGTTCGACAGGTGGCGGACAAGGCGGAGTCGAGTCAGACCTCTTGGCCTGTCCTGGGAAGACGTCACTTGAACGACCGGCGGAACGCCATTTCATCGCTATCTATGAACACGCTGGTCTAGAAATAGAATCGTCAAAGGTAGAACAGGAGTGAATTGGGCTCAGGTAGCCCGAGGTCGACCGGAAGAAGCATTGCTTTGTAATGAGCCATGCACGGCAAGACCAGATAGTCTCTCCTTTCTCGAAATGTTCGCAAGAATATTGACTCAGCCTCTGGATGTGCGATCCTGGTAAGATGTAACATTGGTTGCGATGACATCCAAAAGAGCAGTTTGACTGATAGAGGGTTGGAATGCTAAGTGTGAAGGGTGCGCTTAAGTAGATATTTAAGAAGCGGCCGGGAAGAATAAGTAGGAATATCGCAAGTCTTACGAGGTCCAGCAGCTCCTACTCAGCCGTCAGACCTACACGGCCGGGGAATGGGTCCGCTGACAAGATTTATAGCGATCAATGAGTCGGCATCCTACGCGGGTAGGGAATTCTCCTAAGGATGGGGATTTGTCTCGTTAAACAGCAAACAATTGGCGCGCGATAAAGAATCGAAACACCCCCACGTGAGATCCCATGATTCTAAGGCTCGTAAGTGAAGGCAGAGTCATATTCTCCGAGTCTCGTACGACAACTAAGATGGATAAATGTCCGTCGGCTCTCAGCGTTGCCCTCTGCCTGCGTCGTCGCAAGTCAGCGTCGTACAAGCTGTGGAGTCTGAACCTGCCATATCGATTAGGACAGAAGTGCAGGAGTTTGTAGGATGGTGGTATCTGATTGTGCTTATCATTTTTTCGATGATGGGCATCTGATATGATAGTGGGAGTTGCAACGATGTAGTAGAACGGGAGACCTTCAGGCACCAGAAGTGGCAAGGCGTTATGATCGCTCTTGCCGAGCCGAGCCTTCCTTGCGCACCAATCAACGAGCAGCACTAAGCGACGCGACGGCGATTGGCATCCATCAACGTTGTTTATAGGAGCCTTGGCGACTAGGGGGCGCCGATTATTCCCTTTGCGGTATGTCCTCGAGCATATGAAACCATTTCTGCCCTCGACAAGCCTCCGCCCCCACAATAGCCCATCATTCCAGGCACCATTTCGTGCTCAATGCCCCTTGAATTTGCTTCAATCTGCTTCAATTTGCAACTCCAACCGTCTCGCCCGTTGCCCAGCATCAATCGGATCATGCAGGTACCGACATGGCCCGAGCTTTGCTGCTCCGGGCCACTCTGGCACGGCAGCCTTGGTCGATCCTCCAGAGCATGATGACATCTCATGACGCAGGTATCCCAAGAAAGGATGACTTCAGGTCGTACAACTTCTCACTCCACCTTCCTCTGCAACCATGTTTCCCTTCTGTCTCGAAGGTTGAAGGCCTTGCTCCTCCCTCTGACTCCAAAAATCCATCCGGCTGACCAGAAGGTGGGGGGCCGTTGACGAGGCCTTTTTTATGGGTCAGTTATTGACGGAGATCAGTGAGACAGCCCCCATCTTGACCGGTCGTATTGGTGCCGGGATCTAGAAGGCTGAGTGATGATCCCCATTCCCTCAATGTACACCTCGAGGGCGACAAAATGTATATATTGGTGGCCCTCGCACCCAAGATACCCTTCTCAGCAACTCGAGCAGCACTCGAGGATCATTCACTAGCTTTTCTTCGTCATATTAAATCAGTCATCATCGTTTTACAGATCCCTCGACTATACTGTTCCCCGTTTCTAGCCTCATTCTTCTACAGTCATGCACTCACATCTTTTGTTTGGCGCTCTGGCGCTAGCCCTACCCGCTCTTTGTCTACCAAGTGCTCCAGCTTCTTCAGCGTCCGCTAATGGGCCTTCCGACCTGTATCCTATCAACATTGCCCACTTCGATGCCGCATTTGGCGTCAAACGCCGTGCAGCTGAGAAACTTTCTTCTTTGGACCTTCAGACTCAAGAGCAGCTGATCTACGGCCGCCACGGAGGTCCGAGTTATTTCAACCGTACTACCAAGTTTGATAGGCTGATAGACTTGCAGGAGATGGCCAATTGATCCTTGCCAACATGACACTTTATGCCGACGACGGCCTACAGATCGTCCTGATGGAACGCTTCGAGGGTCTTACCAAATCCGTCGATTGCAAAGGGGACGATGGCACCATGTCTTTGACCTTCAATTCCAACGACGCTTTCCAATACGCACTCAAGACTTGGGACTTCATCAATCAATCCGAGGAGAAGAAGTTTCTGTTGATTGCCAACCATAATGGTTGCGGTCCCAATGATCAGAGACAACCATACCTGTAAGCCCAAATCTTCATCGAGTGCCAAATATCTCCTTAACATGAACTACAGGATCACAAACATTCGCGAGGACGCCCCTACTCTCACGACATTCCTGACTGCTCAGATTGCAAAATGGACTGAAGTAGTCCGCACTTACGATCTGGACTTCGGACATGTTCTTGTAGCTCAGAGCTCAAGCAGCCAGTCTCGGCGAGGCCTGATTCAAGACATCTCCAACGGCCTACACGGCAATTTTGCTATCGACAAGAGTAAAACCTTCTCCGTGGCTGTTGGAACACCAAACAAGGCGTCCACCGTACTGGACACCACTGCGGCCAAGATTCAATGCGTCAACTGCTTCGTAACCGGTAGCTTCACGCTCGCAGGACACGTTTCTGTAATTCTAACTTCCAACATACCTCGTGGTCCTTTGTGGCTAATGGCACACAGATCAAAAAGCTTAAGCTCAAGGAGCTGACACTCACTGGAACTCCTTCAGGACTCGCCGCTCAGCTTGAGCTTGGCTCAACGATAACGGGAGGACTTCACCCTGACACCTTGTCCTATTCAAAGACTTTATTCTCAGTCCCCATCCCAGACGCTGGCATCGCCGTCGCGGGAATTTTCTCGCTCGGGGCCATCATCTCGTATGACGTAGGCGTCAGTGCTGCGTTCTCCGGCAGTGCGACGGTAAAATATGGTCTCAGCGCCAGCATCCCAAATAACGCCAAATTGGTTGCCAACCTTGTCACGCCCTCATCTAGCAGTGCAACTGGCTTCGAAGGTTTCCAGGTCACGCCCGTCTTCGACGTCACGACACTCTCAGCAGGCGTCACGCTGTCGGCCTTTTCTCAGCCTAAGCTCAGCTTCGGGCTTGAAATCACTGGCATCGCCAACTTCGACGCCGCTTTCGCCGTCAAACTCCCCGAGGTCACCGCCACGCTCACAGGCGGCTTCAACAGCGCCGGATTGTGCGCTCCAGGAGCCTCCAAGACAGGCGTCAACGTCTCCAGCAGCATTGGCGTGGAAGTCGATTTCGACCTCAATGCTGATGTTGGAGGTTTCAAGCATGATTTCACACAGAAGTTGTTCGGTACCACCCACTCTCTGGGGGCCAAGTGCATCCCGGTATCTATCCCAGGCTTAGGGCTTCCGCACCCGGTTGCCAATGCACCACCTGCCATTGCGCTGCCGAGTGGAACAGTGGTGCCGACGGTTGGGACGACGAGTGTGGGCACGGCAGTGCCTATATCGACTAATGGCCCTGGAAATGGTACGGCGCCTGTTGTCGGACGCAGAGTCAGGCTAGCCTAAAGGAAGCGGCTTTGAATCAGTTTGCTGCAGGCTTTGGTTCGGGTCAGGAAATGGCATTTAATGGGCATTTAATGGGCATTTAACGGAATCGGTATGGTATATGCATCGGTCATGGAGTCTTCATAACCTTGGCTGTGCCGGCAGCCCGGTATAGGAGGATAAGGTAGCGAGCGGCTGGGAGATTTTGGGTATTCTCCGGATTTGGGATTTTTTGCCTTCACATCGCGGTTCTTCACTTCCCACGCTTTTTTTTTTCCGACTTCAACAAGAGATGAGTCCTAGTCAACGGAAATGTCCAGCATGTTTCGGAGTCTTTTTGCAGCACCCTGGCGTTTCTACGATCATCTTTCGCTTATTACTTCCACTACTCAAATCTAACGCCTTTATTCATATCAAATATTAAGATCTAGAAACATGGTCCAGGATCAAAGAGGGGGTGACCAATGATCTAGCCAACTGAGCCTCCCAAGGCTTGCTTCTTCAACTTTCAGCTCGCAGTACGCGCGCAATTTTCGCCTTCTGAACAACCAGCCTCGTTCCATTTAGATTCAACTATCACCCCCAGGCACTTTTCATTTACCAAATCGAATCCCTTGCACCTTTCAGCCCCTCATTCCTCCTTCTTCCATTCTTCAGTATCCTCCCCTCCCCCTCAGCAACGCCCCAGCCCCAGCCTTGCCAACACAAAAACCCCAACTAGCAGCACATAGACGTAAACCCCTGATCCCGGCCCATAGCCGAAGAAGTAAGGTCTAGCCTTCCTTGGCAGCGTTTCATAGTGGGATGGGGGCGTGGAGATCTTTGATGAGTGTTTAGGAAGGCTGCGCTGCGCTATTGGGGAAAATGTTGTGGAACGGTCGCGAGTATGCGGGTTGGAGGGTGGATGTGCTGGTGGGTGGTTGATGCTTGTGGATGGGGAGTGGAGAGTCGGGCGTACCGGGCAAAGGAAAGCAAGTTTTGACAGGCGTGGTAATGCAGGAACTATCTACAAGACTAAGGCTGCTGTCTCGATGCTAGATATCAAGACTCGACTCGCTAATGATCGGTCATTCGAAGTGCTGCTAGGAACGCTTTAGAGAGGCTTTGCGTTTCCCTGCTACATGGGCGAGACTGCTCAAGGGTGCCTGAGTGGTGGCCGTGATGTCCTTTTCGAAAGTGAAGTGTAAGTTTGGACGGCGCCATCAAGTCTCCCGTGTTACCCCATCGTCAGCCCCAATACTTATCCCAGAGCCTTCATCTGACGTTTGAATGTCTTCACTACGCTCAATACGCCGTCATGCCCTAACGGTAGGTCCGAACACCCTTCCAAAGTCCTATAAAAAATGTTATCGGATCTTTGAACAGTTTCTCGCAAATTTTTCACTCCTCTGCCGTCTATTTCCGTTCCACTGTCTTACCGTTGGCATAAGAAGTACTGGAGAGATCATTGAGGCTCACTTGGAAAATTCACGGCAAGCGCTTGCGCCCATTTTGCTGTGCTAGGGTGTGCATCTTTCTTCTCGAGAAATGAATTCGCACAGCGCGTTGGAGAGACAGGATCCAGCAGTTCTCGGACGTGCTCGCCAGGACGGCTGTTTCGTGCAAGGACTTTGGTAGACGCAGCTGTGGGAGCTGCTTGATTTTGCATACTTGGGATAGATGCTATAAGATGGCGAAAAAGGGATGTTTGTTTGAGAGGAGCGTGGAACATGCTCGTTGACTATCGAATCTGTGGAACACGAAGTGGGCCGACATTGATTGGACAAAGTTGGCTCATCCTACGATGTCGTGGAGTGGGAGATAGTTCTTGCATTAGCCTGCTTATCATATGACCTTCCTTGATAGGCCCAGGAGGGCCAATACCCTAGAATGGGGTAAAACGTAAGGTCAACGAATATTGAAAGAGTGATCAGGGTTGCTTCAAAGAGAGATAACTCTCTTTTTTAAGCGACTGATCCAAGTGCGTAGAAGTGGCCAACGTCGGGCCCGTTGGCTTCCCTGTCCATTTGTACCTTCTTCGTGGTTTAGTTGGTCTGATACCGGTATCGCTTGGTGCTGCGGACAATATCGAGATGTGACATGTTGTAACAGGATATCGGTGCTTCAGCTAGTGGTTGGAGTGTGGTTAGAGGTTAGTGTGCTTGCCGAGAGAGGTGATTCCCAGCTACCACAGAATCAAGCCACGCTAGGCGCTGCCTCAAGTGGTAGTCTAACAGAGATCCTCAGATACGGCTGCCCAAGACTGGGTTTCGCAGGGAATTTTCCAATGTGCGGCCTGGTATGGCGAGCGAGGGGGTAAACTCAAGGATGCTGAGTGCTCTCAAGATGACTCCAGCGAACGGGAAAGTGAACCGAGATATTCTTCGATGGTCTTGGAAAATTTGACGCTTTGGGGTTGTTACGTAGGTGCTCGATCAGCGGTAGTCGACTGATCCTTCGAGAGAGCTTAATATTCTACATCAAGAATACGGCCAATTTTGGTTTCTCGATGGACCCAGACGGACAGCTCAGTTTCCTGGATGAGACTGTTACTTTGAACAGGCTATTGTGGGGACACCGATATTCCTGAGCCAAAAAATAAGTAGCATTCCTATGTGTCAGGACGATCGATCCGTTCCGGGCTTTAGGGGTTGACGATATCTCTCGATTCGCAGGACAAAGCACAGAGCCCGCCATACTCCGTACAAAATGCTGGCTAGCGACGCACCGACGAGAAGATTAACAACCAGATCGTATATAACGGCCCTCCAAAGATAGAACGGCCGGCTATTTCCTAGTACTCGTGTGAAAATCATTCGCTCCTCTGCGGTGTTGAACCATGCAAAATGCGCACGCACTCCCATGATTCCTGAACGATTGTTTATACTTCAATATGCGGTCCACATTGGCTTTGATTTCTTCGCGTCGGCGCTAAGTATTGCGGAGAGTTTTTCGAAGCTATGCGTATAATCGTCCACGAAGAGAGATGCCTGCGCGTTTCTCTTGGCTTGCTCACTTGATTCTCTATCAAATAAGGTACGGACTCTACGCACTACGGTCTTCAATTCGTCTTCCGCGTGCTCGTTGACATCTTGCTCGACTTAACGACGAAGTCTCCAGTTTCCCGCAACTTGCAGCATCGACGGCTGATGCTGCATCGAATGATTCTGGCGGCTGCGTCCTGCCGCGACTATTTCGCGCACGGTGGTGACGAGAAAAGGCGTTGGGGCCTGGTGCAATGATCTTGAGCCAAGGTTTGGGGACGACTTGCGAGATAGATGGTAAGGGCCAGTGAGTCGTGGTGGAGGAAGACAAGAGCGTAAGGCTTTCTTCGAGAGCACAAGGTACGACATGTTGCCCATGTAGAAGAAGGTTGATAGAGGAGCCCAGGATGAAGGGTAAGTCAGCATGCCAGGGACAGGCCACAAATGGTAGGCTGCATGAGAAGTGAGCCAATGCATGCAACCCCATCCACGATCAAGCCGGTCGTAAAATTCAAGCAATTGATACTTCAGCACTGAGCTTCAAACAATCAATGATGCCGCTGCCATTGCAAGTGTTTCGGGAATTGGGAATGCAGTTCTATTTCTGCACCTGTCTCGTCAATTTCTACTGAAAGTCGGGTACACGATTAACTCAGCTTTACTTTCATATAAAGTCCAAATAAAAGTATTACAATTCCCGATTCCCGATTCCAGTTGTAGTATTGTATCCTTCGATCAATCACCTAGCCAGCTGTCATCGAGTATACCAGTACTTTGATCGGAAGCCGACCACGAAACGCTAGAGTCTATTTCAAGTGACTGATACAGGCCATGGTGATATTTCCCGTCCATTGACTTTACCGTCCTGGGCCTACGAACTCCGAGATTCTGGCCTTGATGGACCGGACGCTAGCTTCCGGTTCGTGAAGCATGTGAAGGCTATGAAGGTTCCCTAGCAGCCTTTATGCTTCGGCTGATGGATGATTTTATAAGTTGGCTGCTAGTGATACTTGCTGAGCTACAGTACAATCTTTTCATGGCAGCATCAAGAACAAGAAATTGGAGTATGCTTGAAATTCTTAGATTTTGGCGCTACGAGAAGAAGAACGAGTCGGGAGTTGTTTTTAGTAGTTTCTGAATGTATGGCGAATTCGGTGTCAAAAGCAGCGGAGAGCATGTTTCTTGTATTGCGTGGGGTTCGAGTGCGACGTCCAGATCCATGAGCGGTTCTTGTTGGAACAACTCTGTGACATGCTTTCGAGTAAAGACGCGGTATCTTCGGGAAATGATTGCAATTCTGAAAAAGCTGCAAGTCCTCCTCAGAAGCCTTGTAGCCAAAGACAAAACGTATTCCCCGCCAGGCTGCATTTGGAAAGCCAATTAACATCGCGAAGGTCATGCAATTGTTGAAGATGGCATACCGCTGGTAGATCGGCTCACTCTCTTTCAGCACTTGTGCGAAGACTCTCCGCTCTTCCGCCGTCCATGAAGGATGAGGTTTGCTTGCGTCGGCGCTCAGCATGTCAGAGAGCTCGTCGAAAGTCTTCCGATAGTTCTGCTCGACAGTTATATCCCCCGTCCCAGTCTTGTATTCCTCTGCCCACTGCTGCTTGACATCCTCGTTGATCAAGGCACGAAGCTGCTGGTTTTCAAAGAGTCGTAATGGGGGTGGCAGACCCTCTTGAATCCAACGTGTCTCGCACTTTCGCTCCATGGCGGCAATTCCACGCACGGCATTGATAACAGCCCGTGTTGTGGGCATGTGGAACCGTCTGATGCCGTGAAGAGGGGCAATAACGCGAAGCAGAGGAAGGTGTGGATGGACTGGCCTGAGTAGAGGGAACAACAGAGCTTATTCATCGAAAGACGGGCGCGACAAGTTTGGCGGCCGAGACAAAACAACAAGAAAGAAGGTCGTCTCTGTGCAAGAAACTGGTACTGGCTCTGCATGCAGGCTAATGCAAGAAGTGAGCGCCGCTGGCGAATGTTCGGAGGAAGTCTTATGCAAGGGGTTGATGCCACGTAAAACACTGTTTCGAGTAATATATTCATTATGCAATGGACCGATCACTATCGCTCCCTCCACCTGCCCTTGGTGATACGGCTGGCATAATTCTATGTCCAGCGAGGCTTCGAGCGGCGAGGTTCTAGCCAAGCAGGTCGTGCAATTTGGTCCCCTAAGCGATGATCCGCCTTTGAAAAGACTTCTGGCGTCAGCCTCCGTAAGCTCGAGCCGGCTGGGGTCTGACTGGTATTGCGACATCTGCTGCTGTGTCAAAACGCCCATTACGATGAAAAGGGCAAGCTCGCGATCCTTGAAACATGACTCTAGTCGTAAGGCCCTTGCACGATAGGGAGGCTAGTGCCAGAGACGAGGGAGATTCAGGGGGCAGTACTTGGCCGCCCGCCGTACTATCGAGTATGGTACTTGTTCCCCTACATTCCCTCCTCATTGGATTCGACTCTGTTTTGACCCATTTATCAACTCTGTTTGTCACTCCGCTTAGGTAGGGGGATTTTGGCAGCCTTATAGGTCCTAGTGACCTTTTTGGTTGACGCTTTAGGTTATACCAGTTGTCGGTGGCCTCTGTCAATGGAGACAAGCGAGCTAGCCGGCAGCCCAAGCACATACTGTATATAGTCGAGGCGGAGAGGCAGTGGCTGTGGTACATCGGAAATGAAAAGTGAGGAATGATCGAACAGTAAGCCAAAACAAGGGTTCCCTGAGCTTGTGGCGGCCGACTGTCCCAAACCGATCTCTTTATCTCTGCTGTATGCTATATCTCATGGAGGCGCCATGTTGAAAGCATCCTTGCCTCCTTCACTGGATTGTTCGGCGCTCCTCTTTCTAGAACAGCCAAGTGATGAACTATTAATAGAGCGATCAAATCCTGTCAGCCTGTGGGTAGATTCTGTGATAGAAAGCCCTCACTAACATACCCTATATGCTCCGTATACGCATGTTGCGTAGGTCACTGCCTCGGCAACGAACGCAAGCCGAGTCAAAACAAGGCCGTGCCCCTTAAAGAATCTTTCCAAGGTTTTCCGCTCTTCTGCGGTCCAATTCGGAATGGCTCTGCGAGCATCGGCCTTCAACATCTGGTGAAGCTCCTCCATGCTTTGCTGCGCTTCATGATATAGAATCCTCCATTCACTATCTCTCAAGTATCTCTTGTTCACATCTTTCAGGAACAGTGCCGCGAACGCACTCAAAGAAGATGACAGCCTAGGAATATCTGATAGTTGAACGTTTCTCTCTGTCCTGAGCGTTTCGGCAAGGGCTATCTTGCGTAGGGTCTTTACGACATCAGGCTTCGGAGGGGTGGTGAAAGACCTAGACTGTTCGAAAGCTGACCGCGGTTGCAACAACAAGCTGGTGGAATTGTCGAGTCGCGACCGGGCTGGAGTAACGGAAGAAAACGAGGCTGTTCTTAAGAAACGAGAATGGAGTATTCTCGTCTGCATTGAGATTGTAGAGAAGGTTGCACTTTCAATCCCTATTCACCTTTTCGATTTATGTAAGGGACTGAGGGGAAACTTGCATATGCAGGCCTACTAGTCCTCGTCCGGCTACTGCTTGCTGATTCTCACCAGTAGCCACTTACCAATAATAATACTCGACAAGCCGCAACGGCTGCACATCGAGTGTGAGTTACATAACTGAGAGGAGGAGTACCTCTGAATTGGCTTCATGAATGGCCACCTCCGCTTGGATTTTCCCTGAAATAAACGTGATCGGCATGACTGCAATGGGACTGCAACTAGATTTCGGTATGAGAGACCGCTTCTGGCATGGTTGCGATTCTTTGCTTCTGCCTTCTATGCTATCCCCTGTTGCTAATGTGGCTCAGATGTTAATGGCGTTCCTTCCATGATATTGATTGTCGCTTGACAGCAGTGTGATGGAATCTAGTTGTTTCTCTGCGACGTTGTGTGTGGGAACCGTCGACTGACTCGACTAGCTGCAGCCCTCGAGGAAGGCAACATCACCTCTGGGTCACCCTGTTCTATAACGACCTCCATCTTAGTACGTTTCTTCACTTCGGCGCGGCTGTGCATTAAGAGTGAACGGGCAAGCCTCCATACGCACCGCAATGCTTTCACTCGTGTCGCCTTCAATGTATTAGATATTCCCGTGGTTTTTGATCGCTCTTGAAACATGATCTGCTGCGCGGTGAGAGCCTGTATGCTGCAGAGCAGTGACAGAAAGCTCTGACTCGGTCGCTCTGTGATACAACAAAGGATAGCCTAAGCCAGGAATACGGGAACCAACATGCCTCTTCGTCTTTGTTCGGCATGCGTGATGTGTGAACAATGGCCACCTACACGTTATAAGGAGCTGCTCCTGGTACAATGCGATTGTTGCTCTCTTGTTCCCTATTGCTCTGCTCTCCGCAGAAGCCATCGTCCACATGCCTTTTGTACGGTAGGTTTCGTCGTTTCTCTTTCATTAGACCTATTCTGGTATCGCAGACAACGCTTTGATTATTGGAATTCCGCGTTCTGGGCAGGGAGCTGGTCTCTCAGCCGGAACAAACCACCATGACCATTCGCTTCCGCCAAAAGGAAATTCGCATCCAGCCGTTGTTGAATTTCTGCGTACTGGCCATTATCAGCCTCTATCTTCTTGTTACATCCATCTGCAGCATCGTTGCCCAGATCACCCTCCTCGTTGATCATCCACCAGTTCAGAAAGAAAACGGCTGCAACGGCCATCCAGCACTTTGCGATCGGCCCTGGAGCAACATCACGCACATCGGCGCCCACGATTCGGCTTTCGTAGGTATTATGCCCTTCGAGAACCAGAACGTTGACGTAACCACCCAGCTCGACGCAGGCATACGGTTTCTGCAATTACAGACCCATCGCAACCATTTCGGCCAACTGGCGCTCTGTCATACACACTGCATCATGGAAGACGCGGGTCTCCTCTCAGCCTATCTTTCGACAGTAGGAGAATGGCTAGACTCACATCCCCATGAAGTGGTGACCTTGTTGCTGACGAACAACGATCGTCTCAACATGTCCACATATGACGCCGCGTACACCGCTGCTGGCATGCAAAAGCATGTCTTCCATCCATCCAATGTCACAAGTTTCTGGATCTCACCAACCTCATGGCCTACCCTCGGTGAGCTCATCGGCAACGGCACACGCCTGATCTCCTTTATGGACTACGGCGCCGACCCAGCACACGTTCCGTACATCCTTCCGGAGTTCAGCTTCTTCTGGGAAACGCCGTTCGATGTCACAAGTTGGAGCGACTTCGATAGTTGTGACATCAACCGACCTGACGCCCTGCTGAAATCCTACAAAGCCACCACTTCCGCAGATCCCAGCTCACCGGCTTTCAAGACTGCACAACAGCAGCGTCAGCAGTTCATGTATATCGTGAACCACTTCCTCGACACGAAATTGTGGGGCGGTATCATGGTGCCTGATAGGAAAGATGTTGCGAAGACCAATGCCATGAGAGGAGAAGGGAGCGTAGGAGCTCAGGTACAACTGTGTAGCGATATCTGGGGTGAAAGACCGTGGGGTGTACTCGTGGATTACTTTGAAAAGGGACAAGTGGTAAAGTTACAGAACCAGTTGAATGGGGTAGATTGAACAGGCCGTTCAAAAGGTAGAATAGACACTGATGGCTTTCCTCGATGTTCCAAGATGGCGAAAGACTAGCCCAAGAAGGCTTTGATTACAGTATTCTGTGGTCGATGTGCCACAACATAGAACGTTTAATGGTTTATTCAAAGCAGAAGGAACTGAAGTCAAGAGAATGAAGCGCCAGGGATCGTCGCGAGATCGGCTTGGCGGCTCCGCGGCTTGGCAGCGAAATCGCTATAAATAAACATCGTTGGCTTCTTAATCAGACAGGAGGAATGATCACCTCAGGTCATCGCAGAGAGAGAGTAAGAACAGATAGCATTGATGTCCATCGCGATCGGTTCTTGATGGAGAAGGCTAATCGCTAATGAGTCTTTGCGGATGCGAAAGGACACTTGCGGACCCGGGCTTGGTGCGCTACGTATCGATCTGGGTATATCGGTGCAGGATACATGTATCGTGGGCACGTACTGTGGTTTTCACTCTCTTCATTCCCATTTCCATTCAAGCCTTGCATAAGACCGATCTCGATCACCTTAGTCATCGAGGCACGTAATTTACAGGTTGTTGCAGATCTTGATTGTCATTCATGGAGTTCGGTGCTTAGGGCATTACAATCCCTATGTACTTTTCTTTTGGGCACGATGTACAGTCATCTAATGAAAGGCTTTGGACTCTCCAGAGATGTAAGTGGAGATTTATTCTGCGTATAGTAGTGCCATATCTTTGATGCCTCCATAAGGTGTGCATTTCCCATGTAGCCAAATGGTTAGTCAATGGCACGCGACATCTGCAAAGTTAAGGGAAGAGACCAAAATCGGAAGAAGTAACTTCTACTTCCTTTTTCTCTTTCCAGATTTCAGAATTACTTGATGCGGCAAGACCTGTATTGGCAAATCTGCGCTTTGAGGGAATTTCATCAAACCTGAGCCCGGTTCATAAAGGGAACATTGAACCTTAAGTCATTCAAGATTGGTTCCACAGCATTATATAAGTAATTCCAGACACGATCTAACAACTATTTCATAGATCTTTCTCACTACCAGCCACTTTTCGGGCAAGCCAACAGTCCATCAATTGTCTAAACGCTTACCACTCCTCATACTAATCCCAAGCTACAGAAGCAGTACTCACCTACACCATGCATATCTTTCAAGTCATGACCGCCTTCGCATTCGCTTGGACCATTGCCAGCTGTGACAAAAAGCCTTGGGTGCACCATCCAACTTCGACGCATCCACATATTAACCCTGCTCCGACTCTTTACCTTGGGAAACCTCAAGCCGGAACTGCCATCGACGTGTTGAACAATCACCACGACTGGAGTGAGTGCATCAACATGCACATCCGACGCCGCGACGTCAGTAAGTTTAGTCTCCCTTCTCACCACCATCTCAACCCACGCACGCCACCAACCCATCTTCTCATCCCATATCATGTCCCCTCACCATACTAACACCCTCTCAGCAGACCAAACCCAGCTCTTCACCATCCCCTCTCAGCTCCCCGACACCATTCTCTCTACGCTCCAGTGCAACGCCGCCCCCGCACGCAAATCCAACGACGTGCACTGCGGCAACGTCTTCAACGTCCTGACGACCTACTGCCGCGTGCACATCCTGGACTGGGACCGCTTCGAGGTCGGCAACCAGACCTTCCTGCACAGACACTACATGCGAGGGCTGCCAAACGCCTTGCATCTAGCATACATGCGGAGGAACCATCAAGACGACTTCAACGTCACGGTCACCAAGGTGGAAACACCCTGTAACGCTACCGAGAAAGCGTGGAAGAAACACACGCCGGATATGTTCGATCGGTGTTTTCAGAGTCTGTGGGGGACTTGGACGGGGTGTAAGTCCTTATGCCAAACTAGGATCACATCGCTGACAGAAAGTACAGGCAACAACAACAAGGGCCGAGGCGGCTCGGTCATTGCCGGTTGCTACAACTATACGTTGTCGGTGCTGGATCCTGGGTCCCACCTCGACCCCACCCGCGACGATCCCGATTCCTATTATGTTTGGCCTGGGCCTGGAAAGCCGCCTGGGACCCCTTGGGTCCATCACGTCACCTGAGAGCTAAGATCTCCAATTGAACAACTTATCGGCCCTGATAGGCCGGGCATGGGCCGATTTCGTTACTAACTCCTTCCCTCATTTGTTATTCCCACAACCTCGATTGTCGAATACTCTTTCCAAAAGCGGACCAGGCGACGGTTCCAAACAAGCCATCAATCCTCAGTGCACTAATTCCAACCTGAACTCTTCCATGGCAGCCTCATCTTTTCCATGAATCCCCCACTCACCCACTAGCCTCCCCAACATCGCAATCCCCATACAGCCCAATTCCTCAAACTCTCCTCGCCTCCTCCCCAGTCCTTCAATCCCCCACCCTTCCCCCTCCACCCCCGTTCAGCGTCAGTCCGTCCACGGTATACTACCAACCCCCCCCTAGCTATCTCACTGAATACCCATCCTTCATCAAAAGAGATAACCGCTCGGAAGCGTGAGACAGCCCCCGGCTGAAGTATGGCTTGACGTGAGGCGCACGAGACTTGTTTTGTGGTCTTGGTTCTCGGCTCGATGAGTAAGAGATTTGGAGTCATAATGGGCAGGGTGGGTAGGGTGAAGGAGAGGGCTTGGGGGTTGGAGACGATCTGGTGGGTAATGATCACGGTGCTGAGAGGGGTGTAGGATTTCGAAGGGATGGGTTGAGGAGTGAGAAGCGAATCGTTTGGACATTGCTGTGATTGTAAACCCTTATGACAGCTACGATGCGACACTCTCCCCCAGTTCCCTCACAACATCCATCAACCCCCTCCCCCCCTTATCCCCTTCCCACCGTGCCATCCCGCTTTTCACCTCCTCTTCATCCTCCTTCCGGCTCTGCCATTCCAGGATCAACGCCCTATAAGCCCCGAAAGATAGCCGCAGACTCATACTCCCGAGCTTCCCATCCCTATCGTTTGCCGTCCGCGATATCGAGCCGATATACGGATTCACGACTTCCCATGCCGGGTCGCTTGCAGTTACTAGTTTCACGAGATCTAGGGTCAGGAGGTGGGTGATGTGTTCCTCGACGTCTGTGAGCCTCGAGAATTGCAGTGTTTCGGGCAAGTTGGACATGTAGAAGTTGGAGACACTGGTGGTCATGGTGGTGCGGAACTCGGTGCCGAGGGTTGGGGGGAGCAGATTGGTGTGGACGTCGATTTGCAGGGAGGTTTGACGTGAGGGGAGGTGCATCTTGATGGAAGTGCGTAGCGGCGCAGTAAGGGCGTTGAGGAGGCTGTCTGTCACGAGCGCCTCGTCCTTGCGGGTAAGGGAGAGACTGGGGGGAATGTTGAGGGTTGTGGCCGTGTGATCGATGGCAAGGGGTAGACCTGCCTGCTTGAGGGTGGCTGTGAGGTCGGACAAACGGTCTCGGAGAGAATGGACGTCAGAGCGATGACGGATGTTCTCGATGATGGGCTTCAGGATTGTGTAGACGGGCCTTGGTCGCTTGCCATCCGTTATAGGTGGCGGTGGCTGGGAGCGTCGATGGAGGTTCTGTCGGTGAGCGTGGGAGAGCAGGATGTGGAGCGCGATTGCGATTGCATCAGCGATGTTGTTATTATCTTGAGAAGCTCCGATAAGATGTTTTTCGCGATCGAGTAGATCTATTTCGAGGTGTTTGTCGGCCTCGTAGGGCACTTGTATGGTGTCGCCGATGCATCGGACGCCTTGATTGACAAGATTGCGCGCCTCGCGATGCAGCTCCGAGTGTAGCTCCTCGTCGAAGATGGCATTTCTCGCTTGTAGTATCTGCTGTTCGATGGGCTTGTCCTCGAGATCGTCCATGTTACCGTCTTCGTTCTTTGGTGGAACAAATCCTGGATCGCAGCTGGAGCTGAACACGTTGCCCTTCTGCACTATCTGAACTCGAAGAACCCGGTCAGAAGACCGTGGTCCCCTGTCAAGGCTCACGTCTCCATCTTGATCGCGTCTGAGCGCACCTAGTCCGCGATCGCGAAAGTCCGCATAAGCTGGAAATCGTGAGCTTCCCAATCCACGAATATCGGAGCAAACGCACCTTCGCTAAAGCCATACTTCACACCCAGTGTATGCTTTTCCCTAGGCAAGCGGCATACTGACCATCCTTGTTCCTTGACAGCGAGGATTTTCTCCCAATAAGTAGTTTCCCGCTCCATCTCCTGCTCCAGTCTCGTCGCTGACTTTAGCAGCGAGTCAGCTGCGGAGTCCAAAGACTGCATCTTCCACCCTATGGCAACCATACTATCGGCATACTTTTGTGCCTCCGTTTTCTGGGAGACTTGCACTGTATCCGTGCCCAGTACTCCCAAAGGTAACGCATTCTTGATAAACGGATTGAGGGTCTGCTGCGCTTGATGAGGCGCATGCTGAGATAGGAGAAGCGAAATGAAGTCTAGAGCTTGTGCGCTTTCGTTATGAGCTTGACTAAAGTGTACGTCAGCCGGATTCGATTGGCATTAACTCCTTTGGGACCTCGTACGTAACCTGCCTAAGCATCTCTTCTCGAGCCAAAGCAAGCTGTTCTCGTCGCGATCTGTCCTCGTTGGCTTCTTCGTCATCATCGGAATCTTCCACCCTTTCAGCCTGTCCAGCTTCAAGGCCACGAATTTCCTCTTTCAGGCTCTCCTCGTTTACGTTGCGAAAGGAGCCTCGCTGCTCGTTGATGCGTGAGATAAGGAACGGCAGCGAGTGCTTATCAGGATCTGACTTCGGCGATGCTTGCAAGGAGAGCATCAAGTTGTCCGTCATGGTCGCCGATGTTGACTCCATCCTACTGAAGGGCAGCGGACACTACCTTGCCTTTGCATTCACATTCCAGCTAATTTACACAACTCACGTTGCAAGGGCGCTGGTTGGGGGACTCCCAGCGTCGATCTGCATCGCAGTCCGGCATTTTTTGACCAAGCTCTGGGCTTCGCATCACTTTACATCTGGGATGCCAGGTGTGGACTCGACGCGTCGACGACCTGTAATCCGAAGGCTTACTATGATGGAGCAACAGACGCGGACCGAGAGCTTGGGCCATGCAGCGCGGAAGGGTTCCGAGCAGATTCGCCGAGCCGGAGATCTACCGTCGGCCCGCTCAACGCCTGTTGAAGGGCCGATAAGATACATCATACATGTACTTATGCTTTTTCCTGGACCACTTCCTGTATCCATACCTTCAATGTTCTCTTGACCCTTCCACGTTATTCTTAGTGCCTGTCAAGATGGCACCGGTCAATGGCGTCCCTCCGCCTCTACCGGGCAAGAAACGACGCATTGGCGTGATGACGAGTGGTGGTGATGCCCCGGGTATGAATGGAGCGGTGCGGGCTGTTGTACGGATGTCGCTCGCCAAGGGCTGCGAAGCCTATGGAATCTACGAAGGCTATGATGGATTGGTAAAAGGCGGAGATCAGTTGATAAGGCAGATGTTTTGGAGTGATGTCCGTGGCTGGCTGTCTGAGGGAGGCACACTCATTGGGACTGCCCGCTGTGCCGAATTCAAAGAACGATCTGGGCGGTTACGAGCCGCTAAGAACCTGATCACGACAGGAATTGATGCTCTGGTTATCTGTGGTGGTGACGGAAGCTTGACTGGCGCAAATATACTTCGTGACGAATGGCAAGGGCTTCTCAAAGAGCTGGTACAGACCGACGAGTTGACACAAGAGCAAGTACAACCGTTCCGGCATCTGAATATCGTCGGAATGGTTGGGTCGATAGACAATGACATGTCGATGACCGATGCCACGATTGGCTGCTACTCCTCGCTAGGACGAATATGCGAGGCGGTGGATTACATCGATGCCACAGCATCTTCGCATCAGCGAGCTTTCGTAATTGAGGTGATGGGAAGGCATTGCGGCTGGCTTGCACTTATGGCAGGAGTCAGTACTGGGGCGGACTTTGTCTTCCTCCCAGAGACACCACCAGGGGAGAACTGGGAATCCCAGATGTGCGGCATAATCTCGAAGGTGAGACTATCTTAGAATGCCTCCAGACATGCTAACACCGATCAGCACCGAAAGCTCGGAAAGCGAAAGACCATCGTCATCGTGGCAGAAGGCGCCCACGATGTAGCCCTACACAAGATCACCCCAGAAAGGGTCAAGGACCTCCTCTCAAATCAGCTGAAACTAGATACTCGGATAACGACCCTCGGCCATGTTCAAAGAGGCGGAAATGCTTGCGCTTATGATCGAATACTGTCGACGTTGCAGGGTGTTGAAGCAGTTAATGCAGTTCTCGAAGCAACGCCTGATACTCCTACCCCCGTCATCTCCGTCATCGAGAATAAGATCGTTCGACAGAACCTTATGGAATCTGTGAAGGCAACTCAAGAGGTGGCTAAAGCGATCGAAAGGCGTGACTTTGACCGTGCTATGCAGTTACGGGGCGCCGAATTCGCTGAGTACCACCACGCATACATGACTACAACAGCTACGGATCAGCCTGAGCTACACCTTCCACAAGACAAGGTAGGTACAAGTATGATATTGTTTACAGGCGATCATGTTGACAGCCCATAGTGTATGCGAATAGCTATCGTCCACGTTGGTGCACCCGCTGGTGGCATGAACTCGGCGACTCGAGCAGCTGTGGCGTACTGTCTAGCAAGAGGCCATACGCCAATAGCAATACACAATGGATTCCCTGGCTTGTGTCGGCATCACGATGACGAGCCCGTTGGATCGGTAAGAGAGCTAAATTGGCTTGACGTTGAAGGCTGGTCCAGCAAAGGCGGATCCGAGATTGGAACGAACCGGGGCCTCCCTGAAGACTCGTTCCGGGGCTCGCCCGAACAAGACATTGAACAAGTAGCAAAATGCTTTGAGCTATACAAGCTTGACGCGCTATTTATTGTTGGCGGCTTCGAAGCTTTCACCGCTCTCAGTCAACTACGAAGAGCTCGAGTCCAATTTTCGGCTTTCAGAATACCAATGGCTCTTCTGCCAGCAACGATAAGCAATAACGTCCCAGGAACAGAATATTCGGTGGGTAGCGACACGTGTCTGAATGCGCTGGTGGGCTACTGCGATGCTATCCGACAATCAGCATCAGCTTCTCGCCGCCGCGTATTCGTTGTTGAGACACAAGGTGGGAAATCGGGATACGTTGCAACTCTAGGAGGATTAGCTATTGGCGCTCTCGCTGTTTACACACCAGAGGAGGGAATCGGTATCCGCATGCTTGCAAGAGACATTGAACATCTACGTAAGAACTTCGCAACCGATCGAGGGCAAAATCGGGCCGGAAAGCTCATACTACGGAACGAGCATGCTTCGAAAGTCTACACAACCGAGGTGATCGCGGACATGATCGCCGAAGAGGCCAAAGGACGATTCGAATCACGGTCGGCGATTCCAGGGCACGTTCAACAGGGAGGCACCCCCTCACCAATGGACCGGGTCCGCGCCGTACGATTAGCCGTTAAATGTATCCAGCATCTTGAGATGTAAGTCACACTTCCCGAGCATTCACTGCCACTCTTGGGTTTACCTTACCGAGAGCTCTGAGACACGACTGAGTGCTTCTTCTGCTCCAATGACATGCCAACTAGATGCGTTCAAACCCCTCAAGGACGTAACGCTGACTGCATGGATGTGCAGGTATGCTGGTATGCCAGGTGACGAGTTGGCAGAAGATAAGATGAGCATGTCAGTTATCGGAATCAAGGGCGCTAAGCTTGTGTAAGTGAAATCTTGACCTACTGATTGAAAGACGCAACGCTGACTTTGCAAATCTAAAGGTTCGGCGCTATGAAAGAGCTGGAAGAAAAAGAGACCGACTGGAAAGCCCGGAGACCAAAGAACGAGACCTGGCTGGCGTTGAAGCCAATAGTGGATACGCTGAGTGGCCGTCCTAAGCCGGAGGACTGCTGCGAGACGTGTGGGAAAGCCAAGTAGATAACAATTTGGCGTTTTGGCGTTACCACTCAACGATACCCACTGCCCCTGCGCCTTTCCACGTATATAGAATATAGAGACTACCTGACAAATGTATTTTTAGCTACATTGACCCCATGAACCTGCATTAATTCAATTGACTATGCCTTTTGATACATTAGATATGATTGGCTAGCGAGCGCTCTAAGTTGCGGGAAAGAAAACGCAACCACGGATTACCGGACTATTGTGACCACCTAAAACCAACTTCTTGCTCAGCCCGTTGACACTAGTATCTTATTCAGCCTTCATTCACTTCTTGTATGTACAATATTGAAAAACTGCGACTTCATCTAGTGATCGCATATGGGCACACGATTTCTTGTACACTGAATCCTTACTCTTCTCTCCTAACTTTCGTTCAAGAAGTACGACACCATGTCGAATCTTTCGCGAGGACCGTCATCGAACGTAGCTCGCAAGCCTGTGTCTCCTTCACCCTTTAATCCTCCAGACTTGCCTCCTCTCTCTGCACATGTTGCAAGCGGGACTGCGATGCCTTCCCCTACTCAGGCTCCGCCACCAACACCTCCACCTAAAGACAGGCCACCAGAGGCAACACCTCCTTTCCAAGCCCCTCAACAAGGTCGCCCTTCGACACCGGATTTCTTCTTACAAAACTCGACATATTCCATGCCTGGCGCATATCCTACAACGCCTGGAGCATATGCTATTACACGTACACTATCATCCTCTCCTCTTGCCGCCGACCCACGAACGCAGACCACAGAAACAGAAACACTGCCTCCTTCACAACCCATAACGCCTTCGCCGGGCAAGAGGAGGTCTAGTGGAAATAGTATTCGCACTTTGCTTTCAAGTCTAAGACGACCATCAACCCAATCCCCTCGCGACCCGAGGGCGTCGGGCGATTCGTATGGGGGCGGTTCCTCAGCGAGGCCAGATACACCAAGCAGGGATAGTATGGCGTCATTGAGTCGCCCCAGTTTGAGGAAGAAGATGAGTGGTAGCTTCTGGGGTAAACGACAAAGCTCTCTGGGAATGGAGATTGGGATGAACCGAGGAGATCAAGACGCAAACGCTCCAGCTACTCACAACGAGGCGATCCGTGAAATCGGGCGTGGCCCGACTCCCCATCATCCTACAGCCCCGCCTGTTCGAGACGAAGCAAGCGAAAGTGAAAGCGTAGGGAATCACATCCCTTCTCGCAAGAGTGCCACATTCTGGACGAGGAGGCGGAGCTCCTTGGGCAACGAGCTGAATGCGCAGGCATTGGCTCCGGAGCCTCAGAAGGGCTACCAGAGTCCTGCCAGGATCACATCAACGGCATCAGGGCCGAGCTCAGCGGATCAATCGCCAGAGTCGCTGCCGAAGAAGAAGAGTTGGACTTCTTGGTCGAGGAAACTATCTATGAGCCTGCAACGGGAAACGGAAGCCTCAAGAAAACATGAAGGAACCGGAAACGGGAGGTTAGACAGTCCCACGACCGCGTTTAGCGATACTGCGGTCGAGGAGCCTGAAACGATGTCAGAGGAAGAATCCTACATGCCTGTGGAGAGACCTAGCAGTCCGCCTCCGAAGCTACCAGAACTGAATCTAGATGTTGGCGGGGGCCGGGGAAGCTTCATAAGCGGCGGTGCGGAGGATCTTTTCGGGCATATTGGAAGGGACTAATGAAGGAAAAGATATGTATAACGGAAAAGTACATGCACGGGGTTAGATCCATTGATGGATATCTAGGCACAGGACAGTGATCTGTCCACTTTGTATCGAATCCATTTGAGGTGATTGATTTATTAAATCCTAAGTTTGTCGAGATCTCTTTGACTCTGAGTGTCACCCAATCTGTATCAGTGCCGGCGGCATTCTACGGAGGTATGGTGACAGTCTTCTTAGCTTTGGAGGCACGAAAATGCTGCCTTGAATGGTCCTATCTCCTTGCGTGACTGCGAGCTACGATTTCCAATGATGTGGCGGATGGAGCTCGACCGTGCCTTCAGAGGCCGGCAAGAGTTATGGCTTGCGAAGTGGAAGCCAGCCACATGAAAGTGCTGCGGAGCACAAGATATTCCCCAGCAATATCTCTACTGGCAAGTCGTGAAAACGTTATTTTGTGTTAAAACAATGGAATCCTCGTGACTCCAGTCTCACCTATCACTGGTCCCGCAACCAAGCACAACACTCCAAGACCAACACCACCAATCATCATCAGGGCTAATGGCTCATGATCTCCGAATCCCCACCGTCGTCTACTGCTGTCCAATGGCTGCGCAGGTTTAATAGCAAACGTTTCAGAGTTGTCAAGCAGAAACAATACTGCCATGTCTCGCAATCAACAATTGCAACTCCCAGGACTCCCGATCAACCAACCTTCAGGAACATACTATCCCACTCCGGCATCATCGCAATCGCCAGGCTACAATAGCGATTCCAATATGAACCCACCGTACCTTCCCATTCTAGACACCTTCTATCGCTATCTGCCGCCAGACTCAGACTGCGGAGTGTCTATGTGCAATCCTAACATACACCGAGATCCATTTCCGGCTCCAAGAGGTGTGCAGTACGCACCGCCTCCCCCGGGCGTCCAATATGCACCTGCTCGCTATGGCACCCCAGGATTAACAATGTACAACCCAACTCAGTCGGGCTCAGTTCACAGGGCGTCTGGGGGGCCCTCGATATCACAGAAGCCCAAACCCTCAGTGTCGCTACCCAACACTGCCACTGTGACCACCATGGCGGCGAGACAGAAACGTGTCCAGAGCCCGGAGAGTAAGGGTGAGATTCGATTCAAGAGGGTTAAGGTTACGCACAGCGATGAGGCGGCTTCGCGACGGCTGCGGATTGGGAGTCTTGATGCTCGAGTCAGGAGTGATGAGATACAAGGCCTGTTTCGTGACTACGCTATGTATGTCGAGACCATGTTTTGGCAGTATCAACCCTTAAGAGATGCTCTTTCCTCAATTCACTGATTCGAAAATTCATTGCTGACTTCAGTAACTCACAGTGACAGCGTCGACATATTCCACGATGATGGAGGCGTATATGCCTTGATAGTGCTCTCAAGTACAGCAGATGTCAAAGAAGCAATCTACAAGCTCTGGGACAAGGTCATTGGTGGACGAAGGTTTACGATCAAACTTGATTCGAATTCAGAAGTTGGCCGGGAACCACAACGTGACCTGGAGCCAACCCGAGTGTTAAGATCCCAAACATGGAAGCGCGGCATGCAGCCTCCACCAAAGCCTGCCTCTATCTCGACTTTCAATCTAACACCCCACCTCTTCCACCGCCCTCGACCAGATGTGAATACAATTGCCCGCGATAACGATGTCCGCCCAGAATTGAAGGCAATTGCAGAAAACCGGCGGATGTACATCAGAGACCTGCCCTTCGGCACGACCGAAGAGATCTTACGCGAGCTGCTGAAGGAACGCTCCATGTATGCAATAATACACTGACTGCTTCTCTACTGACTGTTCGATTGAACTGACAGCTCTGGCAGAGAAAACCTCACCATCCCTTACGATCCCCGCACAAGGCTTCAGACCGGCTACTTCGCCTTTGTAGATTTCACAGCCCCTGTGGAAGTACCGAAAGCCCTCAAGACGGTGTTCCAGTACAGTCTCGCCGGCAACAAGATCCAAGGCAGCACGAAGCCGGTTCCTCCTATGCTGCGCGAACCGGATCCCTGCACTCATAAAGTGTCTGGTGCGAATGGCCGTCTAAAAGTCACGAACATTGCCAATGGTGCGAGTGAAAATGACCTTCGAACCCTTTTTGACTGATTATCGACGTAGGAAATGCTCTAAGTCTTACTAGCAGCGAGCTAATCAGCATCACAGTAATACCATCATCATACAAAAGTACGTGAATAGCGAGCGTCTGACTGGTTGTGCCTTTGTCCAATTCGAAGAGATCATCGACTCCCACCGCGCTGCAATGAGGCTCTCCGGAAAGAAACAACTACACTGGGCCATAAGTGTATAGGCGAGGCTTCGACCGACTATCGCAGCTTGAATAAGGACGAGCATGAGAGATGCGGTATCGACCCTCAGTTACCCAGCGGCACTGAATTTAAAAGAGATAACAAGAACCCACGTCCACATCTCAAGGCTGACTTCCCCTCGCTTCCAGAGAAGCTGGGAGAAGGTCTGCATCTGGACCCGGTGTCCCATCGGCCTGCGCCAATCGTACTACCATCGCTTTCAGAGATGCCTGGAGACGTTACGCCATCAGACCCGGTGCCCTTTTGGCCTGCACTCATTGTACCGCCATCGCTTTTAAAGAGGCCGGAACACGCTATGCAATTGGACCCGGTGCCCCATCCACCTGCACCAAGCATACAACTACCAGCTCCAAGGTGGCCTGGAGAGACTATGCAATTTGACCCCATGCCCCATCGACCTGCACCAAGCCTACAACCATCAATCCCAAAGAAGCAGGGAGAAACTCCGAAACCTATTCCGGAGCCGCGTCTATCGGTACCAACCGTACATCCATCGCTTCCAAAGGAGCAGGGGGAAGCTTTAGGAGAGGATCAGGAGGCTAACATCGTCAACCGAACAGCTCTGAGGGACTGGTTCTGGAAGCACAAGGGGCTGAGCCTGGATATCTAGAGCCTACGCTGTAGCGCTGTGCAACATGGGAGTGGTGGCTAAGAGAGTAGCACCGTGCGTATATGTGCTTGCTACAAGCTTCGAATTAGCTGTCATGCAATCAGATATTATAGCACATCAAGCGACTTTGGCCGGGGCATGTTTTGTAAGCCATTTCCAAGCTCTAGGAAGAAGAACCTTTCATCAAAACTTTATCAACATTCCATCCATTGACGCTTCCCTGATGCTTTCATGCCTCTTCCACATCTCCCCACCCCCCAACCCCCATCTTCCCACCTCCCTCCCCATGCCCCCGGCGGACCTTAGCCCTGCCGCTCCCTCCCCTCCCCAACCATCCCCTCACACCCCGCCATCTGCCCTAGCTTCTCCTCCGCCTTCCCCATCGTATCGTTCCTCCCGACTTCGCTACCGCTCTGCTGCTCTTTTGCGGCTCGCATCTCGCTGATGGCGTAGGTTTTGTCGGTTGTGCCGGATTGGATACCGAGTGCTTCCTTGGGGGGGGTTAGCCGCGGGGGGGTTGGTAAGGGGGGAAGAGGAGAGGAGGGGATGGAATGGGGAGGGGGAGGAGGCGAGGGGAGGGGGAGGAAAGTGGAGGGAAGAGGGGAGGGGGTAACCTTGGCGGCGCCGGCGACGTAGGTGGCGTGGCCGTGGAGCATGGAGGGGTTGGTGGTTGGGTCGGAGGAGGTGGAGTCGGAGGAGGACATGGTGATGTGGATTGATGTGAGGCGGCTTTGGGATGGATTGTAGGCTTGTTCTGCGGTGATTGTGCTGCTTATGACACGAGTGCTGTCGAAGTGATTTTGGATGCTCGGAGATATGACGTAGTCGACTCATGGATTGACTTATCGATAAGGAAGCGACCCGATGTCTTGCCGGCGTTGCCGGCTCATGTCGAGGTTTCTTGGAAGGAACAAATCTGATAGATAGCGCCTTCAATCACTGATACGTTGTGGGAGAGGGCCAGCGAGCTAGATACGGAATTGATTGCTTTTATCGGACGTCTGAGCATCCTCGTTCATCCTACAGGTCTGCAGCATTGGACTGAATCTCCGATGGGCCAGCTGTCGCTTACTGCATGAGTACATACTATTACCAGAAGCTTGCGGAAGCTTCAAGCAGAGCCGTGCCTGATATGATCTCCGCCATATGTCTGTTGGGTCGTAAAGGTGGGCAGCCACTGATGACGATACCAGCTATACACGCAAACGCGTGGCTTTGTCAAGGAGTCAATTTTGCATTTGTCTTTAGGCTACCTTTCTTTCTCCGCAGTCTTGGTTTGTTTGCTGCGAGACATGGTCTCCAACTGGGCTATCCGACGCTGCTCCCAGTCGCAAAGCTGAATCAAACAAATAGTTTATCATCTGTAGCTGCTGCGACGATCAGAACAATTGGACTTCCGGTTTTTGCCGAAAATTAAGGAAGCCTCTCTCGACAGGCGATCTAGCCAAGTGCCAGACGATCATCGTTTTTGAGAGATAATGGTAATGCTTATGGCAAATCATAGGTCCAGTAGGAGGCCAGTCACTCGACGATCAAATGACCGAGGTCATAAGTGGTCAGTGAGGCCAAGTATGCGAGCTTCATTGTTGGGATTGTGGCTTTCTTATTGAGTTCATTTCGCAATTTTGTTCAGGCTGCCAGATTCTGACCAGAAGTACCAGCCAGTACATAACATCCCTATTCAGCTACATGATTCTCATTCCTTTCTTCTTAAATCGTCTGCAAATATCCAGCTTTTTGACTTTTCCTATTACCATCAGTATCCATCTACGCACCTTGAGAATCTAGGATTCAGTCGAAAGCCGTTTGACACGGCAACACTGACAAATTTCTCTCACCTTCGAGACTTAATAAGGATGGCCCGTACGGCAGATCAGATCATTGCACGGAAGCTGGCGGCCTGGGACGACCACCTCGATCAAACGCAAAACGAAACACTTCCAGCTCAAATCAGCACACCACGGGGTGCGATGCAACACTTGTTGGGGTCATCACTGTTGTTCGGCAGTTTCCAGGAAGAGTCGCCATTGGCGGCCCCTGATCCACCAATCCGTAATCAAAAGTATGCGCACAAGACCGAATTGGTGCAGTACGCTTAGACCACAACCGCAACAGACAGCGGCTGGCAAGTTGGACATTACCGATCGACGATTCGCAAGTCCCAGTCCTGTAGACTTGACACTCTCCCGCCTGAGATTCAAATGCTCGTACTTGGGTTCGCTCGCGACTTTCCTACATTCGTCCACCTTACTCAGTCTACATCGAGACTCATGGCAGTGTACAATGAGAACCGAGAAAGGCTCCACGCCAAGGTCATGCTTCGTGTGCTGAAAGACAAAGGGTTTGATCCTCATAACCCAACGACCTGGCTAGAAGTCTCTTTATTGCCTCGAGGCTGTATTAAAATCATTGCTGCATCAGAAGGAGCGACAATGCGTAAAATACCTTCCAGGGAAGAGTTTGAGAACCGGGGTCTATCGCTAGAGACTACTATCCAGGACATCTATGTTCGAACAGCGACCAACAGTCCAGTGTCACTCACTTCCAGCCAGTGTTGGCTGCTAGGATATATCGATCAGGCAGTTGGATTGTACACCTCGTCGTCACGTGACGGGGCGGAACAGCTTTGGTGTATCGGAGACTTTTCGAATCCTATTTCTAGATCGAGTCCAGACTTCTTCCTGACGTTTTGCTTTGGGACGCGTACAGCGGATGACTTGAAGCTGCTGAAGAGCAGGCTGCCGATACGGAGCGAGCCCTCAGAAGACGTGGCTGCGTGTGTAGCTCCAGAGACTTGGACGACTTGGCCCTCTTGACTTTCGGATTGGTTAAGACGTGGCAATGCATAGAGACGGATGTTGTAAAGGAATTGTAATGGTACCGCAGATGGGAAGGGCCTCTGTAACCACTCTTCTCTGGTTTGCTTCTTGATATTGCCCTCTTGCTACCACTCTTGTGAGGATCTGGCAGTGTTTTGGAGGACCAAACAACGTTGTGGAGGATCTGATGCCCCTTACTAGGGATAGGAGCAATGGTTTTGTTGGTCTTGTCTCCATGATTTGTTCTTGCTTTATGCTATGTCTGTTCAACTATTGCATGTCAATAAATTCTTTGTCAGCTCTAAGCTTCAACACTCCACAGACAACCCTCCTCAATGGTGGATCACATGCAATCTATGACGTGCTCGTCTAAACCTGTGAATCTCAGTTGTCAACACAACAACCAAGGCCATCGGAACGTATTCCGCGTGCGCTGTAAATATTATGGCCGAAACTGTTACAATCTCCTCTGTCTTGCTTCCGTGCACGCGGCGTTCAGGAAAGTTCAAGTTGTACACATCAATCTTTACGATCAGCTTATGTAATAGAATGGCAGCTCCTTACTACACGTACAACGATGCTGCAGTCGCATATTGGGCATCTCAACTTCCTACGTCTTCTATTACTATGTTAGCACGCAATGCCTACAAGTCTTCCACTAGTCTTCCGGTCCCTAATATTCCCAACAGAAATACGCCTAGCAGCAATGCCTCTATCAATACTGCAGACGATATTGGGACATCCTTCCGCACTCAGCGCGACCAAACCCCATATCCCAGCACTGCTTATCGCCGGAATACGCTTAGCAGTAACGGCTTTACCAATCCTGGCGGCGATATTGGGACACCCGTCAACGCTCAGCGCGAAGATACGCCATTCCCTAGCCACGCTTACCACAGCTCCTCCTCCTCTGGGTCGTCTTCTGCTCTCTCGGACGCACCAGACAGTGATCTGGATGAAGCTCCCCGCCTCTCCCGTCCTGGATCTTTTACTTCTTTACGGAATGCCATATCCAGCGACCCAAGCAATCGGCCTAGCCTCTCCCGCCGCGCCTCCGCCATTTCCCTCCCCGATGCACCACCCCTCAACCCCGCCACACCCGCCCGCCGCTCCTCCCTATCCAACCCATCAGCCAAGGCTAAGAAGCTCCGCCGCACTGTTAGTTTCGACCTATCCCGGAGCACGCAACTCCCGCCCCCACCCGTCGAGATCGCCCTCCTACCAAACGCCTACAGCCGCAGCAAAACCTTCATCTTATCCTACGCAGACATAAATGGCATGACCGACGCCAACCGCCCCAAACAATGCCGCCCCATGTTCGCCATCCACCCTCCTCCCTACCTCTCAGCCAAGGAAAAGGAGGACTACGCGAAGTTCCTCCAGCGTACGCCCCCCACCCTTCCCCCCCCTAAAAAGAGAGAAACACAATACAACACTAACTCATCCGACCAGGACTCGTCGACGCCCTCAACCTCCCCGATGATGCCAATAGAGGCATAAAGGACAGGTATGTTGTCTTCTCCACCTCTCGTGCTGATAAATATACTGATTGTTTTGCTAGGGCCCCACGCGCACGCCGGGAGCTCTGGCAGCTGTGGTTCGTGTCGAGAGATGAGTGGCTGTATCTCGGGCAGCCGGACATCGATTTCGAAGGCGAGTTGACGTGGTTGGCGTATGATCGGGAGAGGCATTGCCATCTTAACGAGGATGGGAGTGTGTATACGGGGTGAAGGAGCTATTACTAGTGGCACAAGGTGTTTTGACGCTTTGTCTGTTTGGCGTTGCCAATGCTGCTCGTCTCTTGTCGTCTCTCTCTCTCTGTGTACTTCTAGCAGCAAGCGACAGTGACAGTCATCTCTGTCTGCTTTCTTCAAAATTCGAGAAATTCTCTATCTGCCTAGTTTGATTAAGATGCTTTGACGGAATGACGCTTTTGTATTGGGATTTGACTGGGAGGAATTACCAACCTCTAAGACGTGATTGCGTTGTTTCAATCAGTGTAAAGTATAAATGCGTCGATTCAAAATTGTTTTTGCTATAAGCAACAGGGACAAAGAGTATAAGGATAAGATTTCTCTCGTCTCGAAAGATAAGCGAGGACGCCGAATTACTGTCTTCGTCAACGGTGCTTCAACGACTTGCCGCTTTCACTTTGAGACTCCACTGGGCGAAATCGCCAACCTCTAACACGTGAATGCGTTGATTGGCAAGTGCTGAATAACGCATGTGCCGGGATTTTGCAAAGAAAAGACCAGAACAGAGAGAAGAGAGCGCAGACCTGCCTTGGGTTGATATCAAATAATCTATCTTTCTGCTCATAACCACTCCTTCCCTGAATCCCCCCCTTTCGCTTTCTCTACTCAATCCTTCACTAGTCCCACCTCCCTCGCTTTTATCTGCAAAGCAGTCAACCTACTGTAAAAGCGACAAAGCGCCAAATTTCCCCCAAAGAACCAAAACCCCGGATGCCCGCTCCCTCGCCACATACCCCTTGTCTCCCCTTCCTCGTCAAAGCCCCATACATCGCCCACCCTATCCGCCAGCTCATCGCCAAACACCTTCCGCGCCGTCTCGCGCATGTTGCGATACCCCGTAGCGAAGACAATTTCGTCGGCTTCGAGCTCCGTGTCGTCTTGAAGGACGGTGCTGTGGGATTTGAGGGCTTTGACGCCGTGGCCCTGCTTGATCTTAATCTTGCGGTCTGCGATCAGCTGGGAGGTGCCGACGTCGATGTAGTAGCCTCCGCCGCGGGATAGGTACTTGATCCAGAGGCCGGAGCTGTCGGGTCCGCTGTCGAGCGCGAAACCGGCGTCCTTGAGGCCGCGCAGGAGAATGCTGTCCCGGGCGATCATCTGCTTCGTGGCGCTAGTTTGGAGGACTTTGGCGAAGGGTGAGGGCCAGGACATGGCGAGGATGTCGGCATCCTCGGTGGGGGGCTGGTATTGAGGTTAGCATCTTTCAGATGTCTTCCCTCTTTGTGGCAGATGTCGGCTTCTGTCGTATCATGCTGCGTGATTGGAAAACACAGGGGGGTTGGGGGGGATGATGGTTTAGGAAGGGACTGATGGAGAAGAAGGGGTAGTAGCGAAAAGGGAGGTTAGCCAGGTCAGCGAGCTGAGAGATAACTTACACCACCCTCATCGTAAACCCCCGTCATCGTAACATCAATAAGCGTCTTGCTCGTTAATACTAGCGTACTGCTCCGCTGCACCATCGTCACATCGTATCCGTGATCGTAATAATCCCGTGCGATGTCATGACCAGAGTTACAGCAGCCAACCACGACTGCTTTCTTGCCCTTAGCGTTCTTGGTGGGTTCAGTGAACTTGGATGAGTGGACTAGGCGATCGCCTTTGAAGTTCGAGAGACCGCTGATGTCGATTGGCATGTATGGCTCGCCGGAGTGGCCGGTGGCAAGGATGATGTGTCGAGGATGGAGAGTGCCTGGTAGAATATCAGCCTCAAGAAAGCAGTAGCCGCGGGGGAACACCGCTCACGTTCTTCGTGCTTGTCGCCCTGTTGGCGGTCAAGAACAACCGTCCAGTGCCGGCTGCGATCATCCCAGCTGGAGGTCTTCAAAATCGTACTGGTCCATACGTTCAATTCTAGCACATCAGCGTAGTGCTCAAACCAGTCGGCAAGCTTATCTTTGGGCGTGAAGACCTGGAATAGCAGGCTCTTAGTGGCTTCAACGTCCGGGAGAAGTGGAGAGGGGAACCTACTGGCCATGAGGGCGGAAAGGGAAGGTACGGCATATGGTCATACCTAGGAGAGGTGTCAGTCTCTCTCTTGTAGCTATGGAGTGCAATCCTTCATCCGGAACGCACCAGACCGAATCATGAAGCACTAATTGATGATATCGATTGCGCCAATTGTCCCCAATACGAGGATTTCTATCAATGATCAAGGTCTCGACGGCCAATTGCTTCAATCGGGCAGCTACAGTCAAACCTCCTTGACCGGCACCTAGAATTCCAAAATATGAGCGTGGGTACTCTACATCAGTAGATATTGCTATAATACCAAGGATCAAAACCGCAGGCTCAAGATCTCCTTCGAAGTTCGACTGAGCTTTCCTTCGATCTCTCCAATTCATGCCCCCTGCTGCTGGCTCTTTCTCTAGCCCCGAGGGTCTTCGTGAATGGATAGTTTCCTCATGGCCTTTCAACTCCTTGAGGGTCGTGAACAAGGTGAGAGCTTTCCAAGAGCCGCCATCTCCGCACTTCACCAGTCGAAGGAGGCCTTCGCCCCTGCCAAAGCGGGTCTCGGTTTTCAAGAATGTTTGCACGATCTCGAGCCCCGCTAAATTGATGATTTGGGGTTTCTTGTGCTCCTTGGTTGCGTCAATGGTAAGCCAGCAAGTATGCAGAGACTTCTTGACGAAGTCGACTATCTTGTCGGGACCCTGAGAAGTGTGGAAGTCGTTCGAGAAACAAAGCAGGTCTCGCCAATTGGCCTCGGCAGAGAATAACTTTCGAACCGAAGAGCTGTCAGATGTGATGGACTGGCTGAACGAATCTACCCATTTCGAGGCAATGACATCTGTGTCCACCGTTTCTGTACTAGACGGGGAGGCTTCAGGCCAGGGTGGCGTAGGCAGAGGATGTGAGCCAGGGAGCAGATGATTCGAAGGTGGAACATCAACGGCCGCAGTAGCCATGGTGCTGGTGATGTATCAGTTGTAGAGTTGCAAAGTGCTCGGCCTACAAAGTCTGGTGTTTCAAGTGTACAGGTTTCCTATTATGGAGCACAATGGGAGGCTGATGCTGTTGTCACTGAATCCTGAATCGTTATGCAACGTGCATTATACGTCATTGGCGCCGGACTTAGCCCGGCTTTGCTTCTTATACTGGCCGCCAAGACAGATCAGGGGGCAGGCTTGGCAAGTATCATACTCAACCCAACATCTTGTCTGCATCCTTCTTTTGCTCCCATACAAAAAATCTTAGACAATGTGCTCTCCTGTATAGCTACCGCCTCATACGATGTAACAACGCGCCGCTCTCAGTCGACATTCACTGACATAAAGGATATGTGGTGCCGGCTGATAGCCTTGACAGCGCCCGAAGTGGGGAGGCGAATCATAACTCCAGAGTGAATCCTGAAGGATTGCATTGCGTGCTCTCGCGTGTGTTTCTTCGGCTTGCTCCGCACGTCTCTCCGTCATCGTCGATGCTGCCCGCTTTCGCCAGATCGAATGGCCATGGTGCTGCTCTTTCACTTTCTCGTCACGCTCGTTCTGTTAGACTGACTCACGCTTGTATCCTCTTTCTGAGCTTAAATCTACGCGAGTTTTTCCTTGGCTCTCCAAAGTCATGTGAATCCGTCTTCATGGCTAGTCTTAAATTTCCCTTACTTCTCTGGACGTTATCATACCTAGCGACTCTATTCAATCCTCATAATGTCTACTAAGCCCAAGTCTGAGCGCCTGGCTCAAAAGGTCGCCATCGTCACTGGTGCCTCCTCCGGCGTCGGCCGCGCCATAAGTCTAGAGTTTGCCGCCAACGGTGCAAGCCTCATTATCTGTGCCGACCTCCGCCCAGATGCCCGCGTTGCCTGGGGCGCTTCGCAAGCCGACATACATACTCATGATCTGATCTGTCAGCGGTATGGGAATGGCAAGGCGATCTTTGTGATGACGGATGTTACAGTTGCCGAGGAGGTGGAGCGGGTCGTGAAAGAGGCAGTGAGGGTCGGAGGGCGGTTAGATATGTACGGGGCTCTCCCCACGAGGCCCCTTACAAAAGTCGCGGTCTTGGGCTGATGCGATTTGTGCTCACGAGCTAGAATTTGCAATAATGCCGGCACTGGGGGCACAGAGTCTGCAGGAAAGGTGCATGAAATGTCGGAGGCGACATGGGACTTCACCATGTAAGAACCCTCCTCCCCTCCTGCCTCATTGGACATTGTTCTTGTTTTTTGGCCTTTCGTTTCTGCTCCCTTTCTTCTATGTGCTTGAGCCAGACTAACGCCTCCCTTTTCACCGAGTATTTAGGAACATCAACTCGCGTTCCGTCTTCCTCGGCTGCAAATACGCTATTCCGTTTTTTCACTCAGATCCCTCACTCTTCCGGCCACCGCGGCTGGATCATCAATACAGCCAGCATGCTGGGCTTAGTCGGCTTGAAACCCGGGGCCTCGGCTTATTGCGCGAGTAAAGGGGCGGTGGTGCTGTTGACGAAGCAGATTGCAGTGGAGTATGCGAGTGACAAGGTGCATTGCAACGCGTTATGTCCAGGATGTGAGTATTGACTTGTTGTGTAATTCCACGAATGGTTACTGCATAGGGGAGCGCCGCTGACAACAACGGGTTCAGATCTGAAGACCCCCATGACGGAACAGATCTACGTTGACGATGCCACAAGGGAAGGCATCAACGCCATGACACCATGGGGAGAATGGGGCCTGGTGGAAGACGTAGCCAAGTGCGCTGTTTTCCTCGCGAGCGAGGATGCCAACTATGTGACTGGGCTGCCGATGGTTATCGATGGAGGATACACGGCTCAATAGATGAAGGAGCTAGGCCGTAGCTGGAGACCAGTGAAAGGGCGTTCTTCCCGATCGCTTGCACGTGACATGCGTCCACCATAGAACTGAAACCATGAAATGCCCTCAATAGCCTTACCAGCATGGGAATATTGCAGCATCTGTGCTTTACATAAGAAGTTCTTTTGTAAATTTTCCTCAAACAGTTTAAATAATTCTCTTCACTATGATCCTTGGCAGTCCTACGGGCTTGGGCCATTAAAAATACTATTTGAGGCAGCCATACGCGGTCTCGCCGAAGGATTAGCCTCGTTTCTCTGAGTCTACAGACAAAGTCGCTGGTGGGAAGAGCCACCAGGACTGCTAGGAAGCCAATCAATCTGCCTCTACTTAGGCGCTAGGAGCGAAGTAGGGTGGGGGTTGGGGGGCGGCGGGAGGGCAACGAAAGGAGACAGACAAATCTAATGAAGAGGGTGTTTTTTGCTGCTGAATAGTATGGTGGGCGAACAGGCACTGCCCCCTTGATATCTCTCGTCCCTGGCACTAGCCCAAAATTCTTGCAGGGCTTGAAAAATTTCTTTGCTCACTTCTATGTTTTGGAGAACACAGTACAGAAAGATCACCGTTATGCATCCCCTTGAAAAACATCACTTGCACGACTAGTTCTCCCACTCAATCCTCCCCTCCTCAAGCTACTATAATCCCAAAGTCCACACCCCAAGCGCTAAAGCCATCTCCATACAGTCCCTCTCCCACCACATATCATAGACAATCCCTACATCAACCACCCCTTCAAGCAACATCGCCCACCAACAACGCCCACCCCCTCTACCACCCAACCCTTTTCCCAATCTCAGCGCACCGCTCGTACAAACTCAACATAACTCTTTCTGTTCCTTCTCGGCACTATCAGATCACCACACCAACCATCACTAGATCTGGCGTCTACTATTCTCGTGGATTTTGTGGTTATGCGTGAGAGTTCAACATGGGAGGGAGGCTGAGAGTGTACTATCGATAATTGGGTTTATACTTGTTGATAAGCTCTCGTTTGGTGCTGTGGTTGTTTTGGGGGGTTGCTGGAGCGTTGGTTGGATCGGCGGGGTGGAGGTTATATGTTTTATGATGATGAGGGGATGGGAGAGGTAGGGGGTAGATGGAATGGAGGGATCAAGCTAGCCGCGCATGGTCTGAGTGAGAGTTCAAATTTCCAATTTTTCTTTCAGATGAGCCCATGCTCGCAAGGCGAGAGATGAGAAGCATCGAAAGCTTTGTTGCTGATACAATCAAATACCCTTGTCGGTTTTCCGAACTTACGGAAGCGCAAACATCTCTCCACAACCCCCTCACTGTCTCACCCGCAGACCAATACTCACAGCCCTCGTCCTCGCCTCGTTCGCCCACGTCGTCCTATACGCACTCGCACAGCCCGCCCTCCTCGCAATCAACATCCTCGCCGCAAACTCCGCCACAAAATCCCACTCGATGTCCGCTCCAGCGCCGAAGAAGCCGATCTCCAACGTTCCATGGCGGACGACGAATTGCGACATTGGAGCCAGGTCGCGCCAGTGGAACATGGCGTTGAATTGGAGTTTCCAGTAGAGATCTTCGAGGGCAGAGGCAGCGACCGCGATGGGGATGAGGAAGTGGGAGGTTGTGAAGATGAGGGGGAGGATTTTGTGGGGGTTGCTGCGTGTTTGGAGTGGGGGTGGGAGGGAGGGAGGAGACGGTAAGGCGAGTGTGGTCTTAATAGGGGGCAAGAGGAGGGCGAAGAGGAGTGGTAGGAAAAGCATCGTCAGGTATGTGCTGGTTGTGACCATTTGGCTATGTTGCCTGCTGAATGTAGTGCGGGAGATGTTGAGGACGTTGGGCGCAGAGATGATGTAGATTTACATCGCTCAAGTGTGAGGTCATCCCGCGCCATCGAATCCTCTGGGGTGCTTACTCTCCGATTGAGGTCTCGTGGGTTGGATTGTAGAGCTCTCTCACACCCGCACACTCGCATGTCGGCGGGTTCAAATCTATATTGCGCAAGAATCCGATATGCGAATTGTCTGAAATCGCATGGCGCATCATGAGGGAATAATCGTTCTCGCGATTCGTAGCCGCCATGCGACACGGCAAGAACAATCATTGATTGCGGCCCACATGCGGTTGGGTATCTGCTCAAGACTGTTCAAAGTGTGTACTATGTAGTGCTCGTAGATGACCAATTTGGATTCTTGGCAACCTGATAACGACAGTCTTCCTCTGGAATGTGTCAGGGACCGTAAGCTATTCCGTCGCATCGTTTCTCTCCAGAGAATACGTAGATACTAGGATGAAGGGTTGGCACGTGAATGTTGCGGTTGCTTGTGTATTGGAGTCGTCTGGTATCGTTGTATCCTATCGATAGCTGCGACTTTCTATATCCAAATCTCCGAGGCTAGGATAGGGAAGTGGAATTTGTCGGCCGGCCGATCTGAAATACATCAACAACATCAGGTGTCCTCCCTTGGCCACTGATAAGGTCATCACTCAACCTCCCACCAAATGGAGATAAGGGTCCTGAAATTGTAATGGCTAGGTACTTCTTGGGTCCGATCTCGCTTGCGCCTCCAAGGTGCGGCACTGGTATAACACATTTGTTGATAATCCGGTACATTTGATGGACAAAGTATCGGGCTGTGAGAGTTTCCTTGAACTCGGTATGCGCGTCTACAGGTAAGATCCTGACCTCACAGGAGCCGGATCGACGTCCCAAAGGGATGACAAAGTCGACATCCTTGTCCCTTTTCGTGCTGAACACCCAAGGCCGGCCGTATGGCCCGAGAGACATGAAGAAGCTAGCAACATCGCGACAATCTTCATAGTTGGTAGGGTGTGGGTCCTTGAGGTCTGCTGGAAAACAATGCATGGGAAGGTCTGTGAGATTGCCGGCCGCTTCCAGTGAGGCACCCAAGTCAATGACTAGAGCCGAGAGGGGAAGTGTGAGTAGAGCTAGGAGGCTAAAGAATTGGAGATTAAGTAGCATGGTGCTCAACCCAAGGCAAAGACCGCAATATACTTGATTTCGATGTCCACGAATGAGCTGTTCAAAAATATGGTAAAAGAAACGACAGGAAATAAGGATTCTTCATCTTATGCAGATGATACGTCGTACAATCAACCCGCAAAACGCGTGAGACAAGGGTATTCCGCGCAGCAAAGGGACGGATCGCAAGCAAAATGGCGCATACATGGAGATGTGGAGTACCCTCTTAAGCGCCCCTGGGGAACACTTGGTCACCGTTATTCTTAGATGCTGGCTCTGCCTCCGATCTATGCAGATCTACGGCTTCGCATAATCGGAGTTTGACATTGTTGGCTCCGCCGCGGACTTGAAAGTCGTAGACACAGTACACAATATTTGGGAATCCAAGACGCGCACTCAAAGTGTACTCATCAGCAGAGGAGTAGCGGGGCTCGAACAATGACCGTAGTTGAGACGCGTTCCCGCGGCGCGTTCCCGTAGCAGTCAGGAACGGTTGTTGAAGAAGGAGCAGTTGGTTATTGGAGGCAAAGAGATTGGTATATAGCTCAGCCCTACAAGGCGTAGTTTAGATACCTCGGCAAATACGTCATTTGGCGACGCGATGCAAGTCGGGGCATCCTCAACATCGTTTTCTCTACGGAACAATGGCCACTACATGGAGGCCATCGCTGTTGACGAGGCGCCTGGACAGTATCGAAACCCTATATCTCTCTCGTCCAACTCGCCGACGTCCCATATCTACCTACGGCTACACCCAAGCCAAATCCCTCGTCTACTCCAAACACGGCTCGATCCCCGACGTCCTAGAGTACAATCCCTTCCCCCCCTCCCATTCCCATTACACACACTAAATCCATCGCAACAGCCTCCATACATACTCCATCTCCCCCCCACACTCCAATCTCCTCACCCTCCGCACCCTCTCCGCGCCTCTCAACCCCGCCGACATCAACCAAATACAGGGCACCTACCCCTCCCTCCCCCCCCTCACCACCTCCCTCGGAACCCCCCACCCCATCGCCATCCCGGGCAACGAAGCCTGTTTCGAGGTCCTCTCCGCCGGCTCGGGCGCCAAAAGCCTCAAACGCGGCGACTGGGTGATACCGCGCACGACGGGACTGGGGACATGGCGCACACATCTCCAGTGCCAGGAGGGGAAAGTGATGAGGGTGGATAAGGAGGGTTTGAAGAGCACGCAGGTGGCGACTGTGAGCGTGAATCCCGTGACGGCGTGGCGGATGCTGAGGGATTTTGTGGAGCTGAGGGAGGGGAATTGGTGGATACAGAATGGAGCTAATAGTGGGGTGGGGAGGGCTGCGATACAGTTGGGAAGATTGTGGGGGTTGAGGTGTATTGCTGTTGTGAGGGGAAGGGCGGGGGAGGAGGGGGAGAGGTTGAAGAGGGAGTTGGAGAGGTTGGGGGCAACGAGGGTGGTTACGGATGAGGAGGTTGGAGAGAAGGGGTTTAAGGATAAGGTTATGGGATGGACGAATGGTGGGAGGGAGAAGGTCATGCTGGGATTGAATTGCGTGGGCGGAGATGCGGCGATGGCGATGGCGAAAGTGCTGAGCGATGGGGCGCATATGGTCACGTATGGCGCGATGAGTAAGAGTCCGATGAGGATCGGGGCGAGTTTGTTGATATTCAAGGATCTGAGGTTCAGTGGGTTCTGGGTCAGTAGATGGGCGGATGCGAATCCGGAACAGAAGATGAAGACGGTGGAAGAGATTCTGCAATTAATTAGGGAGGGAAATTTCAAGGATGTCCCAATGGTGGAAGTGCCATGGAACTGGGATACGAAGAAAGAAGAGCTGGTTCAGGCCGTTGAGGGGACATTGGGAGGATATCGAAAAGGGAAGGGTATCTTCATGTTCGGAGATACATGACAGGAAATCCTGTCCCCGCCCATCTAGTGATTGAGGGAGTACTTAAATCCGTCTCATGTTTCAAGAGGTGACATGTTTGACTCAATTGCAGCCCCTTCTGTTTAGTTGGCGACGCTATCAATTCATCTTCCGACTAAGTCTCGCTTGGCAAGATTATTGGTATGTTGGCATTGATCCGAGCTGGACGAAGATGCATATAAATGGCAAGAACAAGGGGATTACCTCTGCCAACGCAGAGTTCCGAATCATGAGGAATATGAATGCAGAGGAAGTGACTCGCTTTTAAGACGGTCTCCAGCTGTTATCAAGTCCTAAAAACCCCTCAAGTCTTCAAGTCGACAAAGACAGTGTCCACTACAGCGCGACAGATTCGCTCTCTCCCCACTCTGTCCACTACGATTTGCCAATCATGGTCTTCTAGGCTGCTTTATGGCTATACAGAACGGCACTACTGCTTGCCGACCAGCTTAGCCTAGGTTATGCTTGAAAACATATCTGCAGGTACTTTCACAGCCGGTGGTGACATACTCGCATTCCACTTCCCGACAGCAGCGCTCATAGAACCGGAAGACATTACAGCTGAGCGCAGTTTAATAACACTGGTGTGGACTGACCTATGGATAAGTGAGCTCGAGAACCTACCTTGACCAAGGGTAACAGTCGTCATGGCATACATAGTCTCCTGAAGGGGCAAGATAGTAGTTGCCCTCCAGTCCGGAGACTGACCGATCGTCGGCATCGATAGGCAGGCAGTTCCGCAAAGATATCAACCTTGATCGAGACTATATGAAGTTCTAAGAACATGGCAGAGCGTAGATGACGCACCCTTCTCACTCAATTGGACAAAAATGCAGGCATATGCATGTAGTTCTTTGCGCATGTTAGACGAATCTGGACTTTTTACTCGCGGAATGGACGACGTCTTCGGGAGTCTCAGAACTACCAATGACCCATGTGTCAACACACCGCGCCTCGCATTGCTGCGTCGGAATGCCAATAGTCGAACGCTTTGGTCAAACCTAGAGTCCAAGACCATGCTCCGCACATCACGAGGATATGCATTATCTGATGACTAGAACCAACGATATCAAAAGAGTTTGCAAACCAGCGTTCTGGAACACGAGCCGCGTAGAAGGCTCCGCCAGTGAGGTTCAGCAGGCCAAGAACGATGAAATACGCCACAGACTGCCGCTCATTCTGCATTTTCCAGCCGTTGACAATCACGCCGTGAGCAATTGGGACGAATGCGGAAAGGCCGAGGAAAGAATACATAGCCACGCGTATGTTACGGTAGGGTGGAGAGCGGAACTTGGGACTCATGGTAAAGATACCACAGCACAGGGCCGTTACGGTTGACTATGGATCATAAGCAGTGGTAGGTATTGGAAGCTGCGCATAGCGTCCGCTATACCATGGTTTCGTATGAGAATTGCAGCTTTGGGCTGCCGTGGAAGCCAAAGTGGTCGCTTGGTATCGTCGAACCCCACAAGACAACCACTATTCCCAAGTGATCAACGTGACTGGCCAATTCGCGGACTTTCCTGCTGTGATCGGAAAAGGTGTGAGAGCTGACAATGGGCGTAAGCGGAAGTATTGTAGGTCACTATGGCTGGGGGAAATACATACACTGAAGAGAGACCGAAGCATATGATGACTCCCATGAAGAATATAAGGAGAACCCCTTTGTCGCCTGAGCTGGCGTTTTTGTACCGCGAGTAGAGGTGGAGGTACAAATATATTGGCCAGACGAGGAAAAAAGCGGCTCCAAGTGTATGCGTCCAGATGTTGACTATGAGTGCTCGCTGTTCGTACGAAAGCAAGAAGAGGTATTGGTTACCGGAGCAGACTTACTAGTTTCGTTGTGCATTTGCAAAATCGTTTTAAGGGACCGCTTGACGGAGTACGAAGGTGGCCTCGCAGCTTTTCAGTTCTTTCCGCTGAGAAAGATTTGATGACTTTACCGGTGCCCAGTCAAGAGATACTCGTTATCTCTATATCACGTTTAGCATGGTCTTAGACAAGGTCATTTAACCTCGGAGGTAGTCAACCCAGACTTTTGCCATTCAGCTAGATTTTGGGCGCCTGAGTCAGGCGTTTGCCAAAGTCAATACTGGGAGGAACAAGCATACGGAGATGTTGCCAGGTGACTAAACCCTCTGCGCTGGACTTTGCATGGCCGCTGAAATTCGAAGACTCGGCTTGTTTGGAAAAACGGGCAACATTGTCGAGGGTTGTATTATTGATGCTTGGGTTGCCATAGAATACGGTAGATGTTTCTTGAGACAGACAAATAGAAAGTTTAGGATAATCAGCAACTGGTAGTGTTTTAATTTCCAGCAGATTGTCTCAAGTATTGAGAGCTGAATGGAAAATAAATACAAATGTACTTAGGAGAACGTTCATATTAAAGAGGGTGACGTTTCTGTAGGCGCTAGTCCCCAGTGACCCATGACGTCGTTCAGTCGATTCTGTCATGACTCCGTTTCCGACTTCTCCAATTTTGGCAAACTTCCTGCGCTTGTCTGTCTATTGAAATACATATAAGGGAACAGATTCTGATTCAGGAAGAGCATTGTGTACTGAGTTGCCGGAACAGCATCCGCTTCCCCTTCCAAATTACATAGCTGTTTCCTCCACATTTAGGCATACTTCATGACTTTTCCCATCACTATGATATCACACAATTGATCTTCTTTCCTTCGTCTACTTCCTCTTTCGATTTGGCGTCTCGGTTTTTAGGCCTGCGGCATTAGCATAACCCATAAGAAATCTGCCGCCATGGCTTTGTTTGTGAGGAGGCCGCGTGTCTAGCAGCGAGTGTTAAACGGACATTGGCGGCAAGCGATGACAGCATGTATCGCCAGGCAATGTGCTTTCGATCGGTGGGAGGTCGCTAACCTTTGGGAGGGCTTTCTCGTAGTCTGAGAGTGCTGCAGTTGTAGGTTGCTTCCAACTCGTACGTCTCACACGGTAGTGATTGCAGGTCCTTCCGCCTCTCCAGTGTACAATCAAGCCATTTTTGAGACTGTCTCGCTCAATTGACGCATCCCTGTCGAACCTGTCAATTTAGGTATACAGTGACTTTCAGGTTCAACATGCGCTGCTATGCATTGGTTGTTTCACTTCCTTTACCACGCCACTTCGTATATGTCGGTCCTGTCTGTTGCTTCAGCGCCTTCACACGGTCGTTCTGTGATTTCCAAGGTAGAGACGCATTGAAAATTCGAGACCCTTTATTTCTGTGGTCAGCTTGGGACCGAGCGAGATCTTTGGTATTCTTGATCGATCAACAGAACTCTACACTCACTACCCTCAGTGACTCAACATTACCAACCACAAGTATTCCAGAACACTCTCACGACTGTAAAGGAACCCATCAACAATATACGTACAGCGGTGGTCAACGTCGGCCCCAGCCGGATCATTGACAGCCGACTCGGAGACCGCGCATTCGAGACTGCAACAACTAGACGGAATCATGACCATGTCACGGTGCTGGCTTGCAGTTGAGAGGGTGATGCGAACAAACATGGTACTGGCCGCTAGAAGACGCAAGGCTTGCAGGAAGGCTGATGGATGGAAGGAACAGTCATACGACTTTGCAGCCTTGCGGCTCGCCATCACTCTCGGCAAAGTCTCCTATTTCATGGCTCGCAATTCCTATTGCGGTATCGACTGAGATCTGGAGATAGGAGCATATATGTGTGCCCCCGTCTTCCATGACCGAACCATAGAAATCGCGAGCTGCGGTCGAAGACACTTACACAGGATCATCGGTCGCAGTATCAGGCTCGCGGGGCGCTGCATATACAGGAACCGATTTGATCTTGTGGACAGGAGCAAAAAGGGCTAAACGTAAGGTAAGGGAGTTTGTACCCTGCAATGACGTCATTGTGTACTCTTGGCAGACGGACCAGCCACGCGATCTTCCGCGACCTCGATCTCGTCCTTGCGAAAAGAACCAAACGTCTTGCACCTGCCTTGACAGCTCAAAGGCTAGTCCTCCTGGCTCGCGAGCTCCAAAAACTGTTAGCTAAAGTGAATTTTGACAGAAACGGGAATGGATCGCTTTACGACTGAAATGAGCCAAATTATCTGCGAACTGGTGGAAATCGAGGATATCCAGAGTCTACGCCTTGTATCAAAATTCTCCAAAAAACTTGCAACTCCCTTTCTGCTTAGTGAAGTGCAGCTAGTCTTTCATCCCGACAGCTTTCAACGACTCCTAGCTATCTCTCGACACCCTAAAATCAGCAAGCAAGTCAAGATTCTCTACTACGAGCCAAAGAAAGACCTCGCCGAACTTGCCAGCGTTATATCAGAATCTCATCGTTTTTCGCTACAATTATCCACGGGACATGACGAGCAGACAGATATGCTAGGTTTGGAACTGCGACCGTGTCGTCGCTATCTCAAAAATGGACGCGTCCGCGATCTTATAACATAGCTCAGCCACTCTGGCGCATTCATGCAGATCGACGCCTTACTCCGCCTGGGAAAGAGTTCAAGGTGGACCTGAGATACCCCAGTCGCTGACACTTCGCACGTTCAGCATCAGCTATGTAGAAAAACGCCACGATTCTGTTTTCTCGGTGGTCAAGCATACCAACCTACCCCCGCAATGGATCCAGTTTCGTTCTGTGCCAGCATACTGGCCATCATCCCAGCAGCTCATTCTAGCTTGAACGCTCTGCATAGGATCAAGTAATGCTGGGAAGCACCCCGAGAGATCGAGGATCTGGTCATAGAGCTCGAGAGCTTGCAGTCTACTCTGCGCGATTTTGCCACGTTTTTCGAGGCTGCGACATCCGGCCAGTATAGTGAAAGCCTGTCGCAGCCTGTACTGCGAGCTTCCGCCATCGTTGATGCTATTGTCGCGCTTTTGCTGTCCCCACCTTTTCATATCACTCGTGTCAGCAATGCTAGCCGCGCACGACTGGTCTGGCTCCGTCACAAAAACGAGATAAAGTGCTTATTCGAGAGTTTGAAAATCATTCGAATGGATTTATCACTCAAAATGGGACTAGTTACAGCGTAGGCCTAATGATTTCCTTCATTCATTTTGCATTCTCTCCGATGGCTAGACTTAAAATTCGTCAGATCATCTGTAACGCGCATCGAGGAGTCTCTAAGCATCTACATCAGCGTTCAGGACCAACTTTCGCAACAACTGGCGATTGTCATTGGTCGAGAAGAATATAGGAATTTCGACAACCAGGGCGCTATGCCGGGCACTCGTCGAGTCTGGGGCGTCGACGATCCACTCCAACCGCAAGGCATTGCGCCTCTATTGCGCGACTGCGCGGATCCTGCGGAAGGCATGGAGCGTCCAGCCACAGACCGGGTAACTCAAACTCCTAAAAAAATATCGTTTCGGAAATCGACAGGACCCGAAACCAGAGGATGTCCCCGCTGGTGCAGCTGCAGATGCCATGTTCGGCGCTTCTTCAAGTCCCCGTGGGTCCTAGAGTCCGCAATCGGTCGAATAGCCGTGCACTACAGTGGTCAAAGACCTGGCTGTAACGAAAAAAAGTGCCAACGCTTCTTAGCGACGCCTGTGACCATGACTTACTTTCTTCCTCAGTATCTGCTGCGTCGCTACATAACTCTGACTATGCATCATACCCCCCTGGATGGACCGAAAATTGCATTGCGTGCACCTAGAGTCACACCATGGTCCCACGTATACTGGAAGTACGCTAACAGAGGCGATCTTGTCGCCATCCAAAAGATGTTCAGCCAACACAAAGCATCGCCACATGACGTTAATCCACGAGGTGTGACTGCTCTAGGTTACGCAGTAAATCACGAAGACTATCGGATCAGCAAATTTCTCATCGACCAGGGTACGGATCCCAATCTTCCGAGTGCTTCGGGGAGGCTAGCAAGCGAAGCCCTGATCGATGCCTCTTTCGCTGGTCGATTTGGTAGTGAGGGTATAGGTATTGTGGAAGGCATGCTCCAAAATACAGAATTCATGGAGATCCGAGGCTTAACAACGTTGCATAAGATCGTCCTAGATATCATCCAGAAAGATCTTAGAATGGAATTAGAAACCTCTAAAGCAAGCGTCAATATAGGCGACGCCAAAAAGAGAACATCGCTGGCTTGGGCCGTGATCCGAGATGACCTGAATGCGGTAGCGGATCTATTAGCCTTTGACGCAGATCCAAACAGCATTGATGATGAAGGTAACTCACCGCTAGGCTTTGTGAAAAGCTCCGGAGTGTGCAAGGCACTGCTGGACGCTGGCGTCGACATAAATACACGGAACACTGACTACCAAAGAACCCCGCTGCACATGGTTTGTCATGTTCATGGGAATGTTGAGGTTGTGAATTTGCTCATCGAGGCCGGCATCCACGTCGATGTACGCGACTTTGACCATGAGACGCCCCTGCTCAATGCCGTCTTCTGGCACCTAACAGCAACAGCAGAGAGACTGATCGAGCTTGGCGCAGATGTCAACGCGCGGAATGTCTCATCTGAGGACAATACTATACATTTCGCCGTCAGCTACTGTCATCATGAGATTATATCTTCGCTTCTAGCTCACGGAGTCCATTGCGCGATAAGAAATGTTCGTTCTAGAAATGTCGCACATATGGTCGCTATCTTCGCCGATACAGAAACTATCAACACCTTGACGGACTGCAAGTCGACTGGCCTGCACCTCTCCTTAAAGGATGTTGATGGTAAGACACCATTTGATTATCTTGCTGAGCGCGAAGTGTTTGGGGAAAGCGAAATGGGCATCCACGAGGCGTTCGAAGCCTTCGCGAGATCCGTTGCGCTGTAAACGTAAGGAATCTGGACAGGTTCGGAATCTTGATCGATGTGTTCAAGTTTGCAGATGTCAATTTGACAATCTTCGAGGGGCTGGTGCGATGCAAAGCTCGATTGCTCTATTAACAGAAGCAAGGTAGTAATCCCGAATCAGTAAGGAGTGGGATACCCAAGACATTAGACATTATACAGTAATCTGGTCCTCGTACATAGCCACAACTTACAATGTCGACTTGGGACACATCAACGGATCGATCTTTCTTTTCAGAAGTTGTATGGCAACACTATCTTGATAGTTTTACCGCCAGCGAGTCACTAATTGTTGAACTAATTATCGCTCATACAATGTAAAAGAGAGACAACATCTTGAAGTAACCAGAGTACAATCAGAATAGAAGATCGAATAATCTTACATTAGCGCTTTCACAATAGTTGTCGCCCCTTAACCTTATTTTTAGATTCTCGACCCCAACTTCTGGCAAGATGCTTTTGATCAACTTTCGCATTTCTTAATTTTTTACTATCAAAATCTTATCTTTGATAGAGTAATCTTTGCGTTTTTAACAACATATTTTTGATAAAGTTTAAGTCAATATTAAGAAAGTTATTTAATTGCAAAGTGTTTTGTGTTTTGAAGCATATGTTAAGAATAAAGATCGACTTGAGCTTCTTATATGTTAACAAACTTTGTAATTTCTATAGTTTTAGCAATTTGTAATTAAAATCTATAAGCAAAGCACTTTTAGAAAACGCATAGTGTCTAGAGTAATAATTAGTAAATTTTATATATTTTAATAGCAAAATGCGAAAGTTAATCAAAATTATCTTGTTAGAAGTTAAAGTCGAAAATCTAAAAATAAGATTAAGAAACAACAATTGTTATAAAAGCGCTAATAGTATCTTTGCAATTTTGATTAATTAAACAATCTTAAATCTATTATTTTTACTAGAAGACTCTAGTATAATAGAGAATATTAATAAGTAAGATATTTGACGTAGTTATAATACTTACAACTTTTGGCAAAATTATTTCTCTTATTATATATAACTTTTGCGATAGAGTAGAATTAAATTACTTATATTATTAGACAATTATTTCGCACATTTCTAATTTTGATAAGAAATACTTCTACTTTCGATAAATGCATTTCCAATAGAATTACTTAATATTCTTAATATTGTAGTTAAATAACTAGATAATATTAGACTATAAACTTGAGAATATTTGTTATCAATACTAGCAATCTATCTACAATATATATATAATCTCTTTTACTTAAATTATAGAATCTTAGTTACTTAATATATTATTAGATTATATAGTACAATTTATATATATATTGTAATAAGTCTTTGTTATTATAATTGTCTACTAATTAAGATTTTATTTTTACTTCTTTATATTAAATTTAAAGACAAGACTTTAGTTACAACAACAAATATTAGAACAACAAATTATTAATATATCTCTAAAAATAATCTTAGAATTACAAGAAGTTAAAAATACTAAAAGAAAAATATAGAAAACAAATTGATTTTAACAAATTATTGAAAATTTAGAATTTTAGAAATCAAAAATATAAAATTAACAATTTAAAAATTAAAATATTGCTAAATTAAAAGAGCAAAAAAAAAATTAAAATCGAAGAATTAGAAATAACAATTAAAGTTATAAGTTTTAAGATTAAGATGTTTTATTAAAATTGCAACTAGTTTCTACAATTAAAACAATTAATTAATTATTAATTGAAATAATATTATTAAAGAAGATTTTGCAATAAAATAATTAATTTAACTAAATAAAAACAAAAATGTCATTTAAGTTATCTTCTTAATTAAGATTAAAGCAAATCTTTACTTAAGAAGTTCTTGCAATTAATTAATTAATAAATAACTAAAAAAAATGATAGATTAAAAAGATTTAATTGCAAAAGTTTAAGAAAACAAAAAAGTAATAAATAAGAAAACAATATAATACTAAAAAAATATAAGAAGAATTATTTTTATTATCTTTTGTTACGCTAATACTTTTGTAAGAAATATTAGAGAAAATTATATTATTGAAGAAATTTATAAATATCTTTAAACAATATAAACAATTACTTAATAACAAGAAAGTACAATTTAGTAATTATAATAATAAATCAAAACTTAAAATAAATTAAATACAATCTATAAAAGAATTGCGTTCGAAAGCTATATATTTTTCTATTATTTAAAATTTAAGATATCTAAGATATTAATGATTTTAATTATTTTAATTCTAAATTTAAGATATTTAAAAATTAAATTATTTTAATTATCTTAATTCTTAAACTAATCGCAAGAAATCGAAAATATTACGTAAAAATATTAAGATTTAATTTCTCGATTTTTTTTTAAAATTAAATTGCTTAAAATAGTAACTTTTCGACTAAGCTAAACTTATTATAATAATAAGCTAACTTCTTTAAACGATTTAATTTTATTCGATTTCTTAGCAATTTAATTCGATTTTAAAGTTAAGATCGAATATTGAATTAACAATTAATTTATTAATTCTATTGATAAATTTTCTTTTTTTAATTATCTTGTAAAAAGCAATACGCAACAAATAGTATCTATTAATATGCAACTTATAATACTATTTTTTCTTTTTAAAAGTTTTTTTTTTTTTTATTATTATATTAATTGAATTAATTATTAAACAATATTGCAATTCGATTGTTAATTGTTACTATAAATTTTTTTTATAATATATTTTTGTCGAGTTTGCGTTTTTTTTAATATATTTTGTCGAATAAATAAAAAATATCTTAAGTATAAAAAATATTATTAAAAGAATTAGAAATATAATTTAACTTCTAATTATTAAAAAATAAATAAAGCTATTTAGAAGATTAAAAAGCTAAATAATAAAATAATAGAATTGTATCTAAGAATTGCGCAAAAAATAAAACAAAGAAAATACTAATTTTGTTGTTTAAAAAATATAAATAATAAAAAATCGAAAAATATTTTAAAAATTAAGAACAACAAAAAAGAGATTAATATTAAAAAAATATTCGAAATTTTATTCGATACTATTATTGATTTTTTACTATTTGCTTTTTTGTTCTCTAATACTTTGTTAACTTTTATAAATAATTTTGTTATTAATAGAATTGTTGCAACTTATTAAAGTATTTTTTCAAATTTTTAAGTAATTTTTATATATTTTTGAAGATAAAATATTTTTTTTATTTAATAAAATATTTTTTATTTTTTTTTGTAAAATTTTCTTAATTTTATATTGTTTCTCTTTTTGTAAATAAAAATAAAATATATTCTATAAAAATATAATTAGATTTGCTAATTCTAACAATAAAATCTAAAATACTAAAAATACTTTAATATTCTTAAATATGTTAAGTTTGTAATTAATTAAATTTTTTGCCTTTTTAACAAAAAACAATTCGATTTTAATATAATTTAATTTCTTGTTTAACTTTTTTGTTTAAAGATTTTTTGTAAGAAAATATATTTTATCTCTTTTTTTAAATTAAGATATTATTTTTTGTTTTTTGTTCTAATACTTAATCGATTTTTTTGTATTTCTAAGATATTATTATATTTTTTTTTTAGTATTGTTACTTTTTCGATAGTTAATTAAGTTGACAAATATTTTTGCTCTTTTTCGAAAAAATTAAATTTCTTGTTATAATTGACAAAGAATAAAGTTATTTTAGTAATATTCGAAATCTTTGTATTTAATATTAGTTGTACTATAGATAAAAGTAATATTTAATTATTGTAAATATTATTAATATAGTATCTTAGATATTGTTTTAGACTAGATTAATTGTCGATTTAATATTTGATTTCAAATTTAAAATCGAATTAAATTGTCAAGAAATTAAATAAAATTAAATTGCTTAAAGAAGTTAACTTATTATTATAATAAGTTTAGTTTAGTTAAAAAGTTACTATTTTAAGCAATTCGATTTCAAAAAAAATTCGAGAAATCGAATCTTAATATTCTTATATAATATTTTTGATTTCTCGCGATTAGTTTATTTTAGACTCTAATTTATATATTTTGTCTAATTATTTGTAATTAAATAATAGATAATAAATATTCTAAATTTTATTTCTAATATCGATAGAAATATCTTTTAATAGTTAGATATAAAAAGTTTGTCTCTATTACTAATTAATTTTTTAAATATATTATAGCATTGTATAAGTCTATTTAATACAATATATTTTAGTTGTTTTACTATAAACTTTTCTTTGCATATAATAATATATAAATATTTGATAAATTTATTAATTATTAATAGTATCGAATTATGTTTATCTTTAATTGTTAAATTTGTTAATTTAAACAATTTAATAATAAAGTTTATTGTAATTTTATTCTATAGCAACTTAGATAATTTTTAATATTAAATTTTGTTATAGCTTGTATATATACTATATTTGTTCTACTAATAACTAAAATATTGTTTAATATATATCTTAACAATTTATTTTATCTAAAGAAATTAATAATATTAATATAAAAGCTAAAGAATTTTAATTACTTTTAAATACTCTTGCAATAATTTATTATAATAATTTTTTATATATTTGTCGATTTTGTTAATAGATATTTGAAATTTTTCTTTTTTTATTAAAAATTCTTTCTTATTGTCTCTAAGTATTTATAAGATAGTATTTAATTTATATTTGTTTGCTAATAGTAATTTGTTTTTATTAATTTTAAATATACTATAATTAAACAATTTCTTTGTTTTTATATAATTATTTTTTTTGCTAAGTATATTTGCTCTATTATTATTTTTGTCTAATATATATTATATCTTAAATTTGTATTGTTTAAGTTACTCTAATTATTATATTTGTTTTTTGTTAAATTATTTAATAGTAATAAAGTATAAAAAATTCTTATAATCTATAAAAATTGTAAGTTTTAATAATTTTTCAATATATACTTTTTATAATTTTAGAGAAACTACAATAGCAAATAGTTTTTTGTTGTAAATATTATAATTTTATTCGATTAATAAGAATTTTCTCGAAAGATATACTATTAAATACTATGTAATTTTATATTTTTAACTAAAATATATATTGATAGCTAAATCTAATATATTAATTCTAATTCTATTTAACAATTGTAAATAGTATATTTTTAGTATTAATTTCTTTAAATATTTTAATTTGAGATTCTAAAATAATAATTTTTTGTCAATTTTTATATTTATAGCGTCTTTTTTTTGGTAAAATTTGTTAATAGTATTGTATTAGTAAAGTAGTCTTTAATAAACTTTTTGTTATAGTTTATAAAATTTAAAAAAAATTAAATTTTCTTAATATTAATAGATAGTTTCTATTCTTTGATTGCTTGTAGTTTTTCGAAATCTATATATATTTTATATTTGTTACAAATTGCTATAACATAAGATTTGCTTGACACTTCTATCTAATTAGATTTAGCATCAATATTAGAATTGTTATATTAATCGATTTGCTTATATATTTGTCTTCGACAATCAAATAGATAGTTAGACAATTACTTTATCTATTATATTATAATTATAATTTATTGATCTCTAATAATTGATAGTTTTAAACAAGCTAACAATATCTATCTTCTATCGATAGATCTATTGTATTGAGACAATATTAATTAATAACAAAAAATATTTTGTCTACAACATTGTCTATATTGTTTCCAAACATAATAAAAGAAAAGATATTTAAAAAGAAAAAATTATCTTTAGTAGATTTTAAATTAATAGAATTTACAATTAACAACAATCTTTCTATAAGTTTTGCAATTATTATTAAATTAAACAAATCTATCTTTGTCTTTTTCTTCTTTTTCTTCTTTTTCTTCTTTTTCTTCTTTTTCTTCTTTTTCTTCTTTTTCTTCTTTTTATACGAATTGATGTCTTCGCTATCTATTAAGAAAGACGTAAGACAATTATTTGATGCTATAAGAGATATAAAGACAATAGAATTAATAGAACAATAGTTAAAGACTATATAGATTTGTTATAACGTTTTAGAAATATAGAGCAATTGTTTGAACAACTTTGTCGAACAAGATTTTCAAGATATAGTATTTAAATTAGATATTGTCGTTCTTATATAATTAATAAACAATTAATCGATTAAGATAAAAAGTATGTTTGAAATATTAATAGCAAGATAGATGCAAAGAGTACATCCGTACAATTAGATATTTCAAATTTAACAAAAAGAGTATTTAAAACAAAAGTAATGCAGAAAACGCTAGAGATGTTGTCGAAGAAAATATTACAAATTGTCTATTTTGTATCGCAAAGCTTGCAGTATTTCTCTTAAAAATTAATCTTCTCTTATTGTTAATTCTTGTTGTTAGATATTTTACGCGAATAATTATAAGACTATATAGATAATAGTTACAAACAAAAACAAGATAGAAGCAATTACTTTAATAAAGAAAATAATAGAAAATATAATAGAAGTTGTTTACAAAAATTTGTTTTTTATATTAATAAACAATTGATTATCTTTTATTTTATAAACAAATTGTTTGCTTCTAATTTAAAATCGATATATCTACAAAGTATCGCAATTATTAAGCAAAAATAATTTAAACTCTTAGAAATAAAATATTTCTATTTCGATTTGTCTAAGAATACGCATGCAATAGAAAACTATATAGTATTCGAAAAGAACGTTTTTTACTACGAGATTTATATATTTATGTAGTAGATTAAACATATAATAGTTACAAAAGAGATAAATAAACAATTGTATCTTTGTCTACGCAAATTAACTATAATTTGATTTACTAGTTAGTCAAAATATCTATAGAAACATCTTAATAATTAATTCGACAATTTCTATATAACTTTAATTGCCAAATATAAGATATTTATCTCTAAGATCTTTGATAAATTGCAATTGAAACACTATATTGTGCAAGATATACAAAAAAAAATATTCGACAAACAACTATATTTAGACAATTATTTGTTATAGAAAATTATATAATATTGTAAACTTTGTAGTTCTTACTTACGCATAAAAGAATTTAGACAATAATTTTCGATATAATATTAGATATTTTACTAGACATATTAGTTTAGACAAGTTTGTAGAAATATTAAAGAACGTTATCAAGTACTACAGTAGCATTATTAGAAAAAACAATAGAGTCTTGATTATTGTCTTCGATAGAGTTTTTACTACTAATTAGATCTCTAATTGATTTAACAAAAAAAGAGTCTTTTAGCAAGATATTAAGATTGTAGAACGTTGTCTACTATTGTAGTTGCAACAATATTAACAAACATCTACTACTTTATCGTCGCAAACTAGAGAATATTAGAGTAGATATTAAAGTAATCGAGAATATTTAGGAAATTTATCGCGTCAATATCTATCTTCTAATTAGAAACTTCTTATTAATTAAACAAAAATGCGTTCTATCTATTTTATAGACATTTAGAATGCTAAAGACAACAAAACATACTATCTATTATCAATAAATATTAAGTATATTATTGCTAACGCACAATTTAATAAAACAATAATTGTTTTTTATAATTAGATATTTATTAAGAAGAATTTTAATGATATTTATACTATACAACACAATATATTACTCTATTCTAGACTAATTGCGAGAAATCGAATTTATTACGTAATTCGATTTCTTGACGTTAAGTTCAATTTCTTAATATCTAAGCAAAAGAATTTGCTCTAAGCAAGTTAATCAAGTAGCTTTATTTGCTATTCTTGACAATTCGATTTTACGCTAAAAATTTGAACTAAGTTTCGATTTCGACTTTTGGAAGCGAAATTCGATTCGACAATTAATCTACTCTATTCTTGCAATATTTGTCAAATTATCTATCTAGAGAATTACAAAGAGCTAGATAATTATATATTTAATTGCTATTAAATAAATATTTGTTCTAATTAAAGCAAAATACACAAACAATATATTAATTAAATAGAATACGCAACTCTAAATATAGACTAATTGCGAGAAATCGAAAATATTATATAAGAGCGTTAAGATTCGATTTCTTAATTTTTTTTAAAATTGAATTACTTAAAATAGTAACTTTTCGACTAAGCTAAACTTATTATAGTAATAAACTAGCTTCTTTAAGCAATTTAATTTTATTCGATTTCTTAACAATTCGATTTAATTCCAAATTTGGAATTAAATATTGAATTAACAATTAGTTTATCTAAATATCTATAAAATTAAGATAATATTTAATAGATATGCGATCTTTAAGATAATACTCTTCTAAGATAATTAAGAGTCTATAGTTGTTTATGCAAATACTAGATTAGACACTAGTTTTATAGATAAATTCTTATTATCTAAAGACAATTTATACAAACGTTTAGATATTGTTTTATCTATTATTGTACAAGATATTGTTAGCAAAAAGATAGTTAATAAACAAATATATTTGTCTATCTATATAATAGACGCCAATAAAGTTGTTCTCGAAGCATATTCTTATATTATTAAAGATATTAAAGCAAACATAATATTAGATAATAATATTCTAGAAATATCTAAAAACAAGATTAATTTACATCTATATAACAAGCAAATGTAAATAAATAATATCTAAATATTTATTAAATTTATCTCGTCAAAAATATTGTTAATAAACTTCTATATTATCTCTATTATTGTTTTTATTGCTCTTAAGTTATATTTTAAGACAACAAACAAATAGACAACAAAAACAATAAATGCTATAAGAATTAATCAAAAAATACGCGTTGTTATTATTAAAAACAACGCGTTTTCTTAGTTCTTTTTGATCTTGTTAATGTAACAAATAGCAATATATTTATTAAACAATTATAGAATGCTTCGCTTCGCAAAGTCGAATGTTAAAAAAATAAGTTTTAGATTTATCTTTAAAATTGACTCAAAGAAGATCTCGAAAATATCTAAATAGCGTTGCTATATTGCTCTCTTTACAAATATTGTTACTTCTTATATTGTATTAAAATTATAATATCTTGTTATCGTTGTCTTAATTAGTTATAACAATAATTCTTAATTCTTTTCGTTGCTATTGTAGATATTTTCGAAAGAGATAAGCAATTTTTTTTATTTATTTAATAGATATAGTAGAGACGCTTTAGCATTATAGACGCTCTATATTTTGGTTTATTGCATATTTTGTATACAAAGTTAAATTTTATTGTTGTTATCTAATAGTATAATTACAAGAACGCAATCTTTTTTCGAAAAAAATAGACAATTGTTATAGATTGCTATAATATAAGATCTGCTTGATATTTCTACCTAATTAGATCTAGCGTCGACATTAGAATTGTTATATTAATCAATTTGCTTATATATTTGTCTTTAACAACCAAATAGATAGTTAAACAACTATTTTATCTACTATATTATAATTTTAATCTATTAATTTCTAACAATATTGTTTAACAACAAATTTAAGAAAGTTAGCTTTTTTTTAATAGAATTTGCATTTCTTTAATTTAAAATATAGATTTTTTCTATTTAGATATTTTAGTATTTTGAAAATATAATTTATATATTCTTTTAAAATATTTAAGTAAATTATAATATTATTTAAATATATTATAACAAATCGATTTAAATATTTTTGTAATATATTATTAATTATTTTCTAATATCTTGTTAGAACGTTTGTAAATTCGAACAACATTATTGTATATTTGTATAATCTATACTATATACAAAAAATTGTTTTTTACTTTTTCTCTATTTTTATTCTAACCTAATTGTATATTTCTTGTAAATATAGTTTAATAAAATATTTTATTTCGAACAATCAATTTTAAAGCTTGCTAATATTAAATAATAAATATTAATTTTTTACTATAATATTGTTTAGCTTTCGATAATTAATATATAGATATAAAGTTCTATTCTTTTTAGATACAAAGAGAATCGAATATTCTATCTATAATTAAAAAAATTTTATAATTTTTTTTTGTTTTTTGCCAAATATTTGCGAAGTCTTTCTAACTTTTTTTTGAATAAAATATTTATAGATCTAAACATAAATTGCTTGTTTAATTTAAGTTTAATCTTGTAATTTTACAATTAATATTTAGATAAAATCTCGATTGTTTTCTTTTTCTAAAATGGATACTTTTAATTGTTGTATATTTGTAATATATATTTTAGCAATTCTTTTGCTATATTAGATAGTTTAAAACTTTTAAAAAATTTGAAGTTTTTTTTATCTATTTTGATTTTGTAGTCTAGCTAATTTTTGTTAATATCTATCGAGTTAAATTTTATTAGATTGTTTTTTTGCAAAAATATAAGCTTGCTATTTGCAATCGAATTTCGATTTAATCTTTTATCTACTATCGAATACTATTAATATATAGATTGTATATAAATTGTATAATTATATTGTGCAATTCTAAGTACTTATATATTTTAATTAATTTCTAAATTGTATTGCTTTAATTAAAATATTTCTAGAACAATATTATAAATAATTATTTCTACTATATTAAAGATTAGTTTCTTGTAATATTGCTAAATAGTTATTAATAGTAATCTTGTTTCTTTATTTACTTTTCTATTTTCTATAAATAATAGATTTCTATCTATAACTATTAGATTGTAAGCGTTAGACTTTTTTTAAATAAAATAATTTTTTTTTACAAGAGCTCTAACTATAAAATTATCTATAATATTAGAATTAATTATTGCTATAAGTTAACAGTTGTTAATTTTAACTAATATAATAGAATATTATATATTTATTATTAAATTTAGTTGCTACTATTAAACTAATATATTGTATTTTTCTAATATATTTTTTATTTAAAAATTTAAACTTTTCTTTGTTTCTATATTATAATTTCTATTTTAAATATCTATCTACGCTAAACTTTTTTCTATTGCTAAATTGCTAATTTTAATTTTCTAGAAAATTAATTAATTTTGTTCTTTTTTTCTAGATAAATTTAGTATAAATTGTTGTAACAAACTATTTAATTAAAATCTATATATATTGTAAAGTTTAGTTGTTCTATAATAATATCGAATATACTCTTTTTTGTAATAGTATTGTTTTTTAGCTTTTTCTTGTATTTGTTTACAATTTTCGATAAGCTAATTAAAATCTCAAGATAATTTGTAATATCTTCTATATATTTGTAAAAATTCTTTTAGTTATACTTTTTGTTTAAATCGATAGTTAAACTATAAAATTTAATAGTTTTCTAAAGTGCTTAATTGATTTTCTATATATATACAAATATTTTGTCTAATAATATTTTATCTAAAACTTTTTATAACTAATTCGAATTCTTTATCAAATAATAATTGTTGTTTAATTTAGTTTTAAAAATATCTATTTCTATATTAATTTGCTTTCTAATATTATTTTAACTATTAAATATCTCTCTTAATAAAGTATTGATTTGTCGACAATCTATTAAATTTTATAATCGACAATCTCTTGCAAAGTAGTTCGATTTTTTATATAAATAATATATTTTCTAAAATTTGTTATTTTTCTTTTCTCTAGAGTTTTTTTTTGTGTTGTTAAATAAAATTCGATTTTATAAATGCAAACTTACAATAGTTTAAATTACTATATTTCTAATTAGAACAAGATTTTCTCTAATAATATTGGATTATTAACTTAAAAAAGATTTCTATTCTTTTTAGCGTAATTGTTAAATCGAATTTTAATTCGATCGAATTAATTCGTTCAATTCTAATTCTAGAATTAGGCAAATTTCCTAGCTTAATAGAATAGAGCAAACGAAGATGCGCGTCGAGTATTTAATTCGATTTATCCAATTATATAACGTTATATAACGCGCTAATTATATGCAATTAGCGTAAATTCTACGCTAATTATATATAATTAGCATAAATTCTAGACTAGCTTAATCGAATTAGCGCATAGATAAGATAAAATAAGATAAGCAAATGCTAACGCAACAAAGTTAGCTTAAATTCTTAGCATTAATCTAACGAAATTCGACTCTAAAGTTAGATTCGCGTCTTAATTCTAATTTAATTCTACAAAGTTTAAGAGAGTAAATTAAGTTAAGAAAAAAGTGTTCGATTCAATTTAACAATTACACTTAGTGTGATCGTTAAGTTAAGTCGAACACTTTTTTCTTAACTCGACTCACTCTCTTGGGTCTCGTAGAGTTGAGTCAAGGTTAAGGCGCGAACTCGATTCTAGAGTTAAGTTTCGTCGAGTTAATGTCAAGAACGTAAGCTAACTTCGTCGCGTTAGCATTCGCTTATCTTATTTTATCTTATTCTATCTTATCTATGCGCTAACTCGATTAAGCTAGCGCAAGATTTAAGCTAGCCCAATTAGACTAATGCAAAATTCACGCTAATTACATATGATTAGCGCGTTACGTGACGTTACGTGATTGAATAAGTCGAGTTAAACATTTGACGTGCATTCTTCGTTCGTCTCATCCTGTTAGACTAGGAAATTTGCCTAATTCTAGAATCAAGATTGGGCGAGTTAACTCGATTGAGTTGAAACTCAACTCAACGATTACACTAATTACACTAATTCTTTTATAAAATTAATTGTATTGCTTTTCTATAATTCTTTTATATAGCTTATTATTAAGATCGATAACTACTTTAATAAAATCGAATATATTGCTAATAAATTTGTTATTGTGCATAATTTTGTTTTTAAGATTGTTTTTAAAGTTTTGTCGAAATTTTGTCATAAATATAATATTGTTTTACTTAATAAAATTAGTATATTTCTAAAATTTTATTATATAGTCTATTGCAAAAATTTGTTAAATTAAATATTAAATTATCTTTTTTGCAATTTGTTTTTTGTTAAATATTTCGAAAATTCTTTAAAGCTTTCTTTTAAAATTATCGAAATTTATAAATATTGTTCGAGAATTTTTATTATAATTTTTCAAACATTTGCGTAAATTTAATTTAAGTTAATACTAAACTCTTTCTCTAAAAAATATAGATACAAAAATTGTCTTCTTTTTTGCTAAAACAAAATAGAAAATAAAATAAAATAAATATTTATCTATATAAGTTAGTTCTTCAAATCGATTCGATCTTTATAATAAATATTAGATTTGTTAATTTTTATCTTGTTGTTTTTATAAATAGAGAGTCGATATAATATTGTTAAGCTAGTGCTCGAAATAGAAACGCGTTAATCTAATACAAATATTTTTAAAATATTTAAAATAATATACTAATATTTTTGTAAAAAATATTAGAAAGAATTATATTATCGAAAAGATTTATAGATGTCTTTAAACAATACAAACAATTACTTAATAACAAGAAAGTGCAACTTAATAATTGTAACAATAAGTTAAAACTTAAGATAAGTTAAACACAATCTATAAGAAAGTTGCGTTCGAAAATTATATATCTTTCTATTATCTAAAATTTAAGATATCTAAGATATTTAAGATCTTAATTATCTTAATTATTTTAATAAATCTTCTCTTTCTAATTATCTTGTAAAGAGCAATATACAATAAATAGTATCTATTAGTACGCGACTTGTAATATCTTTGCAAAAACAAGCAAATAAAAAAAAAATTGTAAATTTCGATTATTATTTTTCGAATTTGTTATTGCAAATAATTTTTTTACTTTATTTGTTATTACTTTTACTATTTGTTGTTAAACTATTCTTATAAGAATAATAACTTAAAACTTTAAAAAGTTAATAGAATTTTCTTCTAATATATATATATATTATTAAGTTAAATAACAGACTCTATAGAAGTTAATGCGCTCTATTGCTATATAATTTCTATAGTCTTTTTAAAAACGTTAAGAGTATTGTATTTTAATAAAGTTAATATTATTAACTTTCTAAAGTAATTTGCGAATCTTTATAACAAGTATAGAATTTCTATACTTTATAAGATTGTTAAATTGTCTTAATACTATAATAAGCTTATAGAAGATTTTATGAAATTTATTTTCTTTTAACAAATTAATAAATAATATAAAATAGTAAAAGAATTAAAGAAGAAGTATAGAAATAAGAATTTCGATTAAAAGATTAATTCTTATTTCTTTTTAAAATTCTTAAAAGACGTAACAAAAAAAAATCGAATAACATTTGCAAATATAATTATTAATTTAAAGTTATTTCTTCGAAGTTTCTTAAAATTAATTAAATAAATAAGTATATTAAGTCTTTGTAATATTTAAGAGATTATTTTTGCAATATTTGCATAAAGATAATATATAAATATAAAATTAATTTAAATAATACAATTACTTTAAAGTTTAAATTATTGTACAAAATAATAATAAAGATAATTAAGAACAATATTGCTATATTAAAAATAAATATTAATAGCAATTCGACAATACAATAAGTTGCAAATATTAATATAAGCAATTTAATAAATATAGTTAATAAGAAACAAAAGCTAATAAAGAAGATAATTACTTCTAAAATAACTTTTTCTTTTTCGATATTGTTTGCAATTGCAGTGAGTAACTCGAAAACTAATAAAATACTAAATATCTTAGCAAAAGTTCTTGAAAAACTTAAGATTAATAGCGCGCAAAATATAATAAAGAACAAAGTTTATTAAATAATTTAGCAAGTAATAACTTAATCTTTAAAAGCTTTTAATATTAATTGTTATTTTGTAAATTTAGATAACAATTTAGACACAATTTTAAGAAATCATTTAAGTTAATTAAAAATCTATTTTTGTTTTTAAGTATAATTAATTTTAATTAAGATTTAAGAAGTATCTATTTTATTATAATTTGTATAGATAATAAATTTGCTTAAATTTAACAATTTTAATAGCAAATAAAGAAGTGTGTTTAAACAAAAACAATTAAATTTGCTATAACTTTAATGATTTTGAAAACAAAGAAATAAAGTTGTCTTTTAAAAATGCAAAGATTAAGTTCAAGATAATAAAGCTTTATTTTTAACAAAGAGCGCAAAATTGTGTTCGAAACTCTATAATTAAGATAATTGTAATAAAATTAAATATCAACTCTTTGTTAAAAAATAAAGAGAACAATAAATCGAATTAAGCAATAGTAAAAATTAGAAAAATTAAATCGAAAAAAGATTCTTCTAGACGTTAAGTATTATAGAAATCTCTACTAAAAAAATCGACAAAGATAGTTAAACAAAAAAATAAGAAAAAGAAAGAATTCTTGAAAATAAAAATATTAGATCTAACAACTATTCGAAGATAATAAAGATTTCGAATAGATTTAAGTATATAATAAAGAATATTATTATAAAAGATAGTTTGTTAATAATAGATTCGAACTCTAGAATTATTAAATATTAGCAATCTAAATTTTAAAAAAATTAAAATGTCTTTGTCGATTATGCGCAACAAATAGAGCGTTCGAAGCAAATATTATAGACTATTTAAGAACAAGTTAACTTAAGAATATTAATACATAGTATTTTTATCTCGAAGATAGAAATAAAGTTAATAAATCTTTTAGATCTTTGTTTTAATTTAAGTTGTTCTTTCTTTTGTTCTCTTTTAGACAAGAAATTCAATACTATTGTAATTAAAAGAAAATCTTAAAAGTTTATTAAAAAAGAGAAAAAGATAGTTGTTACAATAAACTTAATTAATATTAAGTTAAGCAAAATTGTTTACTTTAAAAATATTGTTACTAAAGTAAATTCTCTTAGAATATTATATTTTATTGCTTGCTTAACTATCTAAATATTGTTAAAAGATATAAAAGTCAAAGCTATATTTAATAATAATACAAAAATCAATTGCATTAGCAAAGATCTAATAAATAGAACAAGTTTAATTATTTAATAGAAAATTTCTATATTATTAATAAAGATTATTAAAGTATATATTTGCTTCGAAGAAGTAATAAAAGACGCAAAAATATTTGTTAAAGATATTGTAATTTATATTTTTATCTTTGTTATTTCTTAATTTAATTATAGAATACTATTAATAGACTAATCGTTGAATTAGATTATAATACTATTTCTCTAGCTCGACTTGGCGCCAAGATTGGGTCGCGACGATTTTTTGAAATCGAATCGCTAAGATTGGTTTAGCGCGCTTCGCGCTAAACTACTTATAGTAATAGACTAAACTACTTTGAGCGATTCGATTTCTCGAATTTTTTTGACTCAATTTTTGACATTTGCACGTGACATTTCCGGGTTAGCATGACTAGTCTAGTCTAGATAAAACAAATAAAAACAATATTAATAATTCTATTAATAGTTAGTTAAATGCGTTCGTATTTGTCTCGCTCAAATATCTATATTAACAAATAATAAAAATATACTTAAAAAAAAATTATTTCAATAAATTAAAATACATTGCTTAATATCTAATTGTATTTTAAAGACTTAATATAAGTTAGAAGAATTTTTGCAAGTTCAAGAATTATATATTATATTTCTTAATAAGAAAAGAACAATTATTTTAAAAGATAAACAAAAATATATCTTTGCGCAAAGTAATAAATTAAATAGAAAACAAAAAATGTATTATAAAAAGCTTGTATAACAAGAGCAATTATAAAGATAAAAAAGATATTTATTAATGCGTTGCAAATCGATATTAATAATTAAATCTATTTAATTTTTGCAAGAAATACGTTGTAAACTATAATAAATATTAGCAAAAAATATCTAATAAATAGAAAGAAACTATATATTCGACTTATATTTTCGACTTATAAAAAAAGATTATTGTAGATTGTAATTATATATTAATTGCAAGAATATTTGCAAGAATAAGTTTAATAGTTGCTCGAAATAATTTGACAAAATAGATAGAAATTAAGGCAATTTTAAATTTTAAAGCATCAATTATAGTAAAATTTCTATAAGAGAATATTTTTTGTTAATATAAGTATGTTAAGAAAATAGTTATAAACAACAAATTTAAAAATAAATTCGAGATAATAACTAATCTTCTTAAGAGATATAGCGTTAAATAATAATAATATCGATCTATTACTTACAAGCAAATAAAATAATAGAAAAAGAATATAAATCTATTGTTAATATTTTATTTAAGCTAATAAAGAAAGTCTTTACAAATTAATTATAATATTTATATACAATCTTGTAAATAAATAGAACAACAATTTGAGAATTTATTAAAAAGATATTGTTTCGACTTAAGTTCAAATGCAAAGTTATACTATTAATTAAGATAAAGTATTTAATTTGATATATTATAGATTAAGAGAAAGTTTATACAACAATCGATTTGCTAACATTGCAAGCAAAATAGCTAAAAAGAAGAGATAAAAATATAAAAGAAGTTGCGTTGCATCTTTGTTATCTTAAAAAAAAGAATAAGAATTTCTTTAATAATAATTATTAATTGCAAACGCATTTATTTTAAACTAAAGATTTAACTTTATTATATTATATTAAGCTAGATAAGATATATAATATAAAACTATTCTTTTAATAATTAGATTTTTTTAAGATAAATATTACGCTAATACTTTTGTAAAAGATATTAGAAAAAGTTATATTATTAAAGAGATTTGTAGATATCTTTAGACAATATAAACAATTACTTAATAATAAGAGTTGCAACTATAAACAATTTTATATTTAATAAATCTTTATAGATAATTTAATAAATTAGAATAATAATAAGTAAAAACTTAAAATAAATCAAACACAATCTATAAAGAAGTTGTGTTCGAAAATCTATATATTTAAAAAGATTCTTTTTGTTTGCTATATTTGTTGTCGAATATATCAAGTATTATTTGCTTAATTTGTTGTCGAATATATTAAATATATTAAGTATTGTTTATTTAGCTTGCTATTAAATATATCAAGTATTGCTTGTTTGTCAAATTGTCAAATATATAGATAATTGTGCTCTATAATATATATTGTATTGTAGATTATATACTATATTGTTTCCAACTAGTTTTGTAATACTATTTCTTTTTTCAAAAATTTTTGTTTCAAAAATTAATTATCTTTTCTATTATATTTTGTTAGTAACAAAGCCATCTTTGTATTGTATTCGAAATCGAATATTACAATATATTAATATTTTATTATTTGCAAACGCTGCTCTTTCTCTAATTATTTCTATATTATTATAAAAGATTTGTCGTTTTATTTGAAATGTTCGAAATATATTTGTGCAAACAAATTATATATAAATATATTGTAGTTTTCTCTCGATTATAATAGAAAAGATCTTTCTATTAAGATTGCTAAAAATAAAACTCTACTAACAATTGTTATAGTTTAATTGCTACAAAATAAAAAGATTCTAAAAAAATTAGTACAAAAACAAAACAAAAGATACAATATCTATTGTTAAAAATAAAAAAATTAAATATTTTGGAATTTTTTAATCGTTTTATTGCAAATATTTTTGTCAAATTATTTTTTGTCTTCTAATTATTTTTTGCTACATTAAATAATGTTTTAAATTTTAATAAAATATCTAAATAAGATTATAGCAATTATTAAGATTTTTTCCAAATTTCTATATATTCTTTAAGATAGAATATTTTTTTACTTTATAAAATAGTTTTAATCTTGTTGTTTTAGAATCTTTTCTACTTTGTATTTTCTTTTTTTCTAAACTTTATAACAAAATATTTTTTGTATAGATATACTAAAATTGATTAATTTTAATAATAAAATATAAAATAATAAAAATACTTTAATATTTTTAAATAAGTCGAGTTTATAATTAATTATTTTCTTTGTCTTTTTAATAAAAAATAATTCGACTTTAATATAATTTGATTTCTTGCTTAAATTTTTTGTTTTAAAATTTTTTATAAAAAAAATATATTTTATCTTTTTTTTTTAGTTAAGATATTATTTTTTTGTTTTTTATTTTAATACTTGATTAATTTTTTTTCCATTTTTAAGATATTATTGTATATCTTTTTTAGTATTGTTATTTTTCCAATAATTAATTAAGCTAACAAATATTTTTGCTTTTTTTCGAAGAGATTGAATTTTCTATTATAGTTGACAAAAAATAAAATTATTTTAGTAATACTCGAAATCTTTGTATTTAGTGTTAGTAGACTAATCGTTAGATCGAGTTTCGATATCAACATTTTAACTCGACCTAGCTACTTGATATCAATCTCTTAACTCGACTCGAAATCGACTCAAGTCAACGATTTCTTAACTTGACTCGATCGACTCGCCAAGCAATCGAAAATGACGTCAAAATGCCAAGATTTTCTATTTTTAAAAAAATTCGCATTATTTGATTTACTAAAAATAGTTTAAAAATAATAACGCACAAATAACATACAAATGCATTATCTAAATGCATTACTATATAATATTATAAACAAATTAATTAAATTAATCAACTTGATTAAGTTGATTAATGCACTTTTTTAAAAATAATCTAAATTTTTCGAGTCTTGGCGAGTCGAGCCAGGTTATACGCTAAGTACTTCATATCTACTCTTTGATTTAACTCAAATACTTGGGTCAAGATTTCTAACTTGAATCAAGTCTTGGCGAGTCAAGAATCTAACTTAAACTCGATAATCTAACTCGACGCGACCAGTCTAAATGTTAGTTGTATTATAGATAGAAATAATATTTAATTGCTATAAATATTGTTAATATAGTATTTTAGATATTGTTTTAAATTTTGCTTTGTTTGCTTTGTTTAACTATTTGTAATCGAATAATAAACAATAGATATTTTAAGTTTTGTTTCTAATATCGATAGAAATATCTTTTAATAATTAGATATAAAGAGTTTGTTTCTATTACTAATTAGTTTCTTAGATATATTGTAATATTATATAAGTCGATTTAATACAATATATTTTAGTTGTTCTACTATAAACTTCTCTTTGCATACAATAATATATAAATACTTAATAAATTTATTAACTAAATTAATATCGAATTATATTTATTTCTAGTAGCTAAATCTATTAACTTAAGCAATTTAATAATAAAGTTTATTGTAATTTTATTCTATAACAATTTAGATAACTTCTAATATTAAATTTTGCTATAGCTTATATATATATTACATTTGTTTTGCTAATAGCTAAAATATTATTTAATATATATTTCGACAACTTGTCTTGTTTAAAAAAACTAACAATACTAATATAAAAACTAAAGAATTTTAATTATTTTCGAATACTCTTGCAATAATTTATTATAGTATTTCTTTATATATTTGTCGATTTTGTTAATAGATATTTGAAGTTTTTTTTAAACAATTTCTTTGTTTTTATATAATTATTTCTTCTACTAAATATGTTTGTTTTGCTATTATTTTTGTTTAATATATATTGTATTTTATATTAACAATTCGAGATAACTCTCTAGAAATCCTATTAGCGATCCAAGACTCTCGAGATCGTTGTGTCAATATCTTAGTCTTAAAGTTATATTAGTAGATTTAGTTAATCTTAAGTAAATACTAAGCATTATCAAAAATTTAAGAGATACGTTAAGCATTACTCGAATATTATTTGTGTTGCCAAGATCTATTGAACACAATCTACAAGTACTACTTATTATACGTATTAATTACGTGCAATCAATTATGCGCAATTAATTACGCGTAATTAATTATGCGCAATTAATTATGCAAGTAAAACGCTTTTCAAATGCACATTGCTCTCGCGTAGAAATCTTATAAATTGTTTAATTTTATTATACAAATTACTATAATGTAAGCAAGTAATTAGTAAAGATCTAATTGAAGTACTACAAGAGTTCGTGCGTATCTCGAATATTAAAATTATACTTTTTGTTAAGTTTTTTCTAATCTCTCAAATGCAAGTTTCCAATTGTTTCTCGAACAATTCTTGAACTAACCTCGAGTTATTCAAGCTATCTTAGCATCTTAAAATTAAGAGATCAATTACTCGAAATGTTAATGTAAACTTATATTGTTCGAGTTATTCTAATTATTATATTTGTTTTCTATTAAGCTATTTAATAGTAGTGAAGTATAGAAAATTCTTGTAATTTGTAAAAATTGTAACTTCTAATAATTTTTCGATATATATTTTTTATAATTTTAGAAAAACTACAATAGTAAGTAGTTTCTTGTTATAAATATTATAATTTTGTTCGATTAACAAAAGTTTTTTCGAAAAATATATTATTAAATATTAAATATTTTTATATATTTAATTAAAATATATATTGATAGTTAAATCTAATATATTAATTTTAATTCTATTTAACAATTGTAGATTATATATTTTTAGTACTAATTTTTTTAAATATTTTAGTTTAAAATTTTAAAATAGTTTCTCTTCTATTAATTCTTATATCTATAATATCTTCTTCTTTATAAAATTTGTTAATAATATTGTATTAGCAAAGTAGTTTTTAATAATCTTCTTGTTGTAATTTATAAAATCTAAAAAGAATTAAACTTTTTTAATATTAATAGATAGTTTCTATTCTTCAACCACTTTTTGTTTTTCGAAATTTATATATATTTTATATTGTTTAACAATAAATTTAAAAAATAAATTTCTTTTTAATAAAACTTGTATTTCTCTAATTTAAAATATAAATCTTTTCTATTTAAATATTTTAATACTTTGAAAATATAATCTAGTATAATTGTTAAATTAGATTGAACACTTTTTTCTTAACTTAATCTATTCTCTTAAATGTTATAGAATTAAGTTAGAGTTAAGACGCGAACTCGACTTTAGAATTAAATTTTGTCGAATTAATATTAAGAATTTAAGTTAACTTTGTTGCGTTAGTATTTGCTTATCTTGTTTTATCTTATCTATGCGCTAATTCGATTAAGCTAGCGTAGAGTTTACGTTAACTCGATTAAACTAGCGAAAAATTTATACTAATCGCATATAATTAGCGCGTCACGTAACATTATATAATCGAACAAATTAAGTTAAATATTCGACGTGTCTTATACGTTCGATCTATTGGATTAAGCTAGAACTTTTGCTCGATTCTAGAATTAAAATTAAATAAGTTAACTTGTTTGAATTAAAACTTAACTTGTCGATTACGCTAATATAATCTATATATTTTTTCAAAATACTTAAGTAAATTATAATATTATTCAAATATACTATAACAAATTGATTTAAATATCGTTATAATATATTATTATTAATTTTCTAATATATTGTCGATGCATTTGTAAGTTCGAACAATATTATTATATATTTATATAATCTATATTATATACAAAAAATTGTTTTTTATTTTTTTCTATTTTTATTCTAATCTAATTGTATATTTCTTGTAAGTTTAATTTAATAAAATATTTTATTTCGAACAATTAATTTTAAAGCTTGCTAATATTAAATAGTAAATATCGATTTTTTATTGTAATATTGTTTAGCTTTCAATAATTAATATATAGATAGAAAATTCTATTTTTCTTAAATATAAAGAGAATCAAGTATTTTGTTTGTAATTAAAATTTTCTAATAAATCTTATTTTTTATTTTTTGTTAAATATTTGCAAAGTGTTTCTAATTTTTTCTCGAATAAAATATATATAGATAGTGTAATTGTTAAGTCGAGTCGAACACTTTTTTCTTAATTCAACTTACTCTCTTGGGCCTCGTAGGGTTGGATTAGGGTTAAGGCGCAATCTTGACTCTAAAGTCGAGTTTCGTTAAGTTAATGTCAAGAACTTAAGTTAACTTTGTCGCGTTAGCATTTGCTTATCTTATTTTATCTTATCTATGCGCTAATTTAATTAAGCTAGCGCAAGATTCAAGTTAATCTAATTAAACTAATGTAGAATTTACGCTAATTACATATGATTAGCGCATTATGTGACGTCACGTAATTGAGTAGATTAAATTAAACATTCAACGCACATTCTTCGTTCGTCTCACTCTATTAAGCTAGGAAATTTGCCTAACTCTAGGATTAGGGTTAAACAAGTTAACTCGATCGAGTTGAAACTTAACTTGACAATCACACTATATATAGATTTAAATATAAATTATATGTTTAATTTAAGTTTAATTTTGTAGTTCTACATAGTGTGATCGTTAAATTAAGTTAAACACTTTTTTCTTAACTTAATTTATTCTTTTAAGTCTTGTAAAATTAAGTTAAAATTAAGATGCGAACTCGATCTTAAAGTCGAGTTTCGTCGAATTAATGCCAAGAACTTAAGCTAACTTCGTCGCGTTAACATTCGCTTATCTTATCTTATCTTATCTACGCGTTAACTTAATTGAGCTAGCACAAGAATTCACGTTAATTATATGTGATTAACGTAAACTTTGCGCTAGCCCAATTGGGTTAGCGCGTTACGTGACGTCATGTGATCGAATAAATTAAGTTAAACATTCGACGCGCATTCTTCGTTCGCTTCACCTTGTTAGACTAGGAAATTTGCCTGATTCTAGAATTAGGATTGAACGAGTTAACTCGATCGAGTTAAAACTCGATTCAACGATCACACTAGTTCTACAATTAATATTTAGATAAAATCTCGATTGTTTTCTTTTTCTAAAACAAATACTTTTAATTAGTATAGATTTATAATATATATTTTAGCACTTCTTTTGCTATATTAAATAGTTTAAAACTCTTAGAAGATTAGTAATTTTTTTATTTTTTTTGATTTTGTAATTCGACTTATTTTTGCTAGTATTTGTTAAGTCGAACTCTATTAAATTGTTTTTTTGCAAAAATATAAGTTTATTACTTTTAATTAAATTTTAATTTAATCTTTTATCTATTATTGAATACTATCGATACGTAGATTAAATATAAATTGCGTAATTATATTGTATAAATCTAAATACTTGTATATTTTAATTAACTTTTAAATTGTATTGCTTTAATTAAGATATATCTAAAACAATATTATAAGTAACTATTTCTACTATATTAAACATTAGTTTCTTGTAATATTGCTAAATAGCTATTAGTAATAATTTTGTATTTATATTTACTCTTCTATTTTTTGTAGATAATAAATTTCTATCTACAATTACTAGATTATAAATGTTAGACTTCTTTTAAATAAAGTATTTTTCTCTTTTTACAAAAGTTCTAATTATAAAATTATCTATTATATTAGAATTAACTATTGCAATAAGTCGATAACTATTAATCTTAACTAATATAATAAAATATTATATATATATTGTTAAGTTTAGTTTGATAGATTGTATTTCTCTAATATATTTTTTATTAAAAATTTTAAATTTTTCTCTATTTTAAATTGTAGCTTCTACTTTAAGTATTTATCTACACTAAACTTTTTTCTGTTGCTAAATTGTTAATTTCGATTTTGTTAAAAATTAGTTAATTTCCTGCTTGTTTTCTAGATAAGTTTAGTATATATTGTTATAATATATAGTTTAATTAAGATCTATATATACTATAAAATCTAGTTGCTTTATAATAATATTAAATATATTCTTTTCTATAATAATATAACTTTCTAGTTTCTTCTTGTATTTGTTTATAATCTTCAATAAGCTAATTAAAGTCTCGAGATAATTTGTAATATTTTCTATATATTTATAAAAGTTCTTTTAGCTATACTTTTTGTCTAAATCGATAATTAAACTATAAGATTTAATAGTTTTCTAAAATATTTAATTAATTTTTTGCATAGATGCAAATATCTTGTCTAATAATATTTTATCTAGAATATTCTATAATTGATTTAAATTCTTTATTAGATAATAATTGTTGTTTAATTTAATTTTAGAAATGTTTGTTTTTGTATTAACTTGTTTCCTAATATTATTTTAACTATCGAATATCTCTCTTAATATAGTATTAATTTGTCGACAATGTATTAAATTCTATAATCGATAATCTCTTGCAAATAGATTGATCGCTAGGTTGAATTTCGATATTAACATTTTGGCTCAACTTGAATACTTGATATTAATCTCTTGACTCGACTTGGAATTGACTCGAGTCAACGATTTTTTAACTCGACTTAATCGACTCGCCAAGCAATCGAAAATGACGTCAAAATGCCAAGATTTTCTATTTTTAAAAAGATTCGCATTATTTGATTTACTAAAAATAGTTTAAAAATAATGACGCACAAATAACGTACAAATGCATTATCTAAATGCATTACTATATAATATTATAAACAAATTAATTAAATTAATCAATTTGATTAAGTTGATTAATGCACTTTTTTAAAAATAATCTAAATTTTTCGAGTCTTGGCGAGTTGAGCCAGGTTATACGCTAAGTATTTCATATCTACTCTTTGACTCGACTCAAATACTTGAGTCAAGATTTCTAATCCAAATCGAGTCTTGGCGAGCTAGAAATCTAGCTCGAACTCGATGACTCAACTCGACGCAATTAGTCTACTTGCAAAACAATTCAATTTGCTATATAAATAGCACGTTTTCTAAGATTTGTTATTTTGCTTTTCTCTAGAATTCTTCTTTTTGCGTTGCTAAATAGAATTTAATTCTATAGATATAAATTTACAATAATTAATAAATTATTGTATTTCTAATTAGAACAAAATTCTTTCTATCAATATTTAATTGTTAATTTAAAAAAGATTTCTGCTCTTTTATAGAATTAATTGTATTGTTTTTTTATAGCTTTTTTATATAGTTTATTGTCGAGATCAATAGTTATTTTAATAAAATTAAATATATTAATAATAGATTTGCTATTGCGTATAATTTTGTTTTTAAGATTGTTTTTAAGATTTTATCAAAATATTATTATAAATAAAATATTGTTTTACTTGATAAAATTAATATATTTTTAAAATTTTGCTACGTAGTTTGTTTTAAAAACTTGTTAAATTAAATATTAAATTACTTTTTTTGCAATTTGTTTTTTGTTAAATATTTGGAAAATTCTTCGAAATTCTCTTTTGAAATTATCGAAATTTGTAAATATTGTTCGAAAATTTTTGTCATAATTTTTTAAATACTTGCATAAATTTAATTTAAATTAATACTAAATTCTTTTTCTAAGAAATATTAATACAAAAATTGTTTTCTTTTTTGTTAAAACAAAATAGAAAATAAAGTAAATATTTATTTGTATAAATTAGCTCTTTAGATTGATTTAATTTTTAGAATAGATATTAGATTTGTTAATTTTTATCTTGTTGTTTTTATTAATAGAAAATCGATATAATACTAATAAGCTAGTGCTCGAAATAGAGACGCGTTAATCTAATACAAATATTTTTAAAATATTTAAAATATTTAAACTAATCGCAAGAAATCGAAAATATTACGTAAGAGCGTTAAGATTCGATTTCCCAATTTTTTTAAAAAATCGAATTGCTTAAAATAGTAACTTTTCGACTAAACTAAACTTATTATAGTAATAAGCTAGCTTCTTTAAGCAATTTAATTTTATTCGATTTCTTAACAATTCGATTTAATTCCAAATTTGGAATCGAATATTAAATTGACAATTAATTTAAAAATATTATACTAATACTTCTATTAAAAAATATTAGAGAGAAATATATTATCGAAGAGATTTGTAGATATTTTTAGACAATATAAGCAATTACTTAATAACAAGAGTTGCAACTATAAACAATCTTATATTTAATAAATTCTTCAATAAATTAGAGTAACAATAAATAAAGACTTAAAATAAATTAATTACAATTTCTAAAAAAGTTGTATTCGAAAATCTATATACTAAAAAAGATTTTTCTTGTTTGTTATATTTGCTATTAAGTATATTAAGTATTGCTTACTTAGTTTGCTATTAAGTATATCAAATATATTAAACAATGTTTTCTTAATTTGCTATCAAATATATTAAATATTATTTGTCTATTAAGTTGTCAAGTATACAAATAGTTGTACTTTGTAATATATATTGTTTCGAACTAGATTTGTAACAATCAAAGAAGAAAACAAAATTAAGAACTTTTATATTCTAAAAGAAGTTAATAATACAAGACTTAAAAATACTTATTTAGATAATCGACTTAAGAGATACGTTAAAAGAGACAAAAATCTTTAGATCTTCGCAAAATCAAAAGACGAAAATAAAAAGATAAAAAATAACTTTATAAAAGAGATAGAAAATTAGTTTAATTAAAGCAATAGAAATTGTTTACAATTGTTATATTTTTTCTATCTAATTATAATTATTATAATTATATAGAAGTATAAAAAATTTTAGAAAAAAAAAGTTTATCAATTTATATATTTTAGAAAGAATTTATGCGCAATTGCGCAAGATAATTTACAAGATATTATAATTCTAAGCATTAAAAAGAAATAGATAAACGACAAGAATATTAAAGAGTTAAGATATTAAAAATTCTAATTATTTAAGAGTAGACAAATAATACTAGCATTTATTTATCTACTTTAACTGATTAGAATTAACAATTAAAAAGTTGTCTAAAAATATTAATAAAATTTTTTAATTAAACGTTCTAATATTTTAAAAATACTTTCGAATTATAGAAAACAAGTTTTAATTATCTTTTACAAAGTAATTTTTGTCAATAAATATAACAATATTATACGCAAGTTATATCAACTTTATATTTGCTTACAAGTTAATATATAAATAAATATTGATAAAATCTTTTTGTATAATTAATAATATAAATATTGCAAATATTGATCAAATCTATAAATAATAGTTCTTTATATTTAAAGCTCTATATTGGTTAGATATTTAAAATTAGCTATTGCTCTATTTATTAAGATATAGCAATTTAAAAATCTAATTTTTTATTAATTAAATTCTCTTTTTAATCTATTATTTTTGCATAAATTCTCTTTTATTAAGCTTGTATTATAATTAATTAAAAGCAACAATTACAAGATATTAAATATAAACAATTGTCTACAAGAGAAAATTCTTAATCTTTAATAAACAATTAAGATTAAAGACAAGAATTATTATCTATATTAACAAAAAAATCTTGTAAAGAACAACAACTTATATTTGCTAAATAAGATACAAATCAATTTTTAATAATTTTTAGATATTTTCTTTGAAGTTAGAAATTAATTTCTTAAACTAGATTATCTTAAGCACAAGATTAGCAAATATAATTGCAATAAACAATATTGCAATAATTATAAATACAATCTTAAGTATTGTAATCTTAAATATTTTAGACTTAAACTTAAGTCAAATTACAAAAAACAATTATTTAATCTATAAAAGACAACTTAATTATTAGAAATTATATTTATATTTAAGTAGCATTTTTTTTTTACAAAAAAGTTACAAGAAATAAGCAATAAAAACGTTTAAAAAATATTCGAAATACAATTCTAAATATACTAGAAATAACTAAAAATAAAATACAAAATCTTTAATAAGCAATTGCTAGAAATACTTAAATACAAATAAATAATTTGTTGTAACAAAAGTTAAGAGATATTGCTTAAAATATAAACAAGAATAAAAAACTAAAAATTTAAGATAATTAAATTTAACTTTGCAAGTTATAGCTCTTAAAGATAGCAAATATTTTGTTTAAAAAAATAAGTTAATTAATTATTAAAACAATATTGCAAATAGTAAAGCAATATAAAAATTTGCAAAGAGTTTAAAAAAACTAAATCGAGCTATATAAAATAAACTTAAATCTTATACTATAGAATCGAAATATATTGTTAACTATATAGTTGACAATTATAACGAAATAAATATTAAAATATTTAAAAACACAATAATATCTATTGCACAAGAGCTTGCAAAAATAAGACTAAAAAACTATTTTTAAGAAATTAATTTAATTAGAATTAAATTAGTTGTTAGATTAGATTTTGATTCTAAAAGTTAAAATTAAAATTCAATTCAAATTTCCTAGCGTAAAATCGAATTGTCAAGATTAATAAATTAAGCTACTTAATTAATTTGCTTAGAACAAATTCTTTTACTTAATTGTTAAGAACTCGAATCTAACGTTATAGAATCAAGTTATATAATAAATTCGGATTTTCGCGATTAATCTAATTAGAAACTTAGACGCAAAATTGGAAAAAACTTGTTAAACAAAAGTTTTAACAATCTTAGTTTTTTTTATAAAAAATATAAAGATATTGCAAATTTAAGAAAACAAATAAGAAGAATTTAAAATATTAATTTTAAAGTCGAAATTAAAGTCGAAGTCTAAAGATGACAAAATTTACAAAAAATAAAATAAGAAAAAAGAAAACAAAAATCTAGAGTTTTTTAAAGAAACTTCTTCTTTGTTATTACAATTATAAGATTTAATATTAAGATTATCTTTGTTAAATTTTAGATAATCTAAAGTTACTAATATAACAAAATCTTATTCTTTAATTATAAAAATTGTAAAGAACTTTTTAGAGATAATAACTATATTTATTTTAACAAATAAGAAGAATAGTACAAAGAACTATTTATATATAAAAGTAAGCATAGACTTGCAATATTAAATTAATTGTTATTCTATAATATCAATTAAAGTCTTTTAATTAATCGAATTAACTATATTAATAAAGAAGTAAAAAGAAGATCTAGTTACAATAATATTAAAGTCGATTATCTATATAACTTATTAAAGAAAGCTAGAATTTCTTTTAAGAATAAATTGAATCTCTAATAGTTAAATTAAGAGATAAGTAATTTAATATTTCGAGAATCGAAATAACTTTCTAGTATTTGTAAAACAATATAAAATAAATTTTAAATCTAATATTTGTTTATTTGTTCTTAAAGATTTTTTGAAACAATATATTTATAAAAGAGATAAACTATTCTTTTTATTAAATAACTTTCGATAAATAAACGTTTAACTTCGAGTTATAAACAATTCTAATCTAACAAAATAAAATAAATATAAATTATTGTTTTCAAGAATTAATTTAACTATTTAATAAAAGATTTAAAGTATTAAATATAATTATAACTCTAAAGCAAACTACAAATAATATTATATTATGAGCAAAAAAATACTAATTAACAAGAAGAGTAACTTCTTAATTGTTTGTTTTCTATATTGCAAATAATAATACAAATAGATCTAAATTTATATATAATATATATATTTCTATAAGACAATTAGAAGCATAAATTGTTAATAATATTATATTCGATAATCTTTAAAGAGTATAAAAATTAAATATCGAAATATTATTTCGATTTCGATATAAATTAGAATATTTATTAGAAGTCTTAATAATTGCAATCGACTATTTTTTTGCTATTTAAAATGATTTATTCTATAAAAAATATTTAATAGACAAATTTTATATATAGATCGAAGTATAATTGCAAAGAGCAATAAAGAGAGAATAACTAAAAGAGAGAATACTAAGTAATAAGTTAACAAAGAAGAATTTAATCGAATAAGATTTGCATTAAACAAATATATCTTATTAATTAAAAGATATAAAAATTGCACAATTTAAATTTTTTTATTGCAAGCTAAAAATCGAAATTAATGCAAAAATAAAAATAAAAGACATTTTTTATCTATAATGCTTTGCTAAACAATAAAGAAATTTTTAGAAATTCTTGTATAAATATTCAAAGCAATATAATTGCAATTTATTAAGACTTAACTTTGCTATATTTATTCTTAATTAATATATTCTATTGTTTTAAAACAATTATCGAGTTTTTTTATATATTTAATATCAAGAATGCAATTTTAGAATATACATTTTAAAACTTAACAAAAATAATAAAGAAGTTAAAAATATTGTTCGACAATACAAAGAAATTTAATTGTCTAATAGAAAATACTTGAAAATATGCAATATATTACGTAAAATTAGTATAAAGAAAGATTTAGAAAATAGAAAATAAAGTATTTAAGTTAAATTTGTAAATAAAGTTTATAAAGTTTAAAAGCTTTAAGGTATTAAAAATATATTAATCTAAAACTAAAAACAATTTAGATTCTTATTTGTTTATCTATAAAAAAATAACAAGATTTAAGTCTTCGACTACTTGTTTTAATAAAGATAAGAAAATTTTGTTGTTTCGATTCGAAATTAAGAAGAAATATTATAAATTAAAGTTAAGTTAACAAACTAAATCAAATAACTTAAAACTAAAAATTATCTTCGAAATTATACAATTATCTTTTACTTCGAAGAAATTAATACAAGTACAATAGCAATATTCTATTCTATTGTTATTATTAATATCTTGAACCAATTTTTCGAAATTATATTAAAAAAGTTTATTACTATTGTTATTATCTCTTAAGAGTAGATAGAATTTACAACAATTAACTTTGTCAAATACTTAATTTCGATTAAATAATTTTTTCGACTCTTTAGAAAATTCTATACAAATTGATTTACTACTAGACTAGTCGCGCTAACCCGGAAATGTCACGTGCAAATGCCAAGACTCGAGTCAAAAAAAATTCGAGAAATCGAATCGCTCAAAGTAGTTTAATCGATTACTATAAGTAGTTTAGCGCGAAACGCGCTAAACTATTTTGAGCGATTCGATTTCAAAAAATCGTCGCGACTCGATCTTGGCGCTAGGTCGAGTTAAAGAGATGATATCATAATCTGGCCCGACGATCAATCTATATACTACGTTCTTTATAAAATTAACTAAAATAAAAAAGAAACAAGAAGTCTAGCATAATAATTTGAGAAAAATAAACGCTTTTTTCTTTTTTCTTATTGCAACTTTTGCAAGAGAAAAAACAAAAGTTTTTTCATTAAGTAATTACAAAACAATTATTAAAAGAGAGAAAATTATATATAGTCGAATAATTAAACAATATTAGACTATAGATTTAAGAATATTTTTTATTAGTATTAGCAATTTTTTTGTAATATATATGCAATCTCTTCTAGTTAAATCTTAGAATCTTAGCTACTTAATATATTATTAGATTATTGTTACGCTAGTACTTTTGTAAGAAATATTAGAGAAAGTTATATTATTAAAGAGATTTGTAAACGTCTTTAAACAATATAAACATTTACTTAATAACAAGAATTGCAACTATAATAGTTGTAACAATAAGTAAAAACTTAAAATAAATTAAATACAATTTATAAAAAAGTTGTATTCGAAGATCTATATATTAAAGAAAATTCTTTTTGTTTATTATATTTGTTGTCAAGTATATTAAGCACTATTTTTTTAATTTGCTTAGACTAATTGCGTGATTAAATTATTAAGTTCGAATCAAGTTTTTAACTTGTTAAGACTTGAGTTAAGTTAAAATTTTAATATTAAAAAGTCAATTTAAATTACAATGTTAATATCAAGTATTTAAGTCAAGTTACGATGTTAATATCGAGTATTAACTCGAATTCTTGATTTAAATTATCAAGATATAAAGCAATTTAGTAGTAGAATTTGTAGACATAAATTGTATGTTAAATCTTATAATTTTTTTCTTAAAATGTTGCATAGTAATGCAATTAGATAATGCAATAGATAATACAATAAGATAATACAAATAACGAGAAAATAATAAAGAAGAAAATTGTTTTGTTTTTGACGCATAGGTTTCTCGAAAGTCGTGACGTAATAAATTCAAAAATAGAAATTCTTAACATTATAACAACATTTTCGATTGTTTAACAATTTAAGTTAATAATTTGAATCAAGTTAGAAATCAAGTTGAAATCAAGTTAATATCAAGTTAAGTTACAATGTTAATATCGAGTATTTAAATTAAGTTAAAAAGTTAATATTAATTCTTAATTTAACAATTAGTCTAAATTTGTTATTAAATATATTAAGCATTATTTGCTTAATTTGTTATTAAATATATTAAATATTATTTATTTATTAAGTTGTCAAATATATAGATAGTTGTACTCTATATTATATATTGTATTGTAAATTATATATTATATTGTTTTAAGTTAAACTTGTAACATTATTTCTTTTCTTAAAAATCTTTGTTTCAAAAGTTATTGTTTTTTCTATTATATTTTCTTAGCAACAAAATTATATTTATATTGTATTCGAAATTAAATATTACAATATATTAATAAATATTATTTGCAAATACTACTTTTTTTTAATTATCTTTATATTGCTATAGAAGATTTGTTGTTTTATTTAAAGTATTCGAAATATATTTGTGCAAACAAATTATGCATAAATCTATTATAGTTTTTTCTTAATTACAATAAAGAAGATTCTTTTTATTAAAATTGTTAAAAATAAGATTTTGCTAACAATTGCTATAATTCGATTGCTACAAAATAAGAAAATTCTAAAAAAAATTAATACAAAGATAAAACAAAAAACATAATATCTATTATTAAGAATAGAAAAGTTAAATATTTTCGAATTTTTTAATTATTTTATTGCAAATATTTTTGTCAAATTGTTTTCTATTTTCTAATTATTATTCACTATATTAAATAATTTTTTAAATTTTAATAAAATTTTTAAATAAAATTGTAACAATTATTAAAATTTTTCTTTAATTCTTATATATTTTTTGAGATAAAATATTTTTTTACTTAATTAGATAGTTTTGATTTTGTTGTTTTAGAATTTTTTTTACTTTGTATTTGCTTTTTTTTTAAGTTTTATAATAAAAGATTTTTTGTATAAATATATTAAAACTAATTAATTTTAACAATAAGATATAAAATACTAAAAATACTTTAATATTTTTAAACAAATTAAGTTTATAATTAACTAATTTCTTTGTTTTTTTAACAAAAAACAATTTAACTTTAATATAATTTAATTTTTTACTTAACTTTTTTGTTTTAAGATTTTTTATAAAAAGATATATTTTATTTCTCTTCTTTAATTAAAATTTTGTTTTTTGTTTTTGGTTCTAATATTTAATCGATTTTTTCTATATTTTCGAGATATTGTTGTATATTTTTTTCAATATTGCTATTTTTTCAATAATTAATTAAGATAATACATATTTTTGCTTTTTCTTAAAAAGATTAAATTTTTTGCTATAATTAGCAAAGAATAAAATTATTTTAGTAATATTCGAAATCTTTGCATCAAGTGTTAGTTGTACTATAGATAAAAATAATACTTAATTGTTGTAAATATTGTTAACATTAGACTGATTGCGTCGAGTTGAGTCATCGAGTTCGAGTCGAGTTCCTAGCTCGCCAAGACTCGATTTGGGTTAGAAATCTTGACTCAAGTATTTGGGTCGAGTCAAAGAATAGATATGAAATACTTAGCGTATAACCTGGCTCAACTCGTCAAGACTCGAAAAATTTAGATTATTTTAAAAAAGTGCATTAATCAACTTAATCAAATTGATTAATTTAATTAATTTGTTTATAATATTATATAGTAATGCATTTAGGTAATGCATTTGTATGTTATTTGTGCGTTATTATTTTTAAACTATTTTTAGTAACTCAAATAATGCGAATTTTTTTAAAAATAAAGAATCTTGACATTTTGACGTCATTTTCGATTGCTTGGCGAGTCGATCGAGTCGAGTTAAGAAATCGTTGACTCGAGTCGATTCCAAGTTGAGTCAAGAGATTGATACCAAGTATTTGGATCGAGCTAGAATGTTGGTACCGAAACCTGGCCCAACGATTAGTCTAGTTAACATAATATTTTAAATATTGTTTTAGACTTTAATTTACTTACTTTGTCTAATTATTTATAATCGAATAATAGATAATAAACATTCTAAATCTTATTTCTAATATTAATTGAAACGTTTTTTAATAGTTAGACGTAAAGAGCTTGTCTTTATTACTAATTATTTTTTTGAATATATTATAATACTATATAAGTCGATTTAACATAATATATCTTAGTTGTTCTATTATAAATTTCTTTTTGCATATAATAATATATAAGTACTTAATAAGTTTATCAATTATTATTAATATCGAATTATATTTATTTTTAGTTGCTAAATTTGTTAATTTAAGCAACTTAATAATAGAGTTTATTGTAATTTTATTTTATAACAATTTAGACAATTTTTAATATTAAATTTTGCTATAGCTTGCATATATATTATATTTGTTCTACTAATTGCTAAAATATTGTTTAATATATATCTTAACAACTTGTTTTATTTAAGAAAACTAACAATATTAACGCAAAAATTAAAGAGTTTTAATTACTTTCTAATACTTTTGCAATAATCTATTATAATGTTCTTTTATATATTTGTTAATTTTGTTGATAATTATCTAAAGTTTTTCTTTTTTTATTAAAATTATTTCTTATTGTTTTTAAGTATTTGTAAAATAGTATTTAGCTTGTATTTATTTATTAATAATAATTTGTTTTTGTTAATTTTAAGTATATTGTAATTAAACAATTTCTTTGTTTCTATATAATTATTTCTTCTATTAAGTACGTTTGTTTTATTATTATTTTTGTCTAATATATATTGTATTTTAAACTTATATTGTTTAAGTTACTTTTATTATTATATTTGTTTTTTGTTAAACTATTTAATAGTAATAAAGTATAAAAAAAATTTATAATTTGTAAAAATTATAAGTTTTAATAATTTTTCAATATATACTTTTTATAATTTTAAAAAAATTACAATAGTAAATAACTTTTTGTTGTAAATATTATAATTCTATTTAATTAACAAGAGTTTTCTCGAAAAATATATTATTAAATATTAAATATTTTTATACTTTTAATTAAAGTATATATTAATAGTTAAATCTAATATATTGATTTTAATTTTATTTAATAATTGTAGATTATATATTTTTAATATTAATTTCTTTAAATATTTTAGCTTAAAATTCTATTTTTTTTTTTTTTTTATATTTATAGCGTTTTCTTCTTTGTAAGATTTGTTAATAATATTGTATTAACAAAGTAATTTCTAATAAATTTTTTGTTGTAATTTATAAAATTTAGAAAGAATTAAACTTTTTTAATATTAATAGATAATTTTTATTCTTTAATTGCTTGTAGTTTTTTAAGATTTATATATACTTTATATTGTTTAATAACAAATTTAAGAAAATTAGTTTCTTTTTAATAAAACTTATATTTCTTTAATTTAAAATATAGATTTCTTTTATTTAGATATTTTAATATTTTAAAAATATAATTTATATATTTTTTTAAAATATTTAAGTAAATTATAATATTATTTAAGTATGTTATAACAAATTAATTCCAATCTTGTTATAATATATTATTAATTATTTTCTAATATATTGTCGAAGCATTTCTAAGCTCGAACAACATTATTATGTATTTGTATAATTTATATCATGTGCAAAAAATTATCTTTTATTTTTTCTTTATTTTTATTTTTATTTAATTATATATTTCTTGTAAATTTAATTTAATAAAGTATTTTGCTTCGAATAATTAATTTTGAAGTTTACTAATATTAAGTAATAAATATTAATTTTTTATTGTAATATTGTTTAGCTTTCAATAATTAATATATAGATAAAAAAATTGTTTTTTTTAAGTACAAAAAGAATTAAATATTTTGTCTATAATTAAGAATTTTTAATAAATTCTTTTTTTTTGTTTTTTATTAAATATTCGCAAAGTATTTCTAACTTTTTTTCAAATAAAATATATATAAATTTAAATATAAGTTGTTTGTTTAATTTAAGTTTAATCTTGTAATTTTACAATTAATATTTAAATAAAATCACGATTTTTTTTTTTCTAAAATAAATACTTTTAATTATTGTATATTTGTAATATATGCTTTAGCAATCTTTTTGTTGTATTAAGTAGTTTAGAACTTTTAGAAGATTTGCAATCTTTTTTACTTATTTTAATTTTATAGTTTAACTAATTTTTATTAATATTTGTTAAATCGAACTCTATTAAATTGTTTTTTTACAAAAATATAAACTTGCTACTTGCAATTAAGTTTCAACTTAATCGTTTATCTATTATCGAATATTATTAATAAGTAAATTAAATATAAATTGCATAATTATATTGCGCAAATTTAAGTATTTATATATTTTAGTTAACTTCTAAGTTGTATTGTTTTAATCAAGATATTTCTAGAAAAATATTATAAATAATTATTTTTACTATATTAAAAATTAGTTCTTCGTAATATTGCTAAATAACTATTAATAATAATTTTGTTTCTCTATTTGCTCTTTTATTTTTTACAAATAATAAGTTTTTATCTACAATTACTAGATTGTAAGCGTTAAATTTCTTTCGAATAAAGTATTTTTTCTCTTTATAAGAGCTTTAATTATAAAATTATCTATTATATTAGAATTAATTATTGCTATAAATTAACAATTGTTAATCTTAATTAATATAATAAAATCTTATACGTATATTGTTAAGTTTAGTTGCTATTGCTAAACTAATATATTTAGATTAATTATACTAATTCGAAAATATTACGTATAAATACTAAGACTTAAGTTAAAAAAAATCGAAGAATCGAATTGCTTAAAGTAGTTTAGTTAATTATTATAAGTAGTTTAGCGCGAAGCGCGCTAAACTACTTTGAGCAATTTGATTTCAAAAAATTGTCGCAATTGAATCTTAACGTTAGATCGAATTAAAGAGATAATATTATAACTTAACTTAATAATTAGTCTAAATATATTGCATTTCTCTAATATATTTTTTATTAAAAAAATTAAACTTTTTTTTGCTTCTATATTGCAATTTCTACTTTAAATATTTGTCTATATTAAGCTTTCTTTTGTTGCTAAATTTCTAACTTTAACTTTCTAAAAAACTAATTAATTTTGTTCTTTTTTTTAGATAAATTTAATATAAATTGTTGTAACAAACTATTCAACTAAAATTTGTATATATTATAAAATTTAATTGTTTTATAATAATATTAAATATATTCTTTTCTATAATAATGTTGTTTTCTAGCTTTTTCTTACATTTGTTTATAATTTTTAATAAATTAATTAAAGTCTTAAGATAATTTATAATATCTTCTATATATTTGTAAATGTTTTTTCAATCATATTTTTTGTTCGAATTAATAACTAAATTGTAAAATTTAATAATTTTCTAAAATATTTAATTAGTTTTCTACATAGATATAAATATCTTATTTAATAATATTCTATCTAGAACTTTCTATAATTAATTTGAATTTTTTATTAAATAATAATTTTTGTTCGATTTAGTCTTAAGTATGTTTATCTTTATATTAATTTAATTTCTAATATTGTTTTAACTATTAGATATCTCTTTTAATATAATATTAATTTGTTAACAATTCATTAAATTTGAAATCAATAATCTCTTACAAAGTAATTTAATTTGCTATATAAATAGTATATTTTCTAAAATTTATTATTTTGTTTTTTTCTAAAATTCTTTTCTTTATATTGTTAAATAAAATTTAATTTTATAGATATAAATTTACAATAATTTAAACTATTGTATTTCTAATTAGAATAAAATTCTCTTTAATAATATTTAATTGTTAATTTAAAAAAGATTTTTGCTCTTTTGTAAAATTAATTGTATTATTTTTTTATAATTTTTTTATATAGTTTGTTGTTAAAATTAATAATTACTTTAATAAAATTAAACTTATTACTAATAGATTTGCTATTATATATAATTTTGTTTTTAAAATTATTTTTGCAATTTTGTCAAAATATTATTATAATTATAATATTATTTTATTTAATAAAATTAATATATTTTTAAAATTTTATTGCGTAATTTGTTGCAAAAATTTGTTAAATTAAATATTAAATTACTTTTTTTACAATTTGTTTTTTGTTAAATGTTTCGAAGATTTTTTAAATTTTTTTTTTAAAATTATCGAAGTTTGTAAATATTATTCGAGAATTTTTGTTATAATTTTTTAAATACTTATATAAGTTTAACTTAAATTAATATTAAACTTTTTTTTTAAAAAATATAAATACAAAAATTGTTTTCTTTTTTGCTAAAACAAAATAGAAAATAAAACAAATATTTATTTGTATAAATTAGTTCTTTAGATTAATATAATCTTTATAATAGATATTAAACTTATTAATTCTTATTTTCTTATCTTTATTAATAAAGAGTTAATATAATATTATTAAACTAATATTCGAAGTAAAAACGCATTAATTTAATATAAATATTCTTAGAATATTTAAAGTGTTACACTAATACTTTTGTAAAATATGTTAGAAAAAATTATATTATTAAAGAAATTTGTAAACGTCTTTAAACAATATAAGCAATTACTTAATAATAAGAGTTGTAATTATAATAGTTTTAATAATAAATAAAGACTTAAGATAAATTAAACACAATCTATATAAGAGTTAAGTTCGAAAATCTATATATTAAATTTTTTTTTTCTTATTAGTTATATTTGTTATTAAATATATTAAGTATTGTTTGCTTAGTTTGTTATTAAGAATATCGAATATTGTTTGCTTAATTTGTTGTTAAATATATTAAATATTGTTTATTTATTAAGTTGTCAAATATATAAATGATAATACTTTATACTATATATTGCATCGTAGATTATATATTATATTGTTTCGAATTAGACTTATAACAATTATATAGTACAATTTATATATATATTGCAGTAAGTCTTTGTTGTTATAATTATCTACTAATTGAAATTATATTTTTACTTTCTTATATTGTAAAAGTATTTAATTTCTTAAATCTTTCTATAGATATTATATTTTATTAGATATTTAATTAGACAATTATTTGCGTATTTATTTGCGCATTATTAAACTATCTATTAACAAGAAATATTACTTGAAAAAGCACTAATTTTCGATTCAAATATATATAAATTTTCTATATTTTCTAATCTTAATATAATCTCTAATTATATTAACTTTAGAGCTTCGAACAAAATTTATCTAAATATTTTTTTAAGAGATTAAATTAATCTCTTAATATATATATTTTTCTAGATTAATTGTTAGAAATTAAATTTTATACAAATTTGATTTCCGATACAAATATTATGCAAATGCTAATTATATTAGACTAAAATATAGTTTAATACAATTAGAAATTCGATTTAATTTCTAGATTTAAGAAAAAATTAAATCGAACAATTAGTTTATATTTTTCTTCTAAAATTGCACTTGTCTTAGATAATAAATAAATATATTTCGATTGCTTTATAATTATAATATAGTTTTGTTACAAGTCACATACTAATAAATACTATTTGTCGCACATTTCTTTTTACAAAATAATTAGAAAGAGAAGATTTATTAATAGAATTAAGATGATTAAAAAGACTTAACTTTCAAATATCTTAAATTCGAGTTAAAATAATTAAGATAATTAAAATCTTAAATATCTTAAATATATTAAACTCTTAAATAATAAAAAGATATAGAACTTTTAAATGCAACTTTCTTATAAATTGTGTTTAATTTATCTTAAGTCTTTACTTATTATTATTCTAATTTATTAAATTATCTATAAAGATTTATTAAATATAAGATTGTTTATAGTTGTAACTTTTGTTATTAAATAATTGTTTACATTACTTAAAGACGTTTACAAATCTCTTTAATAACATAATTCTTTTTAATATTTTTTAGGAAAGTATTAGCGTAATATTTTAAATATTTTAAAAATGTTTGTATTAAATTAACGCGTCTTTATCTTAAATATTAGCTTAACAATATTATGTCAATTCTTTGTTAATAAAGACAACAAGATAAGAATTAATAAGTTTAACGTCTATTATAAAGATTGTATTAATTTAAAGAATTAACTTATATAAATAAATATTTACTTTATTTTTTATTTTGTTTTAGCAAACAAGAAAACAACTTTTGCATTTATATTTTTTAGAGAAAAAGTTTAGTATTAATTTAAATTAAATTTACGCCAATATTTAAAAAATTATAATAAAAATTCTTGTGCAATATTTACAAACTTCGATAACTTTAAAAAAAAATTTCGAAAAACCTTTAAAACATTTAACGAAAAACAAATTGCGAAAAAAATAATTTAATATTTAATTTGACGAATTTTTGCAACAAACTACATAGCAAGATTTTAAAAATATATTAATTTTATTGAATAAAACAATATTGTATTTATAATAATGTTTCGACAAAACTTTAAGAATAATTTTGAAAACAAAATTATATATAATAACAAATTTATTAGCAATATATTTGATTTTATCGAAGTAGTTATTAATCTTAACAACAAATTATATAAAAGAACTATAAAAAACGATATAATTAATTTTACCAAAAAGTAGAAATCTTCTTTAAATCGACAATTAAATATTATTAGAAAGAATTTTGTTCTAATTAAAGATACAATAATTTAAATTATTGTAAATCTATATTTATAAAATTAAATTTTATTTAACAACGTAAAGAAAAGAATTTTAGAAAAAAGCAAGATAATAAATCTTAAAAAACGTGCTATTTATATAACAAATCAAGTTACTTTGCAAAAGATTATTAATTACAAAACTTAATAAATTGTTAATAAATTAATATTATATTAAGAGAAATAATTAATAGCTAAAACAATATTAGAAAGCAAATCAATATAGAAACAAATACTCTTAAGACTAAATTAAATAACAATTATTATTTAATAAAGAATCTAGATTAATTATAGAAAGTTCTAAATAAAATATTATTAAATAAGACATTCGCATCTACGTAAAAAGTTAATTAAATATTTTAAAAAATTATTAAATCTTATAGCTTAGTTATCGACTTAAATAAAAAGTATAATTAAAAGAATTTTTACGAATACATAGAAAACATTACAAATTATCTTAAGACTTTAGCTAACTTATTAAAGATTATAAACAAATATAGGAAGAAACTAAAAAGCAATACTACTATAAAAAAGAATATACTTAATATTATTATAAAACAATTAAATCTTACAACATACGTAGATCTTAGTTAAACAATTTGCTATAACAATTTATGCTAAATTTATCTAGAAGAAAAGAATAAAATTAACTAATTTTTTAGAAAGTTAAAGTTAATAATTTAGCAACAAAAGAAAACTTAACGTAGATAAACGTTTAAAGCAAAAGTTACAATATAGAAGCAAGAAAAAGTTCAAATTTCTTAGTAAAAAATATATTAAAGAAATGCAATATGTTAGCTTAACAATAGCAATTAAACTTAATAATGTATATATAATATTTTATTATATTAATTAAGATTAACAATTATTAATTTACAACAATAATCGATTTTAATACAATAAATAATTTTTTAACTAAAGCTTTTGTAGAGAGAAAAAAACATTTTATTCGAAAGAAGTCTAACGCTTACAATCTAATAATTGTAGTTAAAAACTTATTATTTGCAAGAAATAAAAAAGTAAATAAAGAAAAAAAAATTATTATTAATAATTATTTAGCAATATTACAAGAAATTAATCTTTAATATAGTAAAAATAATTACTTATAATATTGTTCTAAAAATATCTTAATTAATGCAATACAATTTAGAAGTTAACTAAAATATATAAGTATTTAGATTTGCGCAATATAATTACGCAATTTATATTTAATCTACGCATTAATAGCATTCAATAATAGATAAAAAATTAAGTCGAAACTTAATCGCAAGTAACGAGTTTATATTTTTGCAAAAAAACAATTTAATAAAATTCGACTTAATAAATATTAACAAAGATTAGCTAGATTATAAAGTCAAAGTAAGTAAAGAAAATTACAAATCTTTTAAAAGTTTTAAATTATCTAATGTAGCAAAAAAATTACTAAAGTACATATTACGAATATATAACAAATAGAAGTATTTATCTTAGAAAAAAGAAACAATCGAGATTTTATCTAAATATTAATTGTAAAATTACAAAATTAGTTTTTAACTAAACAAGCAATTTACGTTTAAACTTATATATATTTTATTCGAAAAAAAGCTAAAAACACTTCGCGAATATTTAGCAAAAAACGAAAAGAAAATTAATTAAAAAATTCCAATTATAGACAAGATATTCGATTCTCTTTATACTTAAAAAGAATAAAACTTTTTGTCTATATATTAATTATTAAAAGCTAAACAATATTATAATAAAAATTTAATATTTATTATTCAATATTAGTAAACTTTAGAATTGATTGTTTAAAGTAAAATACTTTATTAAATTAAATTTTTAAGAAACGTACAATTAGATTAAAACAAAAATAAAAAATAAGTAAAAAATAATTTTTCGTATACAATATAAATTATACAAATACATAATAATATTATTTAAACTTACAAACGTCTCGACAACGTATTAAGAAATAATTAATAATACATTATAACAATATTTGAATCAATTTGTTATAACATACTTGAACGACATTATAATTTACTTAAATACTTTGAAAAAATATAGAAATTATGTTTTTAAAATATTGAAATATCTAAATAGAAGAAATCTATATTTTAAATTAAAGAAATGCGAATTTTATTAAAAAGAAGTTAATTTTCTTAAATTTGTTGTTAAACAATATAAAGTACGCATAAATTTCGAAAAGTTACAAACAATTAATAAATAAAAATTATTTATTAACGTTAAAAAAATTTAATTCTTTCTAAATTTTCTAAATTATAATAAGAATTTAATTAAAAACTACTTTGTTAATGCAATACTATTAATAAATTATACAAATAAAAAGACGTTATAAGTATAAAAATTAATAAAAGAGAAATTATTTTAAAATTTTAAGTTAAAATGTTTAAAAAAATTAGTATTAAAGATATATAACTTACAATTGTCAAATAAAATTAAAATCGACGCATTAAATTTAGTTATTAATATATACATTAATTACAAGAATAAAAACATATAATATTTAATAATATATCTTTTGAAAAAACTTTTGTTAATCGAACAAAATTATAATATTTACAACAAGAAATTATTTGCTATTGTAATCTTTCTAAAACTATAAAAAGTATACATCGAAAAATTATTAAAACTATTACACTAGTACTTTCGTTAAGAGATATTAGAAAGAATTATGCTTTTGAAGAGATTTGTAGACGTCTTTAGACAATGTTAGCAATTACTTAATAACAAGGAATTTGCAACTTTAGTAATCGTAATAGTAAGTTTAAATTTAAGATAAGTTGAACACGATTTATAAGAGAGTTGCGTTCGAGAGCTATATACTTTTCTATTATTTAAAATTCAAAATATTTAAGATGTTTAAGATTCTAATTATCTTAATTACTTTAACTCGAATTTAAGATGTATAAAAGTTAAGTCTTCTTAATCATTTTAATTCTATTAATAGATCTTTTCTTTCTAATTTTCTTGTGAAAAACGATGTGCGACAAATAGTACTTATTAGCACGCGACTCGTAACACTATCTTCTCTCTTCAAGAATTTTTGTCATAAAACTATTTATTCTTTCTTATTATGTTAATCAAGTTAATTATTAAACAACGTCGCAATTTCGTTGTTAATCGTCGCTATAAATACGCTTTTCTCTTAATGCGTTCTTGTTAAGCTTGCGACTTATTTAACGTATCTTGTTAAATAAATAAAGAGTATCTTAAATGTAAGAAATGTTATCGAAAGAATCGAAAATGTGATTTGACTCTTAACTATTAAAAAATAAATAAAGCTATTTAGAAGACTAAAAAGTTAAATGATAAAATAATAAAATTGCGTCTAAGAATTGCGCGAAAGACGAAACAAAGAAAACATTAACTTTGTCGTTTGAAAAATATAAGTAATGCGAAGTCAAAAAATATTCTAAAAATCGAGAAAAGTAAAAGAGAGATCAAGTATACTAAAGAGACGCCTAAAGTCTTATTTAATATTATTATCGATTTTTCATTGTTTGCTCTCTTGTTTTCTAATGTTTTATCAACTCTTATAAGCGACTTTGTCGCTAATAAAATCGTCGTAGCTTGTTAGAGCACTTCTTTAGATTCTTGAGTAACTTTCATATATTTTTGAAAATGAAATATTTTTTTCACTTGATAAGATATTTTTAATATTTCTATTGTAGAATTTTCTCAATCTTATATTGTTTTTCTTTTTGTAAATGAAAATAAAATACGTTTTATAAAGACGTAATTGAATTCACTAATTTTAACAATAAGATATAAAATACTAAAAATACTTTGACATTCTTAAGTAAGTCAAGTTTATAATTGACTAATTTCTTTGTTTTCTTAACGAAAAATCATTCGACTTTAATATGATTTAATTTCTTACTTAAATTTCTTGTTTTAAGATTTTTTGTAAAAAAATATATTTTATTCTTCTTCTTTAGTTAAGATTAAACTAGTCGCGTCGAGTTAAATCATCAAATTCGAACTAGATTCTTAACTCGTTAAGATTCAATTTGAATTAAAAATCTTAATTCAAGTATTTAAATTAAGTCAAAGAGTAGATATGAAGTACTTAGCGTATAATTTAACTCGATTCGTCAAGACTCGAAAAATTTAGATTATTTTTAAAAAAGTGCATTAATCAACTTAATTAAGTTAATTAAGTTAATTAATTTGTTTATAATATTATATAGTAGTGCATTTAGATAATGCATTTGTACGTTATTTGTGCGTTATTATTTTTAAACTATTTTTAGTAAATCAAATAATGCGAATTTTTTTAAAAATAGAAAATCTTGACATTTTGACGTCATTTTCGATTGCTTGACAAGTCGATCGAGTTAGATCAAGAAATCGTTGACTTAAGGTCAATTTTAAGTTGAGTCAAGAGATTAATATTAAGTATTTAGATTAAGCTAGAATGTTAATATCGAAATCTAGTTCAACGATTAGTTTAGTTAAGATGTGATTTTTCGTTTGTTGTTTTAATACTTAATTGATCTTTTTTGCATCTTTAAGATGTTGTCGTATATCTTCTTAAATGTCTCTACTCTCTTAATAACTAATTGTGCTAATAGATGCTTTCGTTCTTTTCTAAAGAGATTAGATTCTTTATTATAATTAACGAAAAATAAAGTTATTTTAGTAGTATTCGAAATCTTTGCATTTAGCGTTAGTTGAATCATAATTAAAAGTAATATTCAATTGCTATAAGTATTGTTGACGTAGTGTCTTAGATATTGCTTTAGACTTTAATTTGTTCGCTCTATTTAATTATTCGTAATTAAGTAATAGATAGTGAACATTTTAAGTCTTGTTTCTAACATTAATAGAAGCGTCTTCTAATAGTTAGATGTGAAGAGCTTGTCTTTGTCACTAGTTAATTCTTTAAGTATATTATAATATCGTATAAGTCGATTTAATACAATGTATTTTAGTTGTTCGATTGTGAACTTTTCTTTGCATGCGATGATATGTGAGTACTTGATAAGTTTGTTAATTATTATTAGTATTAAGTTATATTTATTTCTAGTTGTTAGATTCGTTAATTTGAGCAACTTAGTAATAAAGTTTATCGTAACTTTATTTTATAACAATTTAGATAATTTCTAATATTGAATCTTGTTGTAGCTCGCATATGTATTATATTTGTTTTGTTAATAACTAAGACATCGTTTAATATATATCTTGACAACTTGTCTTATATAAGAAAACTAATAATGTTAGCGTAAAAGCTAAAGAGTTTTAATTACTCTCGAATGTCTTTGCAATAATTTATCATAATGTTCTCTTATACATTCGTCGACTTTGTTAATAAATATTTGAAGTTTTTCTTTTTTTATTAAAAACTCTTTCTTGTTGTCTTTAAGTATTCGTAAGATAGCATTAAGCTCGTACTTATTTGTTAATAATGATTCGTCTTTGTTGATCTTAAGTATATTGTAATTAAACGATTTTCTTGTTTCTATATAATTATTTCTTTTGCTAAGTGCGTCTACTTTGTCGTTATCTTTGTTTAATATATATTGTATCTTAAACTTATATTGTTTAAGTCGCTCTAATTATCGCATTTGTTTTTTGTTAAATTGTTTAATAGTAGTAAAGTGTAAAAGATTCTTATAATCTATAAGAATTGTAAGTTTTAATAATTCTTTAATGTATACTCTTTATAATTCTAAGAAAACTACAATAGCGAGTAGTTTTTTGTCGTAAATATTATAATTTTATTTGATTAACAAAAGTTTTCTTAAGAGATATGTTATTAAATGTTATATGTTTTTATGCTTTTAATTAAAGTATGCATTAATAACTAGATTTAATGCGTTAATTTTAATTTTGCTTAATAATTGTAAATTATACATCTTTAATATTGATTTCTTTGAGCATTTTAGCTTAAGATTCTAAAATAATTTTTCTTTTGTTAATTCTTATACTTATGACGTCTTCTTCTTCGTAAAATTTGTTAATAATATTGCATTAGCGAAGTAATTTTTAATAAATTTCTTGTTATAATTTATAAAATCTAGAAAGAATTAAACTTCCTTAACATTAATAGATAATTTTTATTTTTTAATTGCTTGTAGCTTTTTGAGATTCATGCGTACTTTATGTCGTTCAACGACAAATTTAAAAAAATTAATCTTCTTTTAATGAAATTCGCATTTCTTTAATTTAAGATGTAAATTTCTTTTATTTAGATATTCTAATACTTTAAAAACATAATTTATATATTCTTTTAAGATATTTAAGTAAATTATAATGTTGTTCAAGTATGTTATAACAAATTGATTCAAATATTGTCATAATACATTATTAATTATTTTTTAACACGTTGTCGAGACGTTTGTAAGCTCGAACAACATTACTGTATATTTGTATAGTTTATATTGTGTGCGAAAAATTATATTTTATTTCTTTCTTGTTTTTATTCTAATTTGATTGTACGCTTCTTGTAAATCTAGTTTAATAAAATATTTTACTTCGAACAATTAATTCTAGAGTTCGCTAATGTTAAGTAATAAATATTAATTTTTTATCGTAATGTTATTTAGCTTTTAATAATCGACACATAGACGAAGAGTTTTGTCCTTCTTAAGTACAAAGAGAATCAAGTATTTTGTCTATAATTAAGATTTTCTAATATATTCTTTTTTTTTCATTTTTTGCCAAATATTTGCGAAGTGTTTCTAGCTTTTTTTTGAATAAAATATATATAAATTCAAACGTAAGTTACCTGTTTAATTCAAGTTTAATTTCGTAATTTCACGATTAATGTTTAGATAAAATCTTAATTGTTTTCTCTTTCTAAAATAGATGCTCTCAATTGTTGTATATTCGTAATACGTACTTTAGCGATTTTCTCGCTATACTAAATAGTCTAGAATTATTAAAAGATTCGCAATTTTTTTCACTTATTTTAACTTTATGATCTAGTTAATCTTTATTAATGCTTGTTAAGTTAAACTTTATTAGATCATTTTTTTGCGAAGATGCAAACTTGCTACTTGCGATTAAGTTTCGACTTAATCTTTTATCTATTATTACACGTTACTAATGCGTAGATTAAATGTGAATTACGTAATCACATCGTGCGAATTTAAGTACTTGTGTATTTTAGTTAACTTCTAGATTGTGCTACTTTCATTAAGACATTTCTAGAACGATATTATAAATAATTATTTCCACTATATTAAAGATTAGTTTCTCGTGATGTTGCTAAATAGCTATTAATAGTAATTTTGTTTCTTTGTTTACTTTTTCATTTCTTGCGAATAAGGAGTTTCTATTTACAATTATTAGATTGTAAGCGTTAGACTTCTTTTAAGTAAAATATTTTTCTCTCTTTACAAAAGCTTTGATCATAAAATTACTTATTACATTAAAATTAATTATTGCTATAAATTAACGATCGTTAATCTTAATTAATGTGATAAAACATTGTGCGTACGTTGTTAAATTTAGTTGCTATTGTTAAGTTAATATATTGCATTTCTTTAATATATTCTTTATTAAGAAATTTGAACTTTTTCTTGCTTTTGTGTTGTAACTTTTGCTTCAAACGTCTATTTGCGTTAAGCTTTCTTCTATTGTTAAATTGCTAACTTTGACTTTTTAGAAAACTAGTTAATTTCGTTCTTTTCTTCTAGATGAGTTTAGCATAAATCGTTATAGCAAACTATTTAATTAAGACTTGCGTATATTGTAAGATTTAATTGTTTTATAATAAAATCAAATATGTTCTTTTTTATAATAACATTATTTTCTAGTTTCTTCTTGCATTCGTTTATAATCTTCGATAAGCTAACTAAAGTCTCGAAATAATTTGTGATGTCTTCTATGCATTTGTAAAAGTTCTTTTAGCTATATTCTTCGTCTAAGTTAATAATTAAGCTATAAGATTTAATAGTTTTTTGAAGTGCTTAATTAACTTTTTGCGTAAATGCAAGTGCCTTATCTAATAATGTTTTATTTAGAACTTTCTATAATTAATTTAAATTCCTCATTAAATAGTAATCGTCATTTGATCTAGTCTTAAGAATGTTCGTCTTTGTGTTAATTTGCTTTCTAATGTCGTTCTAGCTATTAAATATCTCTCTTAATATGACGTTGATTTGTCGACAATTTATTAAGTTTCGTAATTAATAATCTCTTGCGAAGTAACTTGATTTGCCACATAAATAGCACGTTTTTTGGGATTTGTTATCTTGCTTTCTTCTAAAGTTTTTCTCTTTACTTCGTTAAGTAAAATCTAATTTTATAGATGTAGACTTACGATAATCTAGATTATTGTACTTCTAATTAGAACAAAATTCTTCTTAATAATATTTGATCGTTAATTCAAAGAAGATTCTTGCCTTTTCGTAGAATTGATCGTATCGCTTTTTTATAACTTTTTCATATAGTTTGTCGTTAAGATCGATAACTACTTCAATAAGATTAAACATATCGTTAATGAATTTGTCATCACACATAATTTTGTTCTTAAGATTGTTCTTAAGATCTCGTCGAAACATTGTTATAAATGCAACATTGTCTTACTTAATAAAATTAATATACTTTTGAAATCTTGTTGCGTAATCTACTACAAAGATTTGTTAAATTAGATGCTAAATTATTCTTTTCGCAATTTGTTTCTCGTTAAATGTTTCGAAAATTCTTCGAAGCTCTCTCTTGAAATTATCGAAGTTCGTAAACATTGTACGAGAATTTTCGTTATAATTCTTTAAATACTTGCGTAAATTTAACTTAAATTAGTGTTAAACTCTTTCTTTAAGAAATGTGAATGCGAAAATTATCTTTTTATTCGTTGAAACAAAATAGAAGATAAAGTAAATATTTACTTGCATAAGTTAGTTCTTCAAGTCAATTCGATCTTTATAATAAACGTTAGATTTATTAATTCTTATCTTGTTATTTTTATCAATAGAGAGTCGACGTAATGTTGTTAAGCTAGTGCTTGGAATAGAAGCGCGTTAATCTAATATAAAAATTCTTAAAGTGTTCAAAGTATTACGTTAATATTTTCGTTAAGAAGAGAATTATGTTTTTGAAGAGATTTGTAGACGTCTTTAGGCAATGCTAGCAATTACTTAGTAATAAGAGATTTGCAACTTTAATAGTCGTAATAATAAGTCTAGACTTAAAATAAATTAAACACAACTTATAAGAAAGTCGCGTTCGAGAGCTATATACTTTTTTATCATCTAAAATTTAAGATATTTAAGATGTTTAAGATTCTAATTATCTTGATTATCTTAACTTGAATTCAAGATATTTAAGAATTAAATCTTCTTAATTATTTTGATTCTATTAGTAGATCTTCTCTTTCTAATTTTATTGTAAAGAGCGATGCGCGATAGATAGTACTTATTAGCACGCGACTCGTAACAAAAACTTACAATTCTTATAGATTATAAAAATCTTTTACATTTTATTACTATTAAATAATTTAACAAAAGACAAATGTAATAATTAGAATAACTCGAACAATACAAGTTTAAAATACAAGATACATTAAATAAAAATAATAATAAAGTAAACGCACTTAGCAAAAGAAATAATTATATAAAAACGAAAAAATTGTTTAATTATAATATATTTAAAATTAACAAAAACAAATTATTATTAGCAAACAAGTATAAGCTAAATGCTATATTACAAATATTTAAAAACAATAAGAAAGAATTTTTAATAAAGAAAGAAAAACCCTAGATATTTATTAACAAAATCGACAAATATATAAGAGAACATTATAATAAATTATTGCAAAAACATTTAAAAGTAATTAAAATTCTTTAGCTTTTACGCTAGCATTGTTAGTTTTTCTAAATAAGATAAATTGTTAAGACATATATTAAACAATATTTTAATTGTTAGTAGAACAAACATAATATATATGCAAACTATAACAAGATTTAATATTAGAAATTATCTAAATCGTTATAAAATAAAATTATAATAAACTTTATTATTAAGTAATTTAAGTTAACGAATTTAGCAATTAGAGATAGATATAATTCGATACTAATAATAATTAACAAACTTATTAAGTATTTATATATTATCGCATGCAAGAAGAAGTTTATAGTAGAACAACTAAAATATATTATATTAAATTAACTTATATAATATTACAATATACTTAAAGAATTAATTAGTAATAGAGACAAGCTCTTTACGTTTAATTATTAAAAGATACTTCTATTAATATTAGAAACAAGACTTAGAATATCTATTGTTTATTACTTAATTACAAATGATTAAATAAAGCAAACAAATTAAAGTCTAAAGCAATATTTAAGATATTACGTTAACAATACTTATAGCAATTGAATATTACTTTTATCTATAACTTAATTAACACTAAATGCAAAGATTTCGAATATTACTAAAATAATTTTATTCTTCGTTAATTATAATAAAGAATTTAATCTCTTCGAAAAAGAACAAAAGCATCTATTAGTTTAATTAATTATTAAGAGAGTAGCGAAATTAAAAAAGATATACGACAACATCTTAAAGATGCAAAAAAAGTTAATTAAATATTAAAACAAAAAACGAAAAACGACATCTTAACTAAAGAAAAGAAATAAAATATATCTTTTTATAGAAAATCTTAAAACAAGAAAGTTAAACAAAAAATTAAACTATATCAAAGTCGAATCGTTTTTTATTAAGAAAGCAAAAAAATTAGTTAATTACGAACTCGACTTACTTAAGAACGTCAAAGTATTTTTAGTATTTTATATCTTATTGTTGAAATTAGCGAATTTAGTTACGTCTTTATAGATCACATTTTATTTTTACTTATAAAAAGAGAAATAATATAAAATTGAGAAAATTCTACAACAAGAAGATTAGAAATATCTTATTAAGTAGAAAGAATATTTTATCTTCAAGAACACATAAAAGTTACTCAAGAATCTAAAGAAATATTCTAACAAGTTGCGACAATTTTGTTAACAACAAAATTACTTATAAGAGTTGATAAAATATTAAAAAACAAAAGAGCAAACAATAAAGAATCGATAATAGTATTAAATAAAACTTCGAACAATTCTGTAATATACTTAATCTCTTTCTTACTTTTCTTGATCTTTAGAATATTTTTCGACTTCGCATTACTTATATTTTTTAAACAACAAAATTAATATTTTCTTTGTTTCGTCTTTCGCGCAATTCTTAAACGCAACTTTGTTATTTTATTATTTAGCGTTTTAGCTTTCTAAATAGCTTTATTTATTTCTTGATAATTAGAAGTCAAATCACATTTTCGATTCTTTCGATAATACTTTTTACACTTAAGATATTTTTTATTTATTCGACAAAATACGTTAAATAAGACGCAAACTCAACAAAGACGCATTGTAAAAAAAGCGTATTTATAGCGACAATTAGGAACAAAATTGCGACGTTGTTCAATAATTAGCTTAATTAACATAATAAGAAAGAATAAATAATTTTAGAATAAAAACTCTTAAAGAGAGAAGATAGTGTTACAAGTTGCGCGCTAATAAGTATTATTTGTTGCACATCGCTTTTTACAAGATAATTAAAAAAAGAAAATTCATTAACAAAATTAAAATAATTAAAAAGACTTAATTCTTAAATATCTTAAACTCAAGTTAAGATAATTAAAATAATTAAGATCTTAAAAATTTTAAACATCTTAAACTTTTAAATAATAAAAAGATATATAGTTTTCGAACGCGACTTTCTTATAAATTGTGTTTAACTTATCTTAAGTTTTTATTTATTGTTACTCTAGTTTATTAAATTATCTATATAGATTTATTGAATATAAGATTGTTTATAGTTGCAATTCTTGTTATTAAGTAATTGCTTACATTGTCTAAAGATGTTTACAAATCTCTTTAATAGCATAATTCTCTCTAATATCTTTTACGAAAGTATTAGCGTAACAAGTTTATTATTATTATATAAGTTTGTATTACTTCGAGAAGTTTTTCGAGCATAGAATAGTTCTTTGCAATACATAGTTATATTATAATAATAATAATAAGATAGTTAACTATAGATATACAAGAAATATAATAAAAATATTGATTGTTTTGCGCGCAATTAAAACAATTTAACTAGATTCTATAACAACTTTAGATATAATTCTAGAACTAGAAACATATTTATTAAAAGTAAAACTTTTTCTTATTAAAACTAGAAATGCGCGAAATAATTATCTATTATTATTAGTATATTAGAAAAAAATTCTTGCAAGATTATAATAATTGCAATAGTTAAAATAATAGCTTTTAATAATAATTTCTTTGTTTATATTAATATTATATAAATTAAGAAGATCTTGATTTGCTATATTAAATTGTAGAGTTTCTATTAAAACTTAGCAAACAATTATTAAAAATAATTAAAACTTAAATAACTTTATAATGCTTTAGACAAATTATCTATTATTAAAATATGCTAGTTCTTAAGACTTTATTGTTAGTCAAAATCTTAATTTATTAAAAATAGTATTAAAATACGTATATTCGATTTTGATTTAGACATATAGTAGAGGGAAACTATTTTGTCAAAAGTCGTAAGCATTATAAATACGTTAAATTGGAATAGAGCTTGTCTAGAGCTATAAGCTTCCTGGCTCTAGAGCATCTTAGCAGTCTTGGCATTATCTTGCGAAAACCTCTAGCACATCACGCTCGAGGCGCACGAATAAGGCCACCGGGTCAACTGTGAAAAGTTTCGCCAAATCAGTACGTGATTGGATCGCTTTGCTATGTTTCCATATCCGAAGTTCTGGAGGAACTAAGATTGAATCTCGCGACGGTATGGAAGGCAGCGAACAATTATTCCCCGAGTCGCCACCGAAATGCGTGTTGGGATCCTCTTTCGAGCTGCTCGTTGGCAAGGCCGAAGTATGTTTTCAGTGATCCCTCTATCAATGCGCTTTGCTGGTGGGACGAGTCCGATGGTCCACAGTTTCCTATGACAGATATGCATCTGGTGGCGGATGTTTGCGGAGATTGTTTCCTCGAAAGATGGCAATTTGGGAAGGACATGATACTCAGTAATGGGTATTCGATTGCCATGTATCCAACGGACGCCCTCAGTAAGTTCGAACTGGGCATGGGCCTGAGTAAGGTTGAGAAGACATGGGGCGAGACTAGGCGGGTCGAGGAATCGGTCAATAGAGGAGCCGACCATGACATTGGGCGCACGAGACCCATGCTTGAGCTGGAGAAGGAGAAGGTTCAGTATAGATTCTTGCATGCTATACCTTTTGAGGGTGGGATTCGCCAATTTTACTACCACTACGGGCTCGAAGGCGATCACGATACCCTTGTGGAACTTCTTTGGACCCAGAAGGATACTATAGGATGACGCATTGGCGGTCTGCCTGCTCAAGCGCATAGGCCCAATGGGACGCGATCTGAGCTTGTGCCGACAATTGAGAACGACCCTTAGCGAGCGCCAGATGTGGTAGCATAAGTCAAAGTTCTATTCCACAAAGACTAGCCCGCCGAAGTCGCTCGAAAAGACCTGCGTCTCCCGCGCCGACGAGCGTCCACCCATAACAACCTTGGTCTCTCGACGCCCTGATCTACCGAAACAGCATTAGACCTATTAATATTAAGGCAGGGTCATGCCTTCCTCATCGACAAGCACTATGTTGTTGCTCAATCATCGCCGAAGTTCATGGTGGGCGCCTGCGCCGATCTTGCAAACGACCCACGGCATACAGCCAAAAACCCCACGTTCAAGCAGCTGCAGCTACTGAAGCATCACCCGAGGCTGACCGAGTCGCTGCAGACCCAGACTGATCTGTCTTGGAACACCTAATGCGGATGTAACAGGGGCCTTTCGACGGCTTGTGATTTCCCGGCGAATATGATGTGGAATTGCATGAGTGAGAGATTGCTTACGCCTTCTCCGAACCTATGCCTTCCTCGTGTAAGCCACTGTTGAATACCAGTCTCGATACGAAACAAGACATTTCATCTGTTCGCGTAGACCTAGCGCGTGAAAGCACTTGGCCAAATTCCTGAATTGGAGACGGGAAAGGATGGGTCCGCCCAATCTCTTGGTGGCATTGAGGATGATGGGATTTGCGAGGGCGAAGATAGGCGCGCTGCGGTTAGTGAGATGGTGAGGGGAACGTATGAGGATGAACATTTCTAGATAGGTAGGTACGGATTCTACACTCGTCTCGTGAGATGGGTCGGTCAGAACTCTCATTACCGCTTGTGGGTATTATCCGCTTGTCGCAATCCTATACTTTGGTTATCGCTTACTGAAGTTGTTCGGGGTGATTCATGACTTTGAGGGTCTGCACTCATATGGCAAGGACGGCCACGGGCCCGGCCAAACAAGACCTTGTCGCGAATCTGTTGAATCGACGCATACAGCGCCAAAGAGCCCAACACAGGTCCCAGGTGTCCTATTCTTGCAATTGCATAGTTTAGAAGCCTTAAGACTGAGTTAGTAATTCCGGATCTTTGATCTTTTCGTCTGCTTCTGTCAGAAACATACCTCCTGACCATCTTTCTCCCCAGCCCGTAGAAATGTCGCCTTCGAACAATCATGTTTGGGAGATCAGCATAGTGCTGACAGCACCAGCCCACCACCCAAATGTATGTTACAAAAGCTAGCCTTCGTTCAGCTATTACGAGAAGCAATGAACCCCTTCTCGTCTGCCCTGTTTGAGTTGTTCGCTGCTCTCCGCTACGTGGTCGACAACTTCGGTCATCGCGCCTCTAAGATGATCTGACCCTGGACTATCATAGCTCATGCCTGCCTGTCTTTCGAGAATATCGGATACGGTATGTGCACCAGCATTTGCAAGCGCAATGATTGGAGAAAAAGGCGCAGTCAGGGTTTCAATTGTTGGCCATCAATTAATTGCGGAGAGAGCTTTCCACCTGCCTGCTGGAAGTCTACCAAACTCTCTGTCAGCTCTAAAGGTTTGGTACTATCTTGCTCTCCACTATCTCTTATGGTACTGCAGGTACGTCACATCCATATTACCTCGCAAGATCCACAGCTGCTGAGTATAACCTGGGCGATGTTCGCTGCCTGCTCTCCTTTATCTCATCTAAGAGTATACTTCTCTCGATTCTTTTGAATTTGTTATAATGTCGCTCTTTGTAACTCTTACTTCTGTTGACAGGATAAAATACCTTCCTGTATAGCGAAGTCTTCTCCTCCACGGCGTCATTCTTGGCCTCTTCCGACCTTTTCAGTGGATTTCTGGACAAGAAAGCCTTGTGCTTTCACGATATGCCTCTTTGGCACTGAATTAACGTTGGTCGAGGGCTTCGGTATTGTTTCTTTACCTCGTCGTTAGAGAGTTCTGGGGCCGGCCCGCCTGCTCTAGCCCTGCAGTCAAGTTTCTGCTGGCATCAGTAGGAAGTCTATCTCCTAGCCACAGTCCAATACAAAGAGCCTTTCAGATGTGCCCAGAGCGCCATTCACAGATGCTGGAATAGAGACAGGTCGAGAATTCTCTCATAATACAGATCGGCGACGTCCCAGCTCAATGTAGAGCACCAGTAGACATCAAAAGACATCCCAACCCACCGACCGCCAAAATATAATCCCATGTTGTAAAACCTCAGAGGAAATGAAACATGTGCAGAAGTATTCACACCAACAAGGCTCCTGATGATGTAGTCGCGCATGGCCGCCCATGTAAGCAGCTTCTTCATCCCTGCTGCAGCAATTTTCTTTGATGTCTCACAAACAACTGTGAACATCACACCTTCATTATTTATCGAGATCTCTCTGTGCCTCAAGTCTGAAATTTCTACAGGCGGCAACCATGTCAGCAGCCAAACGCCCTGCTCGCAGCTCCGAGTCACCGCTCCCTGAGGCTAAGAAGCACCGTACGGAGGACGCTGATATTGGGGCTCTTCCAAGGGCTGACGATTTTCAAGACGAATTTGAGTGGTCTCTATGGATTAACGAAGACTTCAACAGCCCCACGCCCTCGCCATCCGCTCCGCAGATGTGTAAGGAGTATGATAGTAACGATACGGCCATCGCTGCCGGTCGCGCTGATGGTCCTGCGTCTGCGGTTATGCCCGAGATGTTGTGCACGAGTGGGAAGGAGGACACCTCTGGTATGTAAGCCGTCCGTCTGTCACCCGCTGTTGGCTCGAACACAACGTTTCAACGCGACATAGTCTGGTCGTAACCGTTGAGACTACGTACGGATAATCGTACTAGCCCAGTACAGATAGACTGACAACGAAGCGCGCCATAGGTACGACAGATAGAGGGAAACCAGATATCGAGTACCGACTCCTGCTCAGTATTCGTAGTAGCGATGGTGATATCGATGACGACCCAGACAAAGGGTCTATTGGAATTTACTACTCCAAGCCCCTGTTCTGGAACCACGACGACAAATACGTCACCAGGTACCGCATGGAGCAAGGAGAAGAAAAATTCAATGCGAGCGCACCCGCAAGCCCCATCACCCTCCCCTCGACCTCCCCACCGCCCGACCCAGCCACGATGCTCACGCTCCAGCAAATTGAGCTACTCAACTCCCAATTGCCCGGCCCCCCCAGCGATTCCGAAAGTCGAGCCTCCTCAACAGCGAGCTCCTTGTCTCGTTCCTTTTCCGCGACACCACCAACTACCCCCACCACGGCATACCTACACCTCCAATGGGGACGTTGGGAAGTTCTCTGCGTCTGCGAGCTCCTGGGTCGAGACAGCGATCCTAGGAACATCGGGCCTGTTCGGCTTTGCTGGTCCTTCAATGATTGCTTGGAGGACCTCCAGGTATACTTTGAGAGACCAGAGGAGGCGGAGGAGTCGGTTGTCGACGATAACGGCAATCGTTTCTTGGTCGGTTATATCTTCTGGAATGCCGGCATTATGAATGAAGAGTCGGTCAAGGTGTATGGCAAGCGAGTGGTTGATGGCTTTGGGTCGACCAAGATGAGTGCTGACGAGAAGAAGAGGATCTCGAGGCCAGAGTTGAAGAGATTGACGGAAGAGTGGACAGGGAGTGCGTATACTTCTGAGGAGGAGGAGGAGGAGGAGAATGAGGATGAAGATAAGGAGGATGAGGACGAGGAGGACGAGGAGGCAAACGAGAGCCAGGATGGGGAAAGACGTAGCATTGAGAAGGAAGTGAAGAACAACAACGGCAGAGCTGTATCTTCTGGTACTGCTTGAATTGCGCCAGAAGGTAGTCTAGGAAGAACCTAGAGGGGCTTGCGATCATTTTCTCTTTGCTCGCTACATTAATAGAAGGCTAGATATGGAGAAAAGAAAGCATATGAATACCGAACCCACCATGATTAGCCCAGGCTAGCAGGGTATGCTAGGGATGATGTGCTGGTATGTTCAAATCTATCAGGCGCGCCATTGTGCAGTCTTGCGTGACCGCCTACATAAGCAGGACCCCAATACCAAAGAAAGTTTTCTTTGACACTTGAGAACCATCACGCACTCACACGTCTCCAAAGCCTCGCCTTCCATAAGCGTTCGCAGCTACTACCACTAAGTCTCTCTGCTATTGGACTCGTCATGTCGTCAAAGCGTGTCAAGAGCGGTAGGTCATTTCCCTTGCTGGACGCGAAGAAGCGCCACGGAGAGCCCCTGGCTGATCTGATGGAATGAATAGAGCCCTCTGAGAGCCCACATGGCGTTAACATGGGGATACCAGGAGTTGAAGAACCAGGTAAGCCGGTGTTATTCGAGCAGTCCCCGTGATGGGACACAAGCATTTTGCAGATGCACACTTGATGGGCGGCCGAGATCACCGAATGGCGCATTGCCGATTTTACCAAGGAGAGATAGCTGACCATAACGTTTAACAATAGACGGTGGTGCGAATCTTGAGGGCGGACCACTCTTGACATATAAATTTCTCTTGTCGATGAACCACGGTAACGAGACGCTTGTCTCCGACGAATGCAACAATGACCACTTTATCGAGATTGGTCTCTCGAAGCCGACAGACTGGGATAATGAAGATTGGCTTTGTGACCCTATGGACATTGAGAACGAGACCGATATTGATGACGAGGAAGAAGAGGGCAAAGCTGAGAAGGGGAATGAAGAAGAGAAAAAAGGGGAAGCTGAGGAAGCAGCACCTACTGGCATTGATGGGGTGGCGAATGCCCTCAACGACCCAGAAATTGAAGCCACCTCGCCTCTCCCAGCCTATCTGCGCTTCCAATGGGGCCCGACTAGAGAATACCAAGCACTCTTCAAATGCAATCTACCAACCCTAGCACCCGAAGCCTTCCAAGTCGAACTCCATCGCCTCGGCACCGGACTCGAAGACGAGCATCCTCATGACATCTCCATCTACGCACGAAGCCACGACCACGGAGATGAGATCATCCTGGACGACAATGGGATTCCGCTCCTGGTTGTCTTCATCGAGTGGAGTGGTGGGGGTGGCACGAGATACGGAGCGTTGACCGGAGCGTATGCGAAACGGACCGTTGGTGACAAGGCACCGGTGCTGAGCAGTGGGGAGATCGGGCGGATGCTAGGGCCTTGGAGAAAGATCCTGAGGAAGGATGTGTGGCAATTGGACGCCACCATAGAAGAGAGCTGGATGAAGAGCGGGGCGCTAGAGGCTTCGGCTTCGGCTTCTACTATCACGTGAGCTTTCCACGGAGAGAAGAAGGATGTTCGAAGAGCCTGCCGTGCTCTTGCGGCCTGTGGTTTTCTTTCCTTTGCGGATTCCTCCGGTCTTGCAATTGCAGTTTCGTGGCCATTCCAGCTTAGCTAGGAGGTCGTAAACGATACTTCAAGGGCATTGTGTATGCCACTTGAAGCTGATAGAGTGATTGCAATCGAAATATTCTTTAGACATCCGGTTACTGCTTGCAGAATTCATTCCATCAGTGATGATTGGTATGTCATTCGTCAGCACCGATGGGTGCTCAGATAATTCACTCTGTCCCATACGCCGTCAAGGTTTAGTTCTCGGGCTACCTGAATCAAGATCGCTTTTGGCAATTTCTCTATCCTTGTGCTTCCTGCTCGGTGTTTCTGTATACTACCAGCCTAGAGCTTTGACAGCTTGCCTCTTCAGCTGTCTGTCTCTCTTGCTTTCTCAGTACAACATTATTCCGCCGAACCGTTCTTTGAGTTAATGAGTGCCAGGAAAAGAAAGAACCATGTCCCGATGGCGCATGAGCTAGCCCGCTGTTTCATTCTCTTCTCTTTCCCTTCGGATGCTCCATCTTGGGCCTTCTAATTGAATCAGCGAGACGCCTTGATAATTTCCCTTCTTACCCTATGGATCTGTGCTGGCGAAATAGTGCAACCAACAATTGTCCAAGCCTCGATTGTATGCGCGCCGATAGTTCCGTCAGAGAGCGCAGGGACTTAGACATTATGTCGTTCTGCGAATTCTTTCCTATTCGTGATACCGAGACAGCAGAACCTATTCGCTCTTTTTACGATCAAACATGTTCTCCACCCGAAGGTTCTTTAGCAAAAAGTCTCCACGGACGCACATGGGCGATTTCACGCCCAGAGCGTTCAAAAGATTGGAGGTACGAGCCACGATGGCCGAGTCCAGACTACTATCCACCGATCGCGGGGTCATTGAGCAACTGCCAATACATATTGACGTAGCTGTAGAGCCGAGAGCACTAGTGGGCTAGCCAGGTGGAAGATGTAGACACACTGGCCAGCAACGCAGGTAGTAGGAACGATGGTTCTCTCAGCTGGACCGTCCGAGATCGGAGATACTGTCAGTACTAGAGGCGCTCGAGAACCGCTGGACGGCAGGTCGGCTCACTCCCCCTCCCGTAGCCCTCGACGCGGGTGGCAATAGATACAGACATGTTCTAGAGCCGCGCATATCGCGAACGAGATTCTGACAATGATAGTTCTAGCGGCCTATGCTACATTCTGTCATACTATAGCATTGTTAGTTCTCGACCTCACGATAAGGACAATCCGATGAAGAATGCAATTGCCCATCTTTTGCAATAATCTTGGGTGGGGTGTAGCGTGGTTCGATAAAAGCTGGGTGTGCCTTGACTCGAAAAGCTAGAAGAACTGGGCAGGCCCAGAAATTAGAGAGGAATTTCGATAAAACGCCATCAGCTGGTAATTCAATATGCGGTGTTCCTGCCACTGGCTAGCTTTTTTGAGCTGTGCCGCTGACAACATAAAAGTATCGGCGTTGTCAGAGGTCCCCGAGAATTTAGCATCCTTGAATATTCGTGAAATTCCGAAGAGCGCTTTAAGACAGACGAGATATGCGAACATCACGGATTCCGGGAGAGTGTACGTTGAATGTCACTCCACATTCGATGGTCGAGATCTAAAAAGACTAATCGGACAATTCAGCGTCTCTCTTGAAGTCTTGACCCTTGGTCCACGTGGTCGAAATGAAGCCTACCCTCAGGTTGCTGTTCACTTCTATGTGCCTACCACGTCCTTGACTCGTAAGAGAGATGATTCCAGACCAATAAGCAGCTGTCCTGACCACCTCACCTTTCTTCTCTCGCGGTGCGTCCGTAGCCAAGGCGCGCAGGCATGGAGTGCAGTTTGCAAGTCACCGCGTACCGGCGATCGCAGCATACGCTGGGCCGAATGCGCAGACAACGAACTATGGGAGATACTACCACTGCGTGACCCGAGTCGACCATATGAGAAGGCAAAATCTCACGCCGGATCTTCAATACTGTCACTCATGAAGTTTCCTTTTTTGCAGTGATCGTTTCGGGAGGCTCGACACTGATCGCCCCAAAACCAGCAAGTAGATTTGCCACTTTTATTCGCATAGATCCCGCACTGTTATTTCGTAGTAAGTATAACACGTTCCAAAGACCATCAAAGACAGATAGCAGAGTTTTGTAGGTGAGACGTGATCGCCCATCTGGCGCCTTTTTGGAGTCGAAGCGGAGCCAACATTCATGCAGGACGGTGGATACAAAGGGTTCATCTTCCGCAGCGAGCCAGTCGTCGCCTTTCTCGATGAGGCGTTGTTCTATCCATCTTTTCCCTTTCAAGATAGCTAGGCCCATTGGATGATGTTGGATAGGTTTATCGAGGAACAGGATAAAGTCAATGGCAACGTTGGTACCATGAACTTCGTAATTGAACATGCGAACGGCGTCTCTCGTAGAGCCCGGTAGTAAGGAACTATGATTGCTCTGTCTAAGAGGCTATTAGTATATGGCCATTTCAGTAAAACATGAGGTACGTACAACAAAACTGCCGTGGAACTTCCGCTGGAAGACGGCTGACCGATATTGCCTGAGATAGTGCTTTCAGGGGACAGTGTCAGCGGCGACGACGACGACTGATCACAATATATGAATAGTAGCAAGCATGCTACGACTGCTCGGAGCCATCGCGGGCACACCATCACTGGGGACATCGAGAAACAGTAAAGCTTTCGTTCATAATTCTTCATCCATATACAGTACACAATCGAGAAAGTACTCGACGTGTGATTGCGCTGGATCGCTGTTCGTAAGATGCGTGACGCGGAACCTGTACGCGCATAGCTGTACGGGATCCCATCCATAAAGCTGGGAACGCTTATGCGCATTCCGAGGGTTTTCATTTGGCCGCGACATTCCTGCGGCAAAAACTTTATTTGCACTAATACTTAGCAATCGTCCAGAATACATGACAATGGAAAGGAAATCTATGCTTTGTGAGAATCCAGGAAACTTCACATGGCATGCGCTCCTCCAAGCACATCACACATCGTCGAGATCTGGCAGAGCGCTCTAAATCAGGGTGGAAGAAACGTGAGATCGAGACAAGGTTTTTACGCATAAAGACCTAAGCTTTTCGGGACAAGCAACCACTGCCCTGGTTTGATTCGACCACTCAATCAAAAGTCTTTCGAAGCAATGAGGTTCATGTGGAAGCAGGGCACAATCAAACCTGAATGATCACACCCAAACCTCAAAGACGGGGAGTGCATCCTCTTTATGGGCAGCGGGATTGGAGACTTGATCAGAAAAATTGCTATGTGCAGACGCACAGATTCCCAGTCGGATGACAGCGTGGCCCACATCATGACCCTCATGCTCCCTAGTCGGATTGCCTTGGCACATCTTTACTTCCGTGAGAATCATGAGATGATGTATGCAACGGTGAATGACTCCCACCGACAAACTCCCGTTGATGTTGCTTATCCTACCAGACAGCTAGGACCTGGCAGTACATGGTACTCGTCATGACGATAAGCAGCTGAGTATCGTTGCCAGCTTCGTCAAAACCACAGCCTGATCCGCTGCACTCGCATCGCCCTTTGTAGTTGCCACTCCTACACTTATGCTCGCATAGCAACCCGCAGTCCCCACGACCTTGGTCTCGGTAGGCAATCTGCTTGACCCACAAGTGCTTATGTCTGCCGGCGTGCTCGACAACGCACTGTTGATTCGTGACAATACGAATTTGAAATCGGCGGTCGATGAACATATACCGCCACTTACGGCAGGGTAGTTGACATTCAGCCAGATGTTGGAAGGGAGGTATGGTTTTCCGGAGGCTACGAGCGATTGTGTGACGTTAGTAGAGAGATAGGCATAGACGTTGACGTATGGCTCTCGAGAGGCAGTGTATTCGGTCTGGCTGCCTGTTGTACCGCTGAAGGCGATGGCTGGGATGCCTTCTTTGGCGGCCTCGGTCGCGGCACCAACAGTGCCAGAGATAAGGACTGTTGTACCGAGGTTTGCTAGAGAGATGGACTCAGTTGGTGTTTGAATGAGGAAAATCCAGGACCTTTTACCTCCAACATTGAAGCCCGCAACAGCGATATCAGGAGGCCCTTGAAAGTACTTTGGAGCAAGGGTCTGAATGCCGTAACGCATTGAGGTCACGGGATACGAGTTGACGTAGTTCAGGTCTGAATTGGAAGCGTCGTTTCCCTCTGCGGGCGATCCAGCAGGACAGGAGTTGAATTCGCAAGCCTGTACAATTGACGTTGCAGGCGCATCTGAAGAGCCTAATAGTCAAGTATCGGTAAGCGCGTCCATGGCAGAAGCAGACCTCGAGAGTTCTTTACCGGTACCGGATTTATTTTCTGCGGGTGCTGAGAGAATGACATTATTTCCAGCTGCTGTCAATGCATTGTAAAAAGTCCGGATGTTGATCTCCGCCCAGCCGTCATCGTTGGAGAGTACGACTTTGGTGCATCCCGAGCTTAGCCGGAGCAGTCCGAAGACGAGAGCAGCAGAACGCATGACGCAGGTTTCGAATAGGTGTGATATTGTGCCGGTCGCAGAAATCCGATGAAAATTTCGAGAATAAATAGACAGAGAATTCAACCCCAGTCGATGCTACGATATCAGGAGGGAGTCACGAGCGATTCTGCGCCATACTCTTATGGGTTTGCGGCGCCCAAGAGAGCACGTGCATTACATGAGTGGACGGAGGTTACGGCCGCCCAGAAACGCAGGTTACATGTGTAAAGTCGGACAGCATTGACGCCGTTCTCTCTGTCCAAACCTCCACCCACGCGTCTGGATCAGAGCTCGCAGCTTCGGGACCTCGGGATTTTCTCCGCAAACAACGTCATCCCGCAATGCCGTGTTTCCCGGCCCGGCCTTCTAGCCTTTCTAGTGTAGATTTATTTTGCTTATGCTCTGGATCTTCACCCTTTATGAAAGGTGGAGAAGAAGATTGGACACATAGCAAGGGAACTCCTTCCAATACGCTGGCTTGATTTCAGTGCTAAGACCTTGAAATTGAGGTTGAAAGCACTGTTCCACAATGTATAAAGAAGACAAGATACATGTATTCATTGCCAACGTTTGTTGAAAACCTAGCGGTACTGTAGAGTCGATATAGTCAGACCCGCGCGATCCGTCTAGAATTATTGTGTGATGAGAGTCCATTAGATTTGTGACTTGGTTGCGTAGCTAATTCCAAAAGACGCAGCAGGACAAAATTGGCGAATAACGGCACCATCATTACCACTCACGATCTCTGCTGCTTCATTACTCATTTGTCATTTTCACCCACGTAATTTGTTGGGTACTTGAATCGGCTCTGGAATTGAGTCGAAGCGTAGTTGAGCATTCCGAAGTGCAGCTCTTCAAGGTAGCCGAGTTGATACAAAGCCTGTTCCTGTATTGAAGTCATACCTGCCAGATACCTTTGAAGCTGTACAAAGAATGCTGGCCGGATCGTTCGTCGCGGCCCATCGCAAGGAATAAAGCTTGTCTCCTTTGCGCTGGAACTCCCGATGCGACTCTTACGCGAGCGGAAGATGCATTTGTGGAGCCGCTCGCGTACCCGCATCTTGGAGTGCATTCTTAGACAGCCGAGCCAAAGTGGGTCTTCAAAGGCGTCGGTAATCACATGCATTGGAGTTGCATGCCAGCCAATAATGGAGCAGTTCCGAGACAGTCTTTCCTGTCACCCAACAGCCACGCTCTGAAACCACTGCCCAGGCCTATTCTTCGTCACCCGTCCAAATCCCACCATGCCCATATAATCGTGAACAATCAGGATATTTGCACCTATGTGCCGGCTTTCTCTGTATAAGACATCAAAGACTCCTGTGAGCACACTATCGACCATGCCGTATGTGAGACGCTTTGGTCGATTCATCGGGTAGTGGGTCGCGCCGAAGAAGCATCCGGTGTTTGCCTCGCTGCTCATGTACGGATCGTCGGAGGGGAAGAGGACGTCTTCGTCGGCATGGTAATGTGTGGCAATGTACCTCCGCAGGCTGACTTGGGTTTGAAGGAGCGTGCGCGCCATGTCAGGGCCGTCAATAATGGTGTTCGGGTTGAGCGAGATCTTGAGAGCTATTGGGGTGTTGCCCACTCGATGGTTGATCACTTCGGCGTTGACAGAAGCATTGAGGGGTCGAGAGAAGCTGGAAAGACATGTCAATCCAGCGCGCACCGGATTTCTGGCTTGACTTACTCAATGGCTAAAGCGCTAATGTCGCTTCGAACAGCGCCGGAGATGGGGTTTGCAGGAACTGTAGGGAGCGCTGACGTTAACGTCGAAGGTAATACTACAAGCAGATAGACTAGCATAGAGTACATATCGTCGTTACTATGTGTAAAAAAATCAATGTAGCAATACAGTCATTATAACAATATTGTGGCTGGCGCAAACGCTTTAAACATATTTTGCAAGAGTACCATGCGATAGGCGAGGCGCAAGAACGGCATTAGAGGAGACTCCGAAATCAAGAAGGACGGTATAGTACCCGCGAAGTTGACATACGCAGTCTCCATGATGTGGACCTTGCATTGGGCGACGTCCTCAATATCGGTGTTGTCAAGCAAGCCTCAGGAATCCATGTCCAAGTACAGACCATTTACTCCGGTTCCTCTGGCACATATGTCAAAATGCGCCTCAGTCGGTACGGTTCAAGAGGAACACGCCCTTGTCGGGATGTTTTTGGGAATAATCATCACAGCTTTCAGGTCCAAATTTATTATCCGGTTGACTGTCCGACGATCTGCGACGCTGATGCCAGCTACGCAGATCTTCGGGATGCCATGGTAATGCACGCCGCAGAAGTGACGTCGGGTAAGAAAGTCCTCACCTATTGAAAACGCAATGCCGTAGGATGCGCAACGATGTTATTACCTCAGCATCAGAAGACAAAGATTGGCGACCTTGCTCGGAGAGACTTAATGTCGCCGTCGAAGAGCTAGGCGCTTCTTCGTCCACATATGCCGACAAAGACTGAATGCAAGCCATGGAAGATTTAGGTTCACCAGATATGGCCTGTGATCTTCGTGATTTCGAAAGATCGGATGTACCATGCTCATTTTTGAAGCCCTCCGGCCTTTTGCTCGGTCATGGGGGCAACCTCGGTACTCTAACCAGTGGGATCGGTACTCCGGACTATCGTGAAGCTTATAGCGAAGAATCTGGCTTACTGGTCTGGGAGGGAAACGTTGTGATCAAGTATCAATTGGGACGGTGGCACGTTCGTCGAATCTCGTTATATTCTTTGAATATGAGTCGGAAGGGGGATATGGTAGTACCCATGGAGGGCTGTCTGTGACTTGGACAAGATGAAGGAGACGTAGGAGAGCTGGTCAAAAGCTTCGGCTTGGGTGGGTCCTCTGTTAATGTTTGTATCAGATCCATGAGGTTTTCCATTAAGTTCTATTAATTATACGCCCGGGACTTGTCATTTTCTTTCTCCCTGCTCGCAACGTGATCCATCCTTGGCTGACGCAATCACTGCTGGCTTTTAACTTGCCGGACAGGCCACTGCACAATGTAGACCGTACACGTTGCTCGTTTAGTCTTGGAAAGCCAGATCTCGAACACTCCCTGCATTGGCCCATACACACTACCCAAGTTACGAAATTCTTCCAGTGCAAAGTACGCGTCCTCTCTCAACAAATGGTTCACGATCCCTTCGGGAACGTCAAGCGGGGCGAGGTCCATGAAAATGCTAAACTCTGTGGCATGCTCCCCCCCGTACGAGCGTTGTTCCCAGTGTCGTTCGGTAATTTTGCTAGCCTGAGGAAGCTTTCCCAACCACAGAATCATCTGAGTGCATACAAGGACGGCAAGCTGCCTAGCTCTATCATCGTAATCGTTGTGATCATTCTGAGTAACGAGAATATACAATGTGCTCCGCTTTGGTACGAAAGCACGGTATGGAACAGGAGGCCAGAGGCTGGCGCTGTGAGGAATTAATTCCTGGAGGAAAGGCTGGAGAACGGATCTCCAATACGGATGTTGAGCTCACAGGACATTCGAAGGCTTGGTTGTTCTCCCAGAAGCCGGCAAGCCTGCGGGTGAAGCCTCAAGAGTAGTTGGACTTCTAGGCGGTGGGAATTCATTAATCTAAATTGATAGAGGGATCAGCAGCGAGAGTAAGACGCCAAAGAATTTAATGAGCGGCATAATAATTGAAGGAATTATAAGTCCTAGGGCAATGAGGTATCGCAAAAAGAAAGAATCGAGGAATACTGTGGGTTCAGTACTTCGACCGCATGCCGATCTGATGCTGCTATTCTGGCTGCATACCGAATGCCTTGGACCTTGACTCTTGATGCGCATATTGCTCGCATGTCGCATCTTTGAAAGTTAGTGCATTTCGCCTTTACTTATCGTCGCTACCGAAGCAATGGAGAACGCTGACCAAAAACTGTGGCTGGAAAGATTTCCCATACGCAAACTAGGTATCCCAAGTCAACTACGGGCCAGGTCGACAGACGTTTTCAGAGTCTGCAAAGAGAAAATATTTCGTAACGCTCTCGTATAATAGCTTCTGCCGGCATTGTAAGCCGTGTCGCCAATGATGGTGTCTTCCAACCATCGCGAGGGTCAATGTAACAGCAACGCGTTGTAACCAGAGCGATCTTCTGTTGTCAGCCAGTCATATTGCGTCGACCAGACCACGAAGCAGCAATTGCAAGGCACACAAGCTACCTGCACGGTGGGGACCCTGTTCGGTTGAGTTCTCCTGAACTCTAACGCTTTCGACTTTCTCCACCAAGCGCTCGCCGACGCTGCCTAAATGATTATACTCAATCGAGATGGATCAGCAGAATAGCGGTTGCCAATGCTCAACCTAGAAAAGACCCGATCGCGAGATGACCAGAGGCAGTTGTGAAAACCAAAGCGATGGGGTACGGATGGTAAAACTGACGAGAAGGAGTGCGGTAAAGCACTCTGTGTCGTTTGGAGGCAGCGAGTTTGCACCCAAGTAGCCGGTGAACCCTGCATGAAACGCCTTAAGTGAGGCACAGGAAAATCCCCGACGATGTGAGCTCTCAAGATGACGTGTAGCGGCACCCGAGAACCACACGACTATCCATGTCGCTAGGCCATCCTCGAAGAATGCTCTACCGACGATGAAGACACCGAAGCATCACTACATCGTTGGTGTTTGCTTTTCGACCTCCAGCGCAGCGTGTTCCTATGCAATACCGACATGTGGCTCTCTAATCAAGCACTGTTCGGTTGCAATGCCAGTGCCTCCATGTGGTGTCATATCAATACGTACCGCATCCACTTCTTTCCAACCAAATCTCTTGTACAAGCCTAACCCTGCTGGTGATGCTTCGATGTATGTACGTGCGTTATCGTGATCAGCGGCCGCGAGACCTTCACGGATCAGAATAGAGCCTAGGCCCTGACGCTGGTGGGATGGCGAGACCGCGAGGATATGGAGGACTAAGAGAACCGAATTAGCATTGCTGATGTGCTGGTATCGCCGGGTAGTATGGGTATAGTTGCAGACAAAGTCTTACAGTAATCCTTTCGCTCGTCCAAGTGTTTTGCCCTCAGGGTGTTAAGCTGACCGACGAATTGATTATAGAGTGTCATGTTCGTACCCTCTGGGCAGAACTCCTTGCTTATAATCAGGCCCTTCTTTTCTTCTTGCTGCTCCGGCGTCAAAGTGTCTGGGTATTGCCATTTTGCGAATGCGACAAGCTTGCTCCAAGAGGCATCAGCTTGGCTTTAATATATCATATGAGATATCCTTAAAGATTACCCAGTATCGCGGTCAATGAGCTTGCTGATATGGCAACCCGTCAATAGGCGATCACGGATAGTTTTCTCGAAGAAACGCATATCGTCATGGTTCCTAACTTGTGGGCCAACATCACACCAGAGTCGCCCAACGATAGGGCCATCCTGGAAGGCAGCTTGGTGAATTGCGACAATGGCAGGGACATCTAGAATTTCCGCAGGAAGGATCTCGAAAGACATTTTTCGAGCACTGTTCGACGAGCTGGTGTAATCGAACGATTTGGTTGTATGTAAAATACATTAGACAGTGAGCGAACATCTGGACAGGTTCTGGGTCCACCTTTTGCCAAGACAATTTTACCGGATTTTGGCCGAAAGGGCGATCGCCCTCCAAAATTAACAATTTAACAAACAAATGCTCGTAACGGACGCTGCGTAAAGTACATAGAGAGGAAAGCCACATTCGGTGGGTCCTTACAGAGGATGCTGGGGCCAGTGAGAATGATTTTGTAGCGCAATTAGCAATCTAACTAGTCGTTAGGAACCGCAAGTTGAGGGTACTACAGCAGACGGCGCAGACTCCCGAACAGAGGCTACACACGCCGACGAGTTCTGGGCAAGAGATGCCTGATCCCGGGTCCGCTTCTTCAAGTACTTTACAGATGTTCTTGGCCGTGGCTCTGAAGCAGCAGAAGCCCTTACGGTATCTCGTGGTGCCGTCGGCCAGATGCCACCTGTGATTTACTGGTGCATCAACGGCCACCGCTGGTCGACATACATTACTTGGGGGAAGTCCCGTGAAACAGATGCTTTGGTAAGCTACGTTCTTAGATTTCCTCTTGTCCGCTTCCTGTTCATCGCTGAGATATCACGTAGGAGGTGTAAAGTCCTTTGCTACAGATCGAATTCGGTACAAATGATATCTACGGCATCTTCAAATTTCTCGACCTTCTTCTACTAGTCGAAAAGTACGGCGCGGAGCTGTACTGGCCGTGGCTCAGAAATTATGTACTCGAGCCATTGATGCAAAGCTATCGTCCTTGGAACTTTGGATATTTCTAAAAGATAAAAGCAATGCTTTGACGGTTCGCCTCTTTAGCTATGGATCTCTACTATTGATTCAGTCCATCGATCTTCCGTCCTTGCGTTCTTTCATGATTGCCAAGCACGGAGTGCAGCACTCCGTGCCGGCGCATGGAATAGCAGGCCAGTCTCGGAGAAGATTGCTACACCCCCGTTCGGCAACTGTGAAGATTGATCAATGCCCGCAATCCGGGGACACCTAAAGTGGGGGAGAAATCAAACATATGCAAAGCTTAGCCCAAGCATATTTAACACCTTGAAGTCGTGTGCAATGCAGACTTACATCTCTGCAACCAATAAGCTTCTGTAACGGTGAGGGTCGGTCTAGAAGACACGGAGCAGGTAGAGATAGACGTTTCTTTGACAATATATTGTGTTCTGGGCCTCTTTCTTGGATTGGAAAGATGTTTGCAATCGCATCAATTAGGAAGCTACCAAGTTCAAAGACCGCGTGTTGCTGGCCAAGCAAACACTAGCTCCAGGTCTTCAACTAATGAGCATTGGGTGGGATCCTCGGGTGCTAGGAGATGTTCTGTACGTTTTACGTTGTCGGGTCACACAACGTTTCTCTCGTGTATGCAGCCATGCGATTAAGCAGTGGCCTCAGCGAATCATCCCCCGTCCAACAGCATTAACACACACAAGCCCCCTTGCCGGGCGTGTGCCGCATCTATCACGCGCATAGGTCGATGCGCCAGTGTTCCCTAGCAAATTATCGAGCCGATTTTGGTTGTAATTCCAGCTCGTCGTGAAAAGACTATATTGGAAGGCGGCCTGAGAGACAAGAGGGACATGAGCTAAAACATAGAGCTCGAGGCCTTTGGAGGCCTAGAGGCGCTTGGCGCCTTATTTTGGCAACTCATGCCATGCTGAGCCTTTGGTTTTGCATCTTAAACCCCACAGCCCGAGGACTACTTTACTTTATCCAATAGGACTTTCATGTATGTGTCCCGAATCCGATGCTGTTACCCTTGGACTGGATGGAGGAGCGTGGTCGTATCTATGATTTCCCATGGTTGTACTGAGGCGCCCGACATAAGAGTGGCATTGCAGTAACGGAGTCGGTCGCGGAAGTCGCGCAACCTCCATGATCGCACCTTCTCTTGTTCCTCGTGCTCGTCCTGTGGTTCTCCTAACGTCCCTCGTATCAAGCTTTAATCCCACAATTCGTTTCACTTCAATCCACCAGTGCGTTTCCTGGCTCACCATTTCCACAAGCACACCTGTCAAGAACCGCTCTATCAGCCCGATAATTTCTCGGCATCAAGGCCTGTGGAGTACGTCTTCCCACAAACGTCGCTATGCTGTTCACACGCGCCGCGGTCGTATCCGCCCTTACCCTCCTAGCTCGTGCCCAGACCAAGACCACGCTCAGCCCTGCTCAAGTAGGCCCCCTTCCCTTGTAGTACTTATCTCACCGAGCTAACGCAGCTTCGAAGTCCACTAAAGCCATCCACGACCTCCATAGTTACCTTGGCTCCCTCACCACCGTCCCCGGCTACACCGCCGCCGTGCAAGCCATCTCCACCGGCATCCCCGCCAGCGTGTTAAGTCAGATCAATAACAACCCCAACGGTTTTGACCAAAGCCTCGCCACCGCAACTGCCGATCCTTCCTGGTTTTCCGCGCTTCCGACCAGCGCTGTGGCGTTTCTTTCGAGTGTCGGCGCCGCGGAGATGAGTATTGTCAGTAAGGATGCGCAGGGGCCGGCGCCGACGAATGTGGCGAAGGTGACGGGGGTGGTACTGGCTGCGGGCGGGGCGGCGTTGGCGATATTATGAGCTGTGGGGTGACAGATGAGGGGTTGAACTGGTCAGGCGCCTTGGTGCTTGCTCTAGTAAGTATCCTCACGGCGACAGGGGCTTGAGATAGCGAGCATAGACGTATCATTACGATGAAATCCTTAATGCTGCGCCAGATGTTCAGTTAAAGCTCAGCTTCAGCAGATCCTTTCCAGTACTCTTTCAACTGTTCTCTCCTAGAAACTCTCCGTCATTGAAGACTGCCACGGTCCCGCGACTATATGAGCATCCGCCTTGCCACACAGTAGAGCAAATCGTCCTTGCTCAGTAGACCCGAGCACTGTTAAATACCTCCATTGCAACTCCATGTTCAAGAGGCAGAAGTACCTATTCCTAGTAAGAAGACAGTTGTTCTGCTTTAGGCAACGTGTGCTGCGACAAGTTTCTTCCAATCACAGAGATTATTCAATCGAGCATTTGGAGAAACATTTCTTTTCCTTTCTATAGAGAGCGTAGTTGTATTACCCATGGCGCATGTATACAGGCCGCAGAGAATCGCGATGACTATCCGCGAACACCCACTTTCAGTAAGAAATCTATAAACACGAATTAGCCACGAAACAGCCATCGTTTCAAAGCTCCGACTAAATGTTCTTCAAAGCCTCAGTTGATCGTCTATTTGCATGTAATTCAGGGAAAAGGATGTAATTCTTTCCCCTTCTTATTCTCAACTGCCTTGTTCATCGTTATCGTTTGCGTCGAATTCGACGTCAGTATCGATGTGTATAGTCCTCTTGGTGGGGGCGGTGGTGGCGGAAGCTTCCGATAGAGGTTTCCCTTGTATGAAGTGGTTGCACCACCATAATCATGGCGAAGAGGTGGGTTGATGTTGGCTTCTCGAACGAGTTTGGTGCGAATTAATCTGAAGCCGCTGCGACTCTGGATTCATCCCTGGGACGGAGTATGTATATTTCGAGCCTAGTTGTGTTCCTTACCATGGCCATTGGTAGTTGAGAACGATGCTGATATACACGGGATACACAGGATGTGGGCCCGTAGCCTTGCCAAGTGAGGCTGGGGCTGGCTTTCTGCAGGCTGGCAGGCACGGTGTGACCCATCTATGCTATGATTAGCTGGAAGAGAACTTTCCCTGGCTTAGTCCAGCGTTCATTCTTCCTTTTCCGCCAAGGTTTGGTAACCATTCAGGGCACACCCACATAATCAGAAAACCCACTTGGTTTGACATCGCTGATGTGGCCTATCTCGAGGCAACAGGAGTCGGTCAATTTCGGGGAATCCAGTAGCGATCGTGCGCGCTTTGTACATAGAAAGGTCGTGCACACTGAATCTTCCCAACAGCTGGGATATGTTTGCCGAGGGGGCATGGCTTTTCCCTTTCAACAAGGTGATAGGTTGTTGCGGTACGTGCTGGATGTGCAAATCGGGCTAGCCATGTTAGGCCTAGCGCTCCTCGATTGTCTTTCATATGAAATGGCCATTGACGGGAATCTCGATTCCTGTTAGCGAGTTCAGCCTGATGCCCACGTTCGTGCTCTAGCTAGGTCGTGAGCATCTCTTTGCTCTCTCTTTATCATGAAATTTTCCACCGTATAGCGCATTGCGACCTGTTTTGTGGGAAGCCATGGACCAAACTCAGCGCCAGAATTCGACTAACATGCGAGAGGTTTTACCAGATGCTCATGAACAGATTGTTCCATATTCATGCAAGGAGTTTATTTCACCTGCTGATAAGCAGGTTGTTCCAGACGCTAGCAAGCAAATGGTAATAAGTCGCGATGGATTAGAAGCCACTCCGTATAGCGATACTCTTTCACCCCCCATCGGCGGTCGTAGTATCCTGCCTAATAATTCCCCAAAGAGCTCAAAGAGGAGATGGATTGCACTTGGTGGAACCCTTGGATTGTTGATGGTTCTAGCGACGATGCTGGGAGGAGTCCTTGGTTCACGACACAAAAGCTCTACCCCACCACCATTGCAACTCAATACAAATCTGTTTGCGTCTATTGTTCTCGCCAGATCGTCTCAACGCAACATCGTCGCCTTTATCTACGCTCTTAACTCTATAAACAATATCTATGTTTATTTTCAAGATAATGCTAGATAGATAATGGGGACTTTTATTTTCGCCAAAAATATCGCGTAAGATATCAATAAAACTAAAGTAATTGCGACGAATAAATTCGCAATCGCAATAACAATTTCACGTCTAGAAATTTCTCTTAATAAGTTGTCTCGTTCTATGTCGATTATTTTTTGTTAAAAAGTCATTATAAGAGATAAATGTATTTTATCTTAACGTAGATAACTTAATTCACGACATTAATTACACTTCTACAATTAATCTATAGAATCTAGAAACTTTAGCAAGTCACAATTACATTGCAATGTCAAATACAAGCTTAATTATTCTATATAACGAATGCATACTATGTGTTAACTTAACAATTATTACATATTAAGACGAAAACAAGTTTATATAGATTAGTAATCTTACGTTCGATAGTTAAACTTTAAGACAAATAAACGCAATTCTTAATTTAACGATAAAAATTAAACTTGCATTGCAATTCTTTTTTAAAATTTAAAATTAAGATTAAAATAAAGATAGTTATAACAATTAAAATTTAATTAATATTTAGAAAACGTTATCTTAAATTTAACAAAACAAGATTAAATATTTTTAATAAAATATCTTTCGTTGCTTTAATAAATAATCGCAATTTATTAAATTAATATTAATGTAATTGTTAAGTTAAGTTTTAACTTAATTAAATTAATTCGCTTAATCTTAATTCTAAAATTAAACACATTTTCTAGCTTAACAAAATAAAACAAACAAAGAATGTGCGTCAAATATTTAATTTAATTTATTTAATTACATAACATTATATAACGCGTTAATTGTATATAATTAGCGTAAACTTTACGTTAATTTAATTAAGTTAACGCATAGTAAAATAAAATAAAATAAGATAAAATAAACGAATATTAATTTAACGAAGTTAGCTTAAGTTCTTAATATTAACTTAATAAAACTTAATTCTAGAATTAAGTTTGCGCCTTAATCTTAATTTAATTCTACAAGACTTAAAAGAATAAATTAAGTTAAGAAAAAAATGTTTAACTTAATTTAATAATTACATTAATTAATATATATAATTAGTAAATATAATAAACGAAAATAATTTTTTGTTACAAAATATACTAGTTTTAATTAAATAATTAACGCATTCGTTTTGTTTAAAAGTTAAATAATTATTTATTTATCTAGATATTAAAATATTTGTTTCGTCGAATTTTAATTTAAAATTCGTTTCGTTATCTTATTTTATTAGATTCGCTAATTAAAGTTTCTTAATTTTAATTAATTTCTAAAGTTTATATAGTTTAATCTTGATCTTTAATTCTTAGATTAAAGTTAAAGATTAAAATTAAAATTAAATGTTAATCTTATATTAAAATAAAAACATTAATAATAATAAACATTCTTAGAAAGAAACTTCTTTATTAATTTATCGAACAAAATTTTATATAAACTTTGTTCTAAATAATAATTTTATTATCTTAATAAAAAACGATAAAACTTTTAATATTAAAATTATAAACAAAGTATTTGTATTCGTTCTTACGCAAAAAGACTTAATTATTACTAGTTTTTATTATAAAATTTTATTTACTTTTGTTACATTAAAAAGAAAACAATTAAAACAAAATTACTTCGAATAACTTATTTATTTACGAAGAAATTATACTTCTTAAAACGTAAGAAAACGTTTCGAAAAATTTTAAATATTTAAAATTATTTAAAGCGAATAATAAATAATTAATTTATACAAGTAAAATAAAAGTTTTCTAATAACAAATTTTCTTATAAGAAGAAAATAACGTTTCTAAGCGTTTTGTTTGTTTTTATTCGCTACAATCTCGCATAAATCTTTGTTATCTTTTAAGAAATTTATAATAAAATATACGTTTATTAAAAATAAATAAAATAAATAAAAATATTTAAGAATAAAAGTTCTTATTATGTGATTTAATTTAAAACTAAGTTAAATGCAAGCATTTTTAATATATTTTTAATAAAAAAAAATAATGTTAATATTTTATTCTTTCTTAAAATAAGTTAAATATAAATTTATTAATAAGAAATTATAGAAAAAACTTATAATAATATTTTTAAATTAATAATAAATTTAATCTTTAAATCGAAAAAAAATTGTATTATTTAAAAAAATTATAAATTTAATTAAAAAAACTTAAAGTATATCTAGATATTTAAACTTTTTTTTTAATATTTTGCGAATAATATTGCAAAGTTTTTTACAAGAAATATTAATATATATAAATTAAATATTTTTAAAGAAAATAATCTCTTAATTTAATTATGTTTTTTATTATAATAAAATATATTAGCATAAATTTTTTTATTTTTAATGAATTACTTTCTTCGTTAAAGTATATTATTAATTATAGAAATAATAATTCGATTATTAATATTAATTGCAACATTAATTATTTTAACGTTTTTCTTAATCTTAATCTTATAATATTTATTTTTATTCTAAAGAAAATATAGAAAAAAGATAAAAACTAGTTTTATTATAATTATACAATATAATTTATTATAATTAAAGAACTCTTAATATTTATTAATAAATTTGACGAAAATTTCTTTAAAAAAAACTTAATTAAGATGTGTAATAATATTGTTTATATTAATAATCTAAATAATATTAAAAATTTCTTAAGATAAATATTAATTAAGAAAAAACGTTATTTTGTCTTATTTTATTTTAATTATTTCTTAATAACATTTTCTTTAGAAGAAAATAATAATATTATTAATTTTTTAAAGAATTAATTTATTCGTTATTAAAATAACAAAGATTAAAGAAACTTAAATAATTAAGATGCACAACAAGTTAAAAGAAATTAAAGTTTTTTTATTGTTTAACATTTCTTTAAGAACAATATTAACATTTTGCGTATAAATAAAATTAATAATATAAACATAAGTTTTCTTAATAATTTTTCGAAAGATTTTACGCATTATAATTAAGATAAATTTGATTATATCTTTAATAAAACGAATCTAGAAAAATAAGATAACTTTAACATTATTAATATCTAAAGATTTTATAAAAATGAAAATTCTTTAAGAAAGTTTGTCGAAGCTATTAATAATAGTAATAACAATTAAAGTTTAATTAACATTTAGAAACCATTATCTAAATTTTAGGGTTAGGGTTAGGGTTAGGGTTAGGGTTAGGGTTAGGGTTAGGGTTAGGGTTAGGGTTAGGGTTAGGGTTAGGGTTAGGGTTAGGGTTAGGGTTAGGGTTAGGGTTAGGGTT